>Ga0208242_100012_pt1 | contig 388191 bp, 357 predicted proteins | sample SubbioAug_CSW13A_FD_184825 | JGI IMG/M metagenome (GOLD analysis project Ga0208242, IMG submission 184825) | Serpentinite rock and fluid subsurface biosphere microbial communities from McLaughlin Reserve, California, USA - CR12Aug_CSW13A (SPAdes) | ecosystem: Environmental > Terrestrial > Deep...
CCCCTCGCCCAAAATCGCCGCAATGGAGCGCCGCAAGGCGATGCGCTTCCGGACCTCACATCGCCTCGCACGCGATGCCGGAAGCGAAACGATACAAAGGTGCGCCTCGCGGCGCTCCATGCCCCTCGCTTTACAGGGGCAAAGCCAAATCTCACCTCGCGCGGTTCAGCGCGAGAGCGATTGCGCACGCCTTTCGTTGGCGCGAATGGGGCAAGCCCCACACGCGCATGCTGTTTGAAAATTGAATCTGGAAGAGCCGAAGCGAGGCACGCTGTCGCATCACACTCAGTCGTCGTCCCCGCGAAGGCGGGGACCCATAACCACCACAGGCCGTGGTGACAGCGAGAAGATTGCTCCAGCATCTCCCTCAAGTCGATGACTTAAGGAGTGTGGGTCCCCGCCTGCGCGGAAACGACGTGGAGAGAGACTACGCGATGTCTGATAGATGCCTGATGATCCTCGAACCCACGCAAGAATGAACGAACCTACGCTGCCATTGTCTCGCGCGGCTGATAGATCGCCACATGCTGGCAATGCGCGATCGGCTTTGAGCCATTCGCGACGATCACGCCATCCAGCTCGACGAACTTGTGGCCCTTGCGGTCGTAGTTGCCGGTAACCTTCGCGCGCACGGTAAGCTCGTCTTCGACTGCCGCCGTCGCCAGATAACGGATGGTGCTGCCGACATGAATCCACGGACCGAGGATGGCGTTTTCCATCAGCGCCCAGTTCATGGTCCGCAGCAGCATCCCGGTATGAACGATCTTCTCATTCGCATAGATCGGATCGGTTTCGCGAGCATCGCGCAGATACTCCGCAGAGCCTTCCGCGCCCAGCCTGAACGGCGGAATCGAAAGCCACTTGCCGGTTCGATAGGTTTGCTCGCTGGCGGGAGCAGTTTTGCCGGCGACAGCGGCGATCTGGAAATCCCCGAGCGAAATTTTCGGCGTATCGGACGGCATTGAGGCCGTGCCGGACGCGCACAGTTCGCCGCGGCTCTCCACCTTGATGGCAAGACCGTCACCGGTCTCTTCCGCCGTTACAACCGCGGTCTCGCCGTCGTAGACCGGCTTGAAGAAGCGGCCGTCCATCAACCCGCGTTCCAGAAACGGCCGGCCCCATTTCGCCACCGGCATGTGGGTCATGTAGGCGAACACATCGACGCCGGGCACCAGGCCGCCCTGAAATCCGAAGCGGCGCGCGACCTGGTCGTCGTGCATCTTGTTTTCGGAATTCTTGGCGAGATTGTAGGCGTGGACGCTGTAGGGCTTGAGCGCGGTCATCAGTTTCCTCGGATTTTCTGCGTTAATTGGAGAGATGGTACGCAATGGCCGGCCCAAGGCAAGTCGTGCCCGTGCATGCCTTGCACGACCGCCGCGCGTTCCATTCGCCATTTCGGCCAGTCTGGGCTACCAGCATCCGCCTGCCGAACTTTTGCCAATCCAAAGGGTAAGACCTGATCCCATGACCCGCATCTATGTCGATGCCGATGCCTGCCCGGTGAAGGACGAGATTTACCGCGTCGCGGAGCGGCATCGGCTGCCCGTCAGCGTGGTCGCAGGAAATTTCATCCGCGTGCCGAACCATCCGCTGATCGAGCGGATCGCCGCAGGCTCGGGGATGGATGCCGCCGACGACTGGATTGCGGAACGCGCGCAAAAAGGCGATATCGTCGTCACATCGGACATTCCGCTGGCAGCGCGATGCGTCAAAGCCGGAGCCGATGTGATCGCGCCCAACGGCAAGCCATTCTCCGAGGAATCGATCGGCATGACGCTGGCAGTGCGCAACCTGATGACCGACCTGCGCTCCAGCGGCGAAGTCACCGGCGGGCCGCGTTCGTTCTCGCCGCGCGACCGCTCGGCGTTCCTGTCGGCCCTCGACCAGACCATCCGCCGCATCCAGCGCGCGCAACAGAAGTAAGAGCACCGCGACGACATGGCGCCTCCCCTCATCCAGTTGAAAGATATCGCACTGACCTTTGGCGGCACGCCGCTGTTGTCCGGTGTCGAGCTTGCCGTCTCGGCAGGCGAGCGCGTCTGCCTGATCGGCCGCAACGGCTCCGGCAAATCGACGCTGCTGAAGATCGTCGCGGGTCTTGTGGAAGCCGATCGCGGCAGCCGGTTCGTGCAGCCCGGCGCAACGATCCGCTATCTGCCGCAAGAGCCGGACTTCGACGGCTTCAAAACCACGCTGGCCTATGTCGAAGCGGGGATGAATCCCGGCGACGACCACTATCAGGCGCAGTATCTGCTTGAGCAACTGGGCCTGACCGGCACGGAAGATCCGGCCAATCTCTCCGGCGGCGAAGCCCGGCGCGCCGCGCTTGCCCGCGTGCTGGCGCCCTCGCCCGACATCCTGCTGCTGGACGAACCCACCAACCACCTCGACCTCACCACTATCGAATGGTTAGAGGGCGAACTCGCCAGCCGCCGCAGCGCGCTGGTGATCATCAGCCATGATCGGCGCTTCCTCTCCAACCTCTCCCGCTCCACCGTCTGGCTCGACCGGGGCGAGACACGCCGCATCGAAAAGGGCTTCAGCGCGTTCGAGGAATGGCGCGACGAGGTGCTGGCGGAAGAAGAGCGCGACCAGCACAAGCTGGATCGCAAGATTGTCGCGGAAGAACACTGGCTGCGTTACGGCGTCTCCGGCCGCCGCAAGCGCAACGTCAAGCGCCTCGGCAACCTGTTCGAACTCCGGCAGCAGCGCCGCGACTATCGTGGAACCGCCGGCAAGGCGAACCTTGCCGCCGCGGAAGCCGAGACATCCGGCAAGCTGGTGATTGAGGCCAAGCACATCGGGAAGTCATACGGCGAGCGCAAGATCGTCGATGATTTCTCAACACGCGTGACGCGCGGCGATCGTATCGGCATCATCGGTCCCAACGGCGCAGGCAAGACGACGCTTATTGGGTTGCTGACGGGTGGCGATGCCCCCGACACCGGCACCATCCGCCTCGGCGCCAATATCGAAATGGCGACGCTCGACCAGCATCGCGAAAGCCTCGATCCGAAAACCACGCTGGCCGACGCACTCACCGGCGGACGCGGCGACAGCATCATGGTCAACGGCACGCCCAAGCATGTCATCGGCTATATGAAAGACTTTCTTTTCGCCAGCGAGCAGGCGCGCACCCCGCTTGAAGTCCTGTCGGGCGGTGAGCGCGGGCGGCTGATGCTGGCACGTGCGCTGGCGAAGCCTTCGAATCTGCTGGTGCTCGACGAACCCACCAACGATCTCGATCTTGAAACGCTAGATGTGTTGGAGGAAATGCTCAGCGACTATCAAGGCACGGTGATTCTCGTCAGCCACGATCGCGACTTTCTCGACCGCGTCGTCACGTCCGTCATCGCGCCGGAAGGCAACGGCAAATGGGTCGAATATGCCGGCGGCTATTCCGATATGCTGGCGCAGCGCGGCGCGGACTTGCAGGAAAAGAACATTAAGGCGGTGGCCGCCGAAACGTCAAAATCCGCGAAAAGCACCACCGCCGCACCCGTAGCGTCATCGAAACGCCGTCTCAGTTTCAATGAAAAGCACGCGCTGGAAACATTGCCGAAGACAATGGCCAAGCTGCAGGCCGAGATCGCAAAGCAACAGAAGCTGCTGGACGATCCCGAGCTCTATACGAAAGATCGCAAGGCATTCGATGCCGCGTCCGCCGCAATCGCCAAGGCGCATGGCGAACTCGACGCCGCCGAGGAAAAGTGGCTGGAGCTTGAAATGCTGCGCGAGGAAATCGAAAGCGGGGTCTAACCGTTCAGATAATTCAGCGCGCCATGCCCCGCCGCAACGCCTGTCGCGAAACACGCCTGCAACAGATAGCCGCCGGTTGGCGCTTCCCAGTCCAGCATTTCGCCGGCGACAAATACGCCGGGCAGCTTGCGCAGCATGTAGTTCGCATCGATCTCATTGAAGGAAACTCCACCTGCCGTGGAAATCGCGCGAGCGACAGCTGCGACGCCGGTGAGCTTGATGGGAACGGCGTTGATGAAGGCGGCAAGTTCCTTTGAGCTCATCGTAGACAGATTTACTCCAACTGCGATTGCTGCTTCCTGCAACAACCCGATGGCAACGGGTGAAAGACCCGCAGCTTTTCGCAAGTAAGTCGACATCGACCGCTTTTGCCGCGGCGCGCTGACGCGCGCGGTCAGATCGGACATGGCAAGGTCGGGCCGCAGTGCTACATGGAGAGCAGCCTCACCATGCGCGAGCACGGCCTCGCGCAACGGGGCCGATAGCGTATAGATCGCGCCGCCTTCAATGCCGTCGCGTGTAATCGTCGCTTCGCCGCGCACCGTCTGTCCGCCGAAGGACAAGGCAACGCCTTTCAAGGGCTGTCCCTCAAAGCGGTCGCGGAACAAATCCGACCATCCAACGCGGAAGCCGCAATTGGCAGACCGCAGCGGCGCGATCTCGATATCCCTCGCCTTGAACGAATCGATCCAGCCACCATCTGCACCTAACTTCGGCCAGCTCGCGCCGCCGAGCGCAATGACCGTCGCATCAGGTTTCAGTGACTTGAGGCCTTCGGGTGCCTCGAACTGCAACGCGTTACTTGCATCCCATCCCGTCCAGCGATGGCGAAGCGCCAACTGCACGCCGGACTGATCGAGACGCCGCAGCCATGCGCGCAGCAAGGGCGATGCTTTCATCGCTTGCGGAAACACCCGTCCGCTTGTACCCACGAAGGTCGGCTGGCCGAGGGCTTCGCTCCATGCGCGTAACGCATCGGGCGGAAACGCTTCTATGGCGGCACGCAGATGCGGCGTGGCCTCGCGATAACGGTGAAGGAACGCATCCAGCGGTTCGCTGTGGGTGAGATTGAGCCCGCCGCGTCCGGCCATCAGGAACTTGCGTCCGACCGACGGCATACGATCGTAGATCGTGACCCGCGCGCCGCCTGTCGCTAAAACTTCAGCCGCCATCAGTCCCGCAGGACCGGCACCGATGACGGCAATATTCAAGTTTAGCCGCCCATCGATGGCAGCTTGATACCCGCTGCCTTTGCGGCCTGCTCCACATATTTGAAGGTCTGGAAGAACGCGCCACCGAGATCACGCGCGGTCGACATGTCGCCGATCTTCGCGAAGTTCGCCGCGATGGCGTCCGGCGTCCACTGATCCTGCGGCAGGTTGAGACCCTCGGTCTCAACGACCTTGATGACCGCGAAAGAGCCCGCCCCTGCACCCATGATGGTTCGGGTCGGTGCATCTTCGCTCAAAAGATAAAGCACCGCCGGGGTGATCGCTTCAGGCTTCATCAGCGCCAGGATTTCCGGTCCGATCAGGCCTTCGGTCATGCGCGTCGCTGCCGTCGGTGAGATCGTGTTGACGCGAATGTTGGTCTTGCGGCCTTCCTCGGCGAGGACATTCATCAGTCCGACCATGCCGGCCTTTGCAGCAGCGTAATTCGCCTGCCCGAAGTTACCGAACAGACCCGACGATGAGGTCGTGACGACGATGCGGCCATAGTTGCGCTCACGCATGCCTTCCCACACTGCGCGGCAGCAGTTGAACGTGCCGGTCAGATGCACGGCGATAACCTTTGCGAAATCCTCCGGCTCCATCTTGGCGAAGGACTTGTCGCGCAGGATTCCGGCGTTCGCCACCATGAGATCGACGCTTCCCCATTTCATCGAGGCGCGGGCGACCATCTCCTTGACCTGCTCGAAGTTCGAGACATCCGCACCGTCGGCCATCGCCTCGCCGCCGGCCTGGCGGATTTCTTCGACCACCGCTTCTGCCGGGCTGACCGAACCACCGCTGCCATCGCGCGCCGCACCCATGTCATTGACGACAACCTTCGCGCCAAGCTTCGCCAATCCCAGCGCATGCGCGCGTCCGAGACCTGCACCTGCGCCGGTTACCACCGCAACACGTCCATCGAATCTGATTGCCATGATCGTCCCTTAACGTTCGGGGAAAGAAATACGTTATGCGAAGAAGTGCATTCCGAGCCAGTCCGCAACCAGCGCAGGCTTGGGCTCTCCCTCGATTTCCAACGTCGTGTTGGTGCGCGCCAGCAACTCCTTGGGCGACTTCATGGTCGCCTCGGAAAGCACGAAACGCGCGCGCACGCGCTTGCCCGCACGCACGGGCGTAAGAAACCTTATCTTGTCGAAGCCGTAGTTGATCGACATCGCTGCGCCATTCAGAGTCGGCATGGTCGCATACGCAAGCTTCGGCAGCACCGACAGCGACAGGAATCCGTGCGCGATGGTTCCGCCAAACGGCGTCTCGCGCTTTGCGCGTTCCGGGTCGATGTGAATGAACTGAAAGTCTTCGGTCGCATCGGCGAACGCGTCGATCTGTTTCTGATCGATCGTATGCCATTCCGAAACGCCAAGCTCTGTGCCCACGAGCTTCAGGTAATCATCAAGATTCATCGCAGCGCCCACGAACCATCTCCCGGCTGAAATTCGAACTGTGTTGGCACATTCCACAGATCAGCCGTCCGGCCAAGCAAAATTTGCTGGCCGGCACGGTTGCACGAACGGCATTAGCCCTCGTCGAGTGCGGCGTCCGTATGCCGTTTCAAACAAACTGTGCAAGGTAAATACGCCTGGAAATAGTCTCCGGCGCGTTACCGGGCCGCTCCCTGACTGCTTTGCAATTCCGGAAAATCCTCTTCCCGGAATTCCTGACCACGCAGCGGATCCCTGCGGTCGTTCTCGTGCTCCAGGCGGCGAAGCTGCACGCGGCGAATCTTGCCAGAGATCGTTTTCGGCAATTCCGTCACCAGTTCGATCCGGCGGATGCGCTTGAATGGCGCGAGGCGCGAATGGACGTACTGGAAGATTGACAGCGCGGTATCGCGGGACATGGCAGTGCCGGGAACCACCGAGACATAGGCCTTCGGAAGCGCAAGACGGATCGGGTCCGGCGTCGGCACGACTGCGGCCTCGGCCACCAGTTCGTGCTCCAGCAGCACGCTCTCCAGCTCGAACGGGCTGATGCGGTAATCCGAGGACTTGAACACATCGTCGGAGCGGCCAACGAAGGTCAGGTAGCCGTCGTCATCGAGGAACGCCACGTCGCCGGTCTGGTAGACATCCCCGTCCGCGCCCTTCGGCTTGCCGTCGTCACCCTGATAACCGAGCATCAAGCCCGCCGGAGGATCGGCACCAAGGACGAGGCGAACCTCACCCTCTTTCGCCGGGTTTCCGTCGGCATCTGCAACACGCACCGTATAGCCCGGCATCGGCCGCCCCATCGATCCGATCTTCACCGGCTGGCCGGGCGAATTACCTGCAAGCGCTGTGGTCTCGGTCTGCCCATAGCCGTCGCGGATGGTCAGCCCCCACGCCGCCTTGACCTGATCGATGACCTCTGGATTGAGCGGCTCGCCGGCGCCGCAGACCTCGCGCACCGATACCTTGTAGTCCGCCAGCCGCTCCTGAATGAACAGCCGCCACACCGTCGGCGGCGCGCACAACGTGGTCACACCGCAGCGTGCAACCGTTGCAAGCAGACCCTTCGCGTCGAAACGCGGCTGGTTGACAATGAAGATCGTCGCGCCGGCATTCCACGGCGAGAAAAAACAGCTCCACGCATGCTTGGCCCAGCCCGGCGATGAAATGTTGAGATGGACGTCACCCGGCTGGAGGCCGAGCCAATACATCGTGGACAGCGATCCAACCGGATAGCTGCGATGGCTGTGCAGGACGAGTTTCGGCTTTGCCGTCGTCCCCGACGTGAAGTAGAGCAACATCGGATCGCTGGCGTTCGTGACGCCATCCGGCGCGAACTTCTCGGAATAGTTCGCCGCATCCTCGAACTTGCGCCAGCCTTTGTGCTCTGACGTAGCGGCCACCACAATCCTGGTGAAATCGTCCTCGCCAAGGCCCTCGAATTTCGCCACTTGGTCCTGCGTGGCGACGACAACCTTCGCTTTGCCGCGGTTGAGACGGTCGCGCAATTCATCTGCGGTCAGCAGCGTGGTTGCCGGGATGACGATGACGCCGAGCTTCATGGCTGCGAGCATGGTCTCCCACAGCGGCACCACATTGCCCAGCAGCATCAGGAGATGATCGCCGCGCTTCAGGCCGAGATCGCGGAGAAAATTCGCGGTCTGGTTGGAGCGCCGTGATAATTCGGCGAACGACAGTTTCGTCTCGCTGTTCGACGCGGCGTCCACGATCCACAGCGCCGTGCGGTCGCGGCTTTCGGAGTCGCGCGCGAGTCCTGCATCGAACCAGTCGAGCGCCCAGTTGAACTGCTTTTCATCCGGCCAGCGGAAATCCGCGATGGCCTTGTCGTAGTCGGTACGATGCTTGAGCAGGAAAGCGCGCGCGTCCCGGAATGTTGTCATCAAGAGATCCTATTTCGCCAGCCCGCGAAGATGCTTGATGATCCCGGAAAAATCCACTCCACCGTGGCCAGCCTTCTCGAACGCGTCATAGATACTTTCGGCATGGGCGCCCAGCGGTGTCGCCGCTCCCGCGGCCTTTGCGGCTTCCTGCGACAGACGCAGATCCTTAAGCATTAGCGCCGCGGCGAACCCGGGCTTGTACTCGTTGTTCGCAGGCGACGCCGGAACAGGACCCGGCACAGGGCAATAGGAGGTCAGCGACCAGCACTGGCCTGACGACGTGGACGCGACATCGAACAGCGCCTGATGCGACAGGCCGAGCTTCTCGCCCAGCGCGAAAGCCTCCGAAACGCCGATCATCGAAATACCGAGGATCATGTTGTTGCAGATCTTGGCCGCCTGTCCTGCACCGGCTTCACCGCAGTGAACGACCTTCTTGCCCATGTTTTCCAGAACAGGTTTGGCAGCCGCGAAAGATGCATCGGTCCCGCCGCACATGAACGTCAGTGTGGCGCCCTTTGCCCCGCCGGTGCCGCCAGATACCGGCGCATCGATCGACGGCAGATTGTGCTCGGTGGCATGGGCATGCGCCAGACGCGCGCTTTCCACGTCGATGGTCGAGCAGTCGATCATCAGCGTGTTCTTGCCGACTGCCGGGATGATTTCCTTCCATACGCCCAAAACATGCTTGCCCGCAGGCAGCATCGTGACAACGATTTCGGCGCCCTTCACCGCGTCCAGGGCAGTCGCCGCTATGCCTACGCCGTCCGCCTTGGCAGCATCCCTGGACGCCTGCACAAGATCGAAGCCCTGCACCTTGTGCCCGGCCTTGACGAGGTTGGCCGCCATGGGTCCGCCCATGTTGCCGAGACCGATGAACGCAATGTTTGCCATTTCCTACCCTCGTTATTGTTGCTTCGGAACCAGTCAGTCCGGAAAAACCAGCGTGTATTTGCCGTTCGGCGCGAAATACTTCTCGACGATATCCGGCGTCACATCCCCGATCCGCGATGGAGACCACTTCGGGTTACGGTCCTTATCGATGATCGCGGCCCGAACACCTTCAACGAATTCCGCGCTGGTGAACACCGCCAGTGCCGAATTGTACTCGCGGACAAGACATTCCTTGAGTGATTTGGAGTTTCGCGCGCGGCGAAGCAGCTCGAGCGTGACCTTGAGCGCTGTGGGCGATTTTTCAGAAAGCGCCTTCAGCGTTGCAAGCGCGAATTCCGATCCATCGTCTTTCAGCGCAGCCACGATCTCTTCCACCGTGCCGCGAGCGAAAGCACTATCGATTAGTTCGCGATGCTTCGCGGTTGGCGCTTGCACATTTTGCACCGCAAAGCGCGCCAGTATGGCGCGAACGTCGTTGCTTTTCGCCTGCAATGGCGCATTGGTCAGCGCGTCGCGAAGCGCCGGCCAGTCTTTCGTAGCGATCAATACATCCGCGGCGCCCGCATAAACCGCGTCGGCGCCGCTCATGGTCTGGCCCGTGAGCGCGAAATAGGTACCGATCTCGCCCGGCGCGCGTGACAGCAGCCACGTTCCGCCGACATCCGGGAAGAAACCGAGGCCGACCTCCGGCATCGCCATTTTCGTCTTTTCGGTCACAACCCGATGCGCGCTGTGCGCCGAGAGCCCGACGCCGCCGCCCATGACAAGACCGTCCATGTAAGCGACATACGGCTTCGGATACTCCGGAATGCGCGCGTTCAGGATGTATTCCTCACGCCAGAACACCGGGCCGAGATCGCCGCCCGCTTTCGCGCTTTCATAGAGACCGCGGATGTCGCCGCCCGCGCACAAACCACGTTCGCCCGCGCCTTCCAGCAGCACCAGCGATACACCGGGGTCGGCCTCGAATGCATCAAGCGCGGTCACGATCTCGCGAGTCATCTCAAGCGTCAGCGCGTTGATCGTCTTGGGACGGTTGAGCCGGATGACTCCAGCGGCACCTTCCCGGCAAATGATCACATCCTTCCCGGGTGTCTCCGTCATCGCCGCATGTGCGCTCATCGCGCGCCCTCGATCAACTTGCGGGCCACAATCACACGCATGATTTCGTTGGTCCCTTCGAGAATTTGATGCACGCGCAGGTCCCTGACGATTTTCTCGATACCGTATTCCGCCAGATAGCCATATCCGCCGTGCAATTGCAGCGCCTGATTGGCGATTTCAAACCCGGCATCGGTACCGAAACGTTTGGCCATCGCGCAAAGCATACTCGCGTCGGGGTCCTTGCGGTCCAGCGATGCGGCAGCGCGCCACAGGAACGTGCGTGCGGCTTCCAGTTCAGTGGCCATGTCGGCAATGCGGAACTGCAAGGCTTGAAACTCATCGAGGCGTTGACCGAACGCCCTGCGCTCTTTCGTGTAGGCGAGCGATTTGTCCAGCGCGGACTGCGCACCGCCAAGCGAGCATGCGGCAATATTGAGACGTCCACCGTCAAGGCCCGCCATCGCGATCTTGAAGCCGATCCCCTCCTCGCCGAGACGATTGGCGACAGGAACGCGGGCGTTCTCAAAAATCACTGCACGGGTCGGCTGGGCATTCCAGCCCATCTTGCGCTCGTTCGCGCCGAACGAGACGCCCGGCGTATCGCGATCGATCACAAGCGTGGAGACGCCGCGTGCGCCCTCGCCGCCGGTACGAACCATCGCGACGTAAATGTCGCTGGTTCCGGCGCCAGAGATAAATTGCTTCTGTCCGTTGAGCACGTAGTGATCGCCGTCACGCACTGCGCGGGTCGAAAGTGCTGCGGCATCCGAGCCTGCGCCCGGCTCGGTCAGAGCGTAGCTCGCGATCAGTTCCATGGTGCACAGACGCGGCAGCCATTTCTGACGCTGCGTGTCCGAGCCATAGGCATCGATCATCCACGATGCCATGTTGTGGATCGAGATAAACGACGAAACGGTCGGGCACCCCGTCGCCAGCGCCTCGAAGATCAGCGCGGCGTCGAACCGCGTCAGCGCCGAGCCGCCGACATCGTCACGAATGTAGATGCCGCCCATGCCGAGCGCCGCCGCTTCGCGCATCACATCGACGGGGAAGAATTTTTCCTCGTCCCATTTCTGTGCAAATGGAGCGATTTTCTCGGCCGCGAATTCGCGCGCCATGTCGCGAACCGCGATTTGATCCTCGGTTAGAGCGAACTGCATTGCGCCCCCATCACGCTTTGGAAGTCTGATGATGCCGGGCAACCGCCGAGGCGGTTGCCCGGAGCACCCTTCTTTATCAGTTCATCGTTGGGATGGTGAACTCTGCGCCGTCCTTGACGCCGGAGGGCCAGCGCGAGGTGACGGTCTTGGTCTTGGTGTAGAAGCGGATCGAATCCGGTCCGTGCTGGTTGAGATCGCCGAACCCGGACTTCTTCCAGCCGCCGAAGGTATAGTAGGCGATCGGCACCGGGATCGGCACGTTGACGCCCACCATGCCGACATTGACCTTGGCCGCGAAGTCGCGCGCCGCGTCGCCGTCGCGGGTGAAGATCGCAACGCCGTTGCCGTAGTCGTGATCCGACGGCAGCGCCAGCGCCTCGCTGTAGTCATGCGCGCGCACCACCGACAGCACCGGGCCGAAGATCTCTTCCTTGTAGATCCGCATGTCCTTCGTGACGTTGTCGAACAGACAGCCGCCCATGTAGAAGCCCTTCTCATAGCCCTGCATCTTGAAGCCGCGGCCGTCGACCGCAAGCTTGGCGCCTTCCTGGATGCCGATCTCGACGTAATCCTTGACGCGATCCAGCGCGGCCTTGGTCACCAGCGGGCCGAAGTCGGCGCTTGGATCGGTCGAAGGACCGATCTTCAGGCTCTCGACCCGCGGGATCAGCTTCTCCATCAGCCGGTCCGCAGTGGTCTTGCCCACCGGCACCGCCACCGAGATCGCCATGCAGCGTTCGCCCGCCGAACCGTATCCTGCGCCGATCAGCGCATCGACGGTCTGGTCCATGTCGGCATCCGGCATGATGATGGCGTGGTTCTTGGCGCCGCCGAAGCACTGCGCCCGCTTGTTGGTCTGCGCGGCACGCTCATAGATATACTGCGCGATCGGCGAGGAGCCGACGAAGCCGACGGCCTTGATGTCCGGATCGTCGAGGATCGCGTCAACCGCTTCCTTGTCGCCGTTGACCACGTTGAGAATGCCGGCGGGCAGTCCCGCCTCCATCATCAGCGCCGCCAGCGCCATCGGCACGCCCGGATCGCGCTCCGAGGGTTTCAGGATGAAGGCGTTGCCGCAGGCGATCGCCGGGGCGAACTTCCACATCGGGATCATCGCCGGGAAGTTGAACGGGGTGATGCCGGCCACCACGCCGAGCGCCTGGCGCATCGAATAGATGTCGATGCCGGGGCCGGCGCCTTCGGTGTACTCGCCCTTCATCAGGTGCGGAATGCCGCAGGCGAACTCCACCACTTCGAGCCCGCGCTGGATGTCGCCCTTGGCGTCGGGCACCGTCTTGCCGTGCTCGCGCGCCAGCAAATCCGCCAGCTTGTCGTAGTCGCGCTGCACCAGCTCCAGGAACTTCATCATCACCCGCGCGCGGCGCTGCGGATTGGTGTTGGCCCACGCTTCCTGCGCAGCCTTCGCATTCTCGACCGCAGAGCGCACCTCCGCCTTGGTCGCCAGCGCAACCTGCGCCTGCACCTCGCCCGTCATCGGCTCGAACACGTCCCCAAAACGCCCCGACGTGCCTTTGACCTCTTTGCCGCCAATAAAATGACCGATCGTGCGCATGCGTATCCTCCAAAAGCGTGTGTTTGGAGGCTTTTAGCATCGCGACGACGGCGTTTGGAACCGGGTTCTGCGCACAGCACGGTGGCGCGCAATGCAAAGAGACGGGGTAGCTCAGTTCTCGGTTTTCGCCGCTTTGGGCTTCTTCGCGCTCGGTTTTGCTGCATTCTCGGATCGCAGGGCCGCCTGGCGACCAGCGCTGAGGATTTCGTCGGAGAATTCACTCGTACCCGCGGCACGCGCCAGAATCATCGCCCCCATCATGGTCGAGATGACGCCAATGGCTTCGCGGCGCGCTGTCTTCGCCGGCAGATCCGGGAACTGCTCGACCAGCATCGCAATCATGTCTTCAAGCTTGCTGGCAAAAGCCTTGCGGGTTTTCGGACTCGCGCGGGACACCTCGACGCCCAGCGACGGCAACGCACAGCCGTTGCCTGCATCGTCGCGGTGCTCGGTCGTGAGGTAACCATTTACGATCGCGGCGAGACGCTTGCCTTCGGGTTCCTGTTCCGCGCGTTTGCGCCACCGTCCGGTGGTCTGCTGCATCGCGTGGGCGAAAGCCTCGCTGATCAGCGCATCGCGCGACGGAAAGTGCGCGTAGAACCCTCCGTGGGTAAGACCGGCTTCCTTCATCAATTCGGCAACACCGAGGCTCGCCGCACCGCGCTCGCGCAGCCGTACGGAAGCGTTCTTCACGATCCGCGCGTGGGTCTCAGCCTTGTGATCTTTTGAATAGCGCATTGCTGCCTCATCAAATGTCCTATGTCATATAATAACACATTCCCGAGGCCGAAGCGCTTACTTTGCAACGTAAAATAGCTGCCATGCGCGATTTGACGACGAGAGAGAGATCACGCACCATTTGCGTCCCCCGCGCTGCAACGCGCAAATGTCAGGTCCATAAAAATGCAAACAATCAATGACCATTGCAACGTCGTACGCGGCGACAACGGCATCGCACAATTAACAATCTGCAATGCGGGTCCGCTGAACATCATGAACTCTGCCGTCATCCGCGGCGTTCGCGAGGGACTGGAGCATCTCGCCGGAGACACCAGCATTCGCGTGCTGGTCGTGAGGGGCTCGGGCGAGAAAAGCATGATCGGCGGCGCGGACATCAAGGAGATGGCCACGCTCGATCAGGCCTCGGCTGAAAAATTCATCACCGGCCTGCGGGACCTGTGCGAAGCGGTTCGGCAATTTCCCGCACCGGTCATCGCGCGTTTGCGCGGATTTTGCCTCGGCGGCGGACTCGAATTTGCCGCAGCGTGCGATCTGCGCATCGCATCGCAGGACGCAAAGTTCGCCATGCCCGAAGTCAAGGTCGGCATCCCGTCAGTCATCCATGCGGCATTGCTGCCGCGACTGATCGGATGGGGACGCGCCCGCTGGCTAATCCTGACGGCGGCAACCATCGATGCGCCCACTGCGCTCAACTGGGGACTGGTCGATCAGGTCGTGCCCGAGACCGAACTCGATTCAGCCATCGCAGCAACCGCTGCGACGATCGCGGAATGCGGACCCGAAGCCATGCGAAGCCAAAAGGCGCTGCTGAAGCAATGGGAAGAACTTCCCCTCACGGAATCCGTCAATCTCAGTGTCGGAGTGTTCGGCAAGTCGTTCCTGACCGGCGAGCCCCAACGCCACATGCAGGCATTTCTCGACAGACGAAAATAATTCATCTGTCGCACGAAAATATCTCATGCCAGTGGCATGCCAAGGCATGTTTTAAACGTCTGGCTGCTTGTCCGCACCTGATTCATGCTTTTATTGTCAGCACGCGGATTGCTATTTCCGCATCTTTTCATATGATGCATGTCATCTAACACGGTGCTCCGTGAACCAGGAGAGTTGCATGTCTACGTCCGATCCCGTTGTCATCGTATCCGCAGTCCGCACTCCCCTCGGCCGTTTTCAGGGCGATCTGTCCTCATTCAGCGCGCACAACCTCGGCTCGCACGCAATCGGTGCGGCGCTGGAACGCGCAAAACTTTCGCCCGACCGAATCGATGAAGTTCTCATGGGCTGCGTTCTTCCCGCCGGACAAGGTCAGGCTCCTGCCCGCCAGGCCGCACGCGGCGCCAAGCTGCCGGACGCCACCGGCGCCACCACCATCAACAAGGTGTGCGGTTCGGGCATGAAGGCCACCATGCTTGCCCACGACATCATCAATGCAGGTTCGGCAGACATCGTCGTCTCCGGCGGCATGGAGAGCATGACGAACGCTCCTTACCTGCTCCAAAAGGCGCGCGGCGGTTATCGCGTCGGCCATGACCGCATCATCGATCACATGATGATGGATGGACTTGAAGACGCCTACGAAACCGGACGTTCGATGGGCGACTTCGGCGAAGCCGCGGCGGAAGCTTACCAGTTCAGCCGCAAGGATCAGGACGACTACGCGATCGAGACGCTGACGCGGGCGCGCAATGCTGTCGAAAGCGGAGCGTTCAAAAAGGAAATCGCGCCTATCTCGGTGAAAGAGAAGGCAGGTGTTCGCGTCGTCGAAAACGACGAACATCCGCTGAAGGTCGATCCCGCCAAGATTCCGAACCTGAAGCCGGCGTTCCGGCCCAACGGCACGATCACGCCGGCGGCCTCCTCTGCCAATGCCGATGGCGCAGCCGCGCTGGTTCTGACGCGCCGCTCGATCGCCGAACGTGAGGGTCTGCCGATCCTCGCTGAAATCAAGGGACACTCGACGCACAGCCAGGCTCCGGACTGGTTCACCACTGCGCCTATCCCGGCAATTCGCAAGCTTCTGGAAAAGATCGGCTGGACCGCGAGCGACGTCGATCTCTACGAAATCAATGAAGCCTTTGCCGTGGTGCCGATGGCCGCCGCGCGCGATCTCGGGATTCCTCGCGACAAGCTCAACGTCAACGGCGGCGCTTGCGCGCTCGGCCACCCCATCGGCGCAACCGGCGCACGGCTGATCGTGACGCTGCTGCATGCGATGGAAAAGAACAACGTCCAGCGTGGCATCGCCTCGCTGTGCATCGGCGGCGGCGAAGCAACCGCCATCGCAGTCGAGCGCAAGCTCAACTGATCGCGCGTCGCGCAAACTTGTAGTGCATCGGCGGGATTTCCGCCGGTGCCATGTGCCGCACACCCGACAAGCGGGCTGCGTTGTTCCTGTGCAAGCAACCTGTGGTGAGATCGTGAAACGAAGCAGCGCGATACGACGGATTGTCGTTACTGGAATGGGCGCCGTGTCCCCGCTTGGCGCCGGTGTCGAGGCCAACTGGTCGCGGCTGATTGCCGGGCAATCCGGCATCCGGGCACTGTCCGATAATGTCGCAGCCGACCTGCCTGTGAAAGCCTGCGGCATCGTTCCTGATATCGTCGAAGATCCGGAATTCGGATTCGATCCCGATCGCGCCATTCCCAAAAAAGATCAAAAGAAAATGGACCGCTTCATCCAGTTCGCCATGATGGCGGCGGACGAGGCCATCGCGCAGGCCGGGTGGAAGCCCGAAGATGCGCGGTCACGTGAACGCACGGCAACCATTATCGCCTCTGGCGTCGGCGGATTTCCTGCCATCGTCGACGCGGTCCGCACCACCGACGAACGTGGCGTGCGGCGCCTCTCGCCCTTCACCGTGCCGTCGTTCCTCGTCAATCTTGCGGCGGGACAGGTTTCCATCAAGCATGGCTTCAAGGGAGCGCTTGGAGCGCCGGTGACCGCATGTGCGGCAGGCGTCCAGGCCATTGGCGATGCCGCGCGCCTTCTCCTTGCCGGAGAAGCGGATGTCGCCATCGCCGGCGGCGCAGAAGCCTGCATTGATCGTGTCAGTTTGGGAGGCTTCGCTGCAGCACGCGCGCTCTCGACCAACTTCAACGATGAACCACAGCGCGCGTCACGCCCGTTCGACCGCGACCGCGACGGCTTCGTCATGGGTGAAGGCGCAGGTATCGTGGTCATCGAAACACTCGACCATGCGCTGAGCCGCGGGGCAACGCCGATTGCCGAACTCGTCGGCTACGGCACGACGTCCGACGCCTATCACATGACCGCCGGCCCGGAGGACGGTGATGGCGCGCGGCGATCGATTGAAATAGCGCTGCGGCAGGCCGGCATTTCGCCGATTGAGGTTCAGCATCTCAATGCACATGCGACCTCGACACCTGTCGGCGACAACGGCGAACTTGCGGCGATCAAGTCCGTGTTCGGAACAGAAGGCCGGGTAGCGGTCAGCTCGACGAAGTCTGCAACAGGTCACCTGCTCGGTGCAGCCGGCGGACTTGAGGCGATCTTCTCCGTGCTGGCTCTGCGCGATCAGATTGCCCCTGCAACGCTCAATCTGGATCATCCGGACGCGGCGGCTGAAGGTGTGGACCTCATCCGCGGTGCTGCGCGGCCCATGGCCATGGAACATGTGCTGTCGAACGGATTCGGCTTCGGCGGCGTCAACGCGAGCGTCCTGTTCCGCGCTTGGTAAGGCGCGGCCAGCGACGTCAATCTGAAACGGACTTATTCGTCAGCCGTTTGTTCTTCGCGGTGAGGTAGTCTCGCGTAACGGCTGTTGCGCCTCGTCCGGGCTTGTACATCAATTCGTCCGAAGAAACTGCGCGCCCGGACGTGGCTTGCATAACGAGTGGTGCAATCGCCGATCCGCTGACACGATCGAACGCCACGACCGGTTCATTGCCGCGTCCCGACACCCAGCGGTCGCCCCATTGCAGAATCGCCATCAGCGCGACCTGAAACTCCTTCGCCTTCAACGTCGGAACATACTCGAACCGCGTTCCCCGCTTGCCAACGTCGATCTGCGTCAGCATTCCCTTCTCAACGAGGTGCCTGAGCCGATCGGCGAGTGTGTTTCGTGCAATGCCAAGTCCGCGCGTGAAGCCCTCGAACGTGCGGACGCCGGCAAGCGCATCTCGCAGGACCAAAAGCGACCATGAATCGCCAAGTACGGCGAGCGAACGGGCGATCGAGCAGTTTAAACGGCTGAAAGAAGGCTCCCGCATACCAGTCATTTTCCTCATTTAGTTGCCAATTAAGACTAGTTGCAATATCGAACCATCTAGAACATTTCGCATCAAGCCGCCAAGCGGTGATTATGGGAGAGCAGCATGCACAGCGTTCAGATCAACGCTTTCGGCAAGCCATGGGAAGTTGTAGAGACCGTCAGTCTCTCCGATCCCGGAGCACCGGGTGCCGGCGAGATCGTCGTCGACATGGAATTTTCTCCGATCAATCCATCCGACCTCGTGCTCATCCGGGGTCTTTACGGCGTGAAACCGAACTTGCCGGCACCAGTTGGCGCCGAAGGCGTCGCGCGCGTTGCCAAAATCGGCTCCGGCGTGACCGGAATCAAGGAAGGCGATCGTGTTCTGTTTCCGCGGGGCGCGTCGACCTGGCTCACACGCGCCAAGGTCAAGGCCGACGGTCTCTTTGCATTGCCGGCGAACGCAGACCCGCAGCAGCTTTCGATGCTGATGGTCAATCCGCCGACGGCGTATCTCATGCTGACCGAGTATGTCGCCCTCAAGAAAGGTGACTGGGTGATCCAGAGCGCGGGAAATTCCGCCGTCGGACGCGCCGTCATCGCCATCGCAAAGAAGATGGGCATTCATACCGTCAGCGTCGTACGCCGCCCCGAACTGATTGAGGAACTCAGGAAGCTTGGCGCCGATGCGGTGCTGGTCGAAGGTCCGGATCTGGCCAAGCGTGTCAGGGAAGCGACCGACAAGGCTAGGATCATGCTCGCGCTCGACAGCGTCGGCGGACCCGGCCTGATGCCGCTGAACGATTGTCTCGCCAACGGCGGCACGCTCGTCGCATACGGCGTGATGAGCGGCGGACCCGGCCCCTTCTTCACGGCTCCGAATATTTTCCGCGACCTGACGCTCAAGGGATTCTGGCTGTTGAACTGGTTTAACAAAAACTCGCCGGAACGCGCTCTCGAGGTTCAGAAGCAAGTGGCGAGCTGGATCGCGGACGGAACAATCTATACGCCGGTGGAAGCGACGTACCCGCTCAGTGAGTCCAAGGCCGCGATTTCCCACGCCGCCAAAGGCACGGGCAAAATCCTGTTCAAGGGCAGCTGAGGAAATCGCTTCAAAACCGGAAGCGAACGTTTATCGGCGCTTCGATGATGCATGGGTGGGCTCCCCTGTTCAGGGCGGCCGGACTGGCCTACAACAATCGGCACCATCGGAGTGTCCCATGACCCAACCTGCTGTCGACGCTCGCAACGCCGATCAGATTGCTTACTGGAACGGCCCAGGCGGCCGTCACTGGACCGATCGGCAGCAGCTTCAGGACGTTGTCCTCGCCCCGGTATCCAAGATCCTCATTGAGCGCGCCGCCGTAAAAGCAGGGGAAGCTGTCTTCGATATCGGCTGTGGCTGTGGAGCCACGTCCTTTGATCTTTTGACGCAGGTTGGCCCCGGCGGCCACGTCACCGGTGTCGACATTTCCGAACCGATGCTGGGCCGGGCCCGAGAGCTTGCACCGCCAAACATGCCGATCGAGTTCGTGCTGGCGGATGCAACGGTATATCCGTTCCCTCCTGCAAGTGCGGATATGCTGTTCTCGCGTTTCGGGGTCATGTTCTTCGCACAACCTTCGGATTCGTTCGCGAACATGCGCAAGGCGCTGCGGCCAGGCGGTCGCCTCGCCTTCGCCTGCTGGCGGACACCGCGCGACAATCCATGGATGATGCTCGGCCTTCAGGAGGCCTACAAATACGTGCCGAAGCTTCCTGAAATGAAACCGGACGATCCGGGCCCATTCTCATTCGCGAGCGAGGAACGGGTCCGGAGAATTCTTGGCGAGGCCGGCTTCTCGAATGTGGGAATGGACCGAGTCGACTTATTGCTCGACATCGCAACCGGCCGCGGCCTTGAAGCGGCCATCGAGACGACCCTTGCCATCGGTCCCACCAGCCGCGCGCTCGAGAATCAGCCGCCGGACAAGATCGAAGCAACCACGCAATCGATTCGCACGATGCTCGCCTCGCATCAGAAGGGCAACACCATCCCTCTCGGCGGATCGATCTGGATCGTTACAGCGACGAACCCACGCTAGTTCACGCCACACCTGAATTTCCGTCGCATCGCATCGCCCAACCGGAACATAAGCCTTCCCGCCGCTTTATTCGTACCCTGCAACCGACTGCGGAGACAATGATGGCGCGGAAGTACTCGAAGGGGGCAGCCAAAAAAGTCGCGCGTGCGATGCACAAGCGGAAAAAAGGAACATTGAAGAGCGGACGATCGGGCAAAAAGGTCACGAGCCGGAAGCAAGCCATCGCGATTGGCCTGTCCGAAGCCAGACAAGAAGGGAAAAAGGTGCCAGCGAAAAAGTCCGCATCAAAGGCACGGAAAACGAAAAAGGCAAAGAAGGCGAAGCGGTCGAAATCATAGATGCGCAGATGCGGGATGTATCGGGATTACCGCGTAATGCCTATGGCTGATGTGGTTTTCCACCGGCCCCAGCCTGCCCGCTCGACAAGGCCAAGGCGGACTTTTAGTCTGCGCGCCGAACCCCGGGGACAGGCGGAGCGATGCGATCCAAGATCTGTTGTACGCTGGCGCTTGCCGTTGCCTTGTTCGTGCAGCTTGGAGCAGCAGTCGCACAATCCGACACCAGTGTTGAGATCACCTTCTGGAATTCGGTGAAGGACTCGAGAAACCCTGCTGAAATCTCGGCCTACCTCGATAAATATCCGAACGGTACATTCGCTGCACTCGCCAGAATCCGGCTGGACGCACTGAAGCAGAAAGCCGTCCAGCCCCCTGGCGAACAATGGGCGGCCATCGGATTTGCGGCGCGCGGCGCCTGGGGCGCCGTATGGCAGAAGGCGACGCGGGACGAGGCCGAAGCGCGAGCCCTGACCCTTTGCGTCAACAACGGCGGACGTGGCTGCAAGGTTTCATCCACAACCAAATGCGGTGCGATGGCGTTCTACACCACGCGTATCCGCCGAACCCGTTACTGGGGTGCATTCACCGCCGAAGGTCCGACGCTCGGCCAAGCCATCGATGCTGCCTCGGCGCGCTGTCGCAAGGAAGGCCGCAGCCCGTCAGATTGCAACATCCGGGCTTCTTTCTGTGCAGATGGCAGCCACCGGGGGTGATCCGGGGCACTTTTATTCTACGGGGATGACGTCTACCGCCACCGCAAGCTTCTGCTTGCGCGATCCGACGATAATTCCATCGACCGGTGATACGTCGGTGTAGTCGCGTCCGACCGCCAGAACAACATGATCGTTGCCGATCACCAGATCGTTGGTGGGATCGAAACCCATCCATCCAATCTCGTCACCACACCAGACAGAAACCCATGCGTGCGTCGCGTCCGCACCCTGGAGCCGCGATCTCCCCGGTGGAGGCGTGGTCCTCAGATAGCCGCTTACATAAGCCGCCGGCAACCCGAGGCCGCGCAATCCAGCGATCATAATGTGCGCGAAATCCTGACAGACCCCTCGCCGCTTCCTGAAAACGTCCAGCAGCGGCGTCGAAATCTCCGTTGCCTTCGAGTCGTAGACGAAGTCACGATTGATCCGTCGCATCAGGTCAGCCACCGAGGAAAATATCGCGCCGCCGGTCGGAAAACACGCCGCAGCATAATCCGTAACGGATGGCTGGATTGATATGAGCGGGCTAGCGAACAGATATCCGACGGGCGAAACCGCCGCGAGCCCATTGGATGCGAAGGCAGCCTCGCGGACCTGCTCCCATCCAGGAGAGACCATGTCGCGCGGCGGAGCCGTGCGGGCAACGTCCACACGTGATCGCGCATCGATGCGCAGAACGCGATGAGGGGTCTCAATCACGATGCTTTCGGTACGGATTCCGAAAAAGTCCGTTCTCACCGTGCGATCGAGCGGTACCGGCTTGATCTCAACGCGATGAGAAATCAACTGCTGGCCATCGCCGCTTTTCGGTTCAAGCCTCAGCGAGCAGCGCGCAAAGCTGACCGGGCTCTCATAGGAGTACGTGGTGACATGACGAATGTCGTAAATCACGCAAACCCCGTCAGCTTCTCCGGTCTCAAGGCGAGACTGCCGTGCGGGAAGTAGTGCGATCCGATGGCGTCGGCCAAGTTCAGCAGATCCTGCTCAAGCAAGAACAGGGTCTTGGCATCAAACGACTCCGCCTCTCCCGCGATCATTGAGGCCTGAAGAGTCACAGCGAGACGGTGCGGAGGATCGATCAGGCCGCCTTCACGCATGCTGGGGAGACTGGCGATGTGCTCATTAAGCGCAGCGACCTGAAACGCCACCGAGCGCGGATTGAAGGCATCGAGAACAACCAGATCGCGCACCGGCGCGAGTACCGGTCCGACAAGATAACGCGAACGATAGGTGATCTGGCAATCGACTAGCGTCAACAGCAGGTCGAGGTCCTCAGCTGTCGCCTTGTCGTCGGCAAACTGGCGTGCAAAACGTGCCGTATTGATGGCGCGCTCGACCCGGCGGCCCATCTCAAGGAAGCGCCAGCCCGCGGCGCGATTCATATTCTCCTGCGCAAGGCCTGCGAACGTCGCCAGCGATTGCAGAGTCCATTCCGCGGCTTCGAGCAAGGCTTCGTCGTCCTCCGCCTTTTCCGACAGGCGTTCCACCATTCCGGTGATGACATGCCAGGCATCCGGCGAAAGCCGCTCGCGCAATGTCGTCGCGGTGCGTTGCGCCGACCTGACAAGCGCCAGTGCCGACCCGAACTTATCCTTGGCTTGCAGCGCCTGCGCTGCAGTGGTCGCAAGCTTGGCGCGGGACGATGGCGAGGTGGCGCCCCAGGCAACAAGCAGGCGCTGAATGCGCTCGATCACCGGCTGCATCGGCGACGGCCCCTTGCCGGGTTCGCGCAAGGCCCCGCCCAGTGCGCGAACCAGCCGCAAGGTCGCCTCGGCGCGTTCGAGGTAGCGGCCTAGCCAGAATAGATTGTCCGCAGCACGGCTGGGCACCCATCCGGCAATGCGTCTGATGCGTACGGCATCACTCGGCGGTAGCAACGTGGACGTTGCGACTTCCTTCTCCGACACAACCCAGACGTCAGCGGCGCGTGCGCCCTCGCCCATTGAAACCGCACGCGCATCAGGCTTGTCGGCGATGCGGCAGAACCCGCCCGGCAGGATGGTCCAGCCGCTCGGCGTGGCGGCGGCGAAAACCCGGAGAACGAACGGGCGTGGAGAGATATGCCCGTTGTCCCAAACCGGCGTCGTGGAGAGGCGCACCATCTCCTGTCCGACATAGTCGATGCCGCGTTTGCCGATAGCATCGACCAACCGCGCGCGCTCATCTGTGGACAGGGAACTGCCGACAATCGGACCACGGCCCGGGAAACCAGGCACAGACGGCCCGTAAGCACCCTCGATCGCCATGTCATCGAGGCGCGAAAGCACCTCGTCACGGGCGGATTTCTGCCCACACCACCACGTGGCGATATGCGGCATCTTCAGGTCTTCGCCGAAGAAGCGCTGGCTCAGGCTCGGCAGGAAACCGAGCAGCGTCCGGGCTTCCATCACGCCTGAACCCGGCATGTTGGCGACGGCGACACCACCCTTCCTGATGACGTCAATCAGCCCCGGAACGCCAAGCATGGAACGTGCATCAAGTTCGAGGGGATCGAGGAAGTTCGAGTCCACCCGCCGCAGCAGCACATCGAGGCGCTTCAGACCGGCAACGGTGCGTACGTGCAGCCGATCCTCGCTCACCGCAAGGTCATCGCCTTCCACCAGCAGAAATCCGAGATAGCGCGCCAGCGTGGCATGTTCCGAATAGGTTTCGCTGGAATTACCCGGCGTCAGCAAACCGATGCGCGGCTCGTCGCGATCCGCGATGGCGCGCAGGCTGTCGCGGAACGCTTCAAAAAACGGCGCAACGCGTTCGACGTTCATCGACGTGTAGAGATTTGTCAGTGCACGCGACAACACCAGCCGGTTTTCGAGTGCATAGCCCGCGCCGGACGGCGCCTGCGTACGATCGTTCAGCACCCACCAGCGCCCGTCGGGTCCACGGCCGATGTCGGCGGCATAGAGATTGAGATACTGACCGCCGGGCGGCGTCACACCGCAAACCGAACGCAGATACTCTGCACTCCCGGCAACGGCCGCTGCGGGCAATGCGCCTTCGGCAATCAGTCTGCCTTCACCGTACAGATCGCGCAGGATCTGCTCGAAAAGCTCCGCGCGCTGGGCGACCCCTTCCGATATTTGCTTCCATTCCACCTCGTCGATCAGCAGTGGCAAATGGCTAAGCGGCCAGGAACGGTCCGCAGCTTCCCCGGGGGCGCGATATGTGACGCCGGCATCGCGCATATGCTGATCCGCGGATGCGAAGCGGCGCTCGATCTCGCCGGACGAAAGCGCCGAGAACGCGTCAAAGAAACGGGTCCATACCTCGCGGGGCTGGCCCTCGGCGTCCTGAAACTCGTCCGGAATTCCGGGCAACGGCGCGTAGCCGCGGGTGCAATCCAGAAGATCGCGCTGTGCCCCTCGCTGTGCCTTTTCTCCGCTATCTGTGTCCGCCATCCGACTCGCCTTCTGCCTTTTGCGACAACTTCGCCGATTATGGCGGCGGCCTCAATGCGGGAGCGGTGTCCGAAGGTCCAGAGTCAGGGGAAATTCGAGGGTTCTTTCCTCGGGCGGCACATTTATTGGGCCCGGCGTGTGCCCATGGTCCTGAAAGCGGGCAAGCCGCCGCGCCTCGGCCTCGTAGCTGTTCACCGGCTTGGTATCGTAGCTGCGCCCACCCGGATGGGCGACATGGTAAACACAGCCGCCCAGCGAGCGGCCATTCCATGTGTCTAGGATGTCAAAGGTCAGCGGCGCATGAACCGGAATCGTCGGATGGAGACCCGACGATGGCTGCCATGCCTTGAAACGAACGCCCGCGACTGCCTCGCCTGCGCGCTCGGTGTTGGTCATCGGCAATCGGCGGCCATTGCAGGTGATCACATGCCGTCCTTCGATGAAGCCGCTAACCTTAACCTGCAAGCGCTCGACAGACGAGTCAACATAGCGCACCGTGCCGCCGCCGGCGTTTTCCTCGCCGAGCACATGCCACGGCTCCAGGGCCTGCCGCAGCTCAAGCGTCACGCCGCCATGCTGGACGCTGCCGAAAAGCGGAAAACGAAACTCAAGTTGCGCTTCGAACCATTCCGGCTCGAAATCGTAGCCAGCCTGCTTCAGGTCCGAGAGCACGCTTCTGAAATCTTCCCAGAGAAAATGCGGCAGCATGAAGCGATCATGCAACGTCGTTCCCCATCGCACGAAGCGGCCATCCTGCGGCTCACGCCAGAATTTCGCGATCAAGGCCCGGATAACCAGTTGCTGCGCGAGGCTCATGCGCGCATCGGGCGGCATCTCCAATGCACGGAATTCAACAAGACCTAGGCGGCCCGTGGGGCTGTCGGGTGAGTAAAGTTTGTCGATGCAGATTTCGGCACGATGGGTGTTGCCGGTAATGTCCACCAGCAAATGCCGGAACGTGCGATCCACCAGCCACAACGGCACCTTCTCGCCTTTCGGCGGAATCTTCGAGATCGCAATCTCCAACTCATAGAGCGCGTCATGCCGGGCTTCATCGATGCGCGGAGCCTGACTGGTCGGGCCGATGAACATGCCGGAGAACAAATACGATAGCGACGGATGGCGTTGCCAGTATAGCACCACGCTCTTGAGCAGATCGGGGCGCCGCAGAAATGGCGAGTCCGCGGGCGTGCCGCCGCCCACAACGACATGATTGCCGCCGCCAGTGCCAGTGTGACGGCCATCGATCAGGAAACGGTTCGCACCAAGGCGAACATGCGCGGCCTCCTGATAGAGACTGATGGTCGTATCGACGATTTCGCGCCAGTTCTTCGCCGGATGAATGTTGATCTCGATCACGCCTGGGTCGGGAGTGACCTTAATGACCTCGACACGCGGATCGTAAGGCGGCGCATAGCCCTCGACATGAACCTGAAGCTTCATGTCTTCTGCGGTTGCCTCCACCACCGCGATCAGTTCGAGATAGTCCTCGAGCTTCTCCACCGGCGGCATGAACGCGCAGAGAATGCCGTCGCGAATCTCGATCGACAGCGCCGTGCGGACACCGCCCTTTCCGCCAGCCTGCTGCTCCTGAATGAACTGGCGCGGCCCGCCATCTGCCAATGCTCCACCATCGAATACGGGCGGCTGAGCGACCGGCTCGGATGAAGCAGCCGTAGCATCGAACACCGGCAGCGCTTCGCGTTCTTCCGTCGGATCCTGTTCGACGATATAGGGATAGTCCTCCGGCGGAATCCATTGTAGCGAATTCATCGGCAATCGCAGACCCAGCGGTGAATCGCCCGGCATCAGGAACAGGTTTCCCCGCCGGAGATTCCATTTCTCGCTCCGCCAGCGGCTGGCGACCTTCGCATTCCAGCGCTGTACCGGCAGCACGAAGCCACGCGGCACGTTCAGCCCCTGCTGAAACACCTGCGCCATGCGCGAGCGTTCTTCCGGATCGGCCAGCTTCGAATCGCTCGGATCGACATTGCCCGGAAGGCTGTTCTCCTTCAAAAGCCAGTGCGCCTGATCCTCATAGGCCGGCAGCACATTGCCTGCATCGATGCCGAGTTTTTCTGCAATGCCCGCCGCGAATTTTTCCGCCTGCTCGATCTTCGCGGAGCGCGGCCCTTCCATCGGCGCGATCAGGTCAGGATTGCGCCAAATCGGCACGCCGTCCTTGCGCCAGTAGAGCCCGAAAGCCCAGCGCGGCAGGCTTTCACCGGGATACCACTTGCCCTGTCCGTAGTGCAGAAGGCCACCCGGAGCGAAGCGGGTGCGCAAACGGCGGATGAGATCATCGGCAATGCCACGTTTGGTCGGGCCGACTGCGGCTGTATTCCACTCGGCGGACTCCAGATCGTCCATGGAAACGAATGTCGGCTCGCCGCCCATGGTCAGCCGCACATCGTCGGCTGCGAGGTCGGCATCAACCTTCTCGCCCAACACGTCGAGACGCCGCCATGACTCATCAGAGAATGGTTTGGTGATACGCGGCGCTTCGTTGACGCGCGTCACCTTCATCTCGAAACCAAAATCGACATTGGCCGCGCTGACATTGCCGCTGATCGGCGCAGCAGTCCGGTAGTGCGGTGACGCTGCGACCGGGATATGCCCCTCTCCCGTCAGCATGCCCGACGTCACATCGAAGCCGATCCATCCGGCGCCGGGCAGATAAACCTCCGCCCAGGCATGAAGATCGGTGAAATCAGCCTCGACTTCTCGGGGCCCCTGCAACGGGTCGATGTCAGGACGCAACTGAATGAGATAGCCGGAGACGAAGCGCGCCGCCAATCCAAGATTGCGCAGCGCCTGGATCAGGAGCCAGGCGGAGTCGCGGCACGAGCCCGCGCCGCTCCGCAGCGTCTCCTCTGGCGTCTGAATCCCCGGCTCCAGACGGATGACGTAGTTGATCCTGTCGCGCAGCTTCGCGTTGAGCTCAACAAGGAAGTTTACGGTGTTGGTCGGTCCGCGCGGAATGCTCGCAAGATATTCCGCGAGCAACGGGGTGACCGGCTCGGTCTTCAGATACGGCGTAAGCTCGTCGGCAAGGTCAGCCGGATATTGAAATGGAAACGTTTCCGCGTACGGCTCGACAAAAAAATCGAACGGATTGACCACCGCCATATCGGCGATGAAGTCCACCTCGATCTTGAATTCCAACGTCGGCTCGGGAAACACGAAGCGCGCGAGCCAGTTCCCCTGCGGGTCCTGCTGCCAGTTGACGAAATGCTTCTCGGGCAAAACCTTCAGCGAATAGCTGGAAACCCGTGTGCGCGAGTGCGGTGCCGGCCGCAGCCGGATGACCTGCGGCCCGAGGCTGACGGGCTGGTCATACCTATAATGTGTGACGTGATGCAGGGCGACGGCGATGGACACTGCGCAACAACCTCAATGGCTTGTTTTTAAGCAGAACACCGGACCAAGCCTCTATCAAGCGCTAACAACGGGCAAGCCCTGCCTAACGCATTGGCGAATCGAGGTTTCGTGCCGAAATGCCGAGCGATTTGATGCGCGATGCCAAGGTGGTCGGCTTGATCGCAAGCAGTTCCGCCGCGCCGTCCTTGCCAAAAACCTTGCCGCCGGATGCCTTCAGCGCGGTCAGGATATTGTTGCGTTCGTGCTCCCGCATCTCATCGTCCGTCATGATAACTTGAGGCGCGCCATTCCTGGGACGCCGTGACGCTACGGGGAGTTCGGTTCCGGTTTGCTGAATGGGCAGATCAATCCGCAGCCGGCCGTTCTGGGCCAAAATGGCGGCGCGTTCGATCACATTCTGTAACTCGCGGACGTTGCCCGGCCAGTCGTACTGCATCAGGCGACGCACATCGCCTTCCGATAATCGAAGGTTGGATTTGAGCGATTTGCTCTCGCTGCTCAGGAAATGCTGCGCGAGTAACGGGATGTCCTCACGACGGTCACGCAGCGGCACGGTTTCAACCGGAAACACGTTGAGCCGGAAATAGAGATCCTCGCGGAATCGCCCCTGCTTCACTTCCTGCTTCAGTTCGCGATTGGTCGCGGCGATAACACGGACGTTTACGGCACGTGTCCGCTCCTCACCGACGCGCTCAAAATGCCCCTCCTGCAACACGCGCAACAGCTTGCCCTGAAGTTCCAGCGGAATTTCGCCGACCTCATCCAGAAACAGTGTCCCGCCATCGGCGAGTTCAAATCGTCCGACACGGTCGCGCAACGCGCCGGTAAACGCTCCGCGCACATGGCCGAAGAATTCGCTCTCGAACAGCTCACGCGGGATTGCCGCACAGTTGACACGGATCAGCGGACGATCGCTGCGCTGGCTCGCCTCGTGGATGGCGCGCGCGATCAACTCCTTGCCAGTGCCGGACTCGCCGGTGATCATCACGGTCGCGTCGGTCGGCGCGACGAGGCTGACCTGCCGCAGCGTCTTCTGCACCGCCGCCGTGCGGCCGATGATGCCGCGGGGATTCGTCTCGGTGCGGATTTCCTCCTGCAAATAGGCGTTTTCCTGCTCGAGACGCTCGCGCAGTTGATCGACCTCGGCGAGCGCCGCGCGAAGCTTTTCATCCGCCTCGCGGCGCTGACTGACATCGCGGAACACAATCACCGCGCCAACCACCACGCCGCGATCGCGGATCGGCGTGGACGTGTATTCGACCCAGACCGGCGTGCCGTCCTTGCGCCAGAACACCTCGTCATCCACCTGATGCACCGCGCCGTCGCGGAACGCGGCATAGATCGGACAGTCCTCGTGCGGATAATGCCTGCCGTCGTGGTGTGTATGATGCACGGTCGCGTGAATATTGGTGCCGACCAGTTCCTCCGCCGACCAGCCGAGAATGCGCTCGGCGACCGGATTGACGAATGTGGTCTTGCCTTCGGCGTTGACCCCATAGATGCCCTCGCCCGCCGCGCGCAGGATCAACTGGTTCTCGCGCTCGATATCACGGAAGACACGCTCCACGCGTTGCCAGGCAGCAATACCGCCGCGCATGTGATCCTCCGCCGTAACGTCGACAAACCGCCGGCGGCGCTGTTCGAGGTCACTCATCGCCAGCAGCACCAGCGGCGTGCCCTCCTGCGGGATGAGCGACCCGGTATATTCCAGCCGCAGCTTGTTACCCGCGGCATGACGCGGTGTCAGCGACGTGGTCCAGAATGAGCCCCTGTCGAACACTGCCTGGGTGAACACAATCAGCGCCGGCACCTGACCGGCATGCAAGGCGCTGATCTTCATCTGCCGGAGCAGTGCACGGTCGTATCCAAGCAAAGCGCACACGGCGGGATTGGCCTCCACGATGCGGTCGCCATGAGGATCCAGCAACATCGTCGGCTCGGCCGAAAAATCGAACGCGGCGCCCCACAGATCGGGGCCCCTCTCCGTTATCGGGGACAAGGAGACGTCCATAAACTCTCACTACGAAATATCGTAATTGATCTACGAATAATCGTGTAACACGAAATTTCGTAACCGGCAATATTACCGCTGCAGCGTAGGCTTATTGATAAATCGCGCGAAACGGGAATGGCACGCAGCTTGCGTAGTGGACTGAAACGCTATGCAGGAGGTTTCATGTCCACCTTCGACAATCCATTCGATCCAAACCGTCGCCTCTCCTCTTTCGGCTGCGCTTGCGGCCAGCACGCGAACGACGCGGAGCACGATGCAGCACTCCAACTCCAGACTGTTGCCTCACAGGGCGACGAGCAGCGCTATGAAGGCGTCGTCGCATCGGCCGTCATGCGCGCGATGTTTCCGCAAGACGTCGCACGCCGCGCGTTCCTGAAATCGGTCGGCGCTGCGACTGCCGTCGCCGCTGTCTCGCAGTTTTTTCCCCTGAAGACCGCCACCGAGGTTTTCGCGCAGGGCGCGCCGCTTGAAAAGAAGGACCTCAAGGTCGGATTCATTCCCATCACATGCGCCACGCCGATCATCATGGCAAAGCCGATGGGCTTCTATGAAAAGCAAGGCCTCAACGTCGAAGTGATCAAGACTGCCGGCTGGGCTGTCATCCGCGACAAGACCATCAACAAGGAATACGACGCGGCGCACATGCTCTCGCCTATGCCCATCGCCATCTCAATGGGCGCCGGCTCCAATCCGATCCCCTACACCATGCCCGCGGTTGAAAACATCAACGGTCAGGCCATCACCCTCGCCATCAAGCACAAGGATAAGCGCAACCCCAAGGACTGGAAGGGCTTCAAGTTCGCGGTGCCGTTCGACTACTCGATGCACAATTACCTGCTGCGCTACTACCTGGCGGAGCACGGCATCGATCCCGATACCGACGTTCAAATCCGCGCGGTGCCGCCGCCGGAAATGGTCGCCAATCTTCGCGCCGACAACATCGATGGCTTCCTCGGTCCAGATCCGATGAACCAGCGCGCTGTGTATGATGGCGTCGGCTTCATCCACATTCTGACGAAGGATATCTGGGAGGGCCATCCCTGCTGCGCGTTTGCGGCGTCCAAGGAATTCGTCACCACGATGCCAAATACCTACGCTGCGCTGCTGAAATCGATCATCGATGCGACGGCGTTCGCGCACAAGGCCGAGAACCGCAAGCAGATTGCCGAGGCTATCTCCCCGGCGAACTACCTCAACCAGCCGCCAATCGTGCTCGAGCAAATTCTCACCGGCACGTTCGCCGATGGACTCGGCAACATCGTGACGCAGCCGAACCGCGTCGATTTCGATCCGTTCCCTTGGCAGTCGTTCGCAGTCTGGATCATGACCCAGATGAAGCGTTGGGGACAGATCAAGGGTGACGTCGACTACGCCGGTGTCGCGAGCCAGGTCTATCTCGCCACCGATACAGCAAAACTCATGAAGGAAGTCGGTCTCATACCTCCCACAACCACCACAAAGTCCTTCAGCGTGATGGGTAAGCCTTTCGATCCGACAAAGCCTGAGGATTACCTCAAGAGCTTCAAGATCAGCAAGGCGAGCTAAGCATGACCTCGTCGCTGAAACTTCGCGCGGCCGTGCTGTCGATTGCGATCTTCCTCGCCTTCATCGGCGCGTGGCATCTTGCCACGCGCGGCAGCGGGTCGGTCGCGACCATGAGCCCGGAATACGCAAAGCTGATGGGTGTGACCGCGACCCAGGGCAAATCGGCAATGCCGGGACCGCTCGATGTCGGCGCTAAGCTCTGGCAGCATATCAAGAGCCCGTTCTACGACAACGGCCCGAATGACAAGGGCCTTGGTATCCAGCTCGGCTATTCGATTGCCCGCGTGTTGCTGGGTTACTTCCTCGCCGTGATTGTGGCGATCCCGCTCGGATTCCTGATCGGCATGTCGCCGCTGATCAGCAAGGCGCTCGATCCTTTCATTCAGGTTCTGAAGCCGATCTCTCCGCTCGCCTGGATGCCGCTGGCGCTCTACACCATCAAGGATTCCAACACCTCCGCGATCTTCGTGATCTTTATCTGCGCGATCTGGCCGATGCTGATCAACACGGCGTTCGGTGTCTCCGCCGTGCGCAAGGAATGGATCAACGTTGCACGAACGCTCGAGGTCGGATCGATGCGCCGCGCCTTCACTGTGATCCTTCCCGCCGCTGCGCCGACCATCCTGACCGGCATGCGCATCTCCATCGGCATTGCCTGGCTCGTCATCGTCGCGGCTGAAATGCTCGTCGGTGGTACAGGCATCGGTTACTTCGTCTGGAACGAGTGGAACAACCTGTCGATCACCAACGTCATCATCGCCATTCTGGTCATCGGTCTGGTCGGAATGATGTTCGACCAGATCCTTGCGCGGTTCACGCGCATGGTCACGTTCCCGGAGTGATGTAATGATCGAGAAATTCATCTCTATCGAAGGCATCGCCAAGCACTATCCGGCACCAGATGGCAGGAAGACGACCATCTTCGAGGACCTCTGGCTGTCGATGCCGCGCGGAGAGTTCGGTTGCGTGATCGGGCATTCCGGTTGCGGCAAGACCACCGTTCTCAACATCCTCGCCGGGCTGGACGAACCCTCCGAAGGCACCGTGATCGTGGACGGTCAGGCTATCGAGGGCACCAGCCTCGATCGAGCCGTGATTTTCCAGAGTCATGCTTTGTTGCCGTGGCGCACGGTGATGGGCAACGTCGCCTACGCGGTTTCATCCAAATGGCGCAAGTGGGACAAGGCGCGCGTTCGTGCCCATGCCCAGAAGTTCATCGACATTGTCGGTCTCACCGGGTCCGAGCACAAAAGGCCCTCAGAGTTGTCCGGCGGCATGAAGCAGCGCGTCGGTATCGCGCGCGCGCTGTCGATCACGCCGAAAATCATGCTGATGGATGAGCCCTTCTCCGCACTCGACGCGCTGACGCGGGGAACGTTGCAGGACGAGGTTCGCCGCATCTGCCTGGAGACCGGCCAGACCGCCTTCATGATCACGCACGACGTGGACGAAGCGATCTATCTCGCCGACAAGATCTTCCTGATGACCAACGGCCCCGGTGCGGTGCTTGCGGAGGTCTTGGAAAATCCGCTGCCGAAGGATCGGGGCCGCATCGATCTCCACCGGCACCCGCAGTATTACGCATTGCGCAATCACATCATCGACTTCCTGGTCACACGCAGCAAGACGTTCGTGGAAACCAACAAGAATCACGACCCGCGCAACGTGCCCGTTGTCCGCCCCGGATTCACGGAGCCAGCAATCGTGACCACGAACGCATCTACCGATAAGCCAGCGGCCGGCCAGATCAGCGCCGCCTGATTAACTTTCAAAACTGGAGAATTGAAATGAAGCGATCCGACCTCACCGAGAAACTGCTCGACATCAAGCGCGAGAACGGCTGGAGCTGGAAACATATCTGCGAACAGATCGGCGGCCACTCCGAAGTGCTGGTGGTTGGCGCCATCCTCGGCCAGATGAAACTGACAAAACCGCAAGCCGAGAATGCCGCCAAACTGTTCGGCCTCTCCAAGGTCGAACAGGCGATGATCAATGAGGTGCCGATGCGCGGCGAAGGAATCCAGATGCCGCCCACCGACCCGCTGATCTACCGGCTTTACGAACTGGTGATGGTAAACGGACCGGCGTGGAAAGCGCTCATCGAGGAAGAATTCGGTGACGGCATCATGTCCGCAATCGATTTCGACATGGACATGGAACGCCTCGCCAATCCAAAGGGAGATCGCGTCAAGATCACCATGTCGGGCAAATTCCTGCCGTACAAGTATTACGGCGCGACCGGCAACCAGCAAGAATACGGTTTCAAGGAAGCGTAAATTACGGCATTAGGCGGATGGCGTCGTTGAAGAAATCCGGGCCACCGAAGTTGCCGGATTTCAGCGCCGTCACCGCCTCGCCCTTGCTCCAGCCTACGCACCGCAGCACCGGTACGCCTGCGGCGATTTCTGGTCCCACCAGAAAACCCGGAATGCCAAGGCGGTCGACCACGGCGCCTGAGGTTTCGCCTCCAGCGATCACGAGGCGCCTGACGCCGGCGGCAACCAGACCTTCACTGATGGCCGCCATCGCCTGCTCGATGGCACGGCCTGCAACATCGCGGCCGTACTTTGCCTGAAGCGCGGAAACTTGATCGGGCGTCGAACTGCTCGCGATCAGAACCGGTCCCTTGCCGAGGTGTTCTCGTGACCAGCCAAGCGCGCGCTGAACCTCGGACGGCCCTGCGACGATCTTTTCAGGATCGAGCCGCAGCACCGGCATGGATTTCTCGGCATAGGCGATCTGCGTCAGCGTCGCCTGCGAACAGCTCCCGGCAAGGCAAGCGACCGGGCCACCGATCGTCTTTTGATCGGCACTCGCCGAGGCTGCCCTCACCCTGCCCGACGCGACAAGACCGCGGGCGAGCCCAAGGCCCATTCCCGACGCACCCACCGACAAACGATGATCCAGCGCAACCTGACCAATGATCTCAAGCTCAGGATCGAACACGGCATCGATGATCGCAGCCCCGACGCCTTGTTTGGCAAAATCGGTCAGCTTTGCGCGGATCGCTTCGGCGCCTTTTGCGACGGTGGCGAGGTCAACCAAACCGACTTTGGATTTACTCTGCCGCGCCAGCACCCGCACAAGATTGGAGTCGTGCATCGGATTGAGCGGATGATCCTTCAGCGGGCTTTCGTTCAACGGCACGCTACCCACGAACAGGTTGCCTTGGTAAACTGTGCGCCCCGTTCCGGGAAACGCGGGCGTCACGAGCACGATGGCATCGCCGGAATCGGTGCGCAGTGCATCCATCACCGGCCCGATGTTGCCGGCATCCGTTGAATCGAATGTCGAGCAGATCTTGAATAGGACATGGGCCGCGCCCCGCGCCCGCAGCCACTTGTCCGCGTCACGGGAGCGCGCAACCGCCTGCGACGCCTCAATGGAGCGGCTCTTCAGCGATACAACAACGGCATCGACATCGGGCAGCGCCAGCGCGTCACTCGGAACGCCGATGGTCTGCACCGTGCGCAGCCCGCAGCGGGTCAACGTGTTAGCGAGATCGGATGCGCCGGTGTAGTCGTCTGCGATACAGCCCAGAGCCAGCGTCACGCGCGCGCTCCAGTCCTGGACTTCGCATAAGGCGCGAACCAGCCGAGCCCCTCGGACGTCTCGCCTTTTGGACGGTATTCGCAGCCGACAAAGCCGCCATACCCCAGCCGGTCGAGTTCCTCGAACAGGAAAGGATAATTCAGTTCCTCGCCTGCCGGTTCGTTACGTGAAGGAACACTTGCGATCTGGATATGTCCTATCATCGGCATCATCTGCCGAAGCGCAACGGTAACATCGCCGTGCACGATCTGCCGATGATAGATATCGAACTGCAATTTCAGATTTGGCATTTTCAAGTCACTGATCACGCTAGCCGCAAAATCAAAATCGTTCAGGAAATACCCCGGAACATCGCGCGGATTGATCGGCTCCAGCATGAGATCGATCTCTTCCTTGGCGAGCGCCTCGGCAGTCCACGCCACCGAGCGGCGGAACGCGTCGACCGCTTTCGGATCGCGGCGGTCGGCAATGCCTGCCATAAGATGCAGTCGTTTAACGCCGGTAGCGGCCGCATAAGGCAACGCCCGCTGGACGCTCGCCTGTACATCCGCGAGGCGGTCTGGCAACGCGGCGAAACCGCGCTCTCCTTTGTTCCAGTCTCCGGGAAACAGATTGAACAGCGCCTGGGTCAGGCCGTTGCGGTGAAGCCGTTCACCAACCTCGTCAGGCGAATGTTCGTATGGGAACAGAAACTCAACCGCCGAAAAGCCCGCTTTTGCCGCCGCGTCGAAGCGATCGAGAAACGGCACTTCGTTGAACATCATGCTGAGATTTGCTGCAAAACGAGGCATTGGATGATTCCGTTTCTTGTTGTTGTGATCGGGCCCTACTCACCCGGCAGCTTCGTGCCTGTGACACGCGCGTACATCCGCGCCACCGACGCATCGTCGTCGCGGCCCATGCCAGCGGCCGATGTCATCAGAAACATCTGTAATGCAGCCGCCGAGACCGGAACCGGAAATTTCGCGGTTCGCGCCATGTCCTGGATGATGCCGAGGTCCTTGACGAAAATATCGACGGCGCTGCGTGGCGTGTAGTCGCCGTCCAGCACGTGAGGCATCCGATTCTCGAACATCCAGGAATTCCCGGCGGATGCTGTGATGACCTCATAAACCTTGGCGATGTCGAGACCCTGCTTTGCCGCAAACGCCATCGCTTCGCTCGCGGCCGCGATGTGCACGCCGGCCAGAAGCTGATTGATCATCTTGAAGGCCGCGCCCTGCCCAGGCTCATCGCCAAGTTCATACAACTTCGCCGACATCGCATCGAGTGCCGCCCTCGCCCTGGCAAACGCAGCCTTGCTGCCGGACGCCAGGATTGTGAGTTCACCCTGCGCGGCGCGCTGCGCACCGCCACTGATCGGCGCATCGAGATAATGCCGTCCGGTGGCTTCGAGCTGTTTTGCCAGGTGCCGCGCGACATCCGGGTCCATCGTCGCGGACGATATAAAAACCGACCCTTTGGGCAAGGTCTCCGCAACACCTTGCGGGCCGAACAGGATCGCCTCGGTCTGCACGGCGTTCACGACCACACTGACGACCGCATCGGCCTCCCGCGCCGCTTCGGCCGGCGACGCCGCGCCGCGGCCCCCCTCAGCAACCAGCCGCGCAACCGCTTCCGCCGCTACGTCGCAGCCCGCAACGTCGAAGCCGGCCCGCTTCAACGACAGCGCCATACCAAGGCCCATCGAACCGAGGCCGACAACTCCAATGCGTCCAGTGGGCATACGATCTCCCGGATTGTCGTGTGCCCGCGCATTTGGTGGCGGGCGTTGACTGCTTGGTAGCACGGCCCACGGCACGTCCAAAATGGCGTTTGAGCCTTTCTGAAAACCGTGAGAAAAGGCATGCGGAAGGGCTACGGAATGACGGAAACACGGCTTCGCGATCAGATTTGCCAGTTCGGCCGCTCGTTGTTCGAGCGCGGCCTGACCCCGGGATCCTCAGGAAACATCAGCGTCCGCCTCGATGACGGCGGCTGGCTGGTGACACCGACCAACGCCTCCCTCGGGTTTCTGGATCCGGCCAGCATCTCGCGATTGAACAGTTCGGGACGTCTGTTGTCGGGTGATGCGCCCACCAAGGAAATCCCGTTGCATGCCGCGCTCTATGAGACGCGACGCAACGCGCGCGCCGTCGTCCATCTGCATTGCGCACACTGCGTTGCCGTGTCCATGCTGCCCGATATCGATCCGCATGCAGCGCTGCCGCCACTGACGCCCTATTACGTGATGCGCTGCGGCACGACCGCGCTGCTGCCCTATTACCGCCCGGGCGACGCGGCGGTCGCCGATGCGATCCGGGGGCTTGCCGGCAAGTACTCGTGCGTGATGCTGTCCAATCATGGACCGGTGGTTGCCGGCGACACGCTAGAAGCCGCCGTGTTTGCCATGGAAGAGCTCGAAGAGACCGCAAAGCTCTATCTGATGCTGCGCGGCATGAATCCCCGTACATTGACGCCCGAGCAGGTCGCTGACCTGGCTTCAGCATTCCCGTCCGCCGCATCGACAGTCGGCGACAAGCAAGTTCCTGGCTGAGCCCCCGCGACAATACGGCACGGAAAAGACGTTTACAGTTATCGAAGTGTCACGCCGATGTAGCGGCACTGACACACAGAACACCGACAAGCAGCGCATGTCTTCAAGGAGGATTACATGCGCATTGCTACATTGTCGTTGCTCGCACTGACCGCTCTGCCCGGTCTCGCGGCGGCTCAAACATCCGGTCAAGCCTTCCCCGCCACCCTTGCCGGCCACGCCGTGATGCCTGCCGAGTCCTTTGTCGAAGCCCCCGCGGATGCCCCCGCGGACCTGAAGGTTTCAGGCAAGTTTACCACCGGCACCCGCGTCGATGCCATCGGCAGCGTCGAGGGTAAATCCTTCGACCGCCCGACTGGCGTCAAGTTGCCGTTCAAGGGCCAGCCCTTGCAGGGCCACTCCGGGATCAAGAAAGCCGCTGATGGCACGTTCTGGGTGATTTCGGACAACGGCTTCGGTAGCAAGGCGAACTCGCCGGACGCCATGCTCTTCCTGAACAACTACCGCATCGACTGGACCAAAGGCGCGGTTGAGCGTGTCTCCACCGTCTTCCTGCGCGATCCCGATAAGAAGGTGCCTTTCCGCATCGCCAACGAAGGCACGGAATCCCGCTACCTGACTGGCTCAGACTTCGATACCGAGAGCTTCCAGCCGATCGGCGACAAGATCTGGATCGGCGACGAATTCGGTCCCTATCTGATCCGTGCCGATCGCACCGGCAAGGTCGAGGCCGTGTTCGAAACCGAAATCGATGGCAAGCCCGCCCGCTCGCCCGACCACTATGCGATCACGTCGCCAGCGACCCCGACCACGCCGGTGGCCTTCAACATCCGCCGCTCGAAGGGCTACGAGGGCATGGCCGCCTCTCCGGACGGCAAGTTCCTTTATCCCCTGCTCGAAGGCCCGGCCTGGGACGCCGAGAAGAAGGACTGGGAAAAAACCGCTGACGGCAAGGAATATCTGCGCATTCTCGAGTTCGATGTCGGCGCGGGCAAGTGGACCGGCCGTCACTGGAAGTATGTGCTCGAGAGCAATGGCCTCGCTATCGGCGATTTCAACATGATCGATGCGACCACTGCGATGATCATCGAGCGCGATAACGGCGAAGGCACTGCCGACAAGGCTTGCGAGGGTCCGAAGAAGCCAGACTGCTTCCACGATCTCGCCAAGTTCAAGCGCGTCTACAAGATCGAAATGACGGACGCCAATGCAAACGGCCCGGTTCGCAAGATCGGCTATATCGACCTGATGAAGATCGCCGATCCTGACAAGAAGGCGCGCAAGCCGCTGAACAATGGCGCCCTTACCTTCCCGTTCTGGACCATCGAGAACGTCGATATCGTCGATCAGACCCACATCATCGTCGGCAACGATAACAATCTGCCATTCTCCACGAGCCGTGAGCCCAACAAGGCTGACGACAACGAGTTCGTGCTGCTGAATGTCGCGGAGTTCCTGAAGGCCCGCTGATTTCAATTTTAACAAACGCAATGAAAGGCCGCCCCGCACCGGGCGGCCTTTTTGCTTCACAACCGGTCATGCCGCGCCAACACCGCAGCTGGGCTGCAATCGCAAATCACAATCACGCGATAGAATTTTCCATGCTGCGTCGCCAGAATGATTTTACGCGCAGGTCGTCTTGCGCCGGCGCAAACCTGCGATAGGCTCTCACCCCGTAAAACGCCAAAAATGACACCCTGCCGGGAGGACAAAATCATGTTTTACGCTTTCAAACATCATGCCCTGAATTCGGTTGCTGCTGCAGCGTTTCTTTGCGCTTTGGCGATTTCGGCGTCAGCTCAATCGCCAAACAACAACCTCGACAAGCTCGGTAATTTTCAGAAAACAGGCGTTACGGAAATTCCGACTGTTCCGCAGACGGGCCGCAAGGTCGACGCGATCAAGGCGAACCTTGCCAAGATCAAACTACCGCCCGGCTTCAAGATCAGCCTGTATGCGCTCGTGCCAGACGCGCGGCATATTGCCGTAGGACCGCAAGGCGTCGTGACGTTCGTCGGGACGCGTAAAAGCAAGGTCTATGCCGTGACGGATCGCGGTAAGGCCGGCTTTGCCGAGGAAGTGAAGGAGTTTGCACCTTCAGTGAACTTCACCATTCCCAACGGTGTCTGCTTTTCCAAGGACGGTTTCCTGTTTGTGGTAGAGCAGAACCGTGTTCTTAATTTTCCGGCCGCCGAGTTTTTCTATGAAAGCCCGGACATCGCCGTCGCTGTGGTCGTTCCACAGGGCGAGTTGATTCCGAAGGAAGACGAAAGCTTCAACCACACAGCGCGCGTTTGCCGCGTCGGGGCCGACAACAAGATTTACATCTCGCTGGGACAGCCTTTCAACGTGCCGGCGAAGAACAAGCTCGATGGCTTCGCGAAGAATGGCATTGGCGGGATCATCAGAATGGATCAGGACGGCAAGAACCGCGAAGTCTATGCCACCGGCATCCGCAACTCGGTCGGCATGGATTTCAATCAAAAGAATAACCAGCTCTGGTTTACGGACAATCAGGTCGACGGAATGGGCGACAACATCCCTCCCGGCGAGTTGAACCGCATCACCCAAGCCGGGCAGAACTTCGGCTTCCCCTATTTCGGCGGCGGCAAGGTTCGCACCGTTGAATACAAGGCCGATACTCCGCCCGCCAATGTGGTCTATCCTGAAGTGGAGATGGACGCCCATGCCGCTGACCTCGGCATGATCTTCTACAACGGCAAATCGTTCCCGGCGAAGTATCGTGGCGGCATCTTCTCCGCCCAGCACGGCTCGTGGAATCGCACGGACCCGATCGGCGCACGCATCATGTTCACGTCGCTCAAACCTGACGGCAGCGCGGACAAGACCGAAGTCTTTGCTTCTGGCTGGTTGACGCCGGATGGCGAATACACCGGTCGTCCGGTAGACGTCGCAACGCTGCGCGACGGCTCACTTCTGGTGTCGGACGATCTCGCCGGCGCGCTGTATCGTATCACCTACGAAGAGAAGTAAGGGACACGTCGCCTGCCGTGAACCAGCCCTCCGGTTCACGGCAGAGCCGATCCAGCAACAAGAAAAGCAGTTCATGCAATCAAAACCGAACAAACACACCGGACCATATCTGGCCGGCCTGCTGGTTCTGCTGACGCTGAACGGGGTGGTCACAGCGCAGGCCGCGGGGGACGCCAAGGCTGGACGAAAGAAGGCGCAAATGTGCGCGGCCTGTCACGGCATCGACGGGGTTTCCAAGATGCCTATGGCCCCCAACATCGCGGGTTCACCTGCAATGTATCTGGAAAAACAACTCAAAGCCTTCCGCTCCGAAGAGCGCAAGGAAGAGAATATGAATGTTGTAGCGAAACCGCTATCGGACGCCGACATCGCAGATCTCGCTGCCTGGTATTCCGGGATAACGGTCGACGTCACGCTGCCAAACTAAGCGTGCGCGACGCGCACCCATCCTGCGTGTGAGCGAGACGAACTGTTATCCGCTAGGCGCGTGACAGCTCTTCGATGGCTGCAACGACGGCATCCCTGACCCCAGGATCGTACAGCGAGTGCCCTGCGGTCTCAACCATTCGTAGCTGGGCATCGGGCCACGCCGCAAGCAGCGCATGGGCAGTCGACGGCGGACACAGGAGGTCGTAGCGGCCTTGCACGACAACTCCCGGAATGCCCCTCAGGCGTCCGGCATTTTCCAGAAGTTGTCCGGGCTTCATGAAGCAGTCATTCTGAAAGTAATGCGCTTCCATAAACGGCGACGATGGAAGACCGCGCCCACCATTCGCCACCGCCGCAAGGTCAAGCCGTGTTTTCGACGGCTTGTGCTCTGAGAGAATGCGCTCGGTGTCGTGCCAGGCGCGGGACGCCGGTCCGTGTACGGCTGGATCGGGATCGAGAATGCGCCGCCAATAGGCGTCGAGCGGCTGGTCGCGCTCGTCCGGCGGCAGCAGGCTGAGAAAATCATCGTTCAGGTCAGGGTAGAAGCGCCGCAAGCCGCCGATGAATGTCCATTCCAGTTCATCGCGGGTGCCCAGAAAAGTCGCGCGCAGCACGATGCCGCTGACGCGCGACGGATGCACCTGCGCATAGGCGAGAGCCAACGTCGCGCCCCACGACCCGCCGACAACCAGCCACCGCTCAAAGCCCAGCATCGCGCGGATGATTTCCATGTCGGCAATCAAATGCGGCAGCGTGTTGTCCTTGCGCGATCCCTTCGGGCGGCTCCTGCCCGCCCCGCGCTGGTCGAACAGCACCGCATGAAAGCGCAGCGGATCGAACAACCGGCGATGGTCGGGCTGGCAACCGCTACCAGGGCCACCGTGCAGATAGACCACGGGGATGCCGTCGGCGCGGCCAACTGTCTCCACATAAAGCTCGTGGCCCCCACCCACCGCAAGATGCTGCACGGTCAGCGGCGTAAACCTGTCAGCCTTTTTGGACGAGGCGGTGTCAGCGGCGTCAGGCCCCATGTGGATCGGCCTCGAATGTGCCGCCTGCAAAGTTCCGGTAGATGAACCGGCGGTTGTCTCCGGCCGCCTCCGTCATAGCTGTCTTGAATATCCGCTCGTGAGCCGGCGACAACGCACAGGCCGGATCGGTGTTGCCGGCATTGCCGGTCAGCGCAAATGCCTGACAGCGGCAGCCGCCGTAATCGATCTCCTTGTATTCACAGCTTTGGCACGGCTCCGGCATCCAGCCGGTGCCGCGATAGCGATTGAATGCTTCCGAGTTCTGCCAGATCCACGTGATGGAATGGTCCCGCACAGATTCAAACGCAAGACCGGTGATCGTTTCCGCCGCGTGACATGGCAATATCTTGCCCGACGGCGAGATATTGAAGAACTGCCGCCCCCAGCCGCCCATGCATTTCTTTGGACGCAGCGCGTAGTAATCAGGGACGACGTAGTCGATAGCCAGAATGCCCTTCAGCCGCGCCTCGGCTTCCTCGACGATCCGGGAGGTCTCGTCGATCTGTTCCATCGTCGGCATCAACGCAGCGCGGTTCTTCAGCGCCCAGCCGTAATACTGCACATTGGCGACTTCCAGCCGATCGGCATCGAGATCGACCGCCATCTGGATGATATCAGCAAGCTGGAACAAATTTTGGCGATGCATCACGGCGTTGACCGTCAGCGGCAAGCCGAGTTCACGCGTCCAGCCTGCCGCATCGATCTTCCTGGCGTGCGCATCCTTCAATCCGGCGACGCGATCGGCCACACCCTGCTCGCTACCCTGAAAGCTGATCTGCACGTGACAAAGTCCGGCATCGGCCAGAGCTGCAAGCTTGTCCTTGGTCAACAGGACAGCCGAGGTGATGAGGTTCGTGTACAGGCCGACATCGGTCGCATGCTGAACCAGTTCCACCAGATCCTTCCGCGCCGTGGGTTCGCCACCGGAAAAATGAATCTGAAGCACTCCAATGGCCGCGAGTTCGCTCAGCACGCGCTTCCACTCGACAGTGGTGAGTTCCGTACCGCCGCGCTCCAGTTCCACCGGGTTCGAGCAGTACGGACACTGCAGTGGGCAGCGATGCGTCAGCTCCGCCAGAACAGCCAGGGGAATTCCAAACGTCTCCGCCTGCGATTTGCGCTGCTCCAGAACCGCCAGTCCGTCCGCCGGCCCGGCGTGAACAGGAGAAACATTGGTGAGCGTCGGACTCATGGTTTTGTGTCCCGTGCCTCCGCAAGGAAACCCTTTTCGGCGAGATCGCGCAGCATGGCGATAACGTCCGTGCCAATCGTACCACGATCGGCGGCATACTTGGCAGCGAGCACATCGATGATCTGATTCACGCTGCTTACGCCGTCACAAAGCTGCAGGATTTCAACTGCAATCTCGTCCGGTGCTAGCACCCGCTCCGGCACCAAAATGACCCAGACCTGCCGGGCCTCATCAAACTTGAGTCTGGCATGCCGGGCCAGCACAGGCCGGCTCTCTTCAGTTATGTCGATCCGGCGGCTTCGCAATGCCATCAGCCCTGCTCCGGCACGAAAGCGCCCGGCGGGATGTGGCCATCGACATATGCATGATAGAGCGCGTCGAGCTGGACCCAGAGCACGTTGGTCTTGAAAATCAGTGCATTGCAGACGGCTTCCCGTTCCTGGGGTGTAGAGGCATGGCGCTTGACGAAATCAAGCGCGAAGTTCGCGTCTCGCGGCGCCTGCTCCATTCGCCGCTTGAAGTAGCTCATAATGTTCGGGTTGATGAAATCGTAGTGCGCGAGCATTCCCGAGATTCGCTCCTCGTGCAGGTTCGGCGCGAACAGTTCGGTCAGTGACGAGGCAATCGCCTCCAGCGGCGTCTTGTCGCGAACAAAATGAACATAAGCATCGACCGCGAAACGCGTCGCTGGAAGAATGCCTTCGGCGGATTCCACATAAGCGCTGTCCAGCCCGAGACCTTCGGTCAGCTTGAGCCAGCGCTCGATGCCACCTTCGGTGCCAACATCGCCGTCGTGATCTTCGATGCGGTGCCGCCATTCGAGCCGGATGTTGCGGTCGCGAAACCGCGAGATCACCACCGCGTCCTTGATGGGAATGGAGCTTTGATAATAGTAACGGTTCAGCGCCCAGGCCTGCACCTGCCCCTTGTTCAATTTGCCGCCATGTAACAGCCGGTGAAAGGGATGCAGATTGTGATACCGCGTTGCTCCAATCTGCCGCAGCGCCGCTTCAAGATCTTCCACTGAATCGAGCGGCGTTCCTGCTTTCAATGCGAACACACTCGTTGCGATCAAACGCTGATCTCCATTCCGTCCGAAGGAATCTGCCACCCTGATTTTTCCGCCGCTTTGCGCTCCGCTGAGTCAGGAAACAGAACCGGATTCGAATTGTTGATATGCAGAAAAATCTTGCGAGCGATGCCAAGGTCCGCAAGCGCCCCGATGGCGCCGTTCTCCCCCGACATCGCCATATGCCCCATGCGCTGTCCGGTCTTTGCCCCCAGTCCGGCCGCGATCAACTCATCGTCGCGCCAGAGTGTGCCGTCGAAAAAGATCAGGGGCGCGTCTTGAAGGCGCTGCCGCAAATCGGGAGTGAGTGCTGCGCAGGCCGCCAAAAAATAAAGATATTCTCCACTTTTTTTGTCTGCGATCCGCAACCCGAGCGTATCGCCGGGCTCGTCGCTCTCAGGTTGTGGCGCACTTTCAAGATACCAAGCGCGTTTACCGGGAACGGCAAACGGCAGAATTTCGAGCCCCGACGGTGACCCGTCCGGAAGCACCGGCTCGAATGCCTTATCAAACTCGATCGGCTGGCGCTGCACCCGCTTCTCGTCGAGCACGTTAAAGATACTGTTCGACTTGAGAACGGAAAGCACGCGCTGATGCGCATAGATCGTGAATGGCCAACCCTCGCGGAGCGACAAAAGGCCGGCCACAGCATCGACCTCGCCGTTGGTCAGGATAACGCCGGCAATCGGGCTATGGCGCAGATGGCCCGCCTTGGGGTGGAGTTGTGGTGTCGCGATCACCTGCTGACGCAGATCCGGCGAAGCGTTGATCAGAAACCAGTGCTCTCCGTCGGCGCTTATGGCAATCGAGGCCTGGGTTGCCTGCAGTTCAGGTTGCGAGCTGCGGGCCGCGCGGCAGACCTCGCAATTACAATTCCATTGAGGAACACCGCCGCCCGCCGCAGCCCCAAGAACGACGACGCGCATAAACAAGCTCCGCGCTCGATCAATGTAACCGAACTTCATCGTGACGATATCTCATGTCACGGAACTCGGTGTCACAGACGCAAGAAAAACCGGCGTCGCTCAGGAATGCTCCCGATGGGAAGAATTCCTGACGCAAACCGGACAGTTCAGCTACCGAACTGATAACGATACGCGGCTTATTTCCGCGCCGCGCAAGCGTACATGTTGATTTCCATACCAACTGGCACTTCGACAATCTTTGGAGTCTTCCAGGCCATTTTCTTGGTCTCCTTCCCATTCCGGGCGGAACTTTGCGCCGCCGCCGACTCCGAGGCTAACACGGACTTTCGGGGTGGTGTCATCCATTTTCCGGAGCCTCCGGCACAAGTTTGTGACCGCAGCCTCGAGAGTGTGCGACGCACCAATTTCCGTTCCGACCGCACGACACCGATAATTTTCCAAACAATGGGCTTTACTTGGATACCTGTCCGCTTGAACCTAGGGCCAACAACGACGCCATGAACGGCGCGATTCTTTACACAAGCACCCCGATCGATGCACCTTTGGACCGAGCAACGGCGCGCTCTCCCGCATTGACCGTAGGGAGGAAACCCAAGTTGAGCCTGCCCCGCACACGCATCAAAATGTCCGATGCAGACATCGTCAGCCGTTTCGAACGCCTCGGCTACAAACTCGCAATCGAACAGATCGCATTCACAACGGAGAGCGTTGAAGATTTCTTCGATGCCCGCGAAACGCTCTGGACCGGTGTGGGCAGTGTCAAAATTTACGAGGAAGGCGGCCTGTTGCTGATCGAGAAAGCGCAGCCGCGCGCCGGCCAGCCCACCCGCGACATAGCGGTTATCAGCCTCGGACACGCGCGCGCCGTGATGGGCGTGCTTAAACCGGACAAGTCCGCGGAATTACCGCGTTATGCCGGCACCATGGCCTAGGGCTTTGCGGCCGCTGCAACACGGTCTCAGGTACGGCCGATGGCTTTCAACAGTTCGGCTGCATGGTCCTCCGCGCGGCCGATATTGTTGATCACGACATCAGCCGCCGGGGCAGCAACCGCCCTGCGGAGCCTGCCGTCGAGTTGGCCGTCGCTGGACCGTGCGCGCGCGGCAAGACGTTGTGCAAGTATCTCCGGCGGAGCCGTCACCGAGACCACCGTGACGTTGGCATACGATCTGCGCGCAAACTCGACAATGGTGCGAGACGCGTTCACGACGACGGCATGTCCGGCCCGGATGTCATCCACGATCGAGCGCGGCACGCCATAGCGCAAGCCATGCGCTTCCCACTGGAAGGCGAAGTCGCCGTGTGCAAGCATCTGGCCGAACCGCATCGGGCTGACTGCTTCGTTGTTTTCGAAGGACGACGCCTCGCGCGTCACAATCCGTTGCGGAAAGACGACATTGGAGTCGCCCGCACAGGCAGCTTGCGCCAGCCCGATCAACGTATCCTTGCCCGCTCCGCTGGGCCCTACGATCAGAACCAGCCGGCCCGGTCCGATCAAATCCGTGCCTGGCACGGACAGTGTCGCGATGTCGGTCATGCTACGCGATGTCCTTCGCGCCACACGCTGCGCACCACCGGCAGATCCTGTGCAAGATGCACGCGGATCAGATCGGCGCGTTTGCCGGCAACGATTTCACCCCGGTCGGCAAGCCCAACAGCTTCAGCTGCTGTTTTGGTAACGGTTCGCACCGCTGCTGCCAGATCAATCGCCGGCACATGCTTGGGCAACTGCATCGCCGCCATGAGAAGACTCGACGGGATATAGTCAGACGACATGATGTCGAGCAACCCCTCGCGGGCGAGATCGACCGCAGCAATATTTCCCGAGTGAGAACCGCCGCGCACGACATTCGGCGCGCCCATCAGAACGGCGATGCCTGCCTGGTGAAGCCCCCGCGCCGCTTCCATCGTGGTCGGGAATTCGGCGACCGACACCCGATCGCGGATGGCGTCGGTGACATTTTCCTCGGTGGTGTCGTCATGGCTGGCGAGCGGTATCCCGTAGCTCTGTGCGAGCGCAACGATGGCGCGCATATTCGTTTCGCCGTAGGTCTTTTGATAGACAAAACGGCGCTCAAACATCACATCGAGTTCCGCATCCGTCAGGCCGCCACTCTTGCCGCGGTAGTAGTCGCGCAGTTTACCCTCATCGCGGAACTGGCGCTGGCCGGGCGTGTGATCCATCAGCGACATGAGCCGCACGTCCGGCCGGCCAACCAGTTCCTTCGCTTCCTCGACAACGCTTGGCATCGGAATTTCACAGCGCAGATGCAGGAAATGCTCGGCCCGCAGCAGTTTCGCCTCTCGCGCCGAGGAGATAGCCCCGGCCAGAACGCCGGCCTGACCGTCCACGTCCTCAGCGCCCTCCTCGCGCCAGACGCGCAAGGAATCCAGGACCGTTGTGATACCGCTGGTTGCTAGCTGTCCATCATAAGACACCACTGCCGCCACCGGGTCCCAGAACACCTTGGGCCGCGGGACGTAGTGCGCCTCCAGGTGATCGGTATGCAATTCGATCAGCCCGGGCATCAAAAGATCGCCACCCATGTCCTCGCTACCCCTGGGCGCGTCACCCTCGCCAACCTCGGCGATTTTCCCACCAACAATCGCAACCCAGCCCTGTTCGATGACCCGGTCCTTCAGGACCACGCGCGCATTACCAAGGACGCCTTCATTCCGTTCGGAGACCATTCTTTTCCTCTTACGCTGCCGCCGCGAACGACGTGACGTCGATAATTCGATCGGCAATCAGATTTCGGACTTCGTCGTCGTGGACGATGGCGACCAGCGCCACACCGCGTATTTTCTTTTCAGCAACCAGATCGACGACAATCTTGCGATTGACACCGTCGAGCGAAGCCGTCGGCTCATCCAGCAACAGGATCGGCATATCGGAGATGAAGCCGCGTGCAATGTTGACGCGCTGCTGTTCTCCGCCGGAGAAAGTTGACGGCGGCAGGGTCCAGAGCCGTTCCGCGATATTGAGTCGGCGCAGTAGCGTTCCCGCCCGCGCACAGGCTTCGTCACGAGCGACACCATTCGCGACGAGCGGTTCGGCAACAACGTCGAGGGTTGCAACCCGGGGCACCGCGCGCAGGAACTGACTCACATAGCCGATAGTCTGCCTGCGGACCCGCAGAATATCCCGCGGCTGAGCCGTCGCGACGTCAATCATCGTCTCATTATGGCGTACCGAGATGCGGCCTTGATCGCAACGATAGTTGCCGAAAATCATTTTCAGGATAGACGATTTTCCGGCACCCGATGGGCCAGAAAGTACGACACACTCTCCGGCATTAACCTGCATGGACACTCCGGACACAACCGGCAGCCGCACACCGTTTTGCAGATGCATCGTAAATGTCTTGCTCGCGTTTGATATCTCAATCATCGGAGACATAGGACCCTCATGCCGGCAGGATCGAGGAAACAAGGAGCTGGGTGTAGGGCTCATGCGGATCGTCAAGCACCTGATCGGTCAGGCCGGTCTCGATCACCTCGCCACCCTTCATCACCATGACCCGATGCGACAACAGCCGAGCCACCGCGAGATCATGCGTCACAATAACGACCGCGAGCCCCAGTTCGTTGACCAGTCCGCGCACCAAATCGAGCAGGCGCGCCTGAACGGAGACATCAAGCCCTCCCGTCGGCTCATCCATGAAGACGAGGCGCGGCTCGGTAACCAGGTTGCGCGCGATCTGAAGCCGCTGGCGCATGCCGCCGGAATAAGTCTTGGGCGCGTCATCGATCCGATCGGTCGAGATCTCGACACGCTCCAGCCACGACGACGACGTCTCACGAATTTTACCGTAATGACCCCAGCCAACCGCCATGAGCCGTTCGCCGACATTGGCGCCTGCTGATACAGCCATCCGCAAACCCATCGCCGGGTCCTGATGGACATAGCCCCAGTCGGTGCGAAACAGAAAGCGCCGCTCCGCCTCACCTAGCGTCGCGAGATCGCGGGTGATCCCGTCACGCATGCGATACGACACACGGCCCTTGCTAGGTTGAAGCTGCGTCGACAGCATCTGCAACAACGTGGATTTCCCCGAACCGGACTCGCCGACAATGGCGAGCACTTCGCCGGGGTAGAGCTGGAATGAAACGTCCTTGCAGCCAATATGCCGGCCGTAGGACTTGCTCAGGCCTTCACAGACAAGCAGCGGCCGATCGTTGTCGCGCATCACATCACCTGATGGTCGGCGCCGAAACCGGCACCCTTATGGCCGTCCGCGCGGCGTGTTTCGCAATAGTCCGTATCGGAACACACGAACATCCGGCCGCCCTTATCGTCGACCACGACTTCATCGAGATAGGATGTCTTCGATCCGCACAATGCGCAAGGCGCGTCGAAGCGGTAGGTTTCGAACGGATGATCCTCGAAATCGAGCGATGTGACTTTGGTATGCGGCGGAATCGCATAGATGCGCTTCTCGCGTCCGGCACCAAACAATTGCAAAGCTTCACAGTCATCCATTTTCGGATTGTCGAACTTCGGCGTCGGCGATGGATCCATCACATATCGCTCGTTGACCTTCACCGGATAGGCATAGGTTGTAGCGATGTGGCCGTGGCGCGCGATGTCTTCATACAGCTTGACGTGCATCAAGCCATACTCGCCAAGCGCGTGCATGCGCCGCGTTTCGGTCTCGCGCGGTTCGAGAAACCGTAACGGTTCCGGAATCGGCACCTGGTAGACCAGAACCTGATTGTCATTGAGCGCCGTCTCAGGAATACGGTGACGCGTCTGGATCACGGTTGCGTCCGAGGTCACCGTGGTGGTCTTAACGTTCGCTGTTTTTTCAAAGAATTTTCGGATCGAGATCGCATTGGTCGTGTCGTCGGACCCCTGATCGATCACTTTCAGCGTATCGCCCTGTCCGAGGATGGCAGCTGTCACCTGCACGCCACCGGTGCCCCAGCCATACGGCATCGGCATCTCGCGGCTGGCGAACGGCACCTGATAGCCCGGAATGGCAATGGCCTTAAGGATGGCGCGGCGGATCATCCGTTTTGTTTGCTCGTCGAGATAAGCGAAGTTGTAAACGGGCGCGTTCATTCGGCGGCCTCCGCGAGCGAAACGTCACTCCCCTTCGCAGCCTCAAATTCCTTGCGCAGCTTCCGCAGCAAGCCGAGTTCGGACTGGAAATCCACATAGTGCGGGAGTTTCAAGTGCTCGACGAATCCCGTCGCCTGTACGTTGTCGGAATGCGACATCACGAACTCCTCATCCTGCGCCGGCGAGCGCGATTCTTCGCCCAACTCGCGCGCACGCAACGAACGGTCCACCAGCGCCATCGACATGGTCTTGCGTTCGCTCTGCCCAAAGGCAAGGCCGTAGCCGCGGGTGAAGCACGGTGCTTGCGTGTCCGAGCCCTTAAACTGATTGACCATCTGGCATTCGGTCAGCGTAATCGACCCGAGCGGCACCGCGAAGCCGGCATCTTCCGCGACGAACTCGACCTCAACCTCACCGAAGCGAATCTCGCCTGCGAATGGATGCGTCCGACCAAAACCGCGCTGGGTCGAATAGCCCAAGGCCAGCAGAAAGCCTTCGTCGCCTCTCGCCAGGTTTTGCAGGCGCAGGTCGCGATCCGCCGGAAAGCTCAGCGGGTCACGGGTCAGGTCTCCGACAGGTTGGTCGGTATCTGCCTCGGGTGAAGGCTCGATCAGACCGTCTGCGCCGAGAATATCGGTCACGCGCGGCATTGGCGCCTCGTCCACGTCACCCAGTGCTGGTTCCGGGATGGTCACGCCTTCGGTGAGTGATGGATCGAGCAGCCGATGGGTATAATCGAATGTCGGCCCAAGGATCTGCCCGCCGGGCACATCCTTGAATGTCGAAGAAATACGGCGTCGCACCTGCATGTTTGCGGTATCGAGCGGTTCGGTCGCACCAAAGCGCGGCAACGTCGCGCGGAATGCACGGAGCAGAAAGATCGCTTCGATCATATCGCCTCGCGCCTGCTTGATCGCCAGCGCGGCAAGTTCGCGGTCATAAAGTGAACCTTCGGTCATGACACGATCGACCGCCAGCGTGAGCTGTCCGGAAATCTGTCCTAAAGAAATATCAGGAATGGCGGGATCGCCACGCCGCTCATGCGCAAGCAGCCGATGAGCATTCTCAATCGCGCGTTCGCCGCCTTTAACAGCAACGTACATGGATCAGACCTCCTTCACAGCAACGATCGTGCTACGCGGCATCGCCACCAGTTCCGATCCGCAAACCAGCAGCAGATCGACACCCCGCGGAAACAGTGCGCGGTTGGCTCGCATCCGTCCGGGAAAGCCCGAAGGCAGCGCGCCCGCGCGCAATGTGGCCGAGCCACGAATACCGGGACCATTCAGCACCAGTTCCGGTCCTTCGGTGAGCGAATCGACCTGAACCACCAGCGTGGTCGAGCGATCCGGGTATTCCGGCGTTCCGAGCGCAAAGGTTTCAAAGTCCGGCAATGTTACGCCACCGTGAATCAATGCATAGCTCGCGTAAGATGCATCACGTGTCAGTGGCGCACCGGTGTGAAACCGCAGCCACGCATCAATTTCGGGCTCGGCAGAGAAGCGATCGTCCATCCAGATCGGCGTGTCATGATCGAACAAAGCCAGCGCAATAGCAGCCGTACCTGACATCATTGGAGATGGCGTATGGACAGGTTCGGCGATCGTGTGAACTGAACCGGGACGCGCCAGCGCATCCATCACACAGCGAAACACCGACTGCGACGACTGCACCGGATCGGCAAAGCCACCACCCGATCCGAGGCTGGCATGAAGTGTCATCGTCATCCCTCGCCTCTGACCAGAGTGTAGAAATCGACCCGCGTCGCCGCTGTCTCCGCCGCCTGACGGGATCGGGCGTCTTCGAGTTCGCGACGCAACGGCGCGATGATATTCTGTTCGACGTCGGCCTTGAATCCGGGGTTCTGGATCAGCGCATCGCACAGAGCGACCAGCCTCGCCTTTTCGCCATCCCGTCCCAGCACATAACCAAAGCCAAGTTCGCCCGAGGCCAGCCGCACCGCGGCGCGGCAAACGCTCGCCTCGCCGAGATTAAACGGGGCACCGTCGCCGCCGATCCGCCCCCGGATCATGACAAGACCGCTCTCGGGTTGCCGGGCAGCCTCGTGCGGCGGGAGATCGAATGCTTCGAGACAGGACAAAATCCGCTCTGTCGGCGTATGCGCCAGCACTGACATCGCGGCGCGACGACTGGTTTCCGATGTGACTGGCGGTTCTGTCATGTCCGGCTTGCCGATTCCAAGTTGTCTATGTTAGTAGACAACTTCGTAACGCAGCGCCATGACAAACTGGTGACATCGACATGATTTTCACAGCGTCCGGAACTGGCCGTCGAAAGACGCGGATACGTTCATGAGTTTGTCCGGAGAGCCAACGACAGGTGTCGCACTCTGGCGCCGCGTAGCGGATTCCATCGAGCAGGCCATTGCGGACGGAACCTATGCCCGCGATACGCGCCTTCCCGGTGAACTGGAGATTGCGGAAATCCATCGCGTCAACCGTCATACGGTGCGGCGTGCGCTGGCGGCGCTAGCCGAACGCGGCCTGGTCCGCGCAGAGCGCGGCAGCGGCACGTATGTGGAAGCCCCGCGCATCGCCTATCCGCTGCGCTCGCGAACGCGGTTCTCGGAAATCGTCGGCGCTGACGGGCACGAAGCCGACGGAAAGCTACTGCATTCATCGATCGAAGCTGCATCGCGGGATTTGGCGAAGCGCCTCGGCCTCAAGACCGGCGCTCCGCTGCTGCGCATCGATGCTCTGCGCACTGCGGACCGGATTCCGATTTGTGTTGGGACGAAGTGGATGAGCGCGGACCGCTTCCCCGGCGGCGCGAAAATCTACGAGAAACTGCGATCAACCACCAAGCTGGTGGCTCACTTCGGTGTGCGGGACTACCGGCGCGACTGGACCAAGATCACTGCCGCGATCGCAGAGGCCGGCGATGCCGCGCGGCTCGACCTCGCGCTGGGTCGTCCCGTACTGGTGGTAGACAGCCTCGATGTAGAACCGGACGGAAGGCCGCTGCTTACCTCACGCTCACGCTTTGCCGCCGAGCGGGTTCAGTTCGTCATCGAAAATCAATAGCTGAAGAATCAGGCCCGTACTTCGCCTGCCCGGCCAATAATGGCAAAGCGCAGCCGGCTTGAGATCAAGTCAATCACCGCGACCGCCACCAGGATCATCAGGATCAGGGTCGAAACCTTCTGCCATTCCAGTACGCGGATCTGCTCAGCCAGTTGCAGTCCGATGCCACCTGCACCGACGATGCCGATGATGGTGGCCGAGCGCGTGTTGGATTCGATGAAGTAGAGGATTTGTCCCGCAAGCACCGGAAGAACCTGCGGCATCAGGCCGAAGCGAATCTCCTGAAGCTTGTTTCCGCCTGCTGCGCGGATGCCTTCGACCTGCTTGCGGTCCGCCCCTTCAATAGCCTCGGAGAAAAGCTTTCCAAACGCGCCGAAATCCGAGGTCGCGATTGCCAGCACACCGGCAAACGGTCCGAGCCCCACAACATTGATCCATACCAGCGCCCAGATCAGTGTATCTACGCCCCGGATCGAATCCAGGAAACGCCTTACGGGAAAGCGAAGGAAAACCGACGGAATGATGTTTCGCGCCGCAAGCAGGCTCACTGGAAGCGCCAGCACCGCAGCCAGCAGTGTACCCAGAAAAGCGATGGAGAGCGTTTCCCCCATTGCCACCAAATAGGTCGGGAACGATGTGCCGGGATCGGGTGGAATCATCAGGGTGATGAACCAGCCGAGTTGCCTGAAACCGGTCACGAGACGGTCAACCGAAAACTCGAGATACCAGCAGCCGAAGAAAAACAGCGCAATCGCGGCCAGCGCGACAGCGAGGGTCTTCAGGCGGACAGTGTGCGATCCCCGGAAAAGGTCCGGATACTGAATCGCAAGCTCCTTCGGATCTCGGGTTTCGGGTGTCATGCGCGCTGATCCGATCCGAAAAGCCGCCCGCGCAACCAGCCGGTGCAGATATCGATAATAAACACCGTGATGATGATCATGATCAAAATCGCGCTGACGTCGGAGTAGAAGAACTTGCGCACCGCCACGACCAGTTCCTGGCCGATACCGCCCGCGCCGACGAAGCCCATCACTGACGCTTCGCGTACATTGATCTCGAACCGCAGCAATGTGTAACTCGCAAATCCTGGCATCACCTGCGGCAGGACCGCGAAGCGGACCGCAGACAACCAGCTCGCACCGGTGGAGCGGACACCTTCGAGCGGTTTCATGTCGATATTTTCAGCCTGCTCCGAATAAAGCTTGCCCAGCGCACCGATCGAATGAATCGCAATGGCCAGCACACCCGCCATCGGGCCGAGGCCAAAGGCAATCACGAAAATGAGCGCAAATACGATACTTGGAACCGTGCGGCAGAACTCCAGCAATCTGCGCACGACGAACCTTAGAACTGGATTCGGCGACAGGTTGGCGGCGGCGAAAAAGTTGAGCCCAAATGCGCCGAACGCGCCGATAGTGGTGCCGACATAGCTCAGCAGCAGCGTTTCCGCGAGCAGCTTCAGCCATTTCTGCCAGCCCCAGAACCATTCGGCGGGATCGGTCCAGACGCGTTTGCCAGTGTCCAGATTCAGAATGCGGTCGAAGTAACCAACAAAGTTCCCGATCTTCTCGACAAAAATTTTCGGCGCCACCTCGGCGCCAAATCCTGCGACGATCAGCAATGCGACGAATACGATAAGACCCGCTGCGAAGCGCAGACGCTTGCGCGAAATAGCTGCATTATACGCGGCCTGGAGCGCCGCGATCTGCTGGGGCGGATAGCTGGAAAGACTGATTGTCAAAACAAAACCGCTCTATGAGCGAAAGAGGAAGGGCCGAACAGGTAGGTCCGTCCGGCCCTTCATCAGTCAGGATGCCTTCTTTTTGCGAAGGCTGTCGACGAACTTGATCAGTTCGATCATGCCATCCCAATCCTTGGTGGTGGCCGGCGCAAAGTCTTTCTTCTGTCCGTCGGACAGCCGATCAAAAGCCACCTTGTCCTTGGTGGGAGCTTCAAAGAAGGCCTTCTCGATGCCTGCCTTCAGATCGGCCGGCATGTCGGTCAGAACGGCGTATGGGCCGTTCAGAATAGGTGCCGACTTGTGAACGATGCGGAAATCTTCCTTCTTCATCGCCGAACCGTCTGCATTCTTGAGCATGCCTTTGGTCAGCATTTGTGCAAGGGTCGAGTCGTTATCGGCCGTCCACTGGTTGGCGGCAACATCGACGGTCCCTTGCGAGAGCGCCAGGAGCGCATTCTCGTGACTGCCGGTGAACACCACCTTGCCGAAATAAGATTCCGCATCGGTGATCTGCATCTTGTTCAGCTCAAAGCGCGGAACGTTGTTGCCGGAAGTGGAATTCGGATCGACCAGACCGAGATTCTTTCCCTTCAAATCGTCGATGCTCTTGTAAGGGCCCTTCGCCAGAACGAAGAACATGGAGTAATAGCCGGTAGTGCCGTCGATGTTGCGATCATGGGCGAACGCATCGGTATGCACCCCGGTCAGACGCGCGCGAGCAAACGATGCCGAGCCGTAACTCGCAATGTGGATAGTTCCGGTTCGCTGCCCCTCAATCACCGCCGCGTAGTCGTTGGCGATACGGAGATTCACTTTAACGCCGAGTTCCTTGCTCAGATAGGAAATGAACGGCGCCCAGCGCTCCGTCACGCCCGATGCGTTCTCGGCTGGCACAACGGCGAACGTCAGCTCAGGATACTTGGTCTTCCAGTCCTGAGCAGACACTGCTGTGGCGCTGAGGGCGAGCGCGGCGGCGCCCGCAATGACGATACGGCGATTGATCATGGTATCCTCTGTGTGGTCGATTATCGAAGGGGTTCAGGGTCGAATTCGGTGACTCAAAGCATGACGCAGTCCGAAGACTGCTTCACGACACGGGCACGCTCATGCAACAGCGGCGGCCGGGAAAGCCGGCGCCAGTGTCCCAGGCGCAAAGTTCGGAGCCTCATCCATCACCTCGCCGGCCTCAAGGTCGTAGAGCTCGCGCGCGATCGTATCTGTGAGCGCGGCAGGAGCGCCATCGAACACCACGCGGCCCGCAGACATGCCAATCAGGCGGTCACAATATGTCCGCGCCAGATCGAGCGAGTGGAGATTACATATCACGGTGATACCGAAATGCTTGTTGATGCGCAGCAGCGCATCCATCACGATCCGCGTGTTGCGCGGATCAAGCGACGCGATCGGCTCGTCCGCCAGAATAATGTCGGGTTGCTGGACAAGTGCACGGGCGATCGCCACGCGCTGCTGCTGACCGCCAGAAAGCTGATCGGCGCGCTGCGCGGCCATCGGCATCATGTCAAACTGCTCGAGAGCAGAAATCGCAATGGCCTTGTCATCCTCCGGCCAGAGCTGGATCAGCGACCGCCACTGCGGCACGCCCGCAAGCCGCCCCATCAGAACATTGGTCAGCACATCCAACCGCCCAACCAGGTTGAACTGCTGGAAGATCATCGCCGAGCGTGCACGCCAGCGACGCAAATCGCGTCCCTGCAGGGCGGTTACATCAACGCCCTCGAACAGAATGCGCCCGCCGGTCGGCTTCTCCAGCCGATTGATCATACGCAGCAGCGTCGATTTTCCGGCTCCTGAACGACCGATCACGCCAACGAAGCATCCCGGTTCAATCGCGAAAGAGGCATTATCGACGGCCGTCTTCGCGCCAAACCGGCACGTTAATCCGTCCACCTCAAGCATGCGCCGACTCCGTCTGAATATCCTCTCACCTCGCTAGCGTGGGTTTCCTACAGTTGTGTGACATCCACGCCTGTGGCAGACGCTCTCTCCGGAAATAGAAAATGCTGTGACGAAAAGCCCATGTCATCCAACTTTCACGATGTCGTCACGAAACGTCATGAAGAGATGTTGTCCTCGCCAAGTGCACCGAACATCGCCGCGCGCAACACCCGTACCGAGAACTTCATTCATGGCCGGCAAAGAATTATCCACTGTCCCCCTCATCGATCCGACTGCGCGGCTGCATGACAGCAGCGCTGGAGCCTATTGCGAGATTGGCGCCCGCACGATTCTGCACGAGGTCACGCTCGGCGACTATTCCTACGTCGTGAATGACAGTCAGATTGCGTACGCCACCATTGGAAAGTTTTGCTCTATCGCGGCGATGACGAGGATCAACCCCGGCAATCATCCAATGCATCGCGCATCGCAGGCGCACTTTTCTTATCGCGCCAGCGCCTATTTCCCCGGCGAATCCGATGAGTCAGAATTCTTTGCCTGGCGGCGCAGTCATCACGTGGCGATCGGTCACGATGTCTGGATCGGACACGGCGCCATTGTACTGCCGGGCCGGAACATCGGCACCGGAGCTGTGATCGCGGCTGGAGCCGTCGTCACCAAGGATGTCCCGGCCTATACGATCGTTGGCGGAAACCCGGCAAAGCCGATCCGGCGGCGGTTTTCAGAACGTATCGCGGATGAACTGTTAGCGCTGTCATGGTGGGATTGGCCGCACGACCGTTTGAGGGCCGCGTTGCACGATTTCAGAAATCTCCCGGTTGAAGGCTTTGTCGAGAAATACAGATGCGTCGCATCAGTGGATCAAACATTGAAGGCAGTTGGCACATGATGGACGTACTGATTGAAGGCGGCGAAGCACTGATCGGAAGCGATCTCGTCGATGCATCCATTCATGTTGCAGATGGAAGGATTGCGGAAGTCTCGTCCCGCAGCGGATCGGCTTCCGTCCGCCTCAACAGCGATGGCCTGATCGCTCTGCCCGGTATCGTCGATATTCACGGCGACGCTTTTGAACGCCAGATGATGCCCCGTCCCGGCGTCGATTTTCCGATCGATATGGCACTGGTTGACAGCGACCGTCAGGCGATTGCGAACGGCATCACCACCGTCTTCCATGCCACCACATGGTCGTGGGAGCCCGGCCTGCGCGGAACCGAGAACGCACACCGCCTGCTCAATGCCATCGAAGACATGCAGCCTCGGCTTGCTGCCGACACGCGCTTTCATCTGCGGCAGGAGACATTCAACCTCGACGCCGAGCCCACCATCGCCGAATGGCTGGCCGCCGGACGCGTCAACCTGCTTGCCTTCAATGACCATATGCATATGACCGCCGCATCGATGAGCAATCCGAAGAAGCGCGCTCGCATGGTGGAGCGCTCCGGGCTCAGCGAAAGCGAATTCGACAAACTGGTCGAGGGGGTGATGGCCAGGGCGGGCGACGTTCCGGCCTCGATTGCAAGGCTCGCCTCGATTGCCCGGGACCATGGCGTTCCATTACTGTCGCACGATGATGAATCACCGGAGCAGCGCTATGGCTTCCGCGAGCTGGGCATCGATATCGCGGAATTCCCGATCAACGAGGAGACGGCGCGCTCGGCCATCGAGAGCGGCGATTTCACGGTGTTTGGTGCGCCAAATGTTGTGCGTGGCGGCAGCCATACAGGGTGGACCAGCGCAGCGGATATGGTGAGCAAAGGTCTCTGCTCTATTCTGGCTTCGGACTATTACTATCCGGCCCCCCTGCATGCGGCTTTCCTGCTGGCCGCGGACAACATCCTCCCACTCCAGCAAGCCTGGGCGCTGATCTCCGGTGCTCCCGCGGCCGCAACAGGCTTGCACGATCGCGGGCAGATCGCTGCCGGAAAGCGGGCCGACGTCATCCTCGTCGATGCACGGGAACCGCTCAGGCCGCGCGTGGTCGCGGCAGTGACCGGCGGGCGCGTGGTTCACCTCACCGAACCTGAGCGGATTTTGTCGGCTATACCAGCATTACGTAGGGTTGAACCGGCCTGAGCGAGCGGTTACTCAGGACTTGCATGCCGCAATATCCCCGCTACGCCATCTACTTTGTACCTTCAGCGCAAGGTGCACTTTATCGCTTTGGCGCGGACCTGCTCGGGTACGATGCGTATACAGGCAAGCCGCTGCCCTTCGCCGACGGCATCGAAGCGGAAGTCGAAGGCTGGAAACAACTCACGGCCGATCCGCGCAAATACGGCTTTCACGCCACGCTGAAGGCTCCCATAAACCTCCGCTCCGGCAAGACTGAAGACGAGCTTGCCAGAGCCTTGGAGGAATTTTCGCGCAAGCCGCGTGTCATCCCCCGGATCACGCCTGTTGTTCGCTCCATCGGGAGCTTCGTCGCCATTGTACCGCGCGACCCTTGCCCCGACCTGCAAAAACTTGCCGCTGATTGCGTCACGGCCTTCGACGACTTCCGCGCACCGCTGACGCCCGAGGACCGAGAACGGCGCAACATATCCGCGCTGACGGACGGACAGGTCCTGCACCTGGATCGCTGGGGCTATCCGTACGTGTTCGAAGACTTCCGTTTTCACATGACGCTGACGGGCTCTCTACCCTCTGAGCAGCGCGCGAAAATTCTGGCTGCCTTGCAGAAGCGTTTTGTGGCGCTGGATTTTCAATCTGTATCAGTTGATCGCCTGGCGCTGTTGCGCCAAAGCGATGCGACGTCCAACTTTACGGTCCTGTCCGATTGGCCGCTTGGTACCGCGTAATTGCGGCTAGGTTTGTATCACCGTGGCGACCAGACGCGTCTGGTAAGGGTTCATTGTTTGAAGGGCACTCGAAACCTTGCGGTGCGAGGTTTTGCCGGCGTCGACCACAACCAGAATAATTCCCACCACGGAAAGAAGGGACGCGAAGTCCTGACTGTCGATGGCTCCCCCGTCGATCAGCGTTGTTCCGTTGTAGGCAAGGGCACAGCCGTTCCGCGTCGACAACGCAGTCTGGGGCAAAGCCTCCTGGCTGCCACGCACGCCGGCAGGAAGGACGCGAAGCTCGCCGACTTCGACTTCAAGCTGATCCAAGGCAACCGGGGTTCGCATCGCGTCGAAAAAACCCGGCCTGCCTTCCAGGCCAAGCAGCTTTGAAATCTGCCTGGTCTCGGTTGCGTCGACAGTCAGGGCACGCATGCCGCGCTCGGCGAACTGTTTCGCCAGCGCCAATGTGAATGCGCTGCTTGCAGCCGGACCATCGGCTCCGACGATCAAGATCGCGCCGGGTGACTTCTCCAAAGCCTGCGTGAGGATGCCCGGCAGTTCGCCAAGTCCATCGACATGAATGGACTTTTCATTCGAAGCAGCGCGGCTTGCCGCCAAAACCGCCTTACGGGACACGGTCGCCAGATTGAATATCTCGCTGCGCTCGTGCAGGGACCTGTCTTCACCCCTGCCGCCCTCAAACTGGTTGAGGAACGCCGCGGCGAAAACTCCCGCAAGCAGTCCGATCACAAGCCCGCCTCCGACAACCAGAGTTCGGGGAACAACGTATTGGGCCGGCTGGATGGCCGCCGGGGAAATAACGCGGGAATTTGTTCGATCCAGCATTCCCTCTTCGCGAACTTCCTTGGCGCGGCGCTGCAACGTTTCATACACAACGCGCTGCGCTGCGACGTCGTTCTCAAGATCCTTCAATTTCTGAACAGGCGGTTGTCCCGACGCCGAAACCTGCCGTGCCGCTATAATCTGCCGGTTGAGTTCGCCTTCAACCGATTTTGTCCGCTGATACTCGGTTTCAAGACTCCGCTGAATTCGCGCGAGTTCGACATCGATGAGTTCGCGAATCTGCTTAACCTGCGCACGAGCCGTGATAACTGCAGGATGCAGCGGACCAAGCGATACAGCGCTGTCAGTTTCGGCCTTCTTGGCTTCAGCGTAACGCGCACGCAAATCGAACATGGTCTGGGACTGAAGCGCCTCGGCAATTGTGTCGATCGGCGGGTTATTCGCGTTGCGCTTGCGCAGAATCTCCATCCGGGCCAGCAGTTCGGCCCCGCGTATCCTCTGCGCGGAAAGCTGGTTGGTCAGATCGGTCAGTTCGCGCTCGCTCAGGAGATTTCCCTGCCCGCCGACCAGGTTGTTCTGAATGCGGTAGGTTTCGACCTGTTTCTCCGCATTCGTCAGGTTCTGACGCAACGTGCTCAAACGAGATTCCAGAGCTTTCGCCGTGCGGCTCGCAGCCTCGGTTTGCATCTGCAGTTGCACTTCGAGATAGGCCTGGGCAATTGCATCTGCGATTCGCTTCGACTTCTCTGGCGAAGACGACGTCCACACCGAAACATCGAGAACAAATGTGCGATCCGGGCGGCGAACATCGATCCGTTTGCGCAGCGTGCGGAGTACGGCTCTGGTGCGCGCATCACCCTCAGACGAATATCCTGCCGAGTCCCCGCCATCACCCGCAACAAACTCCGGATCGCTGGTCAGGTTGAGTTTGGCAATGACCTTCTCAAGCACTTCGGTCGAGGTGATGACCTGGACCTGGCTCTCGACCACTGCGAACGTTGCATCGGCAGACGCCGCAGCCGGACTGAGATCATTTGGAAGAATTTGGAGCCCGCGCGGATCGATCAAGATCTTGATCTGCGAGACATATCTCGGGGTCATGAAAAGAGCGATCACCAGCGCCAGCAACGTACATATGCCGGTGATGGCTGCGATAAGCTTCTTGCGGCGGCCAAAGGCAGTCGCAAGGCCCCGGAAATCGATGACCGCGGACGGCGCCTCGCGCATGTCGATTGTCATTGCCATGCGCACGCACCTGCTGAGCGCATCGAGAACGACGGACTTGACCGCATACGCATGGGACTACCTGAACGCAACAAGGTCACCCGAACCAACACATCGAGCTTGTAAGCACTTTGGCCCGGTTATGGTTAATATTGCTTGAAGGACCGGGTCCGGCTGGCCGTCTGATCGCTGCCCCAGAGCACATATCGGCTAGGCCGAGGCTCCATAAAGATCAATGGTTTCGATCGTGCTTGTACGATTCAGACTGTGCGGCCCGCGCCTCACGCCTCCATCCCGCAGCCGTACGGTTTTCTGTACGCTTTGCCGGACATTCTCCAGGTCCAGCAAATCGATACGGCAGAACGCCAGACCCGTGCCGTAGCCTTCCGAACAGTCCTGTGCGGGCCGCCACAGCGCGCCGTCGTGGTGAAAGAAATCGCCCGCCGGGCGGGCGCAACGATGATCGAGGAGGATCGGATTGCCGGCGTGCGGTTGCCACGGACCGATCAGTTCCGGCGCCCAAAAAACGCTGAGCGTATCCCAGTTTGAACCGCGCCAGCTTCGTGTCGCCGCGAACATCCACCACAACCCGCCGTGCTGGCAGACAGTCGCATCCGAAGCTTCGACATTTTGCAGCAGAGTCGCTTCATGAACCCAGCGATCCGGAAAGCGCTCGGCGCGATAGAGGTCGACCGTTCTCGACTGCAGGGATTCCGGGATCATCCATATTGCACCGGCATGGGCGAAGACATGCGGGTATGACAAATGTGATTGCGTTTCCAGGACAGGTTTTGGCCGCTCGAAGCCGCCGGATCCCAACACCGATGCCGAGATCAGTCCCTTTCCTGACATCTGGTCGAACTCTTCGACGAAGAGATGCGTCCGCCCATCCGCAATGAACAGAAAAGGATCGGCATAGTACCGCCCGCCGTCGTCGGCCAATCGATGGTAGGCGCCCGCACCTGGCAAAGATGTTCTCGGTTCCATTGCATCTATCTGCCGCCACGCAACAAACCACCGCGGTGCTTCATGACAGAGCCGGGCAATACGGACATTCAATTTGCTGGCAAGTGCTGTTGCGCTAAACGACAGCACTCGGCCGGAATGCATTGGGTTTTCCGTTGACGGTCTGGACAACGATTGCACACCACCCGTCAACGGCACAGTCACAGCCTTTACACACAACTGCAAAAGCGCCGAGAAAATCGTATCAAGCGCCCGCACCGCCACCGTCTTGTCTTCAACGGCCGGCAGCCCTGCGATGAGTATCCGCCGTTCCCCGTCGATAATCGTCAAGGCAGGACTGCGAGCATCCAGCACCGCCAGCAAAGCCGCATCATCCGATGCCGTTCCATCGTACAAGATCTTGAGATCCGACAAGGCATCGTTCTGGGCGTGCCCGGTCAAATCCAGCACACGACCACTGTCCGTCGCGTCCCACGTTTCCAGATAAGGCTCGAACGCATTCTCACTAAGAAGATCGCAGACATGGTCGTCGTGAAGACGAAAGGCGAACTTCTCCAGCATCAGGAGCAGGGTGAACGCGCGAGGCGGCGACGGTCCGTCGGCCAACCGAACAACCGGATTGATATCGGGGTGCCGCGCAAGACGCGTCACCAGCTCATGCTGCCACCGCCACAACCGCGCACGGTTAAGCCATATCGTCACCTTACGCCTGCCTGTTACCTCGATCATGACGGGCAGCCAGGCTTTGGAATTTGAAGGCCGAGTGCATCCAGCGTCGTACGATCCAGCCTGCGTTCATCGGCGCGGTCAACGATCGCCATTCCGCCGCTTCCATTGAGTTCCCAAATCGACCAGCGGAAATTCCGTCGCTCCGCAGCACACCGCACATCCAGCAGCCACGCCGCCCTCGCCCTCTCGCCCGCTGAGTTCGGCGCCGGATTATTGCGCGTCGCGCCAAACTCACCGAGCAGAATGCGACGGGTATCGATGTCATTCCGCAAAGCCCATGCTGCGACAGCATCGAAAGCGACATCGATCACCTTGGCGTTCCATCCTTCGCGAAAGTATGCAGTAATCGCGGCCTTTGCCGCGATGGATTGCCGGGATTTGTCGGCCACCGAGAATGCCGGATCTGCCGATATCCGATCCTGTACAATCCGGATGGCTGCGCTCTCCTCTCCCCTGATCGCCGGATATGGCAATGCCTGCATATCGCGCCAGAACCGCTCCCTCGGCTCCGATGACTCAACACCCTGATGTGTGAAGAGATGAGGCTCGTAATAGTGAAAAGAGAAAAGAACATTCTCGTCGAGAAACGGAGCAGGATCGAGAAGCGTCAACCCTCTCCAGCTGCCTCCCTGTGCGCCGGTTACCACTAGGGTCAAGCGCGGCGCCTCGCGGCGGACGGCTCGATACAAAACCTCCATCATCGCCTGCCAGCGAGCTGCCGTCGTGGCGTCGTAGCCTGCTGGTGGCTCGTTGACAGGCTCCAGCGCGATGCGAGGATCGTTCATGTCCGCAAGCAGTCGCGCCGTCCGGGAAATCGCCGCCGCATAGGCCGTAAACAGCGGCCTATCCACACTAATGAAGATCGTCTCAGGACGATATTGAGCGACCTGGGAATTGGAATGGAAATTGACAATCACACTCAGTTGTCGCGCGCGAAATCGCTGAATCGTCATCCGCAAAATGGTGTCGAGCGCATCGCGCTGCTCGCCTGTCATCTGGAGAAACGGTCCCGGATCAACGGTCAACCGGACAAAATCAAATCCCGACGCCTGAACCGCCGCGATCAATTCGTCCGAGACATAATGCTCGACCGTTGCAAACGGCGGCCACGCATACAACGCGCTGTCAAGCGGAGACACCGACGCCCAGTTAAGGGGCCGATGCACACCAACGCCTCGCCGGAACTTATCAGAGCCGTCAGCCGCGCGCGCGGTCGTCATGGTCACCACCGCGCATGTCATCACCAATATGCGCAGCAGCCACACCATCACGAAATCCAGCGCCCGGATCGAGAGGTAAAGTCACACATCGTCAACAGCGTGATCATCAGGATATCTGCCGATTTGACCGACAGTGCGTTGTTGGTGAGCGCCAAGGCGAAAAACATCACTGTGGCCAGCATGACAATCGCCGACCGCCCCTTCAGCAGCGCCCGGAACAGATTGGCAAGCAGCAATGCGAACAGAATTGCACCGATCAAACCAAACTGGACGGTGAAGACGACGAAAGAACTTTCGATGAACGGCAGGCCGAAGACGTCGAGCGCGATCCGCTGAACCCGGGCGATATCAGCACCGAACAGGAACTCCTTCCAGGTGAGATAGTCAAATACACCGTAAATGCTGACGCGCGCCAGCGAACTCTGATCAACGAAACCGCCTTCGAAGCGGCTCAACGCTCCCAAGGCAAACATGACGGCGATGATTGTGATCAGCACGATCAACCCTGCAATCCCGAGCATCATTTTCCGCTGGATCGCATCGACCCGCGATCGCGCAGGCATGGGCTCCAGAACAAGGAATAGCGCGCACGAAACGCAAGCCGCCAGGCTTGCAATACGCGCTCCGGACGCCAAAGCACCGACAAGCAGGATCACAACACCCATCAGCTTAAACGACGGCCTCCAGCGCGCAACGCTGAGAAAGCAGATGCCGACGGCGCACCATTGCCCCAGTTGCAACGGATGATCGGATAGCCCGGTCGGTCGGAACACATCTTCTCCCGCCGCATAAGGCAGCAAGCGTGTCCTGAGCGCAAACTCGGCGATGCCGACGAGTGCGCTCAGAATGAGGAACAGAAGGATCAATTCACCGAGGTTCGATCGCCATTGATTTGGCAGCGTCATCATGACGAACATTGCCATGCACGCAACGATGTAAGTGTCCAGAATGTATCCGGATGACGTGCTCTGGCCGCTGACCGAGAGCATCAGGAGCAGACCGCAAATGCCTGCCAGGAAAACGATAATTGCGCGGAGAATTCCAACGTCCTGCCCGCTCAGTTCAATGCGAAAATTAAGCAGGATTCCAAGAGCGACCAGGCCAATCCCGTAGAACGCTGGATGGATCTTCTCGATCGTGGACCCTTCCAGTGTCGTATAATTTATAAACTGGTTGAGAATGAGCGCGTTAAGTCCAATTCTCAGCAAGACAAAAAAGACGAATGACAGATACAGCATTCGCAGCAGAATACGGCTGTCGCTCGGCTCGGTGACGGCGTAACCGGAACGGATCATGGGAAGCTGCGCTATTGTGGCCAGTGAAATTAACCGTAGACAATTCGCGTTAACAGTTGGCTAACCAAACGGTGCGTATGGGTGGGTGCTGGTTTCCGCCATGTGCAACGCCGCAGCATGCGACGAATGCAAGAAACTCCGAAAATGTCCTCCGTCCGCGTTCTGTGCGTCACGCCATTCGGTCCTTCAGGAAAGGGCGGAATCGATCGGCTTTACCACTATTTCCGCGAGTTCATTGCCGACAAGAATGTGTCCGGCATTGATCTACGCTTTGCGCAGTCGCGTGGCGATGCGCGAGGCAACCGCTGGATTGCGACATTTCCGCTCATCCTGGCGAAAATCGGAGTTGAGCTGAGCCGATTCCGGCCCCACGTGGTCCATATCAACTTCGCCACCGGCGGAAGCCTGCCGCGCAAGTATGCCATACTGAAGCTCGCGAAAGCATTTGGCGCGCGGACCATTGTCCATTTCCACGGCCAGTTTATCGAAGATCAGATCACCGCGCGTACAGTGCCGGGTCGATTGTTCAGCGCGATCGCCAACCAGGCTGATTGCGTCGTCGCGCTCGGCAAGGTTCATGCCGACGCCTTCGAGCGTATTGGCGTTCAGCGCGAGCGGATTGCGATCGTTCCGAACGGAATTCCTGACTTTGCGACCGGTCTTGTGCTGCCCAAACCAGACACCGGATCGCTGGCGATTCTCTTCTCCGGCCTGCTGACTGAAAATAAAGGTATGCACGTCCTGATTCCGGCCCTCGCCCACCTGCGTCAGACGACCGATAACTGGCACTGCGTGGTCGCCGGCAACGGCGACGTCCCGCACTTCATGGATATGGCCCAAAAGGCAGGGCTTGAGGAGAAGGTGACGTTCACGGGGTGGATCGAAGCCGGCGAAATGCTCGATCACATGCGCAAAGCCGACGTGGTGGTCCTGCCCTCGCGAACCGAAGCATTGCCGCTCAGCCTGATTGAGGGTGCCTGTGCCGGCGCAGCTCTTGTTGCGACCGATGTCGGCAACGTCCGCGATATCGTGGAAGGTGGAGTTAATGGACTTCTTGTCAAACGTGAGCCTGAGCCGATTGCCTCGGCGTTGCTTGAAGTCGCCACCAACCGCTCTCGTTTGGGTGAGATGCAATCTGCCTCTCGTCAAATCTACCAACGGCATTTTACGGTGTCGGCATTCGCCGACCGACTTCGCGACCTTTATCTGCAGGTCGCCAAAGCGCCGTAGCGGCAGATATCCTGTTCAAGTCATGTGCGGGATCGTCAGCCGCTGATCGATGAACTTGCGCTTACCCCTGCCCGTCATCGGCAGTTCATCGACGATCTTCAAGTGAATTGTGAGGTCGCCTGCGGCACGTTCTGTCATTCGGGTGAGGTAATCCGAAAAATCCGGCTCCTGGCCACCTTCCGTGACCACCATGAGTTCGACTTCCCCCGGAACACGCTGACAGAATTGCACTTCACGCGTCAGATCATGCCTGTCGATCGGCACACACAGCCCGTTAAAGGGAATAAGGGACCCCGACCGGCTCACCAGATATTCGCTGCTTCGCCGCGGCGCCAGGTGGTTCAGAACGAGTCGGTATCCGTTACTCGCGCTCGGCAATTCGACGAGTTGTGCAGCATCGCGTGTGTCATACCGAATGAGCGGCATGCCTCTGAACATCAACCCGGTCGACACCACACGGCCCGTCTTGCCGGGCGTGGTGATCGGCCGGTCGTCGTCATCGACCAGTTCCGTATAGCCGTAAATCGGATCGAACTCATATGTATCCGGCTCGTTGGCGCGCTCGACCGCAAACGCAACCTTCTCACTCAATCCATAGAAGGGCACAGTGGTCGCCTGATCGAAGACCTGTGCAAAAAGATCGCGCTGATGTGGAAACAGCTTTTCCGAAATCGGGAAGATTCCGCGAATCTGCGACAACGGCGCCGCTCCGGTCCGGAGCAGATACTGTGCGAAAATCGCTATCGCGGAAGGATAGCCGTGAATGAAGCGGATGTTCTTTTCACGAATGGCGGCCAAGTATGATGCCATCGTCGTATCATCGAGATGAAAAACCGAGAACCGCAGTTCTTTAAGCGCCGGTTCGACCTCCATGTGGGAGTTCTCGCCGTCGATCAAATCAAACCCCCGGAAAACGCAGCGCCAGTCATGCGCCGTAAACCCGGTTCTTGACCATGCATCGTGAATAAAAGCGTATTCGATCGGACTGCGATTGCGATCGAGCATGATCGACAGCGGTTCACCGGACGACCCATCGGTCGATGCGCGATCAAGACGATCGAGCGGGACGGTGCACATCTCGTCGCGGTGGTCGAGTACGGTCTGCCGCGAAAGGACAGGCAATCGGGACCAGGCCTCGCTTCCCAACAGTTCGCCGGGCGCGATGTGACCGACCACGGGCTTGAGCGCGCGGGCGTAATAAGGCGCATTCCGGATCGCCAGTTGAACCACTTCGCCAAGCGCCTGCTGGCGATAGGACCGGACAAAATCTGTATCCGTTTTTGCGCGATTGATTACGCTGCGCCAATGACGATAGGTCTTGCCGAACTTGATTGAAGTTGGCACGTACCGAAGGAAGCGGCCGAGCTGGGCCCGCGTCGATAGCGGCAACCGGACATATGCACCGCGCGCGACGTCCAGAACTGTCATCGGTTTCCCCCTGATTTGGCGAACACGACTATGTACCGCAGCCAATGCTTCGCCTGCGGTAAATCGGACATTTACCTTAACCGTGCATGGTCAAATTGATGGTTATTCAATCAAAACACGTCGCGGTTTACGTACCTGCCCTGAACAGGGGCGGAGCGGAACGCGTAGCAGCCCTGCTGGCATCCGGCTTCTTCAAGGCTGGCTGGCAGACCACCCTGCTCGTTGATTTCGAAGCATCCGAGAATCGGTCGCTCATCGATCCTGGCGTGCCAATCCACGTGCTGGGAAATTCGCATGCCAGCTCCGTATTCGCCCTTACCGGCTTCCTGCGCTCGCAGAAGCCGGACATGGTCCTTGCGATCGGAGGCGCGGCAAACGTCAAGCTTTCTCTGGCGCGCCTGTTCGCGGGCGGCCAGTCTCGAATCGTACTTTCGTATCACGGACGCTCCGACGTTGGGCGCGGCCGGCTCGGCCACATGTCTTACTCGTTCGCCCCATGGCTTGGGCGGCGCGCTGCTGCAATTGTCTGTGTGTCCGACGGCTTGCTCGATCATCTCCGCGATGACTGGAATGCCCCCGAAAGCAAGCTGACGCGCATCCACAATCCGGTATCCGTTGAAAACGCCATTCCCGCCAGCCATAGCGACCTTATCCAGCGTCCACCCGTCGTGCTCGGCGTCGGCCGGCTCAATCCGGAGAAGGGATTTATTGCGCTGGTCGAGGCCCTTCCCCGTCTGCGCTCAGATGCGCGTGTCGTAATCTTTGGCGAAGGCTCCGAACGCGCCAATCTGCTGGCCCGCGCAAAACAACTGGGCGTTGAAGACAGACTAGAACTTCCCGGCTATCGCGATGACCCATGGCCCTGTTATGCGCAGGCCCGCTGTTTCGCTTTAACATCGCGCAGGGAGGCCTTCGGCAATGTGGTTGTCGAAGCTCTGGCTTCCGGACTTCCGGTCGTGTCGACACGAAGCGGAGGCCCGGATGAGATTCTGGACCATGGACGCGTCGGCACGCTCGTGGACAACGGCGACATCGAGTCGCTCGCACAGGCCATCAATCAGGCGCTGGCTGACCCTGGGGATCCGGCGCCGCGGATCGCACGGGCACGCACATTCGACGTCCAAACCGCGATCAATAGCTATCTCGACCTGTTCAATACGATACTGACTCGGCGGTAGCCGTCGGCACGGAATCTCCCCGCCAGATTTCCCATGGCCGGTCGAGCATCCGCACCAGGGCAAATCCGGACGCAGAGAGCGTTGACGCATAAACCGCGATGAACGTTGCGGTTCCGCCGAACAATATAATCAGCGGCAGCTGTCCGCCCAGAAGCACGCGCATGCCGAGGGTTGCCGCGGAGGCAAGCCCGAACGAGATCGTCAATCCCGCGATGGCCTTCCAGGGAACAGAAAACGGCAGCAGGCGCGTGGAGAGAAATGCACTGCCGGCAAGTGAAACGAGCGAGGCAAAAGCCGCGATCATGGCAGCGGCCACCGGACCGCCCTGCGGGATGAAGAGTAAACCCAGCAACAGAGAAATCACCGCAGGCGGTGCCATGCTCACAAACTGCAGCCAGTTCTTCTTCGTGATGTAAAACGCGTTGTCGAAGCAGAAATTCTTCAAACTCGCAAACAGGGTGGCAAACGCAATCCAGGGCATGATCCGCACAGCCTCAGCGCGATAAGCCTCCGGCAGCACCAGTTCTGCAAACGGCTGCGCAAGCAACGCAATGCCGGCTGCAACGGCGCCGCACAGCAGAATCAGCGTCAGAACATTGCCGCTCTGGACCCGGCCGGCTGCTTCTCGCCCTTCTGATGAGTAGCTGCGGACAAGCATCGGAAACAAATACGGATTCAGCGACCCACTGAACAGCTCAACCGGTTGCCTTGCGAGCGCATAGGCGGCCGCATAAAGCCCGACGCTCGCAGGTCCAAGCGCATGATTGAGGATAAAGCGATCGAGCCAACCGACCGTCTGCGCCAGCAGCGTGACCGATACGATCGGAACTCCGAACAGCAGGGCCGCGCGATAACCCTGACGCGGGAAATAGGGCCATGGCAGATCCCGAAAAGCCACCGCACAGGCCAGCAATCCCAGAACAAGCGTCACCAGGGAGATTCCAAGCGAGGCAGAAAAGAAAGTCGGTTCGATGACCAGGACCGCGCCTACTCCGCATGCAAGTGACAAGACTCCGCGCGCAATCTCGGTGCTGGCGTATAGCAAGTGACGTTGCTGCGTCTGCAGCAGTGTCAAACCGAGCCGCAGCACTGCGAAGGCAAGGACGTAAACCGCGACGGCAACCGTGAACCACCCGGACAGACTTGGCTGGACGATCGACAGCAGCAGCGCGCCAAGCAACGACAGCACGCAGGATACAACGGTCAGAACGAGAGCACGGCCAAGCCTACCCGCCGACGGCACGCGGTCCTTGCTCTCACTGCTCAATACAAACAACCGCACCCATCCGCCGGTCGCCATATCGAGGATTTCGCCTGTCACGACGATGAGAGCGAACATTCCGTAGTCGTCCATCGACAACAGCCGGGTCAATACCAGAAGCAGGACGAAGGTCGACAGGCGGGGCACGAGATTTGCCCCGAAATAGAGAACGACGTTCAGGCTTTTCATCGAAGACCTGCGGCCGCTAGGTTCGGGACTGGCGCCAGATCAGGCTGCAACGCAGGCGAAACCCTTTCTGTGATGGCACCAGATTGAACCTCGATCCGGGTGCTGAATTCCCGCGTTTGCAGGTCATTCGCGTGAAACACGAGGCGCGTTGCGCTTTGCATAACCCCGAACGCCGGTGAATACTCCACATTTTCAAGCGTAGCCGTTACACCTCTGGCCGAAGTGAAGCGCATCAATACCTCATCGCCACATGTGACAACGATAATTGCTCCCTCAATCCTCGCCGAGCAGTCCGGATGCAACAGGAATCCGATGTCGATCGATACCAGTGGCTTTGATGCCTCGTCTCCAGTCGCAAGCAACTTATCCGTCACCGTCAACCCGGTGGGATCGATAGTCACCGTGCGCTCACACAACAGTCCATGATCGCGGGCATATCCGTCGTGCTGCGCCGACACGTGAACGTCACTGCCAGCCTCGCGGAAACCGAGATACTTCGATACAGCCTTCCGCCGCCAGTTGAATGCACCCGAGATCTCGCTCTGATCTGCTCCATTGATGCAAATCGTGTTGTGAGCCGCAGTACCGCGCAGGCGATCGCGGACCCTGCCGCCGGAATGATACAGATATGTTCCCGCATCGACGAGTACCGGCTTTGCATCGAGATGCAGCATCAGCGACAGGGCATCAGCATGTCCATGGGCCGCGATCGACAGATAGCCGAGCGGACCATGGTCGAACACGACGAGCGCTTCGCGTCCGCTCATCTGGCTTCGTGAAACCGTATATCCGCCACGCTCAAATGTACGCGTCCCCACAAATGAAGCGGGTGCGCCGGCCGGCCGGCCGACAAGAAGATTTCGCAATTGTGGAGCACCGTAAACGGCAGCAATATCGGAACGGCCCGTCACGGCCGCGATCCCGCTCACGATTGATGCGACATAGAACGGCTCATGACCCGCTCCGGACGCTATCACGCGGCCTTCATCGTCATCACCGATACGGGGGTGATTTCCGGCACCATCAAGCACCCATCGAAGATGTTCGCCGGCGGCGGTGATGCGCGCAACGACGTCATCGGGAAACGGCGCGCCAGTGACTTCCGCAACGCGAAATGCCAGAAGATACCATTCGCACGTGAAGGCAGTGTAAGTCGGCGACTGCTCCGCACCCACGCCATCGTCGTAAATCTGACGAAATGCCTCTGCAATCAGCACGTCTCGCGCTTGTAGCGGATCGATCGCGGTTCCCTGCCAAAGGGATCCCAGAATGAAGAGGGCCGCCTCCTCCGCGATCAGATGGTTGTTCGCGGACGAATAGCGGGATGGAAAACGTTTAAGCCAGTATTCATGCGCCGCCAGACATGCGCCGATCTTGCGAGAAAGACGCCCACCTACCCGATCTCTGCCGATCAGCCCGATTGTCAGCAGGATCGAGACAACGCGCAGCGCCAGCTCAATCCCGGAAATCCAGTTGATGCCCTTGAATGGCGGATTCGCATCGATCCAGCTTTCGATCAGATCAAGAGCCGACTGAGCCAGCTCATCATCATTCTCCAGTCTGGACAGCGCCGCGATCACCGGCACGAACTGGAGGCGATTCAGTTCCCAGACAAGTTTCACATCTCCGCGGAGACGATCGTGCCGGAAGTCGATGTCGAAACAGTAAGCGCTATCCGGCCAGCGCAATCCCGACGCGGGATCAAGATGCCAGTCCATCTCCTTCGACAACTCGAAATCATGAGCGAGCGCGCGATAGACACCAGGCCGCGTCGCGGTCGGCGCAACCGATCGCCAGAGCGAACGTGTATCGGCATCGATCAACCCGAGCCCGCCGGCATCGACCGGGAGAAACGGAAGATCAGTCGCTTCCGCAGCAAACGCAGAATAGCCATAAGATCGCGTCGCTGATATGCGGCGCTTTCCAGCCTCACGCAGCCGGTGTCCCAGTTCCGGGATGCTCATGGCCCGGAGCCGATTGACGTACCATCCAAGTTTGCCGAACGAACCTGCCATATCGACAGACGATCCTAGCTTGCCTGCGGAGTCGCAGTGACCGGGTTTTTTGCCTTGGGCCGTTTGGTCTTGTTCTTGATCAGAGCAGCGTAAGCTCCGAGCAGCTTGGGCGCCTCGTGCTCCCAGGACAGATCCCTTTCGATCCGCTCACGACCGAAGGCGCCCATCGCCGCGCGACGCTCCGGATCGTCAAGGAGTTCGATAATCTTGCCCGCCATATCCCGTGGATCGTTGTGTCGCGCGTAAAGCGATGCATCGGCCGCGGAAACCCGTCCTTCCGTCAGATCGAACTGAACGATCGGCTTGCTCAGCGCCATGTACTCCATGATCTTGTTCATGGTGGACTTGTCGTTCATTTCGTCAGCCTTGTCCGGATTAACGCAGACATCCGCCGTGTTCAGCATTTCGAACAGGTCGTGGTCACTGGCGCGGCCGGTGAATGTGACGAAATCCTGCACACCGAGCGTTTTCGCCAGCGCCTTCATTTCCTCAAGTGCGGGACCTCCCCCGACAAGCCCAAAATGAATGTCCGATCGCCGGAAGTCTTCCACAATCACCTTCACGGCATTCAGCAGCAGATCAATCCCCTCCTGCGCACCCATGACGCCAACATAGCCAACCAAAAAATTCCGGCCCTTCCGCAACTGCGGATTAGGCGGAAGAATTTGAATACGATTGAGATCCGGACCGGAGCGCACGACAAAGACCTTATCATCGCGCATCCCGCCACGCGTCAGCGCAATCCTGCGATACGATTCATTCGTGGCCAGCGAAATATCCGCCGTCAGGAACGTCATCTTCTCGAGCAGCACAAGCAGCCGATAGAAGAAGTCTTTCCGGCCAAATTTCGATACGTATAGCTCCGGATTGATGTCGTGGTGATCGAATACGAACATTTTTCCAAGGAACAACTTGAAGAAGCCGCCGATCAAAAAGATCGTATCCGGCGGGTTGCACGCATGGATCACATCGAATCCCCGCGCGAAAAAAACTTTCCAGCTCAGGAAGAATTCGCAGGCCAGTGCCCAGCCATATTCGAGCGGATAACCCGAAGCACGCCTGGCTTCGAAGGGCATTCCGTGGCGATGGATGTGAACGCCATCGATGAATTCGTAGCTCTCTTGCGCGTTAAACCCTTTCGGGCAGATCACAGAGACCACGCATCCGGCTTTGGCCATGGTCTTGGCTTCCGACCATACACGCCGGTCGAAAGGTACCGAGAGGTTCTCGACAATGATCAGGACACGAAGCGGCCGTCCATCCTTGACAAGGCGCGTATCACCAGTTGATTCCGACATAACGCGCCTTCATGTCTGGAGATTCCCACAACCTGGCAAGGTCGAGAACAATCTGGTCCTCGCTGAGCATCGGCTCGATGTTGCGAAACTCAGGAGATGCGTTTCCGATGATAATGACGTCAGCCGCAACCACGGTTTTCCGCAGCGACGTCATCATGATCGAACCGATGTGAGGAATTGCCTTCTCGATGTATTGCCTGTTCACGCCGGTCAGCGCCGAGAGATTGACGCTCGGATCATAAAGCTTGAGATTGAAACCCTTTCCGATCAGGCGTTCGATCAGTTCGACCTGCGGGCTTTCGCGCAAGTCGTCCGTACCTGGCTTGAAGCTGAATCCGAGCACTGCGATATCCCGCTGACCGAACGCAACGACCTTGTTGATCGCTCTTTCGATCTGATTGCGGTTGCTGGGCAGGATATTGGAAAGGATCGGCACCTCGACGTCGAGCTGACGTGCAAGATACGTCAGCGCGCGCGCGTCCTTCGGCAGACATGAGCCACCGAACGCGTAACCGGGCTTGAGGTAGTAAGGCGAAATATTGAGCTTTGTATCTGAGCAGAACACGTTCATCAGCTCGTAGCTGTCAATGTTCAGTGCCTGGCAGATGTTCCCGATCTCGTTTCCGAAGCAAACCTTGAGCGCGTGCCACGTGTTGTCCGCATACTTGATCATTTCGCTGGCTTCGAACGACACCGTGAAAAGCGGCGCGCGAATTCCTTCATAGAGGTTCGCGACCGCAAGCGCAGCAACCGGATCATCCGCGCCGACAACGGTCTTTGGTGGTGCAAAGAAATCGGCGACAGCCGTGCTTTCCCTGAGAAACTCGGGATTGTACGCTACCGAGAGCCCCTCGCCGCAGCGGCGACCGGATTCGCGCTCCAGAATTGGAATAATCGTGTTGCGCATCGAACCCGGAATCATCGTCGAACGCACGATGACAAGGTGATCGCCCTGCTTTTCCCGAAGCGCGCGTCCGATTTCAGCAATGACGCTGCAGACGGTATCGATGTTGATGCTGCCGTTATCGCGGCTCGGCGTACCGACGCAAATCAGCGAAATATCGGTGTCGCGGATCGCCTGAACGACATCGTCGGTCGCAGTCAGACGTCCCGAACGGACGCCCTGCTGCATGAAGTCGTCAAGACCGGCCTCGACAACCGGCGGCTTTCCCTCGCGGAAGCACTGCCGCTTGATGTCATTGGTATCCAGCCCAATAACCGTGTGGCCCGTACGCGAGAAACACGCGGCCGATACAGCTCCGACGTAGCCCAGGCCAAAGATGCTGATGCGGCGTGGAGAGGAGTTGTTCGGTATGACAGGAGCAATGACCGGCAAGCGATCGGCAGCCGCCTGCGCGCTTCCCGGTGCGAGTTCGATCAGATCGGAGCTATCGAGCCATGAATTCATTTGAGCCTCGTCTTTTTTTAAAGTCGTAGGCTGGCGGAGGCGAAAGAGGAAGACAAAGCGGAATGTCATCGCTTGTTAGGCTTACCTTGCCTCAAAATGAGCGCTTCGATTAACGCTTCGTTAACCTATTGAACAAGGCATAATCGGATCTATAAAATTGGCTCTATAAGCGCGTCAGAACGCGGCTCAGACGTACAAAGCAAGGCGCATGTTCAGAACAATATTCCAAGTGCTTGCCTGGGCCTCCATCCTCGCAATCGTGATTGTTACGGACGGCCCGATCGGATTGCGGCCAGTCACTCACTTGCCAGGCAGCGTTGAAAGATTTTTCGCCCTTCTCACAGTCGCGATGCTGTTCACTCTCGCCTACCCAAACAGAATCTCAATCGTCGGGCTTTCGCTTGTGCTTGCCGTTTTTATCATTGAGTTTGCGCAGGTCGCGTCGCTGGGCCGTCACGCGCGCCTGCGTGACGCAGGCGTCAAGGTGCTAGGCGTCTTCGCCGGATTGACGCTGGGGTATTTTCTGCAAGCCGGGATGGCGTTGATACGCACGAGATTCGGGGGCAACCGAAAGGCCCTGCCGAGCGCAGCCAATCAATCCTGAAGCTCGATTGCGCTGCCCGCTAAATTTCCGCGAAATTCGCTGTTTCGCCGGCTCGGTATCCCGCACGTGATGTGACACGCTCAAGGTATGGCGCAGCGCTGTCGCAAATGCCAACTCCGTAATCGATGGCCCACGTCAGGCAAGTCGTCAGCAGTATGTCGGCCGTGGTGAACTGGGCACCCATGAGATAATCGCGACCGTCCGACAAAGCCACATCGACATGCCGAAGCTGTTCGCGGAAGTATTCGCCTGCCTTCGCAACAACATGCGGCGCATCCCCATAGATATGCGCCAGTCCCTTGTTGGTACCATGTCGCCTCATGACATAGAGACTGGTTGAGTCCAGCTCGGTCACGATGAAGAAGCACCATTCCAGCCACTTCGCATAGAGTTTTGGACAATCTGGGACGAGCCCTCCGTCTCCTGTCCGATGCTTGTTGGCGAGATATGCAACGATGGCCGCGCTCTCCCCAATGGTCAAATCGCCGTCCTGCAAAAGCGGAATCTTCTGCCTTGGATTCAGGATCGTATACTCCTCCGTCTTGGTCTCACCCGATCGCGGAAGGATGGGCCGCGACTTGTACGGAAGATTCAATTCGTGAAGTGCCCAGTGCGCGCGTATCGTGCGCGTAGTGCCGACACCCCAAAGGATAAGATCGCCTGCCATTTTTCACCAAGTCTCCACCGAGGGGCGCAGATCGAGCTCGTGAGTCCAGCCGTCTTTGGATTGATGGTGAGCAAACCAGTACGCCTCGGCAATGGACGCGGTTTTGGTCAGGCTGTCGGGCGGAATTTCGCTGGCGCTGATTCCGGTTGCCGCCTTCATGCGCTGATGAATAGCTTCGCTGTCGACGCCTGCATCGATCAGGAGATGGACGACATGAATGTTCTTCGGTCCGAGCTCACGGGCCATTGCCTGGGCGACGGCGCGCAAGCCGAACTTGGCTGCCGAAAACGCCGCAAAACCCTTTCCGCCGCGAACGCTGGCGGTTGCGCCGGTAAATAGGATGGTCCCGCGGCCCCGTACCGACATGTGTTTGGCCGCCTCGCGCCCCACAAGAAAGCCCGCATAGCACGCGAGTTCCCAGGCTTTGAAGAACAGCTTCTCTGTTGTCTCCAGCAGCGGCTTGTTGACGTTCGATCCAGCGTTGAACAGGCAGACCTCGATTGGGCCCACCTCCTTCTCGACATCCGCGAACAGTTTCTGCACCTCCTCTTCCTTGCGCGCATCGACGCTGTATGCGCGTACGTCGTACCCCTCCGCCCTCATCGAATCGACAAGTCCCTTGGACTTTTCGGCATCACGCCGCGCAATACAGACTGCGTAACCGCCCCTCCCAAACCGCTGCGCAACGGCCGCGCCGATTGCATCGCCTGCGCCAACAAGGAGTGCGACTTTCATTTTATCCGCCACTGTTCGTTCTCCAGAAACTGAAACCGTTCGTTCATTTATCCGGCCGCCCTGACCGCTTTGTCGGCGATCATTGCGTCGATAGCTGCGTCCGCGTACCCAAGTTCGCGCAGGACCGTGCGAGAGTGCTCACCCACCCGCGGCGCCGGACCGCCAATCGCAGCCTGATTGACCTCGAAGATTGCCGCGGGCTTCGGTTGCCGCACCCGGCCAACCGTCGGCTGTTCGAACTCCTCGATCAACCCGCGCGCCACCACCTGTTCGTTATCGATGATTTCAGCACGACGAAGGATCGGCGAGCATGGCACGTCGGCAGCGTCAAGTCGCTCTAGCCATTCAGCTGTGGTATGCTTGGCAATGTATTCCTGCATCGTGTTGATGCGGGCCGTCGCGTTGATGAACCGCGCGCTCGGCGTTGCAAAACGCTCGTCCTTCGCAAGCTCCGGATCGCCGGATGCCTTGCAGAAGCCTTGCCACTCTGAATCCGAGATCGTTCCACAGGTGATGTAACCATCCAGGGTCTGGAACACGAGGTCCGGCCGGTCGTTCGGATCTGTTGTCGAGGCTTCAGAGCCAACCACCGTGTACTGCATCATGCCTTCCGGCCACAGATAGGAAATCATGGCATCCAGCATCGCCACCTGGATATGGTCGCCCTTGCCCGTCTTTTCGCGGGCATAAAGGGCGGAAGACACCGCCTGCGCCGTGAAGACCGAGGTGGTTTTGTCACAGACGATGGTGCGGATCATCTGTGGACGGTTCGTGATCGGTTGCGCCTGAATGTCGGCAAAGCCTGACAGCGCCTGAACGATGGGGTCGTAAACCCGCTTCTTGACATAAGGCCCGCTGTCGCCGACGCCGCTGATAGAGACATAGATCAATCGCGGATACTTTTCGCGTAACTCTTCGTGACCGAGCCCGAGGCGCTCCATGGTACCGGGACGGAAGTTCTGCACCAGCACATCCGCCTGCGACGCCAGTTTGGCCAAGACCTCACGCCCTGCATCACTCTTGATATCGATCGACAGCGAGCGCTTGCCGCGGTTGCACGAGACGAACAGAGCCGAGAACTCACCGGCCGCATCGATCAGGTTCCGGCTGCGGCGGGTGCCATCGCCGCCGATCGGCTCGATCTTGAGCACATCCGCACCCTGATCAGCCAGAAACATCGTCGCATACGGACCCGACACCACCGCTGTCAGATCAAGGACCCGCACTCCACTTAAAGGACCAGGCATATCTTCACTTCCCGTGCTGAAAAACTCGCTTCGGCCATCGCCATCCGTGAACGTCACACACTCAGATACGTCCGCCTGATGTCTTCATTTGCGATCAATAATTGCGTGTCGCCGGCGAACTGAACCCGTCCCTGACTAATTACGTAGACATAGTCAGCCAGTTGAGTGGCGAGATGATAGTTCTGTTCAACCAGCAGAATGGGCGTTCCTGACGCCTTGATATCCTTGAGTACCGCTTCTAGTTTCTCGATAATCACCGGCGCCAGACCTTCGCTGGGTTCGTCGAGGATCATCAGATCGGGCCCGGCGACCAGCGCCCGTCCGATCGCCAGCATCTGCTGTTCGCCGCCGGACAGTTGCCCGCCAAGGCTCCTGCGCCGTTCGGCAAGGCGCGGAAATATCTCGAACACATACTCCACTGGCTTGCGCCGCGGCCGATGCTTCGATGCACCAAGAGCAATGGCAAGATGTTCCTCAACAGTCACTGTCGGGAAAATGCCGCGGTCCTCAGGCACGAAAGCGATGCCGGACTTCACAATTCGATGTGTCGGCAACCGCGTAATATCGGTTCCATTGAAAATAACGTGGCCACCTCGCGCCGGCGTCAAACCGAGGATCGAACGCAGCGTCGTTGTCTTGCCGGCACCGTTACGTCCGAGCAGCGCCACGCACTGCGCGGCAGACACGGAGAGATCGACGCCTTGCAGAATGTGGCTTTCACCATAGTAGGTGTGAAGATGTTCGACCCTAAGCATGGTGCTGCCCCAGATATGCTTCGATCACCTGGGGATTGGACTGAATCTCGTGCTTCGTCCCCGTTGCGAGCACCTTGCCGTAACTCAGCACCGTGATGATGTCGCAGATTGCAAACACGACATCCATATCGTGTTCGACCAGAACGATAGTCAGCTCACTTGACAGGCCATTGATCAGCTTGATCAAGCTGGCGCGCTCATCGGGTGACGTTCCGGCCGCCGGCTCGTCCATCAGCAGGATCTTCGGTTCGGCACAGAGTGCGATCGCCACCTCGAGTTGGCGCTTCTGTCCGTAGGACAGCTCGTTGACATTCCGATGCAGCACGGTGTCAAGGTGCATTTGCTCGGCGGCGAGACGCGCTTTGCCGACGACATCCGAAAATGACGCGCAAGAGCGAAATACGGAGCGCCGCGACGCATCAAACGCCTGGCAGGCAACGCGTAGGTTCTCGAGCACCGTAACGCTCTCGAGCAGCATGTTCTTTTGGAAAGACCGAGACAGCCCACCTCGCGTAACAAGGTCTGGTCGCCCCTGCTGCACCGGGACGCCATGAATGAGAATTTCACCGCTGGTCGGCGGCTGCCATCCCGTGATGATGTTGAACAGCGTAGTCTTTCCGGCGCCGTTCGGCCCGATTACAGCATGACGCTGGCCTGACGGCACCTTCAGATCGAGGTCACTGATGACCTGAAGCCCGCCGAAGGCCTTGCGCAAATTCCTGATTTCGAGCGCGCTCATTGTCGTTTTCCGATCAGCGCAGTGATGGCGCCAAGAACGCCGCCGCGGAAAAACGCAACCACAAGCATGAAGAAGATGCCGAAGAACAAGTTGTATTCTTCGGTGATCATGCTCAGCGCCTGCTTCACAACGACAAAGATGGCAGCCCCAACAAACGGCCCAAGGATGACATTGGCACCGCCGATGATGACCATCAGCACGCCCTCGCCGCTCATTTGCCAGCTCATCGCATCCGGATTGACGAAATAGGTATATTGCGCCTGTAAAATGCCCGCGACCGCGCAAATCACTGCGGCCAGCGCGAACGATCCGATCTTGTAGTTCGCAACCGCGTATCCCATCGACATCATGCGGCGCTCGTTTTCACGAATGCCGACCAGGACGCTGCCGAAAGGCGACGTCACGATCCGCCACAGCATCAGCAACGCCAGAACCGCAACGGCGAGAACGTAGTAGTAGAAGACGGTCGGGTTATCCGCGCTCACGCCGAGCCATGACAGATCGGGACGCGGAATTCCCGTCATGCCGTCAGACCCGTTGGTCCATCGCAATTTGATCATCGCGCCATAAAACATCTGGGAGAATGCCAGCGTGATCAGAAGAAACTCGACGCCGCGTGTCCGGGTGCAAATCGCGCCAATGGCAGCAGCAATCACGGCTACCACCACCAGCGTGACCGGCGCAGAAACCCACAGCGGCCACCCAAGCAGCGCCGTTCCGATCGCGATGCCGTATCCACCAAACCCGAGAAACATCGCCTGTCCGAGCGATACGAGGCCCGTGTACCCGGTCAGAAGATTGATGCCGGAGGCGAATACGCCCGCGATCATGACTTCGACCGCCAGAGTCATGACATAGCCGGAGGTGAACGATGGCAGCGCGCAAAGGCCGACGCCGAAGAGCGCGAACAACGCCGCGCAAGCGCGACGCGACATTGGAAGCGACAGACGCTTCACCCCGCTGGAACCGTTGTCCCGTGCAAGAATGATATCTGCGCTCATGCGACCCTCCCCACCGCGCCAAAGAGGCCCTGCGGACGGAAGATCATCACAGCGATCAGAAGCGCGTAAATCGCAAAGAGCTCAGCCTCCGGAAGGTAGGCCTGGGCAAACGTATCGGTCATACCCACGATAAGTGACGCATAGAACGACCCCCTGAGATTGCCGAGACCGCCCACCACCACGACCACGAACGTCGTCACGACGATTCCGATTCCCATGTTGGAGTAGATGCTCATGACCGGTGCGGCGACGACACCCGCAAAGCCGGCGAGAGCGGAACCGAACCCGAACACCAGCGCAAACAGAACATTGATGTTGATGCCGAGCGCCGTGACCATCTCGCGGTTGTCAACACCGGCCCGCAGCGTGGCACCGATCAGCGTACGGTCGATGACCAGGACAAGCGCGACAGCGATGGCAATGCCAACCGCGATGATGAAAAGCCGATAGAGCGGATATTCGATGCCCAGCAAGGCAACACGGCCTTTGAGGAAATCGGGCGTGGCAATGCTGTGAAATGCCGATCCGTAGATGTACTCGACGGCACCCGCGGTTGCGAACAGCAGGCCGAACGTTAGCAAGGCGAGATCGAGATGCGTCGAGCGTCCGCGCTGAGCCAGCGGTTGCAGAACGAAGAGTTGCAGCACAAAGCCTGCCAGGAACGGCAGCAGCGGGCCTATCAGCAGCGCAAGCCAGAACGAGCCTGTCTTGTTGGCAATAACCAGTCCGAAGTAAGCGCCCATCGTGAAGAACGCGCCGTGGGCCAGATTGAGGATGTTCATCAATCCGAAGATCAGCGTAAGGCCGACCGCGAGCAGGAACACCAGCATGCTTAGCTGGACGCCATTAAGAAGCTGAATCAGAAAAAGCTGCATGTTTCACACAACGTCGAGAAAGCGCGAGCTTCGCCGGAAGCGAAGTTCGCCTCGGATCAGAACGATTTCGTGCAACCCGGCAGATCGCCCGCTCCCGGAAACTGATCCAGCGACTTACGCTGCATCTTGCCGTCGGGTCCCTTGACGATCTCGATCACATAGACCTTCTCGAGCAACGCGCTGTTCTGCGCATTGAACTTGATCTTTCCACGCGGAGCGTCGAACGTCAGGTCGCGCATCGTGGAGATGAACTTGGTGCGATCTTCCGGCATCTGGCCGCCGAGCTTCTCAAGTGTCAGCATGATCGCCTTGCCGTTGTCATAGCCAAGCTCCGCGCTGACGTCGGGTTCCTGCTTGTACTTCGCGGTATAGGCCTTCACGAACTTCTGGTTCGCTTCGGTGGGGATACCCGGATAATGCGTGGCAACGTGCTGCGCATTCAGGGCCAGATCACCCAGGGCCGGCCAAAGCGCTTCGTCATAAACCCAGTGATCGCCAATCAGGGGGATCTTGGTCCGCAGTCCGAAATCGGCGTGCTGCTTGACGACCTGGATTGCTTCCGCGCCCGCATAGAAGGCGTAAATAATTTGCGCGCCGGAGTTCGAAGCCTGCGTCAGCGCGGCACTGTAATCCTTGGTCTTCTGGAACGGGGTCCAGATTTCCTCGATAACCTTGCCGCCGTTGTCCTCAAAGCCGCGCTTGAATCCGCCGATGAATGCACGCCCCGCCGAGTAATCGGGCCCCATCGTGACGGCGGTCTTCACGCCCTTGCTGGCCCAGTACTTTCCGGAAGCATATTCGAACCCGTTGGCGCTGAAAGACGTGCGGGCGATGTATGGGCTGCAAAACTTGCCGGTGATTTCGTCGGCGAATGCATTGGCGAACACCATCGGCATCTTGTTCTTGTCCGCCAGTTCGGAGACCGCGATACCGACATTGGAGCCGACGACTCCGGCGACCAGATCGACCTTGTCGGATTGCACGAACTTGTTGAATTTCTGGACCCCGACACTCGGCGTCAGTTCGTCGTCGGCGCGGATGATCTCTATGGGCCTCCCGGCGGACTTGTTGCCGTATTCCTCGAGCGCGATCTGGAAGCCCTGGTCAATATTCACCGCAAGAGGCGCATAGACGCCCTTATACGGCAGCATCAGCCCGATCTTGATCGGAGTCTTCTCCTGCGCGTACGCCGTCACGCTGGCCGATGCCGCAAGACCTATCGCCGCTGCCACACCAATGCGCGTGTATCCGTTGAAAATAGCCATCCCGCTCTCCCTATGCCGGGCGTTCCGCCCCGAAACTCCCGCTTGGCCACGGCCGAGCGGTCGCAGTCTGCGTGGATTTTTGTGGGATAGTGTTAGATCGCGAGGCTGATCCTGACTTGCAGGATAGCGACAGAACTTCCGGAAAAACGCCATTTAGTCCGGAAAAACCGGTCGGCGCATGTCAGAGAGGGTTGCTGCCTACGACAGACAGCGCTGACGGAACGCGGATGGCGTCACACCGGTCGCTTTCTTGAAGCTCGTCGAGAAATGCTGGGCGTGGCTGAAACCGGTCGCGAGGGCGACATCGACAATGCTGTCTTCCGTATCTGACAGTCGGCGCTTCGCTTCATCGATCCGGCGCGAAAGAACGTAGTTATAGGGCGTCACGCCGACGCTTTCCTGAAACGCCCGCAGGAAATGCCGCTTGCTCAGCCCCGCGATCTCCGAAAGTTCCGCAAGACAGATCGGCTGGGTCAGATTCTCCCGAACATATTCCTCAAGGCGCCGAAGACTGCGGCCAGGCAAACCGCCCCGCAACTCGCTGGACGCCTGCTGACTTCTTTCGCTGACCCGGGAAATATGGGCCAGTGCCTGAATCGACCATCCCTCCGCCATGAGGTTGAAAACGTTATCCGGCGAGGCTGCCTCACGGCAGAGTTCGGCGAGGCCGCGGGTCAATCCGTCGTGCTCAAAAGCCACTGTGGGATTCGTAATTGCCTGTTGAAGGCGCTCACCCACGAAAGACGGGTTCAGGAACACCACCGTGTAGTCGAGGGTCGGCCCGACATTCCACTCACCTTCGATCTCGATGGCGGCGGGGAAGATCGCGAGCTTCGACTTGCCCGGAAACCAGCGCTCCACCGGCCGTCCGTCAATCGTGGCTCTCAGGCGTTCGGCTCCCTTGCCGAACCAGAACAGTGACAGCTCCGGCTGGCGAAAATGCCAATGCATTCGTCCTACTGTTTCCCTGCGAAGCACTTCGATGCGCATGCTCGGCGTGTCGGTAATGACGGACGATACAAGATCGCCTCCGACCAACCGGACGTAGTTCTCGCCAACATGTGCCATCCCAAACCCCGCTTAAACGTGAGTTCCAAGATAGAATGCATCAAACACGTCAAAGAAGCGAGCCGGTTTGTTGTTGCGTCGCAACATAATCCCTCCCTGGGGACCTTTGCTTCAAGATGTTGACAAAAGCGGACGTCGATGGGCCGATGACCGCCGCGACGATGCCCGACTGCGGTGCTGGGAAGCGACACAGCAGGTGTTAAAGCGTTCACTTTCTCTGCGCTGCTCGCGAATTCCGTCATGGCCCACCACAAGCACAACGATCGCTGCAACCGGCAGGAAGTATCGCGGGTGCAAGCGATCCCGTTATCGCACTGGCGGATCGAGCAACCTCGCGCCGAAAAATGCGAGCCCTTTGGCGATGTCATCAAGGCCGGAGTGACGGCTAAAGAATCTGCGTGTGCGTGAGCGACCCCAGAACGGCTTGGCCGCCTCAAACGCACGGTAGGCAGCGGCAATCGTTGGATTCAATCGTCGCGCACACATGCATCAATGCGAGAGAAACACCGGAACCGGTGGACGCACGAGCATGCTTCTGGTGGCGCCCCCGAGAACAAATTCGCGAAAACGCGAATGACCATAGGCTCCCATCACCAGGAGATCTGCATCGCGCAACGTCAAATGCGACTCAAACACAGTGGCGATGTCGCGGCCCGCGGCATCGACTTCGTCGAGAACCACATTGATGCCGTGACGCGCCAAATATTTAGCAAGTTCCGCGCCAGAGCGCCCGCTGGTAAACACCTTCTCATTGTTCACCGTCAGTATGCAGACCAACTTCGCTTTCTTAAGGAGCGGCAAGGCGTCTGCCACCGCGCGCGTGGAATTTCGGCTGAAATCCCAAGCGACGACCACCGTGTTCAAGGCAACCGCCTTGCTCCATCTCGGTCGTTCCGGCAGAACAACCGTGGGCCGCCCAGAACCGAAGATCAGGGTTTCGGCGAGCCATCGCTCGACGGTATCGACATCTGGCATCGGGACAACGGTGAGATCCCGGAGACGCGCATAGTCGGTAACCAGATCGGGAAATTCCGGCGTCGTGCATTTTTCCAGAATGACCTCCTGAAACACACCCCTTTGCTCAGCGGCTTTCTGGAATTCAGCCAGTTCTTGCGCGGCAGCGGCCACACTTTTCTTCAGCTCGGCGCTTACGAGCGCCGGGACATTCAGCAACGCGCTTCCCAGTGGACTAGCTGGTGCCGGCACTTTCACCTCGCAAGCGATGGCAGAAATACGAGATTCGAGCGCGGCAGCGAGCGCGACAGCATCATCGATCCCGGATGGCTTTGTTCGCTCGGGATAAGTGGTCAGGGAAACCAGAATGTCCTCGAATGCCATAGCGAACTCCTTTTCAAAAAATCTCCTCCTTCGTTATCGTCGAACGCGGGCGCGCTTCTTGATTCATCGCAAACCGATCAAGATCTAGCTTGGTATTGACGCCTTAGCCTCATGACCAGTCCGCCCGGAGGCAATCTTGTCGATATGTTCGGCAATATGGGGGTCGCGGGAAATTAGCGATCTCAGGTCCGAAGCGTCGAGCACCAGAAGCCTGGAACGCGCGCAGGCGATGACAGTTGCCGATCGCGAGGTCTTTCTGAGCAGAGCGCGCTCACCGAAAAACTGCCCTGCCCCGAGCTTCACCGACTGACCGGGTCGAAGCTCGATTTCGACCTCGCCCTCCGTGACGAAGTACATCGCATGTGCGACATCACCTCGGCGAGCGATGATCTCCCCCTTTTCGACTTGCCGGGCGCGCAGCAGTTGCATCACATGGGCGATGTCGCCCGCGGTCAAATGAGAAAAGATCGGCACGCGCGCGACCATGCTCCAGGTGACGATGAAGTCGCGCCGATGGATGACGTCCGAGAATGCATTAGCGACGATGCCGACCGGAAGTGCGATCATGACAACGCCTCCAACTATGATGACCGCGGCCACCATCTTTCCGGTCGCGGTTGCCGGAACGACATCGCCATATCCAATCGTGCTGAGTGTGACGAGCGACCACCACATAGCGTCTGGTATGGTCCCGAACTTGTCGGGCTGGATCGTCCCCTCGATTGCATGCATGGCACCCGCCGATACCAGCGTGGCGCAAATCAGGATTACGAGGCAGCCGATCAGGGCTCGCCGCTCGCTCCAGAGTACATCGAGCAGGGAGTTCATCCCGGACGAATATCGGCTGAATTTCATTACGCGCAGCACCCGGAGCACGATCAGGACACGAAAATCTGCCGTTTCCAGCATCGCGCCCCAAAGGGGACCAATTGCTAGAAAATCGACGATTCCCTGCCCGCTCAGGATGTAGTTGCGACGCACGGTACGCTCACTCTGTCCCCGGTAAGGTAGATGCTCCGGGGCGACCCAGATTCGGGCGGCGTATTCGATACTGAATGCAATGAGGCTGGTGATCTCGATGGCGCGAAATAAGCTTCCATACTTGTCGTTCAAGTGCGGCACCGACTCCAGCACCGTTCCACATAGACTCACCACAACAAGGGAAGCGATGAGCCAGGTTACCAGCATTCCAGATCGCGTCTCATGCGGCGAGGCCTCCAGGATTTCGTAGAGACGCCTGCGCGCCCGCAAGGATGCAATGCGGTAGGTCATAACGCAGCCTTTCGCCGAAATGTGGCAACGGCGAGCGGATCAGCAGGCCCGTCGTATTAAGTGGCTGGATTATCTGGTACCGTGTGGGAAGCGCAGCCGATTGACCCACATCAATACCGAAACAGGCACCAGAGACGAAACGAAGCGGTTCCTGTATCGGATTACCGGGTGTCCAGCGTCAACGTGACGTCGCAAAGGTCTGGATCACCGGCTGCCGTCCTTATGCTGAATCCCAACTCGCGGCACATCTCCAGCATGGCAGTATTTTCCTGAAGAACTTCACCGGAAATCCGCTTAAGGCCTTCGGAACGAGCGTACGTAATGATTAGCTGCATCAGCGCCCATCCAAGTCCGTGTCCCTTGAGGCACGATTTCAGGAGGATTGCATATTCGCCATTGTCGTAGACTGAATCGGAATGAAGCCGGACGACCCCGATAATTTCCTTGCCCGATTGATCGAAGGCTACAAACGCCATCGCGCGCGCATAGTCGATCTGGGTCAACCTGGCGATGAACGGATGAGTGAATTCCTTTATTGCGCCGAAAAATCGCAACCGCAGATCGTGTTTGCTGACATTCTGGAGAAATTCGCGAAGTAGCGGCTCATCGGTTGGCTGGATCGGGCGAGCGAAAACCTGTGAGCCATCCTTGAGGTCAAGGTGCCGCTGCCATTCCGACGGATAGGGCCGAACTGCGAATCTCGCATTCCCGGGCCCGGCGAACTTCCGCAGGGTTGGTCCAATAGCGACCCGTGCATCGACCGCAAGTACGCCGCTGTCGTCGGCCAGCAGCGGATTGATATCAAGTTCGCGCACCTGCGGTAGATCGGCTGCCAGCTGGGCCAGCTTGACCAGCGTGAGCGCGACATCATCCCGATTGACGGCCGGCACATTTCGGTAAGCATGAAGCAGCCGCGAGATGCGTGTCCGTTCGATAAGATCGTGAGCTAATCTCAGATCCAGAGGTGGCAGCGCCAATGCCTTGTCCTTAATGACCTCAACCGCTGTTCCGCCATGCCCGAACACGATAACCGGCCCGAAGGTCGGATCGTCCGCGATTCCCAGGATCAATTCTCGCGCGTTTGGCCGCAATATCATCGGCTGCACGATAACGCCTGCTAGCTTCGCATCCGGACGCTTCGCACTCGCCCTCGCCAGAATACCCCCGGCGGCGGTACGTACGCTATCTGCATCGGAGAGATTGAGCACGACACCGCCAACATCTGACTTGTGCGTGATGTCCCGAGACAAGACCTTCACAACGACCTTCATTCGCTGCGCGAGGAAGGGTGAAGCCAGCGCGGCTGCTTGATCGGCATCGGCGGCAGCAAGCGTCGGCACCATGGGAATTTGATAGGCATCGAACAGCCGTTTCACCTCGATCGGGTCTAGCCAGGAGCGCCCCGCCGCAACGGCGTCCTCGACAACCTTGCTTGCCGTAGCGGCATCCGGGACGAACTCGGCCGGCAAGCTTGGTGGAACCTGGGCGAGTTCCTCGCGAACTTCACGATGATGCACCAGATACATGAAGCCCCGTGCGGCGTCATCCTCGGTGGAGTAGCTGGGAATCGACGCGTCATTGAATGTCTTGGCAATATCGCCATCAGCCCCGACCCAAGCCGCGAGAACAGGCTTCGATACCGAGCGCTTTTCACGGTCGGCGGCAATGACACGTACAACGCTCTTCGCAATGTCGCTTGAAGAAGCGATTGCCGTCTGCACGTTCATCACGAGGATTGCATCGTTGCCGAAATCAGCCAGCAAAACTTTCAGCGCCGCTGCATAGCGGGCCGCATCAGCATCGCCGCCAATATCGACCGGATTATCGCCGGACCATGTCGGGGGCAAAGCGGAATCAAGCTGCGCCTGCACCGATGGTGATATCTCGGCCGGAATTCCGCCGAGCTCGACCAGCCGATCAACAGCAAGAACGCCGATGCCGCCGCCATTCGTCAAAATGGCGAGCCGCTTGCCCTCTGGCTGAATGGCGCGACCGAGTGTTTCTGCGCAATCGAACAGTTCATGCAGATCGAATACCCGCAGCATGCCGGCGCGACGGAAGGCCGCATCGTAGACATCATCAGAACCGGCAAGGGCTCCGGTATGGGTCGCAGCAGCTTTCGCTCCTTGGGCCATCCGACCGGATTTGAGGACGACGACCGGCTTAACGCGCGCTGCAGCACGAGCTGCCGACATGAACTTGCGGGCATCCTTGATTGCTTCGACGTAAAGGAGAATGGCGTGCGTCCCGGGGTCGAGTGCAAAGAAATCGAGCAAATCCGCGATGTCCACGTCAAGCTGATCGCCAATCGACACGATGCCGGAAAATCCAACGTCTTCTCTGGCCGCCCAATCCACCATGCCTGCAGCAATCGCGCCCGACTGCGAGACAAGCGCCAGATGTCCCGGGGCCGGCATGCTTGCTGCGAAGCTCGCATTCAAACTGGCCCTCGGCATCATGATTCCGAGGCAGTTTGGACCGATGAGCCGCATCCCATGGACTCGCGCCGCCTGATCGGCCGCCTCCGCAAGAGAGCCAATTCCGTGACCAAGTCCAGCGCTGATGATGACGGCCCCTGCAACACCTCGTCCTCCCGCATCAGCGATAATGCCGGGCACTGCTCGCGCAGGCGCGGTTATGATGATCAGTTCGGGGACGAATGGCAGATCGGCGACAGTTGGGACCGTCGCCATCCCGCCAATTTCCGCGTGGTTCGGGTTAACGATGCCGAATTCGCCACGGAATCTCGCAGCGCGAAAGTTTTTGAGGACCGCTAATCCGACCGATCCAGGCCGTGGACTGGCCCCTATAAGCGCGACAGATCGCGGTGAAAGAAGACTGCTCAATCGGTATGTCGACATCTGCTATTCCCAAATTCATGCGAGGAAACCTCCCTTGGTTAGGCCGGCGACCGCCTATCTATCCGATTACGGTCAGAGTCCAGCTGATGAGGTCCTTTGCAATGCTGCCGAATGCTCCGCTAAAGGCGCGCAACGCCGATTCTGGGGTCAGCTCTTCCAGCTTTCTTTTTTCAGCGAAGAGCCTTGATGCAAGGACGCGGCCGTCCTTACCGAGAATCTTGGCCGAGAAGTCAATCTCAGCGACCGGCTCAGAACTCGTTCTGATCTGAAAACCGCGAATATCAATCAGAAGCTGATATTCGGCTGCAACGCCATCAATTGCGCGAAGCGGTGCATGTTCGGGATCATAATTCTCAAAACTCTGAATGATCTTTGCCTGAACAAGTTTCGGCAGGCTGTCGCTCCACTGGAAGTCGGAAAATTCGGGATGACTCCCGCCAGGCGGCATGAAAAGGATACGCTGCGTATCGAACATCAGGATCGATGTAGGATCGGAAATGACAAGCTGAGCCTTGATGTGCTTCCTGGACGACCCGAAATCCTGAGGAGCATCGAGGTCATAAATGACCTTCGGAGCGGCGGAAGCTCCTCCCCCCGTCATCCGCTCAAGACCCGCGACGATGCCATCAAGCCGGCCGGCATTTCTCGCCAACCCATCAGAGAATATCTGCAGATTGGAAATCGTGCTCTTCAGGGGCTCCGCGTTTTCAGCCAGTACGGCATCGACACGCTTGAGCGCATCACGGGCGGCCTGAGTCATGCTCTGGCCCGCACCGGGCTCGGCGATAAGCGTCGGCACCGGCCCTGAGGCTGCGAGTTGCACCCCACCCTCCAGAGCAACCACCGGAACGCCGGTCAGCCCCTGAAAGTCCAGACCAACTTTGGTGTCCGCGCGCACCGGCGTGTCCGGCATAACCGAAATTACTGCATTGACGCGACGCGGGCTGTCGGCCGCGAGGCCAAGACTGGTCACCTCCCCAACGCGAATTCCATTGAACAGCACCGCTGCTCCAACCAGCAGCCCCGGCACCGAGCCGTTGAACTGCAAGTTATACGACGTTCGCGCTCCGATCCCCCCAGTATTGTGCAACCAATAGACAAAGCCAAAAACGGCGCCGATAGCTGCCAGAATGAAGGCACCTACGATAACGAAGGGAGCACGCGTTTCCATGATCCTAAATCTTTCCCGGTTGGAGCATCTGGGAGCGCTTGCCGTGAAAATAGGCCTTAACCCACGGATGTTCGGAGCGGAGCAGTTCGCTCATTGAGCCAATCGCTACGATCTTTCCGTCCGCAAGCGCAGCGACGCGATCGCATACTGTGTTAAGACTGGCGAGATCGTGCGTGACCATGAAGACAGTCAGCCCCAGCGTTTTCTGAAGTGTCTTGATCAGAACATCGAAATCGCCCGCTGCGATTGGATCCAGTCCCGATGTCGGCTCATCAAGAAAAACGATCGGGGGGTCGAGCGCCAACGCACGGGCCAATGCGACGCGCTTGGTCATACCACCTGAAAGCTGCGACGGAAATTTGTCCCCATCCTCAGGCGCAAGCCCAACCATCTCGAGTTTCGCAGTAGCAACTTCATCCATTAATTCCTGGGAGAGATCCAACTCCTCGCGCAGCGGAAATTGAACGTTCTGGCGAACGGTCAGAGATGAAAACAGCGCCCCTTGCTGGAAGAGGATACCCCACTTGCCGGCAGCCGTGTGCGTGACATGACGTGCCTCACTTATTTCGGCACCCATGACCTCGATCCGGCCGCTCCGCCTGGGAATAAGACCGATGATCGTTCGCATCAGAACGGATTTACCGCCGCCCGAGGCACCAACAAGGCCGAGAATCTCTCCCTTGCGGACATCTAGCGTCAGGTGATCGAGCACCGTCTGCCGGCCAAAGCCAACAACGAGTTCGCTGACACGGATCGCAAACTGGTCGACCTCTTCCGCCATCGTCACATTCCGATCGACGCGAAGAACACGGCGAAGATGCCGTCGAGCACAATGACGAGGAAAATCGATTTGACCACAGATGTCGTCGTTTGCCGCCCAAGCGATTCTGCGCTTCCTTTAACCCTGAGACCTTCGCTGCAGGCAACAATACCTATTGCCAGCGCCATGAATGGCGCCTTGATGATTCCGACTTCAAAGCTGGTAACCGATACAGCATCATGCAGCCGTGCCATGAATATTGCCGGGCTCATTCCGCCGTAAAGCCAGGCGACCAGACCGCCACCATAGAGTGCCGCCATCGAGCCGATGAATGCGAGGATAGGAAGGGAGCAGATGAGTGCCAGAATTCGCGGCAGGACCAGCACCTCGACCGCATCGAGGCCCATGGTGGACAGCGCGTCGATTTCTTCACGCATTTTCATCGAACCGAGTTCGGCGGTATAAGCGCTGCCGGAACGGCCCGCCACCATGATGGCGACGATCAAGACACCAAGTTCCCGAAGGACGAGGATGCCGACCATGTCCACGACATAGGACTCCGCGCCGAATTTACGGAAATGAAAGATGCCCTGCTGGGCAATGATCGCACCGATGAGAAAAGTGATGAGGAGGATGATCGGTATGGCCTGCCAACCGACGCGATAAATCTGATAGGCAAGTGAAGTCAGCCGAAGAGACCGCGGCCGGCGTAGAACACCGAACAAAGCAAGACCCAACGCCCCCAGCATCTGAAGAAAGATGGCTACGTCTTCGGTGATACCCGCGGCGTAGCGGCCGAGCTGTTCCAGCCGAACAATGATTGGGTTTTCGGGCTTTTCCGCCGCAGGCTTGCGGCGATTGACCTGGTTCACTTCGGCAATCAATCCAGCATAACGGTCGGATATCCCAATCACGTCTGCGGGGGGGCCCAACCGCGGGGCGTGTCGCGCGATCTTCTCAAGCAGCCATGCTCCGAGCGTGTCGAGCTCGCCGACATTGGTCAGATCGACCCTTATCGCCCCTGCTCGACTGAGCTTGGGCGAGACGGTTTCGTAAAGATGCTCGAGGGCAGAGGCATGCGTCGCTGTCCACGATCCGCTCGGGCGGAGATTAAGGGCATCACCCTCACTTGCGATATTCAGGACAGGTTCGGAGCTCAAGTTGGATATCCGTTCAAGGCCATGGCTAGATATTTCCTAGGCCACTCCGGACAACACCTTTTGACCTGCCTCAATCCCCGGTAGGAATTGGCCGCTTAGGCTGTGATTGACACGGCGATGCCGAGCATCGAGCACGATGGCGAAATTGTCGCATCACAGGATATGCCCATTATGACGATACAGCACCGGACTTCGCAGGACGAAGTGCTGAAATTCCTGGCAAACCCTGCGACACACGGCGGCACATCCGTCAAACGATTCGATACCCACGCTGCTTTTGTATTTCTGTCAGGCGATCGCGCGCTGAAAATCAAGCGGGCCATCCGCTTTCCTTTCCTCGACTACTCGACATTGAGCAAGCGGAAGACAGCCTGCGAAGAAGAGATGAACGTTAACCGGAAGTTTGCGCCGCAGATCTATCGACGCGTTATTCCCATTACACGCGACAAGAATGGAAGGCTCCACATTGATGGCGAAGGGTTTCCGGTCGAATGGGCCGTCGATATGGTTCGTTTCAACGAGCGTCTGACGCTCGATCATGTCGCAGAAGCCGGGCCGATCAATCCCGGCACCGCCACAGCGGTCGCCGACGTCATCGCCAACGCCCATTCAGAATCGACCCTTGCTCCGTACGATCCATGGATCCAATCCATACCGTTGATTGTCACGCGCAACAGTGCCGCATTCCACTACCACGGCCATCTCGCGTCCAGCGAGATCGATGAACTGGAACACGCAAGCCTCCGCATTTTTGAGCGTCGTCGCGGGTTGCTGGAACAGCGCGGGCGGCTTGGATTTGTTCGGCGATGCCACGGGGATCTTCATCTGGGAAATATCGTTCTAATCGATGGCAGGCCGGTTCTTTTCGATGCGATCGAGTTCGATACGGATATCGCCTCGGTCGATGTCCTTTACGACCTCGCATTCGTGCTCATGGACCTCATCCGACACGGATCAGACGCCGCAGCGAATCGGGTCCTCAATGAATATCTTGCCAAAACGCCTGAAGACAATTTTGACGCGCTTTCACTTCTACCGCTCTTCATGTCCATGCGCGCGGCCATCCGGGCGAACGTTCTGCTCACCAGGCTCGATGATCAGGGCCATCCAAAGGACATAAGGAAGCAAGCGCAGGCTTATTATGATCTCGCGCGGCGTCTCATCTCTCCCTCGCCGCCTTGTCTTGTTGCAATCGGAGGTCTATCGGGGACCGGCAAGTCCACTCTCGGGCGCATGCTAGCCGGCGCGATCCGGCCACCGCCAGGCGCCATCCTCCTGCGCTCGGACGTGATGCGAAAGATGCTGTTTCACGTCAACGAAATCGATCCACTACCTGTTGCTGCTTACCACTCGGGAACTGCAGAGGCGGTTTACCAAATGATGGCCAACAAGGCCGTTCGCATTCTCGAACAGGGCTACTCCGTGATCGTCGATGCCGTATTTGCCCGCGAATCTGAACGATCTGCAATCCGCAGTGTTGCTGGAAACATGAATTGCAACTTTGTCGGTATCTTTCTGACGGCCGACCTCGAAACGCGGATTAAACGGGTTGGTCAGCGGTCTGGCGACGCATCCGACGCCACACCTGAAGTTGCAGCACGGCAGGAAACATATGATTTGGGAGCAGTAGACTGGACCATTGTTGATGCTTCCGGGCCGCCCGAACAGACGTTCGACCACAGTGCTGCGCTGTTCGTCTCAGATATCCAGTCGACGAAAGCCTGTTTCACGCCTTGAGCGAAAAAGTTGCACTGCGCCGAAAACTATTCCGTTGGCTGATTGAAAAAAACCTTCGAGGTTCGGTCGAGAAAACGTTGCCAGTGCTTGAAAGCCCGTTCACTGTCGCGACGGATAAAATCGGTCTGATGCTTGCCGCATTCCTCGTAAACTTGTTTGAGGCCATTTGCCGAGTGAGCCTCCGCAATCTTGGACGCGAATTCATTCGCAATCGATAACTCAGTACTGGTGCGCTCAAGCGCATCGTTTCCCACATCGATCAGTTCTTCAAGAACGGCCTTCTGAACATTAAAAAGCAGATTGATAGATCGTGCGTTCATGCCGACAAGCTGATCGGCAATCCTGTTGGTACCGTTTCCGTTCGCGGACTTTTCGACATTCTGTGCGTCAGACATCGGATGCCTCCACCATTTAGAAATCTAAAGGTACCTGTCTGCGTTAGAGACCCATTGATCCATCTCAAACATGGACTCATGCTTTCGGGCACTTTCTAAACACTGAGCGTAACGAACGGGCACGGAACTGGGGGAGTTGAGTCAATCAAAGCGCGAAGAAAGCCGTTCGACCGACAAGTACCTGCCGAACATTGATGCGATCGGCCCCATTGAGACGAGGGTGATAAGGTGAACGCTGTATGGATCAGAGCCAAATTCTCAGCCGCCTTACCATTTCGCTAGCCATCGGTCTGCTCGTGGGCCTGGAGCGCGGCTGGCGCACGCGCGACGAGCAAGATCATCAACGAGCCGCAGGGTTCCGCACGTTTGCGCTATCGGGCCTACTGGGTGGCGTGACCGGCGCCGTTGCACTTCAAACCAACGGCCTAATCATCGGAGTTGTTTTTCTCGGTCATACAGCAGCATTCGCTGCGTTCCATTGGCTGGAGGCCAAAGCTGAACGTAACCTGAGTGTGACTTCTGTCGTCGCCGGGATGCTGACATTCCTGCTTGGAACAATGTCGGTTACAGGCGATCCTCACATTGCAATCGCCTGCGCCGTTGCGATGACCAGCCTTCTGGCCTTTCGCGAATGGATTCACAGCGGGATCGCTTCGCTCACGTGGCATGAGCTTCGTGCAGTTCTCATTCTTCTCGCGATGTCGTTCTTGCTGCTGCCGATTCTACCGAACAAGACCATTGATCCCTGGAATTCTGTCAACCTCTATGAAATCTGGCTTCTCGCCATTTTGACCGCCGGGATATCCTTTGTTGGGTATGTCGCGGTCCGGACCCTTGGAGAACGTCTCGGCATTGTTACAACGGCTATCGCCGGCGGCTTGGCATCCTCGACCGTCACGACCCTGACCTTCGCCAGACTCAACCGCGAGCATCCCGGCTCTTTCAGACTCCTGAGTGCAGGCATCCTGATCGCCGGTGCCGTCATGATGGCACGCGTCGCGGTCGTCGCCGTAGCGCTAAATCGAGCGCTGTTGGATCCGCTTGTCCTTCCGCTTGGCAGCGCCGCCGCAATCCTGTCGGCGGGAGCTTTGATCCTCCTCTTGGGCAACAGCGAGCGGCACACCCCAAGACTCTTGATACAGAATCCACTGGCGTTCGGAACGGCACTCAAATCGGCGGCCTTTATCGGCGCTCTGATACTGACCGCCGAAATCACCCGCCAGACATTCGGAGGCACAGGCGTCCTGATGGTCGCCGCTCTGTCCGGTGTGGCTGACGTCGACGCCTTGACCATTTCGATGGCCCGCTTGGGCGGAGGAGATCTCGATCTAACTATAGCTGCTCGGGCAATCATGCTTGCGGTTAGTGTCAACACAATCTCGAAAGCCATGATTGCCGGGTGGACCGGAGGGCGAGACATCGGAATGCTGGTAGGCGCGATCAGTAGTCTTGCCCTTGCAACGGGGCTTGCCGCGACGACGTGGCAAATTTCCGGATGGATTTGAACGATCAGCAGACGATCACAAAGACGCGTTGGCGGACAATGCGACGGCCAGTTTGACGCAAAAAAATCGACAGTCCTCGTTCTTTTGTATCGAGTGATCGGCAGTCCTCAAAAAAGAATGTCGATTATGATCTGGATCGTGCGCATACTGCTCTATATCGCGGCTCCGATTACGGCGTTGTTCGTGGCACGCGATGCCCTCAATTTTGCACGCGTTGCGGCGCAGCTGCCATCCCAACAGCACACAATCCGGTCGAGCTTCAAACCATCCGTCTGGATATAGGACGACAATCCAAGGCCGCCCCGCGCGACCGCCTCACGCGGCCCCTTTCTTGCTCCGCGACCACCTTTCTATTGGTGACAGCCTCATCTGCGCCAAGTTTCATCATGTTCATCGGCCTTCGGCGGTCTCCTGCACCAGTTGTCACCGCGAGTCTACTTGAGTGTAAAATACTCGGCGCTATCCTTTAGCATACGGCTATTCTTTAGCGAGTGATGCTTGATTAAGATCAAGGAGAGGCCTCATCCGCCGGGCATATGCTTTTCGAACTTAACAAACTCAGAGGAGTATCTGTCATGGCGGAAGCTGCTAACAAGCTGCCCATTAAGACCGAAGAAACTCCGGTTGCTCAGGCCACCAAATTCTCAGACTGGCAACCGTTCGAAAACCTGCGCAATCAGGTAGACCGGCTGTTTCATGATTTTCAGAATGGATTCCTGCATGCGCCGTCTTACCGGCCGCTTTTGGAGCCGTTCTGGCGCCGTGATCTTGGCTTCAACATTACGCCGGCAATTGACATTGTCGAGAAGGAGAAAGCTTTCGAAGTCACGGCGGAGCTGCCGGGCCTCGACGCCAAGAATATCGAGATTCAATTGTCCGACAACGTGTTGTCGGTGAAGGGGGAGAAGCAGGAGGACAAGGAAGAGAAGACGAAGGATCGCTACGTCTCCGAGCGTCGCTACGGTTCTTTCCGCCGCTCGCTTCAGGTCCCAAGCGGCGTCGATGCCGACAAGATTGAGGCGGCGTTTAAGAACGGAGTTTTGACCATCACCCTCCCGAAATCTCCGGAAGCGCACAAGCAAAAGAAGACGATCCCCGTGAACCCGAAGTAAGAATGCTGGCCTCGCCACATCGCGCCTGATCGGCGAGGCCTCATTGTATGGTGCACTCAATACTCATAGTAGTTTGACAGCTCAGGGAAACAGTAAATAGCAAACAAAGAGATACTGCTTTTATTCGGCGGCTCGTGAGAAGGTATCGTGGGGCGCGCCCCTCCTTGCCGATGCTGTGTGTGGTACGCTGGGGCCGAAGTCAAAGTCGATCTTAATTCAAAAGGCTAGGGCGCGCCAATCGTCTGCAATGATGGCGTGACAATTGCCAAGGAATTCGACCTTCCAGAAGAAAATCTCCGCGCCCAGGCGCTTCGCCAGGCCGCGGAGACAACTGGCGACGTTGGCGGCAATGGTACCAGCACATCAACTAATACTTGCGGGCCAAATGTGGCCAATCCTGTGCCTCCTCGGCCCTGATATTGTCGTGGACAAGCAAAAAGACAGTTCGCTCAATGCTCAGTGGGACATGAGACAGCAGAGAGGGCTTGAGATCAATAGGTCACGGGTCATCCCGCCAAAGACCCATTCGTTGAGCCGGCTGTGACCGTAGGCGCCAGTCACCAGCAGGTCGGCCCCCAAGTCCTCTGCCAATCCGATAATCTGATCCGCACCCGAACCACCGACCGACAGTTCAACGCGGCGTTCAGCACTTATGCTGTGCCGCGCGAGATAATGAACGACATCGTCAACGTGAGTGCGCGCAGCGTCTATCTGATCCTTCTCACAGATCTCAATGATGGTGATGTACTTCGCTTTCTGAAGAAATGGCAGCGCATCCTGAACTGCTCGCCGTGCCTCACGGCTTTCCCTCCATCCGATCACGACATGATCGGCCGTAAGTGATTTCACTCCTGTAGGAACTACTAAAAAGGGACGGCCGGCTCCCAGAATGGCCGCACCTACATCCACAGTTCGATAGACATTATCCGACTTGCCTTTTTGCACGATAATCAAATCGGCACACCTAGCCTCACCGATCAATGTTTGTGTAGGAAACCCGATAGCCGACCGCCATTCGATCCGGCGACCAGTTCCGGCGGCAGATCGAAATCTATTTCCAGCCTCCGCCAGACTGGCCTTCATTTTTTCGATATCGAATTCCGTAGCATTGTCGACGATCACGACACCTTCGGCGACAAACGGCGGCACAATCGCAATCGCCGATAATCCGACCAGATTGGCCGAGAACTTATCTGCCACAGCGGTTGCAACTCTTGTCAGATCGCTCGAATTGCGGTCGACATTGATCGAAACCATTAGCGTTGCATAGGACATAACTGCCTCCTCGCCTGAAGGTGCATTACGTCCACGTCTCAGCAGAGACCCGTTGACCCATATCAAATCTCTGAAAGCGCAGCTCGCGACACGCATCACATTCTGGGACGTGCTTGCCTTCGGGATTATCTCAGAAAGGACGATGGTGTGTGAATCATGGTCTTAATACGAGTCGATCGTGCAGCTATGAGGCGGTAGAAAGCGTGCTTGGCGATGTCCACGATCGCAAGATACGCGAGTGTCGCGCTGATCACGAAGAAAAAGAATAGCTGCGGCGGCGCTACAAATCCAAATAATCTGCCGATCGGAGAAAACGGGAGGGAGATTGCGATAGTAATAACTCCAAGGGCCATGACGATGAGAAGCATATGCGGTGTGCTCCGAAAGAACGGTCGTCGCGTTCGGATGGCGAAAACCACTAGAACCTGGGTCGTGATCGATTCGATGAACCAGCCCGTCTGAAAGAGCGCTTCGCCAGCGCCGAATAAATACAAAAGCACATAGAATGTCAGAAAATCAAAGACAGAGCTAACCGGCCCGAATACCAGCATGAATCGCTCGATAAACTTGACGTCCCATTTCACCGGTCCTGCGATCGCCTCCTCATCCACCCGGTCGAAGGGAATCGCGATCTCAGACACATCGTAGAGAAGGTTGTTCAACAAAATCTGGATCGGGAGCATCGGCAAAAAAGGCAAGAACAACGCCGCACCGGCCATGCTGAACATATTGCCAAAATTCGAACTTGACCCCATCAGGACATACTTGGACACGTTCTGGACCGTGCTGCGCCCGCAGACCACAGCCTCACGCACAACAGAAAGATCCTGTTCGAGCAGGATCAAGTCGGCCGCCGCGCGTGCGACATCGGCGGACTCGGCGACTGATATTCCAACATCGGCCGCGTGCAACGCGGGTGCATCGTTGATTCCGTCGCCCATGAAGCCAACGACATGGCCAAGCCGTTTAAGCGCGAGCAAAATCCGAAGCTTCTGCTGCGGATTGACGCGGCAGAATAGGTTGACCTGCGAGAGCTGCCCGATTAACGCTTCGTCCGAAAGATGCATCAGTTGGTCGCCGGTCAGCACCCCAATGACCGGCACACCGATCTCCTCGAAGACGTGGCGCGTCACGCGTTCGTTATCACCGGTCAGCACCTTCACGGCAACGCCCGCTGCGGTCATAGCGCGGATAGTAGCTCCAGCACTGGTCTTTGGAGGATCAAGGAAAACAGCAAAACCGGAAAAGACAAGGTCGCTCTCGTCGCTAACCACGGCGGTCTCGTGAACCACATCAACCACGTGACTGCCGATGCCTAGGGCGCGAAATCCTTGCGCACCGAGATCATCAAGGGTGGCTTCGAAGCAACGACGTGTTTCAGGATCAAGCGGCAAAACCGTCCCGTCCGCCGCCTCGTATCGGCCCGACAACCGAAGCAGCTCCTCCGGCGCACCTTTAACTATCAGACGGCGCTCGGCACCGTGCTGCACCAGAACCGAGACGCGCCGCCGCTCGAAATCGAATGGCACTTCGTCGATCTTCTTCCAGCCGGTCATATCGAATCGACTTGCTGCAAGGATTGCCTCATCGAGCGGGCTCTTCATCCCAGTCTCAAAGCGGCTGTTCACATAGGCGTAGGCATAGACAGATGCACTCTCAGCACCGCGCCCGTCAATTGTGCGCGCAAGCTTGATCTTGGCTTCAGTCAGCGTTCCAGTCTTATCCGTGCAAAGCATGTTCATGGCGCCGAGATCGTGAATTGCGGACAGGCGCTTCACAATCACCTTTCGCTTCGACAACTCCAATGCTGAACGCGCAAGCGTGACGCTCACGATCATCGGCAACAGCTCAGGCGTCAAACCGACAGCAAGCGCCAGCGCAAACATCAAGGACTCCAGCACTGGCCGGTGAAATGAGATGTTCACCACCAGGACAAAGAGCACCATCAATATTGTAAGACGCATGATCAGCAGGCCAAACCGACGAATGCCGACCTCAAAGGCGGTGGCTGGTGGCTTTTCCCCGAGGCTTGCCGCCAGATGGCCGAGAGCCGTCTTGCCTCCAGTTCGGCAGATAACAATTGTCGCGGTGCCGCTGATCACAGAGGTGCCTGCAAATACGGCATTGGAAGCTCCGGCAGGGTTTTTGGCACCCGACGGAGCATCGCTACACTGCTTCTCGACCGGATATGCCTCCCCGGTCAAAAGCGCCTGATTGATGAAAAGATCTCGGCTTTCGAGCAGCCGCGAGTCTGCCGGCACGAGATCGCCAGCGATGAGTTCGACGATATCGCCGGGCACCAGACAATCGGTCGGCACCGGCAGGCAGGTGCCGCTGCGTCGTACCGTTGCATGTACCGCGACCGACCGGCGGAGTGCCTCGACCGCATTCTGAGCGCGAACTTCCTGAACGAAATCGATCGTCATGCTGATCAATACGATCATCACGACGATCAGGAAGCTCGCGACATCGCCGCTTGCCGCCGACAATCCGCTCGCCACGAGTAGGATAATGACCAGCGGGTTTCGAAATCGCGAAAGAAACTGGAGCCAGCGCGGCGATTGCTTGACAGTAGCGGCGTCGTTCGGCCCAAACGTCTTCAAACGTAGTTGAGCTTCTGCGGCATCAAGACCAACGGCGCTCGTCATCAGTCGCGCGAGAATTCGATCAACCGGCTCCTGCCAGATTTCCTCCGCATCGAGCTCTTTTATCGGGTTCATCTTGACGCCCTGATGAGTTCGCCATTGGCGGTAGGTCTATTTTGCGGCCTTTAGCGCCATGAAATATGCAACGAGCTCATCTATCTGATAGTCCACAAGCCGAGGATTTGGCATAGCCTCCGCAGGCCCGAGATTGCGATGATTCGAGCTGAGGAGTTCCCGTAGCGACTTTTCCGTTAATGACGGCCGCTGCGCGAGTACAGCGAAGCTCGGTGCGGGCGGCCTCAGCAGCGGGCTCTCGTCAGACCTTGACGTTACGACATGGCAGGCGCCGCAGACCATTTGTGCAAATTTGCGCCCCGCTGCGATCTGATCGGCAGACGGCTCCTCAGCCTGCGCGGGCGAAGCGAGGCTCGCAAAAAGCGCCAAACCAACCAGAGCAAACCCGCGCAATGCCATGACGAAAACTCCACTCCCCTTTGCCTATCTATGGTTTGCCCTGAACCGGGAAGACCTGATCGCTGAAAGGTGAAGCGGTTGGCACCCTTATGACGATATAGCCACGTTCCATCGACTGATGGCAGGAGTTGCACCCTGCTGTCAGTGAACCGAATGCGGTTACAAATGCTCGCGTATCCTTTGCCTGGATCGCACCGGCGACAGCCTCAATGGGATCTGCCATTGTGGTGACATTCGTCACTGGAATGCCCGGATACAGCGAAGCCGCCTCGATCAGACTCGCCCTGAATTGGCGAAGTTCATAGGCGGCGAGTTCCCAATTCGAAGACTGACCGGCAAACCACAGTTTCATATGCCGCAACTGCGTGCCGCTCATAATATCGGCCAGCCGCAGGATATGCCGCCCGTTCTCGTTGTCCTGGGCTCCAGATTTTACAATAGCGAACGGGATCAAGACGGGAAGTACAAGCAGGACTAGAATATGGAAGCGGAACCTCATTCGACCCTCCACTCACCTGCCCTTGGCGTCGCAGGGCGGTCAACACGACACGTCGCGAATTTCGCAAGCCGGCAGAGCGTGCGGCTTGCGCTTTATCAAGCCCTAGACCCGTTGCATTAATCCCGACCTTAATGCGATGGGCGAAGCAGCGGCCGCATCGATTGCGGCAATACCGCGTGCGCCTAATCCAAACTGATAAGTCCTTCTTGAGAAGCGGTCGTTAGATATCGGAAATATCTCAATCATACCGCCGGTGATTGTGCGCGACACGACGGCACCAGACCGTAGATCAATTTGCACCAGTAAGATGTTTCTCAATGTCCCAGACAGGCGAACGCGTAAGATCCTTGTTTACTTCCAGAATGATGCTGGCCCTCACGTCGGGATGAAATGCGCCTCGCAGCGCGGACAATGTTCTCGGCGGCGCGACGAGGATAAGCGCCTTCCCTTTTCCCGACCGAACCATGCGCTCTATCGAGGCGGCAATCGTTCGCGCAAACCGATGCTCTCCTATGTCGTGCCAATCGGTGGCGTCGACGGCGCTTCTGCGGCCAAGGTGAATAGCTTCATGCACCCGTCCGGGGCGATCGGTGCCTTGCTCCCGGCTTGGTGGATTTGCATTCTCGAACACCGTTTCGGTCACGAGATTTGGAAATCTCTCATCTCCTTGATTGCGAAGAAACAAGGCCTTCCGGCCATCACCAACGACTATCAAAGCATCATGCGGAATACTTGGCATGCTCCTGCATTCCTTACGTAGCGGCGCGACGGCGTCATTTTCGAGTCCCATAATCGGTCTTCCAACCTCTGGTGCCTTGATCCTGATCAAGGTGAGGACCGTTTGCGGCCGTAACATTTGTTTGGTTCAACGATGGAGAATGACATGACTGACGCTCAACTCAGGCAAGACATAGTCGACGAACTGGAATTCGATCCCAGCTTTCGCGGAGAGCATATTGGTGTGGCCGTTGACAAGAATGTCGTCACGCTCACCGGGCATGTCGGAAGTTACGCGGAGAAAGTGGCGGCAATCGCTGCCGTCCGCCGTGTAAAGGGCGTGCATGCGATCGCCGAAAACATCGAAGTACGCTATCCATTCCAGAACAAAACTGCGGACGATCAAATCGCAAAACGCGCTTCTGACATCCTGGACTGGGATGTTCTTGTTCCGAGCGGAATTGACGTCCTGGTTCAGGACGGTTGGGTGACACTCAGCGGCAGTGCCGATTGGTACTACCAAAAAACGGCAGCTGAAGATGATGTCCGCAAGCTGTCAGGCGTGCGTGGGGTGACGAACAATATCTCTATTAGCCCCCGCGTGGATGCTTCGAACGTCAAAAGCAAAATTGAATCGGCGCTCAAGCGTCATGCCGAGGTGGAGGCGAAAGCAATCCGCGTCACCGTGCAGAACGGGAACAAGATCATTCTGGAAGGCAGTGTCGACAATTGGGATGAACGGCGGGCCGTTGAGAGTGCCGCGTGGTCGGCTCCCGGCGTCGCCTCGGTCGATGACCGGCTCGTAATCGCATGATCGATCGGCCGCGCGGCGCCTCGGATGAGACGCCGCCAGTCTTCATAGACATGTTGAATTCGTCTCGGGAAGCAGCGGCATGAGCCCTAACGACAAACCTGTGGCCGATCCTGATGCTGCAACTGCCCTGCCTGCCGCGCCCACCTCGCCATTCCGCGAATTCGACCGCCGACGGATTGGCCGCTTTGGAATTCTTTCCGGCGGACAATCGCCGTGGGCGGCTACGCAGGCATGGCAGGACTGGGCGTTCCACTTGATGCTTTCGAGCGGAAAGCAGATTGAGCTTTGGGAGCTTGCTCTGGATTCGGTGACTTCTTTCTGGCACGAAATCTTCACCGGCGCCCGGAAAAATGAGGAGCAGGAAGATCCCCTCGATCGCCGCTTCCGCGATACTCGCTGGAAAACCCCACCATTTAGCCTGCTGGCTAAAGCTCAACTCGCGGCCGAAGCTCAATGGCACGCGGCCACTCGTGATATCCCGGGCATCGAACGCCATCATGCGAAGCGTGTCGAGTTCATCGGTAGTTTTCTGCTCAACTCTCTCTCGCCTGTAAATTTCGCATGGACCAATCCAACGGTTCTGGAAGCGACCATGCGTTCCTCCGGTATCAATTTTGTTGGCGGAGCGTCGCTGCTCATTGAGGACTTCTTCCGGTTGGCGCGCGGCGGAAAGCTTAAAGGCCTCGAGGCGTTCAAAGTCGGCCGCAACATGGCCGTGACGCAAGGCAAGGTCATCTTTCGGAACGAATTGATGGAGCTCATCCAGTATGCTCCGACAACACCCCAAGTCCATAAGGAGCCGATCCTCATCGTTCCAGCATGGATCATGAAATACTACATCCTCGATCTCAGCCCCCAGAACTCACTCGTCCGCTATCTGGTCGATATGGGATACACCGTCTTCATAATATCGTGGAGAAATCCCGGTCCGGAATTGCGAAATACGTCGCTTGATGACTACCGAAGCAAAGGTGTGATGACTGCGCTCGATGCCATCGGCAGAGCCGTTCCAAATCAGAAGCTCCACGCGGTAGGATACTGCCTCGGCGGCACGATTCTAGCGATTACAGCGGCCACCATGGATCGCGACCATGATGACAGACTCCTAAGCCTGAGCTTGCTCGCCGCTCAGACCGATTTTGAAGACGCTGGTGAACTGATGCTTTTCATCGACGAAAGCCAGCTCGCGTTGCTCGACGACATGATGCATGTTCAGGGTTTCTTGGATACACGGCAGATGGCGGGGGCATTCTCCGTTCTGCGTGCCAATGAAATGATTTTCTCGCAGTTTGTCGAACGGTATTTTCTCGGTCAGCCAAGGTCTCCGACCGAGCTAGATGCCTGGCTGGCCGACGCTACGCGCATGCCGGCGCGGATGCACAGTGAATACCTCCGCCAACTCTTTCTCGATAACACCTTCGCTCATGGGAAATATCTCGTCGATGGGCGTGCTGTGGCGCTGAAGGACCTGAAAGTCCCCACCTTCACTCTCGGAGCGGAAAGAGATCACATTGCTCCCTGGCGATCCGTCTACAAGACACAGCTCTATAGCTCCGCCAACACCGAGTTCGTCTTAGCCGGCGGTGGGCACAATAGTTCCGTCGTGAGTCCACCCGGAAAGACAGGTGCCTATTATCGCATCAGCACATGCAGAAATCCCAACGAATACGTTGACCCCGATACATGGCTTGCCTCAGCTTCCAAAAGACAGGGGTCATGGTGGCCCGAATGGGTGCGCTGGCTCGATTCCCGTTCTTCAGGCGAAAGGGTTAGCTTTTCCTGTCGCTCCGTTGCTGCTGACGGCTCGTCGCCGTACGAAGCGGCCCCTGGAACCTATGTGTTTCAGGCTTGAGTTGACCAATTGCATTCGGCAACTCGCTTACGCCCAGAACGGACTAGATGCGGTCAAGGGCAGTAAACGAAACGGAAGGCCAGCGGACTAAACGACACGACCGAGAACTCCATGAGAGTGACCTCATTTGACATGCGTCAAATGGGCTTACTGGGAGTTGCTGGCCCTCAACTGATTGACCTGAATCAACAACAACTATGTGGAACCACTCTATTTAGATCGAAACGTGTGGAGGTTGTGATGCTGGCTCGCGACGTCATGGTTTCTCCCGTCATCACCATAAGTCCATCTGCCAAGGTCCGGGAGGCGGCAAAGCTTCTCCTTGATAACAGAATTAGTGCCGTACCCGTCCTCGATCAAACTGGCAATCTTGTCGGTATCATTAGCGAAGGCGATTTGCTGCATCGCGTGGAGGCCGGCACGGAGCGGCGCCGGTCATGGTGGCTCACTGCCTTCGCTGCGAACGATACACTTGCAGCAGAGTTCATCAAGGCTCATGCGCAAAATGTTTCTGATGTCATGACGGACCGTGTCATCGCGGCGACACCAGATACCCCTCTGCAGGAAATTGCGGCAACGATGGAGAAACATGCAATCAAGCGGATCCCCATTGTGGAGCATGGCCAACTCGTCGGGATCGTAAGCCGTGCAAATCTTCTTCAGGCCGTCGCCAGCTCGCGTAGCTCGCTCGAATTATCACCGGGTGACCGCGACATTCGTGAACGTATCCTTTCGATGCTGAAGTCCAAGCCATGGGCCCACACGCTGTATCTAAGCGTCACAGTTGTTGATGGTGTCGTCGATCTCTGGGGAGTCGTTGATTCCGGCACGGAAAGAAAGGCTATCAACGTCGCCGCCAGTTCGGTCCCTGGCGTCGTTGCCGTCAACGACAATCTGGTGATGCGTAACTCTCATTCATGGGAGTGACTGACCAGTGGCAGATCGCGATCGATCATTCACTCGTAATCGTATGGTCTGGGTGTTGCCGTACTAAATGGCGTTGTTGAGCCAAGCGGCATCATCACCGATCAATCGCCCGCCGGCGTATCGCGGCCGAGCGCCAATTGAAAGACGCCTTGCTGAATGCCGATTGCATCGAGGTTGTACGCGTTACATCGCCCGCCCTAAAGTCCTAAAGGAAAACGCGCTATTTCCTCACAAGGTCGGGGCACTGGAAACTTCTTCCTCGGTCCGGCGCAAGCACCGCTCCAGGGCTGCTATGAGCTCGAAGCGACTGACAATACCGATCACTTGTCCGGCGGCCACCACAGGAACCTGGCCGACTTTGCTGGCATCCATGACGGTTACGACATCATCGACCGTTGCATCCTCTTCGACGCAGACAGGCGCTGGAGTCATGATTTCTTCCACTAACAGCCCACGCATCTGCCGCCGGGCAGAATCGTTCTCCTCTCTTCCAAGAAAACGCCCAAGCCAATTTCCCGCTAGAGGGATCACGCCCAATTCATTTCGGTGAAGCAGATTACCCTCAGAAACAATTCCAACCAATTCTCCTTTCTCATCAAGCACGGGCAGTCCTCTTTGATTTGTCTGCATCAGCAGTCTCGCGACCTCGATAAGGGATGTTCCGGGTTTCACCGTTGCAAAGGACTCTCGCATAATATCCGTGACACGCATGATTGGATTCCTCGGTACAAGGCCCAAGTGAGTAGGCTGCCCAGGATCAAATTACACTCCGAACGGGTTGTATCCGGAAGCTCGGCTATTTCTGCCGAATCCAGCGGCGTAACTGCCTGGGTGTCGTCAAACCACCACTCAAATAAGCTGGACGGGACGGCATGCGAAAGTAATCGCTATCTTTTGAGCCGGTGGCATCCTGTCGGCTGGGAAACCTTTGCTCCCATCAAATTCGCCGGCTCGTTAATGCGACATTAGCACCGGAACCGTCATTGTAGACAGCATTTGACGTGTCGTCCCGCCCAGCACAAATTCTCTAAATCGGGAATGCCCATAGCCGCCCATGACAATCATATTGGCAGAGCAATCGGACACATGCGACAGAACGGCATTCGTCACATCGATATCTGCTGCCGGGATTGATTCCACCCCGACTTTGATACCGTGACGCGCAAGGTGAGCGCCTATATCGACCCCCGGTATTTCACGTCCGCCAGGACTCTTCTCAGTCAACACCGTAAGCAATTCTACGGCCTGTGCCCTTCTGAGAAACGGAAGCGCGTCGTTAATGGCGCGCGCTGCCGTGCGACTGCCATCCCAACAGCAAACAATCCTTTCGAGCTTAAGCCCGTCTCTCTGCGTATACGGCACAACCATAACCGGCCGGCCGGACTCAAATAATGCCATTTCGATCAGAAAGTCATTGTTAATCCAACTATCTCGATCGGACTGCATCACGACGCTTAGGTCGAAACGCCGCGCCATGCTCGAGAACATCTCGGCTGGTCCGGAATCACTGCGGGTTACCAAATGAGGCTCTGCGGAAAGCAGGCTTCGCTTGGCTGCGGCCTCGAAACGGTCGACGGCCTCCCGGGTCTTCTTTTCGTCCTCAGCGATAATGCTGGACAGAACGTTGGAAGGAACTTCCGCCATCAGGCTTGGAGAGATGCTCCTATAGGCAAATGCGAATCCGGCAATATGAGCATCAAACTGCTCTGCAATGGAAATCGCAAAGTCACTTGCATGATCCCGCGCAGCATCTTGCTCGATATTAAGAATGACATCCTTGATCATGGAGTCCTCCGGGAAGCCGATAACGAGGAATATGCACTCTCCCCAAACCGCGGGATTGACACATATCAAGAAGTTCAATCTTGGAAGCGAGGAGCGACTGGCAACAATATTGATTTGGATCAGATGCGGTCTGACATGACATGATCTTTTGCCCGGCGCGATTGCGCGCCCAGGCTCAAGATTCGCTTCTCCAATATCGATATGGGCCGAGAAAATGTCGTGATCGTATCACGGCATTCGCATGCCCCTGCGTCCAGACGTCTTCCAGTCAGATTGAACTGCGTCGCGGAGAGAAATTCCTTCTCGACGCCCTGCTGATAACCGACGACGACGCAGTCGTACCCCACTTCGCATCAATGCGGCCCGCGAATAAACGCTTGTAATCGTTAATATAAATACCTGAAGCCATCAATCGGCTAACGCGAATTGGGTAGCTATGCCATCCGCTGTTTAGAATTGTGAGTTGAAATTTTCCCTGCCGCTGTTGAGATTAAGCCTCGTCATTGGTGTTGGGAGGCGTCATGGAACGCTTCATTCACAACGAGAATATACGGCGTTATCGAAAGCTGCTTGAGGAAGAAAAGGACGAGGAAAAGAGGAATATCATCCGCAAACTTCTCGCAGAGGAAGAAGCGAGGCAGATTCCCAATCCTGCGGTCCAAAGCGATAGGCCAAAAGGCACTGGAACGGACACCAAGCAGTCTTAAGTTCCAGTTTGGCTTGCGTGTTGTCTCATCTCGAACATCATCGAATCCATCGCCGTCTCGACGTGCGGATTATCGCCCCAGCTGAGTTCGTTCAAAGCGAGCAATCAGTCGTGGTGAATGGCTACGGAGCCTTCGTTGTCAACAACATCCGATTACAGGGACATAAGGACAACCTCGTCGATGTGATCGCGGGTGGACCAGTGTTCGATCCGCCGACCGGTTGCGAGCGCGTCGAATGGAATCCCGAAACGCGCCAGTGGCGATCTGTATGGGCCCGTAACAATGTGACCGGGACCATCATGGTCCCGTCTTCAGAGCGAGTCTTCAAAGAGGGGATTTTCAATAGACAGCCGGAGACTAGGAATTCTCGCCGCAAAAGTTCGACAATTGGAATTTTGGAGACTCATCGACGTCAAAGAAGCCCGCATTTTGCGGGCCTTTCTGGTGTCTGCGAAGGATATTCTCTGAAAGCCGGACTGGCTGGCTGGGGAACTAGGATTCGAACCTAGACAAACAGAGTCAGAGTCTGTTGTGCTACCGTTACACCATTCCCCAATCGATTGCGGACCTTGATCTGACACACGGTGTGGCACCGGCGGATCGCTGTCCAAATCAGCAAATCGATATCGCGCGCTGGATATAAAGCGGTGCTGCGCCGCGGTCTACCCCTGCCTTTCCCTATCCCCTGATCACGGCGCTCGGAAGATGACCGCCGGTCCCTGGCCGGGTGCCGGATGCCATCCATTAATCCAAGGTAAACAAAGGCTTAATCGCATTCGAGAGGCAACTGAACGGCTCGGTCTGTCAGGACGAAAATACCCCTTGAACTACGGGACCTTACCCCACCACGGGATTTCAGCGGTTGCAGCGTCTGCCGACAACCACCTTTGGGAATCGGAAGAGTTCTTCCGGACCGTTTAACATTCCTGCAACAAGCCTTTGTACAATCGGGAGAAATTCGGCCCATTAAGACAGGCTACACCTCTCTATGTTGACTTCTCCGCAGCCAGCCTCGCTCGGGCGCGTCATTTCGGTACGCGGCTCGCAGGCACGCGTCGGTCTTATGGCGACGAGCCAGATCAATGATGCCAACGTCCGCGCCACTGTCGGCCAATTTTTCGGTATCCGGACCGCTACCACTATCATCGTTGCGATGATCACCGAGGTCAGCCGCGAAAACCTGCCGGCAACCGACAATTACATCGCTATCGCCTCGGTCGACCTTTTGGGGGAAATCGGGACTGGCCCTTCCGGCCGCTTCCAGCGAGGCGTCACCAGCTACCCGACAATCGGCGACATGGTGGACGTCCTGACCAACCAGCAACTGAGGACTGTATACGCGCCGTCAAAGGCCGAGCAGATCAACATCGGCACGCTGCAACAGGATCCGTCCGTTATCGCCTATGTCGATGTCGAGGACATGCTGAGCAAGCATTTTGCGGTACTGGGCTCCACCGGCGTCGGTAAATCCAGCGGTGTCTCGTTGCTGCTGAATGAAATTCTGCGCGTACGGCCAAACCTGCGCGTGTTCCTGCTCGACGTGCATAACGAATACGGCCGATGCTTCGGCGACAAGGCGCTCGTTCTCAATCCCCGGAATCTCAAGCTGCCGTTCTGGCTTTTCAATTTCGAGGAATTCGTCGACGTCATCTTCGGCGGGCGCCCCGGCGTTCCAGAAGAACTCGAAGTTCTCATCGAACTCATTCCGGTGGCAAAGGCGACCTATACACAATACCAAAACACGGATCGCCTTGGCCTGAAACGCGTCGACGCCAAGACCGTCGGCTACACGGCCGATACGCCGGTACCATATCGGCTGGTCGATCTGATTTCGCTGATCGACGAGCGCATGGGCAAACTGGAAAACCGCTCCTCCCGTATCGTCTATCACAAGCTGATTACGCGTATCGAAACCGTCAAGAACGATCCGCGTTACGCCTTCATGTTCGAGAATGCCAACGTCGGCGGCGATACGATGGCCGAGGTTATCAGCCTCCTGTTTCGCATGCCGGCGAATGGCCGGCCAATGACGGTCATGCAGCTCGCTGGCTTCCCGGCGGAAGTCGTGGACTCTGTCGTGTCCGTGCTGTGCCGGATGGCGTTCGATTTCGGATTGTGGAGCGATGGCGCGTCACCGATGCTGTTCGTCTGTGAGGAAGCACATCGCTATGCATCCGCGGATCGCGGCGTAGGTTTCGGACCGACACGCAAGGCCGTGTCGCGCATCGCCAAGGAAGGCCGCAAATACGGCGTCTATCTTGCGCTGGTGACGCAGCGCCCCGCCGAACTCGACGCAACGATCATCTCCCAGTGCAACACGCTGTTTGCGATGCGACTTGCAAACGAGCGTGACCAGATGCTGTTGCGCTCCGCAGTTTCCGATGCCGCCGCAAACCTTCTGTCGTTCGTGCCCTCGCTCGGAACGCGCGAAGTGCTAGCGTTCGGCGAAGGCGTTGCTCTCCCGACCCGGCTGCGCTTCAAAGAGGTTCCGGCGCATCAATTGCCGCGCAGCGAAGCGACCATCGCGACCACGCCTTCGGCACTCAGTGGCCACGACATCACCTTTGTCGGCTCGGTGCTGGAGCGATGGCGCGGCGCGACATCCCATCGCGAAACGCCGAACGATCCAATATTCGACCGGGGCATCGCGGAGCGTCCCGTTCCCCGCGTACCGGAAGCGCCGATGCTGCAGCCCTCGCTCGGTCTCGATCCCGATCGCTTCTCGTTACTGAAAAAGCCCTTGCGCTGATCGCGGCCCTCCGCGGGACAGCCGTGCACAGCATCAGCTTTGCGCGAGGGTTGTCCTCGACTATGGTTGTCCCGTGACGCTCCCACTTTCTGCATCGGACCTGACATGACCATGCCTGCCATCAGCCGCTTTCCCGTTCCTGCCCTGAATTCGCTGCCCGACGACATCCGCACGCGCATTCTCGGCGTGCAGGAGAAATCGGGCTTTGTGCCGAATGTGTTTCTCGCGCTGGCCTATCGTCCGGACGAATTCCGGGCCTTTTTCGCCTACAACGATGCGGTGATGGAAAAGGACGGCGGCCTGAGCAAGGCCGAGCGCGAAATGATTGTGGTTGCGACCAGCGCCGCCAATCAGTGCCATTACTGTGTCGTCTCGCACGGCGCCGTGCTGCGCATTCGTGCGAAGAATCCATTGATCGCGGATCAGATCGCCAACAACTACCGCAAAGCCGACATCACGCCCCGGCAGCGCGCCATGCTCGATTTCGCGGTCAAGGTTTGCCTGGAATCGCAAAAAACATCGGCGCAGGACTTCGAGGTGTTGCACGGCCACGGATTTAGCGACGACGATATCTGGGACATTGCGGCGATTGCAGCGTTCTTTGCCCTGTCGAACCGGATGGCCAGCGTTACAGAGATGCGGCCCAACGACGAATTCTATATGATGGGCCGCGTGCCGAAGGCCTGATCAGCCTGTTCAGAAAGGCGACTGCGTTGCTTGACTGGTGGGACATCATTTTACGGCTCGGGGTCGCGACGGTCGCCTCCGGCGTCATTGGCCTGAACCGGGATCTGCATGGAAAGCCGATTGGCCTGCGCACGCTGAGCTTGGTGGGTCTCGCCACTGCAACCGTCGTCCTGCTCGCCAATCCGGTGGCTCTGGAAGCCGGCCGGCTATCCGATGCAACCAGCCGCGTCATCCAGGGACTACTCACCGGCATCGGCTTTCTCGGCGCAGGGGTCATCGTTCACAGCGAGCAGGCAAAGGTAAGAGGACTGACCAGCGCAGCCTGCGTGTGGTTCACGGCCTGTATTGGAATCGTGTGCGGTCTCGGACAATGGCGGCTGGTGACAATCGCCCTCGCAATTGCGCTTATCGTCCTCGCCTTTGGCGGCCCCTTCGAGCGCGCGCTCCATCGTGCTCTTCGCGGCAGCCCTGACGAACCGCCGCCGAATTAGCGGCGCGATTTCGTTGAGATCGCAGGATCCTAGTCGTCGTCCGCGGGACCGCACCAGCCCGGCAGGTAAATCGCGTCCTTGCTCTTGCCGAGAGACAGCGCCTGCTCGATTGCCTTTGCAAAATCATTGTCGACCGTCTTGCGCGACATTCTCCGGCGCAGGAAGTCCGCCCACAGGAACTCGCTGAATGGCGTTGTATCCTTTGCGAAGCCACCGGCCCGGCGCAATTCACCTGCAAGGCTTCGGAATGGATCATTCTTCAAGCCAGTCACGTCTTTCGGCAAATCCCTGTAGTTACGGCGCTCGCCTTTCGCGTCATAAGGATAAACCCACCGGTGATTGTCGAGCACGATCCAGAACGCTTTCGGATCGACCATCGTCAGGTCAGCGACCACCGAGACGAGGACTTCTTTTTCACCTTCCTCATGAAGCGCGCGTGCCAGGTGGTGATGATCGATCACATAGTTTCGCTTGTCGGGCCCGACTACGACCGGGATCATGTGGCGCCCCAGAAGCTCGGCCTTCTTCTTCGATTTGTGAGTGCGCCATCGCTTGCGCTTCTCGCCGACCTCCCGCATGCCGACGGTCATCTGGGTCGGCCGCAGGGACAGTATTGAAACGGGCTCAAGGATCGGTTCGCGTTTGTTGGCCATTGGACGGCACTCCGGTGGAGGTTCCCAGACCTTAGCCATCCCCGAGCAAAGAAGCGCGGCCCGATAACATCACTTTCGAGGCATTATTTTACAGGCCACGACCGTGCTTCGGGCCGATACTCGGCTGGATCGATTCCGGCCTATTCTTTTCGGTATCACAGGAATACCTTACTTCGCCGAAGATATAGTTGTGCGACCGACTTAGGATACCTTTGCTGATTTGGACTGTCTTTCATGACTGACGGCGATCATCGCGTGCTGAAATTCCGCCCGCGCACACGGGCACGGTCCCCGACGGCAAATCCGGCCGGCAAACTCGCGCCCGACCTGTCCCGCTACGAACGGGCGAACGAAAGTCCCGACGACTATCGTCATCGCATGATCGCGAATGCCGCTGCCATTGCCTTTACAGCAGCGTTGACGGGGGCCGGCATCTGGCTCGCCATGACCCTTGCCGATCTCCGGAACACGCAGGACTGCGTCCTGATGGGCCGACGGGATTGCGCACACATCTCAGCACAGAAAACCGATCCGATTCGCCACAACTAGGGTCGGAAACGGGTCATTTCGCTGTCACGTTGCGCCATTGAACTCGGATCATGGCTCCGATATACGGGGTTCAACCCGTCCAAAGGGGCTTGTGGCACGGTTTCGAGCCCAGCGCCCCATGCCAGAAATGGCATTTACCTCAAAAATCTCAAAGGTTTAGCATGTCGTCTACATTCGATCAGGTCGCCACGATCATTGCGGAAACGTGCGACATTCCTCGCGACACGATCACCCCGGAAAGCCACGCGATCGACGATCTGGGCATCGACAGCCTCGACTTTCTCGATATCGCCTTCGCCATCGACAAGGCCTTCGGCATCAAGCTGCCGCTGGAGAAGTGGACGCAGGAGGTCAACGACGGCAAGGCCACGACCGAGCAGTACTTTGTCCTGAAGAACCTCAGCGCGCGCATCGACGAACTGGTCGCCGCCAAGGGTGCCTGACGCCCCTGCCATGCAGCTCGAATACTTCCAGATGGTTGACCGCATCACCGACCTCGACGTCGGTAAGCGGACGATTACGGTCGAGTCGCAGGTCCCCGAAACCAGTACCGTCTTCGAGGGGCACTTCCCCGGCTATCCGCTGATGCCGGGCGTGCTGCTGACCGAGACGATGGCGCAGACGTCCGGGTGGCTCCTGATCGCGCTCCTGAAGTTCGAGCGCATGCCATTCCTTGCCAGCGTCAAGGAAGCCAAGATGCGCGACTTCGTGAAGCCTGGCGAGCTGCTAACGATCAACGCGAGCCTCGTTCATGACGGCTCGGGTTTCGCTGTCACCGACGCTAACGTCCGTATCGGTGGCAAGTTGAAATGCAACGCGACACTAACTTTCCGCCATACGCCATTCCCTCACCCGGACTTGCGCGTGCATATGGAAGCGATGGCGAAGCGTATCGGCTTTCCTCAACAGGCAATCGCTCATGACTGAGATCCCTTCATCAAAAGGCGGACCGCGCGAAGCCTGGATCACGGGCATCGGCCTCGCTACATCGCTCGGCGAAGGGCTGGATGCGCATTGGGACGCGCTTAACGCCAAGACGATCAACGTCGACGAGACAACCTTCGCGCCCTACATCGTCCATCCGATGACCAAACTGAGCTTCGACGGGCAGATCCCCAAGAAGGGTGACCAGCGCCAGATGGAAGCGTGGCAGCGCATCGGTACGTATGCAGCAGGTCTCGCACTCGACTCCGCCGGCGTGAAGGGCAATAGCGAGATCCTCTCGCGCATGGACATGATCGTTGCCGCAGGTGGTGGCGAACGCGACCTCGCGGTGGATTCCTCGATCGTCAACGCCAACATCCAGGGCAACGCCGACCCGGCCCTGCTCAACGAACGGCTGATGAACGATCTGCGCCCCACCCTGTTCCTGGCGCAACTTTCGAACCTCCTCGCCGGCAACATAGCCATCGTTCACGGCGTCACCGGATCATCCCGGACCTTCATGGGCGAGGAAGCCGCAGGCGTTGATGCGGCACGTATCGCACTGGCGCGCATCCTCGACGGACAAAGCGACATTGCCCTTGTCGGCGCTGCCCAGAACAGCGAGCGCAAGGAAATGCTGATGCTCTACGAGTTCGGCGATTTCAACCTGAAGAACAAGTTTATGCCTGTCTGGGAGCGCGACAATGGCTTCGCACTCGGTGCGGGCGGCGTGTTCCTCGTCATCGAGTCGAAAGAACACGCCCAGGCGCGCGGCGCAAAGCCTTATGCAAAGCTGACCAAGGTCGTTTCCGACCATGCACGGCGCAAGAACCCCGGTGCCGTGACGGCAGTCCTCGAGGGACTGTGGTCAAAGATCGGGGCGATCGGCGAAAACAGCGCGATTATCACAGGCGCAACCGGCGCGGCGCCCGTGACCGCGGAAGAGCGTGCATTTCTCGACAAGCACCGCAACATCCCTGCGCGCGGCACCGCCACTTCTTTCGGCCATGTCGTAGAGGCTCAGTTCCCGCTCGGTCTGGCGCTCGCGGCGCTGTCGATCTCGCGCGGTGCGCTGTTTCCGCCGAACGATAAAACCGGCGTCGAGATTGAAATGACCAAGGCGCCATCCCAGATTGTGGTAATCGGGGCCGGTCACTGGCGCGGCGAAGGCATGGCGCTGGTTGAGGCCGTCTAAGCGGGGAAAAACCATGACGACGACTCGCGACAAGTTCGGACGACCCATCGTAGTCGTCACCGGCATGGGTGTTGTCACATCCCTTGGCGCGGGCAAGTCCGACAACTGGGCCAAATTGACCGCAGGCGAGTCCGGCATCCGGACCATTACCCGTTTCCCGACCAACGGCCTCAAGACGACAATAGCCGGCACCGTCGACTTCATCCCGGTCGAACCCTTTTCGTCGACAACGCTCTCCGAGCGGCTGGCCGACGTCGCCGTCGAGGAAGCCGTTGCGCAGTCCAGCATCGGTAGCAAGGGTGACTTCCCCGGCCCGCTTTTTTTGGCGGTCGCCCCTATCGAACTCGAATGGGAACCCCGCAACGACATCGCCCGCGCGACTAGGATGAGCGCGGGTATCGATTACGACGCGCTGCTCAAGGCCAGTGGTAACGGCCGTTTCACCGGCTTGCACCGCCGCTTTCTGTTCGGCTCCGTCGCCGATCATCTGATCGAGACTTTCGGCACCAAGGGATCTCCGATTTCGCTGTCGACGGCATGTGCCTCCGGCGCGACCGCGATCCAGCTCGGTGTCGAAGCGATCCGCCGCGGCGAAACCGATGCCGCGCTGTGCGTCGCAACCGACGGGTCAGTTAACGCCGAGGCGCTTATTCGCTTCTCACTTCTGTCCGCACTGTCCACCAACAACGAACCGCCACATGCGGCGGCACGCCCGTTCTCGAAGAATCGGGACGGCTTTGTCATGGCGGAAGGCGCCGGTGCGCTGGTGCTGGAAAGCCTTGAAGCCGCCACTGCACGCGGCGCGAAGATTCTCGGCATCGTCGCTGGATGCGGTGAGCTCGCCGACTCATTCCATCGCACGCGTTCGAGCCCTGACGGCAAGCCGATCGTCGGCTGCGTCAAGAACGCACTGTCCGATGCTGGCATGGGCATCGAGCAGATCGACTATATCAATGCCCACGGCACCAGCACGCCGGAGAACGACAAGATGGAATATCTTGGCATCTCCACGGTGTTCGGCGATCGCGCACAGCAGATTCCGGTTTCGTCCAACAAGTCGATGATCGGACATACGCTTTCGGCTGCGGGCGCGGTGGAAGCCGTGTTCTCGCTGCTCACGCTGGAAAACCAGCGCATTCCGCCGACGATCAACTACGACGTGCCCGATCCGGCAATCCCGTTCGATGTGGTTCCGAACAAGGCGCGCGATGCGCGCGTGACAGCAGTGATGTCGAACTCATTCGGCTTTGGCGGTCAGAACGCGTCCCTGATCCTGGCCCGCGAGCCCGTCTAAAGGCTCCCGGCCCGGGTGTTCGGCGGTTGACGCCCTCCGTCGAACCAGCGATACCCACGTCCAAATCTGCAAGTAAATCAGCCTTTCAGGACGCCTTTATGCGTGCGCTCAGTCTTGTTGCCGACCGCCAGCTGGTGGTCGCGGATATACCCCCGCCCCCGCCGCCCGGCACAGGCGAGGTGCAGATCCGCGTCAAGGCGGTCGCCCTCAACCACATCGACGTCTGGGGCTATCGCGGCATGGCTTTCGCCAAGCGCAAGCTGCCGCTTGTGGTCGGCGCGGAAGCCTCCGGCGAGATTGTAGCCATCGGCGACGGCGTGACCCGCTTCAAGCCGGGACAGAAAGTCGTGATGTACGGCGCGCTGACCTGCGGCACCTGCCCCGCATGTCAGGCCGGCCGTGACAATCTCTGCGAGAACGTTGCCGGCATCATGGGATTTCATGTCGACGGCTTTGCGCGCGAGCTGATGAACCTCAGCGAGCGGTTGGTCATTCCCGTTCCGGATGGCGTCTCGGACCGCGACGGGGCCTGCGCTCCGATCGCCTACTCGACCGTGCAGCACATGCTGTTCGACAACGCAAAATTGCTGCCCGGCGAAACCGTGCTCGTCCATGCCGGCGGCTCGGGCATCGGCACCGTCGCAATCATGATGGCAAAAGCCATCGGCTGCACCGTCATCACCACGGTCGGCGACGACTCCAAGATTGAAGGCGTGAAAGCGCTCGGCGCGGACCATGTCATCAACTATCGCAAGGATCGCTTCGAAGGCGAGACGCGGAAGATCACCAGGAAAAAAGGTGTCGACGTGGTGTTCGAGCATGTCGGCGCAGATACCTTCAACGGCTCGCTGCTGGTCCTGAAGCGCGGCGGACGGCTGGTCACCTGCGGCTCAACCTCGGGGCCGACCACCACGATCAACCTGATGCAGCTTTTCCAGCAGCAGTACCGCATCTTCGGATCGTTCGGCGCGACCATCAAGAACATCGCCGAGAGCCTCGACAAAATGGCCGCCGGCATGAAGCCCGTCATCGACACCGAAGCGCCGATCGACGATGTTGAGACGGCGTTGAAGCGAATGGAAAGCCGGCAGGTGTTCGGCAAGATCATCGTCACACTGTGATGCGCCGCCTGTTCCTCCGCACCAGGGCTATTCTGCGCGACGCGCTCAAGCCTGTGACAGGGGCCATCGTCGGCGCGATTGCGGTCGGACTGTTGCGCGCGACCCGCTATTTCGATCCCGACAAGACCGCGAATTTCTTCGGCTCGGTCACGCGGACAATCGGTCCCTGGCTGCGGGAGCATAAGATCGGCCGCGCGAACCTGACAGCGGCCTTCCCTGAAAAATCACCGGCCGAGATCGATACGATCCTGATGGGCGTCTGGGAGAATCTCGGCCGCGTCGGCGCAGAGTTCGCGCATATCGACCACCTCTGGGATCTCAATCCAGAGAACTGGGAGAGTGGACGTATCGAGCCTGCTCCCGGCAGCATAGAGAAATTTCTTGCGCTTCGCGACGACGGCAAGGGCGCGCTGATCTTCGCGTCCCACCTCGCCAATTGGGAATTGCCGGCCCTCGCCGCTCCGGCCTACGGTCTCGAATCCGCTGTACTGTTCCGCCGCCCAAACATCGCCGCTGTCGATCGCGCGATCCAGGACATTCGTGCCGTCAACATGGGCACGATGGTCGCCACCACCCATGACGCACCGTTGCGGCTAGCACAGGCCCTGCAGAACGGCATCCACGTCGGCATGCTGGTAGACCAGCACTTCGGCCGGGGCGTCGATGTCACATTCTTTGGACGAAAGACGAAAGCCAATCCATTGCTCGCGCGCCTTGCGCGGCAGATCGAAGTACCGATCCACGGCGTGCGCATCATCCGTCTCCCAAACCATCGCTTTCGCATCGAGGTGTCAGACGAGGTGACGCCGGTACGCGATGCCGAAGGCAAGATCGACGTTCAAGCCACCACGCAGGCCATCAACAGCGTGATCGAGGGATGGGTCCGCGAACATCCCGAACAATGGCTCTGGCTCCACCGCCGGTGGCGGTGATTAGCGACCCGTCTTCACCCGCGTCCATAGCCGGTTGATGATGCGCTGGGTCGCCGGATCGCGCGCCGTGATCACAAACAAGCGGCTCAAAGTCGTTTCGTCCGGATAAACCGTCTTGTCATTCATGACCTTCGGATCGATCAGCTTCTGGCTGGCAAGATTGCCGTTGGCATAAGACAGGAAATCCGAGTTCTTGGCAGCGACATCCGGCCTGTAAAGGTAGTTGATCAACTCGTGGGCCTCGGCGACATTCTTCGCGTCCGCAGGGATCGCAAAATTATCGAAGAACATCTGCGCCCCCTCCTTCGGAATAGCATATCCGATTTCGACGCCGTTCTTGGCTTCCGCCGCGCGGCTCTGCGCCTGCTTGATATCGCCCGACCAGCCGACAACGAAACAGATTTCGCCGGTGGCCAGTGCGTTCAGATACTCTGATGAGTGAAACTTGCGCACATAAGGCCGCACCTTGCTGACAAGATCGGCAGCCTTTTCAAGATCAGCCTGCTTGGTCGAATTCGGATCGAGGCCAAGATAGTTCAGCGCGGCCGGCAGGATATCATCTGCGGAATCCAGCATGTGGATGCCGCAATCCTTGAACTTTGCAAGGTTCTCGGGAACGAAAACAGCCGACCATGAATCGATCTTGGCGTCAGCGCCGAGAATGTCCTGCACCTTCTTGACGTTGTAGCCGATGCCGGTGGTGCCCCACATGTAATTGGCGGCAAATGCGTTGCCGGGATCATAAATCGCAAGGCGTTTGGTTACTTCTGGCCATGCATTGGCAAGGTTAGGCAGCTTCGTCTTGTCGAGCTTCTGGAAAATGTTGGCCGCGATCTGACGCTGCAGGAAATACGCCGTCGGTACGACCACGTCGTAACCCGATTTGCCCGCTAGGAGCCGCGTCTCGACAGTCTCGTTGGCATCGAACGTGTCGTAAGTGACCTTGATCCCGGTTTCCTTGGTGAACTGTTCGAGGACGCCGGGCGCCATGTAGTTCGACCAGTTGTAGAAATTCACGCTGCGCTGCTGCGCCTGCGCGAGTGGCGTCCAAGCCAAAAGACCACCTGCAACGATTGCAGCAAGGATCAGCCCCCTTTTCCCACCAGCAATCACCGTATTCTCCTCAACCGTGAAGAACGTGCGTCAACCGCTCAAGCGCCGTGTCGAGCGTTTCATCTTTCTTCGAGAAGCAGAATCTCACGACCGACGTGACATGGTTCTCTTCGTAGAAGGCCGACACGGGAATGGCGGCAACCTTGTGCTCATGCACAATGCGCTTGCAGAACGCCACGTCGCTTTCATTCAATCCAAGCGGCGCAAGATCGACATTCAGAAAATAGGTCCCCTGCGATTGCAGCACCGGGAATCCAAGGCTGGCGAGACCTTTGCTCAAACGATCGCGGCTGCGCGCCAGATCCGCCCGCATTTGCAGGAAATAATCATCCGGCTTGCCGAGGCCGTAGGCGACTGCAACCTGGAGGCTGGGCGCCGTCGTGAAGGTGATGAACTGATGCGCCTTCGCAAGCACACGCAGGATATGCGGCGCGGCGCAGACGAAACCGATCTTCCAGCCGGTCAGGCCGAAAATCTTCCCGGCCGATCCGATCTTCACCGTGCGATCACGCATACCCGGAATTGAGATTAGCGGAATGTGTTCGCGGCCGTCGAACACCACATGTTCCCAGACCTCATCGCAAATGGCGATCAGGTTATGCTCCTGACAAATCCGCCCGAGCATCTCGAGGTCCTCGCGCGGATAGACCACGGCAGCCGGATTCAGCGGATTGTTGAGAATGACGTAACGCGTCTTTGGAGTAATGGCAGCGCGGATCGCCTCTTCAGGGAGCCGCCAGTGCGGCGGCTCAAGGCGCAGAAACTTGGGAATGCCACCCGCGAGCCGGATGATCGGCACATAGGAATCGTACATCGGCTGGAACAGCAGCACTTCATCGCCCGGCTGCACGAGGCCGAGGATCGATCCTGTCAGCGCCTCGGTGGCGCCCGACGTCACCATCACCTCGCTCATGGGATCGAGTTGCAAGCCGTGCCAGTGCGAATAATGGGTGGCGATGGCCTGGCGCAGTTCCGGGATCCCCATCATCGAGGGGTACTGGTTGTAGCCGTTCAGGACGGCGTCGGCGGCCTTCTCCCTAACATCGAGCGGACCAGGATCTTCCGGGAAGCCTTGGCCGAGATTGATCGCGTTGAGGTCGCGTGCAGCCTGCGACATAACGTCAAAAATGGTGTTTGGCAGGTCCGCAAAAATCCGGTTCACGAGGATCAGCCGCCTGTTTTGGACGGCAGTCCGGCAGCCTTCCACGCCAGCATGCCCCCCGCGAGATGCGAGTCGTACGGCTTGCCGCCCGCCTGAGCGGCCAATGATGCCGTTACCGAACGCTTGCCGGACCGGCAGGCAAAAACCACCGTCTTGCCCTGAGGATCGGGAATTTCGGCCGGATCGAACGTCGAGAGCGGCAGGACCACCGCGTCCGGATAGGCCTCGGCCGCGACCTCATTCGGCTCACGCACATCGATCAGGAGATAGCGCCCCTGCGCAATTCCGGCGGCCACCTCTTCCGCCGTCAAATCGTGAACTTTCTCAGCCTGTGACACATCGACCTCCACGAGGGTCATCCAAAAGATCGGCCCCCAAGATTGAGCGCGAACGGCGCACAACCTCTCTTTTTGTGACAAGAAAATCAAGCTTCGCGGGACGCCGGTTATCCCTAAATCGTGACCTGCGTGCCGACTTCCACCACACGGCCGGTCGGGATCTGAAAGTAGTCCGTGGCATCGTTCGCCGAACGGCTCATGCCGATGAACAGATGATCCTGCCAGCGCGGCATTCCGGACTGTGCAGCGGGCTTCAAGGCGCGGCGGGACAGAAAGAACGATGTCGACATGATGTCGAACTGCCAGCCGAGCTTACGGGCAATGGCGAGCGCTTTCGGAACGTTCGGCGATTCCATAAAACCGAACCTAAGCGTGACCTTGGAGAACATCTCCCCGACATCCTCTAGCCGTACCCGCTCTGCGATATCCACGCGCGGTGTCGACGCGATCTCGATGGTGAGAATGACATTCTTCTGATGCAGCACCTTGTAGTGTTTCAGACTGTGCATCAGTGCGGTCGGAGCATAATCCGGATTGCTTGTCAGAAAGACAGCCGTGCCGGGCACGCGCTGCGGCGGCTTCTTCTCCAGCATCGTAATCAGATCGGTGAGAGGAATTTCCTGCCGATGCGACTTTTCATAGAGCAGCCTGCTCCCGCGCCGCCACGTGTACATTAAAAGCATGACCGCGCCGCCAAGCGCCAGCGGCACCCAGCCGCCTTCGAAAACCTTGAGCAGGTTTGCCGTCAGGAATGTCAGGTCGATCGCTAGAAACGGCAAGATCAAAGCGGCCGCAGCGAACGGTGACCACCTCCACACTTTCCAGATGACGACGAAACCCATCATCGCCGTGACCACCATCGTGCCAGTGACCGAGATGCCGTAGGCCGACGCCAGCGAACTGGAAGAGCGAAACATCACGACCAGCATCAGAACGCCAACAAGCAGCAGCGTGTTGACACGCGGAATGTAAATCTGGCCTGAATGCGCTTCGGATGTGTGAGTGATCTCGAAACGTGGCATCAGACCAAGCTGAATGGCCTGCCGCGTCAAAGAATAAGCCCCCGTAATGACGGCCTGGCTCGCGATCACGGTCGCGACCGTGGCGAGCACAACCATCGGAACCAGCGCCCATTCAGGAAACATTAGAAAAAACGGATTTTCGATCGTGTGAGGATTGCCGATGACCAGTGCGCCCTGCCCGAGATAGTTCAGCGCCAGCGAGGGTAACACCAGAAACAGCCATGCCGTCTGGATGGGACGTTTGCCGAAATGACCAAGATCGGCATAGAGCGCTTCGGCGCCGGTCACGGCGAGGAAAACCGCACCGAGCGTGACCAGACCAATGATCCCGTGATTGAGCAGGAATGAAACCGCATATACGGGATTGAATGCGAGTAGCACGCTTGGCTGTTGTGCAATCAATGGAAGCGCCGCCATCGCCATAACGGCGAACCAGATACACATGATAGGGCCGAAGAAAGCGGCGACGCGGGCCGTGCCGCGCGACTGGACAGCAAACAATGCGACGAGAATGAGAATCGTGATAGGAACGACGTAGTGGTCGAGCGCGGACGTCACGAGCTTGATGCCTTCGACCGCAGACAACACCGACAGCGCCGGCGTGATGACCGCATCACCGTAGAAAAGCGCACCGCTGATGATGCCAAGCAGAACAACAACGCCGCCGCTGGTGCCCAGCGCGCGCTGCGCCAGCGCCATCAATGCAAGCGTTCCACCCTCGCCGTTGTTATCGGCGCGCAGCAGGATCACCACGTATTTGAGCGTGACCACGACAATAAGGGCCCATAGAATCAGCGACAATACGCCGAGCACGGCTTGCGTGCTGGCCGTCGCGGCCGTCGCGCCGGCTGCTGTCACAGCTTCCCGGAACGCGTACAGCGGGCTGGTGCCGATATCGCCGTAGACAACGCCGATACTCCCAAGCATCAGTCCCTTGAAGGACGCGGTGGAATGCGTCTCACCATGTCCGTTTGCCGCCGGCGTGTCCGCCGCGGCTGATGTCGTATCGGTCATCAGGAAAATTGCCTCGAAATTCACTGCACAATTGCAGCGCAGCAGGCCTATACCCCGCGCTTCGCGCACACGTTAAACTGTTTTCATGCCACAGGCATGTCCTAAACGCATATACCATCCAGGGCAGATCTGGATTTAACAAGACTAATCAGATAGTTACCTGAGTGCCAACTTCCACCACGCGCCCGGTCGGAATTTGGAAATAGTCGGTGGCATCGTTCGCGGACCGGCTCATGGCAATGAACAGATGGTCCTGCCACAGCGGCATACCGGATTGGGCGGAAGGCTTTAGCGAGCGTCGGGACACGAAAAACGACGTCGACATGATGTCGAACTGCCAGCCGAGCTTGCGCGCGATTGCCAGCGCCTTTGGCACGTTCGGTGACTCCATGAAGCCGAAGGTGAGCCGGACGGTCGAGAACTTGTCGCTGATCTTCTCCATCCGCACGCGGTCGGCCACGTCGACACGCGGTGTCTCGGCGGTGTGGATGGTCAATATGACGTTGTGCTCGTGCAGAACCTTGTTGTGCTTGAGGTTGTGCAGCAAGGCGGTCGGAACGTATGCGGGATCGCTGGTGAGGAAAATAGCGGTGCCCTTCACGATGTGCGGCGGCCGTTTTTCGAGACTCTTGATGAGATCGCCTAACGGCACTTCGGTGCGCCGGGTCTTGTTGATGAGGATCACGGTACCGCGGCGCCACGTCCAGACCAGACCAGCCATCAAAATCCCGAACAACACCGGCACCCAAGCGCCCTGAAGCAGCTTGAGGAGATTTGCGGTCAGGAAGGTCAGATCGACAATCACCAGAGGCACGATCAGCGCGGCCGCAGTTGCGGCGCGCCAGTTCCACAGCTTCCAGATCACGACGAAACACATCAAGCCGTCGCAAACCATGGTGGTGGACACTGCGATGCCGTAGGCCGACGCCAGATTGCTGGACGTGCGGAACAGTCCGACGAGCAACAACACGCCGATCAGCAGCATCATATTGACCCGCGGCAGATAGATCTGCCCGGCGTGGGTTTCGGACGTATAGCGAACCTCAAACCGGGGAAGCAGTCCGAGCTGAATGGCCTGACGCACCAGTGAGAATGCACCGGTGATCACCGCTTGGCTGGCGATGACGGTTGCCGCAGTCGCAAGACAGATCAGGGGCACCAGCACGCTCTCCGGCACCATGCGATAGAATGGATTTTCGATGGCTTCCGGATGCGCCAGAACCAAAGCGCCCTGGCCGAAATAATTCAGCAGCAGGCACGGCAGAACGAAATAAAACCACGCGGCCTGAATTGGCTTGCGGCCGAAGTGACCAAGGTCGGCGTACAACGCCTCGCCGCCGGTCACGGCCAGAAACACCGCACCCAAAATCACCAGCCCGATCATACCGTGTGTCAGCAAGAACTGGACGGCAAATATGGGGTTGATGGCGTGCACGATGCCGGGATCGTCGCTGATGTGCATCAGTCCCATCACGCCAAGGGTCAGGAACCAGATGATCATGACGGGACCGAAGGCGCTGGCGACCATGGCGGTTCCACGGCTTTGCAGAGCAAACAGACAGACGAGAATCACAATCGCCAGCGGGACGACATAGTGCTCAAGCGCTGGCGCGGCGATCTTCAGACCTTCGACCGCGGAAAGCACGGAAATGGCCGGCGTAATCATCGCGTCGCCAAGGAACATCGCGCCCCCGATCACGCCAAGCGCCAGGAGCACCCAACTGCGCCGTCCCAGCGCGCGCTGGCCGAGGGCCATCAGCGATAGCGTTCCACCTTCACCGTTGTTGTCGGCGCGCAGCAGGAGCAGCACGTATTTGATGGTGACGACGACGATCAGCGACCAAAGGATTAGCGACAGAACACCGAGCACGATCTCCCGCGAGACGGGGCCGCCATGGGTGGCGTTGTGGACGGCTTCGCGAAAGGCATACAAAGGCGATGTGCCGATGTCCCCGAACACCACACCAATGCTTCCAAGAGTGAGGGCCCAAAATCCGGTTGTTACCGGCACCTCTTGGGGCGTATCGGCAGATGAAACGCTGGCAGCCATGATCGAAGGAACGCCCTGACGGTGTCTTTTGATCCCGGCAAGCCCGGCGATCATTTCTGAGTGGCGCTTCTTATATCACCCACATCCGAAGTCCACTGCGACGCATCCACAGGGAACCCGCGCTGTAGCAAAGGTATAATAATACGCCCAAATCAAGGTTTCAGATTAGGAGGCAACGGCGGGTCCTCCCGCATCAACGTAATGGTCACGCGCCGGTTTGCGGCCAGCGAGGGATCGTCTGGAAACAACGGCTGGGTATCGGCCTTGCCCGCGACAGAGAACACGTGGGAGGCCGGCAAGCCTTCCTGCTCCAGGATCTGGCGAACGACGTTGGCGCGGTCCGCGGACAGATCAAACCCGTCATATCCGGACCGCGTTGGCAGGAAGCCGGCCGAGGTGTGGCCAACAATGGCGACGCGCAGCGGAGTGGCCTTGAGCGGCGCCGCTAGCTTCTGAAGCAGGCGCCGGGTCCGTTCCAGCGGCTGTTTGGACCCATCGGCGAACATCGACCGGCCGTCCTGATCGACGATTTCGAGGTTGAGCCCCTGCTTGGTCTCCTCGAACATGATGTGTTTGGACAGCTCGGAAATCTCCGGCAGATCCTGCAACGCCTGGCGCAGCGAAGCGGAGGCGAGCGCGAATTCGCGGTCGGTCTTCATGCGCGCGCCGGCCGTCTTGTTCTTGTCTTCCTGATCCGGCGTCGGATTGTTGGAAGCCTCTTCCGGCGGAATGTGCGCAACGTTCCGCATCTTGGGACGTGTCGGCAAACCATCGGACTCGATGAGGCCCGAGAAGCGCGATGCGTTCTGGACGCCGAAGGCATCCCGCATCGAACCGGCAACGATTTTGAGCTTCTGCTGATCCTGGGTTGAGAACGCGACAAGCATCACGAAGAAGCTCATCAGGAGCGCCATGAGATCGGCGAAGGTCACGAACCAGCCGTGACCTCCCCCGTGTGCTGCACCCTTCTTTTTCTTGGCCATGGCCTATGCCGCCTTACGTCAGCGCGAAAGATCAAGCCGGAACCGGCTCGCCCTCTTCATGGCGATGCTTTTCAGGCAGATAGGCCAGCAGCATTTCGCGGACCAGCGTCGGCGACTTCGCGTCGCGGATCATCAGGATTCCATCGATGATCAGGGTGCGATTGGTATCTTCGTCCGTCAGTTTGACATGCAGTTTGTCGGCGATCGGCAAACAGAACAGGTTCGCAACAAGCGCACCGTACAGCGTCGCGAGCAACGCCACCGCCATGAAAGGACCCAGCTTCGACGGATCGGACATGTTCGAGAACATCTGCACCATGCCGATCAGGGTGCCGATCATGCCGAAGGCCGGCGCGCAGTCGCCGATGGCGCGATAAATCTTTTGTCCCTCGTCGAGATGCATCAGGAAATTGTCGCGGTCGCGCTCAAGGTTGTCGCGGATAAAATCCATGTCGTAGCCGTCGGCTACGTAGCGGATTCCCTTGGCAAGGAACGGATCATCGGTTTCAACTTTTTCAAGGCCCACGGGTCCCTGCTTCCGGGCGACTTCCGCAAGTTGCGCCAGTTCGTCGACCAGTTCGCGCGATGTCGTTTGCCGCATCGTGAACGCGTACTTCAGCCCCATCGGCATGCCATGAAGAATGGCAACAAAAGGAAAACGGATCAGCGTTGCGGCAAACGAGCCACCTCCAATGATGATGATGGCGTGAATGTCGTAGAAAATCCGGAAATCGCCGCCCATCAGGATCAGGGTGACGAGAACAGCAATACCAGCGAGCAGGCCTGCCCCGGTGGCGATATCCATTTCAAACTCCGACGCAACAACACGGCGCGGCCCGTTCTGAGCGCGCATTGGAACACTAGCGTCGGTGCAATTAAGTTCGGGTAAAGGTTATCGAATTGATGCTGGCTTGCGACAAGATTGCCGTGAACACGGCAAAATCTGGCTCAAACAGCGAATATTGGAGCGATTATCCGCAGTCTGATGGATGCAATCGTGAAAAATCTCAGGAATTCGTTAACCATAAGCGCGCCCGACCAGCAGGCTTACGCTCAATTCAGCCGCGGCGGCCGGTCATCTTCAACAGGATCGGTTACGACGTTGAAATCCCCGGTCGCAGGACTTGCGTAGCGTGGTTCGCTTGTGGCCGCGACAGCAGCCTCTCGTGCGCGGCGCTCGTGCGCCCTGTAGGACGCCCATCCAAGGGGCAGACTGAGCAAATAGATCAGCGAGCCGCCGGTCAAAAGATGCCACGGATAACTGATCAAGACGGCGATGAACAACACCACCAGCACGACGACCGGCAGAACCATGTCGGGTGCGATCCTGCCGCCGATCATCTTGCCGGAGAACACCGGCAGCCGTGACACCATCAGGAATGCGATGGCCAGGGTGAACACTGCCGTAATCGGGGCCGGCAGTTGAGGCGCGCCAATGAACACCAGATACATCGGCAACAACACGCAAAGTGCGCCCAGCGGCGCCGGAACGCCGGTAAAATAGTTTCCGGCGAAGGCGGGCTTGTTCGGATCGTCCATAGTGGCATTGAACCGCGCCAGCCGCAGACCACCACTGATTGCAAAGATCATCGCGGCGATCCAGCCGACGTTCTTCAGATCGTGCAACTGCCAGAAATACAGGATGAGCGCAGGCGCAACGCCGAAGTTGACAAAGTCCGCAAGGCTGTCGAGTTCCGCACCGAACCGCGACTGGCCCTTGATCATACGCGCCACGCGGCCGTCGATGCCATCGAGCACCGCCGCGAACACGATCGCGGCAAGCGCCAGTTCGTTGCGGCCTTCGATCGACAGCCGGATCGCAGTCAGACCCGCACAGATCGCCAGCAACGTTATGACGTTGGGTACAAGCATCCGGATCGGAATCTGGCGAAACCGGCGGCGGCGCAGATCAGGCGTTCTAGGATCGGATGGCATGTCCATAAGCCCTTATATAGCAATCCCCTCAATGCTTCGCCATTGTGGCGAAACGGCAGGAGGATGATCGCGGGCTTGGTTAATCCACCCGGTAGCTGCGGCCGCCGTCGCCAAGCTTGAAGTCGGCCAGCACGGTTTCGCCCGCAATGGCCGTCTGGCCTTCCGACACCAGCGCCTTGGCGCCTTCCGGCAGGAAGACGTCAAGCCGCGAGCCAAAGCGGATCAACCCGAAACGCTCGCCCGCTCCGAGGACCTGCCCCTCCTTTACGAACGACACAATACGCCGGGCCACCAGCCCCGCGATCTGGATCACGCCGATCCGGCCAGCCGGCGTCGAGATGACCAGCGAGTTGCGCTCGTTGTCTTCGCTCGCCTTGTCGAGATCAGCATTGAGGAATTTTCCGGGACGGTAGGCGATGCGGTCGATACGGCCAGCCACCGGACTGCGGTTCACGTGGCAGTTGAACACGCTCATGAAGATCGAAATGCGCGGCAGCGGCTTGTCGCCGAGACCGAGTTCGGCCGGCGGCACAGCCTGCACAACCATCGAGACCCGGCCATCGGCCGGCGACACCACGATACCTTCACGTACCGGCGTCACCCTCACCGGATCGCGAAAGAACAGAGCGCACCAGACTGTCAATCCGGCCCCGATCCAGCCGAGCGGCGTCCAGATCCAGAACAGGATCAGGCTTGCGAAGGCAAAAGCTCCGATGAACGGGTAGCCCTCCGGATGGATCGGCGGAAGCTGGTCGCGAATGGACTTAACGACGGACATGCGTTCAAGAACCTGCGTTGAATTGGACCTAAGACTATTCGGCGGCTTCCGGCGCAGCCAGCGGATCGTCGACCGGCGGCGGCGCACGATTGGGCGCGATGTTCTCGTCGGCCATCATGGCCAGCTTTTCCCGCGCTTCCTGAGCCTCACGTTGCCTGTTCCACATGCTGGCGTAAAGGCCGTTTGCCGCCAGAAGCTGCGCGTGAGTGCCGCGCTCCGAAATGCGGCCCTGATCCAGCACGATAATTTCGTCGGCACCGACGATGGTGGATAACCGGTGCGCAATCACCAGCGACGTTCGGCCGCGCGCAACCTTCTCCAATTGATCCTGGATTTCGCGCTCCGTATGGCTGTCGAGCGCCGATGTCGCCTCGTCGAGCACCAGAATTGGCGGCCCCTTCAGGATCGTGCGCGCAATCGCGACCCGCTGCTTCTCGCCGCCGGACAGTTTCAGTCCGCGCTCGCCGACCTCGGTCTCATAACCGTCCGGCGACATGCGGATGAAGCCGTCGATCTGCGCCATCGTCGCGGCGGCCTCGACCTCTGCGTCGGTTGCATCCCACCGGCCGTAGCGGATGTTGTAACGGATGGTGTCGTTGAACAGCACGGTGTCCTGCGGCACCATGCCGATGGAGGCACGCAAGGACGATTGCGTGACGTCACGAATGTTCTGACCATCGATGGTGATCTTGCCGCCGCTGACATCGTACAACCTGAACAGCAGGCGGGAGATGGTCGACTTGCCCCCACCCGACGGCCCAACGATCGCGACGGTCTTCCCCGCGGGCACCTCGAACGAAAGACCCTTCAGAATCGGCCGGTCCGGGTCATAGGCGAACTTCACATCCTCGAAACGAACCGTGCCTGCTGAAATCTGCAACGGCTCCGCGCCGCGAACATCCTTCACTTCCGGATTGCGCGACAGCACGCCGAACATCTTTTCGATGTCGATGATCGCCTGCTTGATTTCGCGGTACACCATGCCCATGAAATTCAGCGGCTGATAAAGCTGGATCATCATGGCATTGATCATGACGAAATCGCCCACCGTATTCGTGCCGTTGCGGATTCCGAGGGCGCACATCAGCATCGTTGCGGTAAGGCCGAACGTGAAGATCACAGCCTGGCCCGTGTTGAGCACAGCGAGGGATGTGTAGGTATGAACGCTGGCGCGCTCATAGCGCTCCATGGATTTGTCGTAGCGACGCGCTTCACGCTCCTCGGCGCTGAAGTACTTCACCGTCTCGTAGTTGAGCAACGAGTCGATTGCCTTGGTGTTGGCCTCGGTGTCGGAATCGTTCATCCGCCTGCGGATCTCGATCCGCCATTCAGTCGCGTAGTAGGTGTAGAGCATGTACACGACGACGGTGACGAACGTCACAAGCACGTAACGCCAGTCGAACTGCCAGAGCAGCACGCCCATCATCAGAGCCAATTCGACAATGGTCGGCGCAAGCTGAAGGATGACCATGCGCACCATGGTCTCGATGCCGGTACGTCCTCGCTCCAGCACACGGGTCAGACCACCGGTCTTGCGCTCCAGATGAAAGCGCAGCGACAACTCGTGCATATGAACGAATGTAAGAAACGCAAGCTTGCGCACCGCATGCATCGCCACCTTGGCAAAGAGGCCGTCGCGCCACTGCGTCAGCACCATCATGACAATGCGGATGGCGCCATAACTGAGCGTCATGATGAGCGGAGACGCGATCAACCACAGCGCCCAGTTCGACGATTGCACAGGCGCGGTGTCTGCGCCGGTCAGCGCATCGACGGCCCATTTGAACGTGAAGGGGACAAACAGCGTCGCGATCTTGGCGATGAGCAACAGCACCATCGACCAGACAACGCGCATCTTCAGATCGGCACGATCGCCCGGCCAGATATACGGCCACAGATGCGCCAGCGTTCCGAACAGCGTAGCTTTCTCGGCAGTTACATCAGGGGACGGCTGGGCGTCTTTCGGCGCCTCCGCGGGTCCGGCGGGATAGAGGTCGGCCATTTTAGCGTGGGTCGCCTTGGGGCTGCCTGACGCGGCCGAGGGCGGCGCATGCCGCCATGTCGCATGGTGGAGTCATAGGCGTTATATAGAGCGTTCCCGCCCTTTTCGCACCCTGCCCGGGGGTGGTTTTCCTTAAATATCGCGATTCAAGAAACAATCGACTGTGCGCCGCAGGATACGCGTCTTGACGATGTCGCAATGCGATGCCACATCGCATAAGATGAATACTATCAAGAATGTCTGTGTTTATTGCGGTTCCGGCCCCGGCACCAATCCCGAATTCGTCAATGCAGCCACAGCTTTCGGCAAGACCCTTGCCGAAAACGGCGTTGGTCTGGTCTATGGCGGCGGCTCCATCGGCCTGATGGGTGCAGTTGCGGCCGGCGCGCTGGCTCATGGTGGCAAGGTCACCGGCATCATCCCCACCTTCCTGACGAAGCGGGAGCACGTCCTGAAGGACGCGCAAGAGCTCATCGTCACCAAGGACATGCACGAGCGCAAGCAACTGATGTTCGAGCACTCCGACGCGTTCGTCGCGTTTCCCGGTGGTGTCGGCACGCTGGAGGAGCTGGTCGAACAGATGACGTGGTCGCAGCTCGGCCGCCACAGCAAGCCGATCCTGCTCGCGAATATCGATGGATTCTGGAATCCCCTGCTCGTGCTGATCGATCACATGAAGCGGACGGAATTCATCCGCGCCAACCTGTGGGTCGATGTTCTCACCGCTGATCGCGTCGAGGACATTCTCCCGACGCTTCAGAAGGTCGCCGCGCAGGTGCCGGAAGCGGAAAAGCTGATGGACGACCAGGTCGCGAGCCGGCTGTAATCCGGCTCAGGCCGACTTATCGTCTCTGAGAAAGGTCACCGCTTCGATCCGGTTTCCGTCCGGGTCGGCAACGAAGGCGGCAAAGTATCTTACGCGATCATGCGGACGTACGCCGGGCGGACCATCGTCTGTGCCGCCTGCCCCCAGGGCTGCAGCATAAAACGTCTCGACCTCGTTTATTGTTCTGGCGCGCAGGCAGATATGCGTCCCGCTGTCCGGCGACACGCGCGTCATGTTCGGACGCAGATTGATCCAGAATTCTGGATAGCCTTTTCCGAACCCGATCGTCGCAGGCCGCACGATCAGTTTTATCAGTCCGAGTGGCGCGAGCACGGCCTCATAGAAGCGCGCTGCCCGTTCAAGATCGGCAACCCCCACCGAAACATGATCGAGCATTTGACGCTCCCTTTCCGGGCCGGATCACGCAGGTGCGTTGGATTTCACCAGCTTGTAGACGACCGAATCCATCAGGGCCTGGAATGATGCATCAATGATGTTGGGCGATACGCCCACCGTGGTCCAACGTTCGCCTGCCTCATCCTCGCTCTCGATCAGCACGCGGGTGATGGCCCCCGTGCCTCCATTGAGGATACGCACGCGATAATCGACCAGCTTCAGGCCTTCGATGTACTTCTGATATTTGCCAAGGTCCTTGCGCAAGGCGACGTCGAGCGCATTGACCGGGCCGTTGCCCTCCGCCGCCGAGATCAGCATTTCTCCCGCGACGTCGACCTTTACCACCGCCATCGCGACAGTGACATGTTGGCCCAGCGCATTGTAACGCTGCTCGACGTTCACATCGAACTGCACAACCTTGAAATAATCCGGCACCTTGCCGAGCGTGCGGCGCGCCAGCAAATCGAAGGAAGCATCCGCGGATTCGTAGGCATAGCCCGCTGCTTCCTTCTCCTTCATTTCCTCGACCAGACGGGTCAGCTTCGGATCGTTCTTGTCGAACGGAATACCGGCCCGCTCCAGTTCGGCGATGACGTTGGAGCGCCCCGCCTGATCCGAAACCAGCACCTTGCGGTGGTTGCCGACAGCCTCCGGCGTGATGTGCTCGTAAGTCTGCGGGTCCTTCAGAACCGCCGACGCGTGGATGCCTGTCTTGGTAACGAACGCGCTTTCCCCGACATAGGGCGCGTGACGATCCGGCGCGCGGTTGAGAATATCGTCCAGCGCGCGCGAAGCATGCACCAGCGTCGTGAGCTTCTCCTGCGAAACGCCGATTTCGAACCTGTCGGCAAATTCCTTCTTCAGCTTCAGCGTCGGAATCAGCGAGCAAAGATTTGCGTTGCCGCAGCGCTCCCCCAGCCCATTGAGCGTGCCCTGAATCTGCCGCGCACCCGCTCGCACCGCCGCAAGTGTGTTTGCAACCGCCTGCTCGGTGTCGTTATGGGTATGGATGCCGATGTGATCGCCGGGGATATGCTTCACCACCTCGCCGACGATGGTCTCGATTTCGTTCGGCATGGTGCCACCGTTGGTGTCGCACAGCACCACCCAGCGCGCGCCTGAATCATACGCCGCCTTGGCGCAGGCGAGCGCGAATTGCGGGTTCTCCTTGTAGCCGTCAAAGAAATGCTCGCAATCGAGCATGACCTCGCGGCCTGCCGCCTTCGCAGCGCCGACACTGTCGCGGATCGAAGCGAGGTTTTCCTCGTTGGTGGTCTCAAGCGCGACCCGCACCTGATATTCAGACGATTTCGCCACAAAGCAGATCGCATCGGCCTTGGCTTCAAGCAATCCTGCGATGCCGGGGTCATTCGACACCGAACGGCCCGGCCGGCGCGTCATGCCGAAGGCGGTGAATTTCGCATGATCGAATTTCGGCCTGGAGGAAAAAAATTCTGTATCCGATGGGTTCGCGCCTGGATAACCTCCCTCGATGTAATCGATGCCAAGATCGTCAAGCATGCTGGCGATGATCTGCTTGTCGTGCAGCGTGAAATCAACGCCATTGGTCTGCGCACCATCGCGCAGCGTCGTGTCGAACAGATAGAGGCGCTCGCGGTTCATGATGATCTTCCCGGCATCTCGCCGCGCGGCGCTTCGCCGCCCAGTGACTTCTTCATTGTGGTGTTGGCGAGCCATTCGTCGCCGACGGTGACCGTGCTGCGCTGCTGGCCCGTATAGCCACGACCGGCAAAAAAGGGCTCCGCCGTATCGCTCGCTTCGACTGTCAGGGCGGTCGCACCTCGCGCGCCGGCAAGCTTCTCGAGCGCCTCGCAGAGTGCTGTGGCGACGCCCTGCCGCGCAAAGCCCGGATGCACGTAGAGCAGATCGAGGTGGCCCTTGCCCTTCAGCGACGCAAAGCCAACAGGAGAACTCTCGATGGTTGCCACCAGCGTCAACTGCCCCGCAAGACGCTTGCCGAATTTGCTTTCGTCTTCGGCGGCGCTGGCCCAGGCCTCGCGCTGCGCATCCGAATAGTCGTCCTCGGCCAGTTCATCGATGCTCGCTACGAAGATCGCCGCGAGCACCGGTGTGTCCTCGGGAAGAAACGGCCGCAAGCCGACTTTGGGTATGGATTGGCCCATTGCCTTACCAGACGTTGACGAGTTTGAGCGCAAGCGCGATGGCGGCAACGATGAGCAGCCACTTGATCGCGATATAGTAACGCCAGTGCTTGGGAAAAGGCGTGTCAGGCTTTGTCATCGCGCAATCTCCCACGTCGTCACAGGATTGCCGGCGGCATCCTTGCCGTCCTTCAGCACGATGCCTCTGGCGGCCAGTTCGTCGCGGATGCGGTCGGATTCCTTGAAATCCTTCCGCGCCCGCGCGGCGGCGCGATCCGCAATCAGATCATCGACATTGCCCGCTTTGGAGACGGCCTTGGCGTCAGCCTTGGCAACCCATGTCTCAAACCGCGCGGCATCGAGACCAAGGAACGCAAGTGCATTGCCAAGCGCAACCGAAGCCTCGTCGCCGGAATTGCGAACCTGCTTGCGCAAGGCGTGCAATTCGGCAACCGCCTTGGGGGTATTCAGATCATCGGCCAAGGCTTCGATAACTGAAGAAGGCGGTTCTCCCGAGGTCGGAGTTGCGGCCACGCTGAAAAAATCTTTCAGAGTGTTGAAGGCATTGTCACAGGCTGCCAAAGACCAGTCGATTGGCGACCGATATTGCGTCTGCATCATCGCAAACCGCAGCGCATCGCCGGGCCAGGAGCGTCCGCGCCAGCCCGTCAGCAATTCCCTGATCGTGACGAAGTTGCCGAGACTCTTCGACATCTTCTCGCCTTCGACTTGCAGGAAGCCGTTGTGCATCCAGACGTTGGCCATGCGTTCTTTGTGAAATGCGCAGCAGGATTGTGCGAGTTCGTTCTCGTGATGCGGAAACACGAGATCGATGCCGCCGCCGTGAATATCGAATTGTTCGCCGAGGTGCTTCCATGACATCGCCGAGCACTCGATGTGCCAGCCCGGACGTCCTTGGGCTGCGATACCGCCCGGCGACGGCCACGACGGCTCACCCGGCTTCGAGGGCTTCCACAGCACGAAATCCATCGGCTCGCGCTTGTAGGGAGCGACATCGACGCGCGCACCCGCCAGCATCTCGTCGAGCGATCGCCGCGCAAGCTTTCCATAGTTCGGATCGGACGCAACATTGAACAGAACGTGATCCTGCTCGACATAGGCATTGCCGCCCGCGATCAGCTTCTCGATGATCGCACGCATCTCCGCGATATGTTCAGTCGCGCGCGGCTCAACCGTCGGCCGCAGGCAGCCGAGGGCATCGACGTCGGCATGAAACTGCTTTTCCGTCTCTTCGGTGACCTTGCGGATCGCCCCGTTCAGCGGCAGCCCCGGAAAATCCCGCGCGGCGCGATCGTTGATCTTGTCGTCCACGTCAGTGATATTGCGGACGTACTTGACGTGATCGGCGCCGTAGGTGTGCCTTAGCAGGCGAAACAGCACATCGAACACGATGACGGGGCGCGCATTGCCGATATGCGCGAAGTCGTAAACCGTCGGCCCGCACACATACATGCGCACGTTCTTCGGATCGAGCGGCCGGAACGGCTGCTTCTCCTTCGTCAGCGTGTCGTAGAGCTTAAGCTCCATGGAAATAGAATCCCTTGCCTTGCGGCCGGGTCGTCCCATGATCTCGATTGAGAAAAGACGGCTCCAGCCAGCGAATCGCTAGCTAATAATCTCGCGGCAGATGCCGAAAATGGAGAGTGAGCCGTTCATGGGCCGCACAATGGTCCAGCCGGGGGGACCGCGTCAAGGTCACACCTCATGGATTTCGGCGTCCACAGCCCCAATTGCCACGGAATTGCCGCCCTTAATCATTCTTAACCGTTCGGGTTTATTGATGGAGGCGCCTGTGCTTCTCCCGAACCGGTGCCACCATGCGATTTCTGCTCACACTGACTGCCTGCGTATGCCTGATTGCCGCGACCGAGACCCGTGCCGACAGCCGTGTTTTCATCGTCGCCAATCAATCGGACGGCTATGGCGTCGACGAGTGTCTCGCCAAGGGTGAGAAATGCGGGGCTCCAGCTGCGCGGGCTTATTGCCAGTCGCGGGATTTTGCGCAGGCCACCGGTTACCGCCGCGTCGATCCCGATGAGGTGACCGGCGCGATCCCGGCCTCCACCGGCGGCGCCAGGAACAACGGCGAATTCATCGCCATCACCTGCCAGCGCTAAGACCCCGGTTCCGGGGCTTCTTTTCGTCACGATTCTCTGCCTTATCTGCGCCCCTGAATCGACGTGACCTTGCCGCCGGAAGCTTGTATGTGAGCCCGTCGGCCGCGCCGCGGTCAGCCAGGATCGTGACAGCTTGCCGAATTCTACATTCTTGCGACGGACTTTTGCCACCGCTGCGCTTGTAAGCGCGGCGCTGTTGACCCATGGCGCGATGGGACAACAGGGTTTTCCGCCCCCACCGGCGGCCCAGCCCGGAACCGCAAATCCGATCTGCCAGCGGCTGGTTGGGCAGTTATCGGCCATCGACGGCGGCGGCGGCGACAACGCCAAGGCGGAGCAGATCCAGCGTTATGTCGAAGCGCAGACCCGGCAGCAGGCCGAACTGGAGCGCGTGCAGGATCAGGCCAAGCGGCAGGGCTGCGATAGTTCAGGATTTTTCTCGCTGTTCACCGGGCCATCCGCACAGTGCGGACCGATCAACACACGCATTCAGCAGATGCGTTCGAATCTCGACCAGATCACCGGCAACCTCGAGCGGCTGCGCGGCGGCGGATTCGGCGGCTCGGAGCGCGAGAACCAGCGCCGTTCGGTGTTGATGGCGCTGGCCCAGAACAATTGCGGCCCGCAATATGCGGCTCAACTGCGCAACAGCGGTGGCGGCGGTTTCCTCGACAATCTGTTTGGCGGCAACAACAACCCCGGTGGCGCGCCCATGGACAACGGTGCCGCGTCCGGCACCTATCGCACGGTCTGTGCGCGAAGCTGCGATGGATTCTATTTCCCGATCTCATTTGCGACAGTGCCGAGCCGCTTCGCGGACGACGAACGCACCTGCAAGGCGCTTTGCCCCGCAGCGGACGCGACGTTGTTCACCTATCGCAATCCCGGCGAAGACATGAATCAGGCGGTCTCGATCAGCGGTCAGCCCTATTCGCAATCGCCGAATGCGTTCAAATATCGCCAGGCATTCGACAAGTCGTGCAGCTGCAAGGCTGTCGGCCAGACCTGGTCCGACGCACTGAAGAACATCGACGACAAGGCGGCAGCCGCCCAGCAGGGCGACATCATCGTCACTGATGAAAGCTCGAAGAAGATGTCACAGCCGCAAAAGGCGGCTCCGGCATCGGCGCAGAAGAAATCAGGCACCGTCGCAACGCCCGCGAACGCACAACCTTTGCCAACCGGCGCGGCGCCAGAAACGCCCCCTGCTTCAGGTGACAAGCCGATCCGCTCGGTTGGGCCGACGTTTATTCCGGCCCGCTAGCCCTCAGACGGCCGCGGCGGCGGAAACCTGGTTCACCCGAAAAGCTGCCGCGGGTTGCGATTAGCCTCGGCGAAATCGACCAGCAGCTTGTTGACCTCTTCCGGCCGCTCCTGCTGAATCCAGTGTCCCGCACCGTCGATGATATGCTTGCCGGACAGATTGGGCACGTTCTCCTCCATCGACTTGACCTCTTCCGCCGCCATCAGCAGCACGCCATCGAGGGAGCCGGCGATAAAAATCGAAGGCTGGCGCAACTTGGCCTTGTCGAGAAACGGTGTCAGCAGCCAGTTGCGATCGAAGTTGCGATAGAAATTAATCGGCCCGCGAAAGCCAGATTTTCTGAATTGCGCGGCAAAGAAATCGATGTCGGCATCGGTGAGCCATGCTGGCATCTTCTCAGGGATCGCCAGGTTGTCGACCATGCGCGTGTTCTTGGGAAACGACGCGAACGTGAAGGACGCATCGCTTCGCCGGCAGTCGCCCGATGCCGAATAGAAAACGCCTAGCAGCGAACGGCGCACGTCTTCCTCCAGTTCACGCTCGACGCGTCCGGGCTGCTGGAAGTAATCCTGATAGAAATGCTTCTCGCGCGTCAGATTGAAGAACCTGACAAGCGGACGCACGGCCCGCCGTGGAAGAAACGGGACGCTCAGGTGCGCGACAGCGTGAAAGATATCCGGACGCAGCAGCGCGGTTGGCCCCGCGATGATCGAGCCCCAGTCATGACCGACCAGAATCGCCTTGTCTTCGCCCACGGCATGGACAAGCCCGACAAGATCGCTCGCGAGATGAAGAATGTCATACTCTTTGATAGAGGCTGGCGCTTCGGTATCGCCATAACCGCGCAGATCGGGGGCAATCACACGAAAACCGGCCGCGGCCAGCGCCGGAATCTGATGACGCCACGAATACCAGGATTCCGGCCATCCATGACACAGCAACACCAGCGGCCCCGTTCCCGCCTCCACGTAATGCATGCGGATGCCATTTGTGTAAGCGAACTTGTGTTGAACGGTATCGATCGTCATTTTCACCCCCGGATAATCTCGGCAACGCCGAAGTATCCGAACGATTTAAATGACGAAAATCATATGAGTCCATTGCGGCGAAGCGCATAGCCGCAATCCGGATCGATCGGAATTCTGTTTTAAACTTAGCTTCGTGCGGAAATGGCCGATCGTTATCGGCAAATCAAATGCGCGGGATTTTTCCCGCGCGCACGCATGGCTGGTCAGCCTTCGAACGCCTCGGCCGAGCCGCGGCTCGATCGCGTCACCAGCGAATGATCCGGAGCAGCAGGCGCTTTTCCGTTGTCGCGAAACTTGTTGATAATCGGATAGCGGCGATCGCGGCCGAAATTCTTGCGCGTCACCTTCACGCCGGGCGCAGCCTGACGGCGCTTGTATTCTGCGATATTAAGCAAGCGCGCGATGCGGGTCACCGTGTCGATGTCGAAGCCTTCGGCCACGATCGATGCGACCGAGTCTTCGCGCTCCACCAGCCGCACAAGAATGGCGTCCAGCACATCGTAAGGCGGCAGCGAGTCCTGATCGGTCTGGTTCTCGCGCAATTCGGCAGTCGGAGGACGCGTGATGATGTTGGGCGGAATGACTTCGCCGGACGGACCAAGCGCGCCATCGGGCTTCCATGAGTTGCGCAAGGTCGAAAGCCGGAAAACCTCGGTCTTGTAGATGTCCTTGATCGGATTGTAGCCGCCGTTCATATCGCCATAGAGCGTGGCATAGCCGACTGACATTTCCGACTTGTTGCCGGTGGTCACCACCATCGAGCCGAACTTGTTGGAAATAGCCATCAGCAGAACGCCGCGGGTGCGCGCCTGCAGGTTTTCCTCAGTGACGTCCCGCTCCCGGCCCGCAAAGACCGGCTTGAGAATGTCCTCGAAGCCATGAACCGCGGCGGCAATCGGCAATACCTCGTACTGGATGCCGAGTTGCTTCGTCAGCTTCGCCGCATCATCGAGTGATTCCTGCGCGGTGAAACGGAACGGCAGCATCACGCCGCGTACCTTGTCTGCGCCAAGCGCATCGACAGCGATGGCCGCGCACAGCGCTGAATCGATACCGCCTGAGATGCCGAGCAGCACGCCGGGAAAACCGGCCTTACCCACATAATCGCGCAGGCCGAGCACACAGGCAGCATAGTCGCCCTTGTCGCCGTCGAGCACCGGTGTCACCGGCCCCTTGCAGATCCAGCCGCCGTCGCCCTTGGTCCATCGGACGGTCGTGATGTTTTCAACAAACCCCGGCAACTGGAACGCCAGCGAGCGGTCGGCATTCAACGCGAACGACGAACCGTCAAACACCAGTTCATCCTGTCCGCCGACCTGATTGAGATAAACCAGCGGCAATCCGCTTTCGGCCACACGTGCGACCGATACCGACAGGCGCATGTCGTTCTTTTCGCGCGTATAGGGGGATCCGTTCGGCACGATCAGTATTTCCGCGCCGGTCTCAGCAAGGCATTCGACAACGTTCTCGTAGTCTTCGGACTCTTCCATCCATGTGTCTTCACAGATGGGAACGCCGACCCGCACGCCGCGGATGGTCACCGGCCCCGCAGCCGGGCCGCGCGCGAACACGCGCTTTTCGTCGAACACGCCGTAGTTCGGCAGATTGGCCTTGAAGCGCAGCGCCACTATCCGCCCCTCGTCGAGCAACGCGCAGGCGTTGTAGAGCTTGCCGTCCTCGACCCAGGGCGTGCCGATCAGCACAGCCGGACCGCCGTCGGACGTTTCGCGCGCCAGCATCTCGATCTCGGCGCGGCATGCAGCCTGGAATGCCGGTTTCAGCACCAGATCTTCCGGCGGATAGCCTGCGATGAACAGCTCAGGCAGGACCAGCAGATCAGCGCCGTCGGACACCGCCTGTTTCCGGGCAGCACGGGCCTTCGCGGCATTGCCGGTAACGTCACCAACGACGGGATTGAGCTGTGCGAGCGTGATCGTGAGCTGGGTGGCTTTGGTCATGACCGCATTTAGCCCGCTCCGCTAGAGGTCCGCAATTGCTCAATATGAGCATAAATCAGATGAGACCTATGCGCTCGGCGATGGCGAACAGCCAGACTCCTCCTGCGATCACCAGCGTGACGCCTACGGCCGCCGACCCCATGTCCTTGACCCGGCCGATTTGCTTGTCGTGGTCCGTCGTCAGGCGATCGGCCAGTTTCTCGATGGCCGTGTTCAGCAATTCGACCACCATCAGCAGCAGCACGATACAGATCAACTGGATCTTGCGTTCCGGCGAGACACCGACCAGGAAAGCCAGCGGCACGGCGATAACAAGTGCGACGACCTCTTCACGGAAAGCCTGCTCGGAACGGAAGGCAAACGCCAGTCCGTTCCGGCTGTTGATCGTGGCGCTCCACATCCGCGACAGCACCTTGCGGAGCATCAGAAGCCCGCGACGGCCGGCATTGGCTTCGATTTGCCGGAGCGATCCTGCTTGAGGAGTTCGGCAATCAGGAACGCCATATCGATGGACTGCTCGGCGTTCAGGCGCGGATCGCAGACCGTGTGATAGCGGTCATTGAGATCCTCGTCGGTGATCGCGCGCGCGCCGCCGATGCATTCGGTGACGTCCTGTCCGGTCATTTCCAGATGGACGCCGCCCGCATGGGTGCCTTCGGCTGCATGGATGGTGAAGAACGACTTCACCTCCGACAGCACGCGGTCGAACGGCCGGGTCTTGTAGCCGGACGTCGAGGTGATGGTGTTGCCGTGCATCGGATCGCACGACCAGACCACCGAGCGCCCTTCCCGCTTCACCGCACGGATGAGCTGCGGCAGATGCGCATCGACCTTGTCCGAACCGAACCGATTGATCAGCGTGAGACGGCCGGGCTCGTTGTCGGGATTGAGCACGTCGATCAGCTTGAGCAGTTCGTCCGGCTTCAGCGACGGGCCGCACTTCAGCCCGATCGGGTTCTTGATGCCGCGGAAGTATTCGATATGGCCGTGATCGAGCTGGCGCGTACGGTCGCCGATCCAGATCATATGACCCGTGGTCGCGTACCAGTCGCCGGTTGTGGAATCGACGCGCGTGAACGCCTGTTCGTAACCGAGCAGCAGCGCCTCATGGCTGGTGTAGAAGTCGGTCGAACGCAGTTCCGGATGGCTCTCGAGATCGAGACCGCAGGCGCGCATGAAGTTGAGCGCCTCGGAGATCCGGTCGGCCAGTTCCTTGTAACGGCGCGACTGCGGCGAATCCTTCAGGAAGCCGAGCATCCACTGATGCACGCTGCCAAGGTTAGCGAAGCCACCAGTTGCAAACGCGCGCAACAGATTCAGCGTCGCAGCCGACTGCCGGTATGCCATCAACTGACGTTGCGGATCGGGCGTGCGCGCTTCCTTCGTGAAGGCGTTATCGTTGACGATATCGCCGCGATAGCTGGGCAATTCGATATCGCCCTGCTTTTCCGTCGGCGATGAGCGTGGCTTGGCAAACTGACCGGCGATGCGGCCGACCTTCACCACCGGCAGCGCACCGGCATAAGTCAGCACCACCGCCATCTGAAGCAGCACGCGGAAGAAGTCGCGGATGTTGTTCGCGCCATGCTCGGCGAAGCTCTCGGCGCAATCGCCGCCCTGCAAGAGAAAAGCCTCACCGTTTGCGACTCGGGCGAGAGACTTCTTCAGATTGCGCGCCTCACCGGCAAAAACCAGCGGCGGAAACGTCGCAAGCTGCGCCTCGACATCGGCCAATGCCTTCGCATCGGGATAGTCTGGCACTTGCATCACTGGCTTCTTGCGCCAGCTGTCGGGCGTCCACCGCTCGGACATGATTGAAACTCCTCAGGAAACGGCAATCTTGTGATAGCGCCGGGTTATACACAGGTGGGTACGGTCTTGCCAGTTGCAAATCAGCATGAAGTCTCAATGACTTGCCCGGGCTGAAAGCCCGCTTCCGCTCATTGTGACGCAAGGAGCCGGCGGAGACGGCTATTCCGCGGCCTGACGGACGTGGCGCGCGCTAGGCGTGCGCAGGGTCACCAGTTCTTCCGCCGCCGTCGGATGCACGGCCATGGTCGCGTCGAAGTCGGCCTTGGTGGCCTTCATCTTGACGGCAATACCAACCACCTGGATCAGTTCACCCGCCTCCGGTCCTACGATGTGGCAGCCCAGAATCCGGTCCGTCGAGGCATCGACAATCAGCTTCATCATGATCCGGGACTCGCTTCCCGACAGGGTCGACTTCAGCGAGCGGAAATCCGTCTTGTAGATGTCGACGTGGGTGTACTGCGCCCGCGCCTCGGCTTCGTTCAGTCCCACCGTGCCGACCTCTGGCTGGGTAAAGACCGCAGTCGGAATGTCAGCGTGATCGACCCGTATCGGCCGCTTGCCGAACACCGTATCGGCGAAGGCGTGTCCCTCGCGGATGGCAACGGGCGTCAGATTGATCCGGTGCGTGACGTCGCCGACCGCATAGATGTGCGGGACGTTGGTCTGCGAAAAACCGTCGACGGCAATGCCGCCGTTGATAGGATTCAGTTCGACACCCGCCTTCTCAAGTCCGAGACCTTTGACATTCGGGTGGCGGCCGATCGCAAACATGACCTGATCGGAGGCAATGCTCGATCCGTTGGAAAGATGGGTCGCGAACGTCTCGCCGTGCTTTTCCACCTTGGTGACAATACAGCCGGTGAGCACCGTGATGCCGGACTTTTCCATTTCGCTGCGGACGTGCTTTCGCACATCCTCATCGAAACCGCGCAGAATGTTCTCGCCGCGATAGATCACTGTGACGTCGGCGCCGAGTCCGGCGAAGATGCAGGCGAATTCCAGCGCGATATAACCACCGCCCTGAATCACGATGCGCTTCGGAAACTTCGGAAGGTGAAACACCTCGTTCGACGAGATCACATGCTCGATGCCCGGGATAACTTCGCCGTGGTTCGGCGCGCCGCCGGTGGCGATCAGCACATATTTCGCTTTAACGGTTTGGCCCGTGGAAAGGCGCAGCGTGTGCGGATCTTCGAACGTCGCTCGCGCCTTCACAATTTTGGCGCCGGCCTTTTCGACGTTGAAGGTATAGGCAGCTTCAAGCCGGGCAATCTCCCGGTCCTTGTTGGCGATCAGGGTCGGCCAGTCGAAAGTCGCGGGCGGAATGGTCCAACCGAAACCCGCTGCGTCATCCAGTTCATGGCGGACGTGGGACGCGTAGACCATGAGCTTCTTGGGTACGCACCCGCGGATCACGCAGGTGCCGCCCATACGGTATTCCTCTGCGACCAGAACGCTTGCACCGTAACCAGCGGCGATCCGGGCGGCGCGTACGCCGCCGGAGCCACCGCCAATTACGAACAGATCAACGTCCAGGTCCGCCATCTGGAATTTCCGATCTTGCTTAGATGTCCTTGCCGCGCTTCTTCATTTCAGCGCGAAACTTCGCGTTGATTTCTTCGCCGAACTTCTGCGCCCACTGATCCATATATTGACGCGCAGCGTTGAATGCCACGGGCTCCTGCGCGATCACCTTGATGCCAAGCGGCGACTTGTAGAACGCAGCAAGCTCCTTCAGTTCCTGTTCGGTGAAGGCATTGGCGTAAATCCGCGCCATCTCCTCACCGATTTCCTTTTCCCGGCCGGCGAGATCCTTCGCGACCTGAACGGCGACTTCGTTGAGATCCTTCTGATAGTTCAGGTTGGACTGCAAGAGCACGTCCTTGGTTCGCTGCACAAGGCCGGGAACGGCGCCCTGATAGATCGTGCTGACATTCTTGGACGTCAGGATTTCCTTCGCATAACCGATTGCGGCGGGGGATGGCGGCTTCGGAGCCTGCGCCATCGCGCTGCCCAGCATCAGGCCCAGCACTGCGCCTGCCGCAAGCAGAACGTTCGAAAGATTCCTCATATCAATTCTCCTCAATTGCGGCGCTAGCGCCGTTCAACAACGCGAATACCCTGAGGGCCTGCGAGCACAGCTGTCCGCGCAAGACCGATAAACAAGCCGTGCTCCACCACGCCGGGAATCGAGCTCAATGCTGCCGCCAGTCTGGGGGGGTCCGGTATGCGCCCAAGATGGGCGTCGATAATCCAGTGGCCGCCATCGGTGACAAAAGCATGGCCATCCTTGGTCTTGCGGACATCCATTTGCCCTGAAACGCCATTTTCCGCGAAAACCGCCTCGATGGCCCGGCGGGTTGCGCCGAGACCGAATGGGATGACTTCGATCGGAAGCGGGAAACGCCCAAGGGTCGGGACCCATTTGGACTCGTCCGCGATCACAATCATCCGATCTGACGCTGCCGCGACGATCTTCTCGCGGAGCAACGCCCCGCCTCCGCCCTTGATGAGCGCGAGGTCAGGATCGATTTCGTCTGCGCCGTCCACGGTGAGATCGAGGTGATCAACCTCCTCCAGCGTGGTCAGCGGCACTCCACAGCGCTCCGCGTCGGCCCGCGTCGCTTCCGATGTCGGAACGCCGACGACCTTCAGACCTGCCTTCACGCGCTCGCCAAGAAGCTCAACGAAGTGCTTGGCCGTTGAGCCCGTGCCGAGTCCGAGCTTCATGCCGTCCTGCACCTGCTCGACCGCGCGCGCCGCCGCTTGCCTCTTCAGATCGTCCATCGACATCGTACCCTCGACGTTCCGTTCTCGTGGAACGCGAGGCATATAGCGCGGTTTCCGCGCCGCTGGATACGGCTTTGGGACGGAAAAACTGCCAAAAAGGACGGGCATGATACCAATCCCGACGCGGGCCTTGCATGATGCCGCCCCGCCCGCTAGCGATCCGCCATGACTCCAGCTCCCCTTATTGTTTTCGACCTCGATGGCACTCTCGTCGATACGGCCCCCGACCTGGTCGGAGCGCTGAATTTCGTACTCCAGCGCGAGGGGCTGCCGCTCGTACCGGTTGCATCCGCACGAAACATGATCGGCGCCGGAGCAAGAAAACTGATCGAGCGCGGGCTCGAACTCGAGGGCCGCGCCATGAGCGTTGCGGATATCGACCGACTGACCGGGGACTTTATCGCCTATTACAAGGACCACATCGCCGACGCTTCCAAGCCGTTTGAGGGCCTGTATGCAGCTCTCGACGAGCTGGAGGGATGCGGGTTCAAGTTCGCGGTCTGCACCAACAAGCTGGAAGGTCTCTCACGGCTTCTGCTCGAAAAACTGGATATGACGGCGCGGTTTGCCGCGATTTGCGGGGCTGACACTTTTGGAGTGGCAAAGCCGGACCCCACCATCCTGCGGCAGACCATTGCGCGGGCCGGCGGGGACATTTCCAGATCGATCATGATCGGCGATTCAGGCCCCGATGTCGGGGTTGCACGCCGGGCCGGAATTCCGGTGATTGGGGTCGACTTCGGCTACACCGAGATCCCTATCGCGGAACTGAAACCCGACATCGTCATCGGTCATATGCGGGAACTCCCGAAAGCCGTTGAAAATCTGATGACATCATCGGCAACTCACTGATGATTAATGGCTTTTTAGCTATCGCCAGATTCTTCAGCAATATTAACCTTCTCTTAACGATTGTGATGCGACCCGTTGCACGCGCGGATCGACACTCCTAAGGTCCCGCGCGGGGACTATGCGGCTATCACCGCATCACATGACGGATGCACCATGCGTATCATTGTTGTCGTCGCGGCGGGTCTTGGCCTGGCGGGTTGTTCATCGTTCTCCATGCCTGACATGTTCAAATCAACGCCGCCGAGCGCAACGATTCAGCTTGAATCGCTGCCAGCTGGCGCTGAGGCGCGTGCCTCCAGCGGCGAAACCTGCAAAACCCCCTGCTCGCTCTCGGTGGTCGCCGCTGAAAATCTTTCCGTGACCTTCTCGCTGCCGAAATATCAGCCGGAAACCGTACCGGTGCAGATCATCAGGGACCCAAGCAGCCCGGGCAGCGTCACCGTCGACCCAAATCCGGTTTACGCGGAACTGCAGCCGGCGCTTCCCACCAAGAAGGGCCGCGCAGCCCCCAAAGCGGCGCCTAAAGCCAAACGCGCCGCACCGGCCGCAGCACCGGCGGAGAACTCCCCGTTCCCGCCCCCACCTGCCCGCTGACGCCGTTCCATTAGCGCTGTCTGCCCAGCGAGATTCATTTGTAAGCACGCCTCATCGTGCCTAGATTGGGTCTGGGATACCACGGTCGGCGTAGCCGGCCGGGTGAAGCGATAAGCATGGCGCTGAATGAGCGGACCCTTTTCAAGTTCACTGGCCTCGACGTCTGCAATGACCGATCCATTCGGGCGGACGATCAGCTATCTGCGCGTCTCGGTGACGGACCGCTGCGACCTGCGCTGCTTCTATTGCATGTCCGAGGACATGACATTTCTGCCGAAATCCGACCTTCTGACGCTAGAGGAACTGGACCGGCTCTGTTCGGCATTTATCGCCAAGGGGGTCCGCAAGCTGCGCCTGACCGGCGGCGAGCCCCTGGTCCGGCGCAATGTGATGTCGCTGGTACGCTCACTCTCGCGCCATCTCGACAGCGGCGCGCTCGGTGAACTGACGCTAACAACCAACGGCTCGCTGCTCGAGAAATTCGCTGCCGAACTCAGGGATAGCGGCGTACGCCGTATCAACGTATCGCTGGATACCCTTGATGCGGCAAAGTTCCGCGCCATCACCCGCTGGGGTGACCTCGACAAGGTGCTGCGCGGCATCGAGATGGCGCGATCTGTCGGCCTCAAGGTCAAGATCAATGCGGTGGCGCTCAAGAACATGAACGAGGACGAGATCCCCTCGCTGATGGAATGGACGCATGGCAAGGACATGGACCTCACCCTCATCGAGGTCATGCCGATGGGTGATATCGGCGAAGGCCGCATTGATCAGTATCTGCCGTTGTCGCTGCTCCGTGCACGCCTTGCGGCCCGGTATACACTCACCGACCTGCCGGACGACACCGGCGGTCCCGCACGCTACGTCCGTGTCTCGGAGACCGGCGGCCGGCTGGGGTTCATCACACCGATGACCCATAATTTCTGCGAATCCTGCAATCGGGTCCGCATCACCTGCACCGGCACGCTCCATACCTGCCTCGGCCACGAGGACGCGTCCGATTTGCGCAAGCCTCTGCGGGCATCCAGCGACGATACCCTCCTCGCCGCCGCGATCGACCGTGCCATCGGACTCAAGCCGAAAGGCCACGATTTCATTATCGATCGCCGCCACAATCGCCCGAGCGTCAGCCGGCATATGAGCGTCACAGGCGGCTAGTCAGTTCCGAATATTTCCTGCCCCTCGAATTTGCTTGGCACAAATTTCCCGGTCCTTCTGTAGGCCGCAGATTCTGCCTTGGAATGAACAAACTTCCAATTGACGGCGGCATGACACGCTGATTTGGTCGGTCAGCTTTATGCGCCTCCGGCTGGAAAAGCCGGCATGCCGTCACCTCTTTGGTCCCGGTAGAGCCAAGCAACGCAGGGGCACATTCGGGAGGATGGGGTTTGCAATCGCTTCTCAAACTGAGTCGCGCGATCGACGCGTTCACGACGTTTGTCGGCCGCTGGGTGTCATGGCTGATCGTTCTCGCCGTTCTCATATCGGCGGCCAACGCTGTCATCCGGAAGGTCTTTGACATCTCGTCGAATGCCTATCTCGAGCTGCAGTGGGTTTTGTTTAGCATCGTATTCCTGCTTTGCTCACCGTGGACCCTTCTCAAAGGCGAACACATCAAGATCGACATCATCAACCATTCTCTTCCGCTCAAGGTCCGAAGCTGGATCGACATGATCGGACATGTGTTCTTCCTTGTTCCTTTCTGTGTGATCCTGATCTGGACTTCGGTCCCCTTCTTCCTCGCTTCCTTTAATCAGAACGAACAATCGTTTAGCGCAGGCGGGCTGCCGCAGTGGCCAGCCAAGGGACTGATCATGATCGGCCTTGCACTACTGCTTGTTCAGGCCGTCTCGGAAATCATCAAGCGCGCCGCCGTGATGCAGGGTCTGCTGCCCGATCCGAACGCGCATGCATTGAGCGCGCACGAGATCGCCGAACTTGAAGCCCTGAAGCTGGCTCAGGCCATTACACCCGAAAAACCATGACCGGCGTCGCCGTCACAGCGCAGAACGAGAGAGATTTCTGATGGCCGCTATGTTCATCCACTACATGGCGCCGATCATGTTCGCGTCGCTGGTGATCTTCCTGCTGCTGGGCTATCCGGTCGCCTTCTCGCTCGCCGCCAACGGCCTCCTTTTCGCGCTGATCGGCATCGAGCTAGGCCTCTTCCGCCCGGACTTCCTGCAAGCGTTGCCCGAGCGCGTTTACGGCGTCATGAACAACGAGACGCTGCTGGCGATTCCGTTCTTCACCTTCATGGGCCTGATCCTGGAACGATCAGGCATGGCGGAAGATTTGCTCGAAACAATAGGCCAGTTGTTCGGCAGCATCCGCGGCGGCATCGCCTACGCGGTGATCTTTGTCGGCGCGTTGCTGGCTGCCACCACTGGCGTCGTCGCAGCCTCCGTGATCTCGATGGGGCTGATCTCGCTACCGATCATGCTGCGCTATGGCTACGATCGCCGGGTCGCCACCGGCGTAATCGCGGCGTCGGGAACGCTGGCGCAGATTATTCCGCCGTCGCTGGTCCTCATCGTGATGGCCGACCAGCTCGGACGCTCCGTCGGCGATATGTACGAAGGCGCGTTCATTCCCGGCATTGTGCTGTCGATCCTCTATGCGCTCTACATCTTCATCGTGGCGACATTTTTCCCGCAGGCAACGCCAGGCCTTCCGCTGGAAGCGCAGACCTTGCGCGAGCCGGAAACTGCCAAGCATCCGATTATCATGCCGCTGGCAGCGATCTCGGCCGCGGCAACCGCCTATTTCTTCGTGGTGAAACTGGGCCTGTTCGACTGGACTTCACCGGTTTTCAACAAGATCTCGGAAAACCCGCTGATCCTTCACGGCTTCTGGTTCATCATCCTCACCGGACTGTTCTTCAAACCCTTCACCGGCATCATCCGAACGATGACATTGTCGCTTTTCGTTGTGCTGATCGGCGCGACGGCGATCGCACTCGAAGCCATGCGCTTCACCGACGTGAAGGCAGGCGCGGACTATGTGGTCCTCACCATGTCGATTGTGGTGGCGATGTCATTCGTGCTCGCGGTGATCAACCGCATCTCGGGCCTGAAGCTTCTGTCGAAGCTCGCCGAGCAGGTCGTGTTCGTGATGGTGCCACCGCTCGGCCTGATCTTCCTGGTGCTTGGCACGATCTTCATCGGCGTCGCGACTCCGACGGAAGGCGGTGCGATGGGTGCTGCCGGCGCGATGATCCTCGCAATCATGAAACGGCGGCTGAGCTTCGACCTGACGCGACAGGCCGCAGAGTCCACCGCCAAGCTCTCCGCCTTCGTGATCTTCATCCTGGTTGGAGCGCGCGTTTTCTCCCTCACCTTCTACGGTGTCGACGGCCACCGGTGGGTCGAGGAACTGCTGGTCTCACTCCCCGGCGGCCAGACCGGCTTCCTGATCTTCGTCAACGCCTTCGTGTTCGTTCTCGCCTTCTTCCTCGACTTCTTCGAGCTGGCGTTCATTGTCATCCCCCTGCTCGGCCCCGCGGCCGAAAAGCTCGGCATCGACCTGATCTGGTTCGGCGTGATCCTCGGCGTAAACATGCAAACCTCGTTCATGCATCCGCCGTTCGGTTTTGCGCTTTTTTATCTTCGCTCTGTAGCCCCGAAAGAAGCCTATACGGATCGCGTCAGCGGCAAGCGGATGGAGCCTGTAACCACCGGGCAGATCTACTGGGGCTCGGTGCCGTTCGTGATCATCCAAGTGATCATGGTCGGTCTCGTGATCGCCTTCCCGGCCATGGTGATGCACTACAAGGGCACACTATCGACCGTCGATCCCAACAAGGTCGATATCCAGATTCAGCAACAGGAAATGCCGGCCCTCGATTTCGGGCCGCCGGGCGGCGCCAAGTAGCGCAACGAGTTCTGCTCAACGAAAAACCGGCCTTCTCGCGAAGGCCGGCGCCTTTTGGGCGACAGTGCCGTACTCAGGTGCGTGTGCGCGACCGGATCTGGAAACTGTCGAAGCCATATTCCGCGACCTGCCACCAGGTGTACTGGTCGCTACGGAACGCAGCCATCGCCTCATACATCTTCTTGAAGTGCGGGTTGGTCGCCGACGTTTCCGCGTAGACCTCGTTGGCGGCCTTCAGGGATGCGTCCATGATCGATGCCGAGAACGGCCGCAATTGCGTTCCGCTCGCCACCAGCCGCTTCAGCGCAGGCGGATTGTAGGCGTCGTAACGCGCCTGCATGGTTTCATTGGCAAGCGAGGACGCCGATTTCAGGATCGACTTGTATCCCGCCGGCAGCGCTTCCCACTTCGCAAGGTTGACGAGGTTGTGCAGCGAGGGACCGCCTTCCCACCAGCCTGGATAGTAGTAGTACTTTGCGACCTTCTGGAATCCGAGCTTTTCATCGTCGTACGGGCCAACCCATTCGGCGGCATCGATGGTGCCCTTCTCCAGCGACGGATAGATATCGCCGCCGGCGACCTGCTGCGGCACCACGCCGAGCTTGGTCAAAACCTTGCCGGCAAAGCCGCCGATGCGCATTTTCAGGCCGCTGAGATCACTCGGCTCCTTCAGTTCTTTCCGGAACCAGCCGCCCATCTGGCAACCTGTGTTTCCAGCAAGAAGCGCGACGACGTTGTGAGGCTTCAGGAACTCGTTGAAGAGTTCTCCGCCGCCGCCGACCTGCAGCCAGGCTGTTTGCATGCGGCTGTTCAGACCGAACGGCACGGCGGTTCCGATCGCAAATGTCGGGTCCTTACCGACATAGTAGTAAGTGGCCGTATGGGCCATCTCGACCGTGCCGTTTGACGCGGCATCGAGCGCCTGAAGGCCGGGAACGATTTCGCCGGCCGCGAAGATCTGGATCTGGAACTTGTTGTCGGTGGCTTCGGCAACCGCCTTCGAGAAGACTTCGGCCGCACCATAGATGGTGTCGAGCGACTTCGGAAAGCTGGAGGTCAGACGCCATTTGATTTCCGGCGACGACTGGGCGATGGCGGGTGATGCGATCGCGGCACCGGCAGCGCCGATACCCGCGACCTTGATAAACTCGCGACGTTTCATGATAGCTCCCTGAATGTGATCGTGTGTTTTTGCCCTTCTTTTCGAGGCTTGAAGTTGGAGCATGGAACAACTGGTTACCAATATCCATGCCGAATTCTTCGACCGCACCGCAAAATAAAAGCCCGGCCTCCTTGCGGAGGCCGGGCTGGTAGCGTGCTTCAGTTGAACGAAATCAGCCGCGGGTGCGCGAGCGGATCATGAAGCTGTCGTTGGTGTATTCGGCGACCTGCCACCACAGGTACTGGTCCGAACGGTAGGCCTGCATCGCATCGATGGCCTTCTTGAAGTCGGCGTTCTTTGCCGAAATTTCAGCCCACAACTCGTTTGTCGCCTTGAGGCAGGCGTCGAGGACTTCGTTCGTGAACGGACGAAGCTGCGTGCCGCTGGCTACGAGACGCTTCAGCGCGCCCGGATTCTGCATGTCGTAACGAGCAGGCATCCAGCCGTTCACGTGAGCCGCAGCGTTGGTCAGGATCGCCTGATAGTTCTTCGGCAGAGCGTTGAACTTCTCGAGGTTGGTGAAAGCGTGGACCGTCGGCCCGCCTTCCCAGAAGCCCGGATAGTAGTAGAACTTCGCGACCTTGTTGAAGCCCAGCTTTTCGTCATCATACGGGCCGACCCACTCGGCCGCGTCGATGGTGCCCTTTTCCAGCGACGGATAGATGTCGCCGCCTGCGAGCTGCTGCGGCACGACGCCCACTTTGGCCAGCACCTGACCGGCAATACCGCCGATGCGCATCTTCAGGCCCTGAAGATCGGCAACGGTCTTGATCTCCTTGCGGAACCAGCCGCCCATCTGCGTGCCGGTGTTACCGCACGGCATGCCCACCACACCGTGCTTCTTGTAGAACTCGTTGGCGATCTCGCCGCCGCCGCCCTGCTCGAGCCACGAATTCTGCATGCGGGTATTGAGGCCGAACGGTACCGACGCGAAAATCGCGAAGGTCGGATCCTTGCCGACATAGTAGTAGGAAACCGTGTGGCACATTTCGACCGTGCCATTGGAGGTCGCGTCCAGGGCCTGCAGGCCGGGGACGATTTCGCCGGCGGCAAACACCTGAATCTGGAACTTGTTGTCGGTCATCTCAGCGACGTACTTCGACAGCTGCTCTGCGCCACCGTAGATGGTGTCAAGCGACTTCGGGAAGCTGGATGCCAGGCGCCACTTAACCTCTGGCGCGGACTGGGCGATGGCTGGCGAAGCGACCGCAGTGGCGGCGGCTCCGGCAGCAGTTACTTTCAAAAAATCACGACGCTTCATTAGGCATCTCCTTTTGGGGGGCGTTTCTTTTTGAAATCCCTCTGGGGCGGTCTCTAGCACGGAAGTTGATTGGCGGAAAACGCAGGAACAGCGCATCCGACCCCGATTAAACGAAAGTCGAATAGGACCTGAATCCGGCCGGTAAAACCGCTAGAAAGGCCGGTCAGACGGTGGCTGCCGCGCCTGCAAGCTGCTTTTTGATCTCTGCCCCGATGGCTCGATAAATCGCCGCATGGGGCCCGTCCGGCTCGCTGTCCACGACCGGTGTCCCTGCATCCGACGAGGTGCGGATCGACAGGTGTAGCGGGATTTCACCCAGGAACGGAACCTTGAGCCTCTCGGCCTCGTGCCGCGCGCCGCCATGTCCGAAGATATCCGAGCGCGTGCCGCATTCAGGGCACTGGAAGTAGCTCATGTTCTCAATGATGCCGAGCGTCGGGACGCTAACCTTGTCGAACATGGCTATACCTCTGCGGGCATCGATCAGGGCGAGGTCCTGCGGCGTCGAAACGATCACGACACCCCGCAGCGGCACCTGCTGGGCGAGCGTCAGTTGCGCGTCGCCTGTACCCGGCGGCATGTCCACCACCAGCACGTCGAGTTCACCCCAGGCGACATCCCACAGCATCTGCCGGATTGCCGACATGACCATCGGTCCGCGCCAGACCATTGCGGTCTCTTCTTCAACCAGAAAACCGATCGACATCAGCGGCAGTCCGAAGCGGACGATCGGGATCATTTTCCTGGCGTCGTTCAACGTTGGCTTTTCGCGAACCCCGGTCAGACGCGGAACTGACGGGCCGTAAATGTCGGCATCAAGCAGCCCTACCCTCAGACCGAGATCGCGCAGCGCCAGTGCAAGATTGAGCGCCGTGGTCGATTTACCGACGCCGCCCTTGCCGGACGCCACCGCGATAATGGCGCCGATGCCAGGAATGGCAGCCTGCTTGCCCATGGGAGAATCCGCGGGCGCTCCTTGAGGTCGATGCTGCGCAACAGGCCTCACCCCATGCGAATGCTGGTGCGGCGCTGAAGCAGCCGCAGCGCCGGGTTTGCGCTCTGCGGTCAGCGCGACCATCGCTGTCGTGACACCCGGTATCGCCCGAACCGCGGCCTCGGCCTTGGCGCGAACGTCTTCCCATGCCCGCGCCTCGTTGGCATCGACATTGATCGAGAAGAAAACCTTGCCGTCCGAGGCCATAATCTCGGAAAGCACGTTGGCATCGGCCAGCTGTACGCCACGCGGCGATGATACGGCGCGAAGCGCTGCGAGAACCTGGGTTTTATCGACTGCCACAACATATCTCCCGGCATTACCCCCGGGGGCCGCCGCTTGTGGCCTTCATACGCGCGTCACCTTTGCCGTCAACGGCCTTGCAAGGCTGTCCATCCTTCGCATAGCTGTTGTCATCCCACATGCCGGGAAATCCGGCCAAAACACACCAGCAATCCAAAGAGCAAGATATGGCAAAAGTCGCATTTCTCGGCCTCGGCGTCATGGGATTCCCCATGGCGGGACACCTCGCCGCCAAGGGCGGCCATGAGGTGACCGTGTACAATCGCACCGCCGCCAAATCGAAAGCATGGGCCGAGAAATTCGGCGGGCGCGCCGCCGCGACACCGAAGGCCGCTGCCGAAGGTCAGGATTTCGTGATGGCCTGCGTCGGCAATGACGACGACCTGCGCGCCGTGACCATCGGCGTCGACGGCGCGTTCTCGGGGATGAAATCCGGAGCCATATTTGTCGATCACACAACGGCATCCGCCGAAGTCGCACGTCAGCTTGATGCTGAGGCCACCAAACGTGGCTTCCAGTTTATCGATGCACCGGTTTCCGGCGGCCAGGCCGGCGCGGAAAACGGCGTTCTGACGGTCATGTGCGGCGGTGCGGAAGCCCCCTACAAAAAGGCTGAGCCCGTGATCGCGTCCTACGCCCGGATGTGCAAACTGCTCGGCCCAGCCGGCTCCGGCCAGCTCACCAAAATGGTCAACCAGATCTGCATCGCAGGTCTGGTCGAGGGGCTATCGGAGGGAATTCATTTCGCCAAGAAGTCCGGACTCGACGTCCAGGCGGTGATCGACACCATCTCCAAGGGCGCCGCACAATCCTGGCAGATGGAAAACCGTTACAAGACGATGGACGAAGGCAAGTTCGATTTCGGTTTCGCCGTGGAGTGGATGCGCAAGGATCTTTCGATCTGCCTCGCGGAAGCCCGCCGCAACGGCGCGAGCCTCCCGGTCACCGCGCTGGTCGACAACTTCTACGCCGAAGTCGAGAAAATGGGCGGCAAGCGCTGGGATACGTCGAGCCTGTTGGCACGGCTACAGCGATAACCATCGGCCTGCGTGACAACCGAGGCGGCGCGGTATCCCGTGCCGCCTTTTTTCTTTTCAACTTTGACCGGTGTGTTCGGACCTTCCTGCGACACCGAAATTCATACTTTCTTAACCCGATTAAATTGACCTTTAAGCCACCTCTTAATGATTTAGCGCCAGAAATAGCGGGCAGAAGTATGCGCGCTTGGCCCAGCGCGGCATTGGTCATTGTTCGGGATTTGTCGCGTAAAAATGAGTGAGTCCGCCGACAAAAAAGAGCTCTCCGCGACATCGGCGGAAGCACCGGCTCGCAGCCGCCGGGCAGCGGCGCAGCGCGTACGCGAAGCCCGTGACCGCCTGACCTCCACCAGCGGAACACGCCCGGCCTTCGATCATGAACTGCTGAGACAATATGCACAGACGCGCATCTCGGCCTCGCTCGTCGTTATCCTTCTCGTGGTCTCGACAGGCATCCTGGCGAGTTTCTGGATTCCTGCCGTCGCTGCGGTGATTTGGACAGCCGGGATCCTCGCGATCCACGGTATCGTCATTCGATTTTGCTCAAAGTTTCTTGCGGTCACATCCTCCTCCCCCGCCATCACGCGCAAGTGGCGCATGCGCTTTGTGGGGCTGGATCTGCTTTACGGATTGGCCTGGACTCTCGTCCTGATCCATCCGTCCGGCATCGATGTCGTCTCGAACACCCTGATGCTGTTCGTGATGCTGCTGGTCATTGCCGTTTCCAGCATGCTGGCGGCGAGCCTGCCGATTGCTGCGTTCGCTGCGACGGTCCCGGTATCGGCGGCAATCGCGGCGAATTTCATTCTTCGCGGAACTTTCGACGATTACATTCTCGCCGCACTCGCGGTTACCGCGGAAGGCTACTTCGCCCTGCTCGCCCATCGCCTGCATTCGACCACGCTTGCGACTCTGGAAGCCCGCGCCGAGAAAGACGCGCTGATCGGCGAGCTCGAACAGGCCAAGGCCATTTCGGATGAAGCGCGCTACCGGGCTGAGTCCGCCAACGTTTCTAAGTCGCGCTTCCTCGCCCAGATGAGCCACGAACTGCGCACACCGCTCAACGCCATTCTCGGATTTTCCGAAGTCATGAAGAGCGAGATTTTTGGAGCGCATGCCGTCGAGGTCTACAAGGATTACTCGGCCGACATTCATAACTCCGGTGTCCACCTCTTGAATCTCATCAATGAAATTCTCGATCTGTCGCGCATCGAGGCCGGGCGTTACGAGCTCAATGAAGAACCTGTCTCGCTGGTGCATGTCGTCGCGGACTGCCACCATTTGCTGAAGCTGCGCGCGTCAAGCCGCGGCATTACGATTCATGAAGTTTTCGAACAGGACATGCCGAAACTGTGGGGCGACGAACGCGCCACGCGTCAGGTCGTGCTCAACCTGTTGTCGAACTCGATCAAGTTCACGCCGCAGGGCGGCGAAATCTGGCTCAAGGTCGGCTGGACCGCATCGGGCGGGCAGTATCTGAGCGTCAAGGATACGGGCTCCGGCATCGCCGAGGACGAGATTCCGATCGTGCTGGCTTCATTCGGCCAGGGATCGAACTCGATCAAATCCGCCGAACAGGGCGCCGGCCTCGGCCTCCCGATCGCCAAGAGCCTGATCGACATGCATGGCGGTACGTTCACGCTCAAATCAACCCTGCGGGTGGGTACGGAGGTGATCGTCACCTATCCGCCTGAGCGCGTGATGACGGCACTGGCCCCGATGCGTGAGGACTCCCCGCCGCTCCAGCCCGACAGGTCGCCAGAGGGAATGACCGGAGACCGAAGCCGTCCGCGTTTCAAGCCGATCATGAATGCAGGAACCGGCTTGTAGAACATCTTGCGCGAGCGATGAAAATGCCCCTCAGTACCACTCATGAAACAAGAAACGCCTTGCATCGCCGTCTGCTTCATCGATCCCACGAGCAAGCTCTGCCTTGGCTGCGGACGTACCCTGCCCGAAATCGCCCGCTGGCACAAAATGGACAACAGCGAACGGCTCGACATCATGACGACGCTGCATCAACGTATGCAGGATGCTGGACTTCAGATTCCGGCGCCACGACCGGAGCGTCAGGAAAACTCTTGAGCGCGGGAGGTGCCGCATGATGCGAGCGCTCACAATTCTCGCCGTAGTGGTCTCGGCCGTCGGCTTTCTGCTGTCGATGTCCCATCCTGTTGCTTTTGCCAGCATGAAAGGGGCGTTGATCCGCGCCACAGATCAGACCCTGAATGTTAAACCGGCGCGCGCTGTTGAAATTGCCCGCAGCGACAGCGGCGAATTCTCCCTCCGCGCAAAGATCAACGGACACAGCACACCGATGGTGATCGACACCGGCGCGACTTCCGTTGTCCTGACCTATGAAACCGCGAAAGCGGCCGGTCTGCCGCTGGAGTTGCTGGACTACAACGTGGATGTCGAGACCGCAGGCGGCCGCGTCCGCGCGGCGCGCCTGACCCTCGATCGTCTGTCAGTTGGTAAACTCGTAGAACGCTCGGTGCCGGCGCTGGTGGTGCCACGCGGCCAGATGAAGTCCAACCTGCTCGGCATGAGCTTCCTCAACCGGCTGGAAAGCTGGGAAGTCCGTCCCGACAAGCTGATGCTGCGCGGCTATCCGTAACTCAATCTCAGGCGGCGATCTGCGCCGCTGAACGCGGTTCGACAATCGTGAGCGCTTCACGCAGCGACGTCGTGCCTGCTCCGGGCCTGGTGCAGACTTCCGCAAGATAGCGGCGAAATGCCCTTGCGCCCGGCATGCCGTGAAATGCACCGACCAGATGCCGCGTGATGGAATGCAGCCGTGTCCCGGCGGCAAGTTCGCGTTCGATATAGGGCATCAGCGCCTCGATAGCGTCATGCATCGTCGCGTGCGGCGCAGCTTCACCGAATAGCTCCGGATCGACACTCAGCAACCGCCAGGGCTCCTGATAAGCGGCACGTCCGAGCATCGCACCATCGACGTGATCGAGGTGCTGCTTCGCGGCCGCGATCGTTGCGATACCGCCATTGATAATGACCGGCACCTCCGGCAGCGCCGCCTTCAAACGATAGACCCGGTCATAGTCGAGCGGCGGGATATCGCGGTTTTCCTTCGGCGATAATCCGTTCAGCCATGCCTTGCGCGCGTGAACGACGAGCGCATCCGCGCCTGCTGCAATCACGGCGCGGCTCAGCGTATCCAAGGCTATTTCGGGGTCCTGATCGTCGATGCCGATGCGGCACTTCACCGTGACCGGAATTTTCACGGCTTGCTTCATGGCGGCGACACAGTCCGCAACGAGTTTCGGCTCCGCCATCAGACATGCGCCGAAATTTCCGCCCTTTACGCGATCGGACGGACAACCGACATTCATGTTGATCTCGTCGTAACCGAAGCCTTCGCCAATCCGCGCAGCTTCCGCAAGATCGCGTGGATTCGATCCGCCGAGCTGAAGCGCGACGGGATGCTCGCTGGCATCGAAACCAAGCAGCCGCTGGCGGTCGCCATGAATGATGGCGCCTGTGGTCAGCATCTCGGTGTAGAGCCGCGCACGCCGCGACAGCAGACGGTGGAACACGCGGCAATGCCGGTCCGTCCAGTCCATCATGGGCGCCACGGAAAATCGGATACTGCTGTCAATCACGCGTCAGCCTCGGTCACCGGCTATCCATGCCGATTTGTCGGTCATTTCATAGCATCGGCTGCAAGCTATACCAGCCACAAACGCTTAATATCCGATGCTCTTCACCGCGCAGGGCTGCTTCGCAGGGAGACCGCTTGACAGGTTCCTTTATGGAACTAACTTGAAACCCCATCGCCCACGGGGTTTCGGGGCCGCAACAAAACACGCGACGGATGTCAGTACATGGCCGACAAGACAATAACCGCGGAACTGGCGGGCCGGGTCATCTCATTTTCCGAGATCGGCACCCAGGTGAGCGCGGGTGACGATCTTATCCTGATCGAATCCATGAAGATGGAAATTCCGGTTGCCTCGCCTGCCAAGGGCAAGGTCAAAACCATTCTCGTCCAGATCGACGACATGGTCGATGAAGGCCAATCGCTCATGGTTCTTGAGATCTGAGCCACAACCGTGTCCGGGAGAAACACAATGCGTTCGACAGCGTGGCAGGACAAAACCGACGAAATTGACGAGCGGCGCAAGCTGGCGCTTCGGCAAGGCGGCGAGATCGCAGTCCGGAAGCAGCACGACAAAGGCCGCCTCACCATCCGCGAGCGGATCGAGCGCGTCCTCGACACGGACAGCCTAAGAGAGGTCGGTCCGATTGCAGGATCGGGCGAACGCGCGGAAGACGGCACGCTGTCGTTCACGCCAGCCAATTTCGTGCTTGGCATCGGCAAGATTGCCGGACGTCACTGCGTGGTGGCTGGCGAGGACTTCACCATGGGAGCGGGATCGCCCAACGCTGCCGGCCTACGCAAGAGCATCTACACCGAAGACCTCGCGTTGCAGTACCGGATTCCGCTGGTGCGTTTTCATGAAGGCTCGGGTGCAAGCATCACCGGCAGCGGGGGCAAGAAAGTTCAAACCCTCCCCGGCGCCGTCTACGAACGCAGCCGTTTCGAATCCATCGCGCGATGTCTGGGAACAGTGCCGGTCGCCAGCGCCGCTGTCGGGGCAGTCGCCGGATTTCCGGCCGGACGCCTTGCGGCATCGCATTACACCGTGATGACGAGAACGACATCGCAAATTCTGACCGGCGGCCCGGCGCTGGTTGAGCGCGCCCTCGGCGTCAAGCTGACCAAGGAGGAACTCGGCGGTGCGCAGGTCCACGAAAAAAGCGGTCTCGTCGATGACGTGGTGGAAGACGAAAACGCTGCCTTCGATGCCATCAAAAAGTTTCTGTCCTATATGCCGCAGAACGTATGGGAATTAACGCCACGCGGAGCCAAGGATGATCCGGTCACGCGCGAAGCTCCCGAACTGGCCGATATCATCCCGGCCAACCGCAAGCGCATCTACAACATGCGGCATGTGGTGGAAGCGATCGTCGATCACGGCTCTTTCTTTGAAATGGGGAGGAAATACGGACCGGGGCAAATTACGGGATTCGCGCGCCTGTCAGGCTATGCGGTGGGCATCTTTGCGAGCGATCCAAAACACAACGCCGGATCGCTCACCGCGGCAGGCGCGCAGAAACTGAGACGCTTTGTCGACCTGTGCCAGACCTTCCATCTTCCGATCGTGACCTTTGTCGACGAACCTGGCTTCATGATCGGCCCCGATGCAGAGCGCGACGCCACCATTCGGCACGGCGCTTCGGCGCTGATCTCAGTCGCACTCTCCACCGTTCCCTGGATGGCGGTGCTGGTGCGCAAAAGCATGGGCCTTGCCAACTACGCCCATATGCCGTCGGGCTGTCATGTGCTGGCGTGGCCTTCGGCCGAAAGCGGCGCGTTGCCCGTGGAAGGCGGGGTCGCTCTGGCGTTCCGGCACGAAATAGCAGCGGCGGCCGATCCCGCAGCGAAACGGCTCGAACTCGAAGACCAGTTCGCCGCGTTACAGTCACCCTTCCGCAAAGCCGAAGCTTTCTCGGTTCATGACCTTATCCATCCGCGCGAAACCCGCTCTCGGCTGTGCGACTGGATCGAACTGGTACAGCCGGGTCTGGCACATCAGCTCGGGCCTCCGCAGTTCTCATTCAGACCGTAGCCAAATGCTGGCGCCAAGGGTGGCACCCGCTCGGGGAAGACCTGTCGCTCCCCGTGCGTGCCGCCGGATTTTCACTCGGCGGCGGTACGCATCTCGGCACGCTCTGCCCGCACAGCGCAGAACTTGAACTCCGGAATTTTCCCGAACGGATCGAGCGCAGGGTTGGTCAGAAGGTTCGCTGCGGCCTCGGCGTAGCAGAATGGCATGAACACCATGTTCTCCGGCACGTCGCGATCGGAACGGACCTTGACCTCAATGGCGCCCCGGCGCGTTTCCAGCTTGATGAAATCTCCCGGCCACACGTTCAGCCGCCGCATGTCCTTTGGCGACATGAAGGCGACGGCTTCCGGTTCGATGCTGTCGAGCACGCCGGACCGGCGAGTCATCGACCCGGTGTGCCAGTGTTCGAGCACGCGGCCGGTCGAAAGCACCATCGGATACTCTTCGTCTGGTATTTCGTCCGGTGCGGTGACGCGCGCCGGCACGATCTTGCCGCGGCCACTCTCGGTCGGGAAACCCGTGGTGAAGATAATCTCGTTGCCGGGCTTGAAAGGATCGTCGACCGGATAGGTCACCGCGCCTTCGCGCTCCAGGCGCTCCCAGGTGATATTCTTCAGCGACGGCATCAACTGCGTCATCTCGTGGAATACATCGGCCGGACCGCTGTAATTCCAGTCCAGCCCCATCCGCTTTGCGATCTCCTGAATAATCCATAAATCCTGACGCGCGTCGCCGGGCGGCTTGACCACCTGCCGCGCGATCTGCACGCGGCGGTCCGTATTGGTGAACGAGCCGACCTTCTCGGCGAACGCGGAGGCCGGCAAGATCACGTCGGCATGAAACGCGGTCTCGGTTACGAACAGGTCTTGCACAACCAAGTGGTCGAGCATGGCCAGCGCCTGACGCGCGTGCTGTAAATCCGGATCTGACATCGCGGGATTCTCACCCTCGATATACATGCCGGTAATTTCACCGGCATGGATCGCATCCATGATTTCAACCACGGTCAACCCTCGCACCGGATCGATCTCGTGCCGCCACAGATGCTCGAACGGATCGCGCAGATCGGTACGTCCGACCGGCTGATAGTCCGGCAGGAACATCGGAATCAAACCCGCGTCCGAGGCGCCCTGCACATTGTTCTGTCCGCGCAATGGATGAAGGCCCGTACCGGGACGGCCGACCTGCCCGGTGATCAATGCCAGCGCGATCAGGCAACGCGCATTATCGGTGCCGTGGACATGCTGGCTGATGCCCATGCCCCAGAAAATGATCGACGATTTCGCCGTCGCGTACATGCGGGCGACTTCGCGCAGCGTTTCGGCGGGAACGCCGCAGATCGGCTCCATCTTCTCCGGCGGGAATTCCTTGATCTTCTCCTTGAGGTCGTCGAACCCCTCGGTATAGCCCGCGATATATTGATCGTCGGTCAGGCCTTCGGTGATGATCGTGTGCAGCATCGCATTGAGCATCGCAACATCGCTGCCGGGCTTGAACTGGAGATGCTTGGTGGCATGGCGTGACAGCGTTTGCCGGCGCGGGTCCATCACGATCAGCTTGGCGCCCTTCTTCGCCGCGTTCTTGATGAACGTCGCCGCAACGGGGTGGTTGACCGTCGGATTGGCGCCGATGACGATGATGACCTCTGCATCCGCCGCTGCGGCGAACGGCGCCGACACCGCGCCGGAGTTCAGACCTTCCATCAGCGCAGCCACTGACGAAGCATGGCAAAGCCGTGTGCAGTGATCGACGTTGTTCGAACCGAAACCGGTGCGCACCAGTTTCTGGAACAGATAGGCTTCCTCGTTGGAGCCCTTGGCCGACCCGAAACCGGCGAGTGCTTTCACGCCCTTCTCGTCGCGGATTTCGACGAGGCCGCGCGCGGCGATATCGAGCGCCTCTTCCCAACTCGCTTCGCGAAAATGCGTAAACGGATTGGCGGGATCGACCTGATCGGTCGAACTCTTCTTGGCGTTCGGCAGCCGCACCAGCGGCTTGGTGATGCGGTGCGGATGATGAATGTAGTCGAAGCCGAAGCGGCCCTTGACACAAAGCCGGTTGTGGTTGGCCGGGCCGTCGCGCCCCTCGGCATAGACGATCTCCTCGTCCTTGACCTGATACGTCACCTGACAACCGACGCCGCAGAACGGACAGAGTGAATCGACCTGCTTGTCCGGATAGACCGTACGGGTCTGGTTGGCGTCGAGGTAGGCGGACGGCATCAGCGCACCTGTGGGACAGGCCTGAACGCATTCGCCGCAGGCGACGCAGGTGGACTCTCCCATCGGATCGTCGAAATCGAACACGATCTTGGCATCGTGATTGCGGTAGGCCATGCCGATGACATCGTTGACCTGCACTTCGCGACATGCGCGCACGCACAGTCCGCACTGGATGCAGGCGTCGAGATTGACACTCATCGCCGGATGGCTGGTGTCACTCGACCAGCGCTCATTCGCCGGGAATCGGCTTTCGGTGACGTTGACCTTGTCGGCCCAATTCCAGAACTTGGAATCGGGATCGTGCGATGTCTCGCGCGCCGGCTGGTCGGCGACCAGAAGCTCCATCACCATCTTGCGGGCGGAGACGGCGCGCGCGCTCGCGGACTTTACCTTCATGCCGACGTTGGGAATGCGCTTGCAGGAGGCAGCCAGCACGCGCTCGCCCTCGATCTCCACCATGCAGGCGCGACAGTTGCCGTCGGCGCGGTAATCTGGCTCCGGCGAATAGCAAAGATGCGGAATCTCGGTACCTTCGCGCTTGGCCACCTGCCAGATCGACTCGCCCGGCTGGGCCTCGACCATTTTCCCGTCGAGCTCGAATTGAATCTTGGTCATTCTGCGGCTTCCTTGGGCGCGAATTCCTCGGGAAAATATTTGATGACGGTAGTCAGCGGATTCGAAGCCGCCTGCCCCAGACCGCAAATCGAAGCATCGCGCATCGCCTGACTCAATTCATCGAGCAAGTCACGGTTCCAGACCCGCTGTTCCATCAGTGTCGCGGCCTTCTGCGTGCCGACACGGCATGGCGTGCACTGGCCGCAACTCTCGTCCTCGAAGAACCGCATCAGGTTCAGTGCAGCGTCCTTGACCTGATCTTTGTCCGACAGGATGACCACAGCCGCCGAGCCGATGAAGCACCCGTACTTTTCCAGCGTTCCGAAATCCAGCGGGACGTTATCCATCGAGGCCGGCAGAATGCCGCCCGACGCTCCGCCCGGCAGATAAGCGTGGAAGGTATGGCCATCGGCCATGCCGCCACAGAATTCATCGATCAGTTCACGCACCGTCACGCCAGCGGGCGCAAGCTTCATGCCGGGATTTTTCACCCGGCCCGAAACGGAATAGCTGCGCAGGCCCTGACGTTCGTTACGGCCCTGCGACTTCCACCAGTCCGCGCCCTTCTCAACGATGTCACGCACCCACCACAGCGTCTCGATGTTGTTGATCAGGGTCGGCAAACCGAACAGACCAACCTGGAACGGATACGGCGGCTTGTGGCGTGGCAATCCGCGCTTGCCTTCGATGCTCTCGAGCAGCGCGGATTCTTCACCGCAGATGTACGCGCCGGCTCCCCGGCGCAGATGCAGCTTGGGACCACCCGGCGGCAGCTTCTTGATTTCGCGTTCGATGATCTCACGCGACGCCGGATATTCGTCGCGCAGATAGACATAGACATCTGGTGCTTCGACAACATGCGCGCCGATCAGCATGCCTTCGATAAAGCGATGGGGATCGGTTTCGAGATAATAGCGATCCTTGAACGTTCCCGGTTCGCCTTCGTCCCCGTTGATCGCCATCAGCCGCGGACCCGGCTCTCCCAGCACGGCGCGCCATTTGCGCCCGGTCGGAAAGCCCGCTCCGCCAAGCCCGCGCAGCGAAGCGCTATCGAGTGCCTTCAACAAATCTTCATTCGTCATCGCACCGGAGCGCAACTTGTTCAGAAGCGCGTAGCCACCCTTGGCGACGTAAGAGTCGTAGTCGATATACTTCGGCAGATGCGCATGAGTGTCGCCGCCTTTTGCCGCGGCCAGCACGCTCTCGACGCTCGCATGGTCGACGAAGTGATGCCCCACCTCGACAGCAGGCGCGGTGTCGCAGCGGCCGACGCACGGCGCCCGTACGACGCGCACGCCTGGACCAGCACCCTTCTGCAATTCGCTCAGCAGCGTCTCCGCGCCCATCATCGCGCAGGTGAGAGAATCGCAAACCCGGATTGTCAGCGGTGGGAGATCAGGCTGGCCTTCTTTGACCACATCAAAATGCGCGTAGAAGGTCGCGGTCTCGAACACTTCCGAGAAGGCCAATTGCATCTCATCCGCGAGAGCAGCCAGATGCGCCGCAGAAATCTGATGGTACTTGTCCTGAATGAGATGGAGGTGCTCGATCAACAGATCGCGCCGCCTCGGCCGGTTCCCCAGCAGAAGCTCGATCTCGTGCGCCGCCGCCGGGTCGATCTGGCGGCCCTTCGGGGTCGCCTTCGCACGCCGCCGGCCCTCGCCAGGATGCTCGAATGGCTGAACTTTTTGGGCGCTATGGCTCATTCGAATATCTCATTCCGAGGTTTTAAGGCAGGACAGGATAACCTCTGGCATTTCGTATGCCAAGAATTATTCCAATGTCTTAGCCCAGAACAACTGATCCCCTTGGGTTCTTGCAATATGAAACGGAGTTCCGATGCGGGTTGCCCCGGGAACACCTCAAATCAGTATCCGGAAGCAGTAGATGGCTATCGAACGCCCGGTTTGTCGCGATTAAGGCCCTTCGCAGCCAGATCGTCGAGATAGCTTTGAAAGCGGAGATCGGCATTGGCCCCGAGATCATGCAGGAAGGCCCAGGAATAGATCCCGGTGTTGTGCATGTCGTCGAAACCGATTCTCACCGCATAGTTTCCGACGGGATCGACGGACAGGATGGCAACGCCGCGCTTGCCGCCAACCGTTTTCCGATCAGCCTCCGAATGGCCCTGCACTTCCGCAGACGGACTGGTCACGCGAAGCAGTTCAGCTGACAGACTGAAGGTCTGGCCGTCGTCGAATGCGATGCTCAGCGAGCGCCTGTCCTTGGCTAGCCGGATTTCCACCGGCCACGGGGTGGGCTCGCTCAAGCGACCGCCCCATCCGTCTTTTCGATCATGAACACGATGCGCTTTTCCGCGTGTTCAACGATCTCGACGCGATCACCGGTTTCCCGGATCAGGTTAGGAATGTCGATGACAGAGAGCGGATCAGTACAATGGACCTCCAACCGGTCGCCTGCGGTGAGGCCCCTTAGCGCCTTTCGCGTCTTTAGCACCGGCAACGGGCACTTAAGTCCAGTCAGATCGAGCTTGGTCATGGTCATGCTTCTCAATGGCGGAGGCTCGATCTGGCGTCAACGATGACGAGCGCCATCTCTCGCAGTGCATCATTTGGGCGGGTTTATTGCAGTTTTGCTTGATCCTGACGTGCGACGAAAGCGCGACAACAGGCAGCTTGCTTTGCCGGGTTCCGAAGCACAAAATGCAGCTGGAACAGGTGATTTGCTGGGGAATGTCATGAAAATCTTTATCGTCGCATTGGTTTTCGCAGGACTCTCCGCCGCTGCGGTGTCGATGCTCCTGAACAAGTTTCAGGAGCCCGGATATGTCGCGTTCACGACGAGCGGAGCGCGCGTCGGCGATCCCGGCCATAATCTGATCGGGCCGAGCTGAGCGCCTAAATCAGACTCCCGTAATCCAGAAAACCCACCGTCTGGCCGGGCTTTATTGACGTGACCTCTTCGCCGAGTTGAACGAGACCATCGGTATCGACCAGCGACGAAAGTAGCCCTGCCCCCTCGCGCGGAAATTTCACAGCCTCCAGCACGCCGTCGGCGGCCTTGCGCAGGCTGACCCGGACATATTCGCGGCGGCCGATTTTCTTGGCGTAGGCGAAAGCCGAGCGCACCGGCATCGGTACCGGACTCTTCTGCGCGGTACCGGCAAGAGCCAGAACCGTCGGGCGGACCACGTAGGTAAAGGTCACAAAACTCGCGACAGGATTTCCCGGCAATCCGATAAACGGCGTGCCGCCGATGACCCCCATCGCAACCGGGCGTCCCGGCTTGATCGCCATCCGCCACAGTACCAGCGTGCCTACGCTTTCGATTGCTGCCTTGACGTGATCCTCCTCCCCCGTGGACACGCCACCCGATGTGATGATCAGATCGTGACAAATAGCAGCCTCTTTCAACGCCGCTGCAAGTGTGATGCGATCGTCACGCAAGATGCCAAGATCGCTCACCTCGCAGCCGAGCCTCTGCAGCAGCGCCGTCAACATGAAGCGATTAGAGTCGAACAACTGCGCGGGAGCGCGTGGGGCGCCGGGCGAGACCACTTCGTTACCCGTCGAAAACACAGCGACCCGCAGCCGCCGCCTCACCTCAACGCGCGTCAATCCAAACGCTGCGATGAGCGCGATGTCCTGGGGACGCAGCCGCCGGCCCGCCGGCAACGCGGCATGACCTTCGGCGATATCCTCGCCCACAGGCCGCACGTTCGCTCCAGCCTTGAGGCCCGGCGGCAGCACAACCTTGCCCGCTTTATCAAGGCGCACGTCTTCCTGCATGAAGACGGTGTCCGCTGCCGCTGGCATCGGCGCGCCGGTGAAAATACGGATTGCCTCTCCCGCGGCTATCGAACCCGAAGCGAACGACCCCGCCTGGACGCGGCCGGACACCGGAAAGGCTTGCTCCTTGTCGCGCGGCAAATCGGCGCTGCGCACAGCGTAGCCATCGACTGCGGAATTGGTGAACGGCGGAAGCGGAAGCGGCGCTCTGATGTCGGCGCTGAGAATTCGGCCGTCGGCTTCGGTTAATGCCACCTGCTCCGTGCCCGCCACGACCTGAACGCGGCTCGCTATCATCGAAACGGCCTCATCGACCGACATCATCGGGCCGCCGAATGCGAAGCAATCGTCCGAAAGTTGTGCCATCGGCGATCAGGCTCCCGCAGCCTCATGGGCGAGCACATCCTCGATCCGCACCGCGGCCGCCCGCATGATGCGCGAGATCGCCGGAATGTCATCAAGGTGCGCGTACGGCAGAGCCGTATTCACCGCAATATCGGCGGCGATGCCGACAATCGTTGGGTCCTGGGGAAACATCAGCGGTTTGCCGTTCGCGGAGCGATGTATTTCGATCTTGGGATGGCGATCGGCCTTGAAGCCCTCGACGATCAGCAAATCCACGCGGGACATCTTTGCCAGCAAATCCGTCAAAGGCGGCTCCGGCTCGCCTCGCAGTTCGTGCATCAATGCCCAGCGGCGGCCCGAGGAAATCAGAACTTCGGTTGCACCTGCCTGCCGATGCAGCCACGAATCCTTGCCGGGAATGTCGACGTCGAAATTGCTATGGGCGTGCTTCATTGTCGAGACACGCAGGCCCTCAGCAATAAGGTGTGGAATCAAGCGGGTCAGCAGGGTCGTCTTGCCCGCGCCGCTCCATCCCGAAAGACCAATCACCTTCATACCCTGCTCCGAAACTCAAAAGGACTGCCCGGCCATGCCGGACAGTCCTTTATATAGGTATGAGCTTTATCGATAGATGGAATTATTCGGCCGGCATGGCCCGCGGGCTGCCGGTGTCAGGGGCGCGGCCCTTGGCCTGTTCTTCCTCAACCCAGAGCGAATGATGCTCCTTGGCCCAGTTGAGGTCCACCTCGCCAGTGCCCATAGCGTCGAACGCCCCTTCCATACCGACCGTGCCGATGTAAATGTGCGCCAGAATGCCCGCGATAAACAACACGGCGATGATCGCATGAATCACCGTCCAGAACTGCAACGCAGTCACATTAGCGGGGATATACGGAAACAGCATGAGCCAGCCCGATACCGACATCAGCAAGCCGCCGAGAATGACCATCCAGAAGATCCCCTTCTGGCCGGCATTGAAGCGCTTTGCCGGCGGGTGCTCGCCGTTCTTGAGGATGCCCCCACCCTTCCTGATCCAGACGAGATCGAGCTTCCCCGGGATGTTATCCTTGACCCAGATCAGGAACATGATCACGAGGCCAAGCATGAACGGGAATGCGAGATAGTTATGCGCGATCTTGCCCCACGCGGTCAGCGTGGAGAATGCTTCCGCTCCGAATATCGGAAGGATCAGTATGCGGCCGAAGCTGATATTCAGGCCCGACAGCGCCAGAATGATGAAGCAGCTCGCCGTCAGCCAATGAGTGAACCGTTCGAAGCTCGCAAAGCGAAGAATCTTGATGCCGGACAATCCATGTTCCACCCGGATGCGGCCGCGCACCATGAGAAAGATCGCGAGCAGCACCAGCATGCCAATGATCGCGACACCGCCAATGATGGGAAGCTTGTGGCGCTGGAAATCCCGCCAATCCTTTCCGGCGGGCTGAATCAGACTCCTTGCCATCGGATCAGGAATGGTGATCCGCCCGGTAATTTTGTCACCTTCCTTCAGCGCCTTGAGAAGCTGGTCTTCATGCACAGCGTCGGCGGTGGGCTTGAACGATAGCTGCGCTGCGGCTGGCTGAGCCAGCACAAATAGCAGCGCGACGGCGGCACATATGGCCTTAAGGGTTGAGAGCGAGATCGACATCGGCACGACCTTCCAGTTTTCAATCAAGAACAACTTCGGACACGTTGTCCGAAGGCCGCTGGGGGCCTTCGGAGCTGCGCCCTAGCCTGTCGGTGAGTCGCTGTAGGCTGTCTTCCAGCCCCACATGCCCGAACCATAGCCGCGCTTCATCACGCGTTCCTTGTAGATCTCGGCAATGATGGCGCCATCGCCGGCCAGCAACGACTTGGTCGAACACATCTCGGCGCAGATCGGCAGCTTGCCCTGGGCAAGACGGTTGGCGCCGTACTTGGCGTATTCGGCCGGCGAGTTATCGGCTTCCGGACCACCCGCACAGTAGGTGCACTTGTCCATCTTGCCGCGCGAGCCGAAGTTTCCGACCTTTGGATACTGAGGCGCGCCGAACGGGCACGCGTAGAAGCAATATCCGCAACCGATGCAGAGATCCTTCGAGTGAAGGACCACGCCGTCTGCCGTGGTGTAGAAGCACGACACCGGGCAGACCGCGGCGCAAGGTGCGTCGGTGCAATGCATACAGGCCATGGAGACCGAGCGCTCACCGGGCTTGCCGTCATTAATGGTAACGACGCGGCGGCGGTTGATGCCCCAAGGGACTTCATGCTCGTTTTTGCAGGCGGTCACGCAGGCGTTGCACTCAATGCAACGGTCGGCATCACAAAGAAATTTGACGCGAGCCATTGGTTATTCTCCTCTCACGCCGATTGAATCTGGCACAGGGTCACCTTGCCCTCGTGCATACCTGTGACCGGGTCGTAGCCGTACGATGTGATCGTGTTCACGCTTTCGCCGAGCACGATCGGATCCGCACCCTTCGGATATTTCGAGCGCTGATCGACGCCCTGGAACCAGCCGGAGAAGTGGAAGGGCATGAACGCCACGCCCTTGCCGACGCGATCTGTGACGAGCGCCTTCATGCGCGCCTTCGATCCGTTTTCCGGTCCGGTAACCCAGACCCAGCCGCCATCCTTGATGCCGCGCTCGGCCGCGTCGGACGTGTTTACTTCAACGAACATGTCCTGCTGCAATTCGGCGAGCCACCGGTTCGACCGTGTTTCTTCGCCGCCGCCTTCATACTCCACGAGGCGTCCGGAGGTGAGGATGATCGGGAATTGCTTGGCAAGTCCCTTGTCCACTGCCGCCTTCTGAATCGAGAAGCCGAGGTTGGCCATGCGGAACTGACGCCCGTCGGGCCGCGTCGGATATTTCGCGACCAGCTCAGGCCGCGCCGTGTAGATCGGTTCGCGGTGAACCGGCACCGGGTCCGGCAGATTCCACGCCACCGCGCGGGCCTTGCCGTTGCCATACGCCATCACACCGTGCTCCAGCGTGACGCGGATGATGCCGCCGGACAAATCGACCGCCCAGCCCACGCCGTCCGGATTGTTGCCGCCGATCTTGTTGATGGTGGCGAGTTCGGCCTCGGTGAGATCCTTGTCCCAGCCGAGCTTCTTAAGCACGCCATAGGTGAATTCGGGATAACCATCGGTCAACTCCGAGCCCAAGCTATAGGAGCCTTCGGCCAGAAGATTGACGTTCTTCACCGAACCATCGGGTTGCTTCTCCTCGTACACCACACCGAAGCGCGCACGGAATGTGCCGCCACCATCCTTCACATGAAGGTTCGTGTTGTAGAGAGTATGCGTTCCCGGGTGCTTGATCTGGGGCGTGCCCCAGCACGGCCACGGCAGACCGTAATAGTCGCCGCCGACTTCGGGCTCGTCTTTCTTGGCGCGCAGCGTGACCAGGTCGAATTTGCCCTGGTTCTTCATGTGCGCTTTCAGCCGTTCCGGCGACTGGCCGGAATAACCGGTTGAGAAACCGCCACGATTGATTTCGCGCAGAAGGTCTTCAGGAACCGGGCGGTTGTTCTCCACCTTGATGTTCTTGAACATCAGATCGGCGAAGCCAAGCTTCTTCGAAAGCCGATAGATAATCTCGTAGTCATCCTTCGACTCGAAGATCGGCTTGACGATCTGTTCACCCCACTGCAGCGAACGATTGGATGCCGTGCGCGAGCCCGATGTCTCGAACTGCGTGCAGGCCGGCAGCAGGTAGGTGCCGTTCTTGCGTTCCGAGATCGCGGCGAACGTCGTCGGGTGCGGATCGGCGACCACGAGCAATTCGAGCGCTTCAAGGCCCTTCACCATTTCGGTCATGCGGGGGATGGTGTTGCCACCATGACCCATGATGAACACGCCCTTCACGGTATCCCGCTGATCGACGTCATCCGGTTTGGCAAGCGTCGCATCGAACCAGCGGGTCCACGGAATGCCCGGCAATTCCATGTTCTGCTTGCGCGTGCGGGCCGGACGGCCGGCCTTTGCCGGCACTTCGTCGAAACGCGCCTGCAAGTAATCGTAATCGACTTCCCAGACACGGGCCCAATGCTTCCATGCGCCTTCGACGAGACCGTAATAAAGCGGCAACGACGTGATATCGAGGCCGATATCGGTCGCGCCCTGCACGTTGCAGTGGCCGCGGAAGATGTTTGCGCCGGTCCCGTAAGAGCCGACGTTGCCGGTCGCGAGCAAAAGATTGCAGTAGGCGCGGACGTTGGCAGTGCCGACGGTGTGCTGCGTGCCGCCCATGCACCAGATGAACGTAGACGGCTTCTGTTTGGCGAACGTCTCGGCGACCTTCTTCAATTGCTCGCCGGGAATACCGCTGACGCGCTCGACTTCTTCCGGTGTCCATTTGGCAACTTCGGCGCGGATCTGATCCATGCCGTAAACGCGCTGGGCGATGAACTGCTTGTCTTCCCAGCCGTTGTTGAAGATGTGGTGCAGCATGCCCCAGATCACCGCAATGTCGGTACCGCCGCGGAATCTCACATACTCGGTCGCATGCGCTGCCGTGCGCGTGAACCGCGGATCGAGCACGAAGACGTTGGCGCGGTTGATTTCCTTGCCCGTCAGAATGTGCTGAAGCGAAACTGGATGCGCTTCGGCAGCATTCGATCCCATGAAGATGATGGTCTTCGAATTACGGATATCGTTGTAGGAGTTCGTCATCGCGCCATAGCCCCAGGTGTTTGCAACACCCGCGACCGTGGTCGAGTGACAGATGCGCGCCTGGTGGTCGATCGAATTGGTGCCCCAGAACGCCGCGAACTTGCGGAACAGGTAGCCGCCTTCGTTGGAGAACTTCGCCGATCCAAGCAGGTAGACCGAGTCGGCGCCGGACTTGGCGCGGATCTCGAGCATCTTGTCGCCGATCTCGTTGATGGCCTGATCCCATTCGATCTTCTGCCACTCGCCGTTGACCAGCTTCATCGGATACTTCAGGCGGCGATCGCCGTGCACCAGCTCGCGCACCGACGCACCCTTTGCGCAGTGCGATCCGCGATTGATCGGACTATCCCAGGCCGGTTCCTGACCGACCCAAACGCCGTTCTGCACTTCGGCGATGACCGTGCATCCGACCGAACAATGCGTGCAGATGTTCTTTTTGATCTCCGTCGGCGCACCGACGATTTTCGGCCCGGCCTGCGCCTTGCGCACCGATCCGAGTGGCATCAATCCGATAGCTGCGCCAGCGCCCGCAACGAGGCCTGAGCGGCGCAGGAAGGTTCGGCGATCGAGAACACCGGATGCGAGGCCCGCGGCAATGCCCTGCAAGCGCGCGCGGCCGGCGATTCCTTCTTTTCTCTTGATCAACATGTGCGTGCTTCCATCAATAACGGTTGACGCGATAGTAGTTTTTGACGTCCGGCGAATCGGCCTTGTAGCGAGCCTTGACGCGCTCGGCCTGCGACTCGTCCGCTTCCGCCTCGGTTGCCAGCGGCACAGCGGTAGCGGCCGCAGCGACGACGGATCCGCCCATCATGAAGAAGCGGCGACGATCCAGGCCCTTCGCATCCTGTGGCTTCTCGCGGGACACCTTGCTCTTGGACGGTTTGCTCATCGCGGTCTCCTTCCAGTCAATTTCCACAGCGGGATTTCACGTCACTCTGAAAGCGTGAAAGCCTCTGATTCCAATTCCATGAAGATGCGGCCGACGCGCCCGACAGCGCGATAGAACTTGACCGATTGCGAAATCTCGAGATCGGCGAACATCCGCGCGGCCCATGGCTTTAGATGCCGCTCGAAGAACCGCGCCTGCGCCGCGAAGTCCGTGTCGAAGTCGCCGCGCGCAAGACCGGCCATGACCTCGAGCAGAATTGCGATGTGATCTTCCGGCTCACGCGCCGGTCCAGCGCGCTCAATTCCCAGGACATCGAAATCTTCACGGACGCGCGCGAGCGGCCGCTCGTGCAGGAAGCCCGTGAGATAATACGAGGCATAGGGCAGCAACTCGCCTCGTCCCAATCCGATAAACAGATCGAAAAATTCCTTGGCGACAGCGCGCTCGTCGAAAGCCATCGCAACTGCGGCGAGTTCGATGTGCGCCATGCCGAGATCGGACGCGTCGCCTTTGAGCATCGCGACCTTGGACAACGTGTCAGCGGTGGGCGCCTTGCCCAGCAGCAACGACAACAAGCCGTACTCCGCGGCGCGAAGCTGATCGATTTCGTCGATCTCTGATTTCGCTGACATATGATCCCCGGCTGATCCGTAGAGGTCGGGGCGGAGAACGAAGCGGGGGACCTGTGTCAGAGACTCAACAGCGAGAACTCTCTCAGCCGGAATACGCGACCATGCCGAAACCGAAGGCTGTGCAATTCCAATGGCCCTCGCCAGGGAGGCGACGCCGCCTGCTGCCTTGATGGCCTGCTCTAATCCCGCGTCCCGCATGGTACGAACCGAGTTCCCCCACCCGTGCCTTCAAATCAGGCATCTGTCTTACTGGAATTATTCTAGTTCCAATTAGTACCATAGGTTCGTCCTATGCCTCAAAAACTTTTGTCTAAATCCTTGGTTTTGCAGAACCATGTCGACGCGACGGATGTTGCGACGCATTAGATCTGATTTCGTCGACAGCTTGCACAATCTCAATCCGGTCCTGCTCAGTTTGCTTGAAATCAGCGGCAACAGGCGTCGTGGTCGACGACGGGGCAGACACTCTCACCTGTTGGAGTGGCAGATCCGCTTCTGAATTTTGCAGCGCAATACCGGAATCGCCGCTCGCAGCGGCGGGTGCGTCACTATGAGGCAGGGTATCCGACGATTGCTGAGCGCTGGATGATTCCCCGCCCATGATCTGCAAAACCATTTTCGAGATATCAGTGCCGGCCGCGATCTCGCTGCTTCCCGGCACACCTCCCGGCGTGTTCCAGTCATACGCGTAATCCAACGCCGGATTGACGTAATTCCGGATCGCAGGATCCAGCGCCCAGGATTTACGTAAAGCCGCATTTCGCAAACTCTCGGGCACGCCCTTGCGCAGGAAGCCGGTTATGTCGGTGGTTTCCGTGATGTCTTCCAGCTTCGGCAAGCTCGAGAGATCAAACTCCTCATCGGCATCGCCTTCAACAACTGGCGCGGGCGCAGCATCAGCCTCTTCAGCCGATCTTTCAGCCGCGCCGTCGGTCTCTGGCTGCTTCGCAGCCTGTTTGCGCTGCGACCAGCGTGAAAGGAAACTCTTCTCGGTATCCTTCTCGTCCTGACTCATGCGCCGTCCTTACGTTCGCCGGATGGATCATCGCCGCGCCTGCGATCGATATTTGCCCGATCGCGCTTGCGCTTGTGGAATACCTGCTCAACGTGAAACTCATCGACGAAAGCAGCAATCCACGCCGCGATTTCCGGTGGCATCGGCACGGTGCCGATCACATCGGTGCCGCTTTCGAACATCGCCTCGCCTTCAGTCGGATCGGCCGTGACCTTGGTCAGTTCGAGTTCCGGTCCGCCATCCTGACGCCGCAGCGCGACCCATATGCGGGGCGACCCGTCAGCGAGATTGTCGCGGTAATTGGTCGTCTCAGCGCTGAACAGGTCGATAAATGCGGCACCAGCGTAATACAGCGTCGCACCCTCCTCCTGCGACAAGACTGTCCAGGGAGCTGTGGCAGGCACATTCTCGAGAATGGTTACAGGCGACCACATGTGGTCGATCCATGGATTCTCGATGGTGCGGCGACGAAGCACCACGCCGACTTCACGGGACGCTTCAGTCATGTCTGAACCTCCCGTTACCGGTGAATCACGCAACATTCGCCGCTGGCGCAAGGGGCAATCCCGCAACAAGATTCTGCGGCTTTAGGCGCACCACCTTGTCCGCGCCCATCGCCAGGATGAGATAAACCGGCTTGTTGCCGACGCGTTCATCCACGAACCGCGAATCCTCAAATGTCATACGCATCAGCGCCACGATCCGCTCGGCGGCATCTGCTCCTGGCGTATCTCCATTCCACAGCGCGTTGCCGATCCGGGTTCCCTCGCTGTCGAGCCCGACGAACCAGCGCCAGTCGCGGTCCTCGATAGACGCGACCGGCTCCACTTTCACAGCGACACCCAGAAGATGGGCGATCCAGCGTTCGATCACCCGGCAGAGCGCATCGCGCGCCTTCGGGTTGCCGCCCAGATTCATGACCATCGCATGCGCATCGGATCGCGACCAATAGGTCCATGCATTTTCGTCATCCATGACGTCCATCTCGCCGAAGGCCTGCGGCTGGAGCATGGCGGTCAACGGAGAGGTATGAAGATCATGCTGTGCATGATGCTGCGCCTCAACGACTTCGGCATCAGCAAGCAGCAGTGCGCCATTGTGAACCGTGGCTTTCTGGCTTCGATAGAACAATTCGGCCGCGCGCAACACATAGGGATCTTCGCAGCCTTCAAGTGCGTTGCGCAGGATCAGATGAGATAGCTGCGACAGAAAGATCGGCGGCAGATCGCCGGCGCCCTTGCGCGCCAGCGCCACATACACGGCCTCCAGCGATGGCGCCGCCATCAACCGATCGCGAAACGCCGTCATGAACGTCCAGTTTTCGCGGGCGTCAGCGTCGACCAGTGCGGCAATGTCGGCTTTCGATACCGGCCGAAGCGGGTCTGCCAGCAGGCTTGCATGCAGGCTCCGCTCGGCGGCGCATGCATCATCGGGCGGCATCAGTTCTGGCCGCGCCAGATACGCCATGATCAATTCCGGCGTCGCAATCAGCCCGCCATGATCGGCCCGGCGCGTAAGATGATGGCCTGAAGCAACCCAGAATTCTCTCATGTCCGGTCCGTCTTTGTGAGCCCAAGAAGATCGACTTCCTCGGCCGGTTCGTCACCTTCGACCTCATGAAAGGTAAAGGCGCTTGCATGGGTGTGCAATCGATCCTCGCCCGGTTCGATCGCGCGCGGCTTCAGCGTCCGAAAGCGCTCGCGGATTTCTCCGTTCTCCACACTCCGGTGCACGGCCAGCAAAGTTTGTGGCGGATGATCGCAAAGCGAAGCCGCAAACGCGACTTCTTCTTCCGCTGCGGCGCGCGCGGCCTCAATGTCCGGTGCTCCGTATTTTTCCATCAGTTGCCCTGCAAGCTGATCGACCACACCCTGCCGTTCGGCTTCGGTGGCCTCAGTTACGACGGCAAGCGTCGACCAGCCGAGACTATTGACCCCGAGAAAACCGGAACGCAGAGCCACCCGTTGCTTCTGTCCGAGGGTCGCGGGATCGCCGTCCCAGAACACGAACGCACCGGACACCGCCCATTCACCGGGCTCGGCGGCACGCTCGAACACAAATGTGTCCGAGGGGTCAAGCCTGATGGTGCGTGGCAACTTAAGCATGTAAGCCTCACGCCAGTTTCGGGGCGCGGTATTCAGGGTCATACCATGCGACCTTGGCCAGCCCATCGAGCAGGCTGTCACGCTCCGGCGGATTTTTCGCGGAGGTACTGCGAAGCAGATCGCCATTGACGTCGATTCCGCGCCTCTGGCCGGCCGCGTGCGGCGTAAGCCGCTCCAGATAATCCCGCGCAATCGGCTCGAAACCTCGCTCGTTCCATCGATCGAACGCCGTCATGAGATGGCGGGCAAAGCTGCCGACGATCGCCTCTGTCTCGACCATCTCGAACCCTTCGTTGAGCAGGGCAACACCGCCCGCCGCAACGGTTTCCTCAACATGAGCCATGTCCGCGGCGCGCAGAATGACGCCGAATACAAGCCAATCCGGAACGTCATCTTCGCGGCAGGTCTTCGGCCAGCCAAGCCGCCCACCGCCCAGCACGCCGCCATCGAACAGGATCGTATCCGGCCAAGTGAACTGTACCTCCCGCTCCGGCGGGCAATGCACCGCGATAGCGTCCCCGATCGCATTCATCCCGGCGAAGAACGCCCGGCGCGCCGACACCAGCGGCTCGTCCGGCTCGAGCACGACGGCGAACTCGACCAGGTCGTAGCGCCGGACCCAGACCAACGTTCCCGCGCCGGCTTCGGATGCAATAGTGCAGCCGTGCGCAAACGCATCGCCATACTCGCGAAGCGATACGAGTGTATACCCCGGAGGCAGATCGAGCGGCTGTTCCGCTTGCGCCGTGCGCGAAACCATCATCGTAGAAAATTTCCCTAAGCTCTTTGTATTTGGGCAGTCTATGCTATTCCGGTCAAGCCGCCGGGCGCTTGCGCGAGCCGTCATCTCGGCACCATATGGTTGAAATAGCCACTCTGAGCAGACGCCAAGGGTCAAGGTTGCAGATCATGAACAGCGCAAAGTCCCGCCTTCTGGTTTGCAGTTGCGAAAAGAGCATGCCGCTCGATGCGCAGGCAATCGGGCGCGGGTGCGCGGCGCACATGACACAGGCCAACCAGCTCTGCGGTCTGGACCTCGCCCAGTTCAAGGCGGCGCTCGCTGAAGGCCAAGCGATCACGGTCGCGTGTACGCAGGAAGCGCCACTGTTCAAGGAAGTCGCTGAGGAATTTCCCGACATTCCCCTTACCTTCGTGAATATCCGCGAAACCGGCGGATGGTCGAAGGATGCCGCGGCGGCTGGGCCGAAAGCCGCGGCGCTGATCGCCGCTGCTTCGGAAGAAATGCCGCCGATCTCGCTGGTCACGCTGGAAAGCGGCGGGGTCGCGCTGATTTACGGCCATGACGATGTTGCCATCGATGCGGCCAGGCGCCTCGCGGATCGCCTCGACATCACCGTCATTCTCACCAAACCCGGCGATATCACGCCGCGTGCTGTTAACGAATTTCCGGTACTCAAAGGCACGATCCGCAATGCGCGCGGATACCTTGGAAATTTCGAACTCTCCATCGACGACTACGCTTTGCCGGCTCCCTCCTCACGGAGCAAGCTGCTGTTCGGCGTCTCGCGCGACGGAGCGACTTCAACCTGCGATCTCATCCTCGATCTCAGCGGCGGCCTGCCGCTATTTCCGGCGCATGATCTGCGGCCCGGCTATCTGCGCGCCGATCCGCGCGACCGCGCCGCCGTTGAGCGCGCGATTGCGGAAGCCGGTAACCTTGTCGGCACGTTCGATAAACCGCGCTTCATACACTTCGAAGAATCACTCTGCGCGCATTCGCGCTCCAACATCACGGGCTGCACGCGCTGCCTCGATCTGTGCCCAACCGGCGCGATCACACCGAACGGCAACGCCGTCGCGATCGATCCCAATATCTGCGCCGGATGCGGCTCCTGCGCTTCAGCCTGCCCGACCGGCGCTGCATCCTATGCGCTCCCCAGCGCCGATGCACTGATGCGTCGCCTGCGCACGTTGCTGCAAACCTATCGCAAAGGAGGTGGCGAACACGCTGTTGTACTCTTTCATGACGGCGACCACGGCGAGCCCCTGATCGATGCGCTGGCGCGATTTGGCGACGGCTTGCCAGCTAACGTGCTTCCGGTTCGCGTCAACGAAGTCACGCAGCTCGGACCGGAATCCCTCGCAGCGGTCTTCGCCTATGGCGGCACGGGCGCCGCGCTCCTGATGCGCGCGCAGCCCCGGCACGAAACGGCCGGACTGCGGCGCGCAGCCGATATGTCAGGGATGATCGCCGCTGCGCTCGGCTTCGGCGGCGGCCTCGTCCGCGTTCTGGAAACCGACGATCCCGATCAGTTGCGCGCGATGCTCGACGCGATGCCGCATGGCGTTGCTTCATTGAATCCCGCGACCCTCATTCCGCGCGGCGCCAAGCGCGGCGTGCTGGAGACCATTTTCCGGGAGCTGCATCTCGCGGCCCCTGCTCCCGTCGATGTCGTTCCGCTCGCGGCCGGCGCGCCATTCGGCACCGTTCAGTTGAATGTCGAAGGCTGCACGCTCTGCCATGCCTGCGTCACCGCGTGCCCGACCAACGCGCTTTCCGACAATCCGGACCGGGCGATGCTGCGCTTCACCGAAAGCCTCTGCGTTCAGTGCGGGCTTTGCGAAGCAACATGTCCCGAGAAGGTTATCACACTAGAGCCGCGGCTCGATTTCCAGGCGTGGAATGCACCACTGCGCGTACTGAAAGAAGAAGAACCATTCCACTGCATCGCCTGCGGCACGCCGTTCGGCACCAGGAGCTCGATCGAGCGCGTGCTATCGAAGTTGCAGGAAAAGCACTGGATGTTCGAAGGCCCCAACGCGCGGCGGCTCGACGTCATCAAGATGTGCGCGGACTGCCGGGTCGAGGCTGTCGTCAATGAGAGTTTCGATCCCCATGCCGCACCGCAACGGCCGCCCGTGATGTCCACCGAGGATTATCTGCGCGCGCGGGAAAACAAGAAGAACGATCCTTTCGGATCGCAATGAACCGGGCGCGCCGTGAGCGCGATCGGCCGGGAGATCGAATTTGTCAGTTACCCATGCTACCCCGAACCCACCCGCCACATCGAAGGCCGCGGGCATTCCCGGCGTGAAGCACGTCGTTGCCGTGGCCTCCGGCAAGGGCGGTGTCGGCAAGTCGACGACCTCGTGCAACCTCGCCCTCGGGTTCGCGGCGCTCGGACTGAAAGTCGGTATTCTCGACGCCGATATCTATGGCCCGTCGCAGCAGAAGCTGTTCGGGCTACGCGGCAAACCACGTCTGCTCGGTCCGCGCATGCTGGAGCCGCTGGAGCGCTTCGGGGTTAAAGTCATGTCGATCGGGCTTCTGGTCGAGGAAGACAACGCCATGGTCTGGCGCGGGCCGATGGTGATTTCGGCCATCACGCAGATGCTGCGCGAGGTCGCGTGGAATGATCTCGACATTCTCGTCGTCGATCTTCCGCCGGGTACTGGCGACGCACAACTCACAATGGCGCAGCAAACGCCGCTGGCGGGTGCGGTTATCGTTTCAACGCCGCAAGATATCGCTTTGATCGATGCACGCCGCGGCATCGAGATGTTCAAGAAGGTCAACATCCCGATATTGGGCCTGATCGAGAACATGGCGAGCTTCTGCTGTCCGGCCTGCAACCATGTCACGCCGATCTTCGGCCACGGCGGAGCGCGGTTTGACGCGGAAAAGCGCGGCATCCCCTTTCTCGGCGAAATCCCGCTGGACATGGCGATACGCCAGACATCAGATGAAGGCCGTCCGATCGTTGCCACCGACCCAGAAGGCGTTCATGCGAAGCACTATATCGGCATCGCACGCCAGCTCTGGACATCCATCACCACCGGCGCCGCGGTGAGACCCGCGCCGCGTATCGTGATCGAGTAAGCCATGACGGAAACAATTCAAGCCAGGTCGGCAAATGCGAGAAAGGACCAGCCGATCCCGCGCGTGATGCCTGACCCGAAGAATCCGCGCCTCACCGAGCGCGTCATGGGGATCGACCAGACCGGTGCTCCAGTCGAAATCAGCGTGCCGGTCGAGCGACCGCTGACCCTTTATCTGAACTCGCAGGAGATCGTCACCATGATGACGATCAACGACTATCCGGAATATCTCGCGCTCGGCTATCTCCTCAACCAGAACATGCTAAAGCCCGACGACGTCGTGACCGAGGTGGTCTACGATGACGATCTTCAGGTGGTGGTGGTCTACACTGAACGCGGCACCAACTTTGAGGAAAAGCTGAAGAAGAAGACGCTCACCTCTGGCTGCGCACAGGGCACAGCATTTGGCGACCTGATGGAAGCGATCGAGGGTGCCGTCCTGCCCAAGGCGGAATTGCGCACATCGTGGCTCTATCAGATGACCCATGCTGTCAACACCGCGCCTTCGCTCTATCTCGAAGCCGGCGCCATCCACGGCTGTGTGCTGTGCAAGGAAGGCGAGCCGATCTGCTACATGGAAGACGTCGGACGGCACAACGCCGTCGACAAGATCGCGGGATGGGCCTGGCGGCACAAGGTCGATGCCGCGGACAAAATCATGTACACCACAGGACGGCTTACTTCCGAAATGGTGATCAAGACCGTGCGAATGGGCATTCCCATTCTGGTGTCGCGCTCCGGCTTCACCGCGTGGGGGGTCGAACTGGCGCGGCAGGTGGGGCTGACACTGATCGGCCGGACCAAGGGCAAGCGATTCATCGCACTGTCAGGACAGGAGCGGATCGTCTTCGACCAAAGCCTGGAATTTGTCGCCGAGGAATCCGCGCGGCACCGGCGCAAGGGCAGCGACGATGACTGAGGACCGGCCATCGACAGTCGGTGTTCTTCTCGCAGGCGGGCTGGCGCGGCGGATGGGCGGCGGCGACAAGCCGATGAAAACCATCGGCGGCCGCACCATCCTCGAGCGTGTGATCGCGCGGCTCGCGCCGCAATGCGATGGACTCATTCTCAACGCCAATGGCGACCCTGCCCGCTTCGCGGCGTTCGGGCTTCCTGTCGTCGCAGACACCGTTGAAGGATTCGCCGGCCCGCTCGCCGGCATCCTGACAGCGCTCGACTGGGCGGCCGCGCACAGGCCGGATGTCGAATGGGTGCTCAGCGCGGCAACGGACTGCCCTTTCCTGCCGCGCGATCTGGTTGCGCGATTGCAACGTGCGCGGATCGCGGAAGACGCCCAACTTGCGGTCGCAGCTTCCGGCGATCAGACCCATCCGGTCATCGGACTCTGGAACGTCGCACTGCGCAGCGAACTTCGGCACGCGCTGGTGGTGGAAGACATACGCAAGATTGATCGCTGGACGGCTCGCTACAAGCTGGCAACAGTGACCTGGCCGGACAAGCCGATTGATCCGTTCTTCAACGCCAACACCGTCGAGGACGTCGCAGAGGCCGAGCAACTCGCGGCGCTCGACGACGCTTGACCCGGCCCCACTATGCCGGACGGAATCCCACCCGCTCCAGCGCTGCCCGCGTTTCCGGCGATGTGAGCGAGTCCAGAAAAGCCCGTACGGCGGGCCGCTGCTTTCGCGCGGTCACGAGCGCAAAGTCATAGTGCTCTTCGGCAAACGGAATGAACCCCAGCCCGGCGGCGCGCGCCACCGGTGCAATGGTCATGCCCCAGTCGGCACGCTTCTGCGCCACCGCCGCCGCGACGGCATTGTGCGAGCGCGGCTGGTTCCAGTAGCCATCCGGTTTTACACCATCGAGCAAACGATCGATCAGAATGCGCGTGCCCGCGCCCTGATTGCGGTTGACCATCAGACATGACGGGTCTTTCAGCGCGGCCCGCACAGCATCTTCCGCACTGAGACTTTCGAAGCGTTCGTCTCCCACACGAAACACAATGCCTTGCATACGCCGGTAGCCCGGCACGAGTTCAAGGCCGGGGACAAGAAACGGCGTGTTGTATGTATCGGTTTTTTCATCGAAGAGATGGATCGGCGCGAGATCACACTCACCGCGCCGCGCCGCGGCCAATCCGCCGAGGCTTCCCACCGAGATCGAACGGACAGACAGTCCGGCGCGCGCCAGCGGCGCCGTGACAACATCGAGTCCCGTACAATGGCTGCCGACAATGACCAGATCGGGCACACGGACATGCGGTGTGAACAGCGTCACTTCTGTGTCGGTTCCTGCGGGCATCTGGTCCGCAAGCGCATCGATTTTCAAAAACCCGTCGGCCTGCGCGAACGACGTGATCGCGCCGGAGCCCTTGCCCGACGGATAGGCGATCAATCCATCGTCGCCCTCCACCAGCGACACCATGACGAATTCGGTACGCCCAAGCTCTGACGCAATACGCACCGGCGCCTTCGCTGTCACGCGCGCATCGTTGCGCGGCGGCAATCCCGCGAGACGGCGCAACACCGGCACGATCATGTCGTGAAATGTGAACATCGCCGACGTGGGAAACCCCGGCAGGATCACGACCGGCTTACCGTCGCACACTGCGAGGCACAACGGCTTTCCCGGCTTCAGCGCAACGCCATGCGCGACGATGCCCGGCTTTCCAAGCCGCGCGACAATGCGATGGGAAACGTCACCTTCGCCTTTCGACGTGCCACCGGACAGAAGAAGCATGTCGCTGGCCGCCAGCGCCTCGCGCATCACAGCTTCGAGCTTGTCCTCCTCGTCCGGGAATGCGCCAAGAAAGACAGCCTCGCCGCCATTTTCGGAGACAGCAGCGGCAACGATCGCGCCGTTGGTGTCGTAGATCGCAGCCGGACGCAGCGGCAGGCCGGGTTGAACAAGCTCGTCTCCGGTTGAGATGATTGCAACGCGCGGCTTCTTCGTCACCGGAACGCGTGCGATCCCCGATGCAGCAAGCATGCCGATCTCGCGCGAGCCCACCAGCGTGCCGGCGCGCAGCAAAATCTCGCCGCGCGCGATATCCGAGCCGGCATAGGAGACGAACTGCCCCGGCGAGACAGCACGCCGGATCTCGATCGCGTCATTGCGCAGCGGCTGCGTATGCTCGATCATCACCACGGCATCTGCGCCGCGCGGAATGGGACCGCCTGTGGCAATCGGCGTCGCCGAGCCTCGCACCACTTGCAATTCCGGCGCAGTGCCGCAGGCAATTGTCTCATCGTTCAACCGCAGGTGAGCTGGCGACGCCTCGCCCGCAGCCTCCAGATCGGCGGAACGAACGGCAAACCCGTCAACGTTGGAACGGTCGAACGGCGGCACGTCCATCGCTGCCACCACATCGCTCGCCAAGGCCAGACCGAGCGCATCCGAAAGCGCGCGCTCCTCAACCGCAAGATCGCGCGGAAACAGCGCAGCCTCGAATCGCGCGAGCGCCTCCTCACGCGACAGGATCGTGAGAAACTGATCCTGATCCGCGCCATCGCGGCTTGAAGCTGGCCCTGACTTGTTCATTTCACTTAACTCATGACACTTCGCGAAGGGAAAGCGCGCCGACCGGCGTTCCGGCGGCATGACCCTCGCTGTTTCCCGCCACGGCAAGCCAGGCGTCGGCGCTGATAATGGCATCGAGTGAAAACTGTCCTGCCGCAAGCGGCATCCAGGCCTGATCCGACATTTTCAGCAGCACGATTTCGGCGACACCGATAGCGGAAGAAATCTTGCGCGCAAGGGGGCGGACCATTTCCTGCCGCGGCTGTCGTGCGGTCAGCATGTCCAGCACCGGTTGAACCACCGCAAGGCAAGCGCCCAGGGCCTGATCGGGCAAGCCCGGCAGCGCGACCAACGGCGTTGCGCCGATTTTACCAACGGCTGCGGTGCGCCCCGGCTGGAGGGCAAGGCCGTGCGCTAGCAGCGTGCCGCGCTCCTTGAGCGCCAGAACTGCCGTATCCATCCGACCGCTCCCCGTTCCGCCGACCGTCAGCAGCAGATCGCATCCCTCTGCGCCGATAGCAGCAGATACGCTTGCCACGTCGCGTCCCCTCGTTTTCGACATCGTCACGCGAGCGCCTGCGGCTTTCGCGAAATCGAAAATAAACTGTGACGACGCTGTGCTGCTGTCCGCCGCCTGCACATCGATCACGCGAACTTGCGGAGATCGAACCGCCACGTGCGCAAGTCCAGCCACGCGGGCTGCGAGCACATCGAGTGAGCCGACAACCCGGCCCGCTTCAGCAATCGAGCGTCCCGGCGCAAGATCCTCTCCGGCGCGGCGGACTCCCTGACCGGGTACGGCTTCGGCCACAACCTGACACAACGGCCCGGCCTGCTCCACGAGATCGGAATCCAGCACGCAATCGCAATTGTCCGGGAGACACTCCCCCGTCTCGACCCAATGCGGCGAGTTCACAAGCTGAAGCGGCGAATAGGACGATGCGCCGACGATGTCGCTCGCGCGCAGCGCCCATCCATCTGTGGTTGCCGTGTTGAAGGCCGGGAACGCCGCCTTTAACGGAGACGTCGCGGCTGCGACACGGCCGATCACCTCCTCTAGCGGCACTTCAATGGCATCGACGGGCTTCAGGTCGCTACACAGCAACCTGAGCGCAACATCGAGCGGCGTGAGCGCCGCTGTCAAACGCTGTGTCTGAATCATGCCGAATGGTGGACCATCTGGCGGTGGCTTAGCAACCGCCAGATGAACCTGCCTCAAACACGCTTGTCAGGATGCCTTCTTTTCGGCGTTGGGGAAGAACAGCTGCTTGCCGTTGACCTGATAAGCGGCGATAGCGGCCTGCCCCTCCGGCGAAATCAGCCAGTTAATAAAACTCTGGCCAAGATCCTTTTTCACGGTGGGGTGCTTTTCGGGGTTCACGAGAATGACGCCATACTGGTTGAACAGGCGCCTGTCGCCTTCGACCACAATCGTGAGGTCGCCGGGGCTCTTGAACGACAGCCAGGTGCCCCGATCGGAAACGACGTAGGCATTCATCGCACCCGCGGTGTTGAGCGCGGCGCCCATGCCCTGCCCGATCTCGCGGTACCAAGGTCCTTTGGCGGTTTCGAGATCGACTCCGGCCTGCTTCCACAAGGCAAGCTCCGCCGAATGGGTACCTGACTTGTCGCCACGCGAGACAAATGGAGCGGCCTTTTCCTGAATGGTTTTCAGCGCAACGACAATGTCCTTGCCCTTGACGCCTGCAGGATCGGTTTTCGGGCCGATCAGGACAAAGTCATTATACATGACATCGAAGCGCTTCACGCCCTGCCCTTCGCTGACGAATTTTTCTTCCTGCGCCTTGGCATGCACGAAGACAACGTCGGCGTCGCCGCGCCGCGCCGTATCAAGCGCCTGCCCGGTGCCCTGCGCAATCACCTTCACGTCAATGCCGGTCTTGGCTTTGAACAAAGGCAGGATGTGCCCGAACAGACCGGAATCCTGGGTCGATGTCGTCGAGGCGACGACGATGGACTTGTCCTGGGCGGAGACTGGTGTCGTGAACGCCGCGGCAAGCAGTGAGGCGACGAGGGCATAAGCATATCGATGTGTCATGACATGTCCTTGTGAGGGTTCAAACGACGAGATCACCGCGCACGAAAGCCGCAGCTTCCGGTGTCGACGGGTTCCTGAGAAAGTCTTCGGCAGGTGCCTGTTCGCGGACGGTGCCGCGCACCATGAAAACAACATCACCGGCAAGCCGCCGCACCTGGCCCAGATCGTGAGATGCCATGACGATCTTGATTCCGGATTGAGCGGCGGCACGTACGATCTCCTCGACGCCGCGCGTCGCCGCTGGATCAAGACTCGCGGTCGGCTCGTCGAGCATGAGCAATTCGGGATCCCGTGCAAGCGCGCGCGCAAGGGCAACCCGCTGTTGCTCACCGCCGGAGAGACGGCGGGCCGGGCGCATCGCGAGTTCGGAGAGGCCTACGCGTTCAAGCAATTCCACCGTACGAGCGGCAACCTTCTCGCGCGGGTAATCCGCATGGGTCAGGCCGTAAGCGACATTGGCGGCAGCAGTCCGTCGTAACATGACCGGGCGCTGAAACACGAACGCGCGCCGTGTTGGCTTGATGTCGGCCCGCCCGCCCCAGGTGATTGTGCCTTCGGTTTGCACCGAAAGACCCATACAGAGCCGCAGCAGCGTACTCTTGCCCGCCCCGTTCGGCCCCACCACCACGGTCGGCGCACCGGATGCGAGCGTCAGACTCAGGCGATCGATAATCGTCGTGACGCCAGCGCGAACGGAAACTCGATCGAAGATGACAGGAAGATCGGTGACCGGCGCGCGCATGTTCACCCCGCCTGCCGTTCGGACCACATACGCGCGCCCCATGCGGCGGCGTTGATCGCAAAAACCAGAACGACGAGAATCAAACCGAGCCCTAGTGCGAGCGGCAGGTTTCCTTTCGATGTCTCCAGTGCGATCGCCGTGGTCATCGTCCGGGTGAAGCCGTCGATGTTGCCGCCGACGATCATGACGGCGCCCACTTCTGCCGCGGCCCGGCCGAAGCCGGCAAGCAATGCGGTCAGCAGACTGAAGCGCGCATCCCACAACAGCGTCGTCATGCGGCCAAGCGGCCCGACGTCCATCGCAGACAGTTCGTCGCGATATTCTGTCCAAAGATCTTCAATGGTCTGGCGTGCAAGTGCGGCGATGATCGGCACGATCAGGATCGCCTGCGCAATCACCATGGCGGACGGCGTGAACAGAATGCCGAGCTCGCCGAGCGGTCCGGAGCGCGAGAGAAGAAGATAGACCACAAGGCCGACAACGACCGGCGGAAGTCCCATGAAGGCATTCAGGAGGACCACGATGGCATTGCGTCCGGAAAAGCGTGTAAGCGCCAGGACCGCCCCGAGTGGCAGGCCAATGCAGGCCGCGAGCACGACGGCCGAAAGGCTGACAGCGAGCGACAGTTTGACGATGGCAAATAACGCTGCATCGCCGCTCACGATCAATTGCCAGGCGTTTAGCCCGTCCAGCATTCCGTTTCCTCCCCATGCGTTGTCCTGCATATTTTTCGATGGTGTCAATGAATTGAAAATATGCAGGAATAATCATATAAACGCAGAATGGAAATGCTGACGACCAGTGAGGCAGCCGATTACCTCCGCCTTGGCGAGCGCAAGCTCTACGAGCTCGTCGCGGAAGGCGCGATCCCCTGCACCAAGGTCACTGGCAAGTGGCTTTTCCCGCGCGACGAGCTCGACCGCTGGATGCTGTCAGGCCTGATGCGGCCGGCCGGAATGATGGCGGCCGATCCGCCGCTCATTGTCGGTGGAAGCCAGGACGTGCTGCTCGAATGGTGCCTGCGTGAATCCGGCTCCGGCCTCGCGACTCTTACGGAGGGGACCGAAAGCGGTGTTGGACGCGTCTTGCGCGGCGAAGCGATCGCCGCGGCCATTCATTTTCATACGGACAATGAGGTGAACGGTTCAGGCGAAGACGCGAATGTCGCCGCGGTGCGCACGTTGTCGGGCTTGCACGATGCGGCGTTGATCGGTTTCGTGCGGCGCGAACAGGGCCTCCTGCTCCAGCCGGGAAATCCGAAAGGTCTGAATGGGCTCGCGGATGTCCTCGCGCGCGGTGCAACCATGGCCCTGCGGCAGCCCGGTGCGGGCGCTCAGATGCTGCTGGAAGTTCTTTTGAAACAGCATGGCGCGAAGCCGAAAGATCTCCGCCGGCTCGAGCCGCCCTGCTTGACCGGACCCGATCTCGCAACAGCGATCCGCGCGGGCGAAGCCGATTGCGGCATTGCGACGCGGGCTGCCGCTAGAGCAGCGGGTCTCGATTTCGTGCCGTTGCTCTGGGAAAATTTCGATCTGGTGATGCGGCAGCGCTCTTACTTCAAGCCTGCACTTCAAGCATTGGTCGGCTTTATTTCAAGAAAGCCGCTCAGGCAACGCGCGACCGATCTCACCGGCTATGACGTTTCGCCCGCCGGGACGGTCCGCTTTTTTGCGTGACGTTATTTTGATTTGGTGTCCGGCGGACAATCCGGGCTCACCTGCATCGGTTTGCCATCACTCTGGACAGTTGGCGCCGCAGAATTGGCATGGCCGCTGGCTGACGGCAGGATGGCGCTCTTCTCCATCGCCATCGAGTTCGTCGACGATGAATCCGCCGCCTTGCCCGTCGTTGTGCCGGGGGCCGTGTTGCAACTGGTTTCCGGCTTGTCAGCCGACGGTGCCGGCGTCTGTGCGAAGACAGGCGTCGTGGTGAAAACGCCCACAAGAATGGCTGCGGTGATCCGGTCAATCATTTTGAGGCTCCTGTGAGCGGAAAACATCAAGCGTCCGAACGAGGCAAACGCCCGTCCGTGACCATTGTTCCGTTGCAGCCAGTGACGCGCTGACGCAGGACCGCTTGGGCAGCACTTTATTGAACAGGACTTTCATGCTTCGCTGGATAAGAAATGAAAATGGCTTTTCGAGAAGGAACCACCGGTGCAAGGCGTTGACCGTCGCAACATAAGGTACCGGTTTCGCCTTTTGCTCGCGGTCAGTGTACTCGCCGCGGCAATCGGTGCGATTCCTGCCATCGCACAGTTACGTGGCCACGGCGGCCCGGTTCGGGCGCTTGCGATTTCATCCAACGGACGAACACTGCTCTCGGGAAGCTTCGATGGCAGCGCGATTCGCTGGTCGCTTGATCGCGACGCTGCCGAACAAGTGCTGCGATTTCATGCCGATGCCGTCAATGCGACCGCCCTCCTCAGGGATGGCCGCGCAGCAACTGCGGGCGCTGATGGTCGCATCGCAATCTGGACTCCGGGCAAACAGCAGCCTGACAGCGTACTCGAAGGCCACACGGCCCCGATCGCCGCGTTAGCGCTGTCACCGGATGGGGCAATCCTCGCTTCGGCGGCGTGGGATCACACTGTGCGACTCTGGCCGCTCGCTGGCGGCCCAGCGCGTGTGCTCGAGGGCCATACGCAAAACGTCAACGGCGTCGCCTTCAGCCCCGATGGCAAATCTCTTGTCAGTGTCAGCTACGACCTCACGGTTCGCATCTGGCCGCTCGACAGCACGGCTTCGCCGGTCATTGTTGCCCTGCCCACACCGCTGAACGCGGTGGTCGTGTCCGGTGACGGCGAGATCGCCACCGCCGGCGCAGACGGGAAAATCTATTTCCTCACCGGCGCGGGAAAACCGGACGGCGAAGCTGCCGCGGGACCGATACCGGTGATTGCAATGGCGGCATCGAAAGATGGTGCATTGCTCGCGGCGGCGGATGTTCGGGGCTCGGTTGCGATCGTCGATCGCAAAGCGCGCGCACTCGCCCGCAGGCTCGTCGGACCGGGACTTCCGGTGTGGTCGGTGGCGTTCCTGCCGGACAACGGCACGCTTTTGACCGGCGGCGCCGACACCGTGATCCGGCGCTGGAACGCACGCACCGGAGAGCCGATCGGATCGACAATTCAGGACAGCCCGAACGACCCGCTCGCCGCCTTTGCGGGTGACCGCGGCGCCGAGGTTTTTAAAGCTTGTGTGGCGTGTCATACGCTCACGCCCGATCAGGGCAACAAGGCTGGCCCAACGCTCTCGGGAATTTTCGGACGCAAGATCGCAACGCTGCCGGGCTACAATTTTTCAGAGCCACTGAAAAAGCTCGACATCGTTTGGACGCCGGAAACCGTGGCGAAACTTTTCGAGATCGGCCCCGCAGCCTATACTCCGGGCACAAAAATGCCGGAGCAGCTGATCGGATCGCCCGAGGATCGTAGCGCGCTGGTCCAGTTCCTTGCTCGCGCGACAAAGAAATAAGCCCGAAAACTTTCCTGGTTCAGTTCCGCAGGCCGGGCGCCTCATGGCCGGTGCGCGCGACGTACTCCGTATAGCCGCCGCCATACTGGTGAACGCCTTCCGGCGTCAACTCGAGCACCCGGTTGGACAAGGCTGCGAGAAAGTGCCGGTCGTGCGAGACGAATAGCATGGTGCCCTCAAACTGCGAGAGCGCTTCGATGAGCATTTCCTTCGTCGCCATATCGAGATGGTTCGTCGGCTCGTCCAGCACCAGAAAATTCGGCGGATCGAACAGCATCTTCGCCATCACCAGCCTTGCTTTCTCGCCGCCTGAAAGAACCCGGCACCTTTTCTCGACGTCGTCACCCGAGAAGCCGAAGCACCCAGCCAGAGCGCGCAACGATCCCTGCCCCGCCTGAGGAAACGAATATTCCAGTTCCTCGAACACGGTGCGTTCGCCATCGAGCAGATCCATGGCGTGCTGCGCGAAGTAACCCATCTTCACGCTGCCGCCGAGACTGACCATTCCATCATCCGGCTCTGTGGAGCCAGCCACCAGCTTCAGCAGCGTGGACTTGCCCGCGCCATTGATGCCCATCACACACCAGCGTTCCCTGCGCCGTACCGAGAAGTCCAGCCCCTCGTAAATGCTCCGGCTACCATAGCCCTTGTGTACATTCTTCAAGCTCACGACGTCTTCACCGGAGCGCGGCGCTGGCAGAAACTCGAACGCCACCGTCTGGCGTCGCTTGGGCGGCTCGACGCGTTCGATCTTGTCCAGTTTCTTCACGCGGCTCTGCACCTGTGCCGCATGCGAGGCGCGCGCCTTGAACCGCTCGATGAACTTGATTTCCTTCGCCAGCATCGCCTGCTGCCGCTCGAACTGCGCCTGCTGCTGCTTTTCGGCGAGCGCACGCTGCTGCTCATAGAATTCGTAATTGCCCGAATACGACGTCAACGAACCGCCGTCGATTTCCACCACCTTGCTGACGATGCGATTCATGAACTCGCGATCGTGCGAGGTCATCAGCAGCATACCCTCATAGTTTTTGAGGAATTCTTCCAGCCAGATAAGGCTTTCCAGATCCAGATGGTTGCTCGGTTCATCCAGCAGCATCGCATCAGGCCGCATGAGCAGAATGCGGGCCAGCGCCACGCGCATTTTCCAGCCGCCCGAAAGCGCGCCGACGTCGCCATCCATCATCTCCTGACTGAAACTCAGGCCTGCGAGGACTTCACGGGCGCGGCCCTCAAGGGCGTAACCGTCCAGTTCCTCGAAGCGGTGCTGCACCTCGCCATAGCGCTCGATAATGGCGTCCATCTCGTCCGCCTTGTCGGGGTCCGCCATGGCGGCCTCGAGTTCTTTCAACTCCGCAGCCACGGAACTGACCGGCCCGGCCCCGTCCATGACCTCGGACACCGCACTGCGGCCCGACATCTCACCGACGTCCTGGCTGAAGTAGCCGATGGTCACACCGCGATCGACGGCCACCTGACCTTCATCAGGGAGTTCCTGGCCGGTGATCATCCGAAACAGCGTCGTCTTGCCTGACCCGTTCGGACCGACGAGGCCAACCTTTTCGCCTCTCTGAAGCGCTGCGGAGGCTTCGATGAAGAGAATCTGATGGCCATTCTGCTTGCTGATATTGTCGAGACGGATCATGTGCACACGAGTCAGGGGAAAAAGTTGCGCCGTCTTAGGCCATGTGGCGCGGCCACGGAAGGGTGCGTATCACCACCAGACCACGCGAATACGACCCCGGAAATTTGCTGTTTCGCAAAAACAAAATAGCTACGTCGGATCAATATTTTACGATGAATTTCTCAAGCAAGATGGACGCCAGCCGCGCAGCATCGTAGCAATGCGCTGATACGCCCTCGCTGACCGGCGGCGTCCGGTTTAGGGTGATCTGACAACAGCCGGAGATATCGATCGTGACGGAACATCTGCCGGCGGCTTCCATCGAAGCCGTCGAAACCAGCCTCGCCTCGGCCGGCTATATCGCCAGCCGCCAGATTGCGACCGCGGTCTTTCTCGCGCAGCGAATTGAAAAGCCCATCCTTGTCGAGGGCCCCGCCGGTGTCGGCAAAACCGAGCTTGCCAAGGCTCTCGCCGCCTCGCGCAACCTCTCAATGATCCGCTTGCAGTGTTATGAGGGCCTTGATGAGGCAAAGGCGCTCTACGAGTGGAAATACGCCAAGCAGCTTCTCTATACGCAGATCCTGAAAGACAAGGTCGGCGAAGTCCTCGGCGGGGCTGAAACGCTTCCCGCCGCCCTGAGCCGCTTGCACGATTTTGGCGACGTCTTCTTCTCCCGCGAGTTCGTCGAACCCCGCCCTCTTTTGCAGGCGCTGCAGCAGACCAACGGCTGCGTGTTGCTGATCGACGAAATCGACAAGGCCGACGCGGAGTTCGAGGCTCTGCTTCTGGAAATCCTGTCTGATTTCCAGATCACCATTCCCGAACTCGGAACGATCTCGGCCATCGTGCCGCCGACCGTGATTCTGACCTCGAACGGCGAACGCGACCTCGGCGACGCCCTCAAGCGGCGCTGCCTACACCTTCACATCGGATTTCCCGATCAGAAGCTGGAAGAGCGGATCATCGAAAGCCGCGTTCCGGGAATCTCGCAATCCCTGCGCAAGCAGATCGTCGGCTTCATCAACGAGGTTCGCACTCTCGATCTGAAGAAGCTGCCGTCGGTCAGCGAAACCATCGACTGGGCGCGCGTGCTCGTCCTCCTGGAAGCGCCGGAACTCGACAGCGAGACCGTCAAGGAAACGCTGAACGTTCTCCTGAAGTACGAAGCGGACATCGAAACCACGCTGCCGCAAGTCAGCGCTTTAGTGGCCAAGGGCGGCCGACAGAACGTATTCGGATAATGCAATGAGGGAAAACCTTCATCGCTTCTTTCGTGCAGCGCGCGGCGCAGGTGTTCGCATCTCGCCGTCCGAGAGCATGGATGCGATGAGGGCTGTGGCTGACATCGGTTTTTACGACCGGTCCGTTCTGCGCGACACCTTTCTCGTGACTCTCGCCAAGAGCCAGGAAGAAAAGCGGCTGCTCAGCGACTGCTTCGATGTGTTCTTCGATCATCCCGAGCTGACCCAGCCCCTCGCCGATGGCGATCCGGACGCCTCGGGCGAACAGCAAGAGGGCTCGGAATCTGGGCAGACTGAAGGCACCCCCGGCGCGCCCTCCTCCGGCCTCGGCCAACTGGCGCAGACGCTTCTTTCGCAGGACCGTGCCGAGATGGAAGCGGCCATTTCCAATGCGGCCAACGCCGCTTCGCTGTCAGACATCCGGTTTTTCACCCAGCGCGGCATCTTTTCCAGCCGGATTCTCGATCTGCTTGGAATTCAGCAACTGCGCGACGATCTCGAGCAACTGGCGCAAACCAACCCTTCCGAAGCCGAGCGGCTCGCTGCCGCGACCGAGGCCCTGCGCGAAAACGTTCGCGATCGCGTCTCACAGGCACTCCTTCTGTACGGGCGCGAAGAAACCGAAAATCTTCGCAACGAAATCCTGAAGAATGCGCCCCTCTCGCAGCTCGACCGGCGGCAGGTCGAACAGATGCGCGCGCTCATCCGCGTCATGGCGCGGCGGCTCCGCGAGCGCTACAGCAGGCCCCGCAAGCGCCAGCGGCGCGGGCATCTCGACGTGCGCCGAACCATCCGGCGCAACGCCGCGTGGGGCGGCGTTCCGTTCCTGACCACGTGGAAACGCCGCCACCGCGACAGGCCGAAAATCGTTGCTATCTGTGACGTCAGCGGCTCCGTCGCCAAGGTGTCGGATTTTTTTCTGCTGCTGATTTACAGCCTGCATGAAATTGTCTCCGATGTGCGCTCTTTCGCGTTCTCGGGTCATCTGGTGGATGTCAGCGACATTCTGGATTCAAAAACGCCCGAGGCAGCCATGGCGGACATCATGTCGCTGGTCGGCCTGGGATCGTCCGACTACGGAAAATCGCTGGCGGATTTCGAGTCACAATGGATGCGCCACGTCACACCGCAGACGACGGTCATTGTGCTCGGTGACGCGCGAACGAACAATCTCAATCCGCGGGCCGATATCCTTCGTCGTATTTCGGAGAGATCAAAGCGGCTGGTATGGCTCAATCCCGAAGGGCGCATGATCTGGGGAATGGGCGATTCCGAAATGCCGCGATACGCGACGTATTGCAGCGTCGTCCGTCAGTGTTCGACGGCCCGACAGCTTGAACGCGCCATCTCCGATATCGTTTCATCCTACCAATAAAACGGGAGAGCCCTCCCCCTGTTGGGGACAGGACCTCCTCTCGTTTCTCACCAGGTATCGATGCACGGCCGCTTGCGGTGCTCGCGCTTTGCCGGCTTCGGCACCGAGCGCAGCCCGGCCATGATCCAGCTTCGCGTTTCCGCGGGATCGATCACGTTGTCGATTTCGAACACCGACGCGATCGAAGTGGCCTTGCCGTTGGCGTATAGTTCGGCGACTTTTGCCTTGTAGTATTTCTCGCGTTCCACCGGATCGGGAATCGCTTCCATCTCCTTGCGAAAGCCGAGCCGGACATAGCCTTCCAGACCCATGCCACCAAATTCGCCGGTCGGCCACGCCGCCGTGAAGAACGACGCGTGGAAGCCACCGCCGATCATCGACTGCGCGCCAAGGCCGTAACCCTTGCGAAGCACGATTCCAAACAGTGGCACGGTCATGCTTGCGCCGGTTACGAACATGCGCGCCACATGACGAACGATTGCGGTTTTCTCTGCCTCCGGGCCAACCATGAATCCCGGCGTGTCGCACAACGACACGATCGGAATGTCGAACGCGTCGCAAAGTTGCAGGAAGCGCGCCGCCTTGTCACCCGCGTTGGCGTCGATCGCACCACCGAGATGCTTGGGATTGTTCGCAATCAGGCCGAAAGGCTTGCCCTCGATTCGGATGAACGCCGTAATCATGCCGACGCCGAAGTCGCGCCGGATTTCGAGCACCGAGCCTTCGTCTGCGATCAGATCGATGACGGATCGGATATCGTAGACACGCAGGCGGTTTTCGGGGATCGCGCGGCGTAGCAACCGCTGGTCAGGTGCTTTCCAGTCGGCAAGCGCGCCCTGAAAATACGACAGGTATTTTTGCGCGGCAGCCGTCGCGGCCTCTTCGTCCGCGACGAGAATATCGACAACCCCATTGGGCGACTGGAACGACACCGGCCCCACTTCCGCCGGATGATAGACGCCAAGGCCGCCACCTTCGATCATCGCCGGTCCACCCATGCCGATCGACGCATTCTCCGTGGCAATGATAACATCACAGCAGCCGAGCATTGCGGCATTGCCTGCGAAGCAATAGCCCGAAACGACGCCGACCACCGGCACCAGCCCGGACAACCGCGCAAACTGCACGAACGAGGGCCCGTCGAGGCCAGTCATGCCGAGCCGGTCGGTATCGCCGGGTCGACCGCCGCCGCCTTCAGCATAGAACACAAGCGGCATGCGCCACTGCTCGGCAAGGCTGAGCATCCGGTCGATCTTCTTGTGATTCATGTGACCCTGAGTGCCGGCCAGCACGGTGTAATCGTAAGAGATCACCATGCAGCGTGCATCCTGCTCGCCGAGCTTGGTTGCGTTCACTGTCGCAACACCGGCAACAAGACCGTCGGCCGGGGTGTTCTTGATCAGGTCATCGACAGGCCGGCGGCGGCGCTGCGCGGCAATCGCCAGCGAGCCGTACTCCATGAATGATCCCTCGTCGACGAGCTGGGCGATATTCTCCCGCGCCGTTCTCTGGTTCGTCTTGCGGCGGCGCTCCACCGACTGCGGCCGGTTTTCATCCAGTGTATTGCCCTGGCGTGCGATCATCTCGGCCAGATCGGGACGAATGAAATCGAGATCGATCTCGGCTTCCTCCACCAACTCCTGCCCGACCATCTCCTGCGGCTCGATATAGAGGATCGTTTCGGCCTGCATTAGCGTGACGCCGTCAGCCGCGACGATCCTGGTGATCTTTCCGCCCTGCTGGGCGGTCACCAGATGCTCCATCTTCATGGATTCGATGATCGCAAGTTGCTGTCCCGGATGAACGATGTCGCCCTCAGCAACCGGGATCGCAACCACCGTACCTTGCAGCGGCGCCGCTACTGCGACCGATCCCGCCGGCCCGCTCGTCGCGCCGTCATTCTTGGCGCCGGTACCCGATTTATCCTCGCCCACGCTTGTAAAGAACAGCGGCTGAGCAGGCTCCCTGGCCGCGCTAACAAGCGCGGCCGCATGGGTATCGACAAAATTCGTGCTGATCTGGTTGGCAACAAAATCCGGATTTGCCAGCAGCGCCTGGATGAACGGGATGTTGGTCGCGACACCGTCGATACGAAATTCGCGCAGCACGCGCGCAGCCTTTGCGACCGCATCAGGCCAGCGTGCGGACGGCGTATGAACGATCACCTTGGCCAGCAGCGAGTCAAAGGCAGCGCTTGTCTTGTAGCCAGCATAACCGAAGGTATCAACACGCACGCCCGGACCGGACGGCGGCTCAAATACCCCCAGCACGCCGCCGGTCGGCTTCGTTGCTCCGCTCTCGTCCATCACTTCCATGTTGATGCGTGATTGAATCGCAAAGCCGCGCGGCGACGGGACATCGGACTGCGCCAGCCCGAGCGAGCCCAGCGTCGCACCGTCTGCGACCGCAAGCTGCGATTTCACCAGATCGACGCCGAGCACTTCTTCCGTGACCGTATGCTCGACCTGAAGCCGCGGATTTGCCTCGATAAACGCAAAGGCGCCATCGCCCTCGCCAGCTTCCCCGTCCACCAGAAACTCGAAGGTGCCGAGGCTGTCGTAGTTCGCCGCTCCGGCCAGTTGTTTTGCGGCTTCAACGATGCGCGCACGGAGACCATCGCTAAGCGAAGGGCTTGGCGCGACCTCGATCAGCTTCTGGTTGCGGCGCTGGATGGTACACTCGCGTTCCCACAGATGGCTGATCGCGCCATGGCGATCCCCGATAATCTGCACTTCGATATGGCGCGCCTTGCGAATGAGCCGCTCGACATACACACCGTCGCTGCCAAATGCCGCTTTCGCCTCGGACTGGCAGCGTGCATATGCTTCCTCCAGATCGGACGCCTTCTCCACAGCACGCATGCCGCGGCCACCGCCGCCGGCCATCGCCTTGACCATGACAGCGCCGTCCTTGCCGAGCGATGCAAAAAACGCTTTTGCCTCGTCCAGCGTGGTCGGGCCGACGGTGCCTTCGATCACCGGGACACTGCAACGTTTCGCCAGCGCTTTCGCCGCAACCTTGTCACCGAACAGATCAAGCGCCTCAGGCGAAGGCCCGACGAATATAATCCCCTCTTCCGCGCAGCGCCGTGCCAGCACAGAGTTCTCGCTGAGAAATCCGTAACCCGGATGCAGTGCATCGCAACCGGTGGATTTCGCCGCCGAGATCACGCCTTCAATATCAAGATAGGCACGTGCACCGCGCCCGGGAATTTCGCAGGCCTTGTCCGCAGCACGGACATGAAGCGATAATGCATCGTCAGCCGGATAGATCGCAACCGTTGCGAGCCCTGCGTCTGCGGCGGCGCGCGCGATACGAATCGCGATCTCGCCCCGGTTGGCGATCAGCAGCTTGCGAAATGACATAACTCTCTCCGTCACAAAACAACATCACTCCGGTGCGGGCACTCGTGACACCGCACCGGATGAACAATTTAGCGATCAACTCACGAGGCGGCGGGCGTCTTCACGTCAAGTTCCTGCTTCTTGACCTTGCCGGTCGCGGTCATCGGCAACGCGTCGATGATCCGCACTTCCGGCACCTTGTAGACAGCCATCCGCTCCGCGCACCATGTACGAATATCTTCCGGCCTGGTCGTTCCGATCGCCTCAGGTTTGAGCTGAATGAACGCCACCGGCACCTGTCCCTTGTCGGGATCATCACGTCCGACAACACCCGACCCCAGCACCGCGGGATGCTGTCCGAGCAGCGCCTCGATCTCCGGCGGAAACACGCTCATGCCCTTGACCTTCAGCATCTCCTTGCGGCGACCGAGGAAGTGAATAAACCCTTCGGTATCGATGCATCCGATGTCGCCGGTGCGCAACCAGCCATCGACGAGAGACTCTGCCGTCGCTTCCGGCTTGTTCCAGTAGCTCTTGAGCAGCGACGGCGTGCGAACGCGGATTTCCCCCTCGCTCCCAAGCGGTACGAGTTCGCCGGTCTGGAAGTCCGTGATCTTGAACTCCGCGCCCGGCACCGGAAGTCCGACGAAAATCGGCTGCGAGATCAAATCGAAATCATTGTCCTGGAAACCCGCCGTGAAGGTGTTCGACGTATGGGTTTCGGTCATGCCATACGCAGCTTCTGTTAGAACTGTTCCCGTCAGATACTTCCACCGCTTGCGATAGTCAGGATTGAGCTTCTTCACGAACGACACCACGCGGACCTGTGTCAGCGACGACAGGTCGAACTCCTTGAATCGCGGATGATCCATCAGCTCGACCGCGCCATCCACCGGCATCGCCGTGATGTTGACTTTATACTTGTCGATAGCAGCAAGTGTGCTCACCGCATCCCAGCGCGCCAGCAGCACGAGCGTCGCGCCAGTGAACAGCGGGAAAATCAGTCCAAAGTTCTCACCCGCAATCCAGAATTCCGGGAAGAATGACAGAAAGATGCTGTCCTCGTTGGCTGCGACAGAAATGCCATGGTTGGCCGCGGCCGTATAGACCATGTCGCGTTGGGTATGGACACAGCCCTTCGGCATGCCCGTCGTACCGCCAGTGTAGTTGAGCGCCGCAATGTCATCGAGACTGGCCGGCGGCAGCGGAACAGGCGCAGGCATCGCAGCAAGAGCCGGCAGCAGATCGGTCGCGCCCGGAACCGCGAGGCGCGGGCCGGTGATCGAATCCGGGACCGGAATGGAGGGGTTTGCAGGGATAACATCGGCGAAGCTGGTGACGATGACCTCGCGCAGCTTGGTCTCCGCTCTCACCTGATCGACGGTCGCCGCAAGCTGGTCGAGCGCGACGATGACCTCGGCATCTGTGTCGTTGAGCTCATAGGCGAGCTCGAAAGCGCGCGACAACGGGCTGACTGGCACATGGATCGCACCCAGTTTAAGGATACCGAAGAACACAATGTGAAACTGCGGACAGTTTGGAAGAAACACGGCGACGCGATCGCCCTTGCGCACGCCCTTCGCCTGCAAGAGGGCTGCGAACCGGTCGCTTTGTTGATCGAGATCGGCATAGGTCGTCACATGGCCGTAGAAAATCACCGCCGGTCGCTGCGGCCGCCGTTTCGCCCAGGCACGCAGATATTCGGTAAGCGCGACCTCGCCGTGAGGATACTGCGGCACTCGCGGGATTCCCTCTGGCCATGTCTTGCTCCAGAGGGCGTGCAACTGCTCCAGATATTCTTTTTCGTCCAGGCGCGCGGCCATTTCCGTTCTTCCTTCTTATCTTTCAGAAATTAATCATCAACGGCGCTTCATGGTTGGATCGAGCGCAACACGCATCGACTCGCCCAGCGTGTTGAACGCAAGTGCCGTGAACAAAATCGCAAGCCCAGGCGGATACATCTGTTCAGGCGCGATCTCCATGTTCTGGTAAGCGCGCGCCAGCATCGCGCCCCAGCTCGGGTCCGGCGGCTGAATGCCAAGACCGAGGAAACTGAGGCTTGCTTCAGCGAGCAGCGCTGCGGCCAGCAACAACGTGACCTGGACGATCACCGGCTGAATTGCATTCGGCAGAACATGCCGCCAGAGGATGCGCCCCGTGGAAACGCCGAAACAACGCGCCACATCAACATAGAGTTCGTTGCGCACCACCAGCGTGCGCGCACGGACCAGCCGCGCCAGTTGTGGCGCGAACACGATCCCGACCGAGATCATACCGTTGGTCAGGCCGATCCCGAGTGCACCCGTGACCGCGATGGCGAGCACAATGGCTGGAAACGACAGGAAGCTATCCACCACGCGGCTGATCGCCTCGTCGACCCATCCCCCCAGATAGCCGGCCAGCACACCGACCGGAACGCCAATCGCAACGGCGATGGCGACGGCGAGAAAGCTTGCGTAGAGTGACGCCATGCCGCCGTAGATCAGCCGGCTCAGCGTATCGCGGCCGAGATCATCAGCGCCGAGCCAGTGCTTCGCCGTCATCGGCGACAAAGCCGCATCGAGATCTTGCAACGTCGGTGAATAGGGAGAAATCCAGGGCCCCAGGATCGAAATCAGGATAAGGATCAGCAGAAACGACAGGCTTAAAGCGCCCCGCAGATCAGAACGAAACCAGCGGCCGAAGCCAGCGAACCAGCTTGGCTTGCGTTCCACGATGACAACCGTATCCGCCATCTCAGGAAATCCTCGGGTCGAGAACGCTGTAGAGAATGTCGGTCAGCAGATTCAGCGTGACCACAATAAGGACCATTGCGAACACGACGCCCTGCACCACCGGAAAATCCCGGTTCATCGCAGCATTGACAATGAGACTGCCCATACCGGGAATGGCGAACACAGCCTCCACGACGACTGTTGCCGCAAGCATGCGATTGGCGAGCAGGCTCACCACCGTGAGGAGATTAACGCTGACATTCTTCAGCCCGTGCCGCCACAGGATTGACGACGGCGGCAGGCCCTTGGCGTGCAAAGTGCGCACCTGCTGCGACGACAGGATTTCGACCAGCGAGGAGCGAAGCTGCCTTGCAACCTCGGCGATGCCACCGGAAGCCAACGCTGTCGCGGGCAGAATCGCATGACGTAACGCACCCCAGGGATCCTGCGAGAACGCCACTGCCCCCGTAGCCGGCAACCAGTTCATTTCCAGTGCGAAGAATGCCACCAGCAACATGCCGAGCCAGAAGTTCGGCACAGCAACACCCAGCGATGCGATCGCCATGACGAAACTGTCGATCCATGATCCCGGCCGACTGGCCGCCGCGATACCAAGCGGAATTCCGATAAATAGCGACAGCAGCAGCGCGAGTGTCACGATCAGAAGCGTGTGTGGCAGACACCGCTGGATCGAGGTGAGGACCGCCTCACTTGAAATGAGCGAGTTCGACAAATCACCATGCGCAGCTTTCCAAAGCCACGCCCCGTATTGGACGAGAAACGGCCGGTCGAGGCCGTAGATCTCGCGGATTTCCGCGATCCGCTGTTCCGATGCATTGTCGCCAGCGAGCGTTACCGCGACATCGCCCGGCACCAGCTTCAGCAGGCCGAAAACAATGAAGGTCGAGAGCACGACCACCGGGACCGTCTGCAACAGACGGCGACCGATGATGCTGAGCTTTGCGGCGGTAATCATGACGGACCATGCCCTCGTGGTCGAATGACCGGCGCCGCAACGGCGCCGTCAAGGATATTATCCCAGCGAGATGTTCTCGAACTTCGGCTTGCCGAGCAGGTTTGGCTTGAAGCCCTTGACCTTCTCGGAGAGCGCGTCGAGTTCAAACTGGAAGGCGAGCGGAGCAGACAGCGCATTCTCCATGGTGAATCGCTGGATCTTCGCGAACACCGCTGCGCGCTTCGCAAGGTCTTCGCTTTCGCGGCTTTCCTGAATCAGCGCCGACAGCTCGGGTGCCGCAAGGCGGCCTGCGTTGTAGTAGGCGCCCTTATCGAAACCGAGCGCATAGGTCATGCTTGGATCGGGACGTCCGGTCCACGCAGACACCAGAAGATCGAACTTCTTCTCGGTGGCGAAGAACTGCGAGCTGATTTCCGCGATCGTACCGCGCGTGAACTTGAGCCGGATGCCCGCCTTGCCAAGCTGATCCTGGATCACTTCGCCGCGGCGAACCGAGTCCTGATCCATGTAACCGCCGATGGTCAGTTCAAGGCCATCCTTGAAACCGGCCTCGGCCAGCAGCTTGCGGGCTTTGTCCGGATCGTGCGGATAGAGATTGGCGATGGACTTGTCATAAGCCCAGTGCGTGCTCGGCAAGGTCATCCTTGCCGGTTCGCCAAGACCTCCCATGGTCGCCTTGACGAAGGCGTCGCGATCCAGCGCGAAATTGATCGCCTGCCGGACCTTGATGTTATCGAGGGGCGCACGAGCGGTATTGATGTAAATCTGAACGCAATACAGCGTCGGCGACGTCACCGTTGTGAGGTTCTTCGCCCGGTCAATGACCGGCTTCAGACGCGCAGGCAGCGCGAACGACATGTCGTTTTGGCCAGCAACCACCGAGCGCAGCGCGGTCGCTAGCTCGGGAATAATATTGAATTCGATCCCGTCGAGATAAGGCCGCCCCGGGCGCCAGTAGCTCTCATTGCGAGCGACGACAATGGCTTCGTTGTCGGCCCACCGCACAAACTTCCACGGCCCTGCCCCGACCGGCTTGCGGTCAGTGTCGTTGCCAAGTGCCTTGATGTTGGTCGGCGACACCATCATGCCTGCACGGTCGGAGAAGATCGCAGGCAATGCGCTGTCCGCGTTCTTCAGCTTCAACGTGACCTGCAGCGGGCCGGTGACCTCGACGGACTCGATGCTCGTGAGATCCGCTTTCACGTTCGAGCGCTGATCCGCGCGGCCGCGATCGATGTTGAACTTGACGGCTTCCGCATCGAGCGGTGTGCCATCGTGAAACTTGATGCCACTCTGGATATCGAACACCAGCGTCTTGGGGTCCGGGTAGTTCCATTTGGCAAGGCCGGGCTTCGGCTTGAGCGTGTCGTAGTCCCACTCGACCAGCGTATCGTACATGGTCCAGAGAATGCTGTGATCGGAACCTGCTCCACCAGTTGCCGGATCGAGCGACGACGGATTGACAGGCGCGGCAACTTTCAGGATGCCGCCCTTCTTTTGCGCCTCAGCGAGCGCCGGCAGACCGAATGCACCGGCGGCGGCGGCACCTCCCATCAGCGCCAGCATCTCACGACGGTGTAAAAGGCCCAGCATGTGATCGGATTTACTCATTTCGTTTCCTTCCGTTGTTATGGCGCAATTGACGCTTTTTGATTGTCCGGTGGCGGCCCGTCGGGGGTAGCGAAGTGGCAAGCAACCGCGTGTCCTGGTTTCAACTCGCGCCATGCCGGAACCTCGGCTGCGCAACGCGGCTGCACTGAGGGACAGCGGGTCCGAAACCGGCAGCCGGAGGGCGGCGCGACGGGGCTCGGGATCTCACCCTCAAGAATGATCCGTTTGTCGATCCGCATCGTGGACGGAAGTGGAATCGGCTCCGCCGACAGCAACGCCCGCGTGTAAGGATGGAGCGGCTGCTCGATGACATCTTCGGTCGGGCCAAGCTCCATCAACTTGCCAAGATAGGTCACGGCCACGCGATCGGAGACATGGGAAACAACGGAAATGTCGTGGGTGATGAAAACGTAGGTCAGCCCGAACTCGCGCTGCAGATCGGTGAAAAGATTGAGCACGTCGCCGCGGATGGACACATCCAGCGCGGCCACGACTTCGTCGCACACAATGACCTTCGGGCGGAGCGTCAATACGCGAGCAATGTTGACACGCTGCTTCTGCCCGCCCGAGAGCTGGTGCGGATACCGGCCTGCCGTTTCGGGGGACAGCCCCACCCGCTCCAGCGCTTCGATACCACGCCTGCGGCGCGATACATCGTTGCCTTCGCGCATCACCTCCAACGGCTCGATCACGCTGTCGATGATGGTCATGCGCGGATTGAGGGCCGCGTTCGGGTCCTGAAAGATGATCTGATAGTCGCGCCGGTGCTTTCTGAACTGGCCGGTGCTGAGCGATGCCGGATCGATTCCGTCATGCAGGATATGTCCGTGAGTTGGCGCGATCAGCGACACCAGCGCGCGGCCCAGCGTCGTCTTGCCCGATCCGGATTCACCGATCACGCCGAAGGTCTCACCGGCGCATACATCGAAATCCATTCCGTCGATCGCCTTGACCGTCTCGCGGCCGTCGCGCGTCGGAAACAGGATGCGCAGATCGCGTACCGCCAGAATGCTTTTCGTCGCGGTCATCAGTTCACCGCTCCCGGCAAGACGAGATCGGGCGAACGCCAACAGCGCGCGCCGCGCCCCGGCTCGACATCGATCATTGGTTGCTCGTGCTCGCAACCGGCGGCCGCATGGGAGCAGCGAGGGCGAAAGCGACAACCTGCAGGCATGCGGTTCGGCGGCGGAACGCGGCCAGGAATCGAAGGCAGAACACCGCGACGCTGACTTAGACCGGGTAACGAACGCAGAAGCCCTGATGTATAGGGATGGCGCGGGCGCATCAGTGCGTCATCGACGGGCGCGTCTTCCACCACCTCCCCTGCATACATGGTGATCATGCGGGTGCAGACTTCAGCGACCACGCCGAGATCGTGCGTGATGAAAATGAGCGCCGTGCCGGTACGCTCGCTTAAGGAGCGCAGGAGATCGGTGATCTGGGCCTGAACGGTGACATCAAGCGCGGTGGTCGGCTCATCTGCTATCAACAGCTTCGGCTTGCAGATCAGCGCCATCGCGATCATCACGCGCTGACGCATGCCGCCGGACAGTTGGTGCGGATACTCATCGCAGCGCCTCTCCGGCGCCGGAATGCCCACCTCTGCCAGGGCGGCAATGGCGCGTTCGCGCCCTTCCGCACGGCTGACGGGAAAATGCGCACGATAGGCTTCGCTGATCTGATCACCGACGGTGAAAACCGGATCGAGTGCGCTCATCGGCTCCTGAAAGATCATTGCAATATCGCGGCCGCGTACAGCTCGCATCTTGCGCGACGAAAGCCTCGCGAGATCGGTGCCCTCAAACAGGATTTCGCCTTTCACGCGCGCGGACTGCGGCGGCAGCAGCCGCAACAGCGAAAGCCCCGTCACCGTCTTGCCGCAGCCGCTCTCACCGACAATGCCGACTCGCTCGCCCGGCGCGATCGAGAAGCTGACATTCCTGGTAATCGGCAACTCGCCGTCTCCGGTCGCGAAGGACAGCGAAAGACCGCGCACGTCGAGCAATCGTGGCGCGGGCGCAGATTGCGTGCACGTCTCAGTGGAACTGGACAAGTCCGTCACGGTGACCATCACGCGGTCACGTCAAACGAACGGAAGGATTGAGCGAAACTTCGAGAGCTGCGGCACGGGACGAACCGAGGCGTCAGGGTCAACCCGATCGACATTCCCTGTCGATGGACCCCGAAGGATTAATGTCGCACGCGGCGCCTTCATCACTCTGCTCCCTTGCCTGCCTCGCCCGGTCTTGGTGCCGGGGATGACGGTCGTCCGCTCTTGTTTGCTGAAGCCGGTCGAGTTCGGGCCCAAGCGAGGCGTTTTCCCCTCTAAACGAGCCGCTGCTCGCATTTCGGGGTGACGTGCCGCCATACAAGGTTATCAGTTGTCAATTGTCAACAATTGACTTTAGCGGTAAAAAGGGACTGAGGCCGTCCGATGTGCGAACGTCCTTACACGGAGCAAAACGCAATGGACGCGCCTCTTCGGATGCAGAAGGCAACAAACGACGCCGACCTCGAGCGAAAGTTCGCGCCAAGAACAATTCCGGATCAGGTTGCCGAAGAACTCGGTGCGGAGATCGTTGCTGGCCGCCGCAAGGCCGGCGAACGTCTCGTCGAACTCGATCTCGCACGAGACTTCGGTGTCAGCCGCGGCCCGATCCGCGAGGCCATTCGCATTCTCGAACGCCGGCGCCTCGTCGAGCTGCTGCCACGGCGCGGAGCTTACGTGCGGCCTCTGTCGCTGAAATCGATCGCCGATCTGTTCAATGTCCGCATGGCCCTCTCGATGCTGGCGGTACGCGCAATGGCAACCGCACCGATCGAGAGCTATGTCGAAACTCTCGCAAGGCGCTGCTCAGAGCTGGAAGCGCTGGTGGAAACCGGCGATCCGGCGGCGTTTGCACTTGTCACGACGCGCGCGGTCAAAACTGTTGCGCGCGGCTCGGGCAACGAGCTTCTGGTCGAACTTCTGACCGATCTTGCCAATCAGACGGTGTGGACGACGATCTGGAAGGCGCCGCTCGACTATCAGACGCGGGAGCTGCGGCGACTGGCGACCGATCTGATGACGTCAACCCTGGAATCCATCAAGCGCAGGGACCCCGAGGCGGCGGCCGCTAGCCACGGCAAACTGCTTGAGGAAGACCGCGACCGGGCGCTGGAAACCCTGTCTCAATTGCGCGGAGAGTCTTTCAATCTGAGCGCCCTCTCGCAACCGGCGTCTCCGGCAACAAACGAACTGGCTCAGGCAGATTAAAGATCGGCCGCCACGTTCTACCGATAAAGGCTTTCGATTTCGGTCTCGTATTTTTTGTGCACATTCGCCCGGCGAACCTTCATCGTTGCCGTGACTTCGTCATCGTCGTGATCGAGTTCCTTGGTGAGCAGGTAGAAGCGACGAATCTGCGAGACCTGCGCGAGCTTCGCATTCGCGCCGTCGATTTCGGACTGGATCAATTCACGCAGACTCGCATTCTCGGTCAGGTTCTTGAAGTTTGTATAGGCGAGCCCCTTCTCCTCCGCCCACTTCCCCGCGAGATCATAATCAATCTGGATCAGCGCGGAAACGAACTTGCGGGCCTCGCCGATAACGATGCATTCTTTGATGAACGGACTCGACTTGACCGTATTCTCGATCTCGGACGGACTAAGGTTCTTTCCGCCAGCGGTGATCATGATGTCCTTGAGACGATCAACGATACGGAAGTGGCCATCGGTGAACTCAGCAACATCGCCGGTATGCAGCCAGCCGTCGCGGATCGCGGCCCTGGTGGCTTCCTCGTTGCGATAATATCCGGCGAATACCGTATCGCCGCGAATGAGAAGCTCGTTGGAAGCGCCGAGCTTCACCTCCATCTTGTCAATGCCATGCCCCACCGTCCCGACGCGGCGATCGGAAAGCACTTGCCCGAGCGCAATGCCGGAACTTTCGGTGAGCCCATAGACCTCGATCAAAGGCACTCCCAGCGTGCGAAAGAAATGCACAATGGCAGGCGAGATCGGCGCAGCGCCGGTCATCGCGATGCGTGTTTTCCGCAGGCCGATGAAATTCTGCAACGCGCGGAAGATCAGCCAGTACGAGAGCGTAAACTTGAGCCTCTCCGCAAACGTCCTGTCCGCCGGGTTCTTTTCGGCGAACGGCTCACATGCAGCATAAGCCCAGTCGAACAGCGCGCGTCGAACGCGCCCTGCTTCGAGCAGCTTGATGTGGATCGACGAGTGGAGCTTTTCCCAGATGCGAGGCACACCAAGGAACATGCTGGGCGCAACCTCGCGAAGATCCTCCTGCACGGTTCGGATCGACTCGCCAAAATTCACCAGCGAACCGAGATAAACCGGCACCATGACCGTCGTCATCTGCTCCGCGACGTGACATAGCGGCAGATAGGACAGAAGGCTCTCTGAGGCGTCAAGACTCAGCCGCTCCGTCGACGCGATCGCCTGTGCCCGGATGTTCTTGTAGCTGAGCATCGCGCCCTTGGGCTTGCCGGTCGAGCCGGAAGTGTAGATTACCAGTCCGATCTGCGAGAGTTGCTGGCGGTCAATGGTGCTGTCTGTCAGTCCAGCGTGAGTTGCTTCGAATTCGACGCCAAGCGCTTCGAGCGCATCGAACGACATGACCTGATCCGGCGGATAGTCCCTGATCCCCTTGGTTTCGAGGACGACGATGCTCCGCAGCTTCGGCAACTCATCGCGTCGCTCCAGAACCTTGTCGACCTGCTCCTGATCTTCGCACACGATGATCTCGGATTCGGAATGCGCGAGGACGTATGCGACTTCGTTGGCCGGGCTGGTCGGATAGACGCCGACAGCGACACCATCGACAATATTTGCCCCGAGTTGCGCAAGCACCCACTCAATCCGGTTCTCGGACAGAATGGCGACGTGGCCGTTTGCGCTCAGTCCGAGCGCCCGGAAGCCAAGCCCCACATGGCAGGCGCGCGCGTAATAGTCCTTCCAGCTGCACGGATTCCAGATTCCGTATTCTTTCTGCCGGATCGCGACACGTTCAGGATGTTTGCGTGCGTTCTCGCGCAACATCTGCGGCAGCGTGAACTCCGGAAATTTCTCGCTCATGCGATCCTCACACAGCCTCAGGACAGCCAGCGCTTGCGGCGCTTGTAGTGCTTGATCCCACGAAAGCCTTTTGTCTCGGCATTTGCTGCGCCGACGCCCAGATAGAATTCACGGACGTCCTGATCGCGCACCAGTTGTTCCGTCGGCCCGTCAGTCACGATCTTCCCCGACTCCATGATGTATCCGTAGGTGGAGACAGCGAAGGCAACCGCCGCGTTCTGCTCAACGAGCAGCATCGAGACGCCCTGCTCACGGTTGATGCGGGCGATAATGGTGAAGATTTCTTCGACCAGCTTCGGCGAAAGGCCGAGCGACGGTTCGTCAAGGAGCATCAGTTCTGGCTGAGCTATGAGCGCACGTCCGATGGCCAACATCTGCTGTTCGCCGCCCGACAGATATCCGGCGCGCCCGGTGCGCCGCTCGAACAGGCGGGGGAAATAAGTGTAGACGAGGTCGAACGGCGTCCTGCCGCCCGCCCGCCCCGACATCGCATAGGTCGCGGCGGTGAGATTCTCCTCGACCGTCAAGTCCTCGAAGATCCTGCGCCCTTCCATCACATGGAAGAGGCCGCTCCGCACCAGCTGATGCGGAGCGAAGCGCGAGATGGTGTCGCCCTTGAACAGGATTTCGCCGGTCGTCACCTTGCCGTCTTCCAGTTCGAGAAGATTGGAGACGGCCTTGAGCGTGGTCGATTTGCCGGCGCCGTTTGAGCCGAGCAACGCGACCACCGCTCCCTTGTCGACCTTCAGCGACAGGCCGCGGAGCACCTGGACCGTCTTGTTATAGACGACCTCGATGTTGTTGACTGAGAGAAGTGCTTCCGCGGTCATTGTCGTTACTTCGCGATCTTGATCCAGTCGGAGACCGGCTTCATGGTCTTGTTCGCACCGTCGTACTGATAGACGCGACCGACAGGAACGGTGTTGCCGGGAATCGAGATCGGCACTCCGATGATTCCGCCGGTATCGAAGTCCTTGATCGAGTTCAGCGAGGCCTTCATGTTAGCGGCGGTGAGCTCTTTCTTGGCGTCAAGCGTGCGCTTGGCAGCTTCGGTCATCAGCATCGCGGTCAGGAAGCCCTGCATGTAGCCGGTCGACTGATATTCCGGACGAATCTGCCGGATCTTCTCCAGCATCGGCGACTTGCCTTCCGTGTCGTAATAGTAGCGATACGGCATCACGCCCATGAAGCCGTCAGCAACGTCTGCCGACTTGGCCCAGATGGCATTGTCCATTGACCAGAACGTACCCATGAACTTGGTCTTGAGGCCGAGCTGCTTTGCCTGGGTCATGAATTCCGGCAGCGGGGCCAGAATGTAGCCGTGGAAGATCGTGTAGTCGGGATCGGCACGGCGCAGCTTGAGGACTTCGGTGGAGACGTCGACGCTGGTCGGCGGCGTTGCAATTTTCTCAACGACCTTGAGGCCGAGCTCCGCCGCCCGCTTTTCGGTCGGCGCGATCGGATCGCGGCCGAATTCGGTATCGGAGTTGACCAGAGCGATCTTGGCGCCCGGCTTCGTCTTCGCGATATATTCAAGCAAAATGCCGATCATTTCCGAATAATCCGGACCCGCGATGAACTGGTACGGGAAATTCTTCGGATCGTTCAGCTCGGTCGCGAACGACGCGCCGGCCAGAACGATATCGCCGCGGCGATTGAGTTCGGCGTTGATGGTCTTGGAGAACGCGGTGGAGTCTCCGTAGTAGAGGCTCACCTTCTCCTGGCTGGTGATGCGATTGAACACCGCCACGGAATTATCGACCTTGTAACCGGTGTCTTCAGCGACATACTTGACCTTGCGGCCATTGATGCCGCCGGCATCGTTCACGATCTTCACATAGTCCTGGAAGGCATTATTCAGCGCGATCCCTGCGAAGGCGAACACGCCGGTCATCGGCATCGATGCGCCGATCACGATGTCGTCGGCGGCCCGAACTGGTGCGTTAAAGCCTAAAGCAAAACAGCCTGCGGCTGCGTACGACAGAAGCTTCCGCCGCGTTGGAAAGATATTCATTGTTGTTTCTCCCTGCATACTATTTTTTGAACGGCCACAGATGGAAGAAGCGCCGCACGCGGCGCCAGATTTCGGCAAGGCCCTGCGGCTCGAACAGCAGGAACCCGATGATGAGCAAGCCGAAAACGATTGTCCGGATCGGTGACAATTGCGCCACCGCATTCGGAATGAAGGTCATGTAGGAAACCGCGATCTTTAGAAATTCCGGCACCATGGTCATGAAGATAGCGCCGAGGATCGCGCCGAGAATGGTGCCCATCCCTCCGACGATCACCGCGGCAAGGAAAAACACCGAATAGATCAGCGGGAAGCTTTCCGGCGTGACCACACGGAAGAAGTAAGCCCACATTCCGCCGGCGACGCCCGCATAGAATGACGACAGCGCAAACGACAGCAGCTTGTACTTCAGCAGCGGAATGCCCAGCACTTCCGCCGAGATATCGCGATCACGGATGGCGATGAAGGCCCGGCCGATACGGGTGCGGAACAGGTTGGCTGCCGCGAGAACCGACAGCGCCGTAAGCGGCATAAAGAGCCAGTACAACTGGAACGGACGCGCAAGATCATATCCGAACAGCCGCGCCGGCGGCATGCTGAGCCCCTGCGTTCCACCGAGAATTGCCGGTCCGTTGGCAAACAGGAAGTGGAGAATGAAAGACGCTGCGATGGTGGCGATGGCGAGATAAAGCCCCTTCACGCGCAGACTCGGAATGCCGACCACCATGCCGACGCCCGCCGCGACAAACCCCGCCACGACGAGATTGATAATGAACGGCGTACCCACCCGTATTTCAAGAATGGCGACGGTGTAGGCCCCGACCGACATAAAGGCGGCCTGACCGAGGCTGACGAGACCGGTATAGCCTGTGAGAATGTTGAGCCCTGTCGTGCTGACGATATGGATCAGGACGAGGCAGGCGAGATAGATCCAGTATTGATCGGCGAAGAACGGAAACAGCACGAGCCCTGCGAACAGCAGCACGAGCATGAACCGTTGCACGCTGGTGTCGAACAGCGCTTCCGCCTGGGCGTAGGTTTGATGGATGGCGCCGATACGCATCAGAGTCGCTCGATTTCAACAGTGCCGAACAATCCGTAAGGACGGATCATCAGCGCAACCACGAGAATGATGAAGGTCACGAGCAGTTTGAACTCGCCGCCCAGATAGGTGCCAACCAGCGCCTCGACAACGCCGATCGCCAGGCCCGCCACCAGCGCTCCGGCAATCGAGTCCAGACCACCGACAATGACAGCGACCAGCACCGACAGACCGAACACGCCCATGGTCGGCGAAATCCCGCCGATCGAACCGATCAGGATCCCGGAGCCCGCTGCCGCCATGCCGGCGACGATCCACGAGACCGAGAACACCGCTGGGACATTGATGCCGCAAGAGAATGCCGCCCCCTGATCCGTGGCAGTGGCGCGCAGCGCGACGCCGCCGCGCCATGTCCGGAAAACCGCAAGGAACACCGCGATCAAGATCGTCGCGACCACAAAGCTCACCGCAATCTTCGGGGAGACGTAAGCGCTGCCGATAAAGATCGGTTTCGACGGCAGGAAGTTCGGCAGCGTCGCCGGATCGCTTCCCCAGACGAATTCGACGAACCCGATCAGAACAGAGCTGAGGCCGACTGTCACCATGAACACCGAGATGGGGCTCTCGCCCAGCATCGGCCGGATCAAAACGCGCTCGATCACGCCGCCGAGAATGCCGCCGCCGATCACCGTCAGAATGATCGCGAGCCAGACCGGAAGCGCCAGCGCAGCAGTCAGTCCGAAGAAGAAATACGCGCACAGCATCAGCATTTCGCCGACCGCGAGATTCAGCACCTTGGTGGCCTTGTAGATCAGCACGAAGGCAATGCCGGTCAGCGCCAGCAATGCGCCCGACCCGAGGCCCGAGAGCACGATCTCGATGAGAAAGAGCCAATCCATCACGCCGCCTTCTCGCCCGCAATACGCCGCGACAATTCGCCAACATCGCCCGAACCCAGATAGGCCGAGATGACATCGGGGTTGTTCTGGATCTCGGCCGGCTTGCCGGCTGCAATCACCTGTCCGAAGTTCAGCACGACGACGTGATCGGAGATGTCCATCACAAGGCCCATGTCGTGCTCGACCATCAGGATGGTGACGCCCCACTCTTCTTTCACATCGAGAATGAAGCGGGCCATGTCCTCGGTTTCTTCGCGGTTCATGCCTGCGACCGGCTCGTCCAGCATCAGGATGCGCGGACGCATCGCAAGCGCGCGTGCCAGTTCGACACGCTTACGGAGGCCGTAGGACAACGACGCCACCGGCTGATCGCGGATGTGTTCCATCTCAAGAAAGTCAAGCACACGCCGCTCGATCTCGGAGCGCAGTTCAAGCTCTTCGCGTTTTGCCCGGCCGAAGTACCAGAGCGCATCGAAGACATTTGTCTCCATGTGGGCATGGCGGCCGAGCTTGATGTTGTCGAGCACAGTCATGCCGCGAAACAGCGCGATGTTCTGGAACGTGCGCGCCAGGCCGAGCTTGGCTCGCGCCGGCGGATGCAGTTTGCTGATGTCCTCGCCGCCGAACGCGATGATGCCGGTGGATGGCCGATAGAAGCCGGAGATGCAATTGAACAGCGATGTCTTGCCTGCGCCGTTAGGGCCGATCACCGCCGTGATCGATCCGGGCGCGACTGAAAACGAAACATCCGTCAGCGCCTTCAGGCCGCCGAAAGCCAGCGACAGATTGCTGACGTTCAGTTCGGCGGACGATAGCGGATCGCGATCACGCATCGTCATGCCGCGCTCCGCGCGATCGGCCTATCAATATCCGGATGCACCGGATTCCCCAACCCTGTCACCATGACCTCCCCTTTGATTTGCCCGGCGCTTCAGCGCTCTTGTGGCGAAGTGTTTTTAAACCGCTGTCCTCATCGCTTCTGCTGCGCCAGCAGCGCATGTTCCATGTACATCCGCTCCACCGGCCGATCGAGCGAGTTGCCTGCCCGCTCAAAGCCGCGCCGCCAGTCTTCGACATGCCGCCGCATCCAGATCATACCGTGTTGCTTGTCGCGCTTCCGGATCGCATCGAGCAGATGATGATGTGCGGCAATCAGACGCGGCATGCCTTCGGCAACATTGCGCACCACCATCTCGGTGGTAGGAAAGAACAGCAGACCGGCCGGCTCGCGCGCCAGTTGCAGCACGCGATTGTGTGAGGCTTTTGCAATCAGGATATGAAACTCGGCGTCGAGTTCGGCGAACGCCGCGGGATTGGCGATGGATTGCTCGGTCTTCTCAATGTTGAGAGCGATCTCGGCGATGTCCTCGTCGGTGGCGTGATCAACCGCGTACTCAATCGCAGCGACCTCGAGGATCATCGCGGTCTCGAACAATTCCCTGAACGTGACTTCGTGCAGCACAAGCGCGCGGCTCAGCCGGCTTGCGAGCTTGTTGTATCGCGGCAGGCACGCATACAGACGGCGGCTTGAATCCCGCCGGATCAATCCGCTCTCCTCGAGAACCCGGATTCCCTCGCGAACCGTCGAACGATTGACGCCGAACTGCTGAACTAGTTCGGACTCCGTTCCGATCGGGTCATCGGGCTTGATCCGGCCGTTGACGATCTCGCGCTCAATCGCGTCAGCCACCTTTTGATAGGCGGGCGCGACTTCGATGCGCTTGAAATTCGGGGACGTCGACGACATGAAAGCCCGATGTTGATTGTCGGACAATTGGTAGGGATGTGTCTTGTGCTCGTCAATGGGCTTCTAGCAGCGACTTTTTTGCTGCATTGCGAAAATTCACCGGTCAGATTGCACATTTGTTGTCTTGTCCGACAATGTAAACCAACCTGATGGCTTTTGATTGATCCCGTTGCAGTTGCTGGAGAATGTCGCCCTGCGCATCTCGGCATTGAACAACCGCGGCCGAGGTTTTCGCCGCGGCGAAAAACAAGAGCATGCGGATTCCGGAATTCGATTGGCATCGTTGCAACCGTGCAAATTGACAAGGAGGGTGCCGTAGACGAAATCCGAAGACGGGATTTCCGGTTATATTGCGCCGTCACCGATCAGCAGAGCGGATAACCTATGGTCAGCCAACGACTCCGAGCCCTGGACGGCTTGCGCGGCGTGGCCATCCTGCTGGTGATGGGCTTTCATTATTTTTATCATCTCGAGTCGTTCTACTATAAATCGACGCTGTACCCGTACGGCGAGACGTTCAGCAGCGTCCTGATCTTCAAGTACGGCTACATGGGCGTCGAGCTGTTTTTCATCATCTCTGGCTTTGTCATCGCGATGACGCTGGAAGCATCGCGATCCGTGATTGATTTCGTGATCCGCAGATTCGCGCGCATCTGGCCCGCGCTGATTGTTTCTGCGATTCTCACATTCTTTCTGCTGAACTGGTCCGATGCGCCATTCGCCCTCCACCGCCGACAGTCCTGGCCGAATTTCCTGCCGTCGTTGACGCTGACGCCGCCGTCGCTGTGGTCCGGCTGGTTTCCGAAGGTGGATTACGTCACCGGGGTCTACTGGTCGCTGGTGGTCGAGATCCGGTTCTACATGATCGCGGTGATCCTGTTCTGGCTTTTCTCGCGGGAGAAACTCGCGCGCAACCTCGTCATCTTTACACTCGTCGTCTATATCGCCCGCGCCCTGCTGCGGCGCGCGATGCCCGGCTACAACGGGGTCTATGACGCGCTGTTCATTCCTGATTACCTGCCGTGGTTCGCGGCCGGTGCGGTGTTCTACGAACTGTACAAGGAACGGCTCGCCAAAGGCGCAGCACTTATCATGCTCGCCATGATGTATGCGCTGATCGCGCGGGTCAGCACAAACTACGCGATGATCGGGCGAGATCCGGTCTTCGCTAGCGCCGCTGCGCTGTTTTTTCTGACGTTATTCTGGTTTCTCGCAACAAAACCGACGTCAATAAGAATTTTTGAAATTCGCCCGCTGGTCTGGATCGGCGAGTGCAGTTACTCGATCTATCTTTATCACTACGCGGTGGGGATGATCCTCATCTCGCAGGTGTCGAAGACCATCGGCCTCGCGCCGCAGCTTTTCCTGGTGGCGGCGATTTCACTGCTGGTGCTTGCTGTGGGCCGCGTGTCCTATGCGACGGTTGAGAATCCGGCCCGGCGCTGGCTGACGAAGCTGCTGATCGGTCCGCTGCAGAAACCTGCGGCGGCGGCATCCCCGGTGGCCTAGTTATTTGCCCGTGAAGGTCGGCTGTCGCTTGGCGAGAAACGCGTTGACGCCTTCGGCAAAGTCCTTCGTACCGATGCAGGCGCCGAACGCCTTCGCCTCAGCCTCCATCTGATCGTGCAAGGAGTTGTCTAGCGAGCCGCGCAGCAGCGCCTTTGCCTGTCCATAGGCGAATGTCGGCCCCTCCGCGAGACGTCGCGCCAGCTTCTCGGTCTCGCTGGCGAGATCGGCCGCGGGCACCACGCGATTGACGAGACCCAGCCGCAGCGCTTCCGCGGCATCATAAACATCCGACAGCAGCGCAATCTCCAGCGCTTTGCGCAGGCCGACCAGCCGGGGCAGCGTCCATGACGACGAGCCGTCAGGGCTCGTGCCAAGCTTGGAATAGGCCAGCGTGAAAATCGCGGTGTCCGCAGCAATCGCGAGATCCGTCGAAAGCGCGATGCTCATGCCCGCTCCGGCGACAGCGCCGTGCAGGCTCGCGATCACCGGTTGCGGCAGGCCCGCAAGGATTTCCAGACCCTCATGCAATGGCTCCATGATGGTTGGAACGTGCTTGCGAACTTCGTCTGCCGGTCCCTGAAATGCGGAAATGTCACCACCCGCCATAAAGGCCCGGCCCTCACCTGCAAGAATAATGACGCGGTTTCCCTTATCGGCGGCGACGCTTTTGCAGGCCGCGAGAAAGGCGTTCGCCGCATCGACGCTCAGCGCGTTCAGGACCTTGGGACGATTGAAAACGATGCGCGCAATCGGTCCATCGACTTTCAGAAGTACCGGCTGATCTGACACTGACAACTCCCTTGAGTGTGGTGGTTCGCAAGTCCGCATCATCTTTACAGCGCGTTCTTTTGCGGACTTGCGAACCAAGACCACACTAAAATAATAATTTCTAGTGTCCTTTTGAATCCGAAGTTCGCTGCGGAGCGCGCTGCCAAATAAGGCGAACTTCGGATTCAGGACACTAGAGTTGTTTCTTTGAACAATCGGTAAGCTGGAAAGTTCGGAGCGTCAACGCACAGCGAGCCGCAGGAAACTCATGATGCAGCCGAGCGCGCCGAAACCGGCCCCGAGCGCGAGCGCGAAGGTCGCGCCGTGATGACCGGCGAGCGCGAAACATAGCGCAGCCAGGGCCGCGCCCAGAGTCTGCCCGATCAGCCGCGCGGTGGCGACGATGCCGCTCGCGCCGCCGCTGCGCCCGGCAGGCGCACTGCCCATGATGGCTTTCATGTTCGGGGACTGGAAAAAGCCGAACCCGCAGCCGCAGATCGCCATGCGCCAGACGATGTCGGCAACGCTCGGTGAGGCCGGCAGCATGGCCAGCAACGCCATTCCGATCCCGAGCATGAGAAGCCCCAATCCGCCCAGCAGACCTGCGGGATGACGATCCGACAGACGCCCTGCGATGGGCGCCATGATGGCGACGACGATCGACCACGGCGTCATGAAGAATCCGGTCTCGACCTGGGTGCGGTGGAGAACGTCCTCGAAGTAGAACGGGAGCGACACGAAGGCGAGCCCCTGCACTGCGAACGAACAGACAGCGGTCGCGACCGACAGGGAGAACATCGGCCTGCGAAACAGATCGATCGGCAGCATGGGAGCCGGATGATCCGCCTGCCTGTAAAGCAGCCACGCACCGAAGATAACCGCACCCACGAGCTCGATGACGACAACGCCCATCGGCGCCTTGTGGGCGGCGCTGCCGATTCCGAGGATAAAGAGGCACAGGCTGACCGACGTCAGCAGTGCGCCGGGAAAATCGAAGGCGTGGGCCGCGCGCGGCGTCTCCGGCAGCGTCTTGATGCCGATCAGCATGGCGGCCACGCCGAACGGAATGTTGATCGCGAACAACCACGGCCAGGAGGCCACGGACAGGATGCCCGACGCCAGCGCCGGGCCGAGCGTGAATGCGGTCGCGACCACCAGCGCATTGTTGCCAAAACCGCGTCCGTGAAGTCTTGAAGGATAGACGAATCTAACGAGAGCCGTGTTCACGCTCATGACGCCGGCTGCGCCCAACCCTTGTAGAACGCGCGCAATCAGCAGCGTCGGCAACGACCACGCCAGGGCGCACGCCAGCGATGCAACCGTGAACAGCAGGAGTCCGCCAAGGTAGATGCGCTGATGGCCGACGATTTCGCCGAGCGCCGCGAGCGGCAGCAGGGTTGCGACCATCGCGATCTGGTAGACGTTCACGACCCAGATGACATCGGCGGGCGTTGTGCTGAGATCGGCCGCAATCGCCGGAAGCGCGATGTTGGCAATGGCGGTGTCCAGCGCCGACATGGCCAGGGCGGTGAAGATCGCAAGCACCGCCCAGCGTCTGGTTTCCGGTGGAAGACCATCGATCACGGGAGGCAGCTTCGCCGAAATAGCGTCCATTTCGCGAAGTGTCCTGAGGCGGTTCGCGCGCGGTGTGAGGTGCGTATGTAGCCGGAATAGGTTCAGCCTGCACCGGCGGTGCTGCATGCGGCATATGCGCAGCGCAATAACCAAGCCAAATGGCTACACGATCGCGTGAAAACCGCAGTGCTCAGGGCGAACTCAGAGAGTCCTCTCCGAGGTAGCGGATGCGCGCCTCGATCCACGACTCTTTCTGTATGGCGTCCAGGATCGCGATCGACAGCGACTTTCGCAGCGGACTGTCGGGCGGCAATGCGAACGCGTAGTTTTGCGCCTCGATGGAAATGTCCAGTACCTTGAGCCGAGACGCGAAGCCCTGCCGGATGGCCCATGTCAGCAGCGGCTTGTCATAAACGAACGCGTCGATACGGCCTGCACGCAAGGCCTTCAGTCCGTCGCCAAGCGTATCATAAGGCTGGAACTTGAGCTTGCGCCGCAGAAGATCGCCTTCGGATGATGTCCCCTTGACCGTGCCGACACGCACCGATGCAAGGTCGGAGGCGCCATAGATCGTTCCCCGGATTTGCGAAGTCGTCAGCACCGAAGTGACGCCGGCGGTAAAAACCGCAATGGTGATGACCGACACCACCAGCCAGATAGTTGCGACGCTCCGGCCGAGAATGGTCTGCGGACCCTTTTCCGCCGACGATCGCTGCGTCATCGCCAGCGTCGACCACCACACGCTGGAACTGATGCCCTTGGTGATGCCGCCTCCGAAATATTCGTTCTGCCGCCGCTCCAGCAACCAGACGAGAATACCAGCCACCAGCGTCAGCCCTATCAACACAGCAACGGCCTGGATGAAATTGAATGACGTCATCGCGCGGCGGAGTGTCGCCCAGTTCATCACACTGACGATGGGAACGGCGATGCCGGTGCCTGTCGAATAGTAAGACTGCGTGAAATCCAGAATCTTTTCGCGATCGACAGTGACGGTGATGGCGCCCACCGCAATATCGAAACGCGAGGACGCCGTCCCCTGAATCAATTCGGGCATGTCCTCGACTTCGACGAACCGGAACGTCTGGTTCGTCGCCTTCGCGACCTGCCGCCAGAGTTCGATGCTGAGACCCGACCAGGCGCCGTCGGAGCCCTTCATAGCAAACGGCGGCGCATTGTTGACGCCGACCACCAGTTCGCGCTTCGCGGGCGCCGACGCCTTCTGCGCCTGCCCTTGGGCGAAAGGCAGAACGCACGACCACACGAGCACCAGAAAGGCTATCCGCAGGATCATCGCTTCTTCCGCAAGTTCGGTGGCGTCCGAAGGCCGACCGGGAAAAATCAGTGACGCGTTTCTGACTGATTCTGCCGACATCACGTTACTAAAAAGCTGGGATCTATCAGCTATTGCCAGCCGTTATTGCCGAGCGCCGCGCGCTACCCACCTTTTGTGAGCCTTGAAACTACTGCTATACCTTGGCTTCATCCGAGTTCGCACGATCGAAAGACCAATCCCATGAAAGCCTATGTCTACGGCGCGAACGGCGCGGCGATCACCGACGTCCCGAAGCCCGTGCCGAAGGGCCCGCAGGTTCTGGTAAAGGTTCACGCCTGCGGCATGAACCGGGCGGATCTCGGCATGATCAGAGGGCATGCCCATGGCGCAGCCGGCGGCGTCGGCACTGTGCTCGGCATGGAATGGGCCGGCGAAATCGTTGAACTCGGCCCTGACGCAAAAGGCATAAAAGTCGGCGACCGCGTGATGGGCTCTGGTCCCGGCGGCTACGCGGAATATGCCGTCACCGACTACGGCCGCATGTTTCCCATTCCGGCGTCGATGGATTTCGAGCATGCGGCGTCGCTGACGCTGGCGCTGACCACGATGCACAACGCGGTCGTTACCAACGGTGCGCTTCAGCCAGGTCAGAACCTGCTCGTCCAGGGCGCGAGTTCAGGCGTCGGGCTGATGGCGCAGCAGATCGCCAGGCTCAAAGGCGCGAAGCTCGTGATCGGTTCGTCCACCGATCCGAAACGACGCGCGCAACTCACCGAGTGGGGCGCGGATCTCGCGATCGATTCCAACGATCCCGCATGGGTCGATCAGGTTTTGAAGGCCACCGGCGGCGCGGGCGTCGATGTCATCATCGATCAGGTCTCCGGCAAGCTCGCGAACCAGAACCTCGCTGCGACGAAGGTCCTCGGGCGCATCATCAACGTGGGGCGGCTTGGCGGCACCCATGGCGACTTCGATTTCGATCTGCACGCCGCGCGCCGCATCCAGTATATCGGCGTGACCTTCCGCTCCCGCTCGATCGAGGAAATCCGCGACATCTTCGCGGCGGTAAAGCAGGACATCTGGCCCGCGGTCGAATCCGGCAAGCTGAAGCTGCCGATCGACCGAATCTTCCCGTTCGGCGGCATTGCGCAGGCTGTGGACTACATGTCCGCCAACAGGCATTTCGGCAAGATTGTCCTCAAGCTCTGACCTACTATCCTTCCTGCGAATGATACGCATTTTGAATCGCGAACTCATGCGTTGACCTTCGCCGCAGGGACGTGACAAGAGGCGCGCATTGAGGAGCCGATGAGCGCAGTCAAGCAACGAGTAGCCGCGATATCGATTGTCGCCAGCGCCAGCATGGCAGCCATCAAATTCGTCGTGGGCGTAGCCATCGGCAGCCTTGCGCTCATTTCCGAGGCGCTGCATTCGTCCGTCGATCTGATCGCCACCGTCGTCACCTGGGTCGTGGTGCAGGTGTCGGACAAGCCCGCTGACGCCGAGCATCACTACGGCCACGGCAAGCTCGAAAGCCTCTCCGCACTGGGTGTGATCGCCCTGCTTTACATTCTGGCCGGCGGCATCGTGGTCGAGGCCTACAGCCGCCTGCGGGAGGGCGTAGCACCGCCGACACTGACTGCCCTGCCTTTCGTCGTTCTCGTCGTGGACATCGTGGTAAACTTCTGGCGCGCGCGAACGCTCCACAAGACAGCCATGGAGACCAAAAGTCAGGCGCTGGAAGCTGATGCCCTGCATTTCGCCTCCGACGTGCTGGGCTCATTTGCCGTCATCATCGGCCTTGGGCTGGCGGCTTTCGGCTATGCCTGGGGTGATGCTGGTGCGGCCATCGCAGTCGCGGTGCTGATCTCTATTCTGGGACTGCGGCTCGGCAAGTCGACCATCGAGACGCTGCTCGACCGCGCGCCCGACGGCGCGTCGGAGAAGGCAGAGGACGCCATCCGGGCTATTCCGGGCGTGGTCGCTGTTGAGCGGCTTCGTGTGCGGATGGTCGGCGCCCGGCACTTCGTCGATGCGGCGGTACAGGTGCCCCGCACCTACCCCATCGACCGTATCGACAGCATCAAGCGCAAGGCGCAGGATGCGGTGACCCGCGCGCTTCATGACGCCGACCTGACCTTCACCGCGGTGCCCGTCGCGCGCAACAATGAGAGCGTGCGCGAACGGATCATGGTGATAGCGCGCAACTCGGGCCTCGCAATCCACCATGTGACCGTGCACGACCTTGGCGAAAAGCTGACCGTCAGCATCGACCTCGAAGTCGATGGCGACATGCCGCTGAACGAAGCCCACGACATCGCCCACGGGCTCGAACACGCCATCCGCGATGAATTCGGCGCCGATGTCGAGGTCGATACCCACATCGAGCCGCTTGAGCCGGAGCTTCCCCACGGCACCGACGCCAGCGCGGACCGCGTCGAAGCCATCCAGCAGGCGCTGTCGCGCTACGCGGCCGAGAGCGGCGCGATCCATGACGTCCATAACGTACGGGTGCGCGATACCGATGCCGGCGAGATCGTGAACTTTCACTGCCGTGCGGTGCCTTCAATGAGCGTCATCGACGTCCATGGAAAGGTCGACGAGATTGAACGCGCCCTGCGCCGCGCATTTCCGTCCGTGAAGCGCGTCATCAGCCACGCCGAGCCCGCGCGCTGACGACCAGTTGCTCCGTTCTCGTTTCGGACTCAACTTTCATCATCGAAACGAGTCCGTTTTTCCTTGGGACAACATTTATTTCGTCTTAACGATTCGTTGACTCTCGACAGCCCCGGAAAAGTGGATTCAAATCACATTGATTCGGAGGGTTGGGGAAAACCTCCCGAACGGGGTGCAGACAAAAAAGTTCGAGGGGCAAGGAATGGCGCGTTCGCACGCAGCGACCACGTGTGTCCAATCCGATTCTATCAAGGGATTGGCACAGTCGATCGCGAAGCCGGCATATCACCGGCTGCTGATCGCGGAGCCGACGCTGCGGCGCGCCGTTCCCACCCTGATCATCGCCTTCCTCGTCACCATCTGCATCGGCGCCTTCGTCCAGGTCCTCGACCAGACCCGGCAAAAGCGCGCATCGGTCAAACGCGATCTCTCAGCGCTGGCAGATGTGCTGGCGGAACGTCTCGACCGCATTGTCCTGACGCGTCAGGATCGTGCGGCGTCGGCCGAGCGGCTTCAGAGCCTGTTGCCCGGCTTGGTGCCCTCATGGGGTACAGCCGCCGGCCGCCATATTATCGTGACCAGCCCCGACCAGCGCATCATTGCGCGGGTCTCCATCGATGTGCCGAACGACGACGCCAACCGTCTGATCGACGTTCTGAGCGCGACTCAATTGCTGACCTTGCAGGGAACGCAAACCAGCGTGGTCGAAGTCAATCTTCCGAACACCTCCCGAGCTCTCGCTGCCCAACGCACCGTCAAATCGATGCCCGGTCAGGTCGTCGTGGTCCAGGAACAGGTCGAATCTCCCTGGCGTTCGGATGCCGCATTGCAGATCACCCTGTCTGCCACCACCGGCTTCGTCGTGCTGATCCTCGGCTTCGCTTTCCACTGGCAGTCGACCCGCGCCCGTGAGGGCGACCTGATCAACGATGCCGTGCGCTCGCGGATCGACACCGCACTCAATCGCGGCCGTTGCGGCCTGTGGGACTGGGATCTGTCACGCGGGCGGATCTTCTGGTCGCAGTCGATGTTCGAACTGCTTGGCCTCGAAAGCCGCAGCGACCTGCTGACATTCGGCGAAATCAATGCGCTGGTCAAAACCGACGATATCGACCTCTTCCACATCGCCGACCAGCTTGTCTCCGGCAAACTCGATCATATCGACCAGACGTTCCGGATGCGCCACGCCAACGGCCACTGGATCTGGCTGCGGGTTCGCTGCGAACTCAGCCAGGGCCAGAACGACAACAGCTGCCACCTGATCGGGATCGCGGTCGACATTACCGAGCAGAAGAGCCTTGCCGAAAAGACCGTCGAAGCCGATCTGCGGCTGCGCGACGCCATCGAGACAATTCCCGAAGCCTTCGTGCTGTGGGATGCCGACAACCGGCTGGTGCTCTGCAATTCGCACTTCAAGCGCCTGCACAAGCTCCCCGACTCCGCCGTGAAGCAAGGCACGTCCTACGAGACCGTGATCGAAGTCGGCAGTATGCCGGAAATCCGCACCCGGCTGCCGAACTCCCTCGCCCCCGGCGCCCGGACCTTCGAGGCGCAACTGGAAGACGGAAGCTGGCTCAACATCAGCGAACGCCGCACCAAGGACGGCGGCTATGTCTCCGTCGGCACCGACATCACACAGATCAAGCTGCATGAGCAGAAGCTGATCGACAACGACCTCCGCCTCACCGCGAACGTGATCGATCTGAAGCGCTCGCAGGCCGAACTCGAGCGGCAGGCCCAGTTGCTGGCCGAACTCGCGCAGAAATACGCCGAGGAAAAGACGCGGGCCGAGGAAGCCAACCAGACCAAGTCAAAATTCCTCGCCAACATGAGTCACGAACTGCGCACCCCGCTGAACGCAATTATCGGGTTCTCGGAAGTGATGGGCAGCGGCATGTTCGGCGCGCTCGGCTCGGAGAAGTATCAGGAATACTGCAACGACATCATGACCAGCGGAAATTACCTGCTGGACGTCATCAACGACATCCTCGACATGTCGAAGATCGAGGCCGGACGCATGAAGCTCGACTACGAGCCGCTCGATCTGGCTCAAACCCTCACCGAATCCCTGCGCGTCGTCTCCGGTCGGGCCGAAAACAAGAACCTGACGGTGAATGCGGACATCCGCGGCGCGATCCCCATCGTCGCCGACCGCCGCGCCATGAAGCAGATTGCGGTCAACCTGCTGTCAAATGCCGTGAAGTTCACTCCGGACAACGGCAAGATCACGGTGCGCAGCCGGATGCGCAATGGCTCGATCGTGCTCACCATCGCCGACAGCGGCATCGGCATCGCCCGCCAGTCGCTGGCGAAACTCGGCCGGCCGTTCGAGCAGGTCGAAAGCCAGCTCACCAAGAGCTATCATGGCTCCGGCCTTGGACTTGCCATCGCCAAGTCGCTGACAAACCTGCACGGGGGCTCGATGAAGCTGCGCTCGAAGCTGGGCGTGGGCACCATCGTCTGCGTGACGCTGCCGTGCGGACACGGCGAACAGCCCGCGCCAAGCATTATTGCCGAGGCGATCCCTCAAGCAGCCTCAGGAAAACGTCGCGGACTTCGTTCTGCGTCTCGCGCACCCGCGCTTCAAGCGCCGAAAAATCCGGCGCGTCCCCAGCCCGTGTCAGCACCCGCAGGAGATCCTCCCCAGCTGTCTCTGGTTTGAACTTCCCGATCACGCAGAGACGGATGATCTGCGTGAGATCATGATACAGCCGCGAGGCCGCCCGCAGGATATCGGCATCGGACTGCGGCAACACTCCGAGCCGCGCCGCGTTGTCTAGCACCTGCACTGTGCTGACGTTCAGAATCTCAGGTTTTTCCGCTGCGTGGATCAGTTGAAGATACTGCGCGACGAACTCGATATCGACCATGCCACCGGCTGCATTCTTGATATCCCAGATGTCGCTCTCGCCTTTTTCCTCGGCGATAGCGCGCCGCATTTCGAGAACGTCGTTGGCAATGATGCCGGTTTCGCGCTTGCGCGTCAGTACCTCACGGATGACGGCTTCGATCTTGGCCTGAAATGCCGGCGATGCCGAAATGACGCGCGCCCGCGTCAGCGCCATATGCTCCCAGGTCCAGGCTTCGTGCTCCTGATACTCGGCGAATGAATCGATCCGCGACGCCAGCGGCCCCGCGCGGCCCGACGGCCTCAGCCGCATATCGACCTCGTAGAGCACGCCGTAGTTGGTGCGCGTGGTGAAAGCGCTGATGAGACGCTGGGTCAGCCGCGCGAAATACTGCGAGCCGTGCAGCGATCGCGCGCCGTCCGAGTCCGGTGCGTCGTGATCGAAGTCATAGATCAGGATCAGGTCGAGATCGGAAGATGCCGTCATCTCGCGGCTGCCGAGCTTGCCCATCGCAACAATGGCGGTTTCCTGATCCTTGATCCGGCCGTGCTGTTCCGCGAACTGGTCCATGACCAGCCCGTGCACCGTATGCGCGATGCCCTCGGCCACATCTGCGAAGGCAACGCTGGCGTGCTGCGCCGAGACTGTGCCGGACAGGATTCGTGTGCCGATCAGGAACAGGCTTTCCTGTCCGAACAGCCGCAGGCGATCCAGAAACTCCTCGTATGAATTCGCGTCGGACAATGTCGTCGCGAGGCGCGAGGACAGTTCACGCTGATCGGGCATCGCACCGAAGAAGCGCGGATCGATCAGGCCGTCCATGATCTGCGGCTGCCGAGCGAGCATGTCACTCAGGCGCGGCGCGGCGCCCAGCACGAGCGCCACCAGCGCCACCAGATCCTTGTTCTGGCTGAGCAGCGAGATCAGCCGCCCGCCCCGCTGCAAGGCCTGCAGGAAGCGGTCGAACGCCGTCACCGCGTCATCGGGCTCCTCGGCGCGCGACAGCCCGCGCATCAGGTCAGGAACGAACTCGTTGAAGGCCAGCCGCGTCGCCTCAACCTTGAACACGCGGTACTCGCCGCTCAGCCAGCGCTGGACGGTCTCCGCCACCATCTTCGGCTTCTTGAAACCCAGCGTGAGAAGATGTTCCAGCAGCCGATTATCGTCAGGCCCCTTGCCGTAATCGATGTCCGGCAGCTTCTCCGTGCCGGTCGGGTCTCCCTCGAACAACCGGCTGTAGTGGTTCTGCACGCAGTTGAGATGCGCCAGCAGATCCTTCGCAAACGCGGCGCGGTCGTCGTATCCGAAGAACCGCGCGAACCGCTCGACGGCCTCTGCCTCGGTCGGCAGCGCATGGGTCTGTTCGTCGGCGATCATTTGCAGCCGATGCTCGACCCGCCGCAGGAATTCATAGGCAGAGGTCAGTTCGTCGCGCGCCTCGTTCGTGATCCATTTGCTGGCGGCGAGAATGTTCAGCGCCTCCAGCGTCGGACGCACGCGCAATTCGGGATGCCGTCCGCCCGCGATCAATTGCTGGGTCTGGGCAAAAAACTCGATCTCGCGAATGCCGCCGCGGCCAACCTTGACATTGTGGCCTTCGACCGAAATCTCGTTCTGACCGCGGAACGTCTGCATCTGCCGTTTCATGTCATGGACGTCGGCGAGTGCCGCGAAGTCCAGATGCTTGCGCCAGACGAATGGAGCGATCTCCGCCAGCAAAGCGTTGCCGGCCTTCTGGTCGCCGGCGCAAGGCAGCGCCTTGATCATCGCGGCGCGTTCCCAGGTGCGGCCCTCGCGCTCGTAATAGTGAAGCGCCGCCGCCGTCGAGATCGCCACCGGCGTGGACGCCGGATCGGGCCGCAGCCGCAGATCGACGCGGAACACGTAACCGTCGGCGGTGCGCTGTTGCAGCAGGCGCGAGAGCCCCTGCGCAACCTTGACGAAGAATGGCGACGGCTCGATGCCCTCGGCCAGTGTCGGGGCTTCCAGCTCGTAGAACACGATCAGGTCGATATCGCTGGAGTAGTTCAGCTCATGCGCCCCCATCTTGCCCATGGCGAGCACGACGAGGCCGCTGCCGATTTCGGGATGTTCGGCATCGGGCGGCAACAAACGTCCGCGCGCCGCTTCCTGCTTGAGCAGAAAACGGATGGCGCACTGAACAGAGGCCACCGCAACGTTGGTCAGAGCCCGCGTCACCCGCATCACCGGCCAGACGCCGCCGATGTCGCACAGCGCGATCATCAATGCGGCTTCGGATTTCATCCGGCGAAGCACCGTCATCACATCGGCTTCGGTCGCAGCGGCGGCGACATCGGCCACTGCCTTCTCGATCAGCGCCGCGAGATGATCATCGGGATCGCATTGAAGGAGCCGCACGACGCGGCCCGCATCGGCGCGCATCAGGTCGAACAGATAGGGCGAGGCTTCCGCGATACCTTCAAGGATCGCTTTGGCATGCGGGAAGGAACCAGACACCTCCCTGAGCGCTTTCGCAGACTCAGGCGATACATCCCCTAGCCAGTCGGCGAGCCGCCGCTCGGCGTCCTGGGGGGCAAACAGTTTTGGCCCGGCCACAAAACGGGCCGCCAGGGTGGGCCGGTCAGCGCGGCCCATCTCAGGTGAACTCATACAGTCTTCTGTTCCACGCCCCGGCTCGGGATCACAAGCGTCACGCGCAGCCCCGGCTGGCTGTCGGCGAGTCGCAGGTCGCCACCATGCAACGTCGCGACTGCGGATGCCAGACTCAAACCGAGCCCCGATCCGGGCTGGGTCCGGCTGGCTTCCAGCCGGACAAAGCGTTCGACCGCACGCTGGCGGTCGGCCTCTGGAATGCCAGGCCCGTGGTCTGTGACACTGAGAAGAACATTGTCCCCGTCCCGCCGCGCTTCGATCAGAATATCCGGGGGTTTTGAGCCGGCAGCAGTATCCACGGAAGTCGCCGTGGCAGCCGGCTGGCCATACTTGATGGCGTTCTCGACCAGATTGGCCAGCGCCTGGCTGATCAGTTCGCGGTTGCCATGAATCGTGGCGGGATCGGCTGCGACCTCCAGGGCCAGGCCTTTGTCCTCGGCTAGCGGCTCGTAAAGTTCGTGGATACCGTGGGCGACTTCGGCAGCGTCGAAATCGGTCATGTTGTCGCGCGCCTGGCCGGACTCGGCGCGTGCGATCATCAAGAGTGCATTGAAGGTCCTGATCAGGCCGTCGGACTCATCGATGGTCCGTTCCAGCGCCGCGCGGTACTCACTCTCGTTGCCAGCTTTCGCCAGCGCATCCTCGGCGCGGTTGCGCAGCCGCGTCAGCGGCGTCTTGAGATCATGGGCGATATTGTCGGACACCTCCTTGAGTCCGACCATCAGCGCCTCGATGCGCTCCAGCATCGCATTGAGATTTTCCGCGAGCCGGTCGATCTCGTCGCCGCTTCGCCCCACCGGCAATCGTTCGGACAGATCGCCCGCCATGATCCGCTGCGTGGTGCCGGTCATGGCGTCGATCCGGCGCAGCACGCGGCGAGCGACGAACACGCCGCCGCTGAGGCCGAGCACGACCACGATCAGCACCGACCACTGCGCAGCCTTGGCGACGATGGCGAACAGCCGCCGCCGCTCTTCGAGATCGCGTCCCACCAGAATCCGGAAGCCGCCGGAAAGCTGGGACACTTTCACCAGCGCGAAGTGGCTCTTGGTGTCGGTCTCTTCAAGCCGCTTGTAAAACGTCTCGGCCCAGCCGGGATGATCCATCACGCCCGGCTCGAGCGAGGCGACATTGCCGGCAACGCCCTGCCCCTGGGGCGTGGTGACGAGATACAGATTGGCGCCTGGGCGCAGTGCGCGTCCTTCGACTGCGGCGACGAGTCCGCGCAAGCCGCCGCGCGTATACTGGTCGGTCAGTTCACCCAGCTCGGAATTGACGGTGTCGGTGATCTGCTCGGTGATCATGCGCCGCGTGTTCCAGGCGAAGTAGCCCAGCAACGACGCGGCGAACAGCGCAAACAGGAACAGGTAGACCAGCGTTAGCCGGAACGCGGTCGTTCGTATCAGTTTACCGAATGCCGTCACGGATCATGTATCCGGCACCACGAATGGTGTGCAGCAGCGGACGATCCTGTCCCTTGTCGATCTTGGAGCGCAGCCGCGAAATATGCACATCGATCACGTTGGTCTGCGGATCGAAGTGATAGTCCCACACGTTTTCGAGCAGCATGGTGCGGGTCACGACCTGCCCCGCATGTTTCATCAAGTATTCGAGCAGCCGGAATTCGCGCGGCTGCAACGTGATCTCGGTGGCGCCGCGCTTGACCTGGTGCGAGAGCCGGTCGAGTTCGAGATCGCCGACGCGATAGGTCGTTTCTTCGGATGGACCGCCGTGGCGGCGCGACAGCACTTCGACGCGCGCCAGCAGTTCGGCAAATGAATAAGGCTTCGGCAGATAGTCGTCGCCGCCGGCGCGAAGTCCCTTGATGCGGTCGTCGACCTGGCCGAGCGCCGAAAGGATCAGCGCCGGGGTATGATTGCCCTTGCCGCGCAGAGTACCGATGATCGACAGCCCGTCGCGCTTGGGCAGCATGCGATCGATCACGAGTACGTCGTAATCACCCGACTCCGCCAGCGCGAGGCCCTCCTCGCCGTCGCCCGCATGGTCGGCGATGTGGCCGACCTCGCGAAATGCCTTCACGAGATAGTCAGCCGACTCGCGGTCGTCTTCAACGATAAGCAGTCGCATCTGTGATTCGGTCTGGGTCTGAGCAGCAGAGCTTTGTGTCACCATGGCGCGATGATCGTCCTCATGCAAGGCAGCGAATGACGTGCCCGCGGCCGCCAGCCCCGACAAGAGAAAGAGAACGGGCGGCGAAGCTGGGGGACTTCGCCGCCCGCATTGCACGACCGACTGGAGTGCGATCGCGCCGCTTTCGACGGAGGGGGGCGTTTTCCATCGAAAGCATTCCTGCATGACGCTGAAAATCGCATCACGCCTTGATTTCAAGGGACGGGCTTGTGGCCCGCCCCCGGGAAGGAGCCGTCGGCGGGGGCTACTTTGCCGGCGACAACTCCCCATCTCGCCCTCACCTTTCGGCGAGGATCATGCTCAGCCCTTGGCGACCGGCACCGCGACGAAGCGCGACGAGTCTCCGGACTTCACGCGAACCAGAACGCTGTTCTTGTTCTCGCTGCGCGCGGTGTTGATCGCCTCGCGGACTTCAGCCGGGTTCGAAACCAGCTTGCCGGCGACTTCGAGAATGACGTCGCCTTCCTTGAAGCCGCGCTCAGCCGACGGGCTGTTCGGATCGACGTCGGTCACGACCACGCCTTCCTTGCCCGCGCCGGCCACGCTGTTCGCGGGAGCCAGCGTCAAACCGAGGTTCGGCACGGTGACGTTGCCACGGCCCGACTTGCCGCTGTCCTTCTGATCGGTATCGGCACTTGCAGCCCTGGCGTTCGGCAATTCGCCGAGCGTCATGCTGAGGATCTTGTCCTGGCCCTTGTGAACCACGACCAGCTTGACCGTCTGACCCGGCGCCATGCTGCCGATGGTGCGGGCGAGTTCGCGCGCATCCTTCACGGGCTGGTCGTTGACCCGGGTGATCACGTCACCGGATTCGACGCCCGCCTTCGCGGCCGGACCATTGGCCTGCGGCTCCGCGACCAGCGCACCTTCCGGCTTCTTCAGGCCGAGGCTGTCGGCGATCTCAGGCGTCACCTGCTGGATCTGCACACCGATCCAGCCGCGGCTGACCGTGCCCTTGTCCTTGAGCTGCTGCACAACACTCTTCACGGTCGAAGCCGGGATCGCGAAGGCAATGCCGACGCTGCCGCCCGACGGCGAATAAATCGCGGTGTTCACGCCGACAACATCGCCTTCGGTGTTGAAGGTCGGACCACCCGAGTTGCCCTTGTTCACGGGCGCGTCGATCTGGATGAAATCGTCATACGGACCGTTGCCGATGTCACGGCCGCGGGCTGAAACGATGCCGGCGGTCACGGTGCCGCCGAGGCCGAACGGATTGCCGACCGCAAGCACCCAGTCGCCGATCCGCGGCTGACCGTCAGACAATTTAGCGAACGGCATGTTGCTGACGCCATCGACCTTGATCAGCGCGAGATCGGTGCGCGGATCGGTGCCGATCACCTTAGCGGTGTGAACCTTGCCGTCGTCTGTGGTGACTTCGACCTTGTCGGCGCCATCGACCACATGATTGTTGGTCACGGCGAAACCGTCAGCCGAGATGAAGAAGCCCGAGCCCTGCCCGGTCATCTGACCACCGCCACGACCACCGCGGCCGCCACGGCCACCGGGGAATCCATCCGGACCGCCGAAGCGGCGGAAGAAGCGCTCCATCGGCGAGTTCGGCGGGAACGGATTGTCTTCCGGGCTTGCGTTTTCACCAGTGGTTGTCTTCTCCGCGATCTTGACGCGCACCGAAACCACCGAGGGCTTCACGCGCTCGACGATGTCGGCAAAGCCGATCGGCTGCTGAACCTGACGGACTTCCTTATTGACCTGCGCATGCGCGGTCGTGGTCAGCAGGTCGAAGTTATTCGACGGGCTGAGACCATAAGCGGCGACGCCGAGGCCCGCGACGACCGAAGCCATCAGCGCGAACTTGCGCGCGGAGAAAATGGAACGGCGGGGAGCGACATAGGATGGAAGTTTGGAAAGATCGGTGGGGCGGTCGGTCATGAACAATCTCCAGAAGGGCGCGAAAACGGGGTGCGAATCTCGCGGTGCATGTGTGCACCTGTGCTCTGGAAGATGGGGGGCGCAGCCTTACCGCGCTCTGACGGGGGAATTAATGTTTTGTAATGAAAACAGGGCCTCAGCGGCCCTTGATGCCTGCGCCGGATCGAGATCGGAACCGCGCGCGAAAAGCCCGCTAAACGGACGTTTTCGGCGGTTCCTCGCCCGCGATGAGCTTCTCCAGCCGGGCCTCTTCTTCCGGCGTGAGCCGAAATAGCGCCCCCTCCTCGGCTGCGGCAGCCCTGTTGCGGCGGCGGTTACCGAACCAGAGCGCGAGCCCGCCCCCGGCGAGGACCAGCGGCGGAATCAGCCACAGCAACAGCGTACGGCTTTCAACACGCGGCTTGAGCAGCACGAACTCGCCGTAGCGCGCGACGAGGAAGTCCATCACCTGCTGATCGGTGCTGCCGGCCGCGATGCGCTCGCGCACCAGGAGACGCAGATCGCGCGCCAGCGGCGCGTCGGAATCATCGATGGACTGATTCTGGCAGACCATGCAGCGCAGTTCGCGTGACAGATTGCGCGCCCGCGCCTCCTGCGCCGGATCGGCCATGATCTCGTCAGGCTGCACGGCTAAGGCGACGGAGGGCAGGAGAACGGCACAAACAATCAACAGAATCGCTACACTGGAAGCCAATGCGCGCGAAACACGGAGGATGCGCCCCCTCTCCCCCACGGGGAGAGGGTTGGGGTGAGGGGCGCTGGATGTCAGAGTTGAAATCCGATCCCCCTCACCCGGCGCTGCGCGCCGACCTCTCCCCATTGGGGAGAGGTGAAGAAACATCCGCAGACGTTCGCTCCATGCGCGATGTCGTCCCGCCAAATGCGCGGACGATATCGCAAATATCTTTGCGTTTGCGCGCAACATCCCTACTCCGCAGCCTGCAACGCGCCGGAAGTCTTGGTGGCCTTTGCCGGCTTCGGCGCACCAACGCGGAGCCGCCGGTCGGTCAGCGACAGGAATCCGCCGAACGCCATCAGCACCGGCCCGAACCAGATCAGCAGCACCAGCGGCTTGTGATAGATGCGCACCGCGATCGAGCCATCGGCGTGGCTGTCGCCGAGCGAGACATAAATCTGGCTCACACCGCGCGTGAGCAGCGCGGCTTCCGTGGTTGACATGCCGCGCGTCGAGAAATTGCGCTTCGACGGCGACAGGATGCCGATGGTCTTTCCGTCCTGCATGACCGTGAAGTGCGAAATTGCCTCGCGGTAATTCGGCCCCTGCTGCTGCGTCACATCATCGAGCCGCACCTGATAACCGCCGACAGTGACGACATCCTTCGGCTGCATCGAGGCGATGCTCTCGCTGTTCCACGTCGTCTCGCAGACGATTCCGATCAGCGCGATCCCAAGCCCGGCATGCGCAAAGGCCGAGCCCCAGGTCGAGCGCGGCAATCCTCGTGCGCGGCCGAGCGATGTGGCGAACGGCGCGCGGAACAGTTGCGTGCGCTCGACAATGTCAGTGAGCGAGCCGAGCACCACGAACGCCGCGACACCGATCATCAATGGCGCAAACGCGCCGCCGCCTTTGGTCCAGGCCCACAGCACCGCCATGGTAACCAGCGCGACAATGCCCGCTGCGGTCAGGCGCTGCGCCGCGCCGACGATGTCGCCGCGCTTCCACGCCAGCAGCGGCCCGAACGGCACCGCGAGCAGGAGCGGCAGGAACAGCGGCGCAAATGTCAGATTGAAGAACGGCGCACCGACCGAAATCTTGTCGCCGGTGAGAACCTCAAGCGCCAGCGGATACAGCGTGCCGACGAACACCGTCGCGCAGGCTGTTGTGAGCAGCAGGTTGTTCAGCACCAGTGCACCCTCGCGCGAGATCGGCGCAAACAACCCGCCCTGCTTCAATGCCGACGCCCGCCACGCATAGAGACTAAGGCTGCCGCCGATGAACAGGCACAGGATCATCAGGATGAACACGCCGCGCGCGGGATCGCTGGCGAAGGTATGCACCGAAGTCAGCACGCCGGAGCGCACCAGGAAGGTGCCGAGCAGCGAGAGCGAGAATGTCAGGATCGCCAGAAGAATGGTCCAGACCTTCAGCGCGTCGCGCTTTTCCATCACTACCGCGGAATGAAGCAGCGCAGTGCCCGCGAGCCACGGCATCAGCGAGGCGTTCTCCACCGGGTCCCAGAACCACCAGCCGCCCCAGCCGAGTTCGTAATAGGCCCAGTACGACCCCATCGCGATGCCGAGCGTGAGAAAAATCCATGCCATCAGCGTCCATGGCCGCACCCACCGTGCCCATGCAGCATCGATGCGGCCTTCGATCAGCGCGGCCACCGCAAAGGAAAACGAAATCGAGAACCCGACGTAGCCGAGGTAGAGCATCGGCGGATGGATCGCGAGGCCGATGTCCTGCAGGATCGGATTGAGGTCACGGCCCTCGATCGGCGGATTGGCGATCCGCGCAAACGGATTCGAGGTCGCGAGAATGAACAGATAGAACGCCGCACCGATCCACGCCTGCGCCGCCAGGACGAGCGCACGCAACGTGCGCGGCAGGTTATTGCCGAATGCCGCCACCATCGCGCCGAACAGCGCCAGGATCAGCACCCACAACAGCATCGAGCCTTCGTGATTCCCCCATACTCCGGTGATCTTGTAGATCATCGGCTTAAGCGAATGGGAATTCTCATAGACGTTTGCGACCGAGAAATCCGACGTGACGTGCAGCCATGTCAGTGCCGCGAACGACAGCGCGGCGAATGCGAACTGCGTCAGCGCCGTGGAGCGCGCGACATTCATCAGCGCAGGATCACGCAGACGCGCGCCGATCACCGGCACCACCGACTGGATCAGCGCCAGAACCAGCGCCAGCACCAGCGCGTAATGTCCCGCCTCGGCGATCACTTCGCGTTCCCCTGCACGTTCTGTGCGGACGGCTTCTTGTCGTAGTCGTCCTTCCAGTGGCCGGTCTTTTTCAGTTCGTCCGCGACGGCCTTGGGCATGTAGGTCTCATCGTGCTTGGCGAGCACGGTGTCGGCCTTGAACACGCCCTGCGCGTCGAGCGCGCCTTCGGAAATGATGCCCTGCCCCTCGCGGAAGAGATCTGGAAGAATCCCCTGATAAGTCACCGGCAGGGTTGCATTTCCATCGGTCACATCAAACTTCACTTTAAGCTGCTCGCCGCGCACCAGCGATCCCTCGCGCACCATGCCGCCGAGGCGGAAGCGCTGGCCGGGCTGAATGTGCTTTTCGGCAGCCATGGTCGGCGTGGAGAAGAACAGGATAGAGTCGCGCAGCGCGTTCAGAACAAGTGCGGCCGCAATCGCCAGCACCGCCAGCGCACACCCGATCAATGTCAATCGCCGCTGCTTGCGCGTCATCGTATCATTTCCGTTTGTATCTGAATGCTTGCCGTCCTCGCGCTCTGCTCCCTCTCCCCAATGGGGAGAGGGTTGGGGTGAGGGGCGCTAGATGCTCGAAGTGAAATCCGATCCCCCTCACCCGGATTGCTTCGCAATCCGACCTCTCCCCGTCGGGGAGAGGTGAAAAGAGCTCCGTCATTGCGAGGAGCACTCGCGACGAAGCAATCCATTCTTTCTGTTCCAAAAGATGGATTGCTTCGCTTCGCTGGCAATGACGTGGCTGATGCAACTCGCATTTACCCGTCCAATCCAAGGCTCTTGAGGCCGTCATTCAGAAGCTGCAGCCGCGCGGCATCGTTGCCAACCGCGCCCCGCGCATCGATCAGCGCTGCCTGCGCCTTGTCGCGTTCGCCGAGGAGCATATAGGCCCGCACCAGCCGCAACCAACCCTCGACATCGTTGCCGTTGTCCTTCAGCCGCGTCGCGAGACGATCCACCATGCCGCGGATCATCGCGTTGCGGTCGCCCTCGGTCATGTCCTTGGCGGCGGCGATGGTGTCGTCGGACAGCTTGGGCGCGACAACGCCGACGCGCACCAGCGCGCCCTGCACCAGCGGACGCCACGGCGCATCGGCCGGCGCCGACGCCAGCATTGTGCGCCAGATGTTGACGGCATCGTCCTTGCGGCCATCCTGCTCGGCAGCGAGGCCGGTGAAGTAGCGCGCCTTCACCTCATTCGGATCGAGCGCGATGGCGCGGTCGAATTCAGCCTTGGCTTCCGCAGTCACAACGCCGCCGCTTGCGGCGGCCATTGCTTCGCCGAGATCGGCGCGGCGCGATGCGCTCTCGCCGTTGTAGGTGATGGAGTTGCGCCAGGCCCTCACCGCGTCGTCATAACGGCCGATCCGTGCCAGCACCGGCGCGAGCACGTCCCAGCCGCGACCGTCGGTCGGATTTTTCTCGAGATGGGTTTCGACCTGCGCCACCAGCTTGTCCATCGACGCGGTCGCGACAGCCGCGCGGCTGCGTTCCGCGAGCGGAAAGTCGCCGAGCGATGGCGAGCCGAATTTCGCGTAAAGTCCCGCGGCGAACAGCGGCAGGCCGATGAGCGCGATCACCGCGACCGCCCGGCGGAGCGAAAGGCTCGACGTCGATGGAGCAACCGCTGCGGCGTCCGACGCCGCGAGCAGACGGCGGCTGATCTCGACGCGCGCCGCTTCCGCCTCTTTTTCTCCGATCATCCCGGCGGCGGCATCGCGCTGAACCTCGGCGAGCTGATCCTTGTAGACCACCGCTTCGCTGCCCTCGCGCGCCGAGGTGTTGCCGCGCCCGAGCGGCCACAGCACGGCAAATACCGCTGCGGCAGTCATCAGCGCGAACACAAACCAGAGCGTCATTTCAAAGGGTTCCCGGCAAAGTAGAACCGTTACAAGCGGCTATTCCGAGCCGGGTTACACCATGGCTGGCCGATGGGCGCAATTGACATTTCCGTCACGGATTCAATGGGATTCGAGGCCGTCTTGCGGCCTTTTGAGAATCGCTCAGGTGGAGGCAATAGCGCGCGGAGGCTTTTGGCCCCTTGCGCCAGATCAACCGGCGCGTGGCTGCTTGGCAGGTTTTGCGGGCTCGGCCGCCTTGCGCTCCACCGGCCGCGCCATCTCGGCCGCCTTGCTCATCAGCGAGGCGTAATCCGGTCCGAACATCACCTCGCAGAACCGGATCGCCGCCTTCATCTGCATCAGGCGAAAAGCGCGGACCCTCTGGTCGTGGGTGCGCAGCGATTCCACCAGCGTCTCGGTGGCCTTCTCGACATAGTGCTGCAATTCGGTATGCGCGCGCAGCGACACTTCGTTGATCGCAAGCTCGCTGGCGTAGTTGCGGCACACGGCGACGAAATCGATCAGCGCCGCTGTCTCCTCGACGTCCACCGGATCGATCCGGTTCGCCGTGGTGACGTCCTTGTCCGGTCCCTGCCGCAGCAGCCGGCGCACGCGGCCCGGCACGCTGTCGATTTCCGATTGCAGCGAATTGGAAATTTCTGAGCGGATCGCCGCGAGCTGCTTGCCCCATGCGGAGTCCGAGCGAATGTCGAGTTCGGTGCGCAGACCGCGAACGCCATCATGCAGCGTCTTGAGATGGTTGGATGTGTCCTGAAACTGGCCGCGCTTGATGTCGTTGCGCAGCTCGGCGGCGACGCGCGACAGATCGTGGATCGCCATCGTCACGGTGACGCCGAACGGCGTACCGGCCACGCGGATTTCATCGTCGGATGCGGCGACCGCGATGCCGAGGCGGACGATCTGCCAGGGAGATGCGAGCCGCTGCATCACCAGCGAGATCGCGAACGGCAGCACCTGTGGGGTTTGCAGCGATGGAACGTTGAGAGCAGCCATGGTCGAGGTGATGTGGGAATCCGCGAACACCCGGATATGTCCGGTCAACTTGTTGTCGAGCTTTTCCAGTGCATCGTTGGCGCTGAGCACGGCGCCGATCGGCACGATATCCTCGACCACACTCGGCGCGCCGAGGCGTCCGAGTGTGCGCTGTCGCTCGCCGCTGGACAGCGCGCCGGTGACATTGGCGATCGCGTCTGAAGCTGCAGCCTGCACGGCACGGACAGCGGCATTGATTTCGGGTGTGGCAGTCGCCTGCGCCAGCGCCGCCTCGAACGCGCGAACCGCATCGGGAGCGCCCTCGCGGCCGAGCCAGATCCAGATCGGGCCCAGCGACGAGCGCCTGATCTGGCCGGGCCTGACATGGGGAATGTTTTCGACCAGAAACGGCTCGAGCGGACGGAACACCAGCCGCATCGGGTCGCTGGTGCGCGGGGTCATGTCCTCGCTCGGCGCGCGCACGATCATGCGCAGTTGTTCGAGCACGAAGCCCGCCACCGCAACGTCCTCGCCGCGCTCGATCGCACGCTCGAACTCACGCATCAGCAGCGCCTGCGCCTTCGGCGGCAGCTGCCCGAGATACTCTCTCAATCGCTCGATCGACGATTGGCTCATGCGCCCAAACGCTCACCTTCGGTGACACCGGCGGGTGTCCACCGGGTGTCATAGCCGGGGCGTCGTTAATTTGGCGTTGAGGAGACTGGCCGGAGCGTGCGGCTCAGCCCTGCCTGCGCTGGCGAAACGCAGCGACCTTGTTCCGGTTGCCGCACAGCGCCATGCTGCACCACCGGCGCCGGTGGGACTTGGTGCGGTCGTAGAACCACATCACGCAGGTCCTGTCCTCGCACTTGCGGATCAGGTTGAAGTCGCCGGTGGCGAGCAGTTCGGCGGCTGCTTCCGCGACAGGCCCGAGCACCTGATCGGGCGTCTTCAGCGTCCGCCGGCGCGTCAGCCGCAAGCCCGGCTCGTCGCAGACAAGTTCCGAATGACCGGGCGACTTTGCGAGAAGGTCGTTAAGCGGCGACGGATCGATCGCACCGCCGCCTTTACGATCCACCACCAGCGCGCGCACCGTCTCGCGCAGGCGGCGCGCGGACGTCAGCAGACCCGGCATGGCGGGCGGAAGTTCGCCTTCGCCGTACCACCCCGTCCGCACCAGCCAGTCCCGCACATCGGCATCCGAGGCCCACGAATCCACGGCTTTCCCGTCGATCTGCGCCAGGGTGTTCAGCATGTCGAGCACCGGATGATCCGCCGCCACATGGGGCAGGACAGGCTCGGACGGATCGAAAATCTGTTGGGTCATCATTGTCTCTCGCAGCCATGAACGTAACCATCAAAATAGCATTTGACAAGTTACAACCCAGTTTGTAACCAGCAAAGACATTTTTAGCGGTTTCAACCCCGGAGTGCCTGCGATGTCCCCCTTATCCGTACCCGCCACCTCAATCCGGACCATCGACGCCGACGGCGTCAAAGTCTTCTATCGGGAGGCCGGGCAGCCGGACGCGCCCGTCATTCTCCTGCTTCACGGCTTCCCGACCTCCTCCCATATGTTCCGGACGCTGATTCCCCAACTCGCCAGCAAGTATCGTGTCATCGCGCCCGACCTGCCCGGCTTCGGCTTCACCAGCGTCCCCTCAGAACGCAACTATCGCTACAGCTTCGATTCGCTTGCAAAGACGGCGCTTGCCTTCGTCGACGCACTCGGTCTGAAGCGTTACGCCATCTATGTTTTCGATTACGGCGCGCCGGTCGGCTTCCGGCTGGCTCTCGCCCATCCAGAGCGTGTCTCAGCCATCGTCTCGCAGAACGGCAATGCCTACGAGGAAGGCCTGAGCGATGCGTGGAATCCAATCCAGCGTTACTGGCAAGACCCGACACCCGAAAATCGCGATGTGCTGCGCGGCTTTCTCACGCTGGACGGAACGCGCATGCAATACGTCACCGGTGTCAGTAATCCGGAGACGATTGCGCCGGAGTCCTACATGCTTGATCAGGCGCTGCTGGAGCGGCCGGGTAACGACACCATCCAGCTCGACCTGTTTCTCGATTACGCCTCGAACGTGAAACTGTATCCGGCGTTTCAGGATTACTTCCGGTCGGCGAAGCCTCCGATGCTCGCCATCTGGGGCAAGAACGATCCGTTCTTCATTCCGCCGGGCGCCGAAGCCTATCGCCGCGACAATCCCAATGCCGTCGTCGAGCTTCTCGATACCGGCCACTTCGCGCTGGAAACCCATGCGCCGGAGATTGCCTCATCGATTGATCGACTGATGGCACGCGCGGCCGCATGAGTTCATGAATCAAAAAGCCGCCCGGCTCGTCGGATGACGAACCGGGCGGCGATGAAGCGGACTCGTTACGTGATCGGCAGTGCTGTCAGCCCACTGCCGTCCAGGTGCCGTCCGGATTGCGGCAGGCTGTGCCACGCTCGGCGGTCGGCTGACCGTTGATATAGACGGTGTGGGTAAAGGCTCGGCAGCGAGTCCCGCGCTTGGTATAGGCCGGACCCGGCACGATGTTGCCGTAGCGGCCGGTGTCAGGATTACGCCAGTCCACAGGCGCGCCGGGTGCGCCCCGGTCGAGCGCGATCATCTCCGCCTCGTAGGCATATTGCCGATCCTGATCGTCCATCGATGCACCGATCCGGTTGCCGATGAGACCGCCGATTGCCGCGCCAGCCATTGCGGCACCAACACGCTCGCCCGTTCCGCCCCCGATAGCCGAGCCGATCAGCGCGCCACTCACCGCGCCGAGCACGGTTCCGGAATTTTCCTTCGGTCCGCTGTCGGCGGCACAGCCGCCGAGCGTCAGCGCGGCCGCGAACAGAATGGCTGCTTTCGGATGATGCATATTGTCGTCCCCAAATTCGCTGCGGACACAAATCGTCCGGCGGGCGCTTTGAACGGACGAATGGGGCGAGAGAGCGGCGGGTTTCAGATTCCAGGCAGCACCAGTTCCGCCCGCAGGCCGCCGATCGGCGCCGCGCTGAGCGTGAGGCTGCCACCGTAAAGCGCGGCCAGATCGGTGACGATGGACAGGCCGAGGCCGGAACCCGGCTTGGTCTCATCCAGCCGCTTGCCGCGGCGCGCCACCTGCGTCCGCTCCGCCGGTGACAATCCAGGACCGTCGTCATCGACGATGATGCGCAGCGTCGGATCGAGTGCGCCGCCGGGAGTCAGTTCCAGCAGCACCTCAATGAAGACCTTCTGCGCCGCCCACTTGCAGGCGTTGTCGACGAGATTGCCGACCATCTCCTCGAGATCCTGCTTCTCGCCGCGGAATTTCGCACCGGCATTGACTTCGGCATCGATGAGAATGTCACGGTCACGATGAATCTTTTCCATCGTCCGCGTCAACGCTTCGATCACCGGCGCAACCTCAGTCACGGTGCCGATGGTGGTGACACGGGCGGCGATGCGCGCGCGCTCCAGATGATGCGCGACCTGATCGCGCATGATGTCGGCCTGCTCCAGAACCTTGATCGCCAGCGGATCGTCCCGGTTGGCGCCCGCTTCATTGACGATCACCGACAGCGGCGTCTTGATCGCATGGGCAAGATTGCCGACATGGGTGCGCGAGCGCTCGACAATGGCGCGGTTGGCGTCGAGCAGCGCGTTGGTTTCGCGCGCGAGCGGCGCGATCTCCTCGGGAAACTCTCCCTCCAGCCGGTCGGCCTGACCCGAGCGAATGGCCGCCAGCGAATTGGAAATGCGCTTGAGCGGCGCGAGGCCGTAGCGCACCTGAAAGATCGTGGTCAGCAACAGTCCGACAGTGAGCGCCGCGAACGTCACCGCCAGATAAGTATTGAACGCCCAGGTCTCTTCCTCGATCTCGGTGGCGTCGCCCGCCACCGTCGCGAGGAATTTTCCCTCGGTGCCGAGATCGACCGGCCGCTCCACCATGCGCAGATGCTGGTTTTCCGGTCCGATGACATAGCCGAGCCGCACGCCGGACTGATCCAGTTCGATACCTTTGTCTTCGAGCTTGGGCAGCGACGCATCCCACAGCGAACGTGACGCGCGCACTTCCGGTTTGTCGCCGTCGGTTCGCGCCATGCGCCAGTACCAGCCTGACAACGGCAGTTCGAACAGCGGCTCGCCCAGCGACTGCACGGATCGTTCGGACTTGTCGCTCTTGTCGTTCGGATCGTCAGGCTGCGCGGCTTCGGCGATCAGGGTGCGGAGATAGAAATTGAGCCGGCGGTCGAACGCGCGCTCGGTCGAACGCTTGTAGACCGTGGACAGCACGATGCCGGTGATGACAAGGATCAGTACCACCCAGGCCGTTGCCGACAGGAACAGTCGTGTTGCGAGGGATTTCGCGCGCATCGCGTAATGACCTAACCACTGAATGCTAGAAACATCATACGCGGCATGAAATCACGCGATAAATCCAAACTCTCCGATGCTAACGTAGAACTGCAAACCAAAGAATTCCAAGCGCAATCCAAACCGCCATCCCCGTAAACATTGATATTATTTCGGGCGGCTTTTGGCCGAAGAGCTTGAACAATCGGCGCCCTGTTCCTGCAAAAAATACCTCCAATATCGTGCTGAATAGCGCATCGATCATGCCGCACGCCTCTACTTCAGCCCTTGCACGGCGCTAATGCGCATTGGCCGCGGGCGGCGGCGCCAGCAGATAGCCAAGGCCTCGCACGGTCTGAATAATATCGACGTCGAGCTTCTTGCGGATGCGGCCGACGAACACTTCGATCGTATTCGAGTCGCGATCGAAGTCCTGATCGTAGAGATGCTCGACCAGTTCGGTGCGCGACACCACGCGGCCGGAATGATGCATCAGATACGCCAGCAGGCGATACTCATGCGACGTCATCTTGATCGGATTTCCGTTGACGCTGACGCGGTTGGTGCGCGTATCCAGCATCACCGGCCCGCAGGTCAGTTCGGACTGGGCATGGCCCGCGCTCCGGCGCAGCAGCGCGCGGATGCGTGCGAGGACCTCTTCGAGATGAAACGGCTTGGCGACATAGTCGTCCGCGCCGGCATCGAAGCCCTGCACCTTGTCGCTCCAGCGGTCGCGTGCGGTGAGGATCAGCACCGGCATGGTGCGCTTGTTGCGCCGCCAGGCCTCCAGCACCGAAATGCCGTCCATTTTGGGGAGTCCGATGTCGAGCACCACGGCGTCGTAGGGCTCGCTGTCGCCGAGGAAGTGTCCCTCCTCGCCATCGAATGCGCGGTCAACGACATAGCCTGCGTCCGACAAGGCCGTCGTGAGCTGGCGGTTGAGATCGGGATCGTCTTCAACAACAAGAAGGCGCAACGTCGTCTCCAGTGACAGGCTTGCAATAACCTAACATGAACGCCGCGGCGGTGAATGCTCCATGAACGGAAGCCGGGCCGGAGATTACTTTTTCTCCATACTCATTTCTTCTTCGCGACCGCCTTGACCAGCTTGTCAAACGCGCCGGGGGTCTCCTGACCGGTCGCGAGACAGAGTTTTTCCCGGGTCCGGCCGCTGACGTAAACGCCTAACACGCCGAATCGGAACCCCCAATAGCTGACCAGAAGGCCGGTCGCGCCGATCAGGGCGTTGATCGCCGTCATATCGCCGGTCCAGAATTCGTGGACAAGGACGACCCAGAGTGCGGCGCACTCCAGTGTTAACTCCAGCGCGTAAAGGGGGCGCCAAAGCCGCTGGAATAAATCCTGACTGGTGAGTTCCGCCCGGATTGTCGCCTGTGTCTCGGCGACCGAACCGCGGGCGGCTTCTGCTTCGGCGCGGACAGCTTCGGCCCACGTATTTTCGGCCTGCGCGATCCGCTCCGCACCGCAGGTCGGCAGCGCCTTGCCGACGGCCTCGGGCGTTGCGTCCGACGCACCGACGGCTTCCGCCAGGATGCGTCCCGCCGCGCCGCCGAGCGGCCCGCCAAGCGCTGTTCCGAGAATCGGCGCGCCAAGCCCGATCACCTGTTTGGCGATGTCAGCCCAATCCATTGGATGTCCTTTCCGAGAGTCCCGTGACCGCCGCCTCTTGCTGCCGGCGGTGACGCCAGCGCCAGATCAGAAACACCGCGACTGACGCCGCGAGCGCGGCCGCAATAACGAGTGCTGCCACCTCAAAGCGTGACGTAACCGCTGCGGCCGCGGTGCCTGCCGCGATCACCGCGCCGGCTGACGCGGGACCGGCAGGGTTCTTCACCGGCACAACGGCTTTCCCTGGTGAGGTGTCAGAAGACGTCATCGTGACCAAGGCACGTCCCTCCGCCATGGCGGTTGCGGCCGCGCGCACCCCATTGACGCGCGTTGTCCAGCCGCGCCCGAACACGGGAAAGATTTTCAGCCCTTGCAAAAACGCCAGCCGTTCCGTGCAAATCGCGGCAACAAGATCACTCGCATTGCATCTGGCAGCCGCAGCGATGACCTCATTCGTGATCGTGCTTGCGGTGTCCGGCATCTCGAGCACGCGGCGCAGGACCTTGCCGGCACGGCCGATGCCGGAGTTCACTCCGTAGTCGAACACCGCATAGTCGACGCCGGCGGGAAGCTCGTCGCAGCGCATCGCATTCCAGTAGCGCTCGCGATAGATCTTCCGCGCAACACTCTGCGGCATCGTCCGCACGTCATCGGCCGTGGCGTTGCCCTTCCAGTAACGCCGCGCGTCGGCAAGCGTGATGCCGAAATTGGTCGGCCCGCCGGGATCGGAAGGATGATCGGTATAACCGCCCTCGTCTTTCAGAAGACGCGTGAGCGATGCGTCGTATGACGACAGCATGACTCAGATCCTCGTCTTCAGGACATTCGCCCATGCAATGATTTTCGGCACACACAAACCGGTAAGCACGCCGAAGGCGTACAGGACCGCGAGCCCGGCAATGGTCAGGAAGGTCATGGATGTTCTCCGTTTTCAGAGGCAGATGAACCAGACGAAGACGCAGGAAAGCGTCAGCAGAATTCCGATGGCAGGCCAGCGCATGGGCTTGGCTCCATGGGTTCGCGGCTCGCGAAGGCCAGCTGGTCAGATCGATATTTTCTGGGGTTATTGCCGGAGTGGCCGGGGCGCGGCGGCCACAACGTGATACGACCACCGCATGCTCAGAGCCTTGGCGGACCGCACATCGAGTTTCATCGGACGGAAGATCATCCCCTCCGGGGGTGACCGTTTCCGGATCGGATTATCGCTGCGGTCGTTCCCCTACTTCCATCACGCGCATAATTGCGGTTTTCCCGGCAAGCGGAAAACCGAGCGCACGATCGAGCTGGCGCTGGCGGACTTCTGGCTGGACAGGGTGACGGACGCTGTCGAGGTCGGTGCCGTTACACCTTATTATTGGCCGGGACGGGTCAAGCACGTCATCGATCCCGCGGATCAGTCACCTCACGTCACACAACAGGCATCTCTGCTCGAGGTGGATCTTACCGGCCGAAACGTTCTCAGCATTTCGACGGTCGAGCACATCGGCGAACAGCGCTACGGCATGAACGAAACCGCGACGTCGATGCAGGGACTGGAAAAGCTGTTCCGGGAATGCGCGCGTTATCTCGTCACATTTCCTGCCGGCTACAACCAGATCCTCGATGAATTCGTATTCGCGGGCGGCGCGGACAAATTCGGCAAGGTCCGCTATCTCGTCCGTAACCCGGACGAAAGCTGGCGCCCGGCGCCTCGCTCGCTGGCGTGGCGCGCCTATGGCGGCGACGGAATCACCTGGGCGAATTGCGTTGTCGTGATCGAAAAAGGCGGCGTTCTGTAGCGGTATTTGCTGCAATCCGGGCGCGTCTGGCGGATGCCCGGGAGATGTGGCATGTAGCAGACCGGCCGGTGAAGTCGCATCTTTCCCACTGCAGAAAAGCACTCATGACCATTTCGACTGTCTTGCGGAAGCCGCCCGTCATTTTAGCTGCGGGGACCCTTCTGGTCGCTCTTGTGGTCTTCTTCCGGATTCACGCGCTGTATCCCACCGTGTTCTCTGACGAGTGGACGTACAGCAGGATGTCTCGGTTGGATGCCTTATCGCAAGCGGAAATACCATCCTTCTTATATCTTTCAACTTACAGATTGACGAATGTCTGCGGCGACGGGTTTCTGTCCTGCGCCCGGCTGATGAATGTCGCGTTTTTCTTCTCCGCAATCCCATTCATCTATCTGATCGCGCGGAAAGTCGCGACGCCGGCGCTGGCGGTGTGGATCGCCCTTCTCGTCGCGATCAATCCGATGAATTCCTACACGGCCTACTTCATGCCGGAGGCGATGTTCTTTTTCGCCTTCTGGCTGTTCGCATGGTGCCTGCTGCGGCTCGACGCAGCACACAAGTCCGTGGACCTGATCGTTCCCGCTGTTCTGTTCGGGTTCATGGCTCTCGTGAAACCGCATCCGATCTTCATGTACCCGGCGCTGATCGTGTATCTCGGATACATGTCCCGGCAGGCAACGTATGCCGCATGGCTAAGGCTGTGGGCGATGCGGTCCGCGATCTTCGTTGGTGTTTCGCTGCTTGCAAAACTGGCGATCAGCTCCATCTTCGCCGGAAAGGCCGGCCTGACACTATTTGGGGGAAGATACGAAGCCCTTGCGGAACGCATGGATGGAGGCACGGAAAGATACATAGCAATTGCGTCGAATGCTGTCGGAAGCCTAAGCGGTCATTTGATGATTCTCGCGGTGTTGTTTGGAACCGCGATCTGCGTCTTGCTCTATATCGCTATGAACGGGCTCTTCCAAAAAGAACAACCCGGCGAAGCGCATAAGATAGCAATCTTCGGCTTTCTCGTTATCGGATCGATGATCGCTCTGTCGGCAATATTTACTGCGGCCGTAATGGGCCTAGCTCCCGCCGAGTCCCTTGCCCGCGTCCACATGCGTTATTACAATTTTTCGCTCCCGCTTCTGCTTATTCTGGCCGGGGCTGGGATTGCAGATAATCCGCATCGAAGAATTAATGTCGTCGCGGCGATCACGGTCGCTATTGCCGGTCTTACAGCTTATGCTATCGGCACCCGCATTTCCGGATTTACTCCGTCATGGATAGACGCGCCTGAAGCGACGGCAGCCGCTGAAGTGCCGGAAAGTTTTTACCTCGTTGCCGCCTTTGGTCTGTTCACCACCATCGCATGGGCGGTCAATCAACGCCTCGGCAGCAGAATTTTCCTACTCGCCTTCGCGCCGGTGATGATCCTGCTAAACTTGTACGCAGTGAATCGATATGCTCAACAATTTGAGCAACCCGATGCCGCGGATCGGGCTGGCATAGTCGCACACCAACTTTTTCAAAGTTCCGAGCTTCGCAATGTAACCGTTTACGGGCTCGACTTTGGCTACATCTCCAAGATTCTTTTCCATATCGATAGTCCACTTGCTAAATACGTCCAATCAGATCGAGGAACGCTTCCTAACTTTGAGGCAATTCGAAATACAAATAAAATTGCCGTCGTGTTAGGACCAACTCTCGGCGCACCAACCGGCACAACAGAAATACAGGGAGACGGTTTCTCCATTATCAGGAGTGCGAATCCCGAGTTGTACGTGGATTTTACAAGGCAAATGCCCTCCGGGGCACTTGCAGATACCACCGGAATGTCACTCCCTGAATCCTGGGGGGCATGGTCCGAGGGCGCCCTCGTGACATTGAAGTTCAGAAAGAACTTGCCGGAATCCCTGCGCGTTCACCTGCGCGCGAAAGCGTTCGGCCCGAATGTCGGCAAGCCATTCACGATGCGCGTCGGCGACCAGACCAGGGATTTCTCACTCACCGACGTTCCCCGCAACATCGAACTCAAATTCGGCAATCCCGGCGCAAGCGACACCATCACCATCGCGGTCCCTCAACCGGCCTCGCCTCACGAAACCGGTGTCGGCGGCGACCCTCGCAAGCTCGGAATCGCCATGATAGAATTCCGGATCGAGAAGCTGGACGGGTCAGGCAACTAGAACACCTCACAAGAAACTGCGGTCTCGGCACATGCGGCTGCCGAAACCACGGACACCTTCTGGAGACAGACAATGGGTTTGGGTTCTGTTCTGAACCTCATCAAGTATCGCAACGTCGTCGATGAGCTTTACCGCGGCCTGCTCGGCCGCGAGGCCGATGCCGATGGCCGCGCGCACCATTTGAACCTGCTCAGGAGCGGCGTGCCGCTGTCGCAACTCATCAGCGGCCTGGTCTCGTCCGATGAATTCAGACAGAAAAATCCCAAGAGCGGCGAAGAAGAGCCCGAAGGCTGCTCGAAGGCCGAAGCGATCGCCATGTTCGCGAAATTCGAGGACCCGGACCGCAAGCCACGCGAAGGCTTCACGACAAATTTCATGGGCGGCGTCGTGGCCGTCAATGTGATCGACATGCTCGGCGGCCGATCCGGCTTTGTCGAAGGTTACCCGATTCCGGCGAACATTCAGGGCCGCACCATCGAGTGGATGGGCACACTGCAATCCGTGCTCGATGCACGTGGCTCCTACTCCATCGTCGAACTCGGCGCCGGATGGGCGCCGTGGTGCGCTGCCGGATATGTTGCCGCTAAGAAAATGGGGATCACCGACATTTCCGTCGTCGCGGTCGAAGGCGACAAGGGCAAGATCGCCTTCATCCGCGACAACTTTGCAGCGCATGGAATCGACGAGAAAGCCACCACGATCACCTATGGCGTCGTCGGCCCGTTCGACGGCTTCGCGGAATTTCCCGACCTGTCGGTCGATCCCAACATCAACTACGGCCTTGCCGCGGACTTCAATGCCGCGAAAAAGGACGTCAAGATGCTGAAGGTCCCTGCCTTCAGTCTCAAGACCATCCTGGCGCCGTTCGACCGCGTCGATCTTATTCACTGCGATGTGCAGGGCGCTGAAGCCGACGTGTTCGAGGCCGGAATGGATGTCGCGCTTGCGAAGGTCAAACGCGTCGTCATCGGCACCCATTCGCTCGACATCGAAAAGCGTTTGATCGGAATCTTCAAGGGCTGGGTCTGCGAAGGCATGACATCCGGCGAATACATCGTCCCGTCGATCCTGACCCGGGACGGTTGCCAGATCTGGCGCAACCCCAACCTCACATCATAACGTTCACTACAGGATCTGCCCGCCGGTCGCGGTGGTGCCGTTCGCATTGCCAGGAAAATACGCGGTGGATGGCGTCGCCTGCGCGCCGGACGTGAAGATCACGCTGTTGCCCTCGATGGCGTAGCGCGGTCCGGTGGTCGCGCCGCTGTAGGTGTTGGCATTTCCATAGATCAGCGACAGCGTATCGGCATGGGCGAAGCCGCCGGCGAATGCCGGTGTGCCGGTGATGGTCACCGTCGCCGCCTGATAGCGGATCGAGCCGCCGATGCTGGCGTGCAGATGATAGTAAGCGCCGCCGGTGATGCTGTAGGCGACGAAACCGATGATCGATCCGCCTTGCAGCGCCATCATGTGAGCAACATCGCATGCCCCGAATTCCATCTTGCCCGTGATGTTGCACTGGGCACCGAGATCGGCGGAGATGCCGACGCCTGCCGTGGTGGTGATCTTGAGACCTTCCACCGAGACCACGGCATAATTCGAGCAGTAAATGGCGTTGGCGCCGCCACCGCTGATCACGACATTCGCCGGTGTCGTGGTGTCGCCCTTTACCTTGATCGTCCCCGCGCCGATCTGCGGAGAACTCACCTGAAATCCTGCGAACGTTCCCGCGCCGAGCTGGATCGTGACATTGAACCCGCCGAGATCGAGCTTGTTGTAGACGGTGTCGATCGCCTTCTGCACGGTCAGAAATGCGCCGCCCGATGTATTGGCCAGCCCGTCGTTGCTGTTGCTGCCATCCGAGCGGACATAATAGGTCCTGGCTGCGGTCAGCAGCTCGCGGACCACGGGGGCTGGACGCGCGATCGCATACCAGCGCGACGCGGTGCCGTCATAGCGCAGCAGCGCTGCTCTCTTCGCGCCAATCACGACATCGCTGCCGAGCGCAAAGCGATTGGCGGCGGATGAGGACGCGCTCTCGTTCAGGAGCGTGATGATCTGGCTGCCGGTATTGAGGATGACGACGACGCGGCCCTCTGCCCCGCCCGCCAGACCCGAGACGCTGCGCGATGCATCGGACGACAGGTTGACGACAGATGCCGAACTGAAGCCGGTTGGACTGTAATCGTTCTGGTTCGAGCTGATCTGCGACGGCGAGATGACACCCGTCAGCGACATCCCGCGTGGAAACGCCGCGTTACCCGAACTCTGATCGATGGCCAGCGCCTCGACAAACGCCGATCCATCGCTCGAAACCTTGAGCCTGAAGGCATCCGATCCGATCAGGCCGAATTCGGCGCGGCCGGAAAACGCATCGGAGAACACGACCGACGCTGTTTTCGCGCTGGCTTCCTTGGAAATCTGCACGCGCATGTGACCGGTGCCGCCTCCAGCGACGGAAACCGCATTGAACAGCGCCGCATTCGATTTCACGGTCAGCAGATTAGGAGCGCTCGCGGTATCGTTGATGCCGAGTTGAGCGACACTGCCTGACATGGCGCCAGCGCCGCCCGCGACATCGGTCCATGCCGTCCCGTCATAGACCAGCAACGCGCTATCGGCGTCGCACCACGCACACCAGCCGGGCTTCGGGACCAGAAAGCGCCATGCGCCGTCTTCATAAGCGGCAACCGCGTCAGCGTGTCCTGCCCATGTGCCGGTCGGCCCAGCCGCGACGATATGACGATCGCCTTCCGCTGGTGCGGTGGGAGGCGCGGTGCGATCGGCATCGAGCACGCCAATCTGCACCACGGCGTCCAGAATCCGCAACGCCTCGTTGTGCGTGACATGCTTCTGCGCCTGGCTGCCTTCGATGAAAGGCATCCCGAGATGAACTGTGTCTGTCATGAGAGAGATAACTCTGTTTGCGATGAAATACGCGGCTCTCCGCCGGCATGATCAAGCTCCCTCTCCCGTGGGAGAGGGTTGGGGTGAGGGCGTAGAAGCTATCGAGAGAGCGTACTCCCTCACCCGATGCACTTCGTGCATCGACCTCTCCCCACGGGAGAGGTCACGCAGAACTGGACACCTTCGGCGATACCCTCAGAGTGTGAGAGTGAATTCGGCCGGATGGCCGCGCCCGACCGTGCTCGACATCTGCGAGACGCGGCCATGCAGGCTCGATTGCGGCGTGCCGAAATCGGCAAGTTCGTCGGCGCTCGCATACAGCACGGATGGCAATGCCGACGAGATGCTCCGCACCACGGAGGAGCCCGAAAGAATATCGAGCGTGTAGGCCTCGGTGTCTTCACCAAGAGGCACCTCGACAGTCCAGTTGTCGCCGTCGCGGCGGGTCCGCCTGACCCACGACACATGGATGCCGTCGCCCCCACGCACCGCTTTGACATGCACAGGCGACAGCGGCAGCAGCGCAGTCGGTTGCGGTATCACTGTGAGCGCGAGCGCCGACGGATCATCATGGCTGCGGCCGGTCGCCACGATGCGCAGATCGATGGCGCGATCGAGCGCACCAAGGCCGCGCGCAATCGTCGCCACATGATCGTCGAGCAACACAAACGGCGAACCGGCGGGCAATGGATTGGCAATCGCGTATTCGCTGCCCGCCTGCCCGCGCAAGAGCCGCGAGAGCTTGTAAGTCTTATCGTCCACCAGCTCGGCGTTGGCGAACTGCAGGATCTCCCATTCACCTGATGCGTTCAGCACCGCTGCCGCATTGGCGCCGTCAAGCACGCGCGCATCGGCCACGGACGCCAGCGCGCCGCCGTAAAGCATCACGCGCGCTTCACTTCCGCGATCCCAGCGGCTCGTGGGCCCGGCGGGAAGCGGATCGAGCGTCTCTCCGATGATCGAGGGCGCGAACGCCGTCGCCGCTTTCTCGAAACTCAAACCGTCAGCCGAGCGCCACACCGTCACCGAACCCGGCCAGGGATCGGCGAAAATCGCCAGACGCGTCAGCACGGGCGGCTCAGATGAATCGATGCCCGGCAGACTGAGCACCAGCGCCTGCACCGGACCCAATGCCGGTGGAATAGCTGGCGGTTTCACCCGCGGCGCCGACAACGGCACGGAGAAGACCTCCGGATCGATGCTGCGCGCCTTGACCTGCCGCGATTGCGTATCGACCAGTTCCGAAATCTCGAACAGCCGCCGCCGCGCATTGATGGTCACGCCGATCACATCGCCCGGTGCGAGCGCCAGCGCCTTCATGCCGAGCGAAAATTCCGCGCTTTCGCGCCCGGCCCACAGATCCTGCAGCCAGATGTCGGCGCGGCGTGTCGCGGCGGCATCATCGGTGATGACGGCGAAATCCGAATGCAGGGTGCGGTTCGATCCGCCGACCAGCCGCCGCGAGGTGACGGCGGAGCGGCGATAGTCCGCCGCGCCATCCGTGAAGCCGAACGAGATTTTGCGCGGCAACTCGGTTTCCTGCCCGCGTGTCAGCCGCGCCAGTGCTCCCTTCTGCGGATCGACCATCTCGTCCTCATCGATCTCCGCCACTGGCGGCGCGCCGCGCTGGACGAACGTCAGGTCGCCGCCCGCCACCGTCGCATCGAACGCATAGGCCATCGCCAGCGGATCGATCGCGGCACGCGGCGACATCGGGCGATCCACCACATAGCCGTCGCAGCTTTCGCGCAGATTGTCGGTGCGCGCGTCCGTGACATTTGCATCATCGAGGATCGCGCCGACCAGTGCATCGAGCGGCGCGGCCCCCAACCGTCCGGTCAGCCAGTGCCCGGTCTGCCAGTTCGGGCCGTCGCCCCAGACATCTTCCGCTGCCGGAAACACCGGATAAGGCCGCGCGTCCCAGGTCCACAGGTGCAGACCGGAAACATCGAGCATCCGCCCGCCATAAACCGGCGACACCGGATTAAGCGTCGCCGCCCCGAAGTCGGGATCGAACGCAGCGATAACCGCCTCGAGATAGCGGCGCTGGATCAGGTCGTCGCGCTGACCGTTCGAGAAATATGGAACGGTGCCTTCGATCGACCGTGCATCGGGAAACGCACTCGGCTGGTTCGCGCCCTTGTCCACGGCGGGGCATCCCACTTCCGTCAGCCAGATCGGCTTGCTGCGCGGCGTCCATAACGTTGCGCTGCCGACTTCGACGCCGCCGACGCGCTCGATGTGCGGGTTGGCCCACCAGCTCCATAAATCCTTCGCCCGATAGATCCACGGCTTGCCGGGGCCGTCGGTGATCGGCGCGCGTGTCTGTGCAGAACGCGCGGCATCGTCGGCATAATACCAGTCATAGGCCTCACCGCCGCTGAGGTTCGCCATGAGGTAGTCGCGATCATGGATCGATGACGCGATGGTCGCATCAAGCTGTCCTGCATCATCGCGCCAGTCGGACAGCGGCGCATAGTAATCGATACCCACTGCATCGATCGCCGATGACGCCCACAGCGGATCGAGCGGAAAACGGACCTCGCCGCCGATGACATGCGCGCCGTATTCGGTCCAGTCCGCGCCATAGGTCACGACAGTGCCTGCGCCGACGACAGCCTTTACATCCGAGGCCAGTGTCGTCAGCGCCTGCACCGCCGGATACACGCCTGACGCCGAGCGAACGCGCGTCAGCGCTTTCAGTTCCGAGCCGATCAGGAATGCATCGACGCCGTCGCATGACACAGCGAGATTGGCGTAATGCAAAATCATCCGGCGATAATTCCAGCCGCTGGTGCCGCCGCCGGAAAAGAAGTTCGCAATCTGCGTCGCAGCCGTGCTCGTCCCGTCTGGCGAGCCGCTCACGCCCGGCGCTGGATTGCACGTGATACGCCCGCGCCAGGGATAGACCGGCTGCGACGATGCACCGGTCCACGGATCGGTCAGCGTATTGCCCGCCGAAATATCCATCATCAGGAACGGATAGAGCGTGACCTTCAATCCGCGTGCCTTCAGCTCCGCGATCAGATGCCGCACGCTGTCGTCGGACGGGGTGCCGCCGTAGGCCGGACGCCCTTCCACCGAGGAAACAACCGAGGCTGTCCCCCGGCTCAGCCCCGCCACAGACCACGTCCCGCTGGATGTGACCTTGATCGCGTTATCCACGCGCGGCTGCGCGGTGCAATTGCCCGCGCGCAGATCGTTGCCGAACCACGTAACGACAATCGCGACACGTTCGAGATTGGGACAGGTCGCCTGAAGATCGTCCAGCGAAGCGATAACATCGGAGGGCGCATTGGCGACATGACGGTTTTCCGGCGCGGACTGGCCGGGGCCGAGTACGCGCACCACGGCCGATGTTTCGTAACCGAATTCGGTCGCGCCGGGGATCAGCGTCACCGCGCGCGTCATCTGTTCGAGCTTGCCGATCGGCCGTACGATCTCGAACGACAGTTGCGGAATGCGATTGCCGAAATCCGCCAGCGGCAGCCGCTCGAACACGACATAGGCCAGCCCGCGATAGGCCGGCGCATTGCCTGCGCCCTCCTTCGCGACGATCAGATCGTCCGCGGCCTGGTCTTCGCCGCCGCGATGAACGCGCACGTTGAGGTTCGACGTATCGAGCGGCTTGCCGTCAGCCCAGATGCGGCCGACATGGCCGATCTCACCTTCGCAAAGCCCGACCGCGAAGTTCGCATAATAGGAATACGTCGTCGTGGTGACGCTGCCGCCGCTACCTGTGATCCCGCCCTTGCCGCCCGCGCTGCCACCCTCGGTGCGCGTGGAGACGACTTCCTCCAGCCGCGTCGCCCAGATCACCTGGCCCGACAGCCGCGCGCGGCCATAGACCCGCGGGATCGGCGCGCCCTCAGTGGAGGCCATGACGTCGAGGTCCGCAAGGCGCGGCCCCTGCACCGTGCGGTCCTGCGCGAACAGGGAATGGTCGATGATGTTGCCGACCAGCGCGCCGGCGATCCGGCCCGCGATGGCGCCGGCCGGACCGAATACCGCACCCGCCGCGCCGCCTGCGACTGAAAGAACGAGAGCTGCCATGTGGACCCGCTGAATGTCGATATGTTTCAGATGTCCGCTCGTCCCCGCGAAAGCGGGGACCCAGACGGAAATGGACTGGATTCCCGCTTTCGCGGGAATGAGCGGAGAAAATGTAAACGCGCGAAGATTTCATCGTCGTCCCGGCGCAGGCCGGGACGACCAGTGAATGTTTCGGCGATCAATCCGTCACTCCCGGAAACCGAAACGCAAATGCGAGCCGCCGCCGCCACCAGGGCGACAGCGCGACTTCGCAAACCGCAGCCCCGTCGTGGGCGTGGATCATGGTGCCTTCGCCGGTCGCAATCGCCGCGTGCTTGGCGACAAAGCCGTCGCGCCAGCGAAACAGCAGCACATCGCCGCCGCCGATCTCATCGCGCGCCACCGGAACGAGATGCCGCGTGGCGGCGTCCACCAGCGTCTCCGCGCCAGAGGCTTCGGCCCAGTCCGGCGCATAAGGTGGCGGCAGCTCCGGCTCCTCGCCGATACAGTTGCGCCAGACCCCGCGCACGAGGCCGAGGCAATCGCAGCCGACACCTTTCAGTGAACCCTGATGGCGATAGCGCGTGCCGATCCATGCGCGCGTCTCGGCGACGATGGCGGCGCGGGTAAGAGATGAGGTCATCGATACGTCCAAAAAATGGAGCCACCCCCACCCCGGCGCTGCGCGCCGACCCTCCCCACAAGGGGGAGGGATAAAATCGGGCGCGATCCCGCCAGGAGTTGATCCCTCCCCTCGATGGGGAGGGTGGCCGACCGACAGGTCGGTCGGGTGGGGTGAAAGCATCCGCTATTACTCATCCCGCCAACGACCGGCCATCATTGCCCGCCCCCGCATCCGGCGACGCGATGACGAAGTCATTGCCCGGAATATGCGGGAAGCCGCGAAAGTTGACGGCATTGGAAAAACGCTCGCGACAGGTGGCAAACCGCTTGTCGCATCCTGCCGTCACCGCGAACGCATCACCGCTCGTGATCGCTTCCGGCATCGCCTGCCATAGCGACAGCCGCGGGTGTCCCGACGCCATGCGGTGATCCTTGATCTCGACGGACAGTCCGGCGTTGGCGCCGGACGTCCAGGTCAGCCTGCCGCCGGTGAAAACGCCATCCGCAAACGTATCGAGCCCTGCCGCAACGAGCGCAGACGTGGACTCGATGGACATCACGCTGCCCGCGCCTTGCAGCCCCGCAGCGACGAGATCGAACCTGCAACGCGGATCGCCGAGATCGGCGCTGCATCGCGCGGTGAACAGCCGCCCGCTCTGTTGCGAAAGCGAGTCCGCCAGCCCGCGCAGTTCGGCGCTGAATGCCTGCCCCTCGCGCTTGACCTCGCCGAGCGTCGAGCGCGCCGTCAGCACACGCAGCGACACGTCGCTCCAGTCCACCAGCCAGCTTTCGACACCTGCAGCGTCATAGCGGCCCGCGGCGAGATCGCTTTCGAGCAGCGCGTCGTCCGACAGCGCGCCGGCGATTTCCGCGCCATCGACCGAAAGGTCGAAGCGGCTGGTGGCTTCTGAAGACGTAAAGCCGGTGCCGGCGCGATAGGTCACGCCGGCAATGACCAGATCGTCATCATGATCGGTGAAGCCCTGCACCACACCGTCGCGCCGCGAGAGCTTCCAGCAATGCGCCAGTGTGGTGACGCCGGAATCAAGCCTGGCCTGAAGTTCCGATGGAATGTCTCTCATGGGCGGATCTCCACCAAGGGAATCTTCGGGATCGCGCCCGCAGCGAAAGCCGACAGGTCGACCTCAAGATAATCGGTGTCGAACCGCACCGGCACATCGAACAGGAAGCCTGCCGTCACTGCCGCGCCGCTCGCAGGGGCGTGTCCCGGCAAAAACGTGACAACGCCCGTTGTGGGGTCACAGGTAAACGCGATGCCCGCTGAAACCTCGCTGCCTGCGACCGCGACCCGCACGCTGCCCGGCACCGGCTTCGCGACAGTACGTGTGTAAGGCGCATAGGTGCTGCCGTAGGTCTTGACCAACTGAAAAGCCGCACGAGCGCCATCGCCCGTGCCCAGCGTCTGGTCGAGCGGCGTAACGCTCGACGCTGGCGCCGCGGAGGAATGATCGAGCCGGTCGCGCCAGCGGAAGCCGTAGAGCTGTCCCCGCCGCTCCTCAAAGAACGCTACCACCTGCTGCAATGCGTCGAGCGTCTTGACGCCGTAACCGGCATCGAAGCGGCGGCGGGAATGGGCCCAGCGTGCGTTGCGCTCTTCGCGCCCGGAGCCAAAGGTAATAATGTCGGTGCGCCGCTCGGGTCCGCCCGCGCTTTTCAGCGCGACGTCGAGCGGAAACAGCACCTCATGAAAACCGGCGGGCATGGTTCAATCCCGTGTTTGTTAACGACGGCCGGGAACCGATGTGCCCGGCGGACATTGATTGATCGGAGATCGCCACGAACGGGAGACCGGACCATGGCCCAGTGCGAAACCTGCGGAAACGACTACGACAAGGCATTTCAGGTCACGATGGGTGGCAAGACCCACACCTATGACAGCTTCGAATGCGCCATCCACGCCCTGGCGCCGTCATGCGCCAACTGCGGCACGCGCATTGTCGGTCACGGGCTCGAGAACAAGGGCACGTTCTATTGCTGCGACCACTGCGCCGAGCACAAGGGCGTCAAGGGGTTGCGCGACCGCGTGCATTAAAGGCTGCGTTGCCCGCGCGACACCGCGCGCGCGATCTGGCCGGTGATATAGTTCTCTGAACGGCGGAAACTTTCGAGATCCGGCGTGGCGATCTGGATTGTGACGTTGTTACCGCTCGTGCGCCCGGTCACGCCGAGCTTGCCGTCCGGTCCCCGCGCCAGCGGCATGATCGCTTCCGGCCCCGCCTCGCCCGCAAGGCCGACGCCGCCCTGCATCAGCGGGAAATATTCCGGCGTGCCGATCACCCCGCCGCTCGCGAACGGCTTCACCGCCCCGGAGGCAGCAGCCAAAGAGATCCCGGCCGATGACCCCGTTCCGGTGAGGCCCGAGAGCAGGTTTGACAACCCGCCCGCAATGCTTTTCTCCAGCGGCCTGAATGCGAGACGCACCGCCATGTCGGACAGCCGCAGCGTCAGCGACTTCAGCACGTCGTCGAACTGCCTGCCGCCGACCACCGACGCCGTAAACGCGCTGGTCATCGCCCGCGAAAATGCCATCGCTCCGGTCGTGAGTTCGCGCGTGCGCAACCCAAGCGCGCCAAGCGTCAGCGAAACGTCGTCGCCAGATGAATCGATTGCCATGAATTACTCTCCACGCGGTTTATCGGGAAACGTCTTCATCAAGTTGTCGAGCGCTGTGCGGTCCATCGGCGCTGTGATCGGACCGCGCACCGCCGCGACTGCGCAGGCCAGTTCGCGCGGCGTCATCCGCCAGAATTGATCCGGCGGCAGATGCAGCACGCCGATGCCAAAGCCGATCGCTTCATGCCAGGGAAACGGCTTCATCGCGCCTCACCGATCGGTGCGTCGTCGAACGTAGCAGCAATCAGATCGGCAGCGATGCGCACATAACCCGCCGCACCGCCGTCAACTGTCATGGCCGCGACTTCATCGTCCGACACAGCCTCGCCCGCGCCGCGCAGGCCCGCGGCGATAATTTTCGTCAGATCGCGCGATGACAGCCGCCCGGTGCCGAAGCGCTCCGCCAGTGCCATAAGGTCATTCGCACCGAACGCGGATTCCAGTTCGGCGAGTGCACCGAGCGTCAGCACCAATGTGCGCCGCCTGCCGCCGATGTCGGCGGAAATTTCCCCGCGATAGGTGTTGGGCATCTTTCTCTCCTCTATTCCCGTCATTGCGAGCGAAGCGAAGCAATCCATCTTTGGATTTCGAAAGAATGGATTGCTTCGTCGCAAGTGCTCCTCGCAATGACGCTACGCCGCCGTAAATGTGAGCGCGCCGGCCGATTCCAGCGAAAGGTCGAACGTCACCTCGCCGTTGTGCTCGCCGGAAAACTCGAGACTCGAAATCTGGAACAGGCCTTCGATAATGCCGAAGTCCGGCACCAAGACCTGGCACAATTTCAGTGCGCCGTCGAAGAACACTTGACGCACCAGCGCGTCAGAAGCTGTGTCCCTGAACAGTCCCCTGCCCGAGACCGACGCACGCTTGATTCCGGCACCCGCGAGCAGTTCGCGCCAGCGCTCGGTGGATTCCGCGTGGGTGACATCCACCGTTTCCGCGTTGAACGCGATCCTGCGGCTGCGCAATCCGGCGACGGTGACGAAGCTCGTGCCGTCGTGCATCTTCAGCAACAGATCCTTGCCTTTCTGGGCGCCCATTATTGTCTCCTCAGATCATGGGTTCAGTAACCGCGCGAAACCGCACCAGCGCGTGATAGGTGCGTCCGTCGGACTCGCGGCGGATGTCGGCGATTGAAAATCGTAAGTTGACCAGCCGGTGGCCATCCGGCTCCAGCGGTGCGTCGTCGAGCGCCTGCAACAGCACACCGGCGATCACATGCGCCTCACGGTGGCCACCCTTGCGCGACCAGGCATGCAGCGTGAGCTGATGTTCCTGTGCCTGCCCGCCGTCAGACGAGGCATCGATCAGCCGCGCCTCGCCCAGCGTTACGTAAGGAAATTCAGCATCGCGCGGCGGCTCATCGTAAACCCGCGCCCCACCGAGAACGGATGCGAGCGCGCTATCCGCGAGCAGCGCGTCATGGATCGCGGCGCGCAGCGCCACGTTGGCAAGAGTCATAAATGGGGTCTTTCTTTCGATCTCCCCTTGAGGGGAGCTGAGTGTGTATGGCTCCCTCTCCCCGCCCGCGGGGAGAGGGTTGGGGTGAGGGGCAGCTTCTTTGACAAACCTGAGATCGGCCCCTCACCCGGATCGCTTCGCGACCCGACCTCTCCCCGTAAAAACGGGGAGAGGTTTCAAGAGGGTCACCCCATCCGCACGTCCGCATCGATCTCGATGAAGCGGCGATCGTCGCGCTCGCGAATCGAGACGATGCGATAGATCCGCGCGCCGTCGCTGAAGCGATGCTGCAGCGTCAGCGACAGATTGCTGCGCAGGACGATGCGATAATCCTGCGTCGCGCCGTCGGCATCGGCCTGTACGTCGCGGCGCGAGCCAAGCGGCGTCACCTGCGCCCACACTGTGGCGAACGTTGTCCAGGTCCGCACCACGCCGCCCTGATCGTCGGGCGTCTCGACCGGTTGCTGGACCGCCAGCCGTGTTTTCAACTGTCCGAGATCGATCATAGCGACAGCACCCGATGCGACGAAATCATGGCGTTGACGCTGGCCGGCATCATCGGCACAGACTGGCCAATGGCAATCAGCCCGCGGTTCTCATACCAGTGCGCCACCAGCATGCGGATCGCCTGCAACAATGTCGGCGGCACGTCCGCCCCGGACGCACCGAAGCCGACGTCGAGATCGAGTTCGATCCCCGCGACGCTGCGTCCCGGCACCGGCAGCGACCAGCTCGGCGCCGCGATGACGCCTGTGGCGGCATCGATCACAAAGATTTCCGGATCGATCGCGCTTGCTTCATTCGCCGCGCTGAACACACGGGCCCCCGCAAGCGCCCGCAGCGGGCCGATGCGGGGCGCGATGCGCCCGCCGTCCGGCCAGCGATCCAGCACCAGCCGCCAGGTCTGCGCGATCAATGCACGGCGCGTCAGCGCCTCGACATGGTTGCGTGCCGCGGAGATCAGCGACGAGATGATGGCGTCGTCGTCGCCGTGCTCCACGCGCAGAAAGCGCTTCGCGTCCACAAGCGAGAGCGGTTCCGCCGCAGGCGCGGTAAGAAGGTATGCAGGCATTGATGAAACCTTTGTGTTCAGTCGTTACGCAACGCGGTTGACAAAGCGCGCCCGGCGAGGCTCAACCTTGCGGATGATCCCGCTTTCCCGCCTTTGCGCCGCCCTCGTCATTTCGTCGGTCTTCGTGCAGCCGTCGCATGCGATCACCGGCAGCCGCTCCGCGCCGAGCAGCGACGTTGCGCGATCCATCGTCACAGTGGTTGCCGCGGGTGGCGGCGTCTGCACCGGCACGATGATTTCGCCGAGCATTATCCTGACCGCCGCGCATTGCATCGCGCCGGGCACGGCCAATCGTGTGATCGACTATTCATCGAAGCCGCCGACGCTGATCGCGCCGAAGCAGGTCGCGGTGCATCCGCGCTACAACGCGCAATCCATCGCCGCGCATCGGGCAACAGCGGATGTCGCGCTGCTGCGCCTGTCCGCGCCGATGCCCGGCAAGTCGGCCGCGCTTCTCGGCGTGCCGCGCATTCCGTTTTCGCCGGTGTCGCGCTTCACTGTCGTCGGCATCGGATCGACGGTCGCCGGCAGCGATAGCGGCGTCGGCACCGTCCGCGCGGCGCCGCTCGCCGTCACCGGCCAGCCCGGCACATTGCAGGTGCGCCTGGTCGATCCGCAAACCCAGAATAAAAGCGCTGGCATGGGCGCCTGCACCGGAGACTCCGGCGCGCCCGCGTTCGAGGATCAGGACGGCCGCAGCGTCATCACCGGTGTGGTGAGCTGGTCGACCGGCGCAAACAACTCGGCGGGCTGCGGCGGCCTCACCGGCGTAACGCCGCTGACGCTCTACCGCGACTGGATCGTCACCACCGCGCGAAGCTGGGGCGCTGGGATTCCGTAAACGCCATGCGGCGGCGTGCCGCATCGCCGCTCCGGTTCCCGCCCCAAGGGCCTGACAAACGGCCGGCGATCGCCTACCCTTCGATTCATAAAAAGAAACGGGAGCTCCTCATGATCTCACGACGCGGTATCGTCGCACTTCTCGCCGCGCCGCTGCTGTTGCCCGCCGCAACCGCAGGCGCGCAGACCACCATGCTGATGGGAACCGTGAACTACAATGAGCGCATGGCGCTGCCGCAGAATGCAACCGTTCTGGTGCAGCTCCTCGATATCTCGCTTGCCGATGCGCCCGCCCAGGTGATCGCCGAGGATCGCATCACCGGCGCCGCCGGCAGCCCGATTCCCTACAAACTGCGCTTCGACCAGAACCTGATCAAGCCGCGCCGCACCTACGCTTTGCAAGCCCGCATCTCGGACGGCGATCGCCTGATGTTCATCAACACCAACCGCCACGCTGTCTTCGCGGGCGGCCGCAACAACACGCGCATCCTGGTGCAGCGCGTGGACTCGCAGCAGCGCTAGGATCCGTCCGCGAATAAAACAATCTGTGAGGGACAAAGATGCATCGGGATCTCGCATATGGTCTTCGGCCAGTCGCCGTTGCTGCGTTGTCAGTCGCGCTAATGGCCGCCGCGTCGGCGCAGCAGAGCGACCCGAAAGTCAGGCAACGCCAGCACGCCGCGCCATCGCATCAGGCGGCAAAGCCGCAGCCCGTCGCGCGTCGGCGCCCAACACCCTGCTCCGAGTTCGGCGCAGGCTTCGTGCGAATGCCTGGCTCGGACAGCTGCATCCGCTTCGGCGGCGGTGTCGGGATCGGCGTGGGCGCGGTGCCTTGAGAAGCAACGCAAACGGCGGCGCGCGAAAGATCGCGCCTGCCAGGACCTTCCTCGCCCTTCAGCGCTGATAGTGATGGTGCTTCTTGCGCTTGTGGACTTTTGACGGTTGAACGGGTTGTACGGACTGCTGATACCGCTTGCGCGATTCTTCCAGTGCCCGCTGATAGCCCGGCGAACTCATGATGTTCGGCGCTGCGCCGCGCGCGGAGGCCGGGGTGGCTGCGGAGAGACCGGACGCCGCAACAAGCATCAACAAGGCAATTCTGATCATGGCGTCACGTCCGACCTTTTTTCACTCTTCCCAACGTTTCTCGCGAAAGACAGACCGCGAACGGAGTAAATTCAGTTTCGCCGCAACATCTCAGCCAATTCTCCATCGAGCGAGCTAAGGTATAAGCCGGCTTCGATAGCGAATGGATATTTTCCTGAGTCCGCTATAGCTTGGATTTGCATTCGAGCCTCCTCGGGAAACATATTCATCAAACTTCTGCCAGCGTTGAGCCGCACGTTAAGATTTGGATGATCGAAAAGCCTCATGAGAGTCCTACCTCGATCGTCCGGCCGAGATTTCAGCTCGTCGCCGATTTCACGGATTTCGCCGCCTAGCCGGTTGACGACGGACATTTGCGCTAAATCGGATGCAACACTCTGACGTACACTGAGCTCAGCATATTGCTCGCACAAATCATCGACCTTCCAGGTCGTAAAGTCTCGCTTGCTCATTTGAGAACTCCATAATCCCGGAGCACTTTGAGTCCGTATTCCCTTCGGGTCTCAAAGTCCTTGTCTTTCAACAGGTCCCGGGGCGAAAGCCAGCTTCCGTCTGCCTGTTCGACCTTCCTCGCGTAGTGGCTGGTAATATCAAGATGCTTCAAGAACGGCACCAGAACGAGATTTTCGCGCCCCTGAACCAAATCCTCGGAAAAAGCCCGCCGTTCGTGCAGCTTTTTCCTCTACAATGTGATGTCGGTGGTAGCCGCTCCTATCTTCTAGATTAACTCGATCCTGCAGTTCCTCAAGTGATCTTGGCGGATCATTAGCCGATTTAATCGTATAGCAGTCACACGTGCTGTACGGCGCTCACCTCTCTCCGCACGCGGGGAGAGGTCGGAGACAGAGCGAAGCGAAGTCTCCGGGTGAGGGGCAATTTTTTAAGGCCCCTCACCCCAACCCTCTCCCCGCGAGAGCGGGGAGAGGGCGACGTCAACTCGCCGCGAACTTCACCAGCTTGATCGCATCGAAATCCTGGACGCCGCCGCCGACACGCTTGGTGGTGTAGAACAGCACATAGGGCTTTGCGGAATACGGATCGCGCAGTACGCGCACGCCGACGCGATCCACGATGCGTTGCGATGGCTTAAAAACGCCTCGGTCGAGATTCAAGAGCGTCATTCCCGCATCACCCGCCTGGGGAAACCACTTAGACTGAGCAATCGCCTCAAGCTGGCTGCGCGCCTCAAGTCGGCTTGTAAAATCCAGTGTCAAGATTATGAAGGCACATTCCGGCATCGCCAGCCTGCGGAAACCATTTTGAATCGACAATTGCCTGAAGCTGGCATCGCGCTTCCAGCGGAGCGACTGCAAGCGTGAGTTTAGCAGCCTGGAGACGAACATGCATATTAGGAAACTCAAAGAGTTGGACGAGCATCCTGCGCTGATCCCCAGGGCGAGCCTTCAACCCGTCATGGATGTCTTTCATTCGCTCGAACAGCCGGTTGTATTTCGCGCTCTGACCACCGAGTAACGCTTTATCCTGCTCTCGTGTATTTTCCGCAAAAAGCTGAATGAGGGCATCATCGCTTAATTTCGAAAGATCAACTCTCTTCATGGCTTGAAAACCCCGAACAGAATCATGGCGTCCCGCCCGACCTTTTTTCGCTCTTCCCAACTCTTGTCCGATAAATACTCACGCGGCGACAGCCAGCCATACTCTGGACTACGCTGCGCATACCAACCCGTAATCTGGTAGTGCTTTAGCCTAGGGATACTAACCAGATTTGACGGATCAACAATCTGACTTCGCGTGAAACCGAAGTACTCCGCCCATGTCTGCTCCACCACATGATGCGTGTCATAGCCGGGCCTCTTCTGACATTCGCCAGCTTAGAGTTCTTCGCCATCACCGGCAGAGTTAACCTGGAGTATAGCGCCCTTCATCAATTGCGCTCAGCATCTGAGATGCATTCATCGCAATCGGAAATTCCTTCCGGTCCTTGATCAATTGCAAGACTTCCCTTGCCTCTCGGGGTGCAAAGACAAACGTAGCTATCGCAGCCTTGAACCGCACGGTCGGACTTGGGTGACGATAGAGTGGTAATAGCGCGCGACGCTGATCGCCTTCTCGAGCTTTAAGCTGCGCTTCAACTTTTTCCATCTGCCTGTAGAGACGATTGTATTCGGCACTTCTAATGCCTTCCAATGCCGCGTTCTGTTTTTCAGCGATCGCTGTGAATATAGCTACAAAGTCTTCGATTGTTGCCGTTTCAAGATCACCCTGACTCATGGCTTGAGAACTCCAGCATCGATCAACGCTCTTATCCCGACCCGCCTCCGTTCGCCTGCGTCTTTGTCTCTCAGATAATTTCGAGGGGTTACTCCCCCGAACTCCTCGTTAGGTGTATCGTACCATCCTGAAATTTCATAATGCTTTAGCGTCGGAATTCGCACGATGTTGCTCGGCTCATTGATTTCGCGCCGTGTGAACCCCAGTCGGTCCAGCAAGGTTCGCTCCTCGATATGATGGTCTTCGTAACCTCTCTCGCTGACAGGACTTACCCTGCTCTGAAGTTCATCCAACGTTCGCGGCGGATCGCTATATGATTTCATCGCCGGATCGTAGGACTTCAACCACTCAATCTGGTCCTTCGCTCCGAAGAACATATCTACAACCGGAGCATATCGGCCAACCCGGCTCACCCACCGCGCAATCCCCCAGACGATTTCCATCCTACCTGATGGAGTTTGGGGCCGCTGTTGTGGAATCTCCGACGGCTCAAGTGGTGGCCCCTCGTTGTGACCAATGCCTGGGCCGTCGCCGTCCTCCGATACGGCCGCAAGCTGCGTGTAGACACTGTTGTCCGTCTCGCCCGGAGTGATCTGAAACAGCGAAAACACATCGCTGAAGTTCGGCAGATCGCCAAAATCGATATTTCCCATCGGTGACGCGGCGGGATTGGCTCCGCTGCCAGGACCGCCGCCACTGCCGTCCGTCCATCGTCCGCTCTCGCGCCCGTTTCCGGCGGGCACACGCGGCTGGTTCGGGCTGTATTTGCGCTCGACACCGCAATAGACGCTGGCTGCTGCACTGGGCGCCAGAAAGCGCGCGACATCCGAACGCACCCAGCGATAAGCATCCGGCCGCAGCCATCTCTGCTGTTGATGGCGTGCGTAGGCATCCTCGCGTGCGGACATGCGACGTGATCCTGTGGGACATAATGAAAGGAAAAGCGGTCACACGTGCTGTACGGCGCTCACCTCTCCCCGCGCGCGGGGAGAGGTCGGAGACAGAGCGAAGCGAAGTCTCCGGATGAGGGGCAACTTTTTAAAGACCCCTCACCCCAACCCTCTCCCCGCAAGGGCGGGGAGAGGGCGAAGTCAACTCGCCGCGAACTTGACGAGCTTGATCGCATCAAAATCCTGGACGCCGCCGCCGACACGCTTGGTGGTATAGAACAGCACATAGGGCTTGGCGGAATACGGATCGCGCAGCACGCGCACGCCGACGCGATCCACGATCAGGTAGCCGCGGCGGAAATCACCGAACGCGATGGAAAGCGAGTTCGCGCCGATATCCGGCATGTCCTCGGCCTCGATCAGCGGGAACGTCATCAGCGATGCGCGCCCGCCCGCCTGCGCCGGCGGCTGCCACAGATACGCGCCGCCGCTATCCTTGAACTTGCGGATCGCAGCCTGCGTCTTGCGGTTCATCACGAAGGTGCCGTTCTGGCGATAGCCCGCCTTCAGTGCGTAGATGGTGTCGACCAGTACATCGGACGGATTGCTTGCGGGAAACGCGCCCGCGCTGCCGCTCGCGACATAGCCGAGATTGCCCCAGGTCCACGAGCCGTTGGCCACCGCCGTGTAGTTGAGAAAGCCCTTCGGCTTGTTGCTGCCGTCGCCGTTGACGAAGGCCGCGCCCTCCTGCACCGCGAAGGTCAGCTCGACTTCGGAGGCGATCCACTCGTCGATGTTCACCGCCGAGTCATCGAGCAGCGTCGCGGTCGCCGCAGGCATGGCGTAAAGCTCCATCGCCGGGAAGCTCAGCGCATCGAGCGTCGGCGACGTGGTCTGCGCGCGCGCATCGCTCTCGCCGACCCAGCCGGTGGCGGGACCTGCGGTCATGAACGGCTTCTTGTAGACATTGCCGGATATCTCGCGCACCGACGAGATGGCGCGGATCGGCGAGATCACCGCAAGCCGCGCGCCGATCTCGTGTTCGAGTTCGGCCGGCACGAGATAGCCGCCATCGGCATTGGAGCCGGCGGACATCGCCTTGGTTTCCAGCGCGCGCAGCGCCCCGCTCTCGCCCTGGCGCACATAAGCCTCGAACGCGCTCTTGTGCTCGCGCGCCGCGCCATCCGAAAAACGCGAACGGCTGCTGTCCCGCCGGGTGCCTTCAAGCACGGGACGCGCGGATTTCAACGCGAGATCGTCGATCCGCTTCATCTGCGCGTCGAGCGCGCCATTGATGCGATCGACCTTCTCGTCCAGCAGCACGTCGGCGCGGCGGCCCATCGATGCGAGGCGTTCGTCGTTCGATGCCTTGAACTCCTCGAACATCGCCATGATGGCGTCGTGCTCGCCCCGCGCAGCGGATGAAATGCCGGACTTGTGCTCCGGCGCCGTGTCGTTGATGTCGTAGTCCATGTGGTTCTCCTTGGTTAGGATCGGGTTGAAAGTGAAATGCGCAAACAAAAACGCCGCCCGAAGGGGGCGGCGAATTGCGGTCAGCAGTATCGTTAGCGACGATTGTTAATCAAAAGTGAGACTGCGAAGCAGTTCAGGAAAATACTCGCGCTTCAGATCGTCGATAATCTTATCTCTGGAAATAACAATGCCCATGCCAGGCCAGCCCTGCGGGCGTCCCGCAAGGCGAATGGTGATCCGCCAATCAGGATACCGCTCAAGAATAAGCTGCAGCTTCTTTGCAATTGGGGGCCACGCCAAAGACAACGGCAATTCGACTTGCAGGACATCCCAGCCCCAGTCCTCATCGACGAGCCAGTAGTCAGACTCTCCGATCAATCCCTGACGGGCAAAATCCTTGAGAATGGCCTCCGTTTCATCAAACAGGTTTTTCCAGACGCGTTCGTGCGCGTTGTCGAGGTCAATTTCGCTCATCATCGTCACACCGAGTTGTGGAGTTCAAATGCGCAACGCAGCTTTCTCCAATTACAGTGACAACAAGTTCGAAGCGTTCAGAACGTCATGTCACGCAACTCTGCCGGCAGGAATTCCCGTCTGAGTTCGTCCTTGATGCCACTGACGGAAACAATGACGCCCATGCCGGGCTGCTTGTCCGTGTATTTTCTCATCACCTGCATGGTAATCCGCCAATGCGAAAAATCAGCCAGAAGAAGCTGAAAACTTCGCGCGATCCGCGGCCACAAAGGAGAGAAAACGAGCTCGATCTCCACAATATCCCAGCCTAAATCGTCCTCGACGACAAAATAGTCGCGTTCCTTGAGCATTCCCTGCTCGCAGAACTCTCTGAGTACTTCAACGACCGGCGCATGGAGTGTCCGCCAGATGGCCTCGTGGGCTCGGATCGCCTCGAGTTTAGCGTTCACCTTTCACTCCCCTCGGCCACGGAAACGAAATATCCGCCGAAATACCCGCGAAACCACCTATCCCAGCACGACGAGAATACGATCCGGACAGATCGAATGATTGGTCCAGACTCTGACTCTGGTAAAGTGAGTAGAAACCGGCATGGTTAGCAACGTTTCCTTCTCCGAAGTCGATACACGGAAAACCCGGTTGGGTGTTTCCAGTACACCATCGAAAATTGGCGCTGTCGGCAGTACATCTTCGGCGGAGCTGGAAACGATCATTTCGGTTTCTCCGTCGACCCATGGCAAACATCCAACAATGATGCATGAACGTGTCGACCAGACAGCGACGGGCCGATCATCGATTTCCGGTGATTTGCCCTGAACTGTATCCTCAAGGAAGAAAATGCCGTTTGGCGGTGCAGCCCTAAATACCTGTTTCATGGGTCCTACTTTTGAAGATCTCTCACAAAAGGGCCTTGCCTTGCGCTACATGAGCGACATTGAGGATAAAGTCTCTGGGCGCGTCCTTCAGGATTTATCCGGGTTGGAAACTGGTGATCGGCGAAGAAATTGCCTGAGGGCGTTCCGGAATTCAGTCTCCCACATGTGTGGCATCCTGTCTCCGAGCCAATGCGGTTTAGCTCCTCCCTCGCCTGAGACGTTATGGAATAACCCGGCCCCCGCGCTGGAATGGATTCACCTGCGAACGGCCCCGGCATTGCTCCTCGCGCAGCCAATTCACTCGCGCGGACTTGAGCCGCTGCAGCATCAGCCTGATAAGCTCGGATAAGACCTTCGGGCGACTGATATGCACTTTGCGGCGGACTCCAGCCAGGATCAAGCTCCCTGATACGGGCAACCGCCTCAGTCGCGTTCGATTGCGCAACTGATAGCCGCGCGCCCTGCGCTGGGGTCAATTCAAATTGCTGCCCATTGATCGTAACCGAGTTTCCGCTTCGGCCATATCTGTTCTGCGCAAGCTCGTCCCCCGCATTGCCCACGACATCGGGATCGATGTCGAACATTGTCGACGCTTGAGACTCTTCAGCAAATGCCAGAATGCCACCCGAATTCGCCTCTCCTTCTGCCCCTTCCTGAGCTGGTTGAATGTCGAGAGAACCAAACGGCCTCGCCAATACTCCAATAGAGACCGTCCACCGGCCTCGCCAGTCACGCGGCTGGCTCGGACTGTACTTCTGCTCATCGGGATGCGGCGGCTTCTGCCAACGCGAAGTATCCGGATGAATATACCGCGCAGCGTCCGGCCGCATGAAACGTGCCTGCTGATGCGCGTTGTAGAGATCGCCATGCCGGATCATCGGCGCGCCTCCGTGTAACTACGCACACACGAAGACCTGCACTGCGGCGGCGCACCTTTTACCGCCCGCACCCGCGCTCCAGCGAGAAGCGGGAAGGTGACGATGGACACTTCCCACAGGTCGACCTGATAGAGCTTGCGCACGCGCGTCTTCGGATCGATCTGGCCGCGCACGGTGCGATAGCCGATTGAAAGGCCGTCGATGGCGCCCTGCTTCACCAGCGCGAACAGTTCGCGGCCGCGCGCGACATCGGGGATCAGCCGCCCCCTCGCCCAAAGCCCGCGAAAGTCCTCATGCAGGTCCAGCCAGATGCCCACCGGCTCGGCGGGATCGTGCTGAAACAGCATCGGGATTTTTCGCAGGCCGCGCTGCGCCAGCGTCTTCGTGAACGCCCCGGGCATCACCATGTCCCGCGCCTGGTCCACCTCGCCGAACAGGCTCGCATAGCCTTCCACATTGCCGTCGCTGGAGAGCGAAATGCGGGATGACGATGACATCGGCGCGTGCATGGGCATCCTCGCGAACGGCGCGTGGGTGGAGAGGCGTGAACTTTCAAAGATGGCTTGCGCCGCAAAGCGCGATTCAAACTCGGAGTCGTCCCCGCGAAAGCGGGGACCCATAACCACTAGATTTTCCGCTGATCGAAGGAGGACGTCCCGAACCATCGCGGCAAAGTCGATGGCTTAGGGAGTATGGGTCCCCGCTTTCGCGGGGACGACATCGGAAATAATCGTAGCGTTTTTTCGCGGGTTACTTCCCGCGCTTGGGACTCTTCCGCCGCGCGGGCTTTGCGCGCGGAGACTTCGACGCCGGCTTCACCGGCGCCTTGTGCTGAATGCGATCGAGATGCGCGAGAAATTCGCGAAACACCGTCAGATGGTCAGGCGACGATTTCTTCTCCGGCTGTATCGCGCGCAGCACCGTGTGCAACGTATCCATAACTCAATCCTCGCTGATGAAATGAGAGAGACTGCGATGGCCCTTCGCCCTGCGGTTGAAACGCGAGAGCTGGCGGACGAATTCGTCGAAGCGCTGCGACGCCGCCGCCAGTTCGCGGAGCGTCACCAGGAACGCGGCGCTCGCCGCGAGCGCCCACAACAGCAGCGCCAGATGCGCGAGATCGCCGCGCTCGGTGAAGATGCGTATCAGGTCGGACATGGGCGTCGTGCCCTCCAATTGGGGGGACAGCGGCCGTCCCGCGGTTGAGACCCTCTATCCTCTCGGATATGGTTTTCCGTCTCACCGGGTTTATCCATGCCGTCCGAAGCCATCGACCTGTCGCGGACCGTATCGCCTGCGGCATCAGCCAGCCGCATTCGCGGCATCGACGGATTGCGCGCGCTCGCCGCGGTCGGTGTTTACCTTCTTCATGCCGGGCTCCCCTTCGCCCAGCGCGGCGGCATTGGCGTCGATGTCTTCTTCATCATCAGCGGTTTCGTCATCACCCGATCGCTGCTCGCCGAGCATGGCCGCAGCGGTGTGATCGATATCCCCGCCTTCTACCTCCGCCGCGCCGTCCGGTTATGGCCCGCGCTGGCTGTGATGATCCTGACGTTCGTGCTGATCGACTCTTCCCGGATGCCGCTGAAGAACGAGATCCTGCCGTCTCTACTCTATTATTCGAACTGGACACGCGCCTTCGACCTCGGCGGCCCGGTTCTCATGGGACACACATGGACGCTGGCCGTGGAGGAGCAGTTCTATCTGGTCTGGCCTTTCGCCCTGCTCGCCTGTCTGCGCTGGCGGTCGCATGCCGTCACAATTGCGCTCGCGCTCGCGGCCGCGTCGGCGGTCTGGCGTGCGCACCTTCTCCTGAGCGGCCATTCCGAAAACGAAATCTTCCACCGCTTCGATACGCGGTTCGACGGGCTGATGGTCGGCGCAGCATTGGCGTTCGTGAGCATCGGCACGATCAGAGCGATCGGAAGGCTCTTTCCGCTCGCGGCGGTGGTCCTTGCTGCTGCACTCTATAACTATCAGTGGCCGAAGGCCTGGCTCTTCCTTGGCGGCTACCTGCTCGTCGCATGTGCCACGGCGATCGTGCTGGCCAGAATCATCGCCACTCCCCGAAGCGTGGTCACGCAATGTCTGGAATGGTCTCCGCTGGTGTTCTTCGGACGGATCTCTTACGGATTTTATCTGTGGCACCTGCCGGTGCTGCTGACGCTGCCCGGCTACGGTTTGCCGATCTGGCAAAGAGCGGTGGTTTGCTTTCTCATCACGCTCGGCTTTGCAGTCCTGTCCTGGTTTCTGATCGAGACGCCCGCGAAACGATATTTGTTGCCGCGCTGGGCTGCGGCAGATAGCAGCCGCCCCGTTCCTGCGGCCTAGCAGGTCATCCCAGCCTGTCTCCATCCGCCACCGGCGCATAGCCGGTCGCTTCGCGTTTTTCGTTGAGCGTCAGGAACGGCGCACTGGCGACGCGGTCCCACAGCGCAGCGCGGTCGCTTGCCAGCGCATCGATGCGATCGGTGTCGACAACGATGCGCAGGCTCTCGCCGAACTGCGGCGACAGCCAGTGCGCCAGCGAGCTGCCGACGCGCGAGGCCAGCGGCAAAATCGTCTGCCGCCAGAACACGCGGTTGGCTTCCTGGAAGTTCGCATAGGTGTTGTCGCCGGGAATGCCGAGCAGCATCGGCGGCACGCCGAAGGCGAGCGCGATCTCGCGCGCGGCGGAATTCTTCGCCTCGAGAAAATCCATGTCCTTCGGCGTCAGCGACATCGCCTTCCAGTCGAGCCCGCCTTCCAGCAGCAGCGGCCGCCCGGCATTCACCGCGCCCTGATAGGTGTCGGTGAGTTCGCGCTTGAGCCGGTCGAACTGCTGATCCGACAGCACCGCGCCTTCCGGCCCGGAGTAAACCAGCGCGCCGGACGGCCGCGCCGCGTTGTCGAGCAGCGCCTTGTTCCATTGCGAGCTGGCATTGTGCGTATCGACCGCGACCGCCGCAGCCTCGACCGGAGCCAATCCATAGTGATCGTCGAGCGGATGAAAGAACGTCAGATGCAGGATCGGCGGCACGCTTGAGCCAAGCTGATCGAACCGCACGCTGCGTCCCGCGACGCTGTATTCATACGCCTCCGCCCAGCCGTCGTGACCGGGCACCACCTTCATGCGATCGGGCCTCAGCGCATAAAGCTCGCGCACCTCGTCGCCGAGCGCGACGGCTTCGACATAAGCATTGCCGGCGAGCAGCATGTGCGCATAGAGCGCCTCGAAGAAGCTTGCGCCGTCCTGCCGCGCGTTCGGCCTGGTCAGCAGTTGCAGCAGCGGATGCGCGTCACGCTCCTGCGCGCCGTCATACAAAAGGAAGCTGCACGACGCGGCGTTCTCCGCGATCAGCCGCACCGCGCGATGCACGATGGCATTGGTGAGATACCCCTCGCGCGCCAGCGCCCCGTAATCGCGCGGCGTCCATCGTGCCCGCCCGCCGGACTCGAATGCCAGCACCTGCGACGTGCGCGAGGCTTTCGCTTCGGGTGCGCGGAAGAGGTTTTTGAAGTTGAGCATGGGTGTCCTTTCTCTCAGGAGGCAGAGAGAACGTCGGCGCAAACATCATCAGGGTCGTCCCCGCGAAAGCGGGGACCCATACTCCCTGAACTATCGTTTTGGACGCTGCTGTGTCGGCAAGGCCGCTATCTCCACGCCGTTCCGGTTGTTATGGGTCCCCGCTTTCGCGGGGACGACATCGTGAAAAATTTCCAGGCCGCGCATAACAGCTAACCTACAACCCCCGCACCCTCGGTGCGGCCCTTGCGGTAAACGTCAGCGACGCGATCGCCCACACCAGGGCGTCGAGCCGGTCCGGCGAGCGGCCGGACGTCAGCCCGCCGGGGCCGAAGTCGCACATCTCGTCTTCCAGCGCCGAAAAACTTCCCGCATGCCTGACGCGGCCCTGCTCGTAGAGTGTCGCAACGGGCTCCGCGCGCAGATACTTGCCGCGATGCGCGCGGACGGACACCACCGGCACGCCGGCATCGACCTCGTTGATTACCGAGCGCACCATCTCCCCGCCCTGATTGGTCTCCGCCACCAGCGAATCCGCCTCAAGCCGCCGCCACAGCGCGATGGCCTTCGCCGCCCACACCGCAGGCGTCGCCTGCGACACCGTCTCGTCGGCGATCACATGGATCGCGCCCTCGCTTGTGATGCCCGCCGCGACAATGCCGCACGCATCCGCGCGCTTGCCGGATGATGCCGGCGGGTCGACCGCAACGACAATACGCGCCAGCGGCGGCGCGTCGCTCACGCGGCAACTCTCGATCAGCGCGCGCGACCACAGCGCGTCGGGGCGATCCTCGATAATCTCGCCGTCCAGTTCCTGCCGCCCGAGCCGCGTATCCTTGTAGCGCGCGAGCACGCCTTTCAGGAACGTTGGCGCAAGATGCCAGGCATTGGCCTGCGTCGCCGCGCGCGTGACGACACTGGTCGGCTCCAGCATCAGCCGTTTGATCAGCGCGGTCGGCCGCGGCGTGGTTGTGATCAGTTGCCGCGGTTGCGCGCCGAGGCGCAGGCCGAACTGCAGCATGTCGAAGGTGGCCTGCGCGTAACGCCACTTCGCCATTTCGTCGGACCAGGCGCAGCCGAACTGCGGCCCGCGCAGACTTTCCGGATCTTCCGCCGAGAAGGCATAGGCCACCGCGCCATTGCTCCACTCGAGCCGCCGCCGCGACGACGTCCAGACCGGGCGCTCATCGCGCGGGTGCACGGCGAGCAGCCCCGAAATTCCCTCCACCATCACTTCACGAACATCATGCTCGGTCTCCCCAACCAGCGCGATGTTCCGAACCGGCGCATCGGCCAGCGGCGGAAGCCCGAGCGCCTGCGCCCTCACCCATTCCGCCCCCGCGCGGGTCTTGCCCGCGCCGCGTCCGCCGATCAGCAGCCATGTCAGCCATGGCTGGCCGTTCGGCGCCAATGACGGCGGCACCTGATGGTCATGCGCGAAGATATCCCAGCGCGACAGCACCAGTTCTATCTCAGCCTGGCTCATCCCCTCGATCAGAAACCGGCGCTGCGCTTTCGACCAGCCCTTCCAGGCGTCGCGAAAGCTCGCGGCGGAATTCGTCGAGGTCTCGGGGAACGGCGTCGTCATCGGCGGCTTTCGTAGTGTCGTCTCCTGCCCCGCGTTCCTGATCGCGAAGCCGCATCACTTCCTTCAGCGTGCGCGCCAGCGACGCCAGCACCCTGGCGCGGCTTTCGGTCTCGATGCGCTGCGCCGGATAGAGCCGCGACGGATTTCCGACAATGTGCTCGATCTTCGACAGTTCGCGTTCGATCGCGTTGCTCACGCGCTCAACCATGGACCCCGCCGGCGTCTCGCCCGGCGGCGGAACGGCCGCGATGTCGGTAGCCGTCTGCTTTCTGGGCTTGGGGCGCGTTGTCCGCCGTGCGCTGCGCGCCGCGATCGCCTCGTTCGCGGCATGATCGTGCGGATCGGCGACAAGATTACCGGGATGTTCGTGAATGACTCTCGCGCGCGGACGCTTTTCCTTTTCAGGCTTCGCCGCGATGGGCTTCTTTGCAGTCTTCGCGGCAATATTTCCGGCGCTGGTCGTTTTGACAGGCGCCTTCTTGACCGCAGTTTTCCTGGCAATTTTCCCGGCAGTTTTCTTGGCAGTTGTCCTGGCCGTCTTCTTCACAACCGTCTTGCGTGCAGCCTTCTTCGCCGCCGGCCTCTTGACCGGAGCTGAGAAAGGCTTTTTCGGCATTGTGGAAGCTCTCGCACTGAAACGAAAACGCCGCGCTCAAGGCGCGGCGATCAACCAGATTATTGCTGTCATTGCCGGGCTCGACCCGGCAATCCATTTTCTTGACGAAGCTTTCCGGCGCATGACACTCAGAGCATCACGTGATCTGTTCAGCGTGCCTACGTCCTGAAGAAAACGAACCAGACAATCGCCAGCACGAAAATCGCGGCGACGGTGCTGACGGTCAGCAGCGCCAAGATCGACGGCCCCGGCTCCGCCTGCCGCGCTTCGGTGGGCGTTTCGACAACCCGCCGATGGCCTTCTGCGTGTTCGACTTTTGCCATTGCGTCCTCATTCACTGAATGCGCGAAACAGCCCGCGCATCATATGAAGGGCAACGCCCGATGGCAGACGAGGTTCCTGATCGAACCGACGCCGCCGCGTGCATGTCTCTCGGGCACAACTCTGGAGCATGCCATAACCCTACTGCGGGAGCGTTACGCTGTCAAGGACTATTTTCCTAGAATCAATCCTGCTTAATCCGGTCCCTCAGTGCACCGTGTGCCGCTGGCGCGAAATCTCGGCCTGCCGCAGCAGTTCAAGCGGCAGCCATGGCTTTTGCATGACCATCGCATTGTCGGGGACCTCCTCGATAGCCTGCTCCGATGTCACGATGACATCGATATGCGGAAACCGCTCCATCGCGATCCAGGCCAGTTCGACTCCCGACATCTCGCCGTGAAGATCCGCGTTGGTGAACATCAGCATCAGGTCACCGCCGGTTCGTTCAAGCACGGCAGCGGCCGCCTCGGCGCTCCTGCACTGAATGACGTTGAGATCGCTCTCTTCGAAAATCAGGCTGACGAGTTCCCGCTGCAGCTGATCGTCTTCGACAACCAGCACAGTCTGTTTCAGAGCGTGTCCCATGGGTCTCCCCTTTCCATGAAGAAAGGCAATGCACAAAGGCGGGAGAAGTTCGCCTGGTGCTGAGGAACCAAATGAGCAATGTCACGTTTTCCTTCGCGAAACGAGCTACACCATCGAGGTACATCGTGAAGCAAACCGTCGACCGCGTGATGAAGGCGTTCGCACAAAAGCACAAGGCGATGACGCCCGAACAGGAGCGCCGCGTCCGCGACGAGGTTTCTGATTTCGTTGCAGAACTTCTGGAGAAACGCGCGGCGCAACTCACCAAATTCGGCAATGCGCGGCTGCGGGAAACCGAGCCGCATATTTAATTCTCATTCGACAGAAGCTGCCGCAAAACTGCATGACCCGCCTGACCGAGGCGGATTTTTCATTGCCGAATGGAACTCCGCCGGAGGAACCGGAACCCTCGAAAGCCGTTTCCACCTCACAGTGTGGAGACCCGATCATGACAGCTCAAGAGCATGTTCTCGACGCGGTTCTACGGGCACAGGGCGTTCTGGCCGACTATATCGAACCAGGCCCACGCGACTGTGCCCAGACGCTTACCAAGCTTTACGCGATCTTCGCTGACGACAGGCTGACCAACGCCGTCAACATTCTGAATCTGGAAGCAGTTCACGCGGCGATGGCGTCGGATACGTCCAAGCACATATCCGCCTCTCCTCCTCGTCGAACCAGCAGTTGATGCGACCGCCATTCGTATGGCGCGCCGCTCCTGCGGCAACATCGTATGGATAGCGATGATCAATCTGGATCGTGGGTCGCGACACGATCGGTAGCGCTAAAACGCGCTCACCCACCTCTCCTCTTTATAATCGAACCACCGGCTGAAGCGGCTGCCGTCCCATTCGTACTGCAGGTGCCGTTCCTGCACAGGCACGCCCACCACGTCCGGCCAGAACGCGGCAATGCACGAGCCCCCTTTGTCCCGCACGCTCGGATAAACGATGCCGTCGCTGCCGCTCTCGCGCAGGTTCGCCGCGAACGGCCGGCTGTGCGCGTAGCTCTCGCTGTCCAGAATCAGCCGCCTTGTCTTGTCGTCGAGCTTCGTCACGTCGTGAAGTTTCGCATCGACGTGACCGAGCAGTACGCGCATGTCTTCCCGGCGCGGCGGATCGTTGGAATCCGCTGCGAAGCGCGCGAAGTGATAGCCGGTTTCCCTGATAGCGGTGTGCAAGGTGCGCGCGGCGTAATAGACGCCGTAGCTGCCGTCCGAAAAACGCGAGCCGTTCCGGTTTACATGGGTGAACGGCGCCATCACCCACGAAGCGTTCGGCCCGGTCACGCGCCGCTCCGGCGGCACCAGCGCGATCTCGCCTGTCTCATCACGCACGCGCGGGTTGGTCGCCTGCTCAAGGTCAATCAGCACATCCCACACGGCAGGATCATCCGAGACGCGCTCGAACAGCGCGATCGGCGGATAGCGCGAGGCAATGATGCGCCATGCTTCGCGCCAGCGCACCCGCGTCGTGTCGGGACTTTCGGCGTTCACGACCACGGCGCGCGCGCGGCATCGACATAGGCGCGCACAGCGGCGAGATCGGTGACATCGCCTGCGGTCATCCGCGCCAGCGGAGTCTGTCCCGCAAAGGCACGGTTCGGGCGCAGCACCCAGCCGTCGGCGAGCACGGCATCGGAATAGACAATCTGCAGCGCCTTCCAGATGCCCGCCACATAACCGATCCGGCGCAGTGTATCGTCCGGCAGGCGCGCAGCCTTGCCGCTCTTCCATTGAAAGAACGTGCGCTCCGCGGGGTTGCCGAGGATGCGCCGCGCGTCGCTGTTGCCGACGCCCCAGCGGGCCATGATGCGGAAGAAACCTTCCAGCGCGAGGCCGTGACGGTCGGCAGGAATAAGTTCCGATGCCTTCTGCAGATTTGCAGACATATGCCTATCCTCTGCGATACTGCATAAGATAGGAACCCTGCCTGCGCGCGTCAACGGCGTTCAAACCCCTGCCGGGGGCCAAAAACACAATTCTGGAGCATGGACCGACCCTAACCCGGCAGCGTCACACTGTCAAGGATTTATTTCCTAGAAACCAGGGTGTCGCCGGAACAAGAGCCGCCGCCCATAAAGCGGCGCGCCATTTGGCCTATTCCTCATCCAGCACGACGGCCTCGGTTCTCGTGTAGCCGCACAGGGTACAGAAATAGACGGCACGATCTGTCGTGCCGCCTCCGCGCGTCCGAAGCGCCAGTCCCTGGATTTCCATGGGGTAGCCTTTGCAATTGGGGCATCCCACCACCGGAGGTAGCGCTGGCTTTGTTTCGAAGTGACGATCCGTTTTCATCCCATCATCCTTTGGCAACAGCCATGGGAATTCTGATCGCTCAAACTTGCGTGACCGGGTTTTGTTCCTTGATTGCCAGGCACTTCGTTCGGAACATCTGGATGCGCGTGTAGCCGCTGGCGTCGACAGGCTTACGATGCGGCACAAAGTCCCGCCGCAACCCGTTGCCGGATTCGCGCGTCGCAGTAACTGTTGCAGATGGACCCGTTGAGCCGGGTGCATTTCGCCATGCACGCCTGATAGGTGCAGGTCACACCCACGGGTTGAGAGGCGGCCGCCGTCCCCGGCAACGATGTTGCGGTTGCGATCAGATGAACGATGAGCCAAGCGGCGTTGAGCATGCAACCCTCCTCGGAGAGTGCAGCACGACGCGGCAGACCGCGCAACACCGCCCTCAGGGTCCGCCTTATGCGCCGAAGTTCGTCACCGTTTCGCCTTTTCGCGCGAACGATCGGATCCTGCCCTATTCCGCCATCTCGGCAGGAGCCTGTTGCGGCCCGGCCAGCGGGCGCTCTTCCATCAGGATCACGAGAGTCGCAGCGGTCGTCAGCAGCACGGCCGCCGCGGCGAACACGTAACGGAACGCGGCGATCATGTCGCTCGCAGCAATCGCATGCCGGGAGCCGATCTGATGCTCCGCGCCGATGGTGAGATTTCCCCCGAGCACCATCAGCAGGATCGCAGTGAACACCGCAACGGTGAACGACGCCATCAGCGAGCGGAAGAAATTCATCGCGCCTGTCGCGGTGCCGACCTGCATGCGCGGCACGGCATTCTGGATCGACACCACGCTGACCGGAAACACCGTGCCGAGACCGACCGCCATCAACGACAGCGCCGCAAGCAGTTGCCACAGCGGCAGCGGCGTTGCCAGCGCGAGCGCGGTCGCGGCACAAGCCGCGAGCGATACGCCCCCGATAGCCGCGCGCTTGTAGTGTCTGGTGAACATCATCGCGCGGCCCGCCGCCCATGCGCCGAGCACCGACACCGCGACCAGCGGAATCAAAGCGAGTCCCGCTTCACTCGCCGAGAGGCCGTACACCACCTCGTAGTACAGCGGCATATGCACCGTGAGGCCGATCATCGTGCCGATGGCGCAGCCGCCTGCGGCCATCGCGAACGGCACCACCGATCCCGACAGCAATGGAATCGGCAGGAACGGTTCACTGGTGCGCTTCGCATGCCACACGAATGCGACGCCGAGAAACAGCGCGGACCCGATCATCGCAAGGATCGCAGGCGACGCCCACGCGAAGCGGTTGCCGCCCCATGTCAGCACCAGCATCACGATCACGGCGGACGCCATCAGCAGCACGCCGCCAAGCCAGTCGACCTTGCGCCTGCGGTGGAACACCGGAATCTTTTTCATCTTCGGCAGCAGCAGCGCCAGCGACAGCGCGCCGAGCGGCAGGTTGATCCAGAAGATCACCGACCAGTGCAGATGTTCGGCGAACAACCCGCCGAGCACCGGACCACCGATGCCGGCGGCAACCCACACCGATGAGAAATAGGCTTGGTACTGGCCGCGTTCGCGCGGCGTCACCACATCGGAGATCACCGTCTGCACGAGCGGCAGGATGCCGCCGCCGCCGATGCCCTGAAGGGCGCGGGCGAGAATCAACGTGAGCATGTTCGGCGCGATCGCGCACAGCACCGAGCCGAGCAGGAACAGCGCCAGCGAAACGATAATCATCGCGCGGCGGCCGTAGATGTCGCTCAGCGTGCCATAGACCGGCGCGACCGCGGTCCCCGACAACAGATACGCGGTAATGACCCAGGACAGATTGCTGACGTCGCCGAACTGGCGGCCGATGGTCGGCAGCGCGGTCGCGACAATGGTCTGGTCGAGTGCGGTCAGGAACATCGTGAGCATCAGGCTCAGCAGGATGGTCCGCACTTCGCTTTTCGAGAGCGGCGGCGCCGGCACGATCGGCGGCGCTTCAGTAAGATCGATCACTTCGGTGGCGATGTTTGCAACGTCATCAGGTGAATCCAGCGCCTGAGCTTCGTCGGCCGAGTCACTCGCCATGTCGCCGCGCTGTCGATGTGTCTCGGTCATGAGTCTGGACGGGGTCCGGAAAATGCTTCTGCGGAAGGATCAAGTCGCAAATGACTTGAACTCGAAATGTACGGAATGAGGTCAGCTTTATCCTGTTTCGCATCCCTTCATAACCGGCAACGCCGCATGGGTGTACCGCGCGGAAAGGCCATCACGTGGCCGTTATCCGTGCGGAACGCGGTCTTGATCGAGGAATGGATTACTTGGACACGGGTCGCTTTTTGAGCCGGGCGCGCCTTGGAATCACGCCGGGCCACTGCACGATGTGGTCCTCGAGGTCGGCTTCCTCGATCTCGTCCTCGGTGCCCCAGACCCTGCCCTGCACCGAAACGCCGGCCTCGTGGACGGTGTTGGGATCGCCGGAAATCAGCGGATGCCACCAGTACAGATCGCGGCCCTCCGCCACGAGCTTGTAGCCGCAACTCGGCGGCAGCCAGTTCAACGTCCGGACGTTCTCCGGCGTCAGCCGCACGCAATCGGATACTTTGGCCGACCGGTTGGGATAATCCTTGCAGGCACAAAGCCCGGCATCGAGCAGCGAGCAGGAGATATGGGTGAAGTAGATCTTGCCCGTATCCTCGTCTTCCAGCTTTTCCAGGCAGCAGCGCGCGCAGCCATCGCACAGGCTCTCCCACTCGCTGTCGGACATCTCCTCCAACGTCTTGGTTTTCCAGAAAGATTCGCTCTGGGTCGAGGGCGGCCGAGGCCGGGCTGTCATGGCTTTGAACCTGTTGGGATATTAAAGCGTCCTTACGCTAATATGGTGCTTTATGAGCCTTGGCGGCTGTTGCGCAAGCGGCAAGGTGCCGGTCGATGTTTCCGGCGCTAAAAAGCGTGGGCAGCATTCACCGTCATCATTAAAAAACCAACGCGGCCATTGGTTTATGGTTCATGGTCGGCTAGAAGATGGCGGATTCCCGCTGGCAAAATCGGCTCTCCTAGCGCCTTGGGGATGCCGCAAATAGATCAGCATCGTCTGACCAGCGATTTTCTCAGGCTGCGACTCGGTCGCCGCGTCATTTTCAAGGGTTCCGGTGCGCCAGATCGTACCCAGCGAGTGGAAGAAATGGTTCCGGCATTTCCTGCTGGACCTCGACGCGCGAATTGATTCATCGCTGTTTAATTCGGCTGTCGGCCTGCGCGAGCTCTGGGAGCGCTATTCGACCTTCATGGATCGCTTCTATGTCGGCCGCTGGAAGCGCTGGGTTTTCATCGAGCCGCTTTCCGAAGGCGCAACAATCGGCCTCGCCGGCCTCGTTCTAATGCTCGCGCTAGCTATCCCGGCTTTTCGCGAAACTTCCGATGACGACTGGCTGAAAAAATCCGATCTCGCTGTGACCTTCCTCGATCGCTACGGCAATCCGATCGGCAGCCGCGGCATCAAGCACAACGATTCGATTCCGCTCGAAGATTTCCCCGACAACCTGATCAAGGCCACCCTCGCCACCGAGGACCGCCGCTTCTACGATCACTTCGGCATCGATGTGGCCGGCACGGCACGCGCTCTTATGACCAACGCGCAGGCGGGCGGTGTGCGCCAAGGCGGCTCGTCAATCACACAGCAGCTTGCGAAGAACCTGTTCCTCAACAACGAGCGCACCATCGAGCGCAAGGTGAAGGAAGCGTTCCTCGCCATCTGGCTTGAAACACGGCTGACCAAGAACGAAATCCTGAAGCTCTATCTCGACCGCGCCTATATGGGCGGCGGCACCTTCGGCGTCGACGGCGCCGCGCACTTCTATTTCAACAAGTCCGCACGCGATGTGAATCTCGCGGAAGCCGCGATGCTCGCCGGCCTGTTCAAGGCGCCGACCAAATACGCGCCGCACATCAACCTGCCCGCAGCCCGCGCCCGCGCCAACGTCGTGCTCGACAATCTGGTCGACGCCGGTTTCATGACCGAGGGCCAGGTATTCGGCGCACGCCGCAATCCGGCCAACGCCGTCGACCGGCGCGACGAGAATTCGCCCAACTATTATCTCGACTATGCCTTCGACGAGATGCGCAAGCTCGTCATGACGTTCCCGAAATCCTATGTCGAGCGCGTCTTCGTGGTCCGCACCGCGATCGACATGAATGTGCAGCACGCCGCGGAATCCGCCGTCGAAAACCAGTTGCGCCAGTTCGGCCGCGACTATCACGCGACCCAAGCCGCCGTGGTTCTTGCCGATCTCGACGGCGGCGTGCGCGCCATGGTGGGCGGCCGCGACTACGGCGCCAGCCAGTTCAACCGCGCCGTCGACGCGATGCGCCAGCCTGGCTCCTCGTTCAAGCCTTACGTGTACGCCACTGCGCTGATGAACGGCTTCACACCGAAGTCCATCGTGGTGGACGGCCCGGTTTGTATCGGCAACTGGTGTCCGCAGAACTATGGACGTTCGTATTCGGGCTCAGTGACGCTGACGCAGGCGATCACGCGCTCCATCAACGTCGTGCCTGTCAAGCTGTCGATCGCGATGGGCAAAGGCAGCCCCAATCCACCGAAGGCGGGCCGCGCGAAGATCGTCGAGACGGCGCGCAAGATGGGCATCACGGCTCCCCTCGTCGATACGCCGTCGCTGCCGATCGGCTCGACCGAAGTGAGCGTTGTCGAGCACGCGGTCGCCTACGCCACGTTCCCGAATAAGGGACGCGCGGTAAAGCCGCATTCCGTGCTCGAGGTCCGCACCGGCGCAGGCGATCTGGTCTGGCGCTGGGACCGCGACGGCAAGAAGCCGACACAAGCCATTCCTGCATCGGTGGCGGCCGACATGGCGGAAATGATGAGCCACGTTGTCGACGAAGGCACCGCCAGGCGCGCCCAACTCGACGGCATTCCCGCGGCCGGCAAGACCGGCACGACGAACGCGTTCCGCGACGCATGGTTCGTCGGCTACACCGGCAACTTCACTGCGGCCGTATGGTACGGCAACGACGACTACTCATCGACCAACCGCATGACCGGCGGTTCGCTGCCGGCACAGACATGGCACGACGTGATGGTCGTCGCGCACCAGGGCGTTGAGATCAAGGACATCCCCGGCATCGGTGCCGGCAAGAAGCGGCCGGACGCCGTTGCATCGGCAAACGCCAATGCGAAAGCCTCCGAGGTCAATCCCGGCCCTCCTCCAATCCTGACACGGCGCGGCGCGAACATTCTGGTGCGCGTCGAGAAGCTGTTTGACGACGCGGCAAAGACCATCACCGTGCCCGGCAAGACTTCCTCGAACGAAAGCGGGAAGCCCGCGCCGGCCTCGAGCGTGGCCTTCCCGGACAGCTTCGCATCGGCAACCGATCAGCCTGCGGCGGCCCAGCCGCCGCGCAAGAACTAACCGCGTCATGAGTGCGCTTCGATCGTGCGGCTGATCCTTATCACCCTTGTTACGCTGATCATCGCAACCGTCGTCGGCCTCGGCGCGACGTGGACGACGGCGACACGCGGCGTCAACGTCGGTACCATCACGATCGGCGCATGGACCGCCCGCCCCCGGACCGGCACCAGCAGTATCGATCCCTACTCGCGCGCCTCGGTCGCCCGCAGCGGCGAGCTACCGGTCGGCACGGGTGACGGCGTGATGTTCACCGCAAACAAGGATGATGCAGGCCGCGCGCTCGACGGACGATGCGATGTGGTCGTGAAAGGCGTGACGCCCCCGGCGCGTTTCTGGACCATGACGATCTATGATCCCAAGGGCCAGCTCGTCGCCAACTCGCTCCAGCGTTACGGATTCACCAGCCAGGAAATCGTGCGCGCCTCGGATGGCAGCTTCGAGATGCGGGTGACATCGCGCCCGCGCGCCGGCAACTGGCTGCCGACCGGGGGCCTCGACCGGTACATGCTGGTGCTGCGGCTCTATGATACGCCGGTCGGCGTCGGAACGCGCACGCAAAAGGATGCGCCGATGCCATCCATCAGCACGGTGAGCTGCCCATGATCCGCTGGCTGTTTGCAATTCTCGGTGGCGTGATCCTGGGCGGCGTGGTTCATCTCGTGAGCGTGCTGGTGCTTCCGCGCGTCGCAACGCTCGATGCATATTCCCGCCTCGCTCCGATCACGAAGCTGAATGCAGTGACGGCGTTGCCGGTGGCTGCGCCGAACAGCGCTCCGATGCCGTTCATGGACCCCGCTTTCGCCAGCGCCGCCTGCCGCTATGACCTTTCCAGTGGTCCGCTCAAACTCACAGTCCCGGTGAGTCAGGCCTATACCTCGGTGTCGTTCTACACCCGCAACGATGTCGCCTATTACGCGATCAACGATCGCTCGGCGGGACGGCGCGTCATCGAGCTCGACCTGATGACGGAGGCACAGCATGCCGAACTGCCGGAAGACGAAGAGGTCACCGCAGCCGACCGCCTGATCATCGACTCACCGACCACAACGGGCCTCATCGTGCTCAAGGCGCTGGCGGCAGAGCCTGGCCTGATGCCACAGGCGCAGGCGTCACTGGCGGCAGCGAAATGCGGCCTGCAAACCGATACACCGCAAGCCAAACGATAGCTTCAGATCTCCGGAACACGCCAACGCCGCCCGCAATGCTGCGAGCGGCGTTGACAGCGCAGTTCACTTTAGATGCGGCCAGATCTCCAGCGCGCCGCGATAGATCATCTCGCCCGCAACATAGAGAATGACCGCGAGGCCAACATAGGCGATCCAGCGATGCTTCTGGAGCAGCTTCGCAATGAACGAAGCAGCAAGCCCCATCAGCGCTATCGACAAGGCGAGGCCGAAAACCAGCACCATGGGATGTTCACGCGCCGCACCGGCAACCGCGAGCACATTGTCGAGCGACATCGACACGTCGGCGATAACGATCTGCCATGTGGCCTGGGCCAAAGTCTTGGTCGGGGCACCTTCGCCCGTTCCCTCCGACGTCACGGCATGCTCTTCATGACCGGCGCGCAGCTCTCGCCACATCTTCCAGCAGACCCAGAGCAGCAGGATGCCGCCCGCGAGCAGCAGACCGACAATGGCCAGGAGCTGGGTTGTGAGAGTTGCGAAGACAATTCGCAGGAGTGTCGCGGCGCCAACGCCGATCAGAATTGCCTTGTTGCGCTGCTCTTTTGGCAGACCCGCAGCGGCTAGACCGATGACAATCGCATTGTCACCGGCGAGTACAAGGTCGATGAGGATGACCTGAACAAGTGCAGTCAGGGCTTCTGGGGTGATAAGATCGAACATGAGCCGGGCTTCCCTATTTTGTGGAAGAGCGGCCCTGTCACAGGCGAATACGATGCGTCACAACAGGAATCACGCACCGACCAGAGATCGGTGGATCATGTTGCCGGACAACAGCCGTATATTCTAAAGGGCCACTCCAATTGAATTCCAGTCCGACATCGCAGCATCAAAGCTGCCAGAGGGGCCCGGCCTGGTCGTCTAACGTCTAAAACATCTCCCGTTACTGTATGTTGCTTCTGCGTTCGAACAGATGCTCGAACAGTTGTGCGACCTGTTCCGGTTCGCCCAGCACTGAGGCTGCGCAACCGGTGATGACAAGGCCGCCGGCGACATCCCAGAGATTCAGATTCTCGGTGTTTTTGTTGGTCCTGATCGAGAGCGCCGTGATCGCGGCGAGAGCTGCGGCCGCGAAAAACAGCACACTGAGCGCCGGAAGCACCAGATGCGGTTCCAGTGCGTAGACAATGAAAAACGCAGGCACAGCAACGGCAAAACTCAGCGCGATCAGAGTTCCAAAAGACTTTCCGAGAAGAAATATTCTTTCGACTGGGGAACCTGTCATTCCATCCCCCATCTTCATGGCAAATCAGTTGGTTCGATGTCTTGGAAAAGCAAACAACCGATTGCAGACGGACTCAACGCGACCATCCGCCGCGTGTCCGAACGACGCGTGTCGGAACGTCGCAGAGATTCAGGATTTTGATTTATCCGCCGACGCGCAGCGCGCGGCCGACGACAGGCGTCGCCTTGATCCAAAGTTCCGATGCGCGCTGGGACAGTTGCGCGATCAGGCGGTCGGCATCGGCGGCCATCGGATCAGGTGCGTGAATCACCAGCCGATCCAGCGCCCATCGGTACGACGCTACACGCTGTTGCAGACACTGCTGCGCCCACTGCACGACAAGAACGTTCTCGCGCATCCGGGCCTGCGCATCGTCGTATTCGCGCGGTGAAATTTCAGAGACGATTCCGAGCGCCTTGTTGCGCTTGATGTCGAGATCGTTGACCTTCAGGGCGACGGGAATGAACTGATCGAGCATCACGCCGTCGTTGCGCACGTCTTCGATCAATCCTGCATAGGCCGCGGTCTGAGACCGGTGCGGCTCATCGATCATGCGCCGGCCATACAGCGTGTGGTCAAAGACGGCCTTTTGATTCCACGGCGCGGGAATCTTCTTGTAGTCGCCGAACACCGCTTTCCAGGCCGGATGCGAATGCGGCGGCTCGATGAAGTAGTAGGCGAGATCGCGCAGCGATCGTTCCAGATCGGTCAACTGGAATTGCGACGGCTGCCCGCCCAGACTTGTGGTGGCTTCGGTGCCGACCCACCTGTGCATGTCTTCATGATAGAAGGTCGAGCGGGTACGGCCGAAATCGTCGCTCGGGCAAGCGAGACTCGCAACGAATGGCAAAAGATAGAGCGGATTACACATCGCGGTCCGGTCTGAAAGCGTTGCTGATCCGGCGTGTTGTCCGCCGGAGAGCCTGACTTGTCCTCAGGAACGCGCCCTGCGCTTGCGGCGGCGTCCCGGAGCCGCTCCCTCCCCCGGCCCGACCCCATCGCTGGTTTCGTCAGCGTAGCGCTCGATCCGGATAGCAGGGAGAATCAGGATCGTTGCCGTTCCCTCGCGCGGGACCATGTTCACGTCCGGCCCGGCGCGCCGCGCCGCTGCATCCGCCGGAAATTCAACAATGATGCCCATATCGATCTCTCCTGACCGCCTGCTTCCTGCGCCGACGGCACCCGGTCATTAAGAGCGGTCATGGTTAATGGCTTGTTAACAGGCACCCGATAACGTCAGGCGCAGACTTAAACCCGCGTATCCGGCATGACGACACTTCCGATGTTTCACGGCTTCGATGGCCTGATGACACTGTCCCGGCGCGAGGGCGTCGACATACGCCCGACGCTGCTTCGCGTGTTGACGGATCTCTATGTCCAGACCTCGGACCATACCCTCGACGAGGAGCGCCAGTTCGCCGAACTCGCCACGCGCCTGATCGACGAGGTGGACGATGCCACCCGCGCGGCTGTGCGCGCACGCCTTGCGATCTATCCCAACACGCCGCGTGAGATCGCCTGGAAGCTGCAACTGAAACACACGACCGGAAATCGCCAGCCGGTCGCGCCGGACGACGAGCATATCCTTGACGACACGCTCGAAGCCGACCCTGCGGCAGATATCGAAATCGTATCGGAGCCCGAAGCTCCGCTCGCTCCCGTCATGCCTGCGCCGACCATGTCGATGCAGCCCGACGATGCAGCAGAACTGATCGAGATGTTTCTGTCCGCAGACAAGAGCCGCCGCGCCCAATTGCTGCGTGGTCTCACCGAGACACCGCTGAAACCGTCCACCCAGGTCGATCCGCGCCGCGCCGCGCGCGCGGTCATCTCGCTGGAGCAGGCCGCGCTGGCGGCCGACCCAGCAGGATTCGCGGCCGAACTCGCTGATGCGCTGATCCTGACATCGAAGGTTGCGACCCAGATCGTCAACGAACCGGGCGGAGAACCGCTCGCCTGCGCGCTCAAGGCCCTCGGCATGCCGGGCGAGTCGTATCAGCGCGTGCTGTTGTTCCTGAATCCGTCGCTCGGCGCATCGGTGATGGACGTCTACCGGCTGGCGCGGCTCTATGAGGTGATCGAACTGCGAACCGCCCTGATCATGCTTGCCGCATGGCGTGGCTCGGCGCTCGCTGCCACCCGCGCGAAATACCGCCCTGCTCTCTACGATGACGAGCGTCAGCGCGCCCGTTCAACGCCCGCGCAATCGCGCCCGGTGGCCCAGCCCGGCACGCACATCACAACCCGGAACACCTCGCGCGGCTAGGCTTTGGCCAGATCGAGGAAGTGCCGTCCTTCCCTGTCCTCAATTTCGACAATCCAGACATCTGGATCGAAACCGATTTCCTTCGCAAGACGCGATTCGACCACCTGCTCGTCAACGGCCTGCGCCGGTGACTGGATGAAGACTCGCTCGGCAGGCCGGCTCTCGTCATAAGCGGTCTGCGGGGCCGGAACGAACAGCATGGCCGTGCCATCCATCAAGGCGATCTTGACGAAGACCGCGCCCGCCTCTTCCGCGCCGCGGCGGCGAACGGCACCGAACATGCCGGCACCCTGGCATCGCCGCAGATAGCCCGCGACCCAGATCGATGATTTTAGACGGGACATGGAGATTTGAACCGATCAGGCGAATGGAAAGACGAGCAGGTGCTACCATAGTCCGAGCCCCGATGTTTACAGCCTTTCTCGAATTCCTGCCCTATGTGCTCGGTGCTGCACTGTACCTTTTTCTGCTGGCAGGATTCTGGCGCGGATTGACGCCGCACAAGGAAGGGCATCGCCCGCGCCAATCAATCCATTGGTGGTATGGGCCGCGCGACTGACTCTTATTCGATCGGCCGTCCCGTCAGAACCGTCAGATCGCGGATCAGACGGTCGGACAACTGGCCGGTGACCGGCATCTTGCGGTCCCGTTCGAATTTCTGGATCGCGGCCTGCGTATCAGTGCCGACAACGCCAGTGGGCTTGAGCTGGCCATAGCCATACTCGGTCAGGGCACGCTGGACGGCAGCTATGCGCCGGGTCGACACGATCAGATCGCCGACCGGATCACTCTTTGCAGCGTGAACGGGGGCCAGTGGCCGCGGCGCAGCGGCTGTTGCAGCCTGCTTCGCCGGCACCGGCGTTGCTGATTCCGCGGGCTTCTCGACAACGCGCGGCTCAGCTTCAGCCGGACGGACGCGCGGCAATGGCGCGGAAGCCGGAGCAACGGCCGGCAGCGACGACACCGAAGCCGTGCTGAACATCGGCGATGGATGCCGCCCGGCCTGCAGGAACATTGCATTGGTGACGATGGCGATGACGGCGGCGAGCGCCGCCGTTGCCGCCAGCGTATCCTTCGGGCTGTGCAACAAAACGCGCATGATCAGGCCTCGTTCCGGCTCTGCCTCGACCGCAGCAACTGCGGCAGCGCGACGGCGGCGGCGTGGTTTCTCGTCATCTTCTGCGATCTGTCTAGGCACTTTTCTTCACCTGATAATCTTGAGGTTCCGCGCGCACGGGCGCGAGCTTTGCAACGTTGCTGGATTTCTCGGCTGGCGGCGAAAACACCATCGGCAGCGCGACCGTGACCGTCGTACCCTCATCGATCTGGCTCTGCACGATCATTTCACCGCCATGCATCGCAACCAGGCTCTTGACGATGGAGAGCCCGAGACCGGTGCCTTCGTGGCGGCGCTGGTAGGTTTTCCCGGCCTGGAAGAACGGATCGCCGATCCGCTTCAGATCCTCGGCGCCAATTCCGACACCGCTGTCGATCACGCGAACCAGCAGGCGCGATCCTTCGATCGCCGCGGTGACGGTGACCGTACCGCCGCGCTCGGAGAACTTGATCGCGTTGGACAGCAGATTCAGGATCATCTGCTTGAAGGCACGCGGATCGCCGGTGATCTGCGGTAAGTCGGCCGGCGCTCGCGTCACGACATCAATGCCGTTTTCGCGCGCCTTCAGGACCATCAGATTGCAGCAGCTGATCAGGGACTCGCGCGGCGAGAACAACTCGGGAAGAATCTCGAAGTTTCCGCTTTCCATCTTCGACATGTCGAGAATGCCGTTGACCACCGACAACAGGTGAAGGCCGGATTCGTTGATCAGCTTGGCGTACTCCTGCCGCCGCGCTGCGTCGATCATCATTTCTTTCTCGCGGACGATCATCTCCGAAAATCCGATGATGGCATTCAGCGGGGTACGCAGTTCATGGCTCATCGTGGCGAGGAAGCGCGACTTGGAGGCTCCTGCGCGCTCCGCTTCCATGTGAGCGTTTTCCAGCGCCTGCTCCTGAAGCTTGCGCTCGGTCACATCGCGCATCACCGCGACAACTTCGACGCCGGGATCGGCCAGCGACTGCGACACCGCATCGATCGGCCGGCAGCGCATTTCGATCCAGATGAATTCGGCAGCCGGTGTACGTTCGTGATCAGAGTTGCGTGCCGCGTCCCGTTTCACGCGGAACTCGACGCTGCGCTCGTCGCCGCTGCGCGCGGCCTCCGAGAGAGCGGTCAGATAGGCTGGCCGGTCGGCGACATGGACCCTGTCGAACAGGCCATGTTCGTGAAGCAGCGCTGCCGGTGTGCCAAGCAGGGTTTCCGCCGCCGGGGAAATGAACCGGATCGCGCCGTTGCGGCTGTGCCGGGAAATCACGTCGCTGATGTTGTGCGCGAGCAGCCGATAGCGCTCCTCTTCGACCATCAGCAGCTTTCTGCTCATCCGGGCCAGCGATTCCGCGCTGAACGCGAGAGCCGATGCATAGATCGTCGCCGAAGCAATCCCGAGAGCCTCGAACAGCGAACTGTAGGACGCAGGCACCCTCGAAGCCGGAAGGACGCCGAAAGCGTCGATCATGACAAGGCCCAGCGCGCAGCCGAGCGCCAGCACCACCGCGATGATAACGGCGCGCCGCGAGGCGGACAGCGCCGCGTCGAGCGGAACGGCCACGAGCCAGATTGCCGCGAACGACGAAATTCCTCCGGTATTGACGCAGACCGCCATGACCACCGCCGCCAGCGCGGTCGACGACAGAATATGCGCGCGCTCATAATGGCCGGTGCGCGACAGATAGTATGAGACGAGAATGGGCGCGATCAGCCATGCGAACACCATGACCTCGACTTCCTGCGGAGCGCCGCAAACCGCAAGATAAAGCGGAAGCGATGCAAGTGCCGCGAGGCCGCCCAACAGCCGCGGCCCGATGAAGGCGCGGTGGCGGGCTTTCGTCATCAGATCCCGCCGCGCTGATGGATGCAGCAGCGAGTCCAGATGATCGCGTATGATGCCGGACAATCTCACGTTGTTCTCACCGTTCGGCCGGTCGTCGTCTTGACGGCCGGAACGCCCCCGTTTTTCGTTTGGCGGATCGTGTCAGAGTGAACTTAAGCGAACGCTAAGGCGCGCATCCGATTGCAAGTTACGTCGGCTGGATGCGCTGTTTTCACGATATTCGGCGGTTTCATCCGGTCGAATGGTGAACGCGAAGTTTCCATGCCGCGCCGTTATGGTTTCGAAATCGTGCACGGCGCGCGGACATGCCTGCGCGTATCGAAGCAAAATGCCGCCGTATCAATCGAAAATTTACGCCAAATCAAACCATTCAAATTTTAGACAGCGCAAGAACCGGAGATTTATCCGCGTCTGATACGACACGGAATGATTGCGAGATCAATCGCAACGGGGCGGAGTGCTTCCTCGCGTGAAGCCACTCCGGTGAAAGTGACTAACGGGGTGTGAGATGTTTTTCCTCCTTCGCATGGCGTTCTGGCTGGGGCTGGTGCTTGTGCTGCTCCCGACCGACAAGACGCCCGATTCGGACAAGGGTCTACAGATCGGCGCGTCGGACGCCATCTCGGCCGCCACTGCGGCCATGTCCGACATGAGCCAGTTCTGTAACCGGCAGCCTGCGGCATGCGTCGTCGGCGGACAGGCTGCGACCGTGATCGGCGAGCGCGCCCAATCCGGCGCCAAGAAGGTCTATCAGTTCATCACGGATAAGGCCGACAAGAACGAAAAGAAGGTGCCGGATTCGACCGACAAGGCCGGCAAGAAGGCGCCTGATCATACCGGCTCCATCGGAACGCCGGATGATCGCACGACCGGCGAATCCGAGGTTGCGGCGGTCGTTCACCAAACGCTGACGCAGGACGATCTTGCGATCGACTGGCAGCCACCAGGAGCCACAGCGGCACCCTGAAGGCTCCGACAGGCGATATCCCGGGCCGAAAAAGGCCCGGAACTTATGGCTATCGATGCCCCGCGATCTCATATAAGGGTCGAATGAGACCTTTGATACGAGTATGCGGGCCGCCATGACCATCGACGACATCAGGGACAATTTCGAACTGCTCGATGAGTGGGACGACCGCTATCGCTATGTGATCGAACTTGGCCGCACGCTGGCCCCGATGTCCGACGCCGAGCATTCCGCCGGGAACAAGGTTCAGGGCTGCGCCAGCCAGGTCTGGCTGTCGCGCGACATCGACCGCAGCGGCGAAGAGCCCGTGCTGAATTTCAAGGGCGACAGCGACGCGCATATCGTGCGCGGGCTGATCGCGATCCTGCTCTCCATCCAGTCCGGAAGAACACCGCGGCAGATTCTCGACACCGACCCGATCGCGATCTTCGACGAGTTGGGTTTCCGCGAACATCTGACACCGCAGCGCTCCAATGGCCTGCGGTCCATGGTGGAGCGGATCAAGAACGACGCCCGCGAAACGCTGGCGGCGGCATCCTGAATCCTTACGGCGTGAAAGCCGCGTCGTCCGCGAGCCAGCTCCTGATAGCCGTGCCGGTGCCGATCGTATCGCTGCGCAATCCGTAATGACGCGCCAGCCGGTCGAGCGCCAGTTGCAGCACAACTTTAGCCGAACGCGACGGCCAGCCGCGCTCGCGCTCGATATCCTCCAGACCGCGCAGAAAACAGCAGACATCGAGCAATAGCCCGGAAAACTCCGGACCGCAGGCGTCGAGCGCAAGGCGCACGCGCTGGCGTGACGCGACGATCAGATCCGTCATTTCGCCGCCACCTCCGCTGCCACGCGTCCGTCCGATCCCCGACCAACTCGATGTGATGCGCGGCGTCATGTGCCCACGGGTGAAGTCTGCACGCAGGCGCTCACCAGCGATGAATTGATCCGGTCCGATCATGGCCCGGCCATCGCGTCCTTTGCGGCGCGCCAGCCATGCCAGCGGACTTTCGCTGTCATTCACAACGACTTTTGTCAGTCCGGCTTCCGTCATGAGATCGCGCGTTGCAAGATCGAGATGCTGCGCGCGGAATGAATCGATTTCGTCACCGGAAACCCGTGCAGCAGATTGCCCGTTCTTCTCCTGTCGCTTCATCGGACGCCTCCGCCGGTTTTCGCGCGGCAGATCAGCTCAAGCGTCGCGACACGGCAATCGAACCAGATGTCGTCGCGGCCGTCTTCCACGACGCGGCACGCATGGGCGACGGTAGTCCGGTCTCGCCCGAAGACGTGTCCGACGATCTCGAAGCTGAGCCCAAATCCGACATGGGCGAGGTACATCGCGATCTGCCGCGCAAAAGCCAGACGCTGCGAGCCCCGCAAGCCGCTTTCAAGGGCGGCAGCATTGACACCAAAATCGAACGCGACAGTGGCTGCGACCACGCGGCAGATTTCATCTGGGGGCGGCTCGGCGATACTGGTTTGCGGCGGGGAGAAAGCTGGCGCAGGCGGCTGGATTTCAAGCATCGTCGGAACCTCACTAGGAATTTATACCTATATCCTAGTGACGATGCCAACACCGGGGATAGCCATCCCCGAAAAATATAAAAGCCTCTCCGGACTTGACTCCGGAAACGTCTAATGTGGAATTATTCCTAGACTACGGCAAGTCGGTTATTTCCGCCGCCGCCGCTGCTGGCCGAGGCCCATCTTCCTGGCCAGTTGCGAGCGGGCCACCGCATAGTTCGGGGCAACCATCGGATAGTCGGCCGGAAGACCCCATTTCTCCCGGTACTGCTCGGGGCTCATATTGTACTGCGAGCGCAGATGCCGCTTCAGGGACTTGAAGCGTTTTCCGTCCTCCAGGCACACGAGGTAGTCCGAGGTCATCGATTTCTTGACAGAAACGGCAGGCTTGGCCGGCTCCGCCGCAGCCTCGGTGCCGCCATTCGAAACCCGCACGAGCGCAGCATGAATCTGACTGATGAGGGCCGGGATTTCGGCTGCGGTGGTCGCGTTGTTGCTGACATAGGCGGAAACGATCGACGCGGTCAGGTCGACGAATCCCTTCGGGGTGGTTTCACTCATCGCGATGTCTTTCAGGGCTCAAGCGTAGCCGAAAAGCAGATGGTCCAAGCAAATGTGCGCCGGGCGGCAGTTTTCGGCGCCATCTATACTTGGGAGTATGTGAGAAATGCTGCCGGGCTGACAAGCACAACAAGAATACCGGCCTGCATTATTTACAACGGAAAGTACCTGCCCGCGGAGGATGGATCAGCCGCGCTGATCCAGATGCGCGCGCAATTCGTCAATCGATGCAAACCGCACCATGCCTTCAGGCATCTGCGCCTCGATCGATCCGTCGGAATACAGGGAATACGCCATCGAATCGACGACACCCGACTTCACGATGGTGACCGACGAAGCATCCGCACGCCGAGGCGGAAATCGTTCGCGCACGGGCTCAGGCGCGTCAGGCTCGGGCTCCGGCGGCGGCGCGCTCCGGCCTGGCCGGGACAGGGATGAATCCTGGCGTCCCTTGTCGGAATGAGGCCACGCGCTATCGAACGCGCCACCGGTTTCCGGTTCAGGATCGCGATGCCCGAAGTCCTCCGTTGCAGGCCTGTCAGCGGTATCGTCCAGCGGCGGATCGCGCGATGGCAGGTCGCGAGACTTGTCGCGCCGATGCGACGAAAACATGATGTTTCGGCGCTGGCGCGGAGCTTCTGCGGCGGGGTCTAGTGACTCTGCAGCGGGCACAGGATTGCGAGCGCGCGAGACCGGATGCTCCGGCCAGGGCGCAGATTCCTGCGTGGAAAGCGGCGCACGCCCATGATCGTCCCGTGTGTCGCTGAAATCGTCCCGGTCTTGCAAATCCGCCGGCTGGTCGCGCGTAAACAGGGTGTCTTCACGGCCCGGCCTTGGCGGCAGCGGACGCGGCGTGAGCGGCGGTTCAGGCAGGGTCCGCGCCGGACGAATTGGCGGCGCGGAAGTTTCGGCCCCGGCTTCCGCCACTGACTCGCGCGGCAATACGGCTGGAACTGGCAAACCGGTTTCCAGGCGCCGCGCGAGATTCCGGAATTCCCGGCCGACGAAATACAGTCCGATCAGGACCAGCCCGGTGCAGGACACCACGGCCCCGGCCAGGATCATTGTGTTGCCGAAACTGAACTCCTTGATCGGAATCCCGAAAACGACCGTCAGAAGGCCGATGCACACGACGACCGTTCCGCCGATCAATAGCGCAATCATTACAATCTCCAGACCCGCGCCAGCGGACTCAACAGGGTGAGTTCCATAATAGTTTCAAGTCGACGCATTACCAATTGGTAATTGAGCGCTTTTTCGATGAAAGGGGCCGCTGGTCAGACGCTGTTCAGATTCAGAAGCGCAATCTGTCCGGCATGGAACACACGCCTGGAGTATGGTTTTTTACCCTGACGGCAAATGTTGCATTGCAATTAGAGAAAATGCGCCACATTTGGCAATTACCTGAACACCGATCTGGGATAGAAAGTTCCCGGGGCGGCCTGCCCGGAAGAGACGCAGGCACTGAAACGGCTGGGTTCATTAGCTGAGATGTCATCCATTACAACATCGGCCCTCGATACGCCGGCCGGGCGCTCGATCGAGCAGACGTGTGACGATCTTGCGCTGGCCGTGCTGGCTGTTGTCACAGTCGTCGCGGGCCTGACGTTCAAGGACTACGGCCTCGGCTGGGACGACTACACGCACGCGGAATATGCCGACCTGCTGCTGAAGATGTTCGGCAGCGGCTTCACCGACACCAGCGCGCTCTCATTCGCCAACCTCTATATGTATGGTGGCGGCTTCGACATGGCGGCCGCGCTTCTGCACAAGATCATCCCGCTCGAACTGTTCGAAACGCGGCGCCTTCTCGGCGCTATCGTCGGTGTGATCGGCATCGGCGTCACATGGCGGCTGGCGCGGCGCGTCGGCGGACCGGTGGCCGGTCTTGCCGCGATCGTCCTGCTCGCGCTTTGTCCGACCTTCTACGGACACATGTTCATGAATCCGAAGGATGCGCCGTTCGCCGTGGCGATGGTCATACTGATGCTCGGACTCGTCAGGCTGGCGCAGGAATATCCCTCGCCAAAGCCGAACACGATCCTGATCATCGGTCTCGGTGCAGGTCTGTCGATCGGCTGCCGTATCCTCGGCGGACTGGCGCTGATCTACGCTGCGATCGGATTTCTGCCGATCTGGATTTCCGACGTCCGCACCCATGGCCTGCGCGAGGCCGCGCACCGGCTCGGTCATGTCGTTTATGTTCTGCTGCCCGGCGTGCTGCTGGGCTATCTGATCATGGGCCTCGTCTGGCCCTGGTCGATTATCAACCCCGCCAATCCATTCCACGCGCTGACCTACTTCTCGCATTTCTTTGAGAAGCCGTGGAAGGAGCTGTTCAACGGCGCGATCGTCTCCGTGCCGGACATGCCGTGGTCCTATCTGCCGACGCTGTTCGCATTGCAACTTCCAGAAGTCATGCTCGGCCTGCTCGGCGCAGGCATCGCGGGCACGTTCGTCGCGCTGATGCGCTCGAACGTCGATACCCGGCGCAAAAGCATTCTGCTGATGCTAACACTGGCAGCGACGCTCCCTCTTATCATCGCGATGGTAAAGCGCCCGGCGCTTTACAACGGCATTCGCCATTTCATCTTCGTGATCCCGCCGATGGCCGTCCTCGGGGGCGTGGCCTTCGCGGCGATCATCGGATGGCTCAAGGAACGCAGCCGCCCCGCGCAGGCCGTGTTCGTCGCAATGTTTATGCTTGGGCTGATGCTGCCGCTCAACGAAATGATCCGGCTGCATCCCTATCAGTACACGCACTTCAATCACATCGCCGGCACGGTTCGCGCCGCCGACGACCGCTACATGCTCGACTACTGGGGGCTCGCGCTCAAACAGGCGTCCGAGGGACTGCGGCAGGAGATCGAGGAACGTCAGGAACCTGCTCCCAAGAATCGCAAGTGGCGTGTCGCGGTGTGCGGTCCGCAGCGTCCGGCACAGGTCGCACTTGGCCCCGATTTCACCATCGGCTGGGACAGCCAGGCCGCGGATTTCGCCATGACGCTCGGCGAGTTCTACTGCAAGGGACTGAACGCGCCGGTTGTGGTCGAAATCAAGCGTGACGACGTGGTGTTCGCGCGGGTGTACGACATCCGCGGCAAGAGCATCGCCAGTCTGCTCACTATTCCGGCACCCTGATCCCTGTGCGTTTCGGGTTCGCGGCATGGCGCCCCTGCGGGCGTCGCATGTTGCGATAGCGGTATCCCGGGACTAGGCTCCTCCCCGAGCAAGATCAAAACAAATCGCGGGAGAAAATCGCCATGTCACCGGCTGAAGCACGTCTCAAGGAAGTCCAATCCAACATGGTTCCCGGTGAGTGGGAGCAGCGCGTCAATCTCGCCGCGGCCTATCGCCTTGTTGCGTATTATGGCTGGGATGACCTGGTGGATACGCACATCTCCGCCCGCGTCCCCGGTCCAGAACATCACTTCCTGATCAATCCCTATGGCCTGATGTTCGACGAGATCACCGCATCGAGCCTGGTGAAGGTCGACCTCGACGGCAACCAGCTCACCCAGAGCGAATACAGCATCAATCCCGCCGGCTTCACCATTCACTCGGCGATCCACGAGGTTCGCGAGGATGCGGGCTGCGTTCTGCACCTTCACACGCCCGACGGCACCGCGGTTGCAAGCTGCATGGAAGGGCTGCTGCCGCTGAACCAGACCGCCCAGCTCGTCACCGGCGACCTCGCCTATCACGACTACGAAGGGATTGCGCTCGACCACGACGAACGCCCACGCATCCAGAAGGATCTCGGCACCAAGAACCATCTCTTGCTGCGCAATCACGGCACGCTGACAGTCGGACGTTCAGTCGCTTCCGCATTCGAGCGCATGTTTCATCTTGAGCGCGCCTGCACGATGCAGGTCCGCACCCGCATGCTCGGGCCGACCGCCTACCCGGTCGAAAAGCTGGTGATCGAGAAAAACGAAAAGCTGGTCAGCGACCCGGATCGTTCGGACCTGCGCTCCACCAAGCTCGTCTGGCCGCCGTTGCTGCGCAAGCTCGACCGGCTCGATCCAAGCTACAAGACTTGACAGGATCGGCTTCGGATATAGATTCCATCCGTCAGCCTCTACACTGACAGAGACTAAAAACGCCGCCCAATTCCGGGCGGCGTTTTTGCGTTTGGCGGATGCTTCAGCATCAACCGCCTTAGCGCGGCGTGTCCGCGAACGCTGCGAGAATGCGCGCCCACGAGCGGATACCCTTGTGGAAGCTCTTCAGGTCGTATTTCTCGTTCGGCGAGTGGATGTTGTCATCCTCGAGGCCGAAACCTATCAGCACCGTGTCGAGTCCAAGCGTCTTCTTGAAATCCGCGACAATCGGAATCGACGCCCCCGACCCGATCAGCAGCGCATCCTTGCCCCATTCATCGGTCAGCGCATGCTTTGCCGCCGCCAGCGGCTTCATGCTCCAATCAAGCGCGATCGCCGGCGCACCGGCGTGATCGATGAACTCAGCCGAGCAGTCGGCAGGCAGACGCGAGGTGACGAAATCCCGGAAGGCTTTGCGGATTTTCTCCGGGTCCTGTCCCTCCACCAGACGGAACGAGACTTTCGCCGATGCGTGCGCGGGAATGACGGTCTTGGAGCCTTCGCCGGTGTAGCCGCCGAAGATGCCATTGATATCGCAGGTCGGCCGCGAGGAAACCTGCTCGATCAGCAACCGGTCCTTTTCACCGGCGGGAACCGAAAGCCCGATCGGCTTGAGAAATGTCTCCGGCGACAGGTTGAGATTCTTCCACTGCGCGAGAATATCCGCCGGAAGATCTTTCACGCCGTCGTAAAAACCCGGAATGGTGATGTGGCCGTTGTCGTCGTGGATGCTGCCGAGAATGCGGGTCAACACGCGGATCGGGTTTTGCGCGCCGCCGCCGAAAATACCTGAATGCAGATCGCGGTTCGCCGCCTTGATCCTGACCTCGTCATAAACGAGACCGCGCAGCGAGGTTGTGATCGCCGGCGTGTTCTGGTCCCACATGCCGGTGTCGCAGACCAGCACGAAATCGGCTGCGAGCTCCTTCTTGTTCTTGTCGAGGAATGGGCCGAAGTTCTTCGAGCCGATTTCCTCCTCGCCCTCGATCAGGATCGTCACATTGAGCGGCAACGATCCCGTGACGTTCTTCCAGGCACGGCAGGCTTCAACGAACGTCATCAACTGACCTTTGTCGTCTTCGGCGCCGCGCGCGACAATGATCTTGCGGCCGTCGGCATGATCGGTGACGACGGGCTCGAACGGCGGGCGGTGCCAGAGGTCCAGCGGATCGACCGGCTGCACGTCATAGTGACCGTAGAACAGGACATGCGCACCGCTCTGACCGTTGCTCTTGCCGACGATCGCCGGATGCCCGGCGGTCGGGCGCACGTCGGTCGCAAAACCGATGGAGGCGATATCCGCAGCGAGATGATCCGCCGCCTTTTTGCAATCATCCGCGAAAGCCGGATCGGCGGAGATAGACTTGATCCGGAGCAGCGTGAACAACCGCTCGAGGCTGTTGTCGAATTCCTTGTCGATGTGATCGAGAACGGCGGCGAGTTGCGGTGTGGCTGACATGCTTGATTGTTCCTCTGATCCGGGCAGTTCGCGTGCGAAGAGCAGAAACTACCGCCGCAGCAGGCTCCCCAGCACATTGCGCACGATGGAACGGCCGATCGACCCGCCAAGCGAACCGCCGACCGACTTGCCGATGCTGGAAGCAACATCTCCGGCGACCTTGTTGGTCACAGAACGGGTGACGCTGCGTGCGATGACCTGGGTGGTCGACAATTTGCCGCGGGGCGTGTTGGTGCCAAAGACCGTCCCGACAATCGATCCGATCTGGCCGAGCACGCCGCCGCCTTCCGGCGCCGATCCATCGGCACCCGGCGTGCCAACCGGCGCGGCAGTGTTTGACAGACGCTTCTGCAAGATTTCGAATGCAGTTTCCCCGTCGATCGCGGTGTCGTATTTCCCCTTCACCGGGCTCGCGGCAATAATCGCCTTGCGTTCCTCAGGAGTGATCGGCCCGATCCGCGCCGTCGGCGGGCGGATCATCACGCGCTCGACCATCGACGGCGTACCGTTGCCTTCCAGGAACGACACGAGAGCTTCGCCCTTGCCGAGCTCCGTGATGACCTGGGCGGTATCGAGATTGGGATTGGGCCTGAACGTCTGCGCCGCCGCCTGAACGGCCTTCTGATCACGCGGGGTAAACGCGCGCAGCGCGTGCTGAACGCGGTTACCAAGCTGGGCGAGAATCTTGTCCGGAACGTCGATCGGGTTCTGGGTCACGAAATAGACACCGATACCCTTCGAGCGGATCAGACGGACGACCTGCTCGATCTTGTCCATCAGGGCTTTGGGCGCATCGTCGAAAAGCAGATGCGCTTCGTCGAAGAAGAACACCAGCTTGGGCTTTGCCGGGTCGCCGACCTCGGGCAGTTCCTCAAACAGCTCCGAAAGCATCCAGAGCAGGAACGTCGAATACAGTTTCGGGCTCGACATCAGCTTGTCGGCGACAAGGATGTTGACCATGCCGCGGCCGCTGGAGTCGGTCCGCATGAAATCCTTCAACTGGAGCGCAGGTTCGCCGAAGAACTTGTCCGCCCCTTGATTTTCCAGCACCAGCAATTGGCGCTGAATGGTGCCGACCGTCGCCTTGCTGACATTGCCGAAGGATTGCGCGGCCTTGCGGATATCCTGCAACGGATCAACGTCGGCGTCCTTCGCAGAGCCAGGTACGATGGCGTCCAGCAAGGCCCGCAGATCCTTCATGTCGACCAGCGCGAGGCCATGCTCATCAGCGACGCGGAACGCGACGTTGAGGACGCCCTCCTGCACATCGTTGAGCTGGAGCATCTGGGACAGCAGCAACGGTCCCATTTCGGTGACGGTGGCACGGACCGGGTGCCCCTGCTCGCCGAACACGTCCCAGAATACTGTCGAGAACTGATCCGGCTGAAACTGAAGACCCATTTCCTTGGCGCGGCTGAGGATGAAATCCTTTGCCTCGCCTACTTCCGCGATGCCGGAGAGATCGCCTTTGATGTCGGCTGCGAACACAGGAACGCCCGCGCGGGCGAAACCTTCGGCCATCACCTGAAGCGTAACTGTCTTACCGGTACCGGTGGCACCCGTGACAAGGCCGTGGCGGTTCGCCAGCCCGAGCGTCAAAAATGCTGACTGGTCGCCCTTTCCGATGAAAAGCGTCTTGTCGGTATCGGCTGATGCAACATTTCCGCTACCGGCAGGCCTCGCCGCCGAGGCAGCTTTTGGAGAGGGAACGGTTTTGTCGGAAGCAGCCTTGTCAGAAACGGTCTTGGACGTCTTCTTGGCCATGTCTCGCCTCTCGCAGGCTTTCGATATCTTGCGCTCGCCTCAGAAGCGGCGCGTCATGCATGATCTTGCAGGCCGGAACCCGCCGGTCAACCCGCAGAACGCGTCTCATCGCACAAGCCAATACCGCGCCGCATTATTTATAATATGGCGTCCAGCCGCCGCGGATGAACGAATTATTCCCCGGACATCGGGAATTCTTATCCGTATCGTCCGCGAAAGATCGATCGTAAAACTGAAACCAATTCGCCTCGTAATCTTGGGCCGCACCTCATCAAGGGGCACCATTCACACGGAAATCCTCATCAAGACAGCGGCAACGCTTGCATAGCTGCAACACTTCACGATCGATTGCGCTCAAACCGCGGTTCCGAAAAGCGGCATCGCTTGTAATTCGCAACGCACACGCTCAAGATAAAATCACAAACAAAGATCCGGCAAGCAACCGGAGGGCACGGGGCATTTAATGGACGAATTGACTGACGCTCTGGCTGCAAAAGCCGGCATCGATAAAGCCGTGGCTGAAAAGGCCATCGGCGCCATTCTGGGGTTCCTGCGCAAGGAAGGTCCTGCCGATCAGGTGCGTGCGCTGATCGAAAAGATTCCCGGCGCAGAACCGGCGATCGAAGCTGCTGGTTCCACCGGCGGCTTCGCGAGCATGCTGGGCGGCGGTGTGATGGCGCTCGGCGCCAAACTGATGGGTTTCGGTCTTGGCATGAACGAGATTCAAAGTCTCGCGCGTGAACTTTTCCGGTTTGGCCGCGACAAAATTGGCGCGGACGGAATGCGCACGATCATTGCCGAGACCCCCGGCCTTTCCAAGCTCGCTTAAAATTCATTTTCCAAGTTCGAGTATCCATGTCCAATCCGCTTGCAGCGTATCCACTCTCCAAAATCGACGGCCTGAGCACGCATGCCCAGGCGAAACTCAAAGCCCAGGGTATTCGGACGACGGCCGCGCTGCTTGACAGCGCGAGTACGCCAAAAGGCCGCAAGGCGCTCGCGGCAAAAACCGGGCTCAGCGAACAGCAGTTGCTGGCCTGGGCGAATATGGTCGACTGCATGCGTATCAAGGGGATGGGCAAGGCCAAGGCCGAACTGCTCCGGGCGGCAGGGGTGGTGACGGTGCGTGAGTTCGTGCAGCGCAACCCCCAGCGGCTGGCTCAGGCCATGAAGGAAGCCAACGACAAGCGAAAGCTTGTTCAGGTTCTCCCCTCGGACAAGTCTGTCGCGGAGCTGATCCAGCGCGCCCGCAAGCTGCCGCTGAAGATTTCCTACTGAAACTCCGCCCACGGGTACGGCTGAACCGGCTACCCGAAACTCCTTGGGCCATATCCCCTCCCGCTACCGCTTGACTCGTCAGCGGGGACCGCGCAAAGCCACCGCATGATGGCTGCTCCGTCCCGCTCAAATCCGGCTGCCTCGCAGTATCATCCGGTGCTGCAGGACCTCTTCGTGCGGCGTTATCCGGCGGTGATGGGCGTGCTCAATGTCACCCCCGACTCCTTCTCCGACGGCGGCCGGTTCATCGTGCCCGAGCAGGCGTTCGTACAGGCGAAACGCATGATCGCCGAGGGCGCGGATATCCTCGATATCGGCGCGGAATCCACCCGCCCGTATGGCTCGAAGCCCGTCTCGGCGGACGACGAATTGCAACGGTTGCGGGATGTCCTGCCCGCCGTTGCCCGCCTGGGAAGTCCCGTCTCGATCGACACCATGAAGGCATCAGTGGCCACATGGGCGCTGGGCAATGGCGCAGTGATCGCCAACGACGTATGGGGCCTGCAACGCGATCCCGACATGGCGCGGGTCGTCGCAGATCACGGCGCGCCGGTGATCGTCATGCACAACCGCGACAGCGTCGATCCCGCTATCGATATTGTCGCCGACATGGTGGGATTCTTCGCCCGATCGCTCGACATCGCGACCAATGCAAATATCCCACGGGAAAACATTGTCCTCGACCCCGGCATCGGCTTTGGCAAGACACCCGAGCAAAGCATGATCGCGCTGGCGCGACTCGATGATTTGAGCCAGTTCGGCCTTCCGTTGCTGGTCGGCGCATCGCGAAAACGCTTCATCGCGTCGGTCGCCCCGTCCGAACCGGATCAGCGGCTCGGCGGATCCATCGCGGCGCACCTATTGGCAGCACAGCGCGGCGCAAAAATCATCCGCGCGCACGATGTCGCGGAAACCGTGCAGGGCCTGCGCGTGGCATCGGCAATCGAGGACAAACGATGAGCGACGTGATTTTCATCAAGGGACTTTTGATCCACGCCCGGCACGGAGTGATGGATCATGAGGCCGAAGTCGGCCAGCGGTTCGTGATCGACCTCGAACTGTCGATTGATCTGGCGGAGTCCTCCCGCACCGACAAGCTCGCCGACACGGTATCCTATTCGGATGTGGTCGCGACCGCGAGCGCGGCTTTCAAGGGGCACAACTACTATCTGCTGGAGCGCGCAGCGGGTGCCGTGGCGGAAGCAGTCCTCACTGCATTTGTCCGCGTCAGCGCGGTGAAGGTCACGGTACACAAGCCGCACGCCCCCATCGCTGCGATCTTCGACGATGTCGGCGTCGTCATCACGCGAACACGGTCCTGAGCTGATATGGCGAGCGTCCTGATTGCTCTCGGCGGCAATGTCGGCGATGTCCGCGCAACCTTCGTGAAGGCCATCGCCAATATCTGCGGCATGACGCAGGCCGCCCTGGTCGCACGGTCATCAGATTATAGGACGCCGCCGTGGGGTGACGAGCATCAGGAACCATTCATCAACGCCTGCATCGAGATCGAGACCAGTCTCGATCCGCATGCGCTGCTGTTCACACTGCACAAGATCGAGAAGAAATTCGGCCGTGACCGTGCCAATGAGCGGCGTTGGGGGCCGCGCACTCTGGACCTCGACATCATCGCCTATGACGACGTCCGCCTGGACAAGCCCGAACTAATGTTGCCGCACCCGCGCCTGTTCGAGCGGGCCTTCGTGCTGGTGCCGCTGGCCGAGATCGTACCCAATCGTCCGATTGCGGGACAAACGCCGCTTCAGGCCCTCGCCCGGCTTCCCGCCGATGGCATCGAACGCCTGCCTGATTTGCAATAAACGCCTGAAACAACCATTTGGCTTGCGCCCCGCCACATGGCATTTTCCGGCCCACAAACACGTGTCCGGGAGCTAACCCTCTGAATGTCCGCTGAAACCGATGACCTGCCGCTCGCGGCCGATTTCCCCCCTGCCACGCGTGACGACTGGCGGAAGCTGGCTGACGGGGTTCTCAAGGGTGCTCCATTCGACAAGCTGGTGGGCAAGACCTACGACGGGCTGCGGATCGATCCGATCTATGAGCGTGCCCGCAATGCGACCGCCATTCCCGCGCGTGCCGCAGGCAGCCCCTGGCAGATCATGCAGCGGGTGGATCATCCCGATGCGGCGATCGCGAACGCGCAGGCGCTGCATGATCTCGAGAACGGCGCCACCGGTCTGACGCTCGTGTTCGCCGGAGCCAACGGCGCGCGCGGCTATGGCCTGCCGCCGACCAAGGAGGCGCTGGCGCGCGCGCTCGACGGCGTGTACCTCGACGCCGGCATCGGCATTGAGTTCGAGATCGGCCCGCAGTCGCGCGACATGGGGCTGCACCTTGCCGAGTTGCTCGCCGCACGCAAGATTTCACCTGCGGCTGTCAATGTCCGCTTCGGTCTCGATCCGATTGGCGGCGGCGGCGTGCGCGGCAGCAGCCACGGCCCGTGGGAGTCCATCGCCAAGGTTTTCGGCGGCAAGATCGCCCAGCTTGCGAAACTCGGCTTTCGCGGGCCCTTCGCCCCGGCCGATGGCCGGGTGATCCATGACGCGGGCGGCTCGGAAGCGCAGGAACTGGCTTACGTTCTCGCGGTCGGTGTCGCCTATCTGCGCGCGCTGGAAGACGCCGGCATTGCGCTCGAAGAGGCTCGGCGCATGATCTATGCGCGCCTCAGCGCCGACGCCGACCAGTTTCTAACCATGGCGAAATTCCGTGCGCTGCGTCTGCTCTGGGCGCGCGTCGAGCAAAGCTGCGGGCTTACCCCACAGCCGCTTTTCATTGCGGCGGACACCGCGTGGCGAATGCTCACACAGCGAGATCCCGACGTGAACATGCTGCGCGCGACCATCGCAGCGTTCTCGGCGGGACTCGGCGGCGCAAACAGCATCAATGTACTGCCGCACACGCTGGCACTCGGACTGCCGGATGCATTCGCGCGCCGTATCGCCCGAAACACCCAGCTCGTGCTGCTGGAAGAATCCAATCTCGACAAAGTCTCCGATCCGGCCGCAGGATCGGGCGGCATCGAAACGCTCACCAGACAGCTTTGCGAAGCCGCATGGACGCAGTTTCAGGACATCGAAAAGGCCGGAGGCCCGTTTGCCGCGCTCGAAAAGAACATCATCCAGACCAAGGTGGCCGCCGTGCGCGCGGCACGCGATGTCAATATCGCCAGGCGTAAGGATGTGTTGACCGGAGCCAGCGAGTTTCCGAACCTTCACGAAAAGACACCGGCCGTGCTCGATGCCAAACCGGTGACGGGGCTGTTGCCGGATGACATCGTGATCCGGTTCGACGCGCTCGCGCCCATTCGGCTCGCGGCACCTTTTGAGGCGCTGCGCGATCGCTCCGATCAGATGTCGAAGACCGGCAAGCGCCCGAAGGTGTTTCTGGCCAATCTCGGCACCGCGGCCGATTTCACTGCGCGGGCGACCTTCGCGAAAAGCTTTTTCGAGACCGGCGGCATCGAGGCCATCGATACCGAAGGCTTCTCCGATCCGTCGGCGCTCGCTGCGGCCTTCAAGTCGTCAGGCGCGGCGCTCGTCTGCCTCTGCTCGTCCGACAAGGTCTATGCTGCGCATGCCGAGGCCGCCGCGAAAGCTCTTCACGACGCCGGCGCAAAACATATCTATCTGGCAGGCCGGCCGGGCGAACTCGAAGCCCCCCTACGCGCTGCGGGTGTCGGCGATTTCATCTTTGCGGGAGGCGACGCCCTCGCAATGCTCAAGGCGGCCTACGAACGAATTGGGTGAAGCCATGAAGGAACGAGTTCCTGTTCTGACCGGTGGCTGCCAATGTGGCGCGGTGCGCTTTGCGTCGTACAGCAATCCGGGCCGGATCAGCGTCTGCCATTGCCGGATGTGCCAGAAAGCCGTGGCCGGACCGTTCGCCTGTTTCGTCGAAATTCCGCACGGCGACTTCGCATGGACGCGCGGCACGCCGGGGACGTTTCGTTCGTCATCGATGGCGGAGCGCGATTTCTGCAAAGAATGCGGAACACCACTAAGCTATCGCAAGCTGAACGGGTCGGTGATCGAGCTTCTGACCGGCGCTTTCGATCGCCCGGATCGCGTGATTCCGACCTATCAGATCGGCATTGAATCGAAGCTCGCCTGGGTCGCCCATCTGCACAACCTGCCGGGCAAAACGACAGCCGAATCATGGGGTTCTGCCGAGGCGGGCAGCATTGTCAGCTATCAGCATCCGGACCATAATACGTGAGCTGCGCATCCCCGCTCTGATCGCGCAAAACTTGAGACAGCAGAATGACCCGCATACCGAATTTCGCCGACGTTGCATTCGAACCCGCGGCCGTGAAGGGCAGCGAAAGCAACGCGCAGCCGTGGCTCACGCCCGAGGGTCTTTTCGTCAAACCGAGCTACAGCGAAGCCGATCTCAACGGCATCGATTTCCTCGACACATGGCCCGGCATCGCGCCATTCCTGCGCGGTCCCTACCCGACCATGTATGTCAATCAGCCATGGACCGTGCGTCAGTACGCCGGCTTTTCAACGGCGGAAGACTCCAACGCCTTCTATCGCCGCAACCTCGCAGCCGGCCAGAAGGGTCTTTCGGTCGCGTTCGATCTTGCCACCCATCGCGGCTATGACTCCGACCATCCGCGCGTCTCCGGCGACGTCGGCATGGCGGGCGTCGCCATCGACTCCATCTACGACATGCGCACGCTGTTCGCAGGCATCCCGCTCGACCAGATGAGCGTGTCGATGACCATGAACGGCGCGGTGCTGCCGATCCTGGCGCTATTCGTGGCTGCCGCCGAGGAACAGGGCGTGCCGCCGGAGAAACTGTCGGGCACCATCCAGAACGACATTCTCAAAGAATTCATGGTGCGCAACACCTACATCTATCCGCCGGCTCCCTCGATGCGGATCATCTCGGATATCTTCGCATACACGTCGCAAAAGATGCCGAAGTACAACTCGATTTCGATTTCCGGCTACCATATGCAGGAAGCCGGCGCGACGCAGGATCTCGAGCTCGCCTACACGCTCGCCGATGGCGTCGAATATCTCCGCGCCGGATTGGCCGCCGGCCTCGATGTCGATCGCTTCGCCCCCCGACTGTCGTTCTTCTGGGCCATCGGCATGAACTTCTTCATGGAAGTCGCCAAGATGCGCGCGGCCCGGCTGCTGTGGGCCAAGCTGCTGAAGCCGTTCAATCCGAAGGATCCACGCTCGCTGTCGCTGCGCACCCATTGCCAGACATCCGGATGGTCGCTGACTGCGCAGGATGTGTTCAACAACGTCGTCCGCACCAACATCGAGGCGATGGCCGCAACGCAGGGTCATACCCAGTCGCTGCACACCAATGCGCTCGACGAGGCGCTGGCGCTGCCGACAGATTTCTCCGCGCGCATTGCCCGCAACACGCAATTGTTCCTGCAACAGGAAAGCGGCACCACGCGGATCATCGATCCGTGGGGCGGCTCCTATTATGTCGAGCGGCTAACGCACGACCTCGCCGCCAAGGCCTGGGCGCATATTCAGGAAGTCGAGGAACTCGGCGGCATGGCGAAGGCCATTGAGGCCGGTGTGCCGAAACTGCGGATCGAGGAAGCCTCGGCCAAAACGCAGGCGCGGATCGACGCCGGCAAGCAGGCCGTGATCGGCGTCAACAAATACAAGCCTGAAAATGAAGCACCGATCGACGTTCTCAAGGTCGAGAATTCCACCGTGCGCCGCCTGCAGATCGACAAGCTGGCGCGCCTTCGCTCCGAACGAAAACAGGCAGATGTCGATGCCGCGCTTGCTGCTCTGACGCGCAGCGCAGGCGAAGGCAATGGCAATCTGCTGGCGCTGGCCATCGATGCGGCGCGTGCCAAGGCTACCGTCGGCGAAATTTCCGATGCGATGGAAAAGGTGTTCGGTCGTCACCGTGCCGAGATCAAATCCATCACCGGCGTTTACAAGCGCGAGGCCGCCACCATGTCGGACCGGGTCGAAAAATTGCAGGCTCTTATCGATGCCTTCGAGGATGCGGAAGGCCGCCGCCCACGTATTCTGGTCGCGAAGATCGGTCAGGACGGCCATGATCGCGGACAGAAAGTAATTGCTTCGGCCTTCGCCGACGTCGGTTTCGACGTCGATATCGGGCCGCTGTTCGCCACCGCCGACGAGGCGGCACGGCAGGCAGTCGAGAACGACGTTCACATGCTCGGCTTGTCGTCGCTCGCCGCGGCCCACCTCACAGCCGTTCCGGAGTTAAAGGAAGCGCTGAAAAAGCGCGGCCGCGAAGACATCATGATCATCATCGGCGGCGTGATCCCGCCGCAGGATTACGACGCCCTTTACAAGGCTGGCGCCGAGGCCATCTTCCCGCCGGGCACCGTGATCGCGGATGCCGCCGAGGAACTGATCCGCAAGCTGAATGTCCGGTTGGGGCACTCCAGCGAAGCGGCGGAGTGAGCGGCGATTGAAACAACATCGCGTATGGCCCCGGTGACAGATCCCGAGAAAGCCTCGCTCCATCTCGCCGATGCCCTTCGCGCCGGCGACCGCGCTGCACTGGCGCGCGCGATCACGCTGATCGAAAGCCGCCGCGCCGATCATCAAGCGCAGGCGCGCGATCTGGTGCAGGCCCTGCTGCCGCTGACCGGCAACGCGGTTCGTGTCGGCATTACCGGCTCGCCGGGTGTCGGCAAATCCACCACCATCGATGCACTCGGCATGGCGCTGATCGCAAAGGGCCACAAGGTCGCGGTGCTCGCGGTCGATCCGTCATCGGCGCGCACCGGCGGCTCGATCCTTGGCGACAAAACGCGGATGGCCCGGCTCTCCGCCGAAGACAATGCCTTCATCCGCCCCTCGCCGTCGTCTGGTACGCTTGGCGGCGTCGCTGCGAAAACGCGCGAGGCAATGCTGTTATGCGAGGCCGCCGGTTTCGATGTGGTTCTGGTGGAGACGGTCGGCATCGGACAGTCGGAAACTGCGGTGTGCGACATGACGGATTTCTTCCTGGCGCTGATGTTGCCGGGCGCTGGCGACGAATTGCAAGGCATCAAGAAGGGCCTTGTCGAGCTGGCCGACATGATCGCCGTCAACAAGGCGGACGGCGACAACCTCAAGCGCGCGAAAGCTGCCGCTGCCGAATACAACGCCGCGCTTCACATTCTCGCGCCGCGCTCGGAACACTGGTTTCCGCCGGTGCTGACCTATTCCGCTCTGACCGGCGACGGGATCGAGGCGCTGTGGGAGAAAATTCTCGCACATCGCACGGCCATGATCGCGTCAGGTGATTTCGAGACCCGGCGGCGGCAGCAGCAGGTCAAATGGATGTACACCATCCTTGAGGACCGGCTGCACGCCCGGCTGCGTTCCGATCCCGCCATCCGCGCCAAGGTGAAGCAAACCGAAGCCGCGGTAGCCAACGGCCGCATGACGCCCGCCGTCGCTGCGGATACAATTACCGCACTGCTTGAGCGATGATGGGCGCGAAGCCGCGTATCCTGATCACCGGCTTTCGCCCCTTTCCGGGCGCCCCCTACAATCCGACTGGAAAACTCGTCGAGCGGCTGCTTCGCCTGCGCCGTCCCCTGTTCGACGGCATCGAGCGGATCGGACACATCTTCCCGGTAACCTACAGCGCGGTGGATCGGCAACTTCCGGTGCTGATTGAAACACATCGCCCCGATGCGCTTCTGATGTTCGGCCTCGCCACCCGCACGCCGTTCCTCCGCCTCGAAACCCGCGCCCGCAACACCGTCACCCAGATCTGGCCGGATGCCGACCATACCCAAGTCAGCAGCCGCACCATCGTGACGAACTCAGATTCCACACGGCGCTTCGGACCGCACACGCACCGTCTGCTGCGCGCGGCGCAACTGACAGGCGTGGATGCCCGCCTCTCCCTGAGCGCGGGATACTACCTTTGCAATTATCTGAGCTGGCGCGCGATCGAGGCAACCCATGTTGAGGGCGGCCCTCGCCTCGCGAGCTTTGTCCATGTTCCGCTTGTGCCTCGAAGTCCCACCGAGCGCCACGCGCCGGGCCGGATGACGTTTGAGCAACTGGTCGACGCCGGCGAAGCGATGCTCGTGGAAATGGCACGGCTGGCGCGTTATCAGGCAGGCTGATTTCTGTCCGCAAATCCGTCTGGCAGCCATACCCGAAGCGGCATTGTGCGTCGCAATATCAACGCCTAAGTGAGGAATTCCTCTTCGCGAGCGATTTCTTCATGACTGATACCAGTGCCAACGCTTGGGTTTCATCGACCCATCGCCCGATGGGGTTTCGCGAGTTCGTCGCAATCGTGGCGGCCATCATGGCGCTCAACCCGCTGGCCATGGACCTGATGCTGCCGGGTCTCCCCGAAGTGGCCAAGGCATTCAACATCAGCAACGTCAATCACGCCCAGGCTGTCCTCTCCGTGTTCCTCACCGGCTTCGGCGCCGGCCAGTTCGTCATTGGACCGCTGGCTGACCGTTTCGGACGACGCCCGATCCTGCTCGGCGGGTTGATCATCTACGGTATCGCGAGCCTGCTCGCGATTGTCGCGCCCACGTTTGAGACGCTGCTGCTTGCACGCGCGCTGCAGGGTCTGAGCACGGCAACCGCGCGGGTGATCGCCACATCCATCGTGCGTGACTGCTACAGTGGACGCCGCATGGCGAGCGTGATGTCGCTGGCCATGATGATCTTCATCTCGGTCCCCGTGATTGCCCCCTCATTTGGACAGGCGATCATGCTCGCCGCGGAGTGGCATGGCATCTTCATCGTTCTGCTTGTCTATGGCGTATTGATCCTGAGCTGGATTGTCATTCGCCTGCCGGAAACGTTGCCCGTCAGCGAGCGAAAATCGCTGGCTGTCGGCGAAGTCGCCAGGAACTTCCTTCAGACGATCCGCAACCGGCAAACATTCGGCTATGCGCTGGCCGCAGGTAGCGTTCAGGGAATCCTGTTCGGCTACGTCCTGTCGTCGCAGCAGATCTTCACTGAAATCTACGGGCTCGGCCACTATTTCCCGCTGGCCTTTGCCGCCATCGCAATCGGCATCGCTGTTGCCGGTTTTCTGAACTCGCGCATCGTCGGCCGCTACGGCATGCGCATGATCTCGCACATCGCCCTCGTATGCCAGTTGGCCGTTGCCACCGTCATGCTGACCGCGGCGCTCGCCGGATTGCTTCCGCTCTGGCTGATGATGGTCCTCGCCACCGCCAGCCTGTTCACATTCGGGCTGATGTTCTCCAATTTCTCCGCACTGGCGATGGAGCCGCAAGGACATATCGCAGGAACGGCGTCGTCGCTGTTCGGATCGATCACGACCCTGATCGGCATCGCTGTCGGTTCCGCAATCGGGCAGTGTTTCAACGGCACACTCATTCCGCTTGCGACGGGCGCCTTGATCAGTTCTCTGGTCGCGCTGGTTGTCGTGTTCATCGTGGAAAAGGGCCGCCTGTTTAGGTCGCACAACACCCCGGTTTGAGCGGCCTGTCGGCTCTATTCCATTAACCCTACTGCCCATAATCGCGGGCAAATCCGCGCGGGCGGGCATCGTTCGCGGCAATCCTGCATTAGGTCTTACTGTGCGTTCAGGTGAACCTGGGACGCAGCCAGACCGGGCATCGCATGGACATCAGCCGCCGCAACCTCATCAATGCCACCGCCGCCGGTGCAGCGGTAGGTGCGCTGGCGGCAACGCCCGAGCCTGCGCGTGCGGCTCCGCTGACCTCCACACTGGGGCGTGACGCGACCCAGTATGGCGTGCGGCCGAACAGTCCCGACGATCAGACAAAAGCACTTCAGCGTGCCATCGATGCGGCAACCAGCGCGCAGATGCCGCTGGCGCTGCCACCGGGCATCTATCGCACCGGCACGTTGAGATTGCCGAGCGGCAGCCAGCTTGTCGGCGTGCGTGGTGCAACGGTCCTCAAGTTTACCGGCGGCGCATCGCTCATCGGCAGCCAGGGTGCGAGCGGCATCACCCTCACCGGCCTCACGCTAGACGGCGCCGGGATCAAGCTCGCCGACCGGCGCGGGCTCGTACATTTCCAGAATGGACTCGATGTCCGCGTGCAGGATTGCGACATCGTCGGCAGCGGCGGATACGGCATCTGGTTCGAAAGCATCGCGGGCGAAGTCAGCGGCAACACCATTCGCAAGACCGCGAACACGGCGTTCACTTCGTTCGATGCGCTCGGGCTGCTGGTTGCGCAAAACACAATTCAGGATGCTTCCGACAACGGCATCGAAATCCTGCGCCATGCGATTGGCGATGACGGCACGATCATCGTCAATAACCGCATCGATGATATCAAGGCCGGTCCCGGCGGCTCTGGCCAGCACGGCAATGCCATCAACGCCTTTCGTGCCGGCAATGTCATTGTCAGCGGCAATCGCATCCGCAACTGCGATTATTCCGCCGTGCGTGGCAACTCCGCTTCGAACATCCAGATCACCGGCAACAGCATCAGCAATGTGCGCGAAGTCGCGCTCTATTCAGAATTCGTATTCGAGGGGGCGGTCATCGCCAACAACACCGTCGATGTCTGCGCGGTCGGCGTATCAGTTGCCAATTTCAACGAGGGCGGCCGCATGGTGACCGTCCATGGCAACGTCATCCGGAACATCCTGCCCAAGCGCCCGATCGGCACGGCGCCTGACGACGACGCAGGCATCGGAATCGTCGTGGAGGCGGATGCCGCGGTCACCGGAAATGTGATCGAAAGTGCGCCCTCATTCGGGATCATGGCCGGCTGGGGCAAATACCTCCGCGATGTGACAATTACCGGCAACGTCCTGCGCAATTCCTTCGTCGGCATCGGCGTGTCCGTGGTTCCGGGCGCCGGTACCGCGCTGGTCAGCAACAACCTGATTTCCGGATCGAGAGGCGGCGCGATCGTCGGTCTCGATCATGCCAAGACGGTCACAACCGATCTCGGCGCTGACGGGACATCACGCTTTCCGCAGATCGTCCTTGGCCTTAACGCCGTGCGCTGACCCGATGTCCGCGAAGGGCGACGCGGGAATGGCCGAATTTGCAGCCTGCGCTATCGCCACCTCGACAGGCTTGTCCTGAACCGGATCGGGAGGCGCAAGTTCTTCCCAGGTCTTCAGCGCTGCACGCGCTTCCTGAACGACTTTCAAAAACTCCGGCTCGCTGTAATAGGCCTTCCAACGGTCCGTCTCGTAAAGTTCAACCAGATAGTTGAGCCGTCGTTCCGCGAGCATGCGCCAGCGTGTGACGACATTCCGCCCTTGTTGGGTATTGCCAGGGGTGGTCATTTCAAATCCGGAAAATTCTGGAAATCACTTCTGAACAAACATCAAGCAACGCCACGACTCACGCAGCACCCAAACAACGGGCAAAGAGATAGCTCAACCCGTGCCACACATACATGCAACTTTCGTGACAGACGTTTGCCGACGTCACGGGTACCCAAGCACTAACGCACCTGCAGCCTGATCGCAGCCCGAAGCGACTGCCGCGACCCTGCCGGCGGCGGCTCGCGACTGGAAACGGCAGCCGCACCGGTGTTTGTCGTACCGGCCACCGAAGGCGTACCGGGCCTGACTGCTTCCACCGCAATCGAGCGCGCCAGGGCCGAGGTGTAATTCGGTACCGGCGTGAACTGGTTCTTCTGAAAGTCATGCTGGATGCGGTCGCCGCCGCTGGCCTGCGTCGCGCACACGGCGGTCACCGTCTCGGTGCCCTTGTCTTTCATGCGGAACTGGAACGGTGCACCGGTGCCTGGAAAGCGGACGGGAACGCCTGCCCTGATAAAGTTATCGCGCTGGAACGTGTTCGGCAGCAACACGGTGCCCTCCCCGCGCTCATCGATATCCGTCAGGGTCAGGAAGCAGTCGCGCGGCGAGACGACGGTGAAGACCGGCGTATCGCCGAGACGATAGCTGTCCTGATCCGAAGTCAGGGAAAGATCGTCCCTGTTGACGATCGGCCTCGCCAGTTGTTCTGGCTGGCGCGCGTTCCTGATTGCGACGACCTTCAGATCGGTGAGATCCGGTGCGATTTCGTGAAATGCCGCTTCAAACTGGTCGCGCGGAACGGCACTTTGAGCAAGACGCCGGACAAGCGGCCTGAACTTCTGATCGACATCCGCGACGCCCTCGTTGAATTCGGACTTTTTGAGACCGAGTTCGGAGGCCGCCAGCGTCAGATCGAGGTCGTCCTCGTAACGTTTGGCAAGCGCGTTGATCATCTCGATGCCGTTCAATTTCAGCGTCGGATCGAGTCCCGCCCGCTTCATCGCGTCTGCGAACCGCTTCGCATCGTCTTCGATCAGCGCGTCCATCTTGTCATGCGGCGGATACAATCCTTCGACTGCATCACGGACGTCCTTCGGGAAGGCCCGCCCCTTCAGCACCAGTTCACGAACCTCATCCTTGGCTTTGCGCATGCCCTGATCATGGCACCCCATGCAGGAGATGCCGTTGGTCACCGCAAAATCCTTGCGCGACGGATCGCGCACAATAGCGGTCGGCCCCTTGTCGAGCCGGTCGCCCTTGGCCGTGTTCAGGTAATAGGCCTGAAAACCATTCGGCAGGCTGAAGATGGTCTCACCACCGTCGTGGTGGAAGGCGTTCGGACCACTTGGCCCAAGCGGGAAACTGAACAGGCTCTGGTGATCGCGGTTGCCGGCGAAGTCATACGAGGTCCAGAAGAATCCGCTGCGCGAGGGATGCCGTTCGATCAGTCGATTGTTCTGGCTGACACCGGAGCGCTGGAACGCAGCACGCTGCGCGACGAAGTTGCGGATGTTGCCTTCGACATCGATGCCCTGCTCCCGCGCAAGCTGCTGAAAAGTATTCGGCAGCCGCAGCAAGACGTCATAAAGCGGCGGCTGCGACGCCGTGAACACGAACCAGTCGGCGCGGACATATGGCATCGGCGTCCCTGCGCCGGACGCCAGCGTGCGGCTGAATTCATTGTCCGGCACGGCACCGTAGGGATACACCGCAATCACATTATCCCAGTCGGCAGCCTTCCAGCCGAGATCCAGCAGGTTGAACCGCAGGATGCTTCCTTCAGGATCGACAGTCTCGAGCTTCACAACATCCGACGAGCGGCTCAGCGAGTTGAGAAATTTCACCGCTCCCTGCTGGTAGACTTTCATCGCCGCCGGATCGACGCAGATGTTGGTCAGATGAGTCAGCGTCAGATAGCGAGTCGTCGCCCTGCGCTGTGGCCGCTGCTTGTCGAGGTCCGACACCATCAAGGACACCATGTCCTCAGGCTCAACGAACTTGTGCGTCTCGCAACTGGCGACGGCCTTTGTGCCGAGCGCGGCGATCCAGCCTTCGAGCGCCTTGAGGTCCGCTTCCGATGGCGGCGCATGTGAGGCGCCTTCGTAGTAGATGTCGTAAGGCATCTCCTTGTCGACGATCTGCCGGAATAATTTTGATCCCAGCGGGTTGCCGGGCAAAACGTAGTGCGGATTGGCGGCGATTTCATCGAGCTTGAGAACATTGCCGAAGTTCTTGGCAGGCCGCTCGCGATCCACGAGCTTGCCGTTCTGGTGGCAACGCGCGCAGTGCTTGTCGAGGACGTCGAACGCGGCCTTCGCGACCGGATCGGCCGGCGGGGCGACCGCTGCCACCGCGTCGTTGGCTTTCGTATCTTGCGCGGCCGACGTTTGCGCGGAACCAAGAACCAGCCCTGCCGCAACCGCGATGCCAACCGCACGCAGAGCAATCCCTGGAAACCCGCTCATCAATCCGTCCCCTTGAAAAACATCTGTGCGGCGATCGACGCCGCAAATTGGTCGCACCAGCTGTTGGCCAGGTTCAGACACTTATCGGCCCGTCGATGCCCGGACGGTGATGTTCACGATCTGCACGCGCCGATTTTCCTCGCCAAGAGGTTTGGCCGGATTCTTGAGCTGTTCCTTGCCGAAACCAACCGCGATCAGGGTATCCGGGGCGAGCCTGTATTGCTCGATCAGCATGCGCCGTACAGAGGCCGCGCGACGTTGCGACAGTGTCTGGTTGTAGTCCGCGCCGCCCGCCGCATCGGTGTGGCCATTGATGAAAAATACCGATCCCTTCAGATCCTGCCGCGACAGCGCATTCCCAAGCGCAACGAGGGCAGGAACCGCCTTCGGGCTGATATCGGCGGAGTTGTATTCGAACAGGATTTCGAGATCGATCGCCGGCTTGTCGCGCGCGATGTCCGCGATCTGGGCCCGTTCGTCCGCTGTCGGAGCCTGAGCTGGCTCGACACTTATGGATCGCGCCCGCAAGCGATCGACGACCTGCTGCTCTGCCGAAACCTTCGGATCGGGTGTCGCGCCCAGGCTGCGCGTCAAAGGCTGCTTCGACTGCCGCGCGGTTCCAATCCTGTCTTCGAGCGACTGCGCATGAAGCAAACCGGAATGCAATGCCAAAGCTGCCGCCAAGGCCAATGTGCGTCTCATCAAGAATTCCTGTTCAGCAATCAATTCGCCGCGGCGAGATTAAGTATCCTCATAGAGTAGCCGAACGAAGGCAGCTTCGTCATCCGGTCTCCCGCCGCATTCAGGGCGCGAGGATCGTCACCGGCACCAGTTGGTTTGCGAAGCGCGGCTGCGGGTTCAGCCATGCGTGACCGGCGGCAATTCGCCGGATAGATGGTCAGCGCTTGTCGCCGGCATTGTCGGACGCCGCAGCCATCGGGGCCGGCGCGACCGCCGAAACCGCACTGAAGGCGTCAGCCTGCCCTGCCCCGAACTGATCATCGCGCCCCTTGGGCCCGAGATCGCGGGCGGTCGACACCAGCGTCGCACGAACATCGGCCGCAGAGATTCCCGGATTCCGCGCGATCATCAGCGCCGCTACGCCGCTGACATACGCGGCGGACAGCGAGGTGCCGGACGACATCTGATACTTGCCGTCAGGCGCTGGCGACAGGATATCCACGCCGGGCGCGGAGATCGCGACGTAACTGCCGCGATTCGATTGAGCGAACAGCTTGTCGGACTGGTCGATGGCCGTCACGGCGATCACGTTGCGGTCGGCGGCCGGATAGAGCGGCGGCGACTTCGCGCCGGCGTTGCCGGCAGCAGCCACCAGAACGATGCCCTTGGCCGCGGCGGCGGCAAGTCCGCGTTCCATGGCGGGATCGTGCGGACCGGCAAAGCTCATGTTGATGATCCGCGCATTCTTTGCGAGCGCGTAGTCGAGACTCTTGAGGATCAGGAATGACGTGCTTTCCGCACCACTCTTCTGGTTGCCGAACGCCCGGATCGCCAGCAGATGTGAGGACGGCGCCGTTCCCATCAGGCGCGCGTGCGCGGCGATGACGCCTGCAATGCTGGTGCCGTGGGGGTGCGGTCCCTCGCCATTGTTGAGCGCATCGAACGTCCCCGTAATCACGCCGGCCAGTTCCGGATGGGTCACATCGATACCGGAATCGATCACGGCCACCGTCACATCCGCACCGACCGAAAGCGCGTGAGCCTCGGGCAACCGCATCTTGCCGAGGGCATACTGCACAGGATCGCCCTCGGCCCTCGCCGCTCCCGGAGCTGCACTCTGTTGCAGCTTGAAGATGTTGTTGCGTTGTGCCGCCTTGACGTTGCCACCGGCGACCAGTTCGCGCACCACGGCATCGACCGAGCGTCCGTCGGTGATCCGCCACCGGAAGAACGTGCTGTTGGTCAGCGCGAAACTCTGCGACTGAACGCGCGTCAGGCGATGCCGCCGCGCGAGTTGATCGGCCTGCGCATCGGTCGGGTTGCCGTCGATCTCGATCAGCACTTCCTTCGCCACGTAAGTATTGTCGATGGCGACCGGCGCGGATTTCGCAGACTTCGACTTGGCGCGGCGACGGGGCGTGTCGTCGTCGTCCGGAGGCCCTTGATTGAGATCCTGCATGATGCGGGGGCGTGGCCTCGGATCGCTATACCCATCGTACTGAATGTTCGGCGAATAACGGATCGTCGGATTGACGTTGATGCGCGGCCCCACATTCATGCTGGGTCCGGTGCGCATGCTCATGCTGCTGTACTGTGCGAATGCCTGCGGAGGCGCAACACAGAAAGCGACCGAGCAGACAGCGATCCATTGCATGGACCGGATAAGACGCGTCTTTTGGATGAAGCTCTTGAATGGCACGATCATCTGACGTCCTCGCAAATCCATGGCGGCGCAGCACCGCGCGCGGGTCATCTTCCTTTTCGCCCAGGCTTGCGTGGCTGACGGCCAGCCTGGTTAGTCGGCGCTCACAACGAGGCTGACGATCTTTTCGGCCTGGAGGCGCGTCATCAGCTGCGCCGCGTCCTGCTTCGACAGGGCCTTGTCGCCGAACTGGATGCGGAACATGCCGGCCTTCGGACCCGAAACGATGGATGCGTTGTAATTGTTAAGCAACTGCGTGATGTCGTCAGCCTTCGCATCGGGCGCGAAACGGATCAGGCCGAAGGTGCCTGCCGTCGACTGGGCCGGAAATGCGGCGGTCTGGAAGTTGCCGCCCGTGCGATCCTTCACCAGCACGGTTCCGATCACACCGGCTTGCAGCAGAACCAGAACCGCACCGGCAACGCCTGCATAGGCCAACGTGCGCGGCGACAGGCTGGAGAAGAACCCGACAACCCGCATTACAGGGTTGAATGACACGCTTGTGCGCGCAGGCTCGGCATCGATAGCGGCGAACAGCTTCTGCATGGCTCGCGACGACGGCGCGCCGAGACTCTCGTTCAGCAAAATCGTTTCGGCATATTCGTCCTGGATCGCCGCATACTGGCGCGCCAGATCGGGATCGCTGGCGAGCGCCTCATCGACACGGCGAGCGTCGCGCAGGCTGAGCGTGCCAGCCGCATGGAACGGCAACAGGGCCTCAAGCTCCGTAGGCTCCCGATCGGCGGTTTGCTTCGTGGCAGTCATGGCCAACCTCGCTCTATGCCAGCTGCCTTAAGCAGCTCGGCTAATTTCTTCCGCGCGTAGAACAGGCGCGTCTTCACCGTATTCTCCGGGATACCCACGATCTCGGCCACCTCCTCCACGGACTTCTCGTGGTAGTAGACGAGATCGACGATCTCCCGATGTTCTGGCGAAAGTGCGGTCAGGCAATTCCGCAACGCATTACTCGTGTCCTTCTTGGCGACGGTGACTTCCGGATTGTCGGACGTATCCTCGATCGCAGAAGCCGTCTCGTCGTCCAGTTCCGCGTCCTTCCTCTTGCGGAGGGCGGACAGGGCCTTGAACCGGGTGATCGCCAACAGCCACGTAGAGACAGCAGATCGGCCTTCAAACTTGCCGGCCTGACGCCATACATCGAGGAAAACCTCGCTGATGAGATCCTCCGCGATGGACTCGTTCCTCACGAGCCGCAGCGAGAAGCGAAACACCCGTACATGGTGCCTTCCGTAAAGCACCTGCATGGCGAGCCGGTCACCTTGGGCGATGCGACCGATCAGAACCTCGTCCGATGTCGCGTGGGTTGCACTCAATGGCCGTCTCGCAAGGTTGGTCGCATGCGACTGGAAAGGGGTTCGATCAAATCGGTGAAAATCTTCGCGATTTGCCGAAATTGCCGGTTTGGCGGAGCGCCAAAATGCCCCTGAATCATGAACAAGGGCAAGTGATGAGACTGATAGATACTAACGAAGGTATTTAATTACCTATACAGGAGATGGCGATATTTCGCGGTGCATCAGCGGGCTTACCTGTGCCGCAGGTCCCTCCAATGATACCAAACCTAAAGGCTTTCCCGCCTACAGTCGCGCATTGCTTCCCTCAACGGCGAATTCATGCGCGGCGCAGCTTCATCGGCCCCCGGATCACTGACAGGCGCTTTCCGCCGGGCGCGTTCTGCCGTCGAGACCGATTTGTCACCGGAGATCCTCGCACGCCGGGCGAGACAGCGGCGGCAGATGCTCGACATGGTCGGCGTCAGCTACATGATCGACGCCGCGATTCTGCTGATCTACGCCTACGCAGGCGCTACCAGCTTCATGGTCGCTCCGGCCTATGGAGCCTGCGGCCTGCTGTCCGTGGCGGCCTACATTGCGATCTCGGAAGCCAAGGTCAACGACCGGTTCAGGGACCACTACTTCATCTCGCAGCAAACCAGCATCAGCCTCGGGATCATGCTGCTGTTCATCTACCTGGCGCCCGAAGTCGGCTGCCTTTTCCTTTGCTCCATCTTCCTTGTCTTTACCTTCGCCGCATTGCGATCAACGCCCCGCCAGACGATCATCGGATGGACGGCCGCAGCCGTCGGCCTGACCGTCCTGTTTCTTCTCTCGGATAGACCCATCGGAATGCCGACCAGCACGCCGCTGGAGCGTTTCGCGACCATGTTGGTCTTCATTCTGGTGCTTGGCCGCGGCATGGTTGTCGGGCTGTTCAGCAGTTCGCTGCACGAATCTCTCTACCGGCGCGGCATCGAGCTAAAGGCGGCCTACAAGCGCATCGAGGAACTCGCAGAGCTCGACGAACTGACCGGCTCGCTCAACCGGCGCAGCATCATGCAGACGCTCGACGAGGAGATCGCCCGCTCCCGGCGCAGCAAGACGCCTTGCGCTGTCGCGTTAATCGACCTCGACTGGTTCAAGCGCATCAACGACCGGTTCGGACATCCTGTCGGCGACGAAGCACTGCGGGCTTTTGCAATCACAATGTTCGCCAATATCCGCAGCATCGACAAATTCGGCCGCTACGGCGGCGAGGAATTTCTGCTCATTCTCCCCGAGACGTCCGATGGCGCAGCATTCCGGGCTGTGGACCGGTTGCGCGCCATCGTCGGCGCGCTCGACTGGAGCGCGATTTCGCAAGACATGAATGTCACGATGTCGGCCGGTCTCGCGATGTTGCACCCGGACGATACCGCGGACAGCATTCTCGCCCGCGCCGATCAGCTTCTTTATCAAGCCAAAGACCTAGGGCGAAACCGGGTTGTCTCAGCCTAGCTCCATTTACGCCGGCCAAGAACCTGGCTGGCATTCCTCGCTTCGGTGTTTCCAGGACAGAAAGTCATGAGTTCGAGATCGACAGCACGGCCGGCCAATCTTCTCGATGAACTGCAGAATGCTCTCGCACATGGCAACGTGGCGCGCCGCGTGGAAACGCTGCGCCGGGTCACCGATCTTTTTCTGTACGGCGCGGCGGATTACTCCGACGAACAGGTGGACGTCTTCGATGATGTCTTTCATTGCCTGATCGAAGAGATCGAAATCTCCGCCAAGGCCCTGCTGGCGAAACGCATGGCGCCAGTGCCGAAAGCGCCCCCGCGCCTGATTTACACGCTTGCCTTCGACGACGAGATCGAGGTCGCTGCGCCGGTGCTGTCGCTGTCGGAGCGCCTGAACGACGACATACTGATCAAGAATGCGCGCAGCAAGAGCCAGGGCCATATGCTCGCGATTTCGAAACGAAAGGTTCTGAGCGACGCCGTCACCGACGTTCTGGTTGAATGCGGCAACAACGACGTCGTCGAGAGCACTGTCAACAATCCAGGCGCAGAATTCTCTGACAAGGGCTTCACAGAGCTGGTCTCCCGCGCCGAGGGCAATGACAATCTCGCTACTTGTCTTGGCGCACGGCGAGGAATTCCAAGGCCTCACTATCTCAAGCTCATCGCAAGAGCGTCGGATTCCGTACGAGCGCGCCTCCAGGCTGCAAACCCCCGCGCGGCGGACGACATTTCGGCCGCCGTGAAGGAAGCCGCGTTCAACGCCGGTCACGGAAAGACCGGGCAGAGCGAAACATCTCAGGCAATGCGTCTCGTCAAGTCTCTGTTCGAAGACGGACGGCTCGACGAACGGCAGATTGCCGAATTCGCAGCCACCGGACGCTTCGAGGAAACCTGCGCCGCAATCGCCGTCATCGCGAACGTTCCGGTCGCGACCGTTGAAAACATGATGATCGAGCGGCAATCCGAGGGACTGATGGTTCTCGCCAAGGTCGCTGGGCTGTCGTGGATGTCGCTCAAACTCGTTCTTGAGATGGGCGACGACGCACCCGAAACCGAAAATATCGACGATCATAAGTCGAGCTACGACATGCTGCGTCCTTCAACGGCGCAGCAGGTGCTGCGCTTCTATCGGATGCGTCAGGATAGCGCGCAGACCGAACCGGCCGCGTGAGAACTGCGGCTCCAGCGGCACACCCTAGAATTTCAGGACTCGTGAGCCCACAAGCGCGCCGATTGCCGTGACGAAAGCGATTGCAATCGAATACCAGGTTGCAACGAACATCGGCGAGTCGTCGGTGCAATGCGCGGCATAAAGCGTCGCAGCCATTCCCGCAGACAGAAGCCCGGCAAATGCACCGGCAACCGCGGGCCGCGACGGCGCGCCGCGGCGCAGGGCGTACAACGCAGCTGCCAGCAGCGGCAGCGACAACAGCGGAATTGCGGTCAGGCACACCTTCGAATTGGAGCCAACCAGCCGCGTCGCCATCGGCGCACGATTCGGCATCATCATCATTTCGCCCATCATGCCGATGCCGAGCAATCCGACCGGAACAGCCAGCAGCCACGCCCAACGTCCAAGCGAAGCCTCGGGCCGCGACAGGTGCAGACTGATTGCGATCGCAGCTGCCGCCAGTGCTATCGTGACCATGAACTTCAGATCGAACAGCGGATTGCGCATGGCGGTCATCACGTCGGAGCGCACACCAAGCCCGGTCAGGAACAGCGCAGTCGATACCGGCACCGCAAGCACCAGTGCGGCCAGCAGCAGATGTCCGACAGAGCGTTCGTGTGTGTCGTTGTCTGCGGCGAGGGTGCGGATGAGATCGTTGGTGTCCATGGTCATTCTTTCCGCAGTTTACTTGCGAGACCCGTTAGTCCCCGGTGCAGCGCCACGCGCACAGCGCCCTCGGTCATCGAAAGTTTGGCCGCCGTCTCCTTGATGGAGACGCTGTCGACGGCGATCGATTGCAACACGTCCCGCTGCCGCTTCGGCAAGCCGTTGAGATGGGTCGTGACCTCGCTCGGCGGAACGGTTTCCTCGACCGGCGCACCCGCCAGCGTCTCGGAAAAATCGTCGATATTGACGAAGACCCGGCGGCCCCGGCGGCGCAGGGCGTCGATCAGCTTGTTGCGGGCAATCGCGAAGAGCCACGGCGCGAACGGAGCGTTGGCGTCCCATGTGTGCCGCTTCAAATGCACCGCTAACAAGATGTCCTGCACGATGTCCTCGGATTGGTCGACTGGCTGACCGGCTCTCGCCAGACCGCGGCGCGCCCCTGCTCTCAGGACAGGCGTCACGGCCTTGAGGAGGCGATGATACGCGGCGTTGTCTCCGGCATTGGCCGATCGCATCAGATCGGTCCACTCGTCCTCACGTCCGCGCACGCGCGCTCCTATCAAGGCAATTCGCTCCTGTTCCTAAAGTGTTACGGGGAGAAATTGCAATCACGCAACCGTGAACAGCCCGGTTCCCGGTTCTCGCGGCCGCAGCCGGCCTACCTCGCCTGGGTCTTTTTTAGGGCAAAAGATCACAAGATTCCCTTTTTCTGCCGTCCTGTGGCCATTCCGCACCGGTCTGTTCCCCTTGCTGGAGGCTTTGGCAAAAGGGGAAATTGCCATGCGGATTAGGAGTGCAGGATTAGCGGCGCTGGTCGCTGCCGCCGGAATCTGGATGAGCTTTTCGGGCGAGCCGGCAATGGCCGCCAAATCGTCGGCCAAGACAACGACCAAGACTGAAAAAGCCGCGAAGGTCACCTCGGCCAACCGTCCCGTTGTTCTCTCCAAATTCAAAAAGCAGCGCGTGGCTGCGAAGAAATCCAAATCAGCGCGATACGCCACCAAGTCAACGCGATACGCGAAGAAGGCAGGATCGAAAGTCTCGTCGAAGATTATCGAGGCTCCAGAGACATGGGAGGACAAGCCGGCGCGTAGCGAAGCCAATACCGCCAGCCAGAACAAGACGGAGTTGCCGGCGACGGTCGCCAATGCCCGCGCTCAGGCACTGGCGGAAGATCAGGCACGAAATTTCGCCGCCCTCGACAGCAAAGACGTTCCGGTCGTGGACGGCGTTCAGCTTGCTTCTGCTGACCAGTTGACCGATGCAGATCGCGCTGCGACGGCCGGTACCGAAATGGCGCAGGATTCCGGTGCTCCGGCATCCCCCGCCGTATCTGAGCCCGCGCCGGCGCAAAGCGGCAAGATCATCCGGGCGGTGTCGTCATCGGAAAAGCCGGTGTTCAAGACCGACGACGGGGACCCCTGGAGCAAGACATCGCTGATCGGCAAGATCTTCATCGCCTTCGGGAGCCTGCTGACGCTGGCATCGGCGGCCCGCCTGCTGATTACCTGACGCAAACACCGTCTGCATCAGACGCAAACGCCGGTCCGCAGCCTTGCGAACCGGCGTTTTTGTTGCGCACGTGACGATCAGCCCTGACATCCCCGGTCTTGCAGAGACCAGCCCCGGAAGGCACATTGCCGCCCAACGGCGCGCAGGCGCTGATCCTCAGACATCCTTCAAGGGGCGATACATGTCAGCATTCGAACACATCATCGTTGAGACCAGGGGCGCGGTCGGCATCGTGCAGATCAACCGGCCCAAGATGCTCAATGCTCTCTCCTTTGGTGTCTTCAAGGAAATCGCGGTCGCGATCGATCAGCTCGAGGCCAATAATGCTGTCGGCTGCATTGTCGTCACGGGTAACGAAAAGGCATTCGCCGCCGGCGCCGACATCAAGGAAATGCAGCCGAAGAAATTCATCGACATGTTCAGCGAAGACTTCATGGATATCGGCGGCGATCGCGTCGCGACCTGCAAGAAGCCGACCATCGCCGCCGTCAGCGGCTATGCGCTCGGCGGCGGCTGCGAACTCGCGATGATGTGCGACATCATCATCGCGTCCGACACCGCAAAATTCGGCCAACCAGAGATCACGCTCGGCACCATTCCGGGACTCGGCGGTACCCAGCGCCTCACCCGCGCGGTCGGCAAATCCAAGGCGATGGACCTGTGTCTGACCGGCCGGATGATGGACGCCGCCGAAGCCGAACGCTCAGGCCTCGTCAGCCGTATTTTCCCGGCCGACAAGCTGATGGAAGAAGTTCTCGCGATCGCGGAGAAGATCGCATCGATGTCGCAGCCTGCGGTCGCGATGGCCAAGAGCGCCGTCAACCGCGCACTGGAGACACCGCTCGCCGAAGGCATGAATGTCGAAGGCGATCTGTTCCACGCGACGTTTGCGCTTGAGGATCGTTCAGAAGGCATGGCCGCTTTCATCGAGAAGCGGAAGCCGAACTTCAAGCACCGCTAAGTCTGCCTGCTCCGCGCCAGCGCGGCGATCAGCAAGGCGCGATAGAGCCGGTCGGCAAAGGATGCCGGCCGGTCGAGTTGCATCCTCGCGAGACATGCGACCAGTTCGGCGGAATGGTTGGCACGGCGCCCTTCCCATGCCAGTCCGAGCAAAGCCAGCAGACTGGCGGTCGCCTCCTTCAGAACCTGAAGGGCCGGGATCAGTTTCTGCTCAATCTCCGTGAAGTCGCTGCCGAACGGGAACGCCGGCAGCAATCCGGCATCACGTGACGGCTTCAGGGCTGCGGCGACGCGGTCCGGGAAATTCTCGCGGTGGACGGCCGGAATCTCGTATCCCTTCGGCAGTTTGCCCGCCTCTTTCGCCTGCCGCATCAGTTCGCCTTGAAACCGCGTATCCGTCACATTCAACATCGCCGCGATCACATCGGCATCCGACTGGCCGCGAAGATCGGCAACGCCGTATTCGGTGACGATGACATCGCGCAGATGACGCGGGATCGTGGTGTGCCCGTAGGACCATCGAACATTGGACGCGGCCTTCTTGCCGGAGCCGCGTGTGGATTCCAGCGTCAATATCGAGCGCGCGCCTTCAAGGGCAAATGCCTGCGCCACGAAATTATACTGTCCGCCGACACCGCTCACGACCTGGCCGTTGTCCAGACCGTCGGAGACCACCGCCCCCATCAGCGTCGCCATCATCGCGTTATTGACGAACCTCGCATCGACGCGCGCCCGCCGCTTGGCATCCTCGCCGCCATAAACCTGATTGGTGAACGAGACCGGCACCATCTGGATGCGCTCGATCTGGTCGAGCTTCATCTCGCGCAGGGCGCGGTAAAAGGATTTCGGCCCGAGGAAGAATGCGGCGTGCAGCAGCGCTCCATCGACCTCACGCTTCAGCACGCCGGCATCGATCAGCGCGAGAAACGCCTCAAAAAACATTTCACTGACGCCATAAAGACCCGCCGTGAACGGCTTTGTCTCGCGCGGTGCCTGTCCCGGGGCCAGCCGCGCCATGATTTCGCGATAGGCCGTATTGTCGCTGTGGCGGACGATCAGGCCCTGCGCGAGCGCATCGCCCACCTGCCCGATCCCGATCTGCAAGGTCCCGCCATCGCGCACCAGTCCGGCTGAGTGCAGCCCGATGGCATACTTCGTATCCGAGACCGGCTCAGACGGCGGCGCGAACAGCGGGAAATCCGTTTCCGGGCTGTCCAGCACAGCGTGAAATTCATCGCCGGCCAGATCGCCCTGCCCCGGCATGAATGGCAGTTCGGAGTTCACCTGCCCCACAATCCTGAACGCGATCCGGCCCTCAGTGCGGGCCCGCATCAAATCGAGCGTGGTGTCGGTGTTGCCGCTCAGACTGTATCGGGTCTCGCCGTTGCCAACGCGCTTGGCCACCAGTTGCGCGATGACGTTAACGCCGCGCGTCAACAGATAGGACGAGGCGTGGGTGTAGTTCGCCGAAATATAGTGCTGCTGCGCATAGGCATTGCCAAGCCATTTGCCCGCCAGAAAGAAGAATTCGACGACCTCAATGTTCGGCGGCAGCGTTTTGGCGTGCAGCGCCTTGGCGTATTCCAGATCGGGGTACCCGCCGAACAAGCGGTCTATGACAGGTCCGATAAACCGCCGTTCGAGATCGGCCGATGGCCTCGGCTTTTCAAGTGTCAACGCCGTGAAGATGGTCAGTTGGATCGAGCGGTCGTTGAGCGCACGCCGGAACAGCGCATTGACGATGTGATTGGCCTTGCCGAGTCCCAGCGGCAGACCGACCACGAGCTTCGTCCCAACCTCGCGGATGATATCGTCCGCGATCGCATCGGGGTCGGAGAAGATTCTTGGCATCGGATGTCTGCTGATCCACTGCGCCGGACGGGCTGTCCTGCTCGCACGAGGGGCGCGCGGTTGCTCGCACCCGATTGAAGCCATTCACCTGCAAATTTCGCCGTATGGCATTGATCGGTCAAGATAATACCGCCCGGACCGATAACAAACCGGTGTACATTGTCACAGTCTGCGATTTTCTGTGTCCAGAGGTTTGCCCGAGCCAACATCGGCCTCTAAACAGTGTACGAATGAAGCGTGCCGGATGGTGCAATCCCACCGCTACAATGAATCTCGGATTGTTACGGAAAACGATGGCTCGGCGTGCTTCAGGGTTTGGTGGCGTAGGCTGGCGCCTTGGTGTGTCGGGCGTCGCCATCGGTCTCGCGCTGTCCGCGGGGCTCGGGACACAGGCGCGGGCCGAGACGCTCAACGAAGCGCTGGTCAAAGCCTATCAATCCAATCCGCAACTCAATGCCAGCCGCGCCCAGCAGCGCGCCACCGACGAAGGCGTGCCGCAGGCGCTGGCGGGCTATCGCCCGCAAATCGTCGCGAGCCTCAGCGCCGGATTGCAGCCGGTTCGCAACCTGCTTCTGGACAACACCATCCAGACCGCAACGCTGAAGCCATGGACCATCGGCGTCACCGTCACGCAGAATCTATTTAACGGCTTCAAGACCGCAAACAGTGTCCGTGTCGCGGAGTTCCAGGTGCTGTCCGGCCGCGAGGCCTTGCGCAACACCGGTCAAGGCGTCCTGCTCGATGCCGTCACCGCCTACATGAACGTGATCTCCAACCAGGCCCTGGTCGAAACCCAGCGCGGCAACGTGGCATTCCTGCGCGAAACGCTCGGCATCACCAAGAAGCGCCTCGATGCCGGTGATGTCACGCCGACGGACACCGCCCAGGCGGAAGCGCGGCTGAGCCGTGGCCTCGCCGATCTCAACGCCGCCGAGGTCGCGCTGGAGACCAGCCGCGCCATTTACGCGCAGGTGATCGGAAACATGCCGGGCTCGCTCGCGCCCGCGCAGACGGTCGACAGGTTTGTTCCACAGAGCCGGCAGGACGCGATCGACAGCTCGATTCGCGAAAATCCCGCGGTCATCGCGGCGACCTATGACGTCGATGTTGCTACCACCACCATCAGCGTTGCCGAGAGCAGCCTGCTGCCGCAGGTTAACGTGCAGGGCAATGTCAACCGCAGCGCTGACAGCGACCCCAACCTTGGCACCAAGCGCGCGGATCAGGCGTCCGTGGTCGGCGCCCTCACCTTGCCGATTTATGACGGCGGCACCGCCGCGTCGCAAACCCGCCAGGCCAAGGAAACAGCGGTGCAAAGCCGGCTCGTGCTGGAACAGGTGCGAAATCAGGCGCGGACCGCCGCGATCAGCGCCTGGATCAGCAGCGAAGGCACCAAGGTCGCGCTGGCCGCAGCCGAAGCCGAGGTGAAGTCGGCGAACATCGCCTTGCAGGGCGTGCGGCGCGAGGCGCAGGCCGGTCAGCGCACCACCATCGATGTGCTCAACTCACAGCAGGACCTCACAGCGGCGCGGTCCCGCCAGATTTTGGCGCAACGCGACCGGGTGATTGCCTCCTATACGCTACTGAGTGCAATCGGCCGCCTCGATGTCAGAACGCTCGGCCTCAATACGCCGGACTACCTGCCCGAGGTTCACTATCATCAGGTCCGCGACGCCTGGCACGGCCTGCGCATTCCTTCGGGCCGCTAAAATCTCTTAGCGCACCCGGCGCGAGAACATCAAAATCAGAACCGGCAGCGTGATCAGGATGACCAGCGGAGCCACCGCCATGCCGGTCACGACCACCACCGCAAGCGGCTTCTGCACCTGAGAACCGATCCCCTCCGATATGGCGGCCGGCAGAAGACCTATACCGGCGACAACGCAGGTCATCAGCACCGGCCGCAACTGAAGCTCGCCGGTCCTGATAACGGCCCTGACGCGATTATATCCCTCGTCGATAAGCTGGTTGAACTGCGACAGGATGATGATGCCGTCCATCACCGCAATGCCCATCAACGCGATGAAGCCGATTGCCGCTGACACGCTGAACGGAATGCCGCTGAACAGCAGCCCGAGCACACCACCGAAGATGGCCATCGGGATCACGCTCATGGCCAGCAGGGTGTCGGTCATCGATCCGAAATTGAACCACAGCAGAACAGCGATCAGCGCAAGACTGATTGGAACCACAATAGACAGACGCCGGATCGCGTCCTGAAGATTTCCGAACTCTCCGACCCATTCCATGTGCGAACCGGAAGGAAGCTGGACCTGCTCCGCAACCTTGTCCTGCGCTTCCTTGATGGCGCTGCCGAGATCGCGCTCGCGCACCGAAAACTTGATCGGCAGATAGCGTTCCTGCTGCTCGCGATAGATATATGCCGCGCCGGACACCAGTCTGATCGACGCGACCTCCGACAGGGGAACCTGCTGGATTCCATTCGGTCCCTGCGCGCCGATGCGCAGGTTATGGATCGCTTCGGCGCTCTTGCGGTACTCCGGCGCAAGGCGGACCACAATCGGGAAATGACGGTCGCTGCCGGGTTCGTACAGATCGCCCGCACTGTCACCGCCAATCGCGACACGGATGGTCGCGTTGATATCACCCGGCGAGAGGCCATAGCGGGCGGCCCGCGCGCGGTCGATGTCGATCTGGATGGTGGGCTGTCCCAGCGACGTAAAGACTGACAAGTCAGTGATGCCCTTGACCGTCGAAAGCACCGACTTGATCTTGTTGGCGGTCTTGGTCAATTCCTCAAGATCGCTGCCGTATAGCTTGATCGAGTTCTCTCCCTTCACGCCGGACACCGCCTCGGCAACGTTGTCCTGCAGATACTGCGAGAAGTTGAACTCGACGCCGGGAAATCTCTTCTGGAGTTGCGCCAGAAGCTCGCTGGTCAAATCATCCTTGTCGCGCGAGCCCGGCCATTCGCTGACCGGCTTCAGTGGCGCGAAAAATTCCGCATTGAACAGACCCGCCGCATCGGTGCCGTCGTCGGGCCGACCGTGTTGCGACACGACCGATTCCACCTCCGGCCGCGCGCGGATGAGCTTTCGCATTTCGTTGACGTAGGAGTTGCCCTCCTCGAGTGAAATGGTCGGTGGAAGTGTCGCACGAATCCAGAGATTGCCCTCTTCCAGCTTCGGAAGAAATTCAAGTCCGAGCATCCGCACTGCAACGAATGTGAAGACAACGAGCACTCCTGCAGCCGCTATCATAATCCGCCGGCTGCTGATGGCCCAGTGCAGCATCGGCATGTACACGCGATGCAGCCACCGCATAATCCGCGTTTCGGTTTCCTGGATGTGTGCAGGAAGAATGATCGCGCTCAGCGCCGGTGTAATCGTGAAAGTTGCGAGCAATCCACCGGCCAGCGCGTACGCATAAGTCTTCGCCATCGGCCCGAAGATATGGCCTTCGACGCCGCTCAGCGTGAACAGCGGAATGAACGCTGCGATGATGATCGCGGCCGCAAAAAAGATCGACCGGGAGACGTCAGCCGCCGCGCTGAGAATGGCATGGGTTTTCATGCCCATAATGGTATCGGGCGAAATCGCCTGCTCTTCGGAGGCAGAAAGCTCGGTGGTTTGCGACAATCTCCGGAAAATCGCCTCGACCATAATGACCGTGCCGTCCACGATCAGACCGAAGTCGATGGCGCCCACTGACAGGAGGTTGGCGGATTCACCGCGCAGCACCATGATGATGACTGCGAAAAACAGCGCGAACGGAATCGTGGCGCCCACGATCACCGCGCTGCGCAGATTGCCCAGGAACATCCACTGCAACAGCACGATCAGAATGATGCCGACCACCATGTTGTGGAGCACGGTATGGGTCGTGGTGTCGATCAAATCCTTACGATCGTAGATGCGTTCAATCCGCACCCCCGGCGGCAGGATATTCGAGTTGTTGATCGATTTGACGAGCTTTTCAACGCGCGCGATGGTCGGAGAACTCTGCTCGCCCCGGCGCATCAGCACAATGCCCTGAACGATATCGTCGTCGGCGTTCATGCCGGCGACGCCAAGACGCGGCTTCTCGCCCACCGTAACGGTCGCAATGTCACGCACCAGCACGGGATTGCCACCGCTTTGCGAGATCATGGTGGTGGCCAGGTCGTCGATGGAGCGGATCAGGCCGACGCCGCGAACAACGGCGGATTGCGTGCCGATGTTGACGGTGTTGCCGCCGACGTTGATGTTGGCGTTGCCAACCGCCTGCAGCACCTGCGGCAAGGTCAGGCCAAAGGCCGTCAGCTTGTTGAAATCAACCTGAAGCTCGTAGGTCTTGGTCTTGCCGCCCCAGCTTGTGACATCGATCACGCCGGGCACGCTCCGGAAGCGGCGTTGCAGCACCCAGTCCTGCAGTGTCTTGAGATCCAGAACGCTGTAATTCGGCGGCCCGACAAGCCGGTAACGGAAGATTTCGCCGATGGGACTCAGCGGAGAAATCTGCGGCTGCACATTTCCCGGCAACGGACTGAGCTGCGACAGGCGATTGAGCACCTGCTGCAAGGCTTCGTCGTAAGTGTAATCGAACGAGAACTGCAGTTTGACGTCCGACAGACCGTAGAGCGAGATGGTGCGAAGCGTCCGCAGGTTCTTCAGGCCCGCGACCTGCGTTTCGATCGGAATGGTGATGTAACGTTCAATTTCCTCGGCCGACAGGCCGGGACTTTGCGTTACGATGTCGACCATCGGCGGCGTGGGATCCGGATAGGCCTCGATGTTCAACTGCTGGAAAGCGATGACGCCGCCAACCATCGTCATGATGAACAGCACCACCATGAGGTAGCGGCGGTTGACAGCAAGAGCGACAAGGCGATCCATCGAGACCGGTCTTTCAGCGGGAGCGTATGACGTCGGGGAAAGACACGGAGCGGACTAGCTGCCTGACGCAGCGCGATCAATAAACAGGCTGCCTCGGGTCACGATATTCTCGTTCGGGGCCAGGTTGCTCTTCACTTCGACCAGATCGCCGTTGGTCATGCCGATCTTGATCTGGCGCAGTTCGATGGACTTGTCGTCGCGCACAACCCAGACCCTTACCTGATCGCCTTCGTAGATGAGCGCCTGCCTGGGCACGCCGACGGCCGGACGGTCGCCTGCAGAATAGATGGTCACGTTGGCGAACATCTCCGGCTTCAGGGCTTCGCCGGGATTGTCGATGGTGGCACGGACCATCAGACGGCGGGACGTCGGATCGATGGCCGCCGAGACATAATTGATCCGCGCGTTGAAGGTGCGTCCTGGAAACGCGAGAACGCTGAACATAATTTCCTGGCCAACTTCGATGGCGGGCGCTTCGGTTTCGCGTACGAACGCCGTCAGCCACACCGTCGAGAGATCGCCGACAACGAACACCGGGTCGCTCGCACCGGCATTGACGTATTGTCCGGGGCCGACCTTGCGCTGCACGACGGTGCCGGCGATCGGTGAGAAGATTGTCGTTTCGCGATTGATGCGGCCCTTGTCCTGAAAAGCCGTGATGGCCTCGTCGGTCAGGCCGAGCATGCGCAGCCGACTGCGCGCGGCTTCCAGCGCCGTTTCGCTCGAGCGCATGTCGTTCTGCGCGGATATCAGCGCCGCCTGCGATTGCTGATAGTCCTTCAGCGGCGCGGCCTTGCCCTCATAAAGATCGCGGGCGCGCTTGTCCTGGATTTGCGCCAGTTCGAGTTGCGACTTCGCCTTGTTGAACGCGGTCGCCGCCGTGATGAAATCGTTCTGCGCCTGAACATTGTCCGCTGCCTCGATCACGAACAGCGACTGCCCCTGCGTGACCCTGTCGCCGGGCCGCGACAGCAGCTTGGTAACGCGGCCGGCATAGGGCGAGAACACTGGCGTCGAGCGATCTTCATCGACCGCGATCTTGCCTTCTGTGACATGCTCGGCACGGAACGCGCGTTCAACTACCGGCTGAACGGTCAGGCTGGCCCATTCCGCCGCCGTGGGCGTATAGCGCAGCAGACCCTTTCGAGACTGGCTGGAGACGTCGGAGTGGTTTTTGGGCGAAGCTCCCACAAACGTCAGGCCAAACGCCGCCAGCCCGGCAATCACAGCCACGCCAGCGCCCATAGCCAACCGCTGCCGGGGCATAGCCTGAACCCGGGCAATCAGAGCACTCAGTGTGGTTGTCTTGTCGGTCATTCGAAATCCGTGATCCTGCGGCGAGCCGACGCAGTCTGTCAGGCTAATAGTTCCTCTTTCCTATTTAGGACAATCAAAAACCGACGGCATGGACATTATTTTCGGTTAACGTCAGCCGAATGAAGGCCACATCGGCTCGTGGGACCCGAGGGGCATCGCCGGGCGGCGCCAGAATGCAGGAGTTGCCGACATCACCGCCGCGTGACGAACACCCCGCAGTGCACCAAAACCCGATGCACTTTGCTCGATAAACGGCAGAATTTGGTCCGCCGTGAGGTCTGCCGCCGCCAAACCAGCGTCCAGCCGGCCCAGGTTCCAGAGCCAGCGCCCGGTCTGCGCCAGCGAAACCTTCACATGCCAGCTTCCGCCCTCCCGCGCCTGCCGCAGGCGCGCCATCATCGCACCGAACGCCATCAGGTACCCCGTCGTGTGGTCGAGGATCTGCATCGGCAGTTCCTTCGGCCCATCGGCACCGGCGGCCTTGCCTTCAGCATGGTTAAACCCCGTCGCGGTCTGGACCAGCGAGTCGAACCCGCGGCGGCTGGCCCAGGGGCCGGCGTGGCCATAGGCGCATAGCGACACGTAAACGATGCCCGGACTGATCCGCGCGGCATCTTCCGGGGAAAAGCCGAGCGCCGCGATCGATTGTGGCCGGTAGCCCTGAGAGAAAATATCGGCCGACGCCAGCAGGCCGCGCAGAACGTCCTGTCCCTGGTGCGTCTTGAGGTCGGCAAAAGCCGATAATTTGCCACGTCCGGTATCGATGACCAGCCACGGGATGAATGGCAGGTTCGGCGAGGAAATCAGCATGACATCCGCCCCATGAGCAGCCCATGTGCGGCCCGCAACTGGACCCGCGATGACGCGCGACAGATCGAGCACGCGCAGCCCTGCCAGCGGACGCTTGCCGGCAGGCCATGGACGCGGCGCGGCCTCGCCGATCTTCTCGATCTGAATTAGCGGCAGTTGCGCGATCGCCTGCGTCTGCGGATGCGCGGACCATTCATCGTGGGAGCGCATCATCGAGACGACGCAGCCGCCAGCATAGGCAGCGGTCTCAAACTCCTCACCCTTCCATTGCATCAAGGCGCGCTGCACATCGTCGCGCTCCGGCTTGCAGGCCAGTACCTTGCAGACGTTGTCACGGTGATGCGGAAAATTGGTGTGAAGACGAACGGTGCGTCCATCGCCTGTTTTGTAGACGCCTGCGATAGCGTCCCATGCAGGCGGCGGCGGCTTGTCGTCGACGCGCAGATAACGCTCGCTGCGGCACTCCACAGCTGCATGCATCATGTCGACTGAAATCCCTTGTGCCTCGCCACTGCGCGCTTTCCATATTTCCGCAGCGGCAAGCCCGGCAGCGGCAATCGTCACCTGCGATGCCGCGCCGACGCGGAATGACGACGGCAAGATGGGTTCGTTTCCCGTCAGGGTGGCGGCGTCAAGCGCGGAGGGGTCGCCGCCCCCGAGAGTCCAGAGATCAGACAGGATATCATGGGGAGATTGCATCATCGCCTCCATCAGACCGGCACAGAGCATTGCGCCGAAAGCGCTGCGCATTCAAGAGTCTCACCACGGTCATTGCGAGGAGCGCAAGCGACGAACCATCAATGAAAATCCCGCGAGCGCGGAAGAATGCGGACATTGCGCGGATGGCGCATTTTGTGAGCCGGGCTCCCCGAATGCGCCTTCTGTTCTTCTTCCAGCGGCTCGATAACATCCGCACCGGGAGGGATCGGATGCTTTCCGCCAAGCGCGTCGTTGGCGAGATTCATCAACTCATGAGAGCGATCGAACAGGCGTTCCGCCACCAGATGAACGACCTTGTCGGGGCTGCTCTGAATGGTCCCCTGTACTTCGATCAGCCGCGCACCCATCACTTCCTTGCGAAATAGCTCCATCACCTTCGGCCACACGACGATGTTGGCAATGCCTGTCTCGTCCTCCAGCGTCATGAACACCACACCCTTGGAGCTGCCGGGCCGCTGCCGGACCAGCACCACCCCTGCACAGCGCACCCGCTGCCTGTCATGGGCATGAGCGACCGTTTCGCACGCCACCACGCCCTCATCCGCAAACTTCGGCCGCAGGAATTCCATCGGATGCCCTTTCAGCGACAACCGGATGGTCTGATAGTCGGCCACCACCTGCTCGGGCAGCGGCATTTCGGGCAAAGGCTGCGCAGCTTCATCCGGCTGCTCGCGTGTTGCCGTACTCTCGAACAACGGCAGCGGGACATCGTCCGGCAATCGCCGCACTGTCCACAGTGCTTCACGGCGATCGAGACCGAGCGAGCGGAATGCGTCGGCGTCCGCCAGCAGGATCAGTGCACGCTTGGGCAATCGCGTCTCGCGGGCGAAATCTTCCAGTGAGGCAAACGGTTTGCGCATCCGCGCGGCGACGATGCGCTGATCCCAATAATCCTCACGGGACCTTGCTCTGCTTTTCGCAGCGGCAGACCTCGCATTGTCCAATTTTTCCTCGTCCGGATCGTACACCTCGAAGCCGTCGACTTGCCGGAAGCCAAGCCGCACGGCGCAATATTTTCCGATCTGCTCTTCGAGAGTGTTCTGCCCAAAACTGAGCGACACATCGATCTCGCGCACTTCGACGTTATTCTTGCGCGCATCGCCGACGATCTGCGCCGGCGCATAGAAACCCATCGGCTGCGAATTCAGCAGACCGCAACAGAATGCATCCGGGTGATAGTGCTTGAGCCAGGACGACACGTAGACAAGCTGCGCGAAGGCAGATGCGTGGCTTTCCGGAAATCCGTAACTGCCGAACCCCTTGATCTGATCAAAGCAACTGATCGCGAATTGCGGATCATAACCGCGCTCAATCATGCGATCGACCATTCGCCGCTCGAATTTCGGCATGGTCCCCACATTGCGGAACGTAGCCATGGCACGGCGTAAGCCGTTGGCTTCTTCGGAGGTGAACTCTGCCGCCGCCATGGCGATCCGCATCGCCTGCTCCTGAAACAGCGGGATGCCCAGCGTCTTGTAAAGGATTTTCTCGAGTTCGTCCTTGTCGCCGTATTCCGGTGACGGCGACGGATAGCTGACCTGGATCTCCCCGTTTCGCCGCTTGAGATAAGGATGAACCATGTTGCCCTGAATCGGCCCAGGCCGGACGATGGCGACTTCGATCACGAGGTCATAGAACGTTCGCGGCTTCAGGCGCGGCAACATGTTCATCTGTGCACGGCTCTCGACCTGAAACACGCCAAGGGATTCACCCCGGCACAGCATATCGAAAACCGGACCGCTATCCTTGTTTTCCGATTTGATATCCGAAAGCTGGTAACGCCTGCCCTTGTGATCCGCGATCAGGTCGAAACACTTTCGGATACAGGTCAGCATGCCGAGCGCCAGCACATCGACCTTCATCATCTTCAACGTGTCGATATCGTCCTTGTCCCATTCGATAAAGGTACGGTCATCCATGGCGGCGTTGCCGATGGGCACGTAAGTATCGAGACTGTCCTGCGTCAGCACATAGCCGCCGACATGCTGTGAGAGATGGCGCGGGAATTCGATCAGTTCGGTGGCGAGTTCGACAGCACGGCGGATCATGCCGTTCTGCGGGTCGAACCCCGCCTGCCGGATCTGCATGTCGCTGACACCGTCGCCCCAGCTTCCCCAGACCGTATCGGCGAGCGCTGCGGTGACATCCTCCGTCAATCCCAGCGCCTTGCCGACGTCGCGAATGGCGCTACGCGGCCGATAGTGGATGACGGTGGCGACAATCGCCGCGCGGTGGCGGCCATAGCGCCGGTAGATATACTGCATCACCTCTTCGCGCCGCGAATGTTCGAAGTCGACATCGATATCCGGCGGCTCAAGGCGCTCTTCGGAGATGAAGCGTTCGAACAGCACATCGGTTGCGGCGGGATTCACCGAGGTAATGCCGAGCACATAGCAGACAGCCGAATTCGCCGCCGAGCCTCGCCCCTGACAGAGGATATTCTGACCGCGCGCGTAATGCACGATGTCGTGCACGGTGAGAAAATAGTGCGCATATCCCAGCTTCTCGATCAGACGCAGTTCCTTATTGAGAGTCCCCTCCAGTTTTTCATCGATTCCGCCGGGGAAATATCTCGCCACACCCGCCCACGTCAGGTCTTCTAGGTGCCCTTGCGCCGTCTTGCCCGGCGGCACGGGTTCGTCGGGATAGCGATACTTCAGTTCATCCAGCGTGAATGTGATGCGGTCGGCGAAACGCATGGTTTCTGCAATCGCCTCCGGCAGATCGCGAAACATCCGCGCCATCTCGAAGCCCGGCTTCAGATGCCGCTCGGCATTGGCCTGAAGTTTTTTCCCGGCGGCATGGATCGTGGTTTTTTCCAGAATGCAGGTCAGAACGTCCTGCAGCGAACGTCGCGCGGGATGGTGGTAAAGTACCTCATTGGTCGCCAGCAGCGGCACGCGGGCGGTGGAAGCAACACGTTGCAGTTTCGCCAGACGCCGTGTGTCGTCGCCGCGATACAGCAGGCTTGCCGCGAGCCATATGCCTTTTGCTCCGGCACGGCTTCGCTGCAACCGGTCGAGCACTTTCAATACCGCTGCCGATTCGAAGCGATGCGGCAGCGACAGGACGAGCAATTGCCCTTCTGCAAAATCCAGCAGATCATCGAAGGTGAGATGACACTCGCCCTTCTCTGCTCTGAGCTTGCCGCGCGTCAGCGACTGGCACAGCCGGCCGTAGGCGGCGCGGTCGCGCGGATAGACCAGAATATCCGGCGTCCCATCCATGAAGACGAGGCGCGATCCGATCAGCAGCCTGGGCTTGAATTTGACATCGGGATTCTCGAGTTCCTTGTAAGCGCGCACCACGCCGGCCAATGTGTTGCGGTCAGCAATTCCAATGACCGGCAGAAGAAAACCGCTGGCCTGATGCACATATTCCTGCGGCTGCGAACCGCCGCGCAGGAACGAGAAATTCGTCGTGATTCCGATTTCCGCATAGTCGGTGGCTTTCATGCGAACAGCCCATGCACGAACCATTTGGGAGGAACGGGTTCGTCCTTTTCAGATACAGGTTCGTTGTAGAGGCCATCGCGGTAAATCCAGAAGCGCATCCCCTCCGCATCCTCGACACGGAAATAATCACGCGTCAGCGCTTCATCCTTGTGTCTCCACCATTCCATGGCGATGCGCTCGGGTCCCTCTACCCGCACCACGGCATGGGTCGCGCGCCGCCATGTAAACCGGGGTGGAGGTCCGTCAGGAACTGCGGCAGCAGTCACCTTGATTTCTTCCGGCCTCTCGAACAGCCGCAGCGGGCGCAGCGGCGGCTCGGCTTCGACACGCGCGGGCCAGTCTGCAATTGCGGCGGCGGCGAGATATTGCTGCGCAGGCGCGGCGATTGCTGCGCGCTCGGGAATGTGCGTGTCCTGCGGCAGATGCACCACGACACGCTTGCCGCCGATGCGTGCGGCAATGCGGTCGACCAGCGCCACCACCTCGTCATTGTCACGGGTTCGGGTATCGAAATCGCGCTGCTCCTGCACCACGATCTCGACGCGGCTGGCTGATAACCGGATCAGATCGAACCCGAAGCCGGGATCGAGCGGATCGGCCAGCGCATCGAGCCGTTCGCGAAACAGACGATCGACGACATTGACCCTGGTGACCGGCTGTCCGGTCTCCACCGTGATCGTGCGCACCGCGCCGTCGGTGCGAAAGAAACTCGCCTCCAGCCGCCGCGCACCCTTGCCCTGCTTGTCCATGGCGGCGACCAGCATTTGCGCCAGACCCGAAAGGATTGCCGCGATCACGTTTCCGGTCGCGACCGGTTCGGCGAAGCGCTTCTCCACCATGAAATCCGGCAGCGGCTTGCGGGGCGAAATCGGCGCATCGGCCTGCCCCAACGCCTGCTGCAACAAATTCACGAATGCCGCGCCGAAGCGTGCGGCAAGTTCATGCGGCGCGCGCGCCGCGACATCGCCGATCGTTTTCAGGCCGGCGCGGCGCAAGCCTCGCGTGATCGCATCGTCAGCGCCGAGCGCGAACACCGGGAGTGGATTGACGGCACGCGCCTCCTCTCCATCGGGCACGATACAGCTTCGCGCCGCCCGCGCCACGGTACGTGCACAAACGGGCGTGCCGGCAATCGCCGCGTTCACGATAAAGCCTTGCCGGGCCAGCGATGCGCAAACGCTGCGCAACATCGCGGCCTCGCCCCCGAACAGATGCGCGCAACCGCTGATATCGAGCAGCAACCCATGAGGCGGATCGAGCGCGACCAGCGGCGTGAAGCGGTCACACCAGTCGGCGATGGCTTCCAGCAGATTTGCATCCGCGGCCTCATCCGCGTCGAACACCTGCACATCGGGACAAACCGCGCGCGCATTCGCCAGCGGCAGTCCGGCTTCAAGGCCGGATGTCACGGCTGCGTCGTTCAGCGCCGTAATTTGCAGCGCGTTGTTCAGCCTGGAGACGACGACACACGGGCGCGCATCATCCGGCGCGGCGTCTTGCCCCGAAAGCTGGCGCTTCAATCGATCGGTCGGCAGGCGCGGCAGCCACAGGCTGAGAATGCGCCGCCGATTCACGGAAGAGGCCTTCATCGCATTTCCACTCCATGATCCATTGTCCGGTCTCGCCGTGACGATTGCGAACAAGCCGTGCGTCCAGCGTCGGCGCGCCCCACGCTTCCGTCGCAGGTGATGACGGTGCAGCACGCACCACCCATCGCGTTTCCGCCGTGCTGGCGGACGGTGTGGCGGCCGTGCGCAGCACAAGGCACGTGACATTCGAGGCACGCGCGGCCAGCGTGAGCCTGCGGCTCGCGACCAGATCGAGCGCACGCACCTCGCCCCAGACATCCAGCACCACCGCGCCGAGCGCATCGCAGGCGATCGCATCGCTCGCCGCGCGCAGTGCCGTCTCGGCATCTGCGGCCCGCACTGTCACCAGCAGACGCGGATCGAGCCCGAGTTCATTGAGGCCGCTCAGCGACAGCGCGCCGGATTCACGTTCCATGAAGTCCTGCCGGACCAACACCAGCGGCCGCCGCCCGGCCAGACGATGCGCAAGACCTGCGATAAAACCCGTCGCCGCCGCGCCATGGCGCCCACCCTCGGCGAACACCTCATGCAATGCGCCGCGCACCAGCCCGCCCTGCAACACGGCATCGGCGCCCGTATGGCCCATCGCCACGCGCACAAGCCCACCGGCCTCGCCCTCAAGGCGGCCGATGGTCCCCCGCAGGGACGCAAGCGTGTTCATGCGTGCGCCGGTCATGCGCCGCTCCTGGAATTTCTGGCCCGCCGTCCGAAGTGACTGAACGAATGACGGACTTACTTGTTCATGATATGTTCTAATATAAAGCTAAGAGCGAACGGAGAGTCAACCGGACTTTGGGACGGCCTCTTTCTTTAACGAAAACAATGAGATTTGATCCATGGACGTTCAGCGCAAACTCGAGATCCTGGCGGACGCTGCCAAATACGATGCTTCCTGCGCTTCCAGCGGGACGGAAACGCGCGACAGCCGCAACGGCAAGAGCATGGGCTCGACCGATGCCGGTATGGGCATCTGCCATTCCTATGCGCCGGATGGCCGCTGCATTTCGCTGCTGAAAATCCTGCTGACCAACGCCTGCAACTACGATTGCCTCTATTGCATCAACCGCGCGTCCTCGAATGTTCAGCGCGCGCGCTTCACCGTGGAGGAAGCCGTCAAGCTGACACTCGATTTCTACCGGCGCAATTATATCGAAGGACTGTTTCTCTCCTCAGGCATCATTCGCAGTCCGAACTACACCATGGAGCAGGTGGTCCGCGTCGCGCGCAGCCTGCGCGAAGATCATCATTTCCGCGGCTACATCCACCTGAAGACAATCCCTGAAGCCGATGACGCGCTGATCGCCGAGGCCGGGAAATATGCCGACCGCCTCAGCATCAACATCGAAGTGCCGACGGAGAGCAGTCTCTCGAAACTCGCGCCGGAAAAAGACGTACGCGCCATCCGGCGAACCATGGGCCGGCTCCGGCTCAGGCTCGATGAAGCGCAAGAAACAAAGAAGGACAAACGAGCGCCGCGCTTCGCGCCCGCTGGTCAAAGCACACAGATGATCGTGGGCGCTGATACCTCGAACGATCAAACCATTCTGGAAACCAGCGCCAATCTCTACGGCTCCTATAAACTCAAGCGCGTCTATTATTCGGCATTCAGTCCAATTCCCGATGCCAGCCGCAGCCTTCCCTTGCAGGCGCCGCCGCTGATACGCGAGCATCGGCTGTATCAGGCCGACTGGCTGCTGCGGTTTTACGGGTTCGATCTCGGCGAGATCACCGATCCGCTCGAAGGCGGCATGCTGCCTCTCGACATCGACCCGAAACTTGCGTGGGCTTTACGCCATCGCGAACGCTTTCCGCTCGACGTCAATCGCGCCAGCCGCGAGGATTTGCTGCGTGTTCCCGGCTTCGGCGTGAAAACCGTTGATCGCATTATTTCCGCGCGCCGCGTCACCAACCTGTGCAGCGCCGATCTCGCACGCCTGCGCGTTCCTCGGAACAAGGTGCTGCCCTTTATCGTTCTTCCTGACCACAAGCCGCCAGCGCAACTCCTCGACAGCAACCGTCTGCTGCAATTGTTCCGTCCGCCGGCAACGCAAATGGGATTCGGATTTTAGATTGCACGTCATCAGCCTCGACAACGAAACGGACTTCGACGGGTGGCGCAATGCTGCGCGGACCCTCGCATCGAACGGCATCGCGCCGAACGATGTGACATGGACCGTGGCAGGGGGAGACGCGGGCCTGTTCGCGCCTTCCGCGATCCCCGTCTTCGATACGGAACAGTCATTCAACGTGCCCGCTGCTTTCGTGCAACTCGCAAAAACCGCGATCCTCAATCGTAATCCGGAGCGCTTTGCGTTGCTGTATGGCCTGCTTTGGCGATTGCGGACGCACCCGCGCCTGATGGGTGCGGCAACCGATGCCGATGTTGTCCGGGTGCAGTCCCTTGCGAAAGAGGTTCGCCGCGACGAGCACAAGATGCATGCCTTCGTCCGGTTTCGCGAATTCGGCCGGGGCAACGATTTTCGCTTCGTCGCATGGTTCGAGCCCAACCATCATATCGTGGAACTGGCTGCACCATTCTTCGAGCGCCGTTTCGCCGATATGGCGTGGTCGATTCTCACACCGGATCGCTGCGCGCACTGGGACGGGTGCAAGACGATCTTCACACCTGGCGCGGTGAAATCAGACGCGCCCTCCAGTGATCCGCTCGAAGACATCTGGCGCACCTACTACGCAAACATCTTCAATCCCGCACGGCTCAAGATCAAAGCCATGCAAGCGGAAATGCCTAAGAAATACTGGCGGAACCTTCCCGAGGCCCCGCTGATTGATACGTTAATTGCAAAAGCCGGACTCATGACGCAGGCCATGATCGACAGCGAGGCTTCAGTGCCGCGCGCATCGCAGCAACGGAGGGATAAACCGATGAAATCACCATCGGTCCATACAAAGCCCGGCAGCCTCGCTACAATCCGCGCCGAAGCCGCCAGTTGCCGTGCCTGTCATCTCTGGAAGGATGCGACCCAGACCGTGTTCGGCGAAGGCTCGGAAAATGCGCCAATCATGCTGGTCGGCGAACAACCCGGCGACAAAGAAGACCTTGCCGGCAAGCCGTTCGTCGGCCCCGCCGGACAGGTCCTCAACCGCGCACTGGAGGAAGCCGGACTCGACAGGGACAAGGTGTATGTCACCAACGCGGTGAAACATTTCAAATTCGTGCCGCGCGGAAAAATCCGCCTGCATCAGAAACCGAATACACCTGAAATCAAAGCCTGCCGGCCATGGTACGAGCGCGAACTCGCGTCGATTAAACCTGCCCTGGTGGTCGCGATGGGCGCAACGGCCGCGCAAAGCGTGTTCGGCAAAATGACGCCGATCGGCAAGAATCGCGGACGCCTGATTGATCTCAATGAAGCCGGAGCCGAGAGGAAGGTGCTGGTCACAGTTCACCCGTCCTATCTGCTGCGGCTGCCTGACGAAGACGCCAAAGCGCGCGAGTATGCCAACTTCGTGAAAGACCTGAAGCTTGCAGCCTCGTTCCTACACAAGCTGAAGGCGGCGTAAACCCCTCTCCCCGCAAGCGGAGAGAGGGAAAAATAGATCACGCAGCAAGCGCTTCGGAATTCACAGCACCTTCAGCGAGCGCCGTGAGGTCCTTATCAGTCTTACGTTCCTGCTGGAGCGTTTCGTCCAACAATTTCACGGCTTCGTTCATGCCAAGCTGGGTAGCCCAGGCTTTGAGCGTGCCGTAACGCGACATTTCATAATGTTCCACTGCCTGCGCGGCTGCCAGCAATCCGGCATCGAGCGCTTCGGTGCCTTTGTATTCGTCCATGATCTCCTTGCCCTCGTCGAGGATTCCCATGATCGCATCACAGGTTTTGGCCTTCGCGGGCTTGTCGATCAGCTTGAACACCTGCTCGAGGCGATCGACCTGGCCTTCGGTTTCGCCATGATGTTTCTTGAATGCGGCGCTCAGGTCTGCCGACTGAGCTGCCTTGGCCATCTTCGGCAATGCCTTTAAAATCTGCTTCTCCGCGAAGTAGATGTCCTTGAGCGTGTCATGAAACAGATCGTTGAGATCCTTATCGTTCGGCACAGCTCGCTTTGCGGCCATCCGCTTCGGTGCGGATTTCTTCGCTGATTTCCTGACCGATTTTTTGGCTGACTTCTTCGCCGATTTCCTCGCTGCCATTGTCCCACTCCGCATGTTTGACGGGATCGTTCCCGCCTCTCAACGCGATGTGATGATCATGGTTCCGAACAGGATGCACCGTCCGGTAGCGACTCGTCGTCAGCCTGCGAGCTGGCTTTCGACCAGCTTGATCCAGTAGGACGAGCCATAGACGATGGCGTCGTCGTTAAAATTGTAGGCCGGATGATGCAGCCCCGCGCTGTCGCCGTTACCGATAAAGATAAAGGCGCCCGGACGCGCTTCCAGCATATAGGCGAAGTCCTCCGCCCCCATCACCGGCGGTATCTCGGAACTGACATTGCCCTCGCCTGCGACGTCGGCCGCGACGCGGGCGGCAATACCCGTTTCAGCAGGATGATTGACCAGCACCGGATAACTGCGCTCGTAATCCAGCGTGATCTTCGCGCCCGAGAGCTGCGCCACCCCGTTCACAACTTCCCGTACCCGCTGTTCGATCAGATCCCGCACCTCGGGCGTCAGCGTTCGTGCCGTGCCGAACAGTTCCGCGGTCTGCGGAATCACGTTGCGGGCGTTGCCCGCGTGGAACTCGCAAATCGAAATCACCGCAGCATCCAGGGGATCGACGCTCCGGGACACGATCGACTGCAGGGCGGTAATGAGCTGCGCGCCGACCAGCACCGAGTCGATGCTCTTGTGCGGGCGCGCGGCATGGCCGCCAAGGCCCTCGATATGAATGTTGATGTGATCGGTCGCCGCCATCGCAGGTCCAACGCGCGTGGCAAACGTGCCGATCGGCATGCCCGGCGAGTTATGCATGCCGTAGACCTGCTCGATCTTGAAACGGTCCATCAGGCCGTCCTTGATCATCGCCTCGGCGCCCGCCCCGCCTTCTTCGGCCGGCTGGAAAATCATCACGGCATCGCCGGCGAAATTCCGCGTCTCCGCAAGATAGCGCGCCGCGCCGAGCAGCATCGCGGTGTGACCGTCGTGACCGCAGGCGTGCATCTTCCCCGGCACTGTCGAGCGATAAGCCACGCCGGTTTCTTCCTCGATCGGCAGTGCATCCATGTCGGCCCGCAATCCGATCGCTTTCAGATCGCCGCCATTGACCGGCTTTCGCCCCTTGATGACGCCGACCACGCCGGTGCGTCCAAGGCCGGTCGCGACCTCATCGCAACCAAATTCCCGCAACCGGTCGGCGACGAATGCCGCGGTGCGGTGCACATCGTACATCAATTCCGGATGTGCATGCAGATCGCGGCGCCATCCCATGATTTCGGGTTGCAGATCGGCGACGCGGTTCAGAATGGGCACGGCATAACCTCACAGGCTCAGGACAGCAAAAACTAGCATGAGCCCGCGGAGGACCCAACATCCGCGCAAACGGGACTTGCGCGGAACCATACTGTACAGCGAACCCTGCCCGGGGCCATAAGAAGAAAAGCGTTCAATTTGACCAGAGAAAATGCAGGACAGGGAATGGCGAAACGTCTCGAGGGGGATTTCGACTATATCGTCGTCGGCGCCGGTACCGCCGGCTGCATCGTCGCCAACCGCCTCTCCGCCGATCCGCGCAAGCGCGTCCTGATTCTGGAGGCCGGCGGCAAGGACAACTGGATCTGGTTTCACATTCCGGTCGGCTACCTCTTTGCCATCGGCAATCCCCGCTCCGACTGGATGTTCAAGACCGAGCCGGAAGCCGGTCTCAATGGGCGTGCGCTGGCCTATCCGCGCGGCAAGGTGATCGGCGGATCGTCGGCCATCAACGCCATGATCTCCATGCGGGGACAAGCGGCGGATTACGATCACTGGCGGCAACTCGGACTGACCGGCTGGGGCTGGGACGATGTGCTTCCTGCGTTCAGGAAACTCGAAGATCATTTCCTCGGCGAAAGCGAACACCACGGCGTCGGCGGCGGCTGGCGAATCGAAGCGCCCCGGCTGTCATGGGCCGTGCTCGATGCGGTTGCTGAAGCCGCGCATGAGATGGGAATTCGCAAGACTCCGGATTTCAACACCGGCGACAACGAGGGCGTCGGATACTTCCACGTCAATCAGAAACGCGGCCGGCGCTGGTCCTCCGCGCGCGGGTTTCTGAAGCCCGCACTGTCGCGGCCCAACCTGCGGCTGGAGACCAATGTGCTGGTCGACAGGGTGATCGTCGAGAACGGCCGCGCGGTCGGTGTGCGCTTCCGTCAGAACGACGAAACCATCGAGGCCCGCACGCAGGGCGAAGTCATCCTGTGCTCGGGGTCCGTTGGATCGACTCAGGTCTTGCATCGCTCCGGCATCGGCCCGCAGGAATGGCTGTCGCCGCTCGGCATCGAGCCCGTGCTCGACCGGCAGGGCGTCGGCCGCAACCTGCAAGATCATTTGCAGCAGCGCGCGATCTACAAGGTCGAGGGCGTGCGTACGCTGAACGAGACCTATTACAATCTGTTTCGGCGCGGCTGGATGGGCGTCGATTATCTGCTGCGGCGGCGCGGACCTTTGACCATGGCGCCGTCGCAACTCGGCATCTTCACGCGCTCGGACCCGCGGCAGGAACGCGCCAACATCCAGTTTCACGTCCAGCCGCTGTCGCTGGATAAATTCGGCGAACCGCTGCACCGCTTCCCGGCCATCACCATCGCCGCCTGCAATCTGCGCCCGACCTCACGCGGCACCATCCGCATCAAATCCGATGTTCCGGATCAGGCTCCGGCGATCGCGCCGAATTATCTGTCCACACCTGAAGACCGTCAGGTCGCCGCCGACGCCATCCGCGTCACGCGCAAGCTGATGAAGCAGCATGCGCTGAGCAACTATCATCCAAGCGAGTATCTGCCCGGCCCGTCAGTAGGCGATGACGATGCGTCACTGGCGAAAGCTGCGGGCGATATCGGCACCACGATCTTTCATCCTGTCGGCACCGCGAAGATGGGAAGCGCCAGCGATCCCCTCGCCGTGGTCGACGAACGCCTTCGCCTTCACGGCCTCAAGGGATTGCGTGTCGTCGATGCGTCGGTGATGCCGACGATCACATCGGGCAACACCAACACGCCGACGGCGGTGATCGCGGAAAAGGGCGCGGCGATGATCGTCGCCGACGCCAAATAATCACGGCCTGATCGCCATTTTCGCCACGCCGGGCGTGCGCAGCGGCTCGGCCAGCCTTGCGAACTCGCAGAGCAGCGAGCGGGTCTTGCGCGGGTCGATGATCTCCTCGACCCAGAATTTTTCCGCTGATCGGAACGGTGACCGCAGCTTGTTCAGCCGGTCCTCGATCTCGGCCAGCTTTGCCTTGGGGTCTTCGGCGGCGTCGATGTCGGCCCGGTAAGCCGCCTCAATGCCACCCTCCAGCGGCAGCGAGCCCCAATAGGCCGACGGCCACGCATACCGCAACGAGAACCGGCCCGCCGGCTGATGAACGACACCCGCCACGCCGAACGAGTTGCGGACGATGATCGTGCACCACGGCACCGTGGTCTGATTGACGGCTGTCATCGCACGCACGCCGTGGCGGATTGTTGCGGCCTTCTCGGCTTCAAGTCCGATCATGAAGCCGGGGCAATCCATCAGATAAACCACCGGCAGGTGGAAGGTTTCCGCCAGATCGACGAAGCGCACCACCTTCTGGCACGCATCGGCGGTCCACGACCCGCCGTAAATATAAGGATCGCTCGCCAGCAGCAGCACGGCACGGCCATCAAGGCGCGCGAAACCGGTGATCACCGAGCGCCCGAAATTCTGGCCCATCTCGAAGAACGATCCCTTGTCGACCACGGACTCGATGATCGGCCGCATCTTGTAGATCTGCTTGCGGCTGCGCGGCACCACGTTGAGCAGCGCCTCGTCACTACGCTCGGGATCGTCATCGCAGGGTGTCGTGGGCGGCAGATCGAATACCGATGACGGGAGGTATGACAGAAATTTCCGCGCGCACTCGAATGCCTCTTCTTCGGTATCGACCGCATGATCGACCGCGCCGGCCTTGGTCTGAATCTGCCAGCCGCCGAGCTCCTGCTTGTCGAGCGATTGTCCGAGACGCGCCACCACCGGCGGGCCGGCGACGAACATCGCAGATGATTTGGTCATGACGGAATAATGACTGGCTGCGAGACGCGCCGCGCCGAGCCCTGCCACGGAGCCGAGACCGAGACCGACCACAGGCACCCGCGCCATGTTCGCGGTCGTGTACCAGTACCAGGTCGTTCCCCCCACGCCGCCCGGCAGGTTCGCAGCGCCCTTGGTTTCAATCGTCTTGACCGAGCCGCCGCCACCGGAGCCTTCGATGACGCGGATGATCGGCAAGCGAAAATCGTGCGCCATCTGCTCCGCCATGGTCGGCTTGGCAGAAATCGATGCGTCCGCGGAGCCGCCACGAACGGTGAAGTCATCGCCTACGACGACGACAGGGCGATTCTCGATCTTGCCGCGGCCGAACACACAGTTGGCGGGAGTGAGCGTCTTCAGCTCATTCTTCTCGTCATACTCCGCGATGCCTGAAATCGCGCCCATCTCGTGAAAGCTCTTCGAATCGACAAGCTTGTCGATGCGCTCGCGCACGGTGAGTCGACCCTGATCGTGCTGCCTCTTGACCTTGTCGGCGCCGCCCATTTCTTTTGCAAAAGCTTCACGCCGCGCGAGTTCGTCAAGTTCAGGCTTCCAGTTCATCATCACTCCTTGCCGTACGCGTTGCGAACGCGCTCATTCTGTTATGCGGAATAAAGTTTCCTCTTGCGGAACACGCTACCTCGGGCAATCTTCCGTCACAATAAAGAAGCCGCGCTTGTAGAGCTTGCTTGCTCTGCTCAAAGCGGATGGGGGAGAAATCAGTGGCGCAGATCAAGATCATCACCGATGTTGCGGGACGCGTTTGCGCGGTCGCGGCCAGTGCCGGTGGCAGCATCGAAAACGGCGGCGATGTCGTGTTCGTCGAAGCAATGAAGATGGAAATTCCCGTCCCCTCGCCTGCCGCGGGGAAAATCACATCGATTCTCGTCGGTATCGACGACGTCGTGGCAGAGGGACAGACGATCGCTCTTCTTGAGACGTGAATCTCGCGAAGCGATCCGTTTCCGCGACAAACTGTCCAGTACACCTTAGTAGGCTTGCAGGCGTTGCACAGGCTCCTGCACGATGACATGATCCGGCAAAATCAAAAACGCGTTTCGCACAGCGAAAGCAATTGGGGAGGGTTATTCATGAAGCGGCATATCACTGCGGTTGCAGCGACGATTCTTGCGGGCTCGGCGATGTCGCCGGCGCTCGCGCAGGACATCAAGCTGCCGACTTCGATGGCGTTCACCGCCTATGACACCGGCACGTCCGGCTTCAACATCGCCGTCGGCGTCGGCAAGATGATGAAGGACAAGTACGGCTCCGACGTTCGCGTGCTTCCGGCCGGCAACGACGTGGCGCGGCTGGCCCCGCTACGCGCAAATCGCGCGGTTCTCGCCTGGATGGGCACGGGCAGCTATTTCGCCCAGGAAGGCGTGTTCGAGTTCGGCGTCAAGGAATGGGGACCCCAGGCGCTGCAGATGACCCTCTCGACCGTCGACTGCAACGGGCTGTCGGTCGGCGTGGCGAAAGACGCCGGTGTCAAGGAGTGGAAGGATTTTCGCGGCAAGCGGCTCGGCTTCGTCGTGGGTTCACCTGCATTGAACCAGAATGCGCTGGCGATCATCGCCTACGCCGGCCTCACCCAGAAAGACGTCAAGATCGTCGAGTTCGCGAGCTACGGCGCGATGTGGAAGGGCGTTATCAATAACGACGCCGACGGCGCGTTCGGTTCGACGGTAACGGGCCCCGCCAAGGAGCTGGAAAGCTCGCCGCGCGGCATTGTCTGGCCGGAATTGCCGGCGGATGACAAAGCCGCCTGGGACCGCGTCAAGAAGGTTGGCGCATTCTTCAATCCCCACAACACGACCTGCGGCGCGGCGATCGACGCTTCTAAACCTCTGAAGCTCGCAACCTACCCCTACCCGATCGCAACGGCTTACGCGACGCAGCCTGCGGACCAGATCTACGGCCTCACCAAGGCAATGATCGTCAACTACGACATGTACAAGGACGCCGCCCCGGGCTCGTCCGGCCTTGATGTCAAGAAGCAGACCAAGCAGTGGGTCATCCCCTATCATCCCGGCGCCGCGAAGGCACTTAAGGAAGCCGGGCAATGGACCGATGCCGACGAAAAATACAACAACGACCTGATCAAGCGGCAAGGCGTTCTGGCGGATGCATGGAAGGCGTACAACACCGCGAGCGCGCCAGCTGAACCGGCAGCCTTCCTCACCGGATGGATGGCAGCGCGCAAGGCAGCCCTTGCAAAGGCAAACATGCCAAACGGTTTTGAGGAATAACCGTTTCGATTCCGCGGACGTCGTCAACATCCCACCTCGGTATCGCAAATGTCAGCTTCGTCCGATAACACCCAAGGCACGGCAGCCGCTTCCGTTGCGGCTGCCGCCGTCAGTACGGCCCCGAAGAAGGTTGTGTTCGACGACCCTCACGCCGGCGTAGGCGGCCTGCAGGAAGCCGAAGTCACGCGTGTGCGAACCCTTCGCGGTGGATGGCGCTGGACGCTGGTCATCGCAACCGCCGCGACCATCCTCCTTTGCATCAACCAGCAATTCACGTTGCGCTTCTTTATCGGCTACACCCAGCTCAACACCGAATACTTCTACCTGCTGATAGCGCTGATGCTGCCGTTCACATTCCTGATTTTCCCGGGAAGCGAGAAGGCTCCGCTCGATCGGATTCCCTGGTACGATGTTGCCCTGTTCATTGCGACGTTCGCTTCTGCGATCTGGCTGATGATGAACATCCGCAAGGCCGCGGCCCTCGGATGGGAGTTCGGAGGCGCACCGACACCGGTGATAGCGGGTGGCCTGGTCATGTGGGCGGTGCTGATGGAAGCGCTGCGTCGCACCGGCGGCTGGAGCTTGCTGCTCTGCGTCTTCCCCTTCACCGTTTATCCGCTGTTTGCGGAATGGTCATGGCTCGGTCCGTTTCGCGGCACCCAGTCCACCATCGAGCAGGCAACGGCCTATCACGTCCTCTCCGGCGAGAGTCTGCTGGGCATTCCGATTCAGGCCTTTGCCGACACGGTGATCGGCTTCCTGGTGTTCGGCACGGCGCTGATGATGACCGGCGCCGGCAAGTTCTTCATCAACATCGCTTTCGCGCTTTGCGGAACATTCCGCGGCGGCGCCGCCAAGGTCTGCATCTTCGCCAGCGGCCTGCTCGGCATGATGTCGGGCTCGATCATTTCCAACGTGCTCACAGCCGGCACCATGACCATTCCGGTCATGAAGAAGAGCGGCTTCCGCGCCTCATATGCCGCCGCCATTGAGGCCTGCGCTTCCACCGGCGCGGTGCTCGCGCCCCCGGTCATGGGGGCGACCGCGTTCGTCATCGCGCAATTCCTGAACGTCAGCTACGCGGAAGTCGCGCTCGCAGCGATTATCCCGGCGGCTCTCTATTATCTCGGACTTTTCATGCAGGTGGATTCCTACGCCGCGCGGCACAACCTCGCGGGCATTCCGCGCTCCGAGTTGCCGCGTGTGTGGGATACCGTGAAGGAAGGCTGGTACTATATTTTCGTCATCGCGCTGCTGATCGTGATGCTCCTGCATTTCAAGCGCGAGAGCCACGCACCCTTTTACGCGACTGCGCTGTTGCTGGTGCTGAATCAGCTGTTCTCCAAGGACACCCGCTGGACGCTTGCCACCATCAGCAAGTTCCTGGAAGTGAACGGGCGCACCTTCGTCGAACTGGTCGGCATCCTCGCGGGCTGCGGCCTGTTGATCGGCGCGTTCTCCATGACAGGCGTTATCTCCAGTCTCGCCAACGATCTGCTCACCATCGCCGGAGACAACGCATTCCTGCTGCTGGTGATGTGCGCCTTTACCAGCCTGGTGCTGGGCCTCGGCCTGACCACAACGGCCTGCTACATCTTCCTCGCCATCCTTGTCGCGCCGGCACTGGAGAAAGTCGGCCTCAACAAGATGGCCGTTCATATGTTCATCTTCTATTGGGGCATGCTGTCATCCATCACGCCCCCGGTCGCGATCGCGTCCTTCGCAGCAGCCGGTATCGCCGGTTCGCCTGCGATGAAGACGGGCTGGGAATCGATGTGGGTCGGCAGCATCATCTACTTCATCCCGTTCTTCTTTGTACTCAACCCCGCGCTCGTGCTGCAGGGCGATGCGCCCTACCTCACAGCGCTTGGCCTGATGGCGCTTGCCGGAATCGGCACCCTGTTCATCTGCGGCGGCATCCAGGGCTACCAGGCTTTCGTCGGCGACTTGCGGCGAACGGGAGCACTGGAGTGGCCGCTTCGGGTGCTGCTGGTTCTCGGAGGATTTGTTCTCGCCACGCCGGGCGGCGGCATCATGCCGATCTCGCAATGGCAGATCACTACGATCGGACTTGTTATTCTGGTTCCAACGCTGATCATCGCCTTCACCCTGGTGCAACGGAACCCCGTTACACCGTCGCAATTGTCAGCGCGCTAGTTGTGAACCGCGATCAATTGTGGCGATAGTTGGCGTTCTATAGCTCGCACGATGCTGTGGCGCGAAAAAACCGTGCATCCACGCCACACCCGGCGAAATACGATGCGTATGCCGCGGCTTGAAGGCTTGTATCTCGCATTCTGATGTGTTCGACCTATAGTCCAGTCAATTCGAACGCTGAATCTTGATAAGGGATACCGATGTTCAAAGCACTTCTTGCGACCACTCTGCTCGTCTCGGCGACCGTTGGCGCCTTCGCACAGGCCCCGGCTCCGCAGCGCGGCGGCACCCCGGAAGAACAGAAAGCCTGTGCTCCCGATGTTTCACGTCATTGCCGCCAGGTGATGAACGATGGCGATTTCGTGATTCTTGGTTGCCTGCAGGCCAACCGCGTCAAGATCAGCAAGAAGTGCGATGCTGTTCTCAAGAGCCACGGCCAGTGAGCCGCCGCATTCTTCCTGACTAGTACCGGATACTAAAATCAGCCTGACCTTTCGTCAGGCTGATTTGCTTGGTCAGGCCGTTTTTCTTGCCGCGTTGTCGACCAAAGTCTTGCCGAGCGACCAGATCGCGCCGGGCACGCGATGGCTGTTTTCGATCACCGTATCGAACGAGCTTGTGATCCAGTTGCAATCTTCCTGCGTGATCGTAAGGGCCGGCAGCAGCTTGATAGTATGGCTGGCGTGGCCGGACACCTGGCTGAGGATCTTGTGATCCTTGAACAGCGGGATCGTGATCAGCTGGCAGAACAGGCCCTTGCTCGCCGCTTCCAGCATGGTCCACGAAGCCTTGAGCGCCAGAGATTTCGGCGGGCCGAACTCGACACCGATCATCAGTCCCTTGCCGCGCACGTTCTTCAACAGCTCGTAGCGCGGGATCATCGCCGACAGGGTCGCGAGCAGCTCGGCGCCGCGCGCTGCTGCGTTCTCGATCACCTTTTCCTGCTTGAGCACTTCCAGCGTCGCGATACCCGCAGCCATGGCAAGATCGTTCTTGGAGAACGTCGATCCGTGCACGACGGCGCGATCCATACGATCGAAGATCTTGTCGAAGATCGCCTTGCGCGTGAGCACGGCTCCGACCGGGACGTGACCGCCGGAGAGTGACTTCGACAGCAACACCATGTCAGGTTCGACATTCCAGTGCTCGACCGCAAGAAAACGCCCGGTGCGACCCATGCCGGTTTGGATCTCGTCGGCAACAAAAATCGTGCCGTAGCGTTTGCAGAGCGCCGCCGCGCCGGCGAGATAGCCGTCGTCAGGCATGTTGACGCCCTTGCCCTGGATCGGCTCGACGATAAAGGCCGCGATCTGGCGGGACACCAGCGCCTTCTCAAGCGCGGCAAGATCATTGAACGGAATCGAGAAGCAGTCCGGCAGCAACGGCCCGAACCCGTCACGGAAATTCTTGTCGCCGGTCAGCGACAGCGAGCCGTAGGACAGTCCATGATAGCCATGGTCGCAATAGACGATACCGGTGCGACCGGTCGCGCCGCGCGCGAACTTGATCGCAGCTTCGACACATTCCGTCCCTGAATTCGCAAAAAACACCTTGTCCAGATATGGCACATGCGCGATCAGGCGCTCGGCCAGAATACCGGCAAGCGTGGACAGGTCGAGCTGCACGAGATTTGGAAGATCGCTGTCCAGGACGCTCTTGAGAGCTTCCTTGACGGTGGGATGATTGCGGCCAAGTGCGAAGACGCCAAACCCGCTCAACAGATCGAGGTAGCGATCGCCGTCGCGGTCGAACAGATACTGGCCCTGCCCGCGCTGAAAACCGACGTCATAGCCAATCGTCTTGAGAACCCGGACGAGCTGCTCATTGAGATATCGCGTATGCAGAGCATTGCGCTGGAATTGGCGGTCCGCGAACATCTCTGAAATGTCTAGATTTGGCTGCATGATGTCATACATACTTCGTTTGTCAGGCTTCTAGTCAACTGAAATTAGTATGTGCGTCGTTTTGTCAATCTCTGGAACAATGAACGACGTTTGTGTTTAAATTGGTTGCAATGCACGCGAGGATTCATGAAGAAACTGGCCTTTGGTGGAATGTTCTTGCTCGCTGCCGCCGGCGCGGCTTCTGCCGCCGAACCGTTGGGCGAATGGCGAGACGAGGACGGCAAGGCGACGATCCGAATCGTCGATTGCAATTCGAGGCTGTGGGGCGTTGTCGCCTCCGAATCCATCCCTGGCGGCCTGGACAAGAATAATCCCGACAAGGCGAAACGGACGCGTCCCCTGCTGGGCATGCCGATTCTCCTGAACATGAAGAAAGTCGAAGACGAGAAGGATAAATGGGAAGGCAAGGTCTACGACGCCACCAGCGGCAAGACCTATGATTCCTCGATCCAGCTCAAATCTGCCAACGCACTGCGCATCGAAGGCTGCGTCGCCATGATCCTTTGCGGCGGGCAGACCTGGACCCGCGTCGCTGAAACCACGCCGGCAGCTCCCGGCGGCGCCAAGACCGGCGCGCCCGGCACCAGTGCCGCTGCGCCGAAGACCCCTCAGCCGTTCCCGACCCCGATCGGGACACCGAAACCGGCCGCTCCGAAGGGCGGCGCGGCAAAGGCGGGATCGGCCGAAACCGCAACCTCCGAGGTATGCCTCCTCCCCGAGATCGCGAACGCGCCTCGCTGACAAACCAGGCTGAGCCGCGCTATTTATCGCGCGGCTTGCCCATGAGCGCCGGCTGAAACAGCACAGCCGCCGCCAGCGTCGTCACCAATGACAGCGCCAGCAACTTGCCCATGCTCGACGTGCCGGGATGGCTCGACAGCCACAGGCTGCCGAACGCCGTCGCAGTCGTCATGGCGCTGAAGAAGATCGCCCGCGTCAGGCTCGACTGCAGCAGGTCGGTCTGCCCCGCCCGCCACGCTGTCACATAGTAGATCTTGAACGCCACGCCGATGCCAAGCAGCAGCGGCAGCGCAATGATGTTGGCGAAGTTCATCGGCAGTCCGATCAGCACGCAGATCTCGAGCGTCACCACACCTGCCAGAACCAGCGGCACCAGCGTCAACAGCACGTCACCGATCCGCTTGAGCACAATCCAGAGCAGGATTGCGATCGATAGCAATGCCCAAAAACCGGCGTGGATGAATGCCCGGACAATGGTGTCGCCGGACTTCAAAATCGAAATCGGGCCACCGATCGCGTCAGGCTGAACCTTCAGGACGGCACCCGCAAACGCGCGCAGCGTGTCGTTGTCGTTGGGGTCACCCTTGGGCTGTGCTTCGACGCGCGTCCGGCCATCAGCAGACGTCCAGTCTTCCAGGATGTCCGGCGGAAGGGTCTTCACGCTCACAGGCTGCGCCTTGAGCAGACCGCGCACCTGATCCAGCGCCACGTTCAACGGTGAGATAAAGGTCGCGGTCGCCTTCTCGCGCGTGGCTTTTTCAGCCTGCGCAAGCTTGTCCAGCGCATTTGCGAGCCGGCGTGCGGCCACCGCACCCGGCCCCTTGTCGTCGCCCGCAGTCTTGCGCAGACTTTCCACCGAGCCCTTCAGAGCGGCGATATTTTCTTCGTCGGACGGTGCCGTGCCGCGCGATGTCTCGTTCAGAATCGGGTTGAGCGATGCTGCGGCCTTGCGGATGATCGCGAGCTTGGCCGGCTGATCGTCCGGAATGAAGGTATCCAGCGACACGGTCCGGGAGACTTCCGGAAGCTTGCTGAGCCGCTCCTGAATTTGCTTCGCCGCAGCCGTGGACGGAGCCATGACCTCGACGGCATTGGTGCCGGTATTGGGATCGCGGCGAAGATCCAGATACGTCGCAACTGACTCAACCTTCGCGCTGCGCAGGTTCATCGGATTGAAGTCGAATTGCAGGAAGTACAGCAACGGCAGACCCAGAACGGCGACGCCGAGTGTCGCTGCGACCACGCCGACGCGATGCTCCTCGAGGAAACGATCGACCGGCGCCAGAAACTTGAAGCCGAGCGGCTCAGCCTCGCCCGGAGGATTCAGAATCTTGAGCAACGCAGGCAGCACGGTGATGGCTGCGATGAACGCGATGATCATGCCAGCGCCGGCAATCTTCCCGAGCTCCGACACGCCTTTGTAATCGGTCGGCAAGAACGAGAGAAACCCGGCTGCCGTCGCCACCGCCGCGAGCGTGAGCGGAACGGCGGAATACTCGGCGGCTTTCTCGAGCGCCGGATCGAGCTGATCGATTTCATGGCGTTCGGCGCGATAGCGCACGCTGTACTGAATGCCGAAGTCGACCCCCAGACCGACGAACAGCACGAAGAACGCGATCGAAATCAGGTTGAACGCACCGACCAGCATCAGCCCGACGGCTGTGGTGATCGACAGGCCGATCACCAGCGTGATGAAAACCGCACCAATGATCTTGGATGACTTCAGCGCACACCACAGGATGAAGAGCACGATCAGGACCGTACCCGTGTGGGTCACAAGCGCCCCTTCCTGCACCGTCGCGAACTCATCATTTGCGATCGGAACCGGCCCCGTGAGACGGACCTTGGCGCTGTAATCCCCCGCGAGTTTGGCGTCTTCGGCCGCCTTGCGAATGGCATCGACCGCGGCGCCGCCCGGCTCCAGGGCCTTGAAGTCGAGCACAGGCCGTATCTGAAGCAGCGCACGGGTGTCGGCGGGCGTCAGCGGCTCGTTGCTGGAGAGTTCCTTCCAGGAGAAGGTCGCCGGCTTGTTCGCCACCACTTTCTCGACGGTATCGGCCACCAGGTTCAGCGGCCGTGCCATGGAATCGCGCGAATACTGTCCCCGCTGGGAACCAGCCAGACCGAACTCCAGAACGCCGGTCAGCCCCCGCAGGCTCGGGTCATCCACCAGAATGTCGAAAAGCGGGGCCGCCGAGGCCAACTGGCCGGTCTGCTTGGCCACCTCGGGGGTCGGCAGGAACAAAAGGCCGTTATTGTCGAAAAAGGCCCCGCCGCCCGGCCGCCTGATCGAAATGAACCTTTCGGTCTGTGGCCGCAACTTCTTCTCAAGGGCGTCGCCGGCCTGCCGGGCGAGTTCCGGCGTCGGCGCCTCCACAACGGCCAGAATCGAGTCGTTTCGGCCCGGAAAGGCCTTTTCGAAGTCGATTTCGCGCTTCCGCCAGTCCAGATTAGGGGAGATGAGCGTTGCAACATCGGTATTGATAGCGAAGTTCCGGTGGGAATAAACGCCTGCCGCGGCAGCCAGAGCCAAGCCAGCCACGAGGACCAGCCATGCATGGCGCGTGCAAAAACGAACAAGCGATACAATAGTCCTTGTCAGCACAGGTTTTCTTTCTATTTCTGGCGGCCAGCTTGGGGTAAGGCAACTGCCGGGGAGGCAAGCCGTTAACTTACTGATGCCTCAAACGATGCCCTTAAGTCACACAATAGTGGCTTTTAACCAGCAGTTCCTCAGAAGTACTGCTGCATAGCTGCAATAATGCTACACTGCAAAATGTTCTCGTCTTGTTCCACAGTCGCATTGGAAGCCTTGGTATGACCTCTTCAACCCCATTGCTCGACGCAATCAAGTCGCCCGCTGACCTTCGGAAGATGAAGGAAAGCGACCTGCCTCAAGTTGCGGCAGAACTGCGCGCCGAAACGATCAGCGCGGTTGCGGTAACTGGTGGTCATCTCGGCTCCGGTCTTGGTGTCGTTGAACTGACGGTTGCAATACATCATGTTTTTAATACGCCCGCCGACCGCGTCATTTGGGACGTCGGTCATCAGGCGTATCCGCACAAGATTCTGACCGAGCGCCGCGACCGGATTCGCACCCTGCGTCAGGGTGGCGGTTTGTCCGGTTTCACCAAGCGCGCAGAGAGCGAGTACGACTGTTTCGGCGCCGCGCACTCGTCGACCTCCATTTCCGCAGGCCTCGGTATGGCCGTCGCGCGCGACCTCGCCGGCGGCAACAACAACGTCATCGCGGTCATCGGTGACGGCGCCATGTCGGCCGGTATGGCCTATGAAGCGATGAACAATGCAGGTGCGATGGACTCGCGCCTGATCGTCATTCTCAATGACAACGAAATGTCGATCGCGCCGCCAGTCGGCGCGATGTCGTCCTATCTGTCGCGCCTGACGTCCAGCAACACCTACCGCTCGCTGCGCGAAATCGGCAAGCAGGTCGCCAAGCGCCTTCCGAAGTTCATCGAAAAGGGCGCACAGCGCGCCGAGGAATACGCCCGCGGCATGCTGTCGGGTGGCACGCTGTTCGAGGAACTCGGCTTCTTCTATGTCGGCCCGATCGACGGCCACAACCTCGACCATCTCCTGCCCGTTCTCAAGAACGTACGGGATTCGAAGGTCGGCCCGACCCTGATCCATGTGGTGACCGAAAAGGGCAAGGGCTATGTCCCGGCCGAGTCCTCGGCCGACAAGTATCACGGCGTGGTCAAGTTCGATGTCGCCACCGGCAAGCAGGCGAAAGCCCAGGCCAACGCGCCCGCCTACACCAAGGTGTTCGGCCAGAGCCTGGTCCAGGAAGCCGAAAAAGACGACAAGATCGTCGCGATCACCGCCGCCATGCCATCTGGCACCGGCGTCGATATTTTCGGCAAGGCTTTCCCCGAGCGGACCTTCGACGTGGGTATCGCCGAGCAGCATGGTGTGACGTTCGCCGCTGGCCTTGCTTCCGAAGGACTGAAGCCATTCGTTGCCATTTATTCCACGTTCCTGCAGCGCGCCTACGACCAGGTCGTCCATGACGTCGCCATTCAGGGTCTGCCGGTCCGGTTCATCATCGACCGGGCGGGCCTCGTCGGCGCAGACGGACCGACCCATGCGGGTTCGTTCGACATCGCCTATCTCGGCTGTCTGCCCGGCATGGTGCTCATGGCCGCTGCCGACGAGGCTGAACTGGTTCACATGGTCGCGACGGCTGCCGCCATCGACGATCGTCCGTCCGCCATCCGCTTCCCGCGCGGCGACGGTGTCGGCGTCGACTTGCCGTCGGTTGGCGTTCCGCTTGAAATCGGCAAGGGCCGCATTGTTCGCGAAGGCTCGTCGGTCGCCCTGCTCTCGCTCGGCACCCGGCTTCAGGAATGCCTGAAGGCTGCAGACATTCTAAAATCCCACGGCTTGACCGCCACTGTGGCTGATGCACGCTTCGCCAAGCCGATCGATACGGACCTGGTCCTGCGTCTGGCGCGCGATCACGACGTGCTCGTCACCATCGAGGAAGGTTCGATCGGGGGCTTCGGGGCGCAGGTCTTGCATACCCTTGCAGAGAACGGCGCGCTCGATAAGGGACTGAAGGTTCGCTCCATGGTTCTGCCAGATACGTTTATCGATCAGGACAGTCCGGCCGCGATGTACGCAAAGGCCGGCCTCGACGCCAAGGGCATCGTGACGCGTGTCTTCGAGGCACTGGGCCGCGAAGGCGAGATCAGCGCGGTGCAGCTTGCTTAATCCCGTGCCCCAAAAAGCCGAGATGAAAATCCTGCTGGCTCAGCCACGCGGGTTTTGCGCTGGCGTTGTGCGCGCGATCGAGATCGTCGAACGCGCGCTCGAGAAGTATGGGCCGCCGGTCTATGTCCGTCACGAGATCGTGCACAACAAGTACGTTGTCGAAAGCCTGAAGGCGAAAGGCGCGGTTTTCGTCGAGGATCTGCACGAAGTGCCGGCCAACGCCATCACCGTGTTCAGCGCCCATGGCGTCGCCAAGAGCGTCGAGGAAGAGGCTGCGGCCCGTAGCCTCCCCGTCCTGAACGCGACCTGCCCTCTCGTGACCAAGGTCCACAATCAGGGCAAGCGCTACGTCTCCAAGGGACGCAAGCTGGTCCTGATCGGCCATGAAGGCCACCCGGAAGTCGTCGGCACCATGGGACAGGTCCCCGGCCCCGTCATCCTCGTGCAGAGCGTCGAGGACGTCGCCGCGCTCGATCTGCCGAGCGACGAGCCGATGGCCTACATCACCCAGACCACGCTGAGCGTGGACGACACCCGCGACATCATCGCCGCGCTTGAAGACCGTTTCAGCGACCTCGAAGGCCCCGACACCCGCGACATCTGTTACGCGACACAAAACCGCCAGTCTTCGGTGCGAGACCTCAGCAAGCTCGTCGACGTCATTCTGGTTGTCGGCGCCACCAACAGCTCCAACTCCAACCGCCTCCGCGAGATCGGGACCGAAGTCGGCGTCCCGAGCTACCTCATCGCCGACGGCAGCCAGCTCAATCCTGAATGGTTGAAGGACGCGAAGACCGTCGGCATCACCGCAGGCGCCTCGGCGCCGGAGGTGCTGGTGGACGATGTGATTGACGCCCTGCGGAGAATCGGACCGGTGACAGTGTCCGTGCTGCCGGGCCGGGAGGAAAATATCGAGTTCAGACTGCCAGCCGAGCTGACCCAACGTCAGCCGCGCCTCTCTCCCGTGATGCAAGAAAGATAAACATTCATGGCGATACCGTTTTTCAAAGAGATCAAGATCGGCTCGTATCTCGTCAAGCAGAAGCTGCTCGGCCGGAAGCGTTATCCTCTGGTGCTGATGCTGGAGCCGCTATTCCGCTGCAACCTCGCCTGTGTCGGTTGCGGCAAGATCGACTATCCCGATGCGATCCTGAACCGCCGCATGTCGGCGCAGGAGTGCTGGGACGCCGCCGACGAGTGCGGCGCGCCGATGGTCGCAATCCCGGGCGGCGAGCCGCTGATCCACAAAGAGATCGGCGAAATCGTGCGCGGCCTGGTCGCGCGCAAGAAGTTCGTCTCGCTCTGCACCAACGCGCTGCTGCTCGAGAAGAAGCTCGATCTGTTCGAGCCCTCGCCTTATCTGTTCTTCTCTGTCCATCTCGATGGCCTGAAGGATCACCACGACAAGGCGGTGTCGCAGAAGGGCGTGTTCGACCGCGCCGTGTCCGCGATCAAGGCTGCCAAGGCACGCGGTTTCACCGTCAACGTCAACGCGACCATCTTCGACGGCCATCCGGCCGAGGAGATCGCCAAGTTCCTCGACTTCACGACTGAACTTGGGGTCGGTGTCTCGATGTCGCCCGGCTACGCCTACGAGCGCGCGCCGGATCAAGAGCACTTCCTGAACCGCACCAAGACCAAGAAGCTGTTCCGCGACGTGTTCGCGCTCGGCAAGGGCAAGAAGTGGAATTTCATGCACTCCGGCCTGTTCCTCGACTTCCTCGCCGGCAACCAGAACTTCGAATGCGAGCCGTGGGGCATGCCTGCCCGCAACATCTTCGGCTGGCAGAAGCCCTGCTACCTGCTCGGTGAAGGCTATACCAAGACCTTCAAGGAGCTGATGGAAACCACCGACTGGGACACCTACGGCACCGGCAAGTACGAGAAGTGCGCGGACTGCATGGCCCATTGCGGCTACGAGCCGACCGCTGCAAACGCGGCTGTCAGCAACCCGTTCAAGGCATTGAAGGTCTCGCTGTTCGGCATCAAGACCGAGGGCCCGATGGCTCCGGAGATCGATCTCTCCAAGCAGCGGCCGGCGCAGTACGTGTTCTCTTCGGAAGTGCAGAAGCGCCTGTCGGAGATCCGTGCCGACGAGGCGAAGGCAGCGGAAGCCAAGGCCGCGAAGCTCGCGGCACAGACCGCAGCTCCGGCCACCAACGCATCGACCGCGGCGTGATTTTCAGACCGCACGCATTCAAAAGGCGCGAGCGTTGCTCGCGCCTTTTTTGTTGCGCAACCAGCTCAATGGAAGCGCCTGCGATGCAGGCATGATCGAACTCCCTCCCCCCAACGGGAGAGGTGAAGCGAACGTGACTTAGACCGTAGTTCGGGAAATCAGCCCAATGCCTCGCGGCAGCCCTTCAGTGAGCGCAGCGCACGGCTGAAGTCGCGCCCCGTCGAAATCAGATGCGGAATCGTCTTCGGGTTGCGCGCGATGCCGCGCATCACCTTCCACATGTCGACACTGCCGTTCGGCTTGATGGCATTCATCGTCAGTTCCGGCAACGCACGATGCGCCGGGTCGCTGATCACGCGTACCGCCGCAAACGGCAGGCCGTTGTACTCGGCATATCTCGCAGCGATATGGCTCTCCATATCGACCGCATCGGCGCCGGTGGTGGCGCGCAGCGCAGCCTTGGCCACCTGACCTGTCACGACCTCTTCGACACCGGCAAGGACGCCAGAAACGATCGAGCGGCGGCGTTTCGCCGGCAATGCGACGAGATTCTCCGTCAGCGACGCCTCGGTCGACCAGCGCCGTTTCGCGGTCACGATATGAGAAGCGACAACGACGTCACCTGACTTGAGCGAGGGATTGAGACCGCCGGCGACGCCGAAGCTCACGATGCCGCGAATGCTCGCCGGATCGAACGACGTCATCATTTCGCGGAGCTGTACTGGATTGCTTGAACTGCAGATGACGGTGAGACCGGGGCCGGCAGCGATGCGGGCCTCCTGTTTCAAGCCAGTAACAATCAGGACTGGCAGCCCGTCGTGTGCGGCGTCCCCGCCCGCGCCTATAATCACATTCCGATCCCCACGAAGCGACTGTTAGTATTGCGCAAATTTCGATACCGCGCCAGCGCCCACAAGGGGAAGAACTTAGAATATCCGTGGTATCGCAAATAGAACACACGTGGGAACCCGCCGCCGGTGTACTGCGGCTCGCTCCAAAGCCCGTCTTTGCCCTGGAATTGAATCAAATAGGCGATACCGCGCTGAGTCGCGGGATGGTCCACCTTCCCGGCCGCCATCAGGGCCAGCGTGGCCCAGGCCGTCTGTGAGGCGGTCGAATCAGACTTCTCATAGCCTCGGTAATCGAGCCGGTAGCTGTTGCCATCCTCGCCCCAGCCGCCGTCGCTGTTCTGGATCGAGATCAGCCAGTCGGCAGCCTTCGCGATCACCGGGTCCGCATGATCGACACCGGCGGCGTTCAGCGCACAGAGCACCGACCATGTGCCGTAGATGTAGTTGACGCCCCAGCGTCCGAACCATGAGCCGTCGGGCAATTGCGTCCGGCGCACATACTCGACCCCGCGCGCCAGCGGCTCGCTGGTCTTCACCGTCTCGCCAAGCTGCGCCAGCATCGAGACGCAGCGCGCGGTGACATCCTCGGTCGGCGGATCGAGCAGCGCGCCATGGTCCGAAAACGGAATGTTGTTGAGATAGTACTCGAGGTTGTCGGCGTCGAACGCCGCCCAGCCGCCGTCCTTGCTTTGCAGGCCGTCGATCCACTCGCGGCCGCGCGCGATCGACTCGTCGAACTTGGTGCCAGCGTTCAGCGTGCCGCGTGCCCGGTCCATCGCCATGACTACGACAGCGGTGTCGTCGAGATCGGGATAATGCGCGTTGTTGTACTGGAAGGCCCAGCCGCCGGGACGCACGCCCGGCCGCTTCTCGATCCAGTCGCCCTCGACGTCGAGCACCTGTTTCGGCTTGAGCCATTCCAGCGCGGCTTTCGCAGAGGCGACCTCCTTCTCACCGCCAACCTCGATCATGGCGTGCGCGGTCAGCGCGGTGTCCCAGATCGGCGACACGCAGGGCTGGCAGTAAGCCTCGTCGTCCTTGATGACGAGCAGGTTCTCAATCGACTGCCGCGCCAGCACATAATGCGGATGATCCTTCGGATAACCGAGCAGATCGTACATCATCACGGTGTTGGCCATCGCCGGGAAAATCGCACCCAGACCGTCAACCCCGTTGAGGCGCTCGGTGACGAACGCCACGGCCTTGTCGATGGCGCGCTGACGCGGGGCTTTCGGGAACAGCGGATCGACAACGCGCAAGATCTTGTCGAGAAGATTGAAGCCCGTAAACCAGAGCTGACTCTGATGCGGCGCCTTCGCCGACATGCCGATCGTCTTCGGGTCTTCCAGGAACAGTTCATCGATACCGACGCCGAGCGGATTGCGCGCGCGCGGCTTCTTGTTCATCAGCACCAGCAGCGGCACGATCACGGTGCGCGCCCAGTACGAAATCTTGGTCAGGTGAATGGGAAACCAGCGCGGCAGCAGCATGATCTCCACCGGCATCATCGGCGCCGCGCGCCATGTCACGACGCCGAACAGCGCGAGCATGATGCGGGTGAACACGTTGCTCTTGATCGCGCCGCCGCGGCGAAGCATTTCCTCGCGCGCCTTTTTCATATGCGGCGCATCGGGCGAATCACCGATCATCTTCAGCGCGAAGTAAGCCTTCACGCTGGCGCTCATATCGAACTCGTGGCCGTAGAACAGCGACCAGCCGCCATTCTCGTTCTGGATACGGCGGAGATAGTTCGCGATCTTGGCTTCCAACGCAGTGTCGATCGGCTCGGCCAGATAGTGCCGCAGCAGGACATACTCCGCCGGAATCGTGGCGTCGGCTTCAAGCTCGAACACCCAGTGGCCGTCGGGCTTGCGATGGTTCAGCAGAGCGCGGCTCGCTGCCGCGATGCTGTCTTCGAGGGCTGGCGCGCTCGGCGCAGCATCGGCCTTATGGTCTTCGAGGAGAGTCATGGAACTCCGTAAAATGCTGATTTTACTGCATTCTCAGGGCCATATCGGCAGCCCTATCGCCAGAGCGGATCGACCCTTCAATGGTCGCTGGCAGTCCCGTATCAGTCCAGTCGCCCGCGAGGAACAGGTTTTTCCACTCGGTGACCGTCCCTGGACGCATGGCATTTTGTTCCGGAGTTGCCTCAAATGTGGCTCGGCGCTCGCGCACGATCTGCCACGGCGGCAACGGGCCTTCCGCCACTTCGTCACTGATGCCCGCGGCCTTGCAGATGTCGCGCCAGATATCGCGGGCAAGCTGCTCGCGGGGCACATTCACCAGCCGATCGGCATCGCTGATGGTGATGGACAGCCGCTGCGGAAATGCGAACAGCCATTCGATCAGCCCGCCGATCACACCCATCATCGGCGGCATGTTGTCCGGCGGATCGTAACGGAAATGCGCGTTGACGATGGCGCGGAACTTGGTCGGCGTCTTGAGTCCCGGCAGGATCGATGCCGCCGAGCGCGGCGGAACCGCGAGCACGACAACGTCGCCGGGCGCGACAGCAATCGTGTCGTCGACGAATTCCAGCATCGAGATGGATTCGCCGGCCATCAGCACCTGACGCAGTTCGTGGCCAAGGTTGACCGTTCCGCCCTTCTCGCGGATCAGCTTGATTGCAGGATCGACCAGCACCGTGCTCAAGCCTTCGCGGGCGATCAGTGGGCGGCATGACTTGCCGCCAGCCAGCAGCGTCTCACGCACGATGGCACCAGCGAGGCCTGCGGAGCCATCCGGCGGATCGACGTTCAGCGCCGCGAGCATCAAAGGCTGTACAAGCCTCTCATAAAGCTTGCCCTCGCATTTGATCGTGTTGCCAATCAGTGCATCGTTGCCGGCCCAGGCGAGCGGAGCCAACGCGAGATAATCGCCCACACCCGTGTCAGGCACGCGGCGCGACTTGTCGAACAGCCACGTCGGAATGCGTCCGTTGCCAAGATCGAGCATCCAGCGTTTGCCCGCTTTCAGATCGATAAAATCGAATTGCGCGCGCTCAGGCCCAACGAGACCGTCCTCGCTTCCGATCGCCAGCGCATAGGAGCGCGCGTGAAGATTGCCCGACAGCAGCAGGTGATTGCCGTTGTCGATGACCATGTCGGTCGCGCCATCGTAATAGGAGCGGCAGCGGCCACCGGCCTGCTGCGTCGCCTCGTGGACGTGAACCTCGAATCCTGCATTCGCGAGCCGAACGCCCGCGGACAGGCCGGAAACCCCGGCACCGATGATATGTGCTTTTGCCATCAGATGAATGCGTACCGAATGAGAATGAAAATCTTGGTGGCCTTGCTGAGCTTGACCGGCTTGCGCGGCAGCGCGAAGCCGCGCTCCACGAGCTTTTCGAGGATCGCGTGATAATATTCCGACATGATTTTCGGCGCGCGAACAACACGGCGCGAGTTGCGCGCCATAATGTCGTTCGACTTGGCGAAATGGTCTCGCGCCTGCTTCAGAATGCCTTCACACGCACGCGGCAGCCGCGGATCGGATGCAACCACCAATGGATCGTTGGACATGATCCCGGCGGCGTTGAGACTTTCGCGCGGCAGATAAAGCCGGCCGATCCCGGCATCTTCGTCAATGTCGCGCAGGATGTTGGTCAACTGGAGCGCGCGGCCGAGATGATGCGCAAGCAAAATTCCGTCTTCCTCGCCGAGGCCGAACACCCGCACGGAGAGCCGCCCCACTGCGCTCGCGACGCGATCGCAATAGAGATCGAGCGTCCGCGCGTCGGGCGCGCGGATGTCGGCGGGAACGTCCATTTCCATGCCATCGATGATGGCGATGAAGTCTTCGCGCCGCAGACCGAACTGCTTTACCGACGGCACATAGTCGCGCAGATGTTGAGGTGGTTTCCCGGCATAAAGCGCATCGATATCGCGCCGCCATTGATCCAGCGCCTTGAGGCGTTCAGGGCGCGGACCATCGGAGTCGGCGATGTCATCGACCTGACGGCAGAAGCTGTAGATGTAGAACATCGCATCGCGCTGTTCGCGCGGCAGGATACGCATCGCCGCGTAGAATGAACTACCCGAGGCGACGCCCTGTACATTCGCTTCCGGCGCGGCTGCGTGCGGCGCTGTGCTGCTCGTTGAGGTCATGTCAGATCACGCGCCCGGTGCTGGCGGGACGTGGGGCCTGCCCCGTCATGCGCCGGAACAGCCCGCTCGCCATGGCGGACAGCGCGACGCCCGCCATCTGCCCCTTTGAGAGATGGACGTTCTCGCTGAGCGGATCGCGCACTTTCAGCAGGTTGACGATCCTATCGGCGAAGGCATCGATCACGCAAACCTCCAGAGCGAACCGGGTGTCCTTGATCTCGCCTGGAAGCGACCGGCCCTCATGCAGCAGGGTCTCAGTGCGCCGCGCCAGCGCATGCAGGCATTTCAGCAGCGCGGGGGTGGAGCGCGCTTCGCCAAGCATTTCGACGGTGGCGCCCGAGGCCGCCAGCACATCGCGCGGGATGTAGACCCGATTGAGATTGCGATAATCCTTGCCGCAATCCTGCAGATGATTGTTGATCTGCAAAGCGGCGCAGATTGCGTCGGACGCTGCCCAGGTCGAACGGTCTTCGCCATGAACGTCGAGCATAAAGCGGCCGACCGGCATCGCCGACAGCGAGCAGTAATGGATCACTTCATCCCAGTTCTCATAGCGCAGCTTGGTGACATCGAGACGAAATGCGTTCAGCAGATCCTGTGCGTGCTTCGGCGACATGCCACGCTCGGCGAACGCACGGCGCAGCGTCACTGCCTCCGGCTGGGTATCGCCCTTGCCGAGCAGTTCGGCTTCCAGCAGGTCGAGCTTGTCAAGCTTCTCCTGCGCGGGCAGCGTCGCGTGATCGGCGACATCGTCGCCGGTGCGCACGAAATTGTAGAACGCAAGGATCAGCGCCCGGTGGCGAGGATGGATGATCCACGACGCGACCGGGAAGTTCTCGTCCTTGTGGCCTTTGCCTGAACGCAATTCGCCTGCTGTTGTCATTACGAACTGGACACCTGTGCCTGAGCGCGGCCTTTCCACATTCCGCCACGCCCCTGAAAATGCTGGATCGCGGAGTTGACCGTGAACACCATGTAAGCGACTGCGATTGCGGGAAGCGCCGGTCCCCAAAGAGCCGACTGCCCATAGTACCGCAGCGTGGGCTGGAACGCGAGCGCCATCAGCAGCCACGCGGCCGCCGCAAATACCGCCGCAAGACCGTGACCGAACAGCGCGATAAGGACCGGTGCGAGGAACACGACACTCATCGCGATGATCGTGCCGATCAGAAGCACCAGCGAATAGCGCAACTGCGCATAGGCCGAGCGCGAAATCATCCGCCCGACATCAGCGACGGTATCCGACGCCCGAACGCTTTTGACGTGCTGCGAGAAACCGAGCCACACCGGTCCCTGCGTCTTCAGCCGCGCCCCGAGCGCGCAGTCGTCAATCAGCGATCCGCGAATGGCGTCGATGCCGCCGGCGTTCTTCAGCGCGTCCCATCGCGCAAGAATGCAGCCGCCTGCCGCCGCGCCAGTCGAACGCGTGCGGCTGCGCACCCAGCCGAACGGATAAAGCATTCCGAAGAAGAAGATGAAGGCCGGGATCAGATACTTTTCGGCAAAGCTCTCACAGCGGAGCGTCGCCATGATCGACGTCATCGCGAGTTTTTCGTTCTGTGCGCGGGCCACCAGCCGCATCAGCACATCACCGGAGTAAACGATGTCAGCATCCGTCAGAAGAACATATTCAGGCTGCGCCGTGCTGCTTTCGACCAGCGTGAGCCCCTGCTTGACCGCCCAGAGCTTGCCGGTCCAGCCGGGCGCCAGCGGGCGGCCTTGCAGCACCGTGAGGCGATCCGATGCGCCGATCGCTGCCGCAGCATTGCTTGCGATCTGCGAGGTGCCGTCCTGGCTTTGATCGTCGACCAGGATCATCGACAACGTGCCGGGATAGGACTGGCTCAGGATCGAGGTCACGCAGGCGCCGACGCCCGCAGCCTCATCGCGTGCCGGCACGACGACGGCGATCGGCGGCCAGGTCATGAAGCCGGGCGCAGGCGCAAGGTCATCGAACTTCTGCGTTCGCCAGAAGTCGCCCCGGGCCACAATCAGATAGACCCAGATCGCCAAGGCTACGGCAGCGGTGACCAATGGTATTTCAGCGGACAATTCGGGCTCGCGAGCAGGTTTGGGACGGCGGCAACGGTGGGCCTCCGCCGCAGTCGATTAGCAGGTTCGCGGCCCTTAAGACAATCCTCCATTGAGATGAAATATTCTTGTAATTTCAGTTGTTTATTGGCGTGTTTGGCGCCCAAAACACGCCCCGACGGTTTCGGGGAACCCGTCACACATTCTGACCGGCGGCAAACCCCGATGACCAGGCCCACTGGAAATTGAAACCGCCAAGATGGCCGGTGACGTCGATCACCTCGCCGATAAAAAACAATCCCGGGACGGATCTCGTTTCAAAAGTCTTTGACGACAGTTCTGCCGTGTCGACCCCGCCCAGCGTCACCTCCGCTGTCCGGTAGCCTTCGGTCCCGCGCGGCGTCACCTGCCACCGGTTCACGAGCGCAGCCACCGTCTGCAATTGGCGGTCGGACATGTCCGCCATTCGCGACACTCCACCGCCTGCCTCTGCGATCCTCTGCGCAAGCCGCGACGGCAATAGCCGCGCAAGCCCGGTCGCCAGCTCCTGGCGAGGATGATCGCGCCGCAATTCTTTCAGCGCCGCGAACACATCGATGCCCGGCACCATATCGATCTGAATGTCATCGCCGTCGCGCCAATAGGATGAAATTTGCAGGATCGCCGGACCGCTCAATCCGCGGTGGGTAAACAGCATCGCCTCGTCAAACTGCACCCCGTCGCAACTCACCACGGCATCGACCGCGACACCTGCGAGATCCTTTGACCGCGCCAGCAGCGCTTCGTCGAACGTCAGCGGCACCAGTCCTGCGCGCGGCGGGATGATCTTGAGGCCGAACTGCTCGGCGATTTTGTAGCCGATACCGCTCGATCCCATTTTCGGAATCGAAGGACCGCCTGTGGCGATCGCCAGCGATTGCCCGCGAATCTCGCCGCGATCGGTGACGATGGAGAATCCGCCCTCACCCTTTGCGACTGTTGAAATCCTTGTGCCCGGATACAGCGTCACACCTGCGGCGGCGCACTCATCGAGCAGCATGTCGATGATCCGCTGCGAGGAGTCGTCGCAGAACAATTGCCCGCGCGTCTTCTCATGATAGGCGATGCGGTGATTCTCAACCAGCGCGATGAAATCGTGCTGGGTGTATCCGCTCAGCGCGGATTTGCAGAAATGCGGATTGCGGGACAGGAAGTTCGCGGGCGTGGTGTGCAGGTTGGTGAAATTGCAGCGGCCGCCGCCGGAAATGCGAATTTTCTCGGCGGGCCGCTTCGCCTGCTCGATCACAGCCACGCGCCGGCCGCGGCCACCGGCAATGCCGGCGCACATCAAACCCGCCGCGCCTCCGCCGAGGACAACGACGTCGTAAACCGATGGCTGTTTCATGAATGTTCTGACGGCAGGACGGCCGGCGCAGCCGTCATGCGCACATCATTCAGCGGCGACAGGCATGTCCCGCAATCTGGTCGAATAATACGATGCATTCTGCTGCCCGCTTGAGGCGTCCCGGGCGAACACTATCAGATGGTGCGCGACCAGACCAACGCTGATGACGCGCTCGATATCGCCGGTTTTCAGGCGCGGCCATGCGAACTTCCAGAACTCGCGGCGATAGTCGCTCTTCATCCCGACATGCCAGATGATGTTGGAGAGCATCGTCATGCCGCGCTTGATGTTGCGCCAGGACAGACGCTGCTTGCTGTTCGGCGGCTGGAAGCGGTTCGGATAGGTCTCGCGCACCTGATGCTCGAACCGCGCGAACAGCTTCTCCGGCTTATAGGCCCGGCCCATGCATTCACGCCATGTCGATACGACGTGATCGTAAGGCAGGAAGAAATCGACATTGGAGTCCCGGTCGGAGTCCTCGATCAGACGACCCTCGCGCTTCAGCCGGTCATACAGCGGCGTGCGCGGCAGGGCCTGCAGCAGATTGATGGTCAGCAGCGGAATCTGGGACTGGTCGATGAATTCGAGAATGCCCTCGCCCGCGTCGACCTTGTCGGTATCGAGGCCGAGAATGATGCCGGACACGACTTCCAGTCCGTAGCTGTTCAGCGTCTGCACGCCCTCCAGGATCGGCACCATCATATTGTGCTGCTTCGACATCGCTTTGAGCGCATCAGGGTCCGGAGTTTCGATTCCCGCGAACAATGTCGTGAAATAAGCGTCGCGCATCCGCGACAGGATTTCTGGACGCTTGGCGATGTTCAGTGTCGCCTCACAGGCGAACTGAATCGAATATCCATTGCGCTTCTGCCATTCGACCAGATGCGGCAGCAGATCCAGCGTTGCTTTCCGGTTGCCGATGAAATTGTCGTCGACGAAGTAAACCGCACCGGCGAGACCGCACTCCAGCATTTTATCCAGTTCAGCAATCACCTGCTCCGGCGACTTGAGGCGCGGGTTGCGGCCGTAAAGCGCCGGGATGTCGCAGAATTCGCACTGATAGGGACAGCCCGACGAGAACTGGATGCTGCCGATGAAGTATTTATTGAGCGGGAGCAGCTCATAGGCGGGAAGCGGAAACTCCGACATCTCGCGGCGCTCTTTCGTGGTCAGCACCACTTGCCGGTCAGGCCGCGCGGAATCCCGCCCAAGACGCCGGAACAACTCGTAGGTTGCGTCGCCGAGTTCGCCAACATGCAGGTAGTCGAAGTCCGGATAATATTCCGGGCACGCGCTGACCGAGGGACCGCCGAGCGCCACCGCAAGATCATGTGCATGCGCCCGCCGGCAAATGTCGTTGATCTGCGGCCGCTGGATATGCATGCCGCTGACGAACACCGCGTCGGCCCAGATGAAGTCCTCATCGGTCGCCGCCCGGATGTTCTCATCAAGAAAACGGACCTCCCAGCCCGCCGGAAGCGAGGCCGCGATCAGCAGCAGGCCCTGCGGGGGCATGAAAGCCTGAACGCCGTCGGTCAGGGGGTATGCGTATTCGAAAGTGCCAAATGAGGGGGAATATCTGGGAAAAACACAAAGGATACGGCGAAGGGAAGGACTTACCACGTCTCTCATCAGGCCCCCTGCTCTCGAGATGTGCAGTTGCGCTAAGAACGGGCCATAATTCCGGTGAGATTAGGGCGCTTCCGAGGAAGCAGACCCGCGCTCAGCGCAGCCATACTCAGATAAGCAAGCTGCGGACCATTCCAAGAACAACCTTCGTTCAACGGTTTGGTTCCTCCGGTTCCAATCCCTTATCAAAGGCTGCTATCGTCGCGGGACAAAAAGACACGCGCCCTGCGGAGGAGAGCCCCATGACACAGACCAATCGCCAGATCTTGCTGGTCGAAAAGCCCACCGGCAAGCTGTTGCCGCAGAATTTCAAAATGGCGGAAGCCGCCATTCCCGAGCCGAAGGACGGCGAGGTCCTGTTGCGGGTGCTTTACATCTCGCTCGACGCCGCCAACCGGGCCTGGATGCAGGGTGCGACCTATCGCGCCGCCGTCGAGGCTAATACCGTGATGGCGGGCGGTGCGATTGCTGAAGTGGTGAAGTCCAGTGCACCCGGCTTCGCCCCCGGCGATCTGGTGTTCGGCGATACCGGCTGGCAGGACTATGCCGTGGTGCGCGCCAAGAATCTGGTCAAAGTACCGCGCATCGATCCGATCACAAATCTGCTGAGCGTCTACGGCGTCGCGGGTCTCACCGCCTATTTCGGTCTGCTCAATGTCGGCAAGCCGAAGGCCGGGGAAACCGTTGTGGTATCCGCAGCGGCCGGATCGGTCGGCTCGTTCGTCGGCCAGATCGCCAAGATCAAGGGCTGCCGCGTGGTCGGCATCGCGGGCGGCAAGGAGAAGTGCGACTGGCTGGTCTCTGAACTCGGCTTCGATGCAGCCGTCGATTACAAGGCCGAGCCGGTGTTCAAGGCGCTGAAGGCCGCCGCGCCGAACGGCATTGATGTCTACTTCGACAATGTCGGCGGCGATATTTTCGAGGCCTGCCTGCCTCAGATGAACCAGCACGGCCGCATTTCCTGCTGCGGAGCGGTCTCCGCCTATGACGGCACCCCGCCCGCTCATGGCCCGCGTGGCGTGCCGGGACTGATCGTGGTTAAACGCCTCACTGTGCAGGGCTTCATCTTCACCGACTTCAACGACCAGCGCGAGGCCGCGCTCGCCGATCTTCAGGCATGGGTCAAGGCCGGCAAGATCAAGGTGCAGGAAGATATCATCAACGGCCTGGAAAACACGCCAAAGGCGCTGATCGGACTTCTGGCCGGCGAGAACCGCGGCAAGCGGATGGTCAAGGTGTAACGACCACTTCGACCGAAGTTCCATTCCGTTCAAAAATGCATGTGTCACCACCGCACAAACGCATAACGCCGATGAGGTGAGTGGCACGTACATTGCTGTGTTTTCTCCAAACATGGAGAAAACCGGCATGAGTCTCACCACCGATCTCAAGACAAGCAACGCGCGCTGGATTCAACTGTTGCTGGGCGTCATCGCGATGATGGCGATCTCCAGCCCGCAATATGTCTGGACGCTGTTCGTCAAATCCTTCCAGACCACAACAGGCGCAACGCTTCCCGCGATCCAGATCACCTTCTCGTTGCTGATCGTCCTGCAAACATGGCTGTCGCCAGCACAAGGCTGGCTGATCGACCGTTTCGGACCAAAGCTCCTGATCGCCGCAGGCACCGTTCTGAGCGGACTGGGATGGGTACTCTCGGCCTATGCAACATCGCTGACCGCGCTTTATGCAACCTATGGCTTGTTTTGCGGCATCGGCACCGGCATCGTTTATGTTGGCATCGTCGGCCTGATGGTGCGCTGGTTCCCGGACCGGCGCGGTTTCGCCACGGGGATGGTTGCCGCCGGATATGGCTTCGGCGCTATCCTGACCACGTTCCCGATCGACGCCATGCTGAAGAGTTCGACGTATCAGTCGACGCTGATCACCTTCGGCATCATTCTCGGCGCCGTTGGCCTTCTGGCCGCGCTCGGTTTGCGCAATCCCAAAGCCGGAGAGACCGCGGCAGCGGCGACCTCGATCAAGGTCGCAACCTCGGCCGTCGATTACGAACCGAAGCAGATGTTAAAGACACCGATCTTCTGGCTGATGTTCATCATGATGACGATGATGTCCACCGGCGGGCTGATGGTGATTTCGCAGTTCGCAAATTTCACCAAGGATTTTGGAGTCGCCAATGTGATGGTCTGGGGTCTGGCGGCACTGCCGCTCGCACTCACCATCGATCGCATCACCAATGGACTGACCCGGCCATTCTTCGGCTGGGTGTCGGATCGCATCGGACGTGAGAATACGATGGGCCTCGCGTTTATCTTCGAAGGCATCGCCATCGCATTGATGGTCGCCTTCCGCGACAACGCGCTTGCGTTCGTGCTGCTGTCGGGCATCGTCTTCTTTGGCTGGGGCGAGATCTTCTCGCTGTTCCCCTCCACCCTGACCGACACCTTCGGCACCAAGAACGCGACCACGAATTACGGGTTTCTCTACATGGCCCAGGGCATCGGTTCTGTGCTCGGCGGCCCGGTTGCAGCAATGATCCGTGAATCCACCGGGAGCTGGATGCCGGTCTTCGGCCTGATCATCGTCATGGATGTGCTGACCGGCCTGCTCGCCCTGTTCGTCTTGAAACCATGGCGAATGGCCTGGTTCGGGCACGCCGCACCCGGCATACCTCTGGCTGCCCCCGCCGAATAGGTTTCTTAGCAAATCCACGCCAAAATGCCCGGTGAAAACCGGGCATTTTGCGGTTTGCCAAAAGTGAAGTATTCACTTACATAGAGCGTCGCGTCCATTGCTGGCGCATCAACGCTGGACCATGGATACGACCAATGCTGAATACGCCTCGCTCCCTCCGCGGCATGGTAACCTCGCCGCATCATCTCGCCTCCGAGGCCGGACTGCGCGTGCTGCGCGAAGGCGGCAATGCCATTGAGGCCACTCTGGCGATGGCAGCGAGCCTGCCAGTGGTCTATCCGCACATGAACTCGATCGGCGGTGATGGCTTCTGGCTGATTTCCGCCGGCGGCAAGCCACCGATCGCAGTGGACGGCTGCGGCGCGGCGGCACAAGCCGCAACGGTCGAATTCTACAAGGGCAAGGGCCTGTCGGCTATTCCCCCGCGCGGTCCGCTCGCCGCCAACACCGTTGCAGGCACGCTCTCCGGCTGGGCCGAAGTGATCGCGATCAACAAGGAAATGGGCGGCAAACTCCCCCTCTCCCGGCTGGTTGAAGACGCAGTGTGGTCTGCCGAGAACGGTTTTGCCGTCACCGCGACACAGCAGGAACTGACCGAGACCAAGCTGGCTGAGCTGAAAGACTCGCCGGGCTTTGTCGACACGTTCCTGTTCGATGGCAAGCTTCCGAAGGAAGGCGAGCTTATGAAGCTGCCTGCGCTGGGCGCGACGCTGAAGCGGCTCGGCAAGGACGGCCCGATGGATTTCTACACCGGCGCGCTGGCGAAGGAGATCGCAGCCGATCTGGCGCGCTGCGGCTCGCCGGTCACCCTCGCCGATCTCGCCGCCCACAAGGCGCAGCGCCGTGACGCACTCTCTGTCGCGGTCAAGGATGCGACGCTCTATAATTTTCCGCCGCCGACGCAGGGTCTCGCCTCGCTGATGATCCTTGCGATCTTCGAGCGGCTCGGCATCAAGCAGGCGGAAACCTTCGAATATCTTCACGGCATCGTCGAAGCCACCAAGCAGGCGTTCCTGGTGCGCGACCGCGTTGTCGGCGATCCGGCACTGATGACGGAAAAGGCCGAGCACTATCTGACATCGGAAATTCTGGATGGGCTTGCAGCCAACATCAACCGCAAGCGCGCGCTGCCCTGGCCCGTGCCCGTCAATCCCGGCGATACCGTGTGGCTGGGCGCCATCGACAAGGACGGCATCGCCGTCAGTTTTATCCAGAGCATCTACTTCGAGTTCGGCTCGGGCTGCGTGCTGGAGAATTCCGGCATCGTCTGGCAGAATCGCGGCTCGAGTTTCCTGCTCGATGGCGACGGTCCGCGCTCGCTGCGCCCCGGCCGCAAGCCGTTCCACACCCTCAATCCGGCGATGGCGCTGTTCAACGACGGCCGCCGCATGGTCTACGGCAACATGGGCGGCGAAGGTCAGCCGCAGAGCCAGTCTGCCGTGTTCAGCCGCTACGCCATGTACGGACAGGGCCTGCAGGCGGCGATCACTGCGCCGCGCTGGCTGCTCGGCAAGACATGGGGCGATGCCACGGTGACGCTGAAGCTGGAAGACCGCTTCGATCCGGCGGTGGTACAAGCGATGCGCGACGCTGGCCATGACATCGAGATCCTGCCGGCTTTCACGTCGACTATGGGTCATGCGGGCGCTGTCGTGCGCCATGCTGACGGAATGTTCGAGGGCGCCACCGATCCCCGCAGCGATGGCGCGGCGATGGGATTTTAAGAGTCCGATGAGTCGCTTAAGCGTGGCACCTCATCCTCACGCAAAACATCATGCCAAGATTCAGCCCCGGCGTGAGATTTGAATCGTAACCCGCTCATCGGACTCAGTTTTCGCAACTCCCTCGCCCCGCTCTTGCGGGGAGAGGGTTGGGGTGAGGGCAATCTTTCACAAGCAAAATCTAGAGGTGAAGACAGGCTACCTTCGCCGCAGCGATTTCATCGCGTCGATACAGCGCCCGGTGATAACTTCCCAGTTCCCCGCCTTGACGTCCGATGCCGGGCATAGCCACGACCCGCCGACTGCGATCACATTCGGCTCGGCCAGCCATGTCGCGGCGTTGGCGGCGCTGACCCCGCCAGTCGGGCAGAAGCGTGTGCTGGGAAACGGTCCGGCCAGAGCGCGCAGCATCGGGATGCCGCCGGATTGCTCGGCGGGAAAGAACTTCAGCAGATCGAATCCGCGTGCCCGCGCCTGCATCAGCTCGGATGCGGTGGCGACACCCGGCAACAGCGGAAGGTCGCTCGCCGCCGCGGCGTCGAGCAACTCGGGCGTCGCACCGGGGCTGACGGCGAACCGCGCACCGATTATCTGCGCGCGCCGCAGGTCGTCCGCGCTCAGCACGGTGCCGATCCCGACAACGGCCTCCGGAACCTCGGCAATGATTGCCCTGGCCGCATCGGCCGCCGCGTCGGTGCGGAATGTGATTTCGAGAGTCTTCACGCCGCCCGCCACCAGTGCGCGGGCGAGCGGCACGCCGTCCTCGACACGGGCGATGGTCAGCACCGGAATAATGCGCGCCGGGATCAGGATCTTCTCCAGCGCGGCCTGTCTCTCAGAGCCTGACATGCCCGTCATGACGATCGCTCCATCCCTGCCACGCTGGCCGCCCCGTCAGACGGCATCGCGGCGCGCGGGATGATCGCGCCGCGATGGCCGATCACCACACCCGCCAGCCGATGCCCGGCCCGCGCCGCCTCGACCGGCGTTGCTCCATTCAGCCGCGCAGCAAGATAGGCGGCGGCGAAACTGTCACCCGCCGCCGTGGTGTCCACCACCTTGCCGACCGGCTCCGCCTTCACGCTATGCTCCACGCCATCATGCCTGACAACACTGCCCGGCGTTGCAAGTTTCAGCACAACCTCACGCGCCGCCATCCGGTCGATCAGTTCGCCATGCATCCGCGCTCCGAACAACGGCGTGAGATCATCGACCGACGCAAGCACGATATCGGCGACCGCAAGGACGTCGCGATAGACCTGACGCGCGGTATCCAGCACCGGCCACCCTTGCACGCGGAAATTGGTGTCGAACGCCACCCGGGTGGAACCCCTGCGCGCGTTTCCAAGCGCATCGATCAACCGCTGACGGCCATCGGGGCTATAGAGCGACAGCGTGACACCTGAGAGGTAGATCAGGTCATAACTCGCCAGCGCCGCCAGGATCGCATCGGTCTGCGGCAGATCGAGCAGCATCCGCGCCGCAGCGTTCTCCCGCCAGTAATAGAACGATCGCTCGCCGGTCTCGCTGGTCCTGATCACATAAAGACCCGGCAGCTTGCTATCGACGCGCGCGACATGCGCGGTGCCAACGCCCTCGCCCTTCCAGGCCTCGACCATTTCGTCGCTGAACGGGTCGGTCCCCAGCGCGGTGATGTAGTCCACACTCATGCCAAGACGCGCGAGATACACCGCCGTGTTCAGGGTATCGCCGCCATAACTACGCGTCAGTTGACCACCGGCGCCCTGCGAAAGTTCGATCATGCATTCGCCAATGCAGGCGACAGTTGTCATCGCTGCACCGGCGTTTTGTCAGGACACGAATGAACCGTCGAGTTCGTCTTCAATATGAATGCGAATGATGTCATCGAAGGTCTTTTCGGCCGTGGTGAAACCGAGTTTGAGCGCGCGATCGGTGACGAAATCGCGCGGCCAGCCGGCCACGATGCCGACAATGGTCGGATCCGGCTCGCGCTTGATCCGTGCCGTCACATTCGGCCCTGCCACGCGCGTCAGCGCGGCGATCTGCTCACCAACCGTCACCGAAAGTCCCGGCATGCTGAGCGCCCGGCGCGGACCGATGGTGCCGGTGTCCATGGTCGCGGCATGCAGCAGGAAGCCGACTGCGGAGCGCGGCGATGCGTGCCAGTGGCGCACATCTTCGGACACCGGCAGAACCGCTTCCTTGCCGGCCAGCGGCTCGCGGATGATGTTGGAGAAAAAGCCGGATGCCGCCTTGTTCGGCAGCCCGGGCCGCACACAAATGGTCGGCAGACGGATACTGACGCCGTCGAGCAGGCCCTTGCGGGAGTAGTCGGAAACCAGAAGCTCGCCGATCGCCTTCTGGGTGCCATAGCTCGTCAGCGGTGTGGTGAAGAACTCGTCGCCGATCTTTTCTGGGAATGGCGCACCGAACACCGCAATCGACGACGTAAACACCACGCGCGGTTTGTAGCCGCCGCCAATGGCGCGGATGGCGTCGATCAGATAACGCGTGCCGTCGAGATTGATGCGATAGCCCTTGTCGAAGTCCGCTTCAGCCTCACCCGAGACAATGGCTGCGAGATGGAAAATCACATCCGGTTTTGCCGCCACCAGTTTGGTCACCGCAGCCTGATCCGCGACGTCGCAGGTCACCGTCTCGACGGGAATGGAGGTATTCGGCTTTGCCGGGGCGACAACGTCCTGCAACGTCATGCGGGTGATGTCGGACTTTCCGAGCCTGCCGTCGCGGAGCAACCGATCGACAAGTTTGCGCCCGACCATGCCGGCCGCGCCGAGAACCAGAATATGCAAAGCCTTCGCCCTTCTTTGGAGTCTCTTCTTGATGTCGAAGTCTATTCCTTGACCGCGCCGGTCATGGCGGACACGTAGTGCTCCACGAAGAACGCGTAAAGAATGACCAGCGGCAGTGAGCCGACCAGCGCGCCTGCCATCAACGATCCCCATTTATAAATATCGCCGTCGACGAATTCGTTCACGATGGCAACGGGCACCGTCTTGTTCTGCGTCGAGGACAGGAAAGTCAGCGCGTAGATGAACTCGTTCCAGCAGAGCGTGAACGAGAAGATGAAAGCCGAGATCAGCCCGGGCACCGCAAGCGGCAGCACGATCTTGGTCAGGATCTGCCAGCGGCTGGCGCCGTCGATCAGCGCACACTCCTCCAGCTCATACGGAATGGTCTTGAAGTAACCCATCAGGAGCCAGGTTGAGAACGGAATCAGCAGTGTCGGATACACCAGGATCAGCGACAGCGGGGAATCGAACAGTCCGTAGGAGTGGATCACCGACGCCAGCGGAATGAACAGGATCGACGGCGGGATGAGATACGCCAGGAAGATCGAGGCGCTGACGACATTGGCGCCCTTGAAGCGGAGGCGAACGATGGCATAGGCCGCCAGCACGCTGGCGACAATCGAGATGAACGTCGCCGCAGCAGCGACATACATCGTGTTCCACAGCCAGCGCGGATACTGCGTCTCGAACAGCAGCTTCTGGATATGCTTCAAGGTCGGCTTCACAACCCAGAACGGGTTGTAAGTCTCCATATCGATCAACTGTTCATCGGGTTTGATCGAGGTCAGCGCCATCCAGTAAAACGGAAACAGCAAGATGACGACCATGATGAACAGCGGAATGTAGAGCGTCACGATTTTGCTGGGCAGTGTCTCGAGATAGCTCATGCCCTCGCTGTTGTCGGTCGACGACTGCGCTGTCGCGGCTGGCCGATGTGCTGCGTGATCGGTCATTGTCAGATCCTTGCTGCCATTTGCGCCATGCGCGCGCGGGGCTTGCCCCGACCGCGCAAAACCAAAGGCTTCAGCGGCGCGACGTCATCAGTCATTGTCGGACCCCTGCTGCCATTTGCGCCGCTGCATGCCGAACCACGAGATGGTAATGGCCGCGAGCAGGAACGGAATCATTGCGGTTGCGATCGCCGCGCCCTCGCCGAGCCGGCCGCTGAGAATACCGCGCTGATAACTCAACGTCGCCATCAGATGCGTGGCGTTGACCGGGCCGCCGCGGGTCAGCGCCCAGATCAACTGGAAATCGGTGAAGGTGAACAGCACCGAGAATGTCATGACAACTGCGATGATCGGCGTCAGCAGCGGATAGGTGATATAGCGGAAACGCTGCCAGTTGGTCGCGCCGTCGAGAGTCGCGGCCTCATAGAGCGATGGTGACACCGTCTGCAAACCTGCGAGCAGCGTAATGGCGACGAACGGCACGCCGCGCCAGATATTGGCGATGATGACACTCACACGCGCCCAGGTGGAGTCGCCCAGAAAATTGATGTTTTGATGGATCAAGCCCATCTTGGTGAGCGACCAGGAAATAATCGAGAATTGCGAGTCGTAGATCCACCAGAATGCGATCGCGGACAAAACTGTGGGCACGATGAACGGGATCAGGACGGCGGCGCGGATCAGCGCCTTGAACGGCATGCTGCGGTTAAGCAGCAGCGCAAGATAAAGTCCGAGCGCGAATTTGATGGCGCTGGCGACGATCGTGTAGACCAGCGTGTTGAACACCGACAGCCAGAAGACGCCGTCCTCCCACAACCATTCATAGTTCTCGATACCGATGAACTGTCCGGCGCGGCCGATGCGAACATCGGTGAAACTCATCCAGATGCCGAGACCGAGCGGATAAGCCAGAAACAGGATCAGGAAGCCCGCCGCCGGCAACATGAACCACAGTGCGATCCAGTTGCGGTTCGTCACAAGACGCTGCCAAGCGGATTGCGAGCTGACATACGGCTTGGCGGAGACGGTTGCTGGAATCGTGGTCATGGTTCCAAACCCTTGTCGCGCATTCCGCAAAAGTGGAAACCAGTTTAGCGGACAGGATACGCGCAGATGGCCGATCGATAAAGCGCCGGCGCGAAGGTTCCGCGCCGGCGATGTTCCATTTATCAGCGGTAGAGCCGCTTGGCCTGACGCTCGGCGAAGGCGATCGAGCCCTTCGCGTCTTCACGGCCGGTGCAGTAGTTCGCGAACATGTCGACGACCAGGAAGTCCGCGATCGCCGCTGCGGCGTTCTCTCCGAGCGTACCAAGACCACCCGGCGTCAGGGTGCGCTTGGCGACGTCACGGTACACCGTGTTCTTCGGATCCGACGTCCAGACAGGATTGTTGTCGTAGCCATTGAGGAATGGCGACAGATAGCCTGACGCAGACGTCAGCCACGGATTGAACTGGTCGGCCTCCATCATGAACGCGGTCAGCGCCTTGCACGCCTGCGGGAACTTCGTGAAGTTGAAGGTCAGCATCGTGAATGGCAGATGCAGTTCGGTCGGCTTGCCGGCCGGGCCGATCGGCATGTAAGCATGATTCATGTCTTCGGCGATGTTCTTCGCCTCGCGCTTGGCGGTGACATAAACCGAGATGCCGTTGCAGGTCGCGTGCAACTGGCCGGCAAGGAACGCCTTGTTGTTCGACGAGTCGTTCCACGAGGCCGTGCCGGGAATGAATTCGCCGTAGAGCGCCTTGACGTATTCCAGCGCCTTCATCGTCTCGGGCGAGTTGATGATGACCTTGTCGTTCTTGTCGACGAGATAGCCGCCATGGGTCCACAGCGCCCAGTGCAGCCAGGTGTTGGCGTCGCCCGAAGCGTGGCCGAGGGCCATGCCTGCCGGGGTGCCGTTCTTGTTGAGAGCCTTGCACAGTTCGAGGAAACCCGCCGTGTCCTTCGGGAACTCCTTGAAGCCGGCCTTCTCCATCGAGCTGATACGATAGTTCATCAGCGCGCCGGTGCAGGCGACCGGGATACCGATCCACTTGCCGTTCTTGTCCTTCCCGTAGGCATTGGCCGAGTCGGCCCAGCCGCCGTACTTCTTGCCGAGATAGTCGGCAACGTCGCTCACGTCGACACACTTCGTCGGCAACAGGTGCGGCAGCGAATACAGGCCCCAGACCATGTCGAGGCCCTGCCCGGTGTTGGCCGCGACCGAAGCCTTCGGCTGAATGTCGTCGTAGGATTCGTTGGAAACGTTGACCTCGACGCCCGTGGCCTTGGTGAAGGCTGCGATGATGTCCATGAAGGCCTTGTCCTCGGCCTCAACGAACCGCTTCCAGCGCAGCAGGTTGATCTTGGCGCCGGCTTCAGGCTTCCACTGCGTGGTCTGCGCCCAGGCCTTGGCAAAGCCGAGCAGCTGATCCGCCGAAACCGTCGCCGCGCCGGCGAGCACCGATGCGCCACCTTTGAGCAGCGAACGGCGATTTGGCATAAATTTATCCATAAGCTTCGTCTCCCTGTTGTACCGGCTCTTGGTTGTGACGGCCGGCTGTTGGCTATGATTTTAGTGAAACGCGATTGCTAGTTGATCAGACGCTTTCCGGTCTCCTTGTCGAAGACATGCGCTGCAGCCGGATTCGGCCGCAGTCTGACCTTGTCGCCCGGCTTCACCGGACGGCGGTCGCGAATGACGGCGATCAGATCCTGCTGGCCGATGCGTGCAACGATCTGGGTTTCCGACCCGGTCGGCTCGACCACAATCACATCGGCCTCGATCCCGTCATCCGCGAATTCAAGATGCTCGGGACGGATGCCGTAGGTCACCGGCTTGCCGTCGAGACCGGTGCGCGACGCCGCCAGCGGCAGCTTCGCGCCGTTCGCCGTCTCGACATGCGGCGTGTTGCTGCCGACCAGCTTGCCGTCGAGGAAATTCATCGCGGGCGAGCCGATGAAACCCGCGACGAACTTGTTGTCCGGATGATCGTAGAGTTCGAGCGGCGATCCCATCTGCTCGACAATGCCGTCGTGCATGACAACGATCTTGTCGGCCATGGTCATGGCTTCGATCTGATCGTGGGTGACGTAGACCGTCGTCGTCTTCAGCCGCTGATGCAGTTCCTTGATCTCGGTGCGCATGGCGACGCGCAGCTTGGCGTCCAGATTGGACAACGGCTCGTCGAACAGAAATACCTGGGGATCGCGCACAATGGCCCGGCCCATGGCGACGCGCTGGCGCTGACCGCCGGACAACTGCCTCGGATAGCGGTCGAGCAGCGGCGTCAGCGCGAGAATATCGGCCGCGCGGCGCACCAGCTTGTCGATCTCGTCCTGCGGCGCGTCGCGCAGCTTGAGCGAAAAGCCCATGTTCTTGGCGACGGTCATATGCGGATAGAGCGCATAGTTCTGGAACACCATGGCGATGTCCCGTTCTTTCGGCTGCACGTCGTTGACCACACGGTCGCCGATCGAGATCGTTCCGGAGGTGATGTTCTCCAGACCCGCCAGCATTCGCAGCAAGGTCGACTTGCCGCAGCCGGAGGGACCGACCAGAACGACGAACTGCCCGTCCTCAATCGGAACCGTCACGCCGTGCAGAACTTCAAATCCGCCAAACGATTTCCGCACGTCGTGAATGTGCACTGACGCCATAAACTCTCCTCCCTGTCGTCCCGGCGTCGTCCGGCGAAAGCCGTCGCTGCTCTGTTTTTCTGAACTTCGATGCTTGGAAGTTGCCGAACGTATTCTCTGCGGTTTGCCCGTTCTTGCTATTAGACGGAGGTCTTAGCAGAGATTTTCGGCTTTGTCCCAAAGATCGGATGTTTGAGCCGCGAGCGTTGCAGATGCCGCTTCGACATGCAAACATTACCGACGCCGACACACGCGTTGTGTGCAGTGCGGGAGAAATCTTGTGAAAAAAAATGATGATAACGCCGCAACAAAAAACGGCGGGACGCGCAAACTCCGGTCCCAGCTCTGGTTCGACAATCCCGATAATCCGGGAATGACGGCCCTCTATCTCGAGCGGTATCTGAATTACGGGCTGACACGGCACGAACTGCAATCCGGCAAACCGATCATCGGCATCGCCCAGACCGGCAACGATCTGTCGCCCTGCAACCGCCATCATATCGAGTTGGCCCAGCGCGTGCGCGAGGGCATCCGCGAGGCCGGCGGCATCGCGATGGAATTTCCGACCCACCCCATTCAGGAAACGGGCAAGCGGCCGACTGCGGCGCTGGACCGCAACCTCGCCTATCTCGGCCTGGTCGAAATCCTGTTCGGCTATCCGCTGGATGGCGTGGTGCTGACCACGGGCTGCGACAAGACCACGCCTGCCTGCATGATGGCGGCTGCGACCGTGAACATTCCCGCGATCGTCCTTTCGGGCGGGCCGATGCTGAATGGCTGGTTCAATGGCGAGCGGACCGGTTCCGGCACCGTAGTCTGGAAATCGCGCGAGGAAATGGCCGCCGGCAAGATCGATTATGACGAGTTCATGGAGATCGTGGCCTCAAGCGCGCCCTCCGTCGGCCACTGCAACACCATGGGCACCGCCTCAACCATGAATTCTCTTGCCGAGGCGCTCGGGTTTTCGCTCCCCGGCTGCGCAGCCATCCCGGCGCCTTATCGCGAACGTGGCCAGATCGCGTATGAGACCGGCAAGCGCGCCGTTGAAATGGTGTGGGAGGATCTGAAGCCGTCCGACTTCCTGACCCGGAAGGCATTCGAGAACTGCATCGTGGTGAACTCGGCCATCGGCGGCTCCACCAATGCTCCGATCCACATCAACGCCCTCGCCCGTCACATCGGCGTGGATCTCTCGATCGAGGACTGGCAGACCATCGGCCACGATGTGCCGCTGCTGGTGAATATGCAGCCCGCCGGCTTCTACCTCGGCGAGGAGTATCACCGCGCCGGCGGCGTCCCCTCCGTGGTGCGCGAACTGATGAAACACAAGCGCATCCACGAGGACGCGCTCACCGTCAACGGCAAGACCATGGGCGAGAACTGCAAGGATGCGACCGCTCCGGACAGCGACGTGATCCGTACGTATGACAAGCCATTGGTGAAGGACGCCGGCTTTATCGTCCTGCGCGGCAACCTGTTCGATTCCGCGATCATGAAGACCAGCGTGATCTCGAAGGAATTCCGCGACCGTTATCTGTCCAATCCGAAAGACCCGGAGGCTTTCGAGGGCCGCGCCATCGTGTTCGAGGGGCCGGAGGACTATCACCACCGGATTGACGATCCGTCGCTCAACATCGACGAGCACTGCATGCTGTTCGTGCGCGGCGTCGGGCCGATCGGCTATCCCGGCGGCGCGGAGGTCGTGAACATGCAGCCGCCCGCGGCGCTGATCAAGAAGGGCATCACGTCGCTGCCCTGCATCGGCGACGGACGGCAATCGGGCACATCGGGCTCCCCGTCGATCCTCAATGCCTCGCCGGAGGCGGCCGCCAATGGCGGGCTTGCGATCCTCAAAACCGGCGACCGGGTACGCATCGACCTCAACAAGGGCGAAGCTAACATCCTGATCTCCGACGCCGAGGTGAAGAAACGTCACGCCGACCTGATGGCCAGC